>OAWC01000010.1_pt1 | contig 206161 bp, 184 predicted proteins | sample 1495331 | NCBI WGS metagenome assembly OAWC01 (sample SAMEA2580115, study PRJEB22360) | human gut metagenome | biome: human gut; feature: human-associated habitat; material: faeces | place: Denmark | collected 2008/2010
GTCTGTCTGTCTGTCTGTCTGTCTGTCTGTCTGTCTGTCTGTCTGTCTGTCTGTCGAGATTATATGTATCAGCCTGCATATATGCAACCCCTTTCTGTGTTTTTTCATATAAAATTTGTTACTTGCAAAATTTTATACATAACCACAGTCCATCTATCTTACTCAAAGGATAACTTATTCCTCGATAAATTACTCGCCATTTCTTGCATTTTTTTATATTTTCGCCATTTTTTGCCTGCTATTAAAACAAATAAAAAGGACGCAGGATTTTACTCCCACGCCCCTAAACTTATCTGACTTTATCTTCTCTGACTTTTGGCAGCTCCTTCCCTGCCGTTTCCTGCTTTGCCTCCGATGTTTTTCTTGCCGCAAAAGCATCTGCATTATACTTGTACTCCTGTGGTTCAGCTACCATCGGTGAGTAGATGATCTCTCTTTCTGTATCCGGTGCTTTCTGTTCCTTATCCTTTGTCTGCTCCATACGCTTTTCCTTATCAAACTGCACATTCATAGCCAGATTATCCAGCTTATCAATCGAGGCATCCAGATGCAGCTCCATTGATACAAGCAGTTTTTTCACTGCTTTCATAGGGGCAAGCACCGCCTTTGTGAAAGGGTGTTTCTGTTCCTTCTGTGAATAATCCACCTCCGGCTTATCTGCAAAGGTATGGAACGCATTGTTTACGATCTGACCAGCTTCACGGAGTCCCTTTGCAAGAAGTGCTATCCTTGCAATATCCCTGTCTGTAGATACAATCATATCTTTTACCGCTGTTCTGACATTGAGAAGTCTTTTCTTAATTCCTACAAATTCTGTCACCCTGTAAAGTGCCGCCCTGCCCTTTGCCTTTGTTTCATCAACAATATTCTTGGCAGTAGATTTTACCTGTACTTTTATCTCAGATACCTGTGACTTTATCTGCTCACATCTGGCATTGAGTCGCTCCTGTGCTTCTGTTAATGCTTTTTTTGCATTATTGATAAGGGTATCTTCCTGCATTTTCTTGATCTGGTCCTGCATACTGGTAAGTTCTTCTGTCATAGACACAATCTTTTTTTCCAGACCATCCACATAGGTGCATATCTCAAATACATCATTTGCCTGTTCTTTCATAGTATTCTTTTTTAATAAATCGAGAAGTTCTCTTATGATCTCCTCATTAGTAAGTGTCTTTTCTGCTTCCATCTGCTTTTCCTCCTTATAAACAGGGCAGCATATGCCGCCCCTTAGCCTTAATTATCGAAAGGGTGTATCCTTTTTATCCCTGTCGGGATTTCCGTGGTTCTGTTCGGCATTCTCCCTTGCTTTTTCGTTGCTCTTATCCTTTGCTTTCTCATATTCTGCAATAATCTCATTATAGAGCTTCTCCCTGAAATCCTTTGTGACCGGATAGCAGACATCCTGATAAATCGGTTTGCCGTGCTCGTCCACCTGCTTTGTTTTATAAGAAGGCATTGATACAAAGATTTTCTCTTTGCCCTGAAGGATGTTTACATTATTTACAATGAAGCTGTTTTCAAAGTAAATACGGGCAAGTCCCTTGATATTACTGCCTTCCCTTTCATAAGGTGTTACCGTCACGGAAAACTCCGGCATTTCCTGAGTTTTTCCCTGTGTCTGTGTTTCTGCTTTCTCCGGCTCCCTGATTTTTGCATAAGCCTCAAGGATATTAGTATAGAGTTCCTCACGAAACTCTGCCGTGATAGGATTGCATACATCCTTATAAATCACGCTGTTTTTCTCATCACGCTCATTTGAACGGTATCTTGGCATTGATACAAAAAGCTCTCCCTTTTCCTTATTTTCAAGGATTGCGATATTGGTAATCTTGAATGAATCACCAAATACCACGGTCGCAAAACCCTTGATATTGCTGCCATCTTTTGCTCTTACCTCGTTTACCTTAATTGAATACTTCATACGCTGTTCCTCTCTTTCTTATACTTCTGAATTATCATTGTTTTCTGGTATGATAAGCTCACACCAAAGCTGTTCTATCTGTTCACAAGACAATCTGCCATTTAACCAGTTGCCAAGTGTAACAACCATTCCGTCCTGCTCATAGTAGAGCCATTCCTGTGTTTCGATGTTTCCCTCATACACGATAGTCACATCAAAATCAGGCATAAATAATCCTGCCTCCGTATCCCAGATACAGGCAACTCCCTGTCTGAGTGTCAGATTCAGCCTTTCGACATACACAGACCAGCCGCTTACGACAATCTGAAAGTCATCATCAATCTCTGCAATATCATCCTGAGTGTCGATCAGCTCCTCCATTTCCGATACTGCTTCTTCTATCTCCCCCAGTCGGTATCTCTTATTCATCTGCCGCCTCCTTATATCTGCACCTGACAATAAAACGCATTGTTCCCTGTCCCGGCATTCAGCATTTCACTTCCGGTTTCTTCCATTACCGGGTATCTGATATCTATTCCCGGTATCTCAATAATGCCGATGATACTGCCTTCTTTAAGAATGGCTTTCTCCTCTTTACTAACGGTGGTTTGCTCTTTCTCAACCTCTGACCTTTCATCCTGCTTCTCCTCCAATGTCTGCTCAAATTCATTTATGAGCTGGTTCGTGTTTCTCTCTCCGGTTGTACACCAGAAAAAAGAGACTGCCATAATGGCAATCCCTGCTGTAATCAGTAGTCCTGCGACCACTTTCCTTATGCTCATAGAGTTTCACTCCTATCTTTTCCTGTTTCTGTCTGGCATATAGATTCCCTTATCCTCTGCAACAATACCCGCATTTTCTATTCTGTCCTCAGACTTTTCTTCGTCCGGTCCGCCAAGATCTGCATCCATAGCCTTTGCGTTCTCAAGGTCAAGCTGGGCATTTAATTCATACTGCCTTGCAAGTTTTTCTTCCAGTTCTGCACTATATGCAAACGGCTTATCATACTCCGCCTTTGAAGCCTCAAGGTCATTCTGGTACTGTTCAATCTTCTTTTCCAGAAAATCAACATTTTCATGAAGTCCGTTGAACAGGTTCTCCAGCTTTACCATACTTCCCACCGGACTTGTGGAAAGTTCTGCCTTGTATTCCGTCTTTCCACGAAGCACCATATAGTTGATACTGAGGAAATTCTTTTCCACCAAAAGCTCAAAGCCGTGGAACTTACCGACTGGAGTGGTTTCGCCTGTCTTACATTTGCTGATTGCTTCAAGCATTACGGTTCCACCATCCACTCGCTCTGTATAAGTTGCATTGCCTATGGTAATGGCAAAGTCCGGGTTATCAATCAATTCCTTATCCCTTGCCTTTATATCCTCCCTTACATTGGCAAGTTTTTCTGTCGCAGTTTTGATGAGTTTTGGATATTTGATCATAAAATTATCCTGCAATCCGTATCTCTGATTATCATACGACGCTTTTAAGAGCTTTAATCTCTGGACATCATTGTCAACCTCCATCTTTTCCCTGATTAAAGGGTTGCCTGTCGCAACCGCCTTAATCTCCGCATAAGAAAGTGTTGCCTCATCAATGTCCTCACAGCTTCGGCTCACTGCCTTGCTTGTCATAACCTGACTGATGAAACGCTGCTTGTTTTCCACAAGTGACCAGTTGTATGCATCAAAGGTTTGTTTTGTAACATATCGGTAGATTGCCACCTCATCGTTTTTATTTCCCTGTCGGATACCTCTGCCTTCCCTCTGTTCAATGGAAGAAGGCTTCCACGGGCAATCGACATGGTGCATTGCAACAAGGTGTGTCTGTACATTAACTCCGGTTCCGCACTTATCTGTCGAACCGATAAGGACTTTTTTCTTACCTGTCCTCATTTCCTTAAAGAGTGCATCCCTCTGTGCGTCTGTTTTTGCATCGTGAATAAATGCTATCTCCTCCGCAGGGATACCATATTGGATAAGTGACTCCTTCAGATAATCATAAATCGTAAAGTCCTTGTCCGGTCCCGGTGTTCCAATATCCGAAAAAATAAGCTGACAGCCTATATGACCATCAGCATTTCCTTTTACATATTCTTTCCAGACATTTTCCGCTACCTTATTGAGCTTTCCGTCCGGGTTGTTCGGTGCGTCCTTATCAATCAGTCTTGCGTCTGTTCCAAGAAGTCTTGCTTCGTGCGTAATCTTTAAGAAGTTGTCAACACTTGGATCAACACCCCCGCCCCTTATCCTTTCTGCCCTTACAACAAATTCTTCCATTACCTGCTTCACATACCAGTCCGGCTCCGACTCCACGATGATAGGCTTGCCGCCACGCAGAGCTGGCACATCAAGGTCAAGCATATCCGCTGTCTGCACATCGGCAACCTCACGGAAGATGTTCATAAGCTCCGGCAGATTGGTAAACTTATTGAACCTGCTCTTGAAACGGAAACCACTGCCCTCAACCGTAAGCTCCAGTGCCGTTGTTACTTCTCCAAAGTTAGCCGCCCACGAGTCGAAATGATGAATTCCCATCTCCTCAAGTGCCGATTTCTGCAAATAAAGCTGCATAACATACATCTCACACATTGTGTTGCTTATCGGTGTACCTGTTGCAAATACAATTCCCCTGCCATCATTTATCTCTGATAAATACTGGCATTTAAGCTGCATATCCGTTGACTTTTTAGCCCCACTACTGCTGATTCCCGACACATTATTCATCTTTGAAAATGTGGCGAGGTTCTTAAAATTGTGTGCTTCGTCTACCATAATAGAGTCAACACCCAGCTCCTCAAAGGTAATGAGGTCATCTTTCCTGCTCTCATCGGTCAGGGATTTAAGCTGTTCCTCCAGCTTTTTCTTCTGGCTTTCCATCTGCTTTACGGTCCAGCGTTCCCCGTTCCGCTCCTTCATATCATCAATCGCATAGGTGATCTCATTTATCTGTTCATTAAGCATTCGCTCCTTTCTCTCTGCCGAAATTGGAATTTTTTCAAATTGCGAGTGCGACATAATGATGCAGTCATAATCGCCTGTCGCAATCCTTGACACAAACTGCTTTCTTCGGCTCTTTTCAAAATCACGCTCCGTTGCAACCAAGATGTTTGCTGACGGGTAAAGCCTTAAAAATTCACTTGCCGTCTGCCCGATAAGCGGCTTTGGCACTACCATAATTGTCTTATTGGAAAGTCCGAGTCTTTTCTGTTCCATACACGCAGCCATCATTTCAAACGACTTTCCGGCTCCGACGCAGTGGGCAAGCAGGGTATTTCCTCCCATAAGGATTCGTGCCACCGCATTTTTCTGGTGCGGTTTTAATTCAATCTCAGGGTTCATTCCTGGAAATTGCAAATGGCTTCCGTCATACTCACGCAGGCGGATATTATTGAAGGTTTCATTATAATATTCCACATACTTCTGTCGGCGTTCCGGTTCTGCAAACAGCCATTCCTTGAACTTCTCCTTGATCATATTCTGCTTTTCCCTTGCAAGCATTGTCTCATTCTTATTGACTTCATAATGGTACTTGCCATCACCGTCATCAATCCTGTCCCTGACAGTGACTGTTTTTAAGTTCAGGGTATCCTCAAAAATAGAATAAGCGTCCATTCTGCTTGTACCATAAGTTTTCGTTGCAGCCACGGAATGTTTATCCATACTTTTATTTTCAATGAACCATTCCATACTCATTTTATTCAAGTGTACCTGAATACCGGAATTATAATACTCTGTTCTGATTGCCCTTGCCCTCTTTGGTGTATTAAGCAGCTCATAGATAAACTGCTCATAATCAAGCGGCTCAATCCAAGTTGTACCAATCTTTACATCAATATCCGAGGCTTCAATCCATTCCGGCTGAACTTCCTCTAGGGCTGCGGCATTGGCGGCAAATCTTTCTGCCTGCGGATTATCGGTATCCGCCGCCATTGCCTTTGCAACACGCAGCTTATCCCTTACATTTCCCGACAGATATTCGTCTGCTGTCTCCCAGCCTGCGTCCGGGTTATTTTCATTGTAACGGTCAGGATTAAGAAATATAATTCCATCAAGTTCCTTTATGAGAGTATCCCTGTCTGCTTCATAAATGGAGAGCATATAAGGGATATTTACATATCCAAACTCATTGACCGATACATTAAGAGCCTCTACCGCAGTTTCTACCCTGTCCACCACGGACTTTGCCTTAATCGTCTGCTTATAAAACATATCAGCCTTCTTCACCTCCCCGTCCTCATTTACTTCTTCAAGACTGCAAAGAAGCGGATAATCGCTGTCATCCCTGAACGCTGTACGGTTTGCTTTGGAAGTGATTGCTCCATACTTTCCAACGAATTTATCATATTTTACATTCAAAAGCTGCTGTTTGTCTGCAAGCTCCTCATCACTACAGCCCTCCATCTGGATATCAATCAGCTCTCTTGTTATCTGTCTGATTTCATCAAGGCTCTTGATACGCTCCTCTGCTGTCGGTGATACTTTCTGCCTTACCATCTCTGAATTTTCCCTGTAATAAAGTTTTCCTTCAAAGAATGTGTAAGTATAATTTCTGACATCCGGATCAGCGGGAATGACTTCCTCTGTCTGTTCCTCATTATCTGCCAGTCTCTCAAAATCTGTCATCTGTGCTCTGATGTTACAGATTGCCTTATTGAGTGCTTCATACAGATTGAAGTTCTCATCATTATTCACACAGACGGTATATCTGCTGTCCTGTCCGAACATCCTTGTGTCATACTGCATTGTACCAAGCATCATCTCCGGGTGCTCTGCAAAATAGGAATTGACTGCTATGCCATCACCTGTGACACCAAGATGTACCCAGTCAGGCTCTATATCAATTTTTCGCTCTCTTTTCTGTAAAAAAAGAATGTCCGCAGTCACCTCAGTTCCTGCATTATCCTTAAATGCAGTATTCGGAAGTCGGATTGCTCCCACAAGTTCTGCCCTCTCAGCCAGATACTTTCGTATAGTCGGATTGCTCTTATCCAGTGTTCCCTTTGTGGTAATCACTGCAACCATGCCGCCCGGTCTTGCCTGATCGAGTGCTTTTGCCAGAAAATAATCGTGAATACGGAAGTTATACTTGTTGTACTTTGGATCGAATATCTTATAATCTCCAAATGGCACATTTCCCATAACAACATCAAAAAAGTTATCCGGATATGTGGTGTTTTCAAATCCCGTAATACTGATATTGGCATTCTGGTAAAGCTGTTTTGCAATCCTTCCTGATATGCTGTCCAGCTCCACTCCATACAGCTTACTTTGCTGCATTGGTGCTGGCATACTTCCGAAGAAATTGCCGATACCCATAGAAGGCTCCAAGACATTGCCGCCTTTAAAGCCAAACTGCACAAGTGCTGAGTTAATACACATTGCAATCTCAGGTGAAGTATAAAAGGCATTATTTACGGTTGCTCTTGCGGCACTGTATTCCTCATCGGAAAGAAGTTCTTTCAGTTCTGCATATTCTCTGATCCACCCTGCATTATTCTCATCAAATGCCTGTGACAACCCGCCCCAGCCGACAAACTTTGATAAAACCGTCTGCTCCTCCTGTGTTGCAAGTCTGTTTTCTGCTTCAATCTGCTTTAGTGTACAGATTGCATCAATGTTCCACTGGTATCTGGTCTTTACACCGCCCTTTTCTGTTTCCCACAGGTTATAATGGAAATTGAGTTTTGTCTGGTCTTGTGTTTTTTCTTTTCCACGCAGACCTTCCGCTGGCGGTAATACTTCCTGTGCAGGTGTTTCAGGGGCAGCCTCCTGTGGTTCGGTATCATTCTGCGAAATATCTGTCGATACATTCTTATCCTCATCAGAAATTATACGACCATCCGTGTCAATCTTGGTATTCAAGCCATATGCAATCGCCCGTTCTCTGGTTTTAAGACGGCTTTCTCTCACACTGTCCTCAATATCAAAGAACTTGCGGTAAACAGGATTCATCTTTTCCCTGTCAATCTTATTTTTTATGGTCTGATAGATTGCCTTCTGGTCCTCTCCACAGTAAAATGGCTGTTTTACCATATAGGATAAGATTTCATATACCTCACGCCACGATACGGTATCCCCTGCCCTCTCTCCATTTCTGTTTTTGTAGCTTACTTTCACATCTGCACTGCTTAAAGTGTATTCTGTGAGTCCATACTGATTATTGCAATATGCCTTTCTCTCACCCTGAACATTTCCCATCGCTATCTCACAGATCAGTTCCAGCTTATTCGGCATAAATGCAAAATCCGATTGCACCACATCCATAAGGAAAGCACGGAATGGTGTGTAACAGCTACATTCTGACACAAGTATCTCAATGGCATCTCTTAAATCTTCATCCATTGCAGCTACACGGTCAGCATAATCAATCGGCTTGATATACCGTAACTCAGCCGCCTTTCTGTTTACAGCATAACTGTCAGGCTCATCAGGAATAGCATAATCATCAATTTCTGATTTTTCCTCCTGCGTATCAACTTCACGGTACTCTGCGTCAATGACTTCATCATCTTCACGAAGTCCGTCCATTGCAAGCTCATCAATACGAGGTGTCTCCGACTGGTATTCTCCGGTAAGGATAAGTACACCGATTTCCTTTTCGACATTCTTCCACGAAACATATCCTTCTACTTCTCCATCTTGATCTTTCCATTGGATACGAAGTCCCGAACCGTGAAATGTGTCATACCCGTGCAAGCCCAGACCGTCAAGCGGCCAGCTTGCACCACCCTGACCATATTCTGCCTTGATACGCTTTGCTCTGGTTCCAGCATCTATCTCTGTGCGGTAAATTTCACACACTCTGCCTTTTCCACCGACAAAGCCAGTCCCTCTCATAAGTATTTGTTTTACATACTCACTTGGTACACTTTCTGCCTTTTTCGGATTGAGATAGTTATATTTTCCTGCAAGGGCAGTCTTTCTGTCCTCCTCATACTGACGCATAAATTCATTGTGTCTGGTTTTCTCTGACTGCTTCACACCAAAACTAGCCTGCCCGTTTTGGTCGAAAAAAAAGGAAGCCTGTGTATATTCGGCTTCCTTACTGACACCCAATGAATTGATTTCATCAAGTTCCCTATTCAGTTCTGTATCATCTGATTCTAGTGGAATCGCATCACTATCTGATGGAGTACCACTTCCTCTGCCTGCATCTTCGCCTGCTCTCTTATCTTCCACATCTCCATTGTCGATGATGGATTCTGTGGCTTGTGCTTCATTAGATACTGTTCCTCCAACTGGTCGTAAAGCTGGTTTGCTTCCTCCTCTACTGCCGACATCTTCTCGTACATCTTCCCGAATCTCATCAGTGTCTTGTACCTTGCCGGTTCGTTCTCCAGAAGATACTTCATTGCCATTCTCCCGTATCTGCCCAGCTTCGTTAAATCCTCTGTCTCGTCCGGCATTGTCAGCTCCGGATACAGCAGTCCGTCCACTTCCTTGTAAGTCATTGCTTCTAACATATGATATTCTCCTTTCGCTCTCAATCGTTTGTAAATTCCTACTAAATTCTCTAAGAACACTACAGGAGACATCGCATACAAGGGAACCAAGACGGTAAACTATCTCCTCATCTTTGATGTTTACAATCTGACTGAAATCCTGTTCTTGCACAGATAAGTCAAATCCACATCTCGTCCCTACAGCATACATAACACTGGAATATACTAACTGCTCCATATCGCTATCCTGCTGTAAGCCCTTGCGTTTTTCGTTGAATTCCTTTATCACACTACCTGATAGCTGCATAAGTTCGGACATTCTATCTCCGAACTCCTCTTTTATTATATCCCAAACATTTGTTCCTGTAAACTGTTTTAGCGTATTTTTTAGTGATTCCCTGTCATCGCTTTTATACCGCTCCATCTGTCCTTCCGATACCAGAAAGTCTGCATAACTTTTCAGGTTTTCCCCCTCCAGATCCCATGTCAGCTTCACATTCTTTCCGCCTGTATCACTGATATCGAAAATATATCTCATACGGGGATTAAGTGCCCTTGAGGGGAAGATAGCACAGCCCTTTGCTCCACGCTTTACATATCTTCCCACTTTCTTCCAAGTGTCATAATCTGCCATAAGGGTACTTTTCTCCGGTGATCTCTGAGCTGTTACCATAACGATATTATCAAATTCATAGCGATATAACTGACCTGCAACCTTTAATACATCTTTCCAGTTCTTTTCAGAACGGGTGATGTTGCTGATTTCTGAATCATATATCGCTTTGACCTTCATATCAACACTCATGTGTCACCCTCCTTTTACTTCAGTAATTCTGCAAACATTTCCTTAAAGAGCTTTGACTCCTCCCCGTCAAGCTCAATCACAAATTCTGCATCAACCACCTGTCTATCACATTTGCCCTTTCCTTTTACAATCTTTCGCATAATCCTGAGAAGCACATAACACTGCTTTGACTTGGCTATGCTCTGCTTAAAGGCAAGTCCGTCGCTGTCAGCCGACTGCTGTGTCTCATAGACAATCACATTCAGCTTTCTGCTGATTTCCTCAACTTTCTCATATGGAATACTGACAGACGATTTTACCTCTCCCGGTCTTTCCCATTCCTTATGAAGTTCGTTTAATAAAAATTCCATATCCTTAATAACTGCTGTCTGCTCATTTTTCATCGTGTCTTTCCTCCATTTTCCTTTAATGAAGAAGGGAGCTGTTCTTCGCTGTATGGCGAAAAATCAACTCCCTTCATATCCTCCGCATCAAGGACTATCTGCTCTGAATAATACATATCCATTGCCTTGTTTATGGCATCGTCAAGTGACTCTGCCTTTACTGTCTCTACCCTTGAGAGAACTTCTTTTATCTCAATATCAAATTCTCTTTCCATTCGATATCAGCCTCCAATTCCATTTTTCCTCATCGGCTCTTTTTTTCTTTTACCTGTCTTTCCTTAAAACCTTCATCATACTTTCCATCTTCAAGCCTGTCATAAAAATATTCCTCCTCTATCGTTCCAAATTCCTTATACATCTGGTGCAGGAAATCATTCTGCATATTTTTGGGAATATCATCATCCTTTGACAAATCCTGATAAAAATAAAACTTCTGCTTGAGTTTCGCCCTGTAATCATAAACATCTTTTATCTTTTCAGGTGTTCCGTATTCTCTTTTATATGCCTTAAAGTTGGTCTGCGAAAGTGTGGACCCAAGATAAATCCCGTGCTCCCACGATACCCCAATCGTTGTGTTATCCTTTGTTGGCTCCTCGTCTTTCGGATATCGCTTATACTCTGTTGCTCCGAGAGCAATCGTGAGAGAGCCGCTTTTCATATCCATTACCACAAGATTGCGTGGAGATAATGCTTCAAGTACCATATAATCGTGGTCATTAAAATTATGAAATGTCTGCCCTCTTTCAAATGTCCTGTCGCATTTTTCATAATGCAGGATAAAGTCATCTATCCAGCCTCTATCCGTCATTCCAATCTCATCCATCTTTGTAATACACTCTGGGGAACTTGTTGCCTTATCAAAGTAAAATTTCTTTGAATCATTATAATATCCTTGCAAAAAGCGTCCCAGTTCCACATCATCTCTACAGAATTTTGCAAAAACTGTAACATTTGCTGCCCTGTAATACTCTGTAAAACCTTCCGCAAGCGTTCTTCCAAGAAGCAGCATCTGATCTGCAAGCTCTGACATATCATCAATGGCAACGAACTTCTTATAATCTTCCAAAGTCATAAGCATATTTCTTTCTGTTCCCTTATAATTCTCCATTACAAGAATCATATCTTTTAAATCCATTCTTACCTCCTGTTCCAGAGAGGACTTTCGCCCTCTCTGCCAATTTTCTATGGTCTGCCAATTACTACAATTTTTCCGACACTTGCCACATCACGGTAAACTACGCCAACTCTTTCATTCAGGGCTTCTACCACCTTGCCATTGCCGACATATACTGCCACATGGCTGATATTCTTATATCTTCCGTTGTTTGTGAAACTGTAAAAGATAAGATCACCAGGCTGCATTTCATCATAAGATACGGTCTTTCCTGCTTCATCAAGTCCCTGTGCTTCTGCCGCTGCTGTAGTTGCTCCTCCATGACTGATATTCACACCTGCATCCTTCCATGAATAATACGCAAGTGAACTGCAATCATAATAATTGCCACTATCTCTTAATTCCTGACTGTAAGGATAACCCACTCTGTGAAGGGCATAAGAGCAGACTGCTTTCTGCCTGCTATCTGTAATACCACTGAGGATTGCATTTATTTCATCCTCTGTCATGGAACTTACTCCGGGGCTTCCACCGCCTCCACCGCTTCCACTTCCGGCATATCCAAGCTGTCCCATAAACTCAGGACTCATGATCTGCTCAAGCATTTCTATCTGATCAGAATTAAATCCATAAACGGAAATCATATCTCTGTATGATTTGAGCGTAACATTTACATACAGTACCGACTTCGTAACAGTTGTTACATTGCCATCTGCGTCTGTTTCCTCCACATCTTTTGTTCCACTACTTGTAGTATAAGAACACATATCATTTACTACAGTCTGCAACCACCCCTTTGATATATCATTCATAATTGTTGCAGTATCGCCTACACCATACTTGACCATGTAGACCGCCATAATGTCGTAGTAGTTACTTGGATTTTCATCCATTCCCTCATAATCTACATACACCAGTTCGCCAAAGTCATATCCGGTATGTTCATTCACTTTGGTATTCACATCACGGTTAAATTCAGACACATAAGCACTTGTAACTGTCTGCACTGTATCTCCTGACTCCAGCGGCGGTAAAAATAAGGCAAATGGTGAATTATAAAGAATCGCTATCACAGCAATAACCGGAACTGCAACGATTACCACTAAAAGAACCAACAGCAAAAGTACAAGTCCGATAATCGGAGCTGCCGCCTTTATCCAGAGAACTGCCTTTTTTACAATCAGATCTTTTACCAGTTTTACAACACTGTCCGTCTGATTTTCCTGTTCTTTCATCTTATCCAGAAAAAATTTAATCTTTCTGCTACGGTTCGCTGCTTTCACATCCTTCGCCTCAATAGATACACCCGTGGCATAGCCTGCCGCCATGCCGACTGCTGTACCTGCTCCCGGTGCAACCGCTGTACCTGCCGCTGTGGTTGCCGCTTTTGCCGTAGTTTTGGCAGTTTCTTTTGCAGTGTTCTTGGCAGTTTCTTTCGCAGTTTCTTTCGCAGTTTCTTTCGCTGCTGTCTTTGTCGTGTCACCGGCAACCTTTTTTGCCGTATCACTGGCAGCTTTCTTTCCCATCTTTTTTGCCAGCTTCTTTCCTGTTTCTACCTTCTTGATACGCCTCTTTGCTTCGGCTGCCGCTTTCTTTCTGAAAAGTGACGCTCCCCTTGAAGCAGTTCCCGTAACCGGACGGCTTGCTTCATATGCAAGATAAGCTGCCTGTGACACTTCCTGCCCGCCTTCCACCTGCTCTGTAACTGCTCCAGTCGCAAGTGCTCCCGTTCTTCCTGCTATATGAAGATTGGTATTCTTCGTCTTGATAGAAGTATTGGACTCCCGTATATTTCTCTTAAATTTTGAAGGTTCCTTTTCTTTCTTCTCTGCCTGATGAATGGTACTCTTACGATAAGACTTCTTTTTACCTGTATCATTTATCTTTGCACTAGCAATTTTCGGACCACGCTGTACAGTGTAAATGTTACTGCCCTTAATTTTAGCTTTCTTCGGTTCATGCATATGAATCTTAGCTTTTTTCTTAGTGTGAATGACCATAGGCTTGTCATCCACTTTTTTTATCTTCAATGTTCCCACCTTCTTTCTGTATCCTTAAAAAAGGTAAAAAGTAGCCATCCGGAACTTAGTCCAAATGGCTGATACATTGCAATTCTAATCAGCAAATTTTGCCTCCCTTTTCTTCTGCTCCGCAATCTTTTCGTGGATATTGGTGTTATACAGTCTGTAAAGGTCAGTGTCCTTGCTGATCTGGTTATCAAACGGAATTACCACGGAACCACACTTGATAAGTCCCATTCCCGATGCAGTATTGGTTACGAAACGAAGCTGTGCCTCTGATACACCGATAACCTCTGCCATCTTGGAACTGTCTGTATTCGCCTGCTTTAAGAGTGCAACAAACTCCGAGTTTGCAAGCATTGTAGTGGCGGTGTAGTTCTGTAAAAGATCCACGACGTTCTGAGTGATACCCGTGCACAGTCCACCTTGTTTCCTCACCTTCTTCCAGAGCTGCTGTAAATATTTTGCAGAATACTCCGAATTAAGCAGGACGTGGAACTCATCAATATAGAGCCAGGTTGCCTTGCCCTTCTGCCCGTTTTCTACAATTCTGTTTTGAATAGACTCCATCATAACAAGCATTGTGATAGGACTAAGCTCCGTGCCTAAGTCCCTGATACCATATACTGTGAATCGGTTATCTACATCAACATTTGTCTGGTGGTTAAAGATATTGAGGGAACCATTTACAAAAAGTTCCAAAGACAATGCGATATCCTTTGCTTCGTCCTCCGGCTGTTCCATAAGGATATCGTAGAAGTCACTCATTACCGGAATATACTTTTCCCTGCCCCTTGCGATGTCGATATACATCTTTCTCACACAGCGGTCAATGATTGATTTCTGTCTGGAATTTAAGCTGTCCCCGATACACTGCTCACAAAGACCAAGCATAAATTCCCCTTTTTCCCTTATCATTCCCTTTGAATCATTCGGATCAAGACTCCACACATCCATCTCAAGCGGATTTACATAGTTGTCCGTGTATGTGGACATATTTACCACGGTTCCGCCATAAGTCTGTGCAATATCAAAATATTCGTTCATCGGATCAATGACGATAATCTCATCATCCCCCGATAAAAATACGCTACCCATTTCCATCTTACAGAAGAATGATTTGCCAGAACCCGGCACTCCGAATACAAAGCCATTTCCGTTGATGAGCTTCTTTCTGTTACCGATATTTACATTCTTACTGATCTGGTTGATACCGTAATAATTACCTGTGCTGTCATTCAGTTCCTGCACATTGAACGGCATAAGCACCGCAAGCGACTGGGTAAGAAGGGTACGCATTGTTTCCACCTGTCTTACACCAATCGGAAGTGCCGTGTTGAGTGCTTCCCTCTGCTTTAAGTAGTGTGTATCAATCGTACAACTGTTACGTTTTCCGATTGTTTCTACTGTTTCGCAGACACTCTCAAGCTCCTTCTTACTTTCTGCCATAAGGATAATGGTAACTCCTACAAAGAAAAGACACTGGTCATTCTCACGAACATCATCCATAATTGCCTCAATCTCTTTTTTCTCCGTTCTCTTTGCATAAGAGATTTCTGTGGAGAAGTCATTGTTCTTATTACGGACTCTCTGCTGTTTGATAATATCCGACTCAATACCAAGATATTTCTTCTGAAGCACCTTTGTGGTCAAATCCTTTGGCACAGGCACTACATCAATACTGGTAATGGAGTGTACCGGAAGGGAAGTAATCTCATTGATAAATCTGTCAGATAAACTGCTGGGATACTTCTTAATGAAAAGTGCCTTGCAGTATTTACTCTCGTCCTCAAAATGGTCTGGGAAATATTTCACCATACCATTACATAAATCATTCTTAAAATCTGCTCCGACCTTCTTTGCCTTTTTGATATCAAAATCAAAACTGCCCTCATCGCCAAGATGGTAATAGTCATAGAGCACTTTCAGCCTTTCATTGCCATTAAGCGGCACAATCTCCGCCCCAAGCTCAATGAAAGCCTTGTGTATTGTTGCCTCAAGTGTGGCAAACTGTGCCTTTGCCTCCTCAAAGTTCTTTCTCTCAATCGTGATCGTCAGGTATCTCTCCTGCTCAATCCCCTGTCTGCCCTCAATAATCTTCTCCTCAATGATGTCATTATAGATTCTTCTGTAATTATTGAAGCCATCATTTTTCTCAGCAATCAGAACCTTATCACGGAGGTCATCCATATTTTTGTTCTTATTGTTGATCGTAATCTTATAATTACAGTCCAGCGAATTTAAGAACTTGCAGTATCTTTCAAATATGCCAATCTGCTCATCCTCCGTTGCTGTCGTGTAATTGATGTCCTGAAAGCGGTAGCATTTGGAATACTTATTTTTGCTTACTTCAAAAATGCCGTTTTCAGCTACCGCCATAATCTCTATGGTTTCCTGAATGGATTTAGGTGTCTTATACAAAGGCTCACTCGCCTTCTTTAATAACTTAAATCCGTCTGTAAATAAACCCATGTCTCTAACCTCGCTTTCTTATAATGAAAGCCCGCCGGGAACTTCACCCTGCGGGCTGTGTTCCCGACCTTGCGGTCAGATACATATGAATAGTTGTGTTTATCCTGCTAACACTAATGGTATATCCATTGACTCCATAACAAAATTTGTGTATAATTTTGTTATCAAATAGGGAGGTGTTTTTATGCCAGCAATCAAATCAAGTGCTGATTTAAGGAATAATTACAATGAAATTTCTACATTTTGTCATAATTATCCTGAACCAGTTTTCATCACGAAGAATGGAAAAGGCGACCTTGCCGTTATGAGCATTGAAGCCTACGAAGAACTGACCAGCCGCTTTGAACTTTACAGCCAGATCAAGGAAGGAATGGACGATATTGCCACAGGTAACACCAGACCATTTTCTGAAGCTATGGCTGATATCAGGAGCCGCCGCAGTCGATGAGCTATCAGGTTCATATCACTTCCACCGCAGAACACGATATTATGCGTGCTGCGGATTACATCGAATTTACCCTCAAAAATCCGAATGCCGCAGATAATCTGTTAGATGCTGCGACTGAGCAGATAGGCTCACTAGCCGACCTGCCACAGAAGTTTCATCTGGTAGATGATCCGGTACTGGCAAGCTGGGGCATTCGTTTTGTAATAATCAATAATTACCTTGCCTTTTATACGATTGATGAAGAAAAGCAGACTGTAATCATAGTCCGATTTCTCTATCAGAAAAGTAACTGGACTTCCATTCTTCGACAGGGATTTTCCCTCATTTAAGGAATCTGTTTTTATGCAGGTTCCTTTTTAGTGCATTGCTTTATAAGCAGCCACACCCGCTACCGCCAGCACAAACACGGCTGCCAGTCCAAACATCATGTTTCTTGTCTTTTTCTTCATTTCTTCAAATTCCTCCTGTTTCTTTACTGCTGACTCTGATGTTGTAATCTCTGATTGAGTTTTTTTACCTTTCTTCTTTACCTGTCCGTTCTGCTCCATTTCAAAAGCCTTGATAATCGGCTCTCCCTCAGTAGATACATAGGTAAGAGCCTTATTTCCAAACATAAAATGCAGTTTCTTTCCCATATACTCGTAGAAATTCATTCCATTAAAAGAATAAAATCCTCCAAGTGCTATCGGAGCTACACACGGAATCGCCACATAAGCAGAACCCGTAAGACCAATATATCTATAAAGAAGTAATACGATACCGCCACCGACTATCACACTGGCAATAGAAAATACAAGCTGTTTTGCTGTAAGTCCCATTGCCACCGATTCCTGATAACGGTCAATGTCTTTGTTTATTTCAATAACCATTGTCCTCTGCCCCCCTATCTTGCTAACTCCTTTGTCTCCGGCTTTCTTGCCATACCGATATTTGCCTCATACATATCCATTCCATCCGGACACAGTTCTCTCAGCTTATCGACATTGAACAGATAAAGAGGATATTCACAATAACCACTCCTCTGTGTAAATCCTGTAAACTCCCCAAGCTCATTTTCTGTGATGAATTTCTCAATATCCGGCATATCATTCACATTCAGATATCCGCAGTAATTCGGTGCAGCAACAGACAAATTTACGGTCACATCACCAAACGGCTCATCGTATCCATCTTCATTACACATAAGCCCGATATACATTGCCTTGTTATTCATATACTGCTGAATATCGAGTGTTACCTGTGTCTCCCCGGAAAAACTGGAATTATAAGTCATCTGTTTCTTTTCATTATCCATAAATGCCTCCTTCTATAATCCGAATGCCTTACTTGTAAGTGTCTGTGCTCCCTTCACACTTCCAACCGTCATTGCTATGGTAAATGTCATTTCACACAGATAAATAAGTGTCTGTGCCCAGTCTGCATAACTTCCCGTAAAGGAAGGCAGCCCTGCATTGATAAATGCATTGCATACCACAATCGCAAGTGCCATTGTTACCGCCTCAAACACACAGGATAAGAAATACTTACAGTAAGTTGACATCGTATGACTTACCATTCTGTTTCCTGCCATTGTAGAGCAGGCGATTGCTCCAAGCGGCACAATGATCAATATTTTTAAGAATCTGAAATACACGGTGTAAATGATAAAGAAACCACAGATAATAATGATGATTGCAAGCAGTGCCGTAAGGATCAGCATTACCAGACTTTCACCAAATCCAAGTTCCTTAATAACATCTGCCTGTGCACTGTCAATGGCAAGCTGTGTTGTTGTTCCTGCCGAAATAAGCCCTACCAGATTTCCGATGGAAGTAAAAAATGCTTTCATAATCGTGACATTATTGGCAACAAACCATTCTGCAAGTCCTAATCGGATAAGCATACGCAGGATTGATTCAAACCTCATTTCATCTTTCACATCTATACTTTCCGAACAGAAACCGATAACAAAGAACAGTACCACAAGGGAAGAACCAACCGCTACAAAGATTGGCTCTATTCCCTCGATGACTGCCCACGGACCACCGCCCTTAAAACTGACGGGCGATTGTCCAAGCATTGCAAAAACCAAAGATATCTGATTATTCCAAAATCCAAACATAGCTTCAAGGAGAGCAAGTATTTTGTCTCCCAGCTTAAAAATATCCATACCTGTTATTCACCTCTTTTCTTCTATTGCAACAGGGATTATTTTTTCCCTATCTTAGAAGCCTAAGAAAGTGAGTACAGTAGAAATACCTGCCATGATAATACCTGCCACAACTCCCTTTAAAGCTGAGTTCATAGTAGATGAATCCTGCTGCTGGTATGCCTGTGCAAATTCCATAACATTTTTTGCAAGGATAATGACACCGACTGCACCGATAACTGCGATCACAAGCGTTTTTAAGTTCTCAAGCGGCTGTGTTACTGCCGAAGTGCCTCCTGCCGCAAAGCAGGTAGTGCTCATAAGCATTACTCCCATAATGGCTCCGGATAATGCCGGAACAAATTTTCTCTTAAAATGAATAAATCTCTGCTTCATACCTTTTTCCTCCATCTGATTGTTGTTGGTTGTCGTAATAATCTGTTCTTTTCTCATATTGGTTGTCTCCTTTTCGATAAAAAAATAGCCAGCAGGGTTTATCCCTAACTGGCTGTTAAAAGTTGCTTTATATGATCAGGCATAGCCTGTTGTAATGATAAAATCGGGCTTTCCCCGATATGTTTTGCTGCGACCACCTCCTTTCAAGGTACAAAAAAACACCTTAACCATAATTGGCTAAAGTGCTGTGTGAATTTGATATTAAATTATTTGTAAGCCCAACAAATTACAGATTTACGAAACTCTTTCATTCCGCATAGGCACATTATACCACAGTTCCTGTGCCTATGCGACGCCTTTACTGATTCTTCCAGTATGAACTCATCTTCTCCACCGTCACTTCCGGATAGAAATAAGTAAGAATCGTTGCTTTCGGAACACCTGCCGCAAGTGCTTTCTTCACTTCTTCTTTCTGCTCTGCGGTGTATGACCAGTGCATCATTCGGTTTGTGATCGTATCCTCCCACTTCGGCTTCTCCCTCTCAGGATTTCTTACCGGCTGTCTGTCTGAATCCTCCTCTTTCTGCGATTCATCGGCATATTCAAGCTCATTTGCCTGCTCCCCGTCAATTTTTGCTTTTTGCTCTGCCTCATCCTGCATAGAAAATCTTCTGTTCAGTTCCGCATCTCCAAGCATCATAAACTGCTCATAGGTCAGTGTATCAATATACACATTCTCTCCCTTATCCTTCATTTTTTCATAATGCTTAACGGCTTTTTCCGATAAAATCTCAAATGGTGGTCCGATAATACGATCTGCTCCCTGTGTATTATGGACATACGCTTTTCCTTTTCCGTCCGCTGTCTGATTAAACATCGGGTGTCGGAATGGAATATACTTATTGTCCATTATCGGATCAAAACCACGGATAAAAATAATACATTTCTTATTATCCAGCTTTCTGACCTCATCGGGTGTAAACAGTTCCCTGCCTAAAACATCATAATTTCTTGATGAGCTTCCCTGTCTGCCCTTTGTCTCACCGCTTGATTTTTTATCAATTGTCCCCTTGCCCAAAAGCTCCGAGACATACTTGTGTGTACTCTGCTCATTGCCTCCAAGATATATGAAGGTATCGCAGTTGCCGGGGATTGTTTCCCAAGTATCTTTGAAAAGTGCCTTTAGCTGGGCGAAATTCTGAATGATGATAATACTTGAAATCTCCCTGCTTCGCATTGTCGATAACAACGAACAGAAGTCATCAGGCAATGCGACATTCGCAAATTCGTCTAACATAAAGGTGACGTGAATTGGCAGTCTGCCACCGCAGTTAAAGTCTGCCTGATAGTACAATTCCTGAAATATCTGTGTGTACAGCATACCGATAATAAAGTTATAGGATTTATCACTATCCGGGATTACACAGAACAGTGCTGTCTTTGTCTCCCCATCTCCATTGACTCCAATGCCGATATCAGACAGGTTCAGTTCATCTTTGGAGAGTAGGCGTAAAACCTGCTTATTTTCAAGAAATGCAAGTCTTGAGTTTGCACTGATGATAATGGAACGGACAGTATCTCCGGCACCCCTCATACATTTGTTATACTGTTTGACTGCCGGGTGGTTTGCTCCAAGCGGCGAACTCTCCTCTAAAAACTTCATACGGACATCCAGCTTTGAAGCCTTTCCCGGTTCCTTAACCTCTGCTTCTCCAAGCAGCTTCAAAACTGTCTCAAAGTTTCGCTTTGCAGGCTGCACCTCCAGCCACACATAATAAAAAATTGCCTGTAAAAACAAGCCTTCCGCTTTCTCCCAGAACGGATCACTCGGTGTTGAGCCTTTTGGTGTGGTATTACTGATAAGATTGGTAATCAGCTTCACCACATCAGTTTCCTCTCTGATATAGGAAAATGGATTGTAACAGTCTGATTTATCCATCTCCAAAAGATTGATAACTTTTACATTGTACCCGTTATCCTTTAACATCTGCCCACAGCTTCTTAATATCTCTCCCTTTGGATCGGTACAGATAAAAGAACAGTTATGCGGCATCTGCATAAGATTCGGTTTTACTTCATAAAATGTCTTTCCTGCTCCGGAACCGCCGCAGATAAGTATATTTCCATTGAGCTTCAGCTTTCGGAAATCCAGCGACATTTTCACATTCTGACTGAGTATCCGGTTGAAATTCTCATCTTTATCCGCCAGTATCTTATTGACCTGCTTCGGATTTTCAAATCTTGCTGTACCATATTCTTTGCCGGGCATATAGTTTCTCTGGCTGGTGTAATACATAATAATAGCCATTGCATAGATACATAATGCAATGGCTACTGCGTTTACTGTATTTGAATTGTAATAATTGGCAAAAGGAACTGCACACACTTCATTGAACCTGTTCATAAAGTCATTAAAGGCGATCCCTTCTGTCCATGCACCATTTATCAGATAACCAAGATACCCGGATAACACTGCACCCACTAAAATAAATATCAGTGACGGTTTTTTCTTCGTTGTCTGCATAGGCTCCTACCTCTCTTTTCTGGTAGTAACCGTTTTCTTCTTTGTGGTCTTTTTCTGTTCTTTCTGAACCTTTTCATATCGCTCCCTGACAGATGATTCTACCTTATCATAATGCGTATAAAGTTCGTCTCCCTTTTTCGTAGTTACCACACGGTTCTGCTCATCATAGAGTTTGTAATCTTTGCTGGTATCAAGGAATGTGAGCATTGTCTTTCCATTATGGATATCCATAACGTTATCCTTATGCAGCCACACATATCTGACATCTTTTCCCCATGTTCCCGGAACTCTGGTCTTTACTGCATGGTCGTTTTCTTCTGCAATAAGTTTCTTACTGATCGTAACATCTGACAGGTTCGTATTTTTTGAGGCAGATATTGCCCGCATTCTGTCCGCAAGGCTCTGATACCCTCTGATCCGGTTAGTGAAAGCCTCCTTATCCATCATTACCTTGTGTGTACCATCCTCACTCCTGCCGCCAAGCACCCCGATTGTCTCAAGCTGTTTTATTACATTTTCTGCCTGCTCCCCATTGATGCTGAAATTCTCCTTGACCTGCTCCACACTGATAGCCTGTTTTTCCATAGCAAACATTCCAACTTTTTCAATGAGTCCGTCTATGGCAGAATTTACCTTATCCCCTTCTACCGTGTGGCTTTTCTCGTTTCCCTGCTGTTTTCTCAAAAAATCCATCAGCTTGCCTAGGGACTTTTCATCTCCATTCTTCAGATAGTCATCAAAGGTGGCAATCCTGCCAAATTTCAGCTTCTGTATCATCATATTCACACGGGGAACTGCCTCTGTATGAAAGATGACCTCACTCATACCGTCTGTCTTGTTACAGTCTGGAAGAACCGAATACAGGATTCCGTATTTCTTTGCCATTCTCTCAACCTTTCTCATATCTTCCGTTTTAAACTGCAATACCTGCAAATCCCCGCCCTTTAAGAGCAGCTTTCTCATAGATGTTTTTCCCAACGACTTTTCATAATCAAGCATCCCCTTTAAAAAGTCGATTGCCTTCTGCATGGCGGCAATACCGCCACTGCCTACTTTCATAGCAATCTCTATCCCGTCATATGCGACACGGATAATCTGTACCGCTTCCTGAATTTCCTCTGCCATTATCGCACCTCCGCTTTCTCTCTTATTGTTGTCCTTATTTCTTCCGCCTTTGTACTGCGGATTTCCTCTGCTGAAACATCAATGCCATATGCTGTTAAAATATCAGACAGATGACTGATTGCTTTTTCCTCCTCTATCCGGTACATCTCAAGTGCCACAAGCAGGTTTTCGACCTGTTCCACCCACGCAGGCTTTATATCGTACTTTGACCTGTATGTGACCATAATCTCCTCGGACTGTACCTTATCCGTGGAATGTGCCAGAGCTTCGATCAAGGAAATCGTATCTTCCTTACTGCCGCTTCGGAAAGCAAACTGCACCACAAAGTTTTTTTCTTCTTCCGTGAACTCGTGTTCCACACCGTTCATCCCTGTTACCGCCTCATTGACTACTGCTAAATTCATAAGTACCTCCTAACCTGCCATACTGTTTTCAAGCACGGCAATCTCAATAATCTCTTTCATCTTTTCCGCTGAGACATTATTATTGATAAGTTCCACAAGCTGCCCTTCTGTCAGTCCCTTTTCTATGGCACTTTTTATCTGGACAAGCTGTGCAGGCACAAGATCACCGCTTGCAACCAGCTTTACAATGTCAGCTCTTGACTTCTTTTTGAATGAAAATCTGGCAAAAAGTGCCGCAATGCCGCCATTTGATTTTCTTTCTGTACGCTCAACTGGAAGATGCTGGATTACACGCCCGGCAGAGTCCGTAACAGGTATCTGATAATACACGGGTATTCCATTGTACATAGGTGGCACTGCCTGTGAATCTGCAAGTGTTTTCACTGTTTCCTTATTATCAGTAGCTGCCAAAACCTCTGACGGTCCAGCCTTTTCCTCTTTTTCCGCAACCTTCTGATCATCAGATGCCGCACTCATAATCTTATCCTCAAGAGATTCTATCCTGTCTCTCATACGCTCCATCTCCTTGTCCTTATGCTCAATGCTATCTCTTAATCTTGCAATCGTGCTGCTTGCCTTATTAAGTTCATCCTGCTGATGGCTGATAATTCCATCCTTATCCTCATTTTCCTTTACAAGCCTTTCCGTGACTTCCTTATCTTCCTTTAATACTTCAACATCGGATAATTTTTTATTAAGGGCATCGTATCTTTCCTCCTGATAGTTGATTTTCTCCACTACCATTTCCATCTGTGCAATCAGTTCTTTCACATACTCTGAGTCCTGCGTATACTGCTCCGCAGCCTTTGAAAGCTGTGCCAGAACTTCTTCATATAATCTTCTCATCACAACGGGCTTCTCTCCCCTTGCCACAGCTTCCTGTATGGTTTCAACCGGAACTCCCTTTTCATAAAATTCCAGTGATACCTTCATCTGATTGCCGGAGAGCTTATTATTGTGAAGGATATTAAAAAGTTCCTCCGGAATCTCCTTATGCAGACCTTCCGATAACACTCTCATCTGTCCGATGTTAAAATTCTTATCCAGATACTTTTCCGTCTGCTCCTGCGTAAGTCCATCCTCAAGATCACTTTTTACAAGCCCGTACACCTCATCATCGAAATTCATTTCTTTTCTCAATGACTCAATATATCTGGCAATCTGCATATTGCTTAACGGCTTGTCATTCAGATTTTGTTCCATATGCTCCTCCTAACTGCGCAAAAAAACAGTCTATCTTACTGGCTGCTCTTTTCTGTCTCTTATAATCTCCCTGTTGTATTCTGTCTTTCTTCCATCTGAAATACTGTCCGGAATCATGCTGTTTAATATTGCCTTACCCGTATTCAGTTCCCTGAATACAACCTTTTCTTTCGCACACACTTCTGAATACTCCTCTTTGTAATGTCTTCTTAAAGCCTGCACTTCCTCAAGCGAATATCCCTGTGCCTGTAATTCCTGCTCCAGTGCCACCCACTTCCTATGCTCATCTTCAAAGAAGGTATCCCCAAGCCTGTATGACTGCTCTGCTGGCTTTAAGTTTTCCATCTCATCAGCCGCAGTAAAAAGTTCCCTGCTCCTTTCCCTTGCTTTATAAATCCGGCTCTTTTCTGCCGAAGTCTCTTTTTTCTTATCCGTAAGAGAAGCTATCGTCCCCACAAGTTCTTCTGCTGAATGGATATTATGCCTTGCAAGGAACAAATACTGTTCCTGCAGCTTGTGCATTTTACGGATATCCTCCCTGTACTTCCATACCTGACTGTATGGTCTTTTTTTGAGTTTTCCCACCCGGTACAGCTTCGCATAATGCTTTTTCTGAAGTCCTGACAAGCCTGCCCTGCGGTATCTTTTAACTCTGCACTTTACAATGGAAACTTTCGGTATATCCTGTTTACTCTTATAAAACGCAATATCCTCTTTTACAATCCTGTCCCGGATTGCTTCCTCACAATACATATCCCCAAGAGATTTGCACCTTCTGAACCTTGTCATACCCTGTGGCTTGATTGCCAGATGTTTTCCCTGCTTTATCTGGTATCCCTTTTCAGACAGCAGTTCGAGAAATTCCTCATAGTCCTTCGCCTGCAAAATACAGGCATCCAAGTCTCTTTTTATCATATCGGACCATACAAAATTACCCTCCCTGTACTCACTCCATTCCTTATAGCTTTCGTGCTGCCTCTCCTTTTTCTCATCATCCACATCAATAATGGAGAGTCCATATTCCTGACACAGCCTGTTCGTGATAGGCTGGATATACTTTGCCCAGTCCCCTTTTTCGTAACGGTACTTTTTACCGTCCACAAAACTCACGCTGTTAAATACGATATGGGAATGAACATGGGCTGTATTATCGTGTACCACAAACACCGCTTCGTATGACTTACCAAGATATTCCTCCACAAATTTCTGTGTAATTTCAAATGCCGTATCCGGATTTACCTCATTTTCCTTAAAGGAAAGTATGATATGATACCCCTGACGCTTATCAATCTTTCCAAAATTACGCTTGGTTTCCTTCATCTGCTCAAATGCGGTATCGACCTGACAGTTTATTGCACCCACCAGTCTGCCATCCTGTGTTTTGTCCGGGTTCATCACATAATCAAGTGCCCGCTTTAAATGTTTTCCGTGAAAATGCCCGCCACAGTCTTTCATATTAAGGATTTTACTGATTGCCAATCTGCACCACCGCCTCATTTACTTTCTTGTTCAGTTTACGCATATAGGCAACAAGCTGTGTTTTATCCTCTTTGGAATAAAGTCCTGCATTGTTATTGAATACGATCTGATTGATATTGATTCCAATACGGTTCACCTCATTGATAAGCTCTTTTAAGAGTTTCCTGACTTCCGGGTAATCATTCGGTTTCTGGCTGATGAGCAGTCTTAAATAATCTGCTTCACACATTCCGCTCTCCCCTGCCTTTTTTGCAAGCAGTTCTGCCTCCTGCGGCATAAGACGGAGCGTTTTCCTGATACAGTGGATTTTATCTGCCATACGCTCACCTTCCCCTCTTATCTGTACTGTAATCCTTTATTCCTTGTGCTATCGTGGCTGCCGCCTTTTCCAAATCACCCTTGCCCTCCAGATTACTGATAAACGCTTCCACCAGTGCCGTTGCAACAGCATCAATCTCCTTTGCATGACTGGTTTTATCAAATAATCGGTCTAACACCCTCTCATCTGCCTTTAAACTGTCATACTTTTCCTGAAATTCGCAATATTCCTGAAAATCTTTCGGATCATCTTTCTTTGCCTCTGCGTGAAGTATCAGATCATAATTCCACTCACACACCTTATCAATCACATCATCTATCGGAAATGGCTCTATCTCACCGTTTTCCTCTGCCATATCCTGTCTGTACATCTTCCCCTCTGCATCCATTCCGATTGCATAATCATGTCCTTCCATATAATTAAGAAGAAGTGCAGCATCTTCTATCGAAGGGTTGATTTGCTTATCATATACTTCTGCCCAGGCAATCAGTTCCTCTGGTTCTGAAAAAAGTGTTATTTCCCTGTTCTCTGCCACCTTGCACCTCCTTATCCGTGTTTCGTAGATATTCACTATGGCTCCAGTCACCGGTAAGTCCCCGGCGACTGCTAGATACGCATTAGAGACATCTCTGTCCTAATGCCATCTAGTTAGGGGAACATTCCCCTAATACCCCTGCAAAATATAGAGTGGTGGCACTTTGTTCCACCACTTTTGAATAAAACCACCGCTTTTTACCACCATTTCCGGTAAAAACCACCGCTTTATGCCACCACTTTTTATAATTTATATTCATAGGAAAAAACAGCATCGGAAAGTGGTGGTACTTTGTTCTATCACTTTTTGAAAAAACCACCGCATTGTTCCACCATTTTCCGTAAAAACCACTGCTTTTTACCACCACTTTTTAATGGCACTGTCCGGCTATGGTCATCTGCTCCTTTTTCTCATCTGCAAGATTAAGTTTTGTTGCAACAAGCCATTCATTGTAATCCTTATAGCCTGCTGGTGGCGGACAGTCCTCAATCTCATAGCCCAGTCCATAGTATTTTTCCATAAGTTCTGCGGCTGCTTTCCTGCCCGGTGAATCCCCATCAAGGCAGAAACGGATAAAAGAAATCTGTGGGTGTTCCCTGAGAAAAGTTTCAAGCGGAGCGTCTGCAAGCATTCCAAGAGCCAGCTTATTTGATTCATGGTCGGCAAATATATCCACATAGCTCATAAGGTCGATTGCTGCCTCGAATACAACAAGCTCTGTACTGTTTACATTCACCACATTAAATCCATAGTTCTTATCATTCCCCTCCACATCACACTTGAATGATTTTCCCTGTTTATCAAATACACCACGCATACTTGCAAATCTGGTTACTCCATTCTTGTCATTTCCTTTAAAGACAATATTGTGATAATGCCTGCTCTCATATATGAGATTTTCCTTTAAAAACAGTTCTATCACTGCCTTACTGATTCCACGCTCATTGTTAAGATAGGATATCAGGTAGGAATTATCCCCTGCTGGCTGCGGAAGCACAAAAGGCTTTCTTTCCTCTTGCTGTTTCTTTGTGACCTGATGAACAAGCGGCTGCTTTGCAGTGCTTTCAATTCTCCGGTATCCGGCAAAATCCAAGAGCCAGAATACAGCCTCTTTTACACTCATTCCGCCAAATACACGCAGGAAGTCTATCTGTGAGCCGCCATTGTTTCCCTTATCAAACTGCCTTGACCATCTGTACCAGTGGCTTCTGTCATAGATACGGATTGAGTCCATTTCCTTTAAGGTGTGATATTTTCCAATCTTCTTTACAGTATAACCGAGGCTTTCTGCAACAGCACAGAGGTCTACGCTCTTTGCTATGGCAAGTTCCTCCTCTGTAAATCTTCCTTCCATACTCTCACCTTGCCTTTCCCTGCTCTGCCACAAGCGGTGACTTAATATCAAGGTTCCTGTAATCCGTACTGAGTGTAATTCTTGGATTATCAATCATTCCCTTTTCCTTGAAACTAAAGAAGGCACGATTATCTCCTCCCACGATGATATGATCCAAAAGAGGAATTCCAATAAGCTCACACAGCTTATTCATACGGTCTGTCATCATCGTGTCTGCCTTACTGGGAAATATATTTCCTGACGGGTGGCAGTGGATCAACATCATACTGGCAGCATTACTTAAAATACTTGCCTTGAATAATTCTCTTGGGTGTGCCATCGCTTCATTCAGCGAACCGACACTTGCAAAATGCACATTGATAGGCTTTAAGTCGGAGCTGAGATTTACAACACACACCACTTCCCTGTCGAACTGGCACATACAATCCCCCATTACAGCAGCTACTTCTTCCGGCTTGTTAAAGGACTGCTCCGAATAAATCGGAGCCTCCTTTACAAGCCTTATGGATACAACATCAAGTTTGAAGTCGTTCTTCTCTGTCACAGGAATCCGCCTCCTCTCCAAACTCAATACGGATAATAAAGTCACCTTTCTGGCTGTTTATAAGAGCAATCAGTTCTTCTACGGTAAGTTCCTGCTCCATAACTGCCTCCTATCTCGCTTTTTCCTTTGCGTCATATACAAGCTGCGGCTCTGCAACGATACCATCAAGGCTCTTGTTCGGTGTATCTGTTGCAAGCGTGAGTTTCCTTAAATCTTTATCATAGTGATATACCTGATTGGAAAGTCTTTCTTCCAATGCCACCTCCTGCATATTCACCTCTGCCACCATCTGTGCAAGCTCCTCCGGTTCGGTCAGCTCAGTAGACACCGCAAGAACTTCGTGCACACTTGAAGGCAGGATATACAGATCACTTTCAAGGTTTTCTGCCAGTTCGTGAAGCTCATTCTCATAAAGCATTGATACTGCACCGTCAATTCCCCTGTTATTGGAGATTATCCACAGAGTCTGCTCCGGTGGAACTTCCCTGATCATCATCTCTGCTATCTCCTCCGGCATCCCGTCACTTAAAAACATCTCTTTCATAACATCATTCATATTTCTTATTCTTGGCGGTAAGATTCTTCTTGTGTTTTCAGCCGCATATTTAAAAAGCTGCTCCTCATTCATTCCAAATCTTTCCGCAAGGCTGTTCGTAACCTTTATACTCTGAATACTTTCAGCATCCGCATTTATCACAAGTTTATAGATAATGGAAAGATCCTGAAATTCTCTGTGTGGCACCTGCTCCAGAAATGACCTGTTCTGTTCCGTATTGATAAGCTGGAATACTACCTTTTCATTGGCATCTTTGTATAAGCTGTCAACATCAACAACTTGTGGTGTCTTTGCAAACTCCATTGCCATAAGGTCACATGCCGCCATCAGTGTTTCCTCCAGATCACCACAGTTCTGATATTTCTCATACATATCGTTGATATAAATAGTAGGAGAAATATTAGTATCTTTGCCTCTGATACTGATACCGTCATAGGTCATATTTACCTTTTCCACAGGCATAACTACAAGCTCCATACCTTTGAAGTTATCCGGCATATAGTCCATAAACTTCTCTTTTACTACTTCCTTAAAAATCTCATAATTCATCATATCTGCTTATCCTCCAAACAAAAAAAGCGGGGGAACATAAGTCATTGGCTTACATTCCCCCGCAAGGTTGATTGTTTTTATTTTCTCTTTGATATACCCGTCAGCTCATTCCGGACAATCCCGTATTCTGTGCATTTTAACCTCCTTGATTATAACAATTTCTTAAATTTAAAGAAATACTTCACAAGTCTTCTGTTTTTCCTGTAAGCAGGAAAGAAGCCTTTTACCTCCATAGTCTCACCTCCCCTCAAAATGTTCCCATTCTTACGAATGAAAGAAATACTCTTGCTACCAGACAGAATAGAAGAAGAACCAACCTGACAAGTCCCAAGAACAGCTTGAATGCTCCAAGAACATTTTCAGCATCCACTTGAGTACCTGTAAAACAGCGGTTCCTACGGCTCCTGCAATTCTTCTCATAATAATCAATCTCCTTTCAACATCCATCCCATTGCCAATCCTGCAACATCTGAATCATTCATAACATCTTCTTCCGGCTGTTCTTCCATATCTTCCTGTGGGTTTGCAATCACTACCGGCTGGCTGTTCTTCACTCCCGCCAAAGCTCCCCCAAGTAAAGAAATGACCTCTTTTCTTGCCTCACTCATTGCAGAATACTCAATTTCCTTTTTTATCTTTTCTATCTCGTCCCTCGTTACAAACTGTTCATATCTCTTTTCCTCTTTGGAGGGAATATCATCCTCTCCATAGTGGTCAATATAAAACTCACAGGCTTCAATCAGGAACTGATTCTTTGACTTATATATCTTTGGATTAAGCCCCTTTATGACCTCATTGATTTTAGCGTGTTGAGGATTGAGCAGATTCAGTCGGAATGTGCTCTCCATAATATGCCTTCGTGCCATATGACTACCCCCTATGCAAGTCTCTTAGCAGTTTTCAATCCCATAATGGCAAGCTGTTCATATCCTCTGGCATTTGCCTTTACATCAAGGATATAAGAGATATTCTTTGCTTCGTGATTGCTGAAATTCTTCATTACCACTGCCCCGCCACCTACAAATACAATCGGTGTAGTTTTAAGGTTATAACCAAACTCACGGATTGAGTTATATACCTTTTCAACAAAGTCCTCTATCTCAGCCTTGATAATCGCAAGGTATTCATCATCTATATCAGACCTGCCATATCGCATAATATTCTGGATTTCTGTTTCATCAACTTCCCCATTGAGCTGTCTTACACACTGCTCATTGATAGAACGCATACAGGTAATAAGTCCTCTTGGCACAGTAACACACTTTGATTCGTCCGGTGACTTGTTAATCACGGGCATAATATCTATTGTCCAGCTACCGATATCAACAACCAGCGTTTTCTTTGCCATAGTCGGTATCTTGTCAACCACAGCCGCATAGCACTGTGGGAATACCGCCACATCGTCAATCTCAATATGGTATGCTTCATTTTCATATCTGAAATCAACACGCTTATTCTTGGTCAGGTATTTAATAAAGTTATTTCTCTCTGCTCCAAATCGGGTAAGTGGAAGTCCTACTGCAAGAAATACCTTTGCATCTGACAATCCTCTTTTCTTCAATTCCTTTGCGACTGCTGCCAGTGTCAAAAGATAAAAGCTGTCATCTTCAACCTTTGTATCTTTCACTTCCTGCCTTACTGTTCCAATCTTGTAATACTTACCGTCGTACTCAAGAACATCTCCAAAAAGTGCCGGAGTAGTTGTAATCTCCTTTACCCCTGTGACAAATACCTGAGTTACGGTTTTCATCATTGACCAGCCGTGATCAATTCCTATTACTTCTAACTTGTTATTCATTTTTCTGTTCCTCCAAATCTTACTAATTTTGTTCATACAGCTACCCGTACCTTTCGGTTTGTGTTTCTATCCTATTTTCCTTGTCTCTGAAATATCTGCCAGCGATTTATATTCGATCACACTCTGCTCTTGCTTTCATAAGACAATACTTCCATATACAGCCACCTCTCTTTTTGCGAGATGACTTACATTCAGACCAAATCAGCTTCTTTTCTGCCATCTCCTGCTCATTTCCAATAAAAAAGGCAGGACAAACAGCCAGATACACTTTTCAGTGCAAAGCTAATTTAGTCCTACCTAAAATTATTACTATTCAATTTTCACCTCTCTTGGGTACACAAAGCACACTCAGCCCATGAATCTGAACTGCTCTATGTAATGGTCATATTTCGGATTGATATGTCAGCGCTGCCCTATCCTGTACCGATTTAAAGGTATAAAAATAAGGACTAAATTAGTTCCAACCCCTTGATTTTACTGGGTTTCTTCTAACTTGTCCCAATTATAACTCAAGCACCTAAGATTACCTCATCATATCCGCCAATTTGTGCATCCGTATCCGTTATTTCCGGTCTGAATTTTTTGTCACTCATCTCAACACTACTTCTGGACTTTTTATCCATCCAGTTTAAATCTGCTTTTGAATATGGTTGTTTCGGCGTGATTTCGTACAAATCCGCTTCTGCCGCCTGAGCAATCATCTCTGCTATTTTCCTTGTTGTTCCACTGGCGCTAAAATATGCTACTAATTTTTTTCCCATAAGTATTCCTCCTGTTCATGCAGTTAAAATCTCATTTTACCAATTTAATCAATAAAAAATGTGTAAAGTATGTATCCCTAATACCTTACACATTCATTATATGACTTACTATTATATTATGTCTAATGCCTATATCAAATTATATTCTATGCCTTAAAGGCATTGATTTCTTCTATAAATTTACTGACAGCCAACGAATATGGAATATTCCTTCTCCAGGCAATGACTGTACTTGCTGAAATTTCAGGATACAATCTTCTCTGAACAAGCAAATCCTCTCTCCAATATTTTGTAGCGCCTTCAATTGAAACCGGATATCCCAGTCCATGAGTCGCCATAACACCGGCATTCGTTCCAAGGTTGCTGATAAAAGCAATATGAAGCTTATTAAAATCCTTACCAAACCAGTTGGCAAGTTCGCTCTGCACGTTTCGTCTTTTGGGAAGAATAAGTGGTTTATCTATAAGATCATCTCTTGTAATATATTCTTTGCATGCTAATGGATCATCCGGTTTCATCCCAACAACCCAATGGTCACTGTCCATGATCCTGATATAATCCAGACCTTCTGTATTGACCGGTTCCATAAACAATCCAATGTCCACCAGTCCTTGATTCATCATATCATATACTGAATCTGCCGTTGCTGTATGTAATGCAATCTGCACCATTGGATATTTTTCCTTGTATATCTTGCAAATTTCAGCCAATGTTTCTACCGCCGCAAACTCACCGCATCCGATTGAGATCGTACCTTCAATCAATTCTTCGCTCGCCTTAATTTCATCTATCATTTTTTCTTCCAAATCTATTATTTCCAAGGCTCTACGCTTTAATAGTATTCCCGCCTCCGTAAGTGTAATATTACGATTTTCTCTTATAAAAAGTGATGTTCCAAGTTCCTCCTCCAATGCAGAAAGCTGTCTTGAAAGTGTTGGTTGTGTAATATTCAGTTGCTCTGCAGCTTTTGTAAAATTCTGTTCTTTTGCTACAGTTAAAAAATATCGCAATAGTCTAATATCCATATATACACCTTCTTTTATAAATAGTTAAATCAATATAAGTAATATGCTTGATAATAATAATTGTCGCCTATTCCAACTCAAAAAACAACTGAGCCCAATATATTATTTTAGTGTTATCCCCAGTTCATAAGCCATTATAGGATATTTTGAATTTCTTGTCATTTCGGGTGTTCCACAACCATATCCAAGCACCATTCCCATATCTTTGAAATTCAAATACCTTACCAGCGTCTTGTAATGCTCAACAAGCGCAGTCATTGTCCAGTCATCGTTATTCCATGCAACTGCAAGCAAAGCAGATTTCATGTGTTTTCTTTGGATACTTCCATTAAAAGCACAAAATCGATCTATTAAAATTTTTAACTGTGCAGACATTCCATAATAATAGAGAGGCGTTACAAATACCACCATGTCCGCGCTTAGAATGTCCTGCTTAATCTGTTCCATATCATCTTTTTGCACACATGGTCCATCATATCCGCATGAAACACATTTCTTTGCTTTCTTTGAATTTCCGAAACACTGTTTCAGGAACTCATGTCTTAACGAATGATATATTTTGTACCCTTGCCTTTTCCTTCCACTGTGATCACACCTTTTTGGCACATTTCTTTCAGCAGCTTTGTTGTCTTTGATTTACCGAAAGGTACATATGGCGCAACTTCACTGATTGGCTTCAGCATCGTCTTGCTTAAAAGTTTATAGATTATGATTTCATCTTTTGTCAGATCCGCATTTTTTTCAAATATCGGAAGCACAATTTTTATAGCATTTTCTGAAACTTCAAAATCCGGTTTTATCAAAGCTTCCGCATAGAGTTGTTTTATTCTTGTAATTCCCATTCCGAATATCTCTACGAATCCTAATCTATAAAATACATTGGCAAGATTTCTATTTCTTAAAACAGAAAGCTTTCCAGACAGATATTCTTCCTCTGTGATTCCGGACGGCAATCCACCAGGAGAAACAATTTCGATTCGATCATCAAACATCGAAACTCTGATTTGTGAATCCACATCCCATACTCTATGAATCAGAGCATTGGCGATTGCTTCTCGAAAAGCAGCTTCCGGTATTTTCTCCATTTTCTTTCGATCAGCGCCTTGTATTACTTCGTATTGATAATAGTCTCTGAATACCTCGATTGCCTTTTCATATACCTCTAAAATCGATATATTTTCAAAAGTTGATCTCTTTTGAATGATACTGATGTTTTCTCCGAATTTGACAATATCAATTCCAGGAAAATGGTTTTTGTCTGCCAAAAGCCCCGCCGCATTATTGAATCCATTTACATCGTCATATAAGTTCAATGTCTTCAGCGTGTCCTTGTCAAAATTTTCAATCCGGACAATTTCTTTCAGCTTACGATGCAAAATTTCAAAGGACAGCTCCTGATCTTTGCAAGGCAATTCTTCAAATCGAATATTTTTTCCATCCAATACGAGCCTTGAAAACTCCAGTGTATCTACCTCTATCGTTGCTGTATCATTCCGTTTGTATGCTTTCGATTTATATAGATACGGCTTCTGTAATCCGCTTTTCACAGTAAGTTTTATCGTCTGGTCATTATTCTGTACCTCAAGCGTATAATCCGGCTGCGGTGTAATGCTGTCATTGATTTTATTTTCAATATCCAAGCAGGCTTGTTTTACATCCGGCAAACCTTTTATATTTCCATCATCATCCACTCCAAAAAGGATGATTCCGCCATCATAATTTGAAAAGGCACTGACTGTTTTTAAAAAAGTGTTGGTAATCGTTTCCTTGAACTCTAATGTTCTTGTTTCGCGCATATCAATCGCCTCCATTTCTGTCTTATTGAATATATTATATGCAGAAACGCACAAAAAAACAATCGTATTTTTTTACGATTGCTTTTTTAATTGTTTTTAGTGTGTATTCAAAAGTATCTGTTCCTAAGCCGCAACTAAATACCCTGCAACTTGATTTCAACACACTCTTTTTGTGTCTCTTTGTCTTTTGCAATTTTGAAATCATCACCAAGTGTAGCAGAAAAGTCGAACCCTTTCAATACGATAAAGCATAAAATATCGATGTGATAAAAAATTAATTCTTCGATATCCTAATGCTCTTAATTTTGGATTATCACAAAGTTTCAGGCTATCAGCAACATTTGCCAAACTTGTTTTTGTTGCTTCAAAGTCATTTAATAAATTTCTTGCAGCTTACTCACTTTTCTTTTCAAACAAAAGATATGTGATAAATCTATCAAGATCCTCCTCTGCATCACTCATCAAAACAATCTTATAGTCCATACTTTGACCTCATATCTGAAATCACATGATCTGCATCCCTGAACATTCCCTGTTTTTCATCTTTCAATTATACAACTAATAGCTTCTAATTTTTTCGTCTTTTAAAATCTTTTCATCATACTCATTTTTAAATGTCATAAAACAAATCTTTTTGAATATTCTCAACGGATAGCTACTGCTTTCCCACCGTCTCTTGCTTTTAATTTGTCTTCTTTAATATGCGATTCTAAAATAATCCAGATATATCTTGTATCTATCTTGCGCCGTCAAACAAGTATCAATATGATTTCTTCCTGCTGTACTTGGTTTTTCCCGCGTGGGGAACGACATATGCCTATCAACAATGGAGATGTCGTATGGAAATTTCAATCCACGTTCCCGCGTGGGGAACGACCAGCAAGGGACGCTAACCTTGCGGAACACTTCGGAATTTCAATCCACGTTCCCGCGTGGGGAACGACGGAGACAGATATTATCTGGAAGATCTGGTATTCAAATTTCAATCCACGTTCCCGCGTGGGGAACGACGTAAGTAAAACGGATTTTGAAAAATTCTATTCGATTTCAATCCACGTTCCCGCGTGGGGAACGCCTGGAGGAGCAGTGTCCTGATCACGCAGTCTGATGTATTTCAATCCACGTTCCCGCGTGGGGAACGACTGGGCGTGATGTGTTTGCTGTGGCTGATGATATTTTATTTCAATCCACGTTCCCGCGTGGGGAACGACCTAATGCACCCGTGCTCAAAAAAGTAGCGTAAATTGATTTCAATCCACGTTCCCGCGTGGGGAACGACGCGGTGAGAGACCGTCCGACTGGTATCGGTCGAGTATTTCAATCCACGTTCCCGCGTGGGGAACGACTTTTAATGCATAAAAGGGGGATTTATTTTGACAATTTCAATCCACGTTCCCGCGTGGGGAACGACAAGAGATACCAAGAGTTTGCTTTGAGGTATCTTGATTTCAATCCACGTTCCCGCGTGGGGAACGACTGCTGTATCAAAAAGATTGAATACGGTGGTTATAATTTCAATCCACGTTCCCGCGTGGGGAACGACATTGTATTTAGATCCGAACCAGATGAACATTCTGATTTCAATCCACGTTCCCGCGTGGGGAACGACAGGATAAGGTCTATGCAGCGGATGACCCCATCTGATTTCAATCCACGTTCCCGCGTGGGGAACGACCGATAGGCACAGTACAGAGGTAAATAAACTGAATATTTCAATCCACGTTCCCGCGTGGGGAACGACGTGTGGGTTATCTTAATGCTTCTGCTGATGCTACTAATTTCAATCCACGTTCCCGCGTGGGGAACGACTTTAAGGTTATATTCTGTTCCTTTATGTATTTCCATTTCAATCCACGTTCCCGCGTGGGGAACGACACAAGAGCAGGAGACAGTAACAACGACAATACAATTTCAATCCACGTTCCCGCGTGGGGAACGACTATGACGGACAAATAAAGGACGTTCAAATTGTTCTATTTCAATCCACGTTCCCGCGTGGGGAACGACATATTATCAATAAAATTTGCGAGAACCACTCTTACATTTCAATCCACGTTCCCGCGTGGGGAACGACGGAAAACCATTGATAATGTCAAAGCAGAAGAAAAATTTCAATCCACGTTCCCGCGTGGGGAACGACAGGGTGTGTCACTGACCGCATTAATTAGCGGTAATTTCAATCCACGTTCCCGCGTGGGGAACGACCTGTTGATATCTCTTAGCAGATACGGCAATTACTTATTTCAATCCACGTTCCCGCGTGGGGAACGACAACATTTTTTCGTTGTCGGAAACAAACTGTAAGATTTCAATCCACGTTCCCGCGTGGGGAACGACTTATCAAGCAGGGAGAAACACAGGCAAGAGGACTATTTCAATCCACGTTCCCGCGTGGGGAACGACATAGACAGCTTTCATTTGATTCTGGTACTTCTCGATTTCAATCCACGTTCCCGCGTGGGGAACGACTTGTTCCGCTCCTTTCAAAACTTCCTCACCGTGAGATTTCAATCCACGTTCCCGCGTGGGGAACGACAGCAAAAACATATAAATTTTCCATATTTATTTACACATTTTTGTATAAATTAGTATTTTTTGCTATATAAATTTTATAAATTATATTTGTTTCATAATTTTTTATCTTTTCCTGGGTGCGAAACCTTAAGCATTTTATGATAGCTTACGCTTCGCACCTCACCTATATCATTAGTATTCCCTCTGGTTCATATGAACTTTTCACACCATAATGCTCCACTTTTGTATCGTATTTATTACCTAAATAATAAAACCTTAAACTGTCTTGCTCCTTGTCGATCAAATTAAGCAATTTGTCCTTTAGTATTAATTCCTGTGAAGCATCTACTAAACATTCAAAAACAGAATTTTGAACACGTTGTCCATAATTCACACATTCTTTAGCAACCTTCCGCAACCGGCTTCTACCAGCATTATCTTGTGTTGCAACATCATAAGTTACTAAGACCAGCATACTTGATTCTCCTTTTAAAAATTTACTATTTCCATAGGAATGGAGGATATTCCTCTAAATCTTCACGAATTGTTCTTGCCAAAAGCAATGCCTGAATATATGGAACTAATCCCCATTCAACTTTTTCTTTTAAGTAGGGATGCGTTATCTTTTCCTTTTTATGATTTTGCCATGCTGATAAAAATACTTTTCTTCCTTTATCATTTAGCAATACAGCCCCATCATCATGTTTGGTAAAACAGTCCTTTTGAAGTGCCTTTGTATTAATCAATGTCAAGACAAAACGATCTGCTAAAATGCCTCTAAACTCCTCCAGCAAATCCAATGACAGCGATTTTCTCCCTGGTCTGTCTCTATGCATAAATCCTACATATGGATCAAGTCCAACGCTCCTTAACGCATTTGCACAATCATTTCCCACAATGGTATATGCAAAAGATAATACAGCATTTACTCTATCTAATGGCGGTCTTCTGTTTCTTATATCAAATTGAAAATCTTCTTTTTGATTTATGATCATTTCATTAAAAACAGAAAAATATCGTGCTGCCAACTGTCCCTCAATCCCTCTAAGATTCTCCATTGAATCACACTCTGTAATGGATGTCATTCCTGCCTGAAGTTCCTGTGAAATCTTTTTTAGTGCCTCTATATCAACTCTTGCAGCATGATCTCTAATCGTTCTTTCAATGCTCCATCTGCAATTGTAGACTTTTCCCAGAATCATGTTTTTTGCAAATAATAAACTTCTTTCTTCACAATCAGAAATTCTATATTGTTCTTTTCGCAGTAAAACATTTCCCTGTTCTTCTCCCATTGTTCTTGCAAGGAATTTCCCATAAGGAGTAAAAAAGGATAATGCGACATTTCTGACTGCACATGCGCCCATCAAGGCAGGTGAAGCACCTTTATATGAAAAGCATAAAATATTTTCCAATGTATGAAGTGGGAAACGCGCAAGAATATCTTTACCGGACATAATAACAACATTCTCTCCGTCTAGTATCATATAGGAATCCTCTGAAATAACAAACAAAGTATTTAATAATTTTCTCATGAATCATTATCCTCAAATATATGCTTTTTTAGATATGTGCTTACATTTTCACTCTTATCTAATGCTGGCAAACAAATATCTTTTAATGAACACGCTTTACACTTTTTTGACTGTTTTACTTTAGGTGTATATCCTTTTTCCATTAACTGATGCATTTCCAGTAACATCTTCTTTACATCACTTCGCATCTGTTCCGTAAAGATAATTTTAGTACGCCTTCGATTTTCTCCATAAAACAAATATCCTTCTTTGATTTCGGTGAGATACTGTTCCTCCAAGCACATTGCCTGCAGACATAGCTGCGATTCATCTTCCTGACCATCTTTGGGCTCTCCGCGTTTATATTCCACCGGGACAATATTCCACATCCCTTCATAATTATGCAGGCTGATTCCATCCTTGGACCTATGAAACTCAACAATATCGCATTGTCCTGCGACTCCCAGCTTTCTGGAACTGACGCGTAAATTGTGGGCCGTTAAAATATCTCCTCGGAGTTCGAATAAATCATCCTGATGTGCACGCTTATGCATTAATTCTCCTGATGTTGTGCTGTAATTTTCTGCCCACTGCTGCTCAATATGAATAAGTGCCCATTGTCTTCTGCAAAACGCAAAATGCTGTATTCCTGAAAGCATAAGATAATCTTCTTCATTATATTCCATTTATAATCTCCGGTTCTAATCCCTCTAATGGATTTACCTGAATCACAAAGTCATCAATTGAAGCTGGAAACGCCACATCATCTTTAAGTGAAATCTCCAGTGACTTATGTACTTTAGCCGATGAATATTGTCCTATCTCATTATTATGCTTCCACCAATATACTTTAACTACCTCCATACTTCCATCAGGTCTGGCAGAAGAACTATCATTTATAAACAATGTTCTCAGGCATTCTTTGATTTTTTCAGCATCCTCCTGGGTAAAGCCTGTTTTTTCTGCAAGCTGCACATTTATAGAGCCTTTTATTACATACAGACCAAAATCCACCATATGTTTCGTTCCCATTGTATCAGAACCTTTTTTGTCTCCTGATTCCCCACTCACGCTCTTCGTAATCTGCATACTGTTTACATCAATTGGTCCTACACTTATTGCCTGATGAATAGAAACAGGTCCTCTGACACCCACAGAAACACCTTCGCCCTTTGCCTTTCCTTTATATGCGAAAACCTGACCGAAGCTTCTTACATCTATCCACTCTTTGCAGGCTTTTTGTGCATATTCATCAGTTGACTTATAATCAGTAATCGTTGCATCTGCTCTTGCCCTTAAAGAATCATATCCATCATTACATCTATCATTAGACTGTACAAATATTTTCTCACCCATATCCTGAAGACGATTTCTGATTTTTCTTTTTATGCATACATCTGATATTTCGCCATTTCCTGCATATGTGGTTCTTGGTCTGTTTCCATTTAATGGATCTCCATTTGGATTTGCATGGTCAACTGTTACAATTACTGCAAAATCAATTTTGTTTTTTAAAGTGTTCATACTATTCTTCCTCCTTCTTTACCTCTATACTGCCTTTACCTTTTCTTAAATCTCTTCGCTGCTGATAATATCCCAGTAAATAAGCTGCCTCCAGAGATTTATTCATTGTTTTTAAATCCTCTTCTTTAAAAAGACACATAATTTCTTCTATTATATTTTCGTAAAAATTTCTTCTCCCAGGCTGCATTCTTTCCAAATATGGGATTAACGCCGTTTGTATATTCTTCCATGTAGTAAACGGTCTGGTAACAAAAGCCCCCTGCAATCTGGCAGCATTCGTAATCCTATCTGTGGAATTATTCATAGCAACCTTCTCCGCCACCTCTGCAACTGCGAGCAGTCTCCCAAAAAGATAATTTCTTTCATCACAATTTTTATCCAGTTCCATTGATACATTTCCTTTCTCTGCCTTAATCATCGCGCAGGCAGTTGATAATACTCTTTCATAATTCAGTTTACTATATGCCATTGGATTTGCCGCTTTACATACGATTGCATGTACAAGATCCTTAGAAATCGGTTTTCCATCTAAAATGCAATAATAAATTCTTTGTACCTGTTCTTTTAATACTTTATCAGGAACTTCTACATATTGTCCCTGCTCTGTTCCCAGTGCAAACCTTACAATTTCATTCGCATTTGGCGTTCTTATAATTTCACATGGCTTTCCATCTGAAGAAGATCTGCCAAAATACCAACTGCATTTTGTATTCCAATCAGTTAGTCTTTTCCTGAAAAATGAAAATTTTAATTCGTTGTAATAAATAACCGACAGTCTCCCTGTTGTTGCAGCATCCAAACCAATTATGACGATATCATCACTATCTTCCAAGCCCTGTGTCTTTCCCTGTATTGCTTCATAAAGTTTTAGCTTATACTGTTCCTCTGTATTAGAGCTTTCATCCTCAATGTCTAATTCTCCAAAATCCTCATCAAAATATGGCACATCCTTTCCCTTAGGATTCCAGCATATGTAAGTTCTTTTATCCTGCGTTCCGATGGTAACTCCCTGTTTGGCAGCAAGCCATGTCAAGGCACTATGTGCTTTTTGTGATGCCTCGTAACTGATTGTACACGCCTCCTGTGCCTTTTCAAATCTGCCACGATAGGTAAAATTACTATTATCATTTGCCGAAATCAGCTTTGCCCCATAATTAGCCGGAATGATTCCCTTTGGATGGTTATTTGTGGTTGTTGCCATTTCACCTGTAATCTGGCATATATCTTTTTCCCCTTCTAATGAAGAAAGATAATATTTCGTATATGCCTCCATAAGTGACTGATCTCTCCAAGTCTCTTTTATCTCTTTGGGGTTATCAGATAAAATAATATATCTCACCATTACTTTTTCATATGGTTGTCCTGATATTTTATCTTCACATAAATAACCTTTTTCATTTACATTCAAAATACCAGCTGCAATTAAATCTTTTATCACTTCCTTTTTTTGCAAATATAAAAGAATTATATGTTCTTTCTTATGAGAATTGGCTGATTCATCCCACTTTTTTAATTGTGTCAAAAAGGCTTCGTTTTTATTGTGTACATTTCTTTTTATTTTCTCATCTTCCACATATTGCTCATAATCACCTGCGATATAGGACAATGTATCACTTAATACATGAGGTGCGATTCCACTTGAACGAGAAGCTGAGGATTCTGTTACAGGAATCAGAATTTTTGAATCTTCCTTATCTATCTTATTGGCACTGCAAAACTCACCTTTTTCATTTAAAATGATTTCAAGCTGAGAATTAACTGTCATATGAGCTATAACCGACAGTGTTACCCCTGATTCAATTTTTCCTGCAACGCACCTATTATTTTCATAAGTCTGATACAGCATATTCATCCAAGACATTCATTTTCCACCTCCAATTCAGTTTTTTTCATCATTTGCTCTGCCGTTTCAAAATTCTGATACTTATTCTCAAATTTTTTCATTTCCATATTTCTTACTGTTTTATGGATACACTCGCTTGGTAAACAATAATCAATAATTCCCTTTTTCATAATCGGATTCCAGAAGTTTACTGTCATTTTACCTTTTGTTTCCTCAGAATACGCCTCATCAGGATAAGTTATCCCATGGTACATTAATCCAAATGACAGCTCATCAATATTGTCATAAAATCCCTCACCCTCTCCGAAATTGCAAGGTTCTACATAAGCCTGACATTCTCTACAACCAAGAAAAATATCGCGTCTTCCGCCCTTTATTATCATTCTTTTAGCTATATTATGATGCTTGTTCTCATTACGATCTGCTTCTAATTCTGGTCTGTTTTCATTCCAGATAAAATGTGCTTTTACCTGATATCTGCAATCTTTTAAATACGTATAATATGACAAATCATTCTTGTTTGAATTGTACTTAATTGGTCTGATTCCCTTTGTTTCTGTCTGGATTGGATTCAGAACCCTTATCTTGTCAATAATCCAAATGATAGTCGGTTTCCAGTAAACGCTTTGCATTACTCCTTTCATTGCTTCATATGTTGGTACCTGATATGTGAATTTTTCACCCCCCACTCTTGTCAACGGTTCTGAGAAAAGCCCGTAATCTCCATATACCTCAAATTCTACAAAATTGTCATGCACTTTATTACCTCCTCCTAAAAGATACAATTATCTTCATCAAATCCAATTTCTGTATAATACTGGTCAGTCAATTCATAGAAAAGTACCTGTCCATTATTATTCGCATACACCGGAATAATCACACCATTATCTATCCATTTAGAAAGTTGATTTTTCCATATTCTAATAGAATAGTTTTTAGCTTCATTGAGCTTCTTTTTCAGATATGTCAGGTCATACTTTGCTTTTTCAGAACATAAGTCAGCTATTATCTCTTTTCCTTCCTTATATGGTGTAATAACATCCAGACACTCAGAGTCAAATACCTGATAACATTTTCCAGCCGTCAAAAAAGCCTGTTGTGTAAAAAAATCCGATTTTTTTCTATCCTGAAAATTTGTTGACAATAAATTCAACATTGTAGTTTCTGTCTGTACTTCTGATATAGAAACCTTATAATCCAGTTTTTTATCCTGTAAATAAGAACAAAATAATGATTCATAATAAAATTGAATACTTTTATCACTAAGGATATCAAAGTCAAACCTTTCCGGATGATTCTTATATGCCTCCAGCAAACTCTTCGCGCTTTTTTGTGCTTCCATTATTTCTGGAAGCCTGGTTAAATCCTCCTCCTGCATTTTTACTATATAGGCATCGCATGTTTTTCCATATTCAAAGCTTCTGTTACAACGTCCAAAAGCCTGTACAATATTATCAATTCCAGCCAGAGAACGAATAACTGATTCGAAGGAGAAATCAATCCCTGCCTCTACCAATTGGGTGGATATACATATAACCTTCTGTTCTGAATCAGCCTTTAAGCATTCATTTATTTCCTGCAATACATCCCGCCGATGTTGTAAACACATTGCCGTAGATAAATGAAAAATATGTAGCTCCTCACTTGTATAATATTGCAATGATTGATATAAACTCTTTGCCTGTTTTTTGGTATTGCAGATAATTAAAAGGGAATGTATTCTTTCTATTTTATCCATACAGAACTCTACAATTTCTGCATTGGTCATACCAGCGGAAGTAACCATATTCCTAACATTTACACGTTTAAATACATTTTTTCTTTCATCAGTTTGTCTGACCATTTGAACTGGCTCTGTATATCTGATAGGATAAATTCCATTTTCAAAAGCAGGTTGTGTGGCTGAACATAACACTATCGTTGTATGGAAATAAGTATTCAAAAAATTAACTGCCATATCAAAGATATGCGTATTTCGCAAAGGAATACTCTGTGCCTCATCAATAACGATAACGCTATTAGCCAATGCACTGAATTTCATTACATAACCGGTTTTCTCAGAAAACATATTCATCAGTAATTGATACAATGTTGTTATAATAATAGGTTCATTCCAGAAATCAGTTAATAACTGTGACTGGTTCAGCCTTTCTTCTGTATCCGTTGTCTGCACAATATTGGAATGGTATTCTCCTATAGCTTCTTCTGTTTTCGTGTATTTCTTTATTTCTTCTGCGTTCTGTTCCAATACGCTTAATAATGGAATTACAAAAATTACTCTTTGCTTTTTTTCCATATCGGCAATTGTATATGAATACCGCATCGTACTTAATGTTTTGCCGGCACCAGTTTGTACCGAAAGCTTATAAATACCCTTTCCATTTCTGGAAAATGCTTTGCATTCATTTGAAATCAATTGACGTTCCGCATTAATTTGATTTTTATCTGCTTCTACCTGCTTTTTCAGTAATTGACTTTCCATAAATCTAAGTTGTTCCTCCCAAAACACAGGAGAAACCAACTTGCTCTCATGCCTGATGTTCTGCATAAATTCTGCTGTATCAATTCTGTCTCCATACATGACACAAGATGTGATCATTCTTATAAGCATTCCCCACAGATAATGCAGTTCTATTCTGGGATTGTACTTTTCATGCTTATATTCTGATTTATACCATTCCTTATTTTCCTGAACCACCTTATCATAGAAGGACTCTATTTCTAAAGTTGCTTTCTGAAACTCGTCTTCTATTTGCTCTTTTGAAAAGCTGTCTTCGCGTAGACGTTCTATTACTTGTTCATACTGTATGATCTCTTTATCATAAAATAGGCGGTGTTCAAATCCATTCACTTCACTGATATTTAATGCATCAAATAATCCATGATGTGCTCCAATTGCATAAGCAATCAATTCGCTTGTAAGTCTTTCAAACTTTGAATTATCTTCATTATGATATTTTTCTAAAATAAAGATAACTCCTGCAAATGTGTGATTTACACTTCCGCGTTTCACATCCTGACCTGATACTGTACTATTTAAATATTTTTCAAAATTGTCAGTCAGTTTTCCAATATCATGCAACCAACATGCTAAACGAATTGTATGTTTAAACTCATCCGTGTTGATTCTCTCCAGCGCATAGTTAGCTGTATTTTCACAATGCTCTTTAAGTCCTTGCACTCTTTCTGGAATTTCATTTGTTTTATGTGCATATATCATAAGAAGTGTCCTCCATGTATGTTTTTATAATACATCTTTGTCTATCATTTTTCAATATATTTTATAAATAAATATTAAAATAATATAATGGAATAAAATTACTTGCTTACAAGTATGCTTTTACGATATAATGAGCGTTAGTGAAGGAGAAACATGTTCACATGCTCATCCCGAACTGTGAATAGTGATCATGATCAAAGTTCATGATATAATATTCATGTCAGTATAACTGTGGATTGAAATAATATTTTTTAAAAATACGCTTCGCAATGAAGTGTATTTTTAATTTATGCATTCTCTTAAGTTCGCTAGTGCAGCGAGCTTACTATTTCATTCCTCTATTTTTATTGTATTATAATAATACTTTATAATCTATATAATATCACATGAGAGAGATAATACCAATGATAACGTAAAATACTCTGATAATTTTTATAATTACCCGAAAATCTATCTATAAAAAAATTCCTTTCACTAATTTTTTTACACAAAAAACGCTCCGATCCACTCAGAGCGTTTCCTTCTACCCTTTATTCAATTTCCGTAACCAGCACTCTCAGTACTTCTATCACTTTCTGCATTTCATACACATTCGCATATTCTTTGCAGGAATGTACATTATTCATGGAATTTGCAATGACTAAGCCTTTGATTCCATGTTGGCTGAATACGTTATTGTCGCTTCCACCGAAGGTCTTGATGAGTTTTGGTTCTACGTCACACAGTCCGCAGGCTGCTACATATCGGCTTATGATGGATTCTTCTGTTGATGTTTCGTATGCCTGTATGTCAATCTGCTGTGTCCAGTCCAAGGTTGCGCCATATTTTTCAGCACTGTTTTGGAAAGTGTCACGATATTGCTGTGCTGTGGCGAGTGCTTTTTCATGATTCAAGCTTCTGATCTCACCTCGGATGTTACAGGATGATGGCACGATATTGATACCTTCGCCACCGTTGATCAGTCCGATATTGGCGGTTGTTTCCTTATCAATATGTCCTTGTGGCAGTACGGCTATTGCTTCACAGGCTGCCTTGATGGAGTGAATACCTGCCTCAGGGTTAAATCCTGCATGGGATGCTTTGCCCTGTACATTAGCCTGAAATGACAATATGGTAGGCGCTGCATAAGCTGCAGTTCCGATCTCACCACTTAAATCCAGTACCAATGCCTCCTTAGAAACTATCTGGTCATATTGATATGCTTTTGCTCCTACACAATACAGTTCTTCTCCTGTTGTGAAAAGTAATTCGATATCTCTATGTTCTACTGCATTTTGGTTCAGATATTTTATCAGCTCGTAGATCTCTACAACACCAGAAAGGTCATCGGCTCCGAGAACAGTCGTACCATCGCTGGTCACATCGCCATTTTCATGGAATATTGCCTTTTTCCCATATGCCGGCATCACAGTATCCATGTGCGCTGCCAGAAGAATTGGTTTCATTCCATTACCCTTTACATATCCATGCAGATTGCTGGCTGTAGAACCTGTTGTTGCCGCACTGTCATCTTCTTTCAGTTCCACACCGATTTCTTTGAAAAGGGCAATGATGTAGTCTGCCATGTTTCGTTCTTTCAAGGAAGGAGAATCTATGGCTGCCAATTTTGCAAAGTTGTCTTTTATTTCCTCTATTTCTACCATGTTATTCAAGCCTTTCCCATTATTTTGAACCCAATGAGCATGCGCAGCCGCATTGTGGTTCTTCCCTGATAGTCCTCGTCTGCACGATAATAGGCTTCTGAAAGGAACTGATCTCCCAATACAGGGTCTACATTGTTCTCATTATATACATATTCCCATCCGAGATTCTTCCCATGATGAGCCTGACTGACCATATTTACGGATATCTGGTCTTCGAGTCCTTCCAGCTCTCTTACGATAGACGCACGATTAGACCAATGGCACAATTTCGCCCATATCAGACGATATCTCTGATTGCCCTCCGCCTTCAGATCATTCTCTCCATCACCAAAAGGTGTTGTAAAATGATTGGGCTGTCTTCTGAAATATCCATTTACATCTATTTCCGAAACCGTCTCCCTGGGTCTTCCCCTTATCTTCCTTCCATTCACTATCTCATAATCATATTTCTCTATACTCATATTATAATCTCCCTATATGATATACTCCGGTTCTCTTTCCAGAGTATGCATTTTCTCCAGAAATTCTTTCGTTCTTTCATTCTTAGGCTCTTTGAATACCTGTTTGGGTGTGCCGTCTTCTACAATCACGCCTTTATCCACGAAGATAACACGATTTGATACATTTCTGACAAAAGCCATTTCGTGAGAAACCAGAATCATGGTAAGTCCTTCTGCTGCGATCTGTTTGATAACTTCCAGTACTTCTCCTACCATCTCGGGATCAAGTGCGGAGGTCGGCTCATCCAGAAGCAGAAGCTGTGGGCGCATTGCCAATGCTCTGGCGATTGCGACTCTTTGTCTTTGTCCACCGGAGAGATGTCTTGGATAGTGGTTTGCCCAATTTATCATGCCGACTCTTCTCAACTCTTCCAGAGCAATCTTCTTGGCTTCTTCCTTAGACTTCTTCTGAACCACAATCAGTCCTTCTTCTACATTTTCAAGGGCTGTCTTTCTTTCAAAAAGATTAAAGGACTGAAATACCATTCCTGTATTCTGTCTTAATTCCAGAATATCTTTTTTATTCTTCTTATTAGACAGGTCTATCTCTTTTCCATTGATTACGATGCTGCCTTTTTCAGGTATCTCCAGCTGGTTGATGCAGCGAAGTATGGTAGATTTACCTGTACCGGAGGGTCCGATAATACCGATTACATTGCCTTTTTCAATAGACAGGTTGATACCGTTGAGGACAACATTATCCTTATATTTCTTATGAAGGTCTTTGATTTCTATAAAGCTCATAGTCTCTCTCCTATCTATCAGATTTCGTTTTCACCGGCAAAGTTCTCTACCTGATCGGGTATTGCCAGCTTCTTCTCTGTAAATTTCAGAATCTGCTCTATAATTACAGTCACAATCCAGTAAATGATTGCCAGTGAGCAGTATACTTCAAAATATCTGTAATTTCTTCCACCGATAATCTTACCTTGTGCTGTGATTTCTACAACTGCACAGGTAAAAGCCAGTGACGTACCTTTGATTGCGGAAATCAATGAATTTCCAATGGTGGGAAGTGCTACGGTAAGTGCCTCTGGAATAATAATTCTTCGAAGAGTCTGTCCATAGGTCATTCCCAATGCATGTGCTGCTTCTACCTGCCCTTTATCTACACTTAATAATGCGGAGCGGATCATCTCGGAACTGAAAGCCGATGAGTTCAGTCCAAGTGCAAGTACTGCATATACGAATCCGGGAATATTGGCAACTGCCAGGTTTGTTCCGTATTTTGCATTGATGTATTTAAAAAACATGGGAACTCCAAAATATACAATATAGAGTTGTACCAGAACCGGGGTTCCTCTTAGAATAGATACGAATAAGCCGGCGATCTGTTTCAGTACCGGTATCTGCTTGATTTTAATGATTGCAAGTATCAGTCCGAGTACCAAGCCTATGATCATTGCCAGAAAAGCCAGTTCCAATGTCACTGGCAATTTCAACAGAAGTTCGGGAATATTTGTAAAAACCTGTTTAAAATCAAATAGTTTAGTCATTTGTTCATCCTTCTTTATCTAAAAACTTTTCAACCAGAACGCAGCTGAATCCTAATTTGTTTCTATGTTCTTCTTTATCCTTGGAATCCTGCTTGCGTGGTGGATGATTCTCATATATCTCAGGATCTACTCCCGGAACCAGTTTGTATCCACATCTTTCATAGAAGCCTGCTGCACGATCCTGTGAGTTAATCACGATATGCTGATATCCTCTCTCTACAATCCACTTCTCAGCTTCTGCAATCAGGATATGTCCTACGCCGCTTTTCTGTCTTTCACGAACGACGCATACACGTCCTATCTTACCGATATCCTCTCTTGGATACGTAATTCTACAGCCTGCAACAGGCTTATGGTCTTCGATGATCACGATTGCTTCCAGTTCTTCCTTCGGCTCATCATGTCCAAACTCTACTTCAATTGGAATATTCTGGCCATATACAAAAGCGTCCGTTCTGATATAGTCATAGGCTTTATAGAGCCATTCCTTTGCTGTTCCTTTTTCTATTCTGTATATTTCCATAATATTCCACTTTCCTTTCGCCTTATTTCCTAGTTTGGTGTTGCCTTTAAATCATCATCTGCCGGGCTTGTATCCTTACCAAAATATTTTGTCAGGATTTCTGCCAGTGTACCGTCATTCTTGATTTCAATCAGAGCTTTATCCACATCTTCTCTCAGTGCAGCGCCCTTCTCATCCTTTGCAAAAAGGAAATAAGTACTGTTATGTGGGCTGATAAATTCCTGTGTATCTGCATCAATGGTATTTCCTACAAGTTCATCTTCCAGACCAAACTGACCGATCAAAGTATCAAGAATAGGTCCATCATCAATCGCTACATCTGTCTTACCATCTGCGATATTTTGGAACTTAATCTGAAAATCAGACTCTGAATAGATAATATTGATCTGATGGTCAGGATTCTCTTCATTCCATTTCTCCAAAGCCAATGCCTTGTTGCTGCCTGCGCCTACCTCGATCTTATAACCTCTGTCTGCGATATCCTGTAAACCTGTCAATGGTTCATCATCTTTTCTCTGGATATATACGTCATATCCTGTCTTGTATGGTAAGCTGTAGTAATAAAGCTCTCCTCTTTCGTCTCTCCATGCATAGTTGTTTACTGCCAGATCATAAAGGCCACCGGTCAATCCTGTCAGAGGATCGTCAGCCTTAATGATATCCAGTTCGTACTGTGGAAGTTTCTCGAAGATTGCCTTCAAAATCTCAATGTCGCTTCCCCCGATTTCATTATTCTCATCTACTACCATGTACGGTGCAGGGCTTCCCTTGGTTGCCACGGTTACTTTGGTTACGCCTGCTGCTGAATCTGTGCCAGAAGAAGTGGAACCGCATCCTGTTAAACTTCCAAATAATACTGCTGTTACTCCGATAGTTGCTATCACTCTATTCAAAATTCTGTTTTTCATACTCTACTCCTCCGCTTATATCTGTTTTTATAAAAGATCTTTTAAAGGGTTAATGGATGCATCTACTGATAATGTGCCATTCTTTGGATTTCTATCGTCCCAGTTTGGACTGTTCCATATAGTTGTGGAAATCTCACTTGCATATTCTTCATAAGTCTCTCCAGCCGGATGTCTCAGGAACAGTTCATCAGGTGTCTTGCTTAATTCTCTTCTTGCCCCATCATCTGCCCACAGTTTGTCGAAATCTACCTTGGTAAGGATTCTTTCATTATAACTTTTGAAGAAATTACCGTCTTTTCTGATACCATTAAGTGCCAGTGTCTTTGCATTGCTGTTATTATGAAAAGCCGGGATTGTGTTCAATTCCCTTAAATATCCCCATATGTTCTTGTAATCCTTGATAGGCTTCTTCACAGGTCCTACATTGTGGTAGTAGCTGACATCCCATCTGACTAAAGTAACATATGCCCTTACGTCACTGTCTGTTATGTAATCACCGAAGAGGAAACGGTTTGTTTCCAGCCTCTTGTCTAATTTTTCCAAAGAATCATAGAAATCTTCATATGCTTCATCATATGCTTCCGGTGACTGGCAAAAAGCCATTCGATAATGTCCGTTGTTGATATGTGGGAATAACCAGTCATTGAATTCAGCAATTTCCTTTCTGAATTTCTTAGGATACAGATCAGGTGCATCTGCCGGTTGGAATGGTCTGAACTGTACTTCCAGATAATTGGTCAGTCTATGGTAATCATTGTTGACTGCCTTTTTCTCCACAATATCTACTAATGTAGGTGTTGTGGCTCTTCCTGTAAAATCAGGCTTCGCTCTCTTATAAAATTCACTCAGGAAATATGCTCCTGTAATCGGATCTCTGTGCTCCGGCTTATCTCCAAAGCCATGTCCGTATACATTGGTCTGTCCTGATCTGGTTACTAACTGATCCTGAATAACGTTCTGTAATCCTAACAGATCTCTGACAATTACCGGTCTGTTTGACCAGTTACAGCCTACCGCCCAGTAGATTGCATATCTGTCTGCTTCTGCTTTCAGATCGCCTTCTTTATCACCAAAAGGCTGAATAAATGCATTGGGCTGGCGGATAAAAGCTCCCGTCTCGTCAATCTCACTGATTGTTTCATTCGGTCTTGGATCAACTCCCACCTCTTCTGCATGCGCTCTTGCTTCCTCATCTGTATATGCATTTAATAAATCCTCTGCACTTGTATAATCAACTCCACAGCATCCCATTCTATTTACTCTCCTTTTCTGTCTTTTTATTCTCCACTAAGTCAGTAGGTTTTCTATGCATTGATAATAGCATACACATATTCATTCGTCAATTCATTAATTCTTTTGATTGGTTATAACTTTTACTTATAGCAAAAAAGAAGCCGGGCATTATGCTCGACTTCTCATTTCTATTATTCATTATAATCTGATAAAAGCTGCAGATTGTGGCTGCACACTGACTACTTTTCCATCACTCTCTACTGCACCGCCAAACTGATAAAGTACTTCTCCAAGCTTATCTTCATAAGGGAACTGTACTTTCTGATCAGATGGATTGATCACCACCAGAATCTTCTCCTGTCCGCTGCTTCTGACATAAGCCAGAGGATATGTCCCATGTTTTGCATATACAAAGTTGATCTCGCCTTTGTTCAGCAACGCTTCATGTGCTTTTCTAACAGCAATCAGCTTCCTGATCTCGTGATACAGAGAATCCTTATCTTCTGTCTGCTTCTCAACAGTTGGTCTGTCTGCACTGCTATCCTGTTGGATATATAGCTTCTGAGCACTTGCAGTACTGAAGCCTGCATTCACTCCATCATCCCACTGCATAGGAGAACGTGAACCTGTTCTGCTATAACCACCTTCTACAGACGTAAGACCTTCCACATAACGCATGCCAATCTCATCGCCATAGTAGATAAAAGGCGCACCAGGCATGGACAGCAGGAATGCAAAAGCAACTTTTAACTCGTCTCCGTGCAAGCCCCTTGCCAATCTGTCCATATCATGATTACCGGAAGGAATACAGATGAGTCCTTTCTTCTCTGATTTCTCATAATTCTCAATATATTTCTCTACGAAGGCAGCTACATCGCCTTTTCCTCTGGATGAGAAGAAAGGCTCTTCACAGCGGAACAGATCATTATAATGTGATGGTCCAAAATGCAACAGGAAATCCATATGGAAACCACCCTGTAAGGATTTATCAGGCTCACCCCATTCAGAAACCATTGCCGCATGTGGAAATTCCTGATCAAGGAACTCTCTGACATTCTGCCACAGGCGAATCGTGCCTTTTCCCTCAGGGTCATTCTTCACCAGAGAGCCAGCCATATCTACACGGAAACCGTCACAGCCCATCTTCAGCCAGAAACGCATAACGTCCTTCATGGCTTCCAGCGTAGCCTTTGGACCTTCATCATCCATGGACTGCTGCCAGGGGCGATCCTGCTCATAATATCCATAATTCAGTGCCGGCTGGTGAGAGAAGAAATTCACAACACAGGAACCGTCTCTATCTGATATGCCTCTGATGCATCCGATGCCTTTTGGCTCTTCCCAGATGTTATCTGTCCAGATATATCTGTCTGTATATGCATTCTTCTCAGCTTTCATGGATTCCCTGAACCACTTATGTGTCACCGCTGTATGCCCCGGCACAAGATCAAGAATGACGTGCATTCCTTTGGCATGTGCTTCTCTGAACAGGTTCGCCAGATCTTCATTCGTACCATACCTGGGCGCTACTGTATAATAGTCCTCCACATCATATCCAGCATCTCCAAAAGGCGACTGGAAGCATGGATTAATCCATATTGCGTTACAGCCTAATCCCTTGATATAATCCAGTCTCCTGGTAATACCATTGATGTCTCCAATTCCATCTGCATTTGTGTCCTGAAAAGACTGTGGATAAATTTCATAAAAGATTGCATCATCCAGCCATTCAGGTTGTTTTCTTGTGTTGTTCATATTCGTTTTCCCTATCCTTTCTCTAATGAATTATAAATTTATTGTAATTTGTTAATCAGTTTCCGATATACCCTCTCTATCATCCATGGTTCTGAGCACGCCTTCAGAGCTTCATCAGGAGTAAACCACTTCACACCGCTGTTCTCATCCGGTTTGATACGAAGGACTTCCTCTTCATCTGCTTCCAACAGATAGGTCACATTCAGATGAAGATGCGAAGGGACATATTTTCCTCTCTTTTCATGACCGTCTACTGTCAAAATCTCCAGGGAGAAGATATCCTCAGAAAGCACTTTAATGTTCTGCACTCCTGTCTCCTCCTGCACTTCTCTGACTGCTACCTGTAACAGATTGGCCTCACCATCTGCATGTCCACCGGTCCAGGACCATGAATGATATATATTATGATAAATCATCAGTATCTTGGTATGATTCTGATTCAATACCCAGGCTGATGCTGAGAAATGAGCCACCTGATTACTCCTGTCAAGAATATCAGGCTGTGTCTCCAATAGTTTTAACATGACACGTCTGTCATTTTCTTCCTGCTCATTATAAGGTTGATAGTGCTGTATTGCCTGTATGATCGTCTGCATATTTTATTCCACCTCTATGCCTTTTCCAGCTTCTTCATCTGTCCAAACTCTACCAACGCCATAACAATGGTCACAACTGCTGCCAATCCATCTGCTATCGGTCCTGCGTATAAGATTCCATCGATTCCCATAAATAATGGCAGCAAGATGACCAATGGTAAAAGAAACAGAATCTGTCTCGTCAATGACAGGAAAATGCCTTTTACCGGCTTGCCAATGGAAGTAAAGAAAGTCGATGTAATCGGCTGCATGAAATTCACCCAGGTAAAGAATAAGAATACTCTGAAATAGCTGATTCCAAACTGATAATATTCCGTGGAGCCTTCGCCAAACAATCCGATAATCTGTCTGGGGAATAGCTGGAATAATATGAACGAAATAGCCGAGATACTGCCTCCTGCCACAGACGCAAGCCAGTATGCCTTACGCACTCTGTCATATTGTCTGGCTCCATAGTTAAAGCTCTCTATCGGCTGACTGCCATGTCCGATTCCTATAACAATAGAGAAGAAGACCTGGTTCACCTTCATAACAATGCCAGCGCAGGCAATGGGAATTGCTTCTCCATATATGGACAATGCACCATAGTGCTTCAATGAATTATTCAACACAATCTGTACAACCATCATTGCAAGCTGATTAAAGAAGGAAGCTGCTCCGATAGATGCAATTTTACCTGTATATTCCATGTTCACGATCAGGTGCTTCTTTTCCAACGGAACAGTCTTAAAATGGTACAGATAACAGATTACAATTACTGCTGATATCACCTGTCCGATCACTGTGGCAAGGGCTGCTCCCGCCATTCCCATCTGAAAGACCATAACGAACAAGGCATCCAATACTGTATTGATGATTGCACCAGTCAGGTTACAGATCATAGTCATTCGTGGATTGCCGTCAGCACGAATCAGATGTCCGCCACCTGTCGTCAGCAGCAGAAAAGGAAAGCCCAAAGCCGTGATACGAACATATTCCTGTGCATATGGCAATACGTCCTGCGGTGCGCCGAAGAACTTTAGCAATGAAGTCAGAAAAAGCTGTGTAATGAGACATAATGCCAGTCCGCATAAGAATAGCATGCTGACTGCATTGCCGATATAATATGCTGCCTTTTCCCGATTACCCTCTCCCATTGTAAGGTTAAAACAGGAAGCACCTCCTATTCCAAATAATAGTGCAAGGGCAAGGCAGGATGTGGTAAGTGGAAATGCGATGTTTGTTGCTGCATTTCCAAGTGTTCCTACTGCCTGCCCAATGAATAGCTGATCTACGATATTGTATAATGCGCCTACCAGCATGGCTACGATGCTTGGTATTGCGAATTTTACCATTAATCCTGATACAGCGTCTGTTCCCAGGGGATTATTCTGTGTCTGTTGTTTCATATTTTAATATACTTCCTTTCTCATTTTTGTGTACATGTCTATTGTACTTCAATCGGATAATTTTTCCAAGGGGTAACTCTTGTTTCAATATCGATTATCCCATATAATGTATTGTATACTTGCAGTTTAAGGGATTAAGTCACGCCGCAGGTCATGGTAGTTCGGTTCATTCGCCACGTACATGATGTAAGAGTTTCTAAGAACCGCATCTCAAATGCTTAGAGTACAAGCCGAGCGCAAAACTCGCCCTACGGGCTCAAACAGTTGCGCCTGGCTTGCAAGCATTTGATCTTTGTTCTAAGAAACACTAAACATCATTCCCTAAGCTGCATTCACCGAACTACCATGACCTGTGGCTGCTTAGAAGTCCTTACAGCTATTACGTGTTCACAAAATCAATTGACAGAAACGGTGCGTGATCTTCCTTAAACTGCAATAACATTCAAGGAGAAAAATTATGCAATATACTTTATACGAACTGTTCTGGCTCTACTTCCTGTACTCTTTTCTGGGATGGTGCGCAGAAGTCGCACTTGCCGCTATTGCACGCAAGAAATTCATCAACCGTGGATTCGTAACCGGCCCTTTGTGTCCAATTTACGGAGCAGGGGCTGTGGCATTTGCCATCTTCCTGCCGGAGCTGACCACTTCCCCTGTATTCCTGTTTCTTGGAAGTATGATCCTAGCTTCCGGTATCGAATACTTTACAGGTGCTGCCTTAGAGAAAATATTCCATAAACGCTGGTGGGACTACTCCAATCACCGTTTTCATCTGAATGGATATGTCTGCCTGAGATATGCTTTCGTCTGGGGTATCTTCGGTACTTTCTCCATGTATCTGGGCAACCACCTATTACTGACAGTTGTGTCATTTATTCCACATATGGTAGGATTTGTCCTGTTAATTGTTCTGGGTGTGTTGCTTGGTTGTGATGTACTTGGCTCCTCTCTTGCGATAGCCGGACTTCACGTTAAGCAGAAACGGATTCAGGATATCAATACACAGGTGCAAAAGGCATCCTTCCTTCTGGAAAATGCCATTACCATCAGAATCCAATCCCGTATGCAGAAGGCTTTCAGCGGGTTGAATCAGCCTGCACAGGCAACAACAAAAAAAGCAGCTCCCACTGTCTTTGCAGAAGGATGCAGCTTCTATAAATTAGTCTCACTGTTTTTCATCGGTGCTTTTCTGGGGGATATAACAGAAACTATCTTCTGTTATATTACTTCCGGTGTGCTGATGAGCCGAAGCAGCGTCGTCTATGGTCCATTCAGTATCGTATGGGGGCTGGGCTGTATGCTGCTGACAGCAGTATTGTACCGTCAAAAGGATAAATCAGATGGTAAGATATTCATAGCAGGCACATTTCTTGGTGGTGCTTATGAATATTTGTGTAGTGTGTTCACTGAACTGGTCTTTGGTACTGTATTCTGGGATTACAGTGGATTCGCCTTTAACCTGGGTGGCAGAATCAATCTGCTCTATTGCTTTTTCTGGGGAATTGCTGCTGTGGTATGGTTGAAGCTGATCTACCCAAGGCTTTCTGCTCTGATTGAGAAGATTCCTGTAAAAGTCGGTCCTGTGCTCTGTAATATTATGATTGTATTCATGATATTCAACATGCTGATATCTGCTGCCGCACTGTCCAGATACACAGCCAGACATACCGATGCGGATGCTTTCAGCAATCCGAATGCAATTACAGAATTCCTCGATACCCATTTCACTGACCAGCGAATGGAACGAATATATCCAAATGCAAAAATTGTAGACGAGAAGAATTAAATGGAAAAAGGATTGTACACTTTAGAAATCGGGTACAATCCTTTTTTATTGAATATAATGTATGAAATTCTTATAAAACTTATTTTCTATACTTGTCTGCTTCGGATACTACATTGTAAACACCAATTCTCTGCAGGTCAATCTCCGGCATTCCAATGAATAATCCACCATACTGAAATCCATCCTCTTCCCTCTCAATACGAACGATTTCAATAAATGCATGGATGATTTCCTTGGTCCAGATTGTCAGATAGGATTCATATACGGCACCAATCTCCAGCAATTCATCACAGCAGAAGCCGATACCTGTCTTAGATACATTGTCCACTTCCACGTTAACTTCATCAAATTTACCATTATCCAGTCTCTTAACCAAAAGTTTCGATCTTAATTCTGTTCTTTTGCTCTTTCTTCTCTCTTCCATACTAACGCAATCCCTTTCCAATATTATGTACAATTGTATTTCATTGTACATTTGTAACTATCCAGAACCCCAATGCGCAAAATCGCAGTTGCATGGCTTCGCATAGTTACCCCCAATTATTACTCTATAATTTTACTCTAGTTGTAATTTTCTGTCAACTTAACTTTTTCGTAAACATACATGTTGTCTGCTCCTTAGTATAAAACAACCCGGAAAATCAACATTTTCCAGGTTGCGATTCATACTTATCATATTTCGTTCTACTTTATAAACATAGCATCACCGAAGCTGAAGAAACGGTATTTCATTTCTACCGCTGTCTCGTATGCATGTAATACATGTTCTCTTCCGGCAAGGGCTGATACCAGCATAATCAATGTGGATTCCGGTAAATGGAAGTTCGTAATCAGGTTATCCAATACTTTAAATTGATATCCCGGATAAATAAAAATCTCTGTGTCTCCACATCCAGCCTGTACGACTCCGTTCTGGTCTGCTGCACTTTCGATGGTTCTGCAGCTTGTTGTACCTACACAGATTACTCTGCCGCCTGCTGCCTTGGTATCATTAATCAGCTTCGCAGCTTCCGGTGTCACCTGATAAAATTCAGAGTGCATGTGATGCTCCAACACGTTCTCTTCCTTAACAGGTCTGAATGTTCCCAATCCTACATGCAGGGTCACATATGCGATTTTTACGCCTTTTTCCTCTACCTGTGCCAGCAGCTCTTTGGTAAAATGCAGTCCTGCTGTGGGAGCAGCTGCTGAACCTTCATACTTTGCATATACGGTCTGATAACGGTTCTTATCCTGAAGCTTATGTGTAATGTACGGAGGAAGTGGCATCTCGCCCAGCTTATCCAGTACTTCTTCAAAAATGCCTTCATAGGAGAACTGTATCAGTCTGTTACCTTCATCTACTATATCCACAACGGTTCCTGTCAATAAACCTTCACCAAAAGTAATGACTGTACCTGGTTTTGCCTTTTTTCCGGGCTTTACGAGGGTTTCCCATATATCATTCTCACGTCTTTTTAACAAAAGGACTTCTATGGTAGCTCCTGTGTCCTTCTTGGTTCCCATCAGTCTTGCCGGGATAACCTTGGTATTGTTAAGAACCAGACAATCTCCTTCATGCAAATACTCTACGATATCATGGAAAACACGATGCTCCATTTCTCCTGTTTCTTTATCCAACACCAGAAGTCTCGAACTGGATCTGTCCTCCAATGGATCCTGTGCAATCAGCTCCTGCGGCAGATCAAAATAAAAATCTGATTTCTTTAATTCCTGCATAAATCAAAATCCTCCAAAAATGCACGATATCCTCTCATCGTCTCGTAAACATCTACCTTGCTGGTCACTTCATATGGCGCATGCATATTCATGACTGCTGTACCACAGTCTACCACATTCATCGCATACTCTGCAAGTATATGAGATATCGTACCACTGCCACCGAGGTCAATTCTGCCGTATTCTGCATACTGATAGGTAACTTCTTTCTCATCTAACAGACCTCTGAGTGCACCAAGATACTCTGCATTGGCATCATTTGCACCACTCTTGCCTCTGGCTCCTGTTACTTTGTTAAATACAAGTCCACCACCCAGATATGCTACATTCTTCTGCTCGAAGCTATCTGCAAACATCGGATCAAATACACTGCTGACATCTGCTGATAACAGATTTGATGCTGCCATAGCGCGTCTGAACTTGAGTGAAGAATATTCGTCTGTCAGATTCATGATTTCTGCCAGTGCATTTTCATAAAAATGGGAGGTCATGCCTGTTGCACCGCAGCTGCCGATTTCTTCCTTATCTGTCAGCATGACTACAGAAGTTCTGGCAAGCTTCTTAGCATGTAAAAGTGCATGGATAGCCGCATATGCACATACCTTATCATCCTGTCCATATGCCATGATCATGCTTCTGTCCAGTCCTGCTTCTCTTGCTTTACCAGCAGGAACTACTTCTAATTCAGCAGACAGGAAATCCTCTTCCTTCATATCATACATTTCTTCCAAAAGACGAAGGATCTGCGCCTTTACAGCTTCCTTCTCTTCTTTATCCTTGTCTTTTGTAACAAGAGGTCTGTTGCCAAATACGATATCAAGAGCTTCTCCTCCAAAAAGCTCAGATGCTTTCTTCTCCTGCTGTTCCTGTGATAGATGAGGTAATAGGTCGGATATGAATACAACCGGATCATCTTTATCTTCACCAATGCAGATTTCTTCTGTGATACCATCCTTCTTCACTACGACACCATGAATTGCCAGCGGTAATGTAACCCACTGATACTTTTTGATTCCACCATAATAATGCGTATCCAGATATGCCACACCTGTATTCTCATACAATGGATTAGGCTTAATATCCAGACGGGGTGAGTCGATATGGGAAGCTACGATATTCATACCTTCTTCCATAGGCTTCTCACCGATTCTGCACAAAATAACAGCTTTGTTCATCCATGTTGCATATACCTTGTCTCCGGCTTTTAACTTCTTCTTATCACGAACCAGTGCAGCCAGATCTGTAAATCCTTCTTTCTCTGCCAGATTCACAACCGTATCTGCACATTCACGTTCTGTTTTGGAATGATTCAGGAAGTGCATATATTCTTTTGTATACTCTTCCATTTTATTCATTCTCTTATCACTATACTGTTTCCAGCAATTCTTACGTTCCATCTTGCAACTATCCCTTTCTTTATTCGCACTAATGCCTGCAGCGTTTGCTGCAGGCATTCATACCATTCATACTATTGTCTAAGTTCAATACCAAGTGCTTCTAATCCGTTAAGTATTTTCTTCATAGCGCCAGTCACGTCGCCATCTTCCAATGTTCTGTCTTTTGCTCTGAACGTAATTGAATAAGCGACTGATTTGAAACCCTCTTTGATCTGGGAACCTTCATAAATATCAAATAATTCATAACCCTCAAGGATTTTGCCACCACGCTGCTCAATGACATCTTCGATATCTCCAGCCAGAATGGATTTCGGAACTACCATACTGATATCTCTTGTTACAGCAGGATACTTGGCAATTCCTTCATACTTTCTGTCAAAAGAAGCGAAAGGAACTACCTCAGGCATATCCAGAACAGCTACATATACTCTGGTTCCGATATTGTAATTATCTGCTACATCAGGATGTACCTCTCCTAAGTAACCAATTACTGTATCTTCATATTTGATCAATGCCTGACGACCCGGATGTAAGAAAGGTTTCTCTGCGTTAGGATCATACTTAGCTTTCTTTCTCATGCCAACGCTTTCCAGAAATTCTTCTACAACACCCTTCATTGTGAAGAAATCGCCATCTCCGTACATACCCAGAGTAAACTGCATTCTTTCATCTGGATAATCTGTCAAAGGAAGTGCCTTTGGAATGTATACATTACCTAATTCATACAGACGTACATTCTTATTTCTTCTATTATAATTAGTTGACAGTGATGTCAGAATTCCATTTAAAGAGATTGTTCTCATAACAGAGAAATCTTCACCCAGAGGATTGGAGATTGTTACTGTCTTACGAAGCTCACTGTCTGCCGGAAGTAACAGCTTGTCAAATACCTTAGGGCTTTCAAAGGAATAGCACATACCCTGTGAGAAACCACAATACTCTGCGATATCTCTGGCTTTTTCTTCTACTCTCAGCTTGAATGGAAGCTTACCTGTTGTAGCCTCGCCGCTTGGTAAAGTAGTAGGAATCTTATCATATCCATAGAATCTTGCTGCTTCTTCTGCGATATCTGCAAAGCCTTCCAGATCCTGTCTGAAGGAAGGTATTGTAATCAGGTTAGTCTGCTCATCATATACAAGCTCAATGCGTTTGAAGATTGTAAGCATGTCTTCTTTTGCAATATCTGTTCCGAGGAACTTATTGATACGTTCCGGCTCAAAAGGAATCTGCCTTAGCTCCTTGAGTGGTTCGCATACGTCTACCATACCATCTACAACTTCACCACAGCCAAGTTCTTCGATCAGCTGGCAGGCTCTGTTAATTGCTTCTTCTGCGTTTCTTGGATCAAGACCTTTTTCAAAAATACCAGAAGCATCTGTACGAAGTCCTACTCTCTTTGCTGATTTTCTGATATTTGCACCATTAAAGGTAGCAGCTTCGAATAATACTGTAGCTACGTTATCTGTAATCTTGGAATTCTCACCACCCATGATACCTGCAATACCAATTTCTTTTTCCGCATCGCAGATCATAAGAACTTCTGAATCCAGCTTTCTCATCTGTCCGTCCAGAGTCTGGAATTCATCGCCGTCCTTAGCACGTCTTACAACGATCTTGTTACCTGCAATTGTGCTTAAATCATAAGCATGCATAGGCTGTCCATACTCTTCCATAACGTAGTTAGTGATGTCTACCAGATTGTTAATTGGTCTGATTCCACAAGCTGCCAGTCTTCTCTGCATCCATTCCGGTGATGGTGCAATCTTGATATTCTTGCATACTCTTGCACAGTAACGTGTGCACAGATCCGTGTCTTTTACTTCTACGGAAATGTATTTATTAACATCCTCACCGTTGCCTTTTACAGATACAACAGGTGGAACAAAAGGCTTCTTAAAGGTAGCGGCTGCTTCTCTTGCAATACCTAGGATGCTGTAGCAGTCAACACGGTTAGAAGTAACTTCATATTCTACCACAGTATCATGTAAGCCTAATGCTTCGATTGCATCCTCGCCAGGAGTTACCGGTTTCTTGAATACATAAACGCCGTTTTCCGGTGCTTCCGGATACATATCCCTGCTGGAGCCAAGTTCTTCGATTGCACACATCATACCATTGGAAGGAACACCTCTGAGCTTGCCAGCCTTGATCTTAATGCCTTCTTCAGGAAGAGGACCGCCGTCATGTCCACCAGCTACCCTGCCACCATCCAGAACTACAGGTACATAATCACCTTCATTCAGATTGGCAGCACCTGTTACAATCTGAATCGTTTCTGTTCCTACGTTGACCTGACAGATAATAAGCTTGTCTGCATCAGGATGACGCTCGATTGATTCGATATGACCTACTACGATCTTCTCCAGATTCTTGTCTAATCTTGTAAATCCTTCTACTTTTGTTCCGGACAGAGTCATGGCATCACAGTACTCGTGATCGCCGACTTCAAGCTCCGGCACATATGCTTTAATCCATGATAATGGTGTATTCATTTTCTATTCTCCTTCTATATCTATTTGATTAATGGCGAACTACAGACTCGTAAATACTTCGTATTTACTCGTTTTGGGCTTGCGCCCTATATCAAGGAAGAAAAATAACGCTTTTCAAGCAAGCTTGAACGCCTTGTTTTTCTTCCTCTATTCCATTAATGGCGAACTGCAGACTCGTAAATACTTCGTATTTACTCGTTTCGGGCTTGCGCCCTATATCAAGGAAGAAAAATAACGCTTTTCAAGCAAGCTTGAACGCCTTGTTTTTCTTCCTCTATTCCATTAATGGCGAACTGCAGACTCGTAAATACTTCGTATTTACTCGTTTCGGGCTTGCGCCCTATATCAAGGAAGAAAAATAATGCTTTTCAAGCAAGCTTGAACGCCTTGTTTTTCTTCCTTGCTGCAGTTCTTGAGGTTTTAAAATTGTTTCAAAAATCTGATATCGTTTTCGTATAACAGGCGCATATCATCAATTTCATATTTTAAGAGTGCGATTCTTTCAAGTCCTACACCAAATGCGAATCCTGAGTATTCTTCCGGATCAATGCCGCTCATGCGCAATACTCTTGGGTGAACCATGCCACAACCGAGAATTTCAATCCAGCCTTCACCTTTACAGAAACGGCAGCCTTTTCCACCACACTTAAAGCAGGATACATCCATCTCTGCTGATGGCTCGGTGAATGGGAAGTGATGAGGTCTGAACTTAACCTTGGTATCTTCCCCGAAAAGCTCCTTGGCGAACTCAGCAAGTGTTCCTTTAAGATCAGCAAAAGTAATGTTTTTATCAATAACAAGTCCTTCTACCTGATGGAAGGAAGGAGAATGTGTTGCATCTACTTCATCAGCCCTGAATACTCGTCCGGGAGCAATCATACGGATAGGCAGCTTGCCTTTCTCCATCTCATGAACCTGTACACCTGATGTCTGAGTTCTAAGCAGCATCTCACCATTTACATAGAAAGTATCCTGTTCGTCCTTGGCAGGATGATCAGCAGGAATGTTCAATGCTTCAAAGTTATAGTAATCCTTCTCTACTTCCGGTCCTTCTACGACTTCATAACCCATACCGATGAAGATTCTCTCTACTTCTTCAAGTGCAATTGTATTAGGATGACGATGTCCTACATTATTCTTCTGTGCAGGAAGTGTAACGTCAATGACTTCTGCCTTCATCTTGGCTTCACGGATTCTGCGCTCCATTCTTGTCTTGGCTTCATCCATGACACGCTCAATCTCTTCTCTGGCTTCATTCACCATCTGACCTACCTTAGGTCTCTCTTCTGGTGCTACATCCTTCATGCTCTTTAATACTGCTGTTAATTCACCCTTTTTACCAAGGAAATTAACACGTACATCATTGAGTCTGTCAAGGGCATCACTCTCATTAATCTGACGGATTGCTTCCGCTTTAATCTGTTCCAACTTCTCTTTCATTTCCTGTCTCCTTCTTCCATACAATTACCGGGAATCCTGTAAGATATAAAAAATCCCTTATAGCCTAAGCTATAAGGGACGAATATATCGTGGTACCACCCTGTTTCCCATTCTGTGTTCTCACAAAATGGCTCACAAAAACGTAACGTGTTCCTACGTCTCTGCCTACTGATTACTTCAACAGAGCTGCTCCGGTGGGAAATTCAACACTATATCTGAACTTAGAGGGCTTACAGCCGGTGACCCTCACTCTCTGGCAGAAAATATAGCTCTACTTTGCACCTTCTATGCATTTCTCATATATTGTCATGATAGACAATTCAACAAGGAATGTCAAGGGGGAAAATTACAAAATCAGCCTATTAATACCTTTTTCCCTTGAAATGCAAAGCCATAATGTCTTATATTATTTCTCTCTATCCCCAGAGAAAGCAACTCAGTATCATACTTTTTCTCTTCAATTTGATATAATGCTGCATGAACAGTATCTTCCAGTGATTCTTCCTCATCGGTATCCAATACCTTAAATTCCAATACATATGCTGTCTTCTTATGATTCTTTGGAATCAGCATCACGTCATACCGGCCATATCCGCTTTCTCGATTAGAACGAATATCATAGCTTTCTCTCAATTCTACTAACAATCCTAACACGAAGCCATGATAAAACCTCTCCGGTTGTGTCTTGCCAGACGGATGCGTTCCTGTATCAAAATTGCTGAAGGTAGTCAGCGCCACATCATTCATGTAGGCATTCATTGCTTTTAAGTCTCCCTGTAGCAAGGCATCAACAAACGCATTATAATTTGATGCTGAACTATCAAACCAGCCCAAAAACATATCGGAAAATATTCCATAAGTCTCCAGATTGGTGATACGTAAATGATACCATGGTTTTCTTAATATTCCATGATACTCTACCTTTTCCACCTTCAAATATCCACTGGCTACCAACAGACTCCATATAGCATCCTTATTGCTGTCAAGCTGGTCAAAAACAATCTGTTCATCAAAGTTAACGATAATTTCCTTATCCTTCAGCAAATCCTCCATATACATTTTCACTTCTGCTGAAGCAGATTGTATCAGTCTGTTAATCAAACCATTAGAACTGGTCGCTGCCCAATAGGGACTAAAGCGCTTCTTATCCAGATAATTAGTGATTGACCATGGATTGTAGATATCTCTGCTGGAACCAAATGTAAAGCCATCGTACCATTTCTGCACTTCTTCCAATTGATCCATACATCCAAACAATTCCAGTGCTGATGTTACTTCCTCCTGCGTAAATCCAAAGCACGTACTATATTCATCAGACGTAGTAGTCACTACATTCAGGTTATTCAGATCTGAAAATACCGATTCCTTGGATACCCTGGTAATTCCTGTCATAATACCGCGTTCCAGATATTGATTGGTTTTAAAAGTGGAATTAAACAAATTTCGAATAAACGCTGTGAATTCATTCCAATAACCATGTATATAAGCTTCCTGCATAGGTGTATCATATTCATCCAGCAAAACAATAACATTCTTCTTATAATATCTGCTAAGATAAAGACACATCTGGTTAATTGCTGCACAGCATTCCACATCACTCATAGTCATAGTCATAGACTGATACATATTCTTCTCGTTATCACTAAGCAGATTTGTCTCCAATAAATATCTGTTCTGTTCATACAGTCCCGCAATTTGAAGCTTTATCTGACTTTTCGCGTCTTCAAGATTATCTGCCTTGATTCCCGCGAAGCTCAAAAATACAGTAGGATATGTTCCCTGAAGCTTTTTGTATTTTTCCTCTTTCCATATCGAAAGATTCTCAAATAAGTCGTCTCTTCCCGCATACTGATTTGAGAAAAAGCAATAAAGCATATTCATATTCAGAGTTTTACCAAAACGCCTCGGTCTGGTAATCAAAGTAATAACATCCCTTGATTCCCACCATTCTTTGATAAAATACGTCTTATCTATATAGAAGCTGCCTTCTTCTCTAAGTCTGTCAAATCCCTGATTGCCTATGCTTACTATTGTCTCCATATACTCTCTCCTTGTTTAGATCAACTGCGTATATTATACCATATGAAAAACAATGTAGCATAGCGTTTCTTAATCATTCGATAATTCTTCTATGCATACTCCCTGATAAAAATATCTCAGTATGTCGCTATAGGAATATCCCAGCTGTGCCAGGCATTTTGCTCCATTCTGTGACATTCCAACGCCGTGCCCCATGCCGCCTCCATGGATTATGACCTTCGATATGCCGCCCTCTTCACTGATACTCTCCAGATAGAAAAAGGCACTGGGCAGCAGTTCTCCCATAGAATATGCAGAGCCATCCTGTTTTATAAGAATATCTCCCGGTGTTGCCAGTACAGTTCTGATACAATGCTGTGACGAAATCATGATTTGAAAATGTTCTGTATCAATGGCAAGTCTGGTCACCATACCACTGTCAGAACGCCTGGCTGCTGAAATACTTCTTATATCTTTTTCTTTTAAAAGCTGCTCTGGTGATCTGCTCTCAGATTCTATCTGGACTTTATTTGAATCGCTCTCGTACAGATTCCAGACTCTCTGTAAAAAGTTCTGCACATCTATATTTTTTTCATAATTCCATCGAAACCACGGTTCTTCTTTTTCTACGTAATTTTGACTTATATGGTCAATTTTGTTTTGAAAATCTATTGTGTTATATAGCTGTTTGGAATCCTTTATATTCCCTGGTTGATCGGCTATACTCAGTTCTTTTACTACCAGATAATCCTTGCTTTCTCCTTCACGCCAGGTATCATATCCAGAACTGAACCCCCAGGATGTACTATAATAGAAACTCTCTATCAGATCATCATTGTAGGTCATAACCAGCCCCTTCGTCTCATCGACTGCCTGATTCATTACATCCTGCTCCGAAATATTCTGATATACCTGATAGGCGGTACTGTCATCTACATGCGCCCTCCACTCTGGATAGGCATAGGACTGCTTCTGATAAAAGGCATAGGTTCTGGCACTGACTGCCTGTACCTTCAACGCTTCTAACGGGTAAGAAGAAGGCATTTCACTTGGTACAACACCATAGAGGTATTCCTCAACCGGTAATTCATTCACAAGCACCAATCCCTGTGGAGTACCATAACAGGTCATACTGCCCCTATAGCTAACTGCCTCACTTCGCCCCACATTCGGGAGTTCAATTCTGCCATCTGCCTTAGGATAGATTGTGACAGAACCCTGTTTCCATTCATTTGATGTGATTGTAAATTCCTCGTCTGGCGAAAGCTCCTGAAGGTTCTGTTTGGTCTCTATGTACAGCCCTCTTTGACCTTTCATCACTATCTTATCATGGTATATATTCTCATAGCTCCCTGTCTTAATAAGGACCCTGATTTTATCATCCATCATGGGCGATACTGGCTGTACTTGTTCTTCCGTATCCTGCTGTGGCTGCTGTTCTGTATTTTCTACACTGCACTGGTAGATTCCCAAAGACAGTGTGATCCAAAGTAAAACGACACATAACCTGCTACACAAATGTTTTGTCATTTTATCATCTCATTCTCTGTTACTTTCAGTTTATGAGATGAATTAGTGCTCTATACATTTATAAAACATATAATTTCATAATAGAAGCCACTTGTAACATCATATTTTTTGTATATATCTTCTTTCTTTTATGACTATTTATTTTTATTAAAAATAGCCACACTATTCTCATAATGTGACTATCTTAAAATTACCTATTTATTCTCTTCATTCGATTTATGATAGCCTGCCAATACATCCTATCTTTCAATACTCTAATAACAGTCACTGTTGCATCTTCAACTACAAAAAAGATCAAATATGTACTGTATGGCTTGTAATAAATTTCTAATCCTTCAATATTGTATCCCGTTTTTTCATACCCTTCAGCAAAAGGATCTAAGGCTTTGATTACAGCCTTTATTTTCTTGGAGAAATTTTCCGCATATTCCCTGTACATAAAAGTCTGCAATATATATGCTTTCGTATTTTTAATATCTTGTAGAGCATCCTTCGACAAGACAATTTTATAATTTTTAGGTTTATCCATATACTATATCTTGTCTATTTCCTCCCATGCTTCTTCAATGGTGTATACCTCGCCATTTTTCATGCTCTGCACTCCTTTTTCCAATTCCTGATAGAGCGCATCAAAAGCATCTTTCTCCGTATAGTCATATGTGCGGTTATTTTCTGTTGTATCTACTGCTGCTAATGGTGCCACGGTATCACTCCCTTTCTGATTCTATTATATGCAATATAGGTTTTTATAGCAATACACATATTTTTATTTAAAATTTTTCAGATTCACTTTCATCTGTGGCGGATTGCCATTTTCACGTAAGGTGCCTCTATTAAGACCTATAAGATTTTCTAAATCATCCGCATTTAATGTTAAGCCATATTCCGAAGAAAGTTCATCCAATAATTCCATCGGCGTAAATACACCTTGGCTCAATAAAATTCCCACAGCCTGCTTTAGTAAAGAAGGTTTAGCAGTAACCAACGTATCATCTAATGGTTCAACCTTCCTTATTCCTTGTTTTTGCATATTTCGCATCATCTTTTGATATTCATCATTTCCTATCAATCCAAGACTATACGAACGTCTAATCATCGCCGCAATTGACACCTTCCACCTTTTTTTAAGTTCAACGTAATATGGAAGTTTATTAGCATAATTTCCTATATCGGCTCTGAATTCATCTTCAGGCATTAGAAAAGCAGCTGCAAAATCATTCGCCTGATTTTCCAATTCCTTGAACTCCGCTTTTACCTCTGATAATCCCTCATTCCAGTCGTGTAATAAAATGTGTCCTAGTTCATGTGCTAAATCAAAGTGTATTCTTGCTGCTGCATTTTTATTTTTTGAGAAACCAATTAAATAAGTTTCTGTATTGCTTGACGATATTTTATGACTATATGCATCTACATCTCCTGTATTTGTCTCAAAATCTGTCACCACTAAACCATGTGACTCAACAAGATAAATCAAATTATCAATTGGTTTGTTTCCAAGTTTCCAATGCTCTCTTAGCAAAGTTGCCGCTTCCTCTGGTGTACAGCCTTGTGGAATTTGGGGCAAATCTAAAGGTTCAAAATCCAAATATTCTTTCAAAAACTCATACACAATTGATATAAATGTTACCTTGCTCTCTTGCTCCTCAATATATCTTTTGCTTGTTGTTAATAACGATCTAAAATAAGTTGTTGTTTCCTCAAGTTCAACATTAAAGTCCTCAACAAAAAATTTAAATGGAAAGTTTAAACACTCGCTTATTTTTTGAATCGTTCCAATATCTGGATTCTTTAATTTCCCATTTTCGTACATTGAAATGGTTTGGCGCTTTACTCCAATTTTATCTGCCATTTCATTTGCAGATATATCTCTCCATAATCTTGCTATCTTCAACCTTTCGCCATTAAACTGCCTATCAGGATAAGTTTTCCCGAAATCAACTATGTTATTCATTCTTCCAGCTCCTTAATTATCTATTAAGCATTTTTGCTGTTTTCTTCTTTGTCCTTCTTTTCTTCAACATTTGTTCTCTGCTTTGCTCGCTCTCTTGCCTTTGCATTCAAAGAAACAGATTGATTATACTGTAAATCATTGTCTCCTTCAACAACTTCTGGAACTATAGACTGTCTATGTTTAATATATGAACTCCAGTCTTCCTGATCCACAATTTGTAAATCACTGTTAATAACACAGCATTTTATTGAAACAAGTTCATGATTATATTCATTAAATAAAATAACCGCATAATTTTCAATGGCATCTTTTTCTACCTGCATATCCTTTAATATACCATCTACAATTTGCGCTACTTCTTCCTCACGATCTTGATTTTCTAAAAAAAGGCTCATCTGAAAGCCTTCACCTAATGCAAAATTAAAAGACTGCGCAAAGGCTTCCATATAATGCAACCTTTTCCGTTTTCCTTTTCCCCTACACAACTCAATAAATCTCTCTTCTCGCATAACTGAGAAAATAAAACGTGATGAGAAATCTACCAATGGAACCATATTCCAAGGACCTCTTTTTGCATACCTTGCAATAAGTGTTCCCTCTTTAAATGAATTGATGCAGTTCTTATTAAATAAGTCCCACTTCAAATAATGTTTACCAACGGAATATCTTTCTTCAATTCCCATCTTCTTTAATCCAATTTCCAGTTCATCCCCCAATGAAGAAGACAATTTGTCTACTACTTCTATAATGTTACTTTCCGAAATGAATTTATAAGTCTTTTCCATAGAAACCTCCTATTAAGTGTTAAATACACTATAGGACTTTTTTAAAAATATGTCAACTAAATATTTATATTATATTTAAAAAGTCATTTTGTATTCACTTTTTTAAACATTTATCTATTTTTCATCTTCTTGGGAACTTTTTATTCAGCACACCTCTATCCTATTATAGCACTATAAAAGGCTGATTTCTCAGCCTTTTCTCTACTCTATTTCATCTACCACACTACTGTCGTTTTTTATACATCCGTATGTACAGTCCTCTCTGACCTTTCACCACTATCTTCTCATGGTATACATTCTCATAATTTCCTGTCTTAATAAGAACTCTGATCTTATCATCCATCATGAGTGGCACTGGCTGTCCTTGTTCTTCCGTATCCTGCTGTTCTGTATTCTCTACACTGCACTGGTAGATTCCCAAAGACAGTGTGATTCAAAATAAAACGACACATAACCTGCTACACAAATGTTTTGCCATTTTATCATCTCATTCTCTGTTACTTTCAGTTTATGAGATGAATTAGTGCGCTATACATTTGTAAAACATATAATTTCATAATTTGAATTATCTATTAACATCTTGATGGCAATATTGGTAAATGATTCAGGCAAGGTGGCAAATGCATCATATGGTGTCCTGTCATCGGAGTCAAAATCATTCCGCCTCTTGTCAATCTCCCCCAATACACCAATAACCATACAGAACGAAAGTCAGTGGTAACTCCACCTTCTTCTAAGATTCTCATCACCCATGTTGCAGGAGCCATTGATTTTATTTGTTCCAAAGAAAGACCTTCCAAAATACAACGTGTATTTTTTCCAACAGCAATCATGTATTCACGCAATGCTTCCACATTGATTCCTTTGGCAAAAGAGATTGCCTCGTCCAATTCCAACGCATTTCCCGTATCTGTAATATTAGCACCTATTCTTTTTTGCCACTCATCATCAAATAACTGATTTTGATTTGCCATCAAGATATTACTTACTAAATCTTCAATTCTATAGGTATGCCAAAACTGCCAACACATCGGCACTGTATTTGTTCCGGCATAATGCAAATCTTCCTCCCAGTTTTCCCTCGGAACAAGGTCGTTTTGATGCCCCTCCATCATATAATCCAGCACGTAATCCGCCATTGTTTTCTCTGCCTTGCCGGATACTTCTGCCGGATGAACCATTGCATGAACATCCAATGTCAGCTTTCTTATGCATCCGATATCATCTCCCTGCAATGCAAGTTCCAATTCCCTGTGTTTTTCTTCAAATGAACTGATTAATGTTTCCTTTGTCATAGAATCTTCCTCCAATTTTCACAGATGATAAAGCATTTTTATATTTATGGCTATATTTTACAGGAATACTACGACAACTGTATGTCGTAATTAGACAAAAAATTTTGAGCTGTTTGTATCAGCTCTTTCCTGTACTCCTCCGGTCCTATGACTTTTACCTTGTTTCCGAAACTTAACAGCAGTGCTTTCCACAATCTTTCCTTTGCAGGCACATCAATAAACATACGCTTTGTATCTTCTGATATCTGTTCTATAGGACAGTCTGGAAAATATTCTTCCATCAATGCCGTTTCTTCATTGGCAAACTGCACTTCAACGGGGATGCTTGTCCGATAATAAGCCTGCTCCGATTCTTTCATCAATTTCTTAATATCACCATGATCTATGTTGGAGATCCTATCTGTTTCTTCTAAATTTTGCATTCTGGCTATTTTATAGGTTCTATACTGTTTTTTATCATCAGAATATGCAAAAAGATACCATGCATACCACTTGTAGTGAATCGCCAGTGGTTCAACCATCGGTGCGGATTTTTTTCCATCAGCATTGCAGTATTCAAAAGACACATACTTTTTTTGTTCGCTGGCATGCTCTAACAATTGATTTTTACTCTGTACATCTGCATTTTCTTTGGTTACACCAAAATCCCAAAACACTTTTTGTCCGCCTTCTTTTTGAACAATCGCATTATATTTTTCAATCAAGGTCTTCAAAGTATCATTGGTATAAGACGTTGCCAGACTTTCCAAAGCCTTTATAATCATCTGCTGCTCGTCACTTCTGAGCTCGCTGTTTTTTATTTTGTATGTAGGTAAAATAGAATAACCACCATTTTTCCCACTTTCCGAATATATCGGTACACCTATCGCAGAAATACTGATCATGTCTCTTTGAATCGTCCGAACTGATACATGAAATCTCTCTGCAAGATAGCTAGCCGAAACATTATCATGGTTCATTAAATAAATGATGATTCCCAATATCCTGTCTATTTTCATCCTTATATCGCCTCCATTATCTTCGCAGGTAATCAAGTCTATTTGCCCTTTCATAAGCCAATTCCAAAAACTGACAAATATCTAAATGAGAATAATCCCAATTCATTGGTTCTAAAGTTGTAGCTCCCTGGTATCCTGTACAGGCAATTTTCTCCATAACCGTATTCCAGTTAATATTGCCGTCAAATGGTAATTGATGTTGATTATGGCTCCCGCCGTTATCCTGCAAATGAATTGCCATCAGCCGATTTCCATACATTCCTAACAAATCTTCATCTGGTGCATAATTTATATGATGACAACTATCATAACAATAGCCTACGTTATTTGAAGTGAATTTATTTAACACCATTTTCAAATTTTTAATGTTACTTAAATTTTCAAAAGCAATCTGAATATTCTTTTGTTCTGCCTTGTTTATAAGCTCAGCCAACCGCCTGATTCCTATTTGATTTAAAGGATTATTATCATTTGGCAAATGTATCACCATGGTTGGTATATCATATTCACAGCAATCCGCTACACATTGTAGATAACTTTGAAATAAACCTTCTCCACTTAAATTATCCAGTGACAGATTATTCTGTTCATGCACAGGAGCATGGATATTTTCTACATATAACCCTGCACTTCTGGCTAGTCTTACATCCTCTTGATAACCGCCTCCTCTGCCAAACTGATCGCTCCACCATAACATTACACAATCAAATCCCGCTTTTCTAATCAATTTGTACCTTTCTTCAAAAGAGACATCATATCCCGAACCATAGCCAAAACAATCATATATTCCAATCATTTTGTATCTCCCCTCACCAATACTCAAAGTTACCTGATTTCATTGTAGCTAAAACACTCTCTGGGTATCCGCCAGCGAGTGCCCTAAACTTTCTTCCAGCAAAAAAAGCAGCCCGTAAAGGCTGCTTTTTCTTTCGTTGTCCCCAAAATGCCGGCTCCTGTATTTTGACTCCTAGCTAACTGCTAGGTGGGCGACCGCAACCTTTCTCTCTGCCTTCCCCTGACCAAATGGGGGCTTGACATCAATCAGGTAATAATAGGAATCCCGTTTAAAGTGATGTAGGTTCAAAATAACAAGAGTTATCGCACATTCCAGATTAACCTTATTATATCCCCTGTTACATAAAATATCAACCTAACATGAGGCGTTTTATCATTTTCATGCAAACTGACGAAAATAAAATTTTACGCATATTTTTCACAAATTTCACTTGACTTATTTCTAATCAATAAGATCATTTTGAAACCTTGACAAATGTTCGTAAGGCAAAATCAATCTTCCACGATACAGTCCACAGCCATCGTTGATCAAGCTGTTATTGATTGCCGCAAACATATTTACATCCAGTTCTGCCAGCTGCAGCTGCTGTAGCTTCATTCCTCTTTCATATGCTTCGTCAAAATAGATACATTCGCCTTCCGGGATTTCATCTCTTCTGGCACGCTCATTCTGCTGTCTTTTCTCGTAGGCGATATGATTGGCTGCGCCTATCTCTGCCTCATCATCCATCTCTTTCGTACGAATCTGCATCTCTACATGGCATCCGGCGCTGTTATCATAGAAAGTAATATGCAATGAGCGGTATCCATCAGAAGATTTTCCCGTAATATAGTCTCTGTAATATGGTTTTACAGAATCGTCAAGTAATGGAGAGGTACTCTCTTTCACACCCTTGGCAAGCTCCGGTACAAATCCTCTCTCTTCCAGGAAACCGGGAAGAACATTGGCAATCTCATACAAATACCTGATTTCCTCAGTTTCACGGTCTGCCCCCTCCTTTAGATGGCAGCGTGGAATCGACACCACAATGCGGTACGCAATCAGATCCCGGAAGCATACCAGACGTTCCTTTAAATCCTCCAGCTCCGGGTATGTCTGGTGTTCCTTATAATAATCATAAATATATTCCACTATATATCCATTAAACTTCGACTCTGCCCGAATCAGGGATTTAATTCTTCCCTTGAAAGTAAAAGACAGATATGGATATTCTTTTGCCATATATTTATAGAAATCGCGAATCTTCTGAGACTGGGCTGTCAGAAATTCATTATGCTCCAGCATCCCCTCTATCTGCGACAGAAAATCGCAATGAACCCGGTCGATTTCATTACGATTTCTGTCTGCTTCTACTTTTAAATCCGCTATGTATTTCTGTAGAATCCGAAGAACTGTGTCCCCGGAATACAGATAGTCATTTAATGTGATCATTTTCAATCACTCTCCTGCCTCAAGCTGCTAATTACCGCATTCTACACTAATACGGTTAAAAATGCCCATAATTTCTTCCGTATTGATTGCCTTTTTCTCTTCTCCTGCCTTATCCAGTACTGCATTACCCTGATGCATCATCAGAATACGATCACCATATTCTACTGCATAACGGAGATTATGCGTTACCATAATTGTCGTAACCTTCTTCTCACGCACAATTTTGTCCGTAAGCTCCATAATAATCTCTGCTGTCTTAGGATCCAATGCTGCTGTATGCTCATCAAGAATCAGGAATTCTATCGGTGTCATTGTAGACATTAATAAAGCCAATGCCTGTCTCTGTCCTCCGGACAGGGAGCCAACTTTGGTATAAAGCTTATCTTCCAGTCCCAGATTGAGCTGTTTTAAGCTCTCCCTGTATTCTTCGATTCTGGCTTTGTTGACACCTTTGGTAAGTCCATAGCCTTTTCCCTTATTATCCGCCAGAGACATATTCTCCAGAATGTTCATGGAAGGACAGGTTCCCTTGGACGGGTCCTGATAAACACGGCCTATCTTACGCTGTCTTAGAAAATCCTTCTTACCTGTAATATCTGTTCCATTCACAATGATATTGCCACTGTCTACACCAATGCTCCCACAGATAATATTAAGCAATGATGTCTTGCCAGAGCCATTAGAACCTACTACAGATACGAATTCATGATCCCTGATTGTCAGGTTAAAGTCCTGAAAAAGGCACATTTCATTGACCGAACCCGGATTATAATATTTACTGATATTCTTTAATTCAAGCACGATTCTTCACCTTCTTCTTTCTATCCATGCTGAATACAAGGATTACTAAGAACAGCACTGCTGTTATCATCTTGAGATAGTTAGATGGGAAACCAAGGCTGAGTGCCAGTGCAACACATGCCTTATAAATGATGGAACCAACCACAACTGTCGTTGTTACTTTCAGGAAAGTCAGATTCTTCAGAAGACTCGTTCCGATAATAACACTTGCCAGACCGATTACCATAGTACCTGTTCCCATGGAAATATCAAAGAATCTCTGCTGTTGTGCATAGATACATCCACCCATGGCAACCAGTCCATTGGCTATGGATAACCCTATGATCTTAACCATTCCTTTATCTACTCCCAAAGAAGTGACAATCGTGTCATTATCCCCGACAGCTCTAAGCAGGAATCCGGACTTGGTATTCATATACCAGTCTAATAAAAGCTTTGTAATTACAGTAATAATTAAAATAATGATCACTGTACGGTATCTGCCCATGGATTCAGGAAAAATAGCATTTATGACACGATTGTCAAATATCGTATCAAAATTGTAAATAGGAAGATTGGCTCTTCCTGCAATCTGCAGATTGACCGTATATAATGCTGTCATCATGATAATACCAGACAACAGATCTCTGACTTTGAGCTTTACATGGATTAATCCTGTCAGAATGCCTACTATGGCACCTGCCACAAAAGATACCAGAATCGTCAGGAACGGATTACATCCTGCTGTTATCAATGCACAGGTAAGTGCTGCTCCTAATGGAAAACTTCCGTCTACTGTCAAATCTGGAAAATCCAGTATCTTATATGTAATATAAATTCCCAATGCCATGACCGCATATATCATGCCCTGCTCTAAAACGCTTAAAACCAGTGTCACAATGCTACCCCCGAACGTATTTTTATTCGTAATTATTCTACAATTATTTCATCAAATGACTGATATGCTCCATCTGCAAAGCCATCAGGCAAAGTAAGACCTATTTTCTGTGCAGCTGCTGTATTTACATATAAGCTTGGCTCTGAGATTACTTCATAGTTCATATCAGATGCCTTTGCTTCACCCTTCAATACTTTCGCTGCCATCCTGCCTGTCTGCTTGCCAAGTTCAAAATATTCCAATCCCATGGAAGCTACACAACCCGCCTTGACCTGCTCCACTTCTGAACCGAATACCGGAATGCCAGCCTGAGTTGCTGCGTTGATTACAGTCTGTAATGCATTTACAACTGTATTATCTGTCAGATTGTTGATACAGTCAACCTTACCTGCAAGATTTACTGCTGCCATTTCTACATCAGCCTGCACATTGATTCCACTTTCCACGATTTCAAACCCATAATCAGGTGCATATTTCTTGTATTCTTCAATTGTACTTACTGAATTGGCTTCGCTTGTTGTATACAGAATACCAATCTTAGTGGCATCCGGTAACACCTGACGAATCATCTGTAACTGCTCGGATACTGCAAGTGCATCACTTGTTCCTGTGATGTTGCCTACTGATGTACCGTCCTCTTTTGCCAGGCCTGCACTGACTGGGTCAGATACTGCTGTATAGATAACAGGAATGTCTGTATTCATACAGGAATTATATGCGCTCATGGCACTTGGTGTTGCAATGGCACAAATCATATCTACTTTACTGGATACATATTTATCTGCAATTGTGCTTGATGTACCTGTATCTGTCTGTGCATTATCATACATTACTGTCAGATTCTCGCCTTCCTTGATTCCTTCCTCTTCCAGTCCTGCAAGGAAACCTTCCCTGCAGTTGTCTAGAGAACCATGCTCTGCGAACTGTGAAATACCGATTGTATAACCGTCTGTCTTCTGTGACCCACATCCTGTCATCATGCTCATTGCTGTAATTGCTGCTAATGTGATTGCTGCTAACTTCTTTCTCATAACTTCTACCTCTCCTGTTTGATGATATTCAGCGCCATGCAAATTGAGGCAGAATATGCTTATTTATAAGCATATTTGACACAATTTATATGGCGAAGTAACCACATAAGCAAAAGTAAAGCTGTGAAACAGCGATTTTGCGCATGGGGTTCTGAATATTTACAATAATTGATATGTAACTGTGTTAGTCCCAGACAAACTAAAAACCGCCCCAAACAGTATTACTACTATTTGAGACGGTAATAATTCTTATTATCGCGTTGCCACTCAATTTGGCTATAAAAAGCCCACTCTGTTCATGTACTATCATACATGTCGGATTGATAACGGGTCCGCATCCCGCTGACGCCTACTGTAGTTCAGGTCAGCCTCGAAAGTCCATTCACCATAATCCCTCTACTGCATTCCACCAACCGCAGCTCTCTGTAAAAGTTACATATGCCTACTTCTCTTCCTCATCGGTTTGTCTGTAAAACTTAATATGAAGTATATCACTTTCTCACGTTATGTCAATAAAGTATTTGCCTTTTTTGTATAATTTGTATTTTTATACAAAAATTTTTAGGTATAATCCACAATTTTCTCAGATATCTTTTCCTGAGCTTTCACATAATAGTTCTTATAGTTATTCACATCCACCATGACCTCAATGGAACTTCCCACTGGATAGACTTCTTCCGGGTTCGTCCATATCCCCTCACTCTTAAAGCGATATGTGACATCTTTACCCGGATTATGATAAGAACAGATAATCACATAAGGATGCCTGCCCATCACTGTCAGAGAGGTATCCCATCTGATTTCCTCAACAGTTGCGCTCAATGCCATTCCATTGCGAAGCAGGTTTTTCTTTTTAATGCTCTTTATAATCATATTCACAGGGTAAACACTGCCTACAAGCAGGAAAATAGCTCCCATCCCACATAAAATTCCAAACAGCCAGTACTTTGTTCCTTTTACATCCAGTCTGTTTGGATAAGCAGGGTTGTACAATAATGTAATTTCTTCACCAATATACATCTCCGAGCTGTAACTGCTGATTCTTCTATCCTCATACTTCTCACCATCATACCAGAACTTCACATACACATCATGGCTGACCTTATCATCAGAATCGTAATGCTCCTTAATGTCCGTGATAACGCCCGGTACTTCATCTGCATTCTCTTCAAACTGATTCATCGCATGTAATAAAACAAAGCTTCCTACAATCATCGCAATCCCTACTGCTGCGAAGATTGAAAATAATATTATCATTGTCTTCTTCATCTGCATCTCCTAACCCACCTGTTCTTCTGTAGTCATATTGGCTTTGGTCACATAAATATGTCCTATTCCAAATATCACTGCCATAATGATAAGCAAGATATGTCGTAATGCTATTCCCGATATCAGAAATAAAACTGTAGGAATTATTGCTAACGCCATGCGTTTCCAGTTATCCTGCTTCTGAAAAAAAAGCATCCAGATAATCCAGTACACTATCAATAATACAACATTTCCCACTGTATAGAACAGAAACATGCCTATGGATGAGAAGCTGAATTCCAATATGCCAATATTAAATATCATCAGGAACATACAGCCATATCTGCCAATCTGCTCCAGCTTATTCATTGCACTGCTTCTGCATTGATTCTCCACACCGCGAAACCTGAATGCATATATGATATTAGGTATCAGTAATAACGCAACAATGATCAGTCCGAATATATTGATCCAAGAAAAGCCAACCTTCCCCGCCAGAAAAATAGAAGTAGGTCCATCTGAACCACCTATAATTGAAATATCCACTACACTCTCCTCCTTGAAATATTCCATTTGCAAACACCTGTCAAATATTTTACCATGTGAAGAATAGAAATACAATGAACGAAATGATTTACGTATTATATAATATAAATAGCACAAAAACAGAAGAGAATGTATAAGCACCTCTCCTGTTTCTCTATTATTTACTCTTCTATTTTAGGGAACTCCAATACGACCTTAAATAAATCACCATCTACATATAGCTTCAGTTTGCCTTTCATCAGCTCCATCAGGCTGCTTGCAATCGACAATCCAAGACCATTGCCTTCGGTATTTCTGGAGCTGTCGCCCCTCACAAAACGCTCCATCAGTTCGTCACTGGTGATATTAAGCGGATACCTGGAAATATTTCTGAAAGTCATTGTAACTTCATTTTTTGTTTCTTCCAGATTCACATATACACGGGAATTAGGCAGTGCATATTTACAGATATTGTTCATTAAGTTATCCACAACTCTCCATAAATGTCTGCCATCCGCACTGACATGAACTGTTCCTTCCGGTTTATTCAGGATCAGCTCCAGCCCGCTTGCAGCCAGCTTTTCCTCAAATTCACCTGCTATCTGCGTCAGGAATACATCTGCCTCCAGGTCTTCTTCATTAACAGGCAAATTACCTGTTGAAGCCTTGGAGGCTTCGATGAGGTCCTCAATCAGCTTCTTTAATCGTGCTGACTGCCTTTTGAGTACATCCAGGTATTCTCTCTGTGTCTCATCCTGTATCTCTGTCTTTTCCAGCAGAGCCACGTAATTAATGATTGATGTTAATGGTGTCTTAATATCATGTGATACATTCGTGATCAGTTCTGTCTTGAAGCGCTCGCTCTTCATTTTCTCATTCACAGCCTTGGTCATTCCCTCTCCGATACTGTTCAGATTCTCTCCATGCTTCTTAAATTCCCAGAACATTCTGCCTGTATTGATTTTCTGTGAGAAGTCACCCTGCGCAAGCTTTCTGCTGCCAACCTGTAATTGATAGAGCTGCATTGTAACTACCAGCAGTACTGCTGCTTCCACCATTTTACCCAATATAAATAACCCAATCGCAGCATCATAATCATCCATTCCGATCATAAAGAACAGTTCAACCAATGTCCAGCCGCCAAAAATGAGAATCACCTTAGCCCACAGACCAATGTGGTGCAGCATACTGCCAGCCAATCTGCGAATCAGTGAAAATACCCGATACAGAATGGTATTTTTCCACCACTTTCCATTCTTGATACGCACTGCAAAGCTCAGTAAAAATCCTATGAACACACAAAATGCAATAATTCCTGCAAATACCGACAGATATACCGCCGGAACCACGGATAATGACCCGGCAAATACACTCATCATTCCAAGTGCGCAGGTAATAACTACTGCCATGCCTGCAAATGCAATGTCCAAGGGTACTTTATCTGCAAAAGTAAGGACAATCTCTTCCCGATTGCGTCTATGCCCTGCTCCACACATCAGGAAAACGAAGCTGCCCAATGCCAACACAAACATGCAGATCATCTGTGTAAATATCCTGTCTTTTTGGGCATATGTCATTTCCAACAAGACGTCATACAGCACATATTTATCGGCTTCCCGGTCTGTCAGAATCGTAAATAATTTACCTGCAAAATCTTTTCCCGCTATGCTCTCTTCAAATGCCAGCTTCTCCTGCGTTAATACCTCTTCATCTACATAGGATGCCACCCAGTAAGTAGTCCCCTTCTCATAAACATGTAAGGTATAATTACTATCAAGATACGTCTCCACATCCTTCACAAACAGACTCTGGGAAATTTTGCCTGAATCAATCAACGCAAGCTCGGAGCCCTGCAGTTCTCTGACGTCACTGAATTGTACGGATTGCCATTTATCATAAGAAAGTCCTGTATTATTCAACTGATCAAAAGTCAGCTTCTCATTCCCATTGAGAATGCTCCATGCTGCATCATCATACTGTATCCTGAGCCACTGCGTCCCATCATCGTCTGAGTATCCGGCTTCATACGTTGTCTCAGCTTCTGCCTGTAATGCAGAAGCTTCCACTGATGTATCAATCTCTTCATATATTACTGCTGTTTCATGGTCTGAAATTGTATTAGAAGCATAATATACATCTTCATACATTTCCTTAGCATTACTTATGTATTTACCGGAATCCGTATCATAAGTAAAATCCAATACAAAATCCTCTGTAGAACCATCTGGCAAAGTGGCAGCCACATAGATACTGACTACATCCACCGGATAATATCTGCCATCTGCACGATAATAGAAAATACCGCCCTTAGTATCATAACAGATTCTGTCTGCATAATAAGTCTTACCATTACTATTCATATAATACTGGTAGCTGCCAAGCAAACCATTATCTACCAGTTCAATATACGTATCATCACCCAAGTTCCACTGTGATTTGTACAGTTCATCCGCATTTACTGTCTTTGTAAAATTGCGCTCCAGATATATATGGGCACTGTTCAGCTTCTTATCATCCCAGTTCTTATCCTCTATAATTCCGTATCTGAAACTTTTATCAGCAAAATATTCCTTTGTTTTATCACTTTCTCCGTTTTGGTAGTTCATCATAACAATTGCAGAGTATTGCCCGCTTACATCCTCATGCATATTCTTGCGGATATCATCATATTTTTCACTGAAAAAGCCATTGCTTTCCATCCAGAATATCCCAACGACACTGAACAGAAACATACATGTACTGACTACCAGGACCACCCATGCGATCATTTTTACAATGAAAGAACCTTTTATCTTATTCATAAATTTTCCACACCATCCTATTGTTTGATAACCTATCATCGAAGACTAATCAGCACCACATTCGCATGGCTCTGATTAGTCGCCCATCTTGTAGCCGCGTCCCCACACTGCTTTCAGGTATCGGGGCTCTGCCGGGTTGTACTCTATCTTTTCACGCAGATGCCTGATATGTACGGCAACTGTATTCTCAGCGCCATATGGATTGTCCTTCCATACCTGTGTATAGATCTGCGTTGGTGAAAAGACTTTACCGGGATTCTCCATCAGCAGCTTCAGAATGTCATACTCCGTTCTGGTCAGAGCCACCTTATCGCCATCCAGTGTTACCTCCTTGGTGCGGTCATCCAGTTCGATGCCTCCCATAGTCAGCACTTCCTTTCTGACACTGCCACCTCCAAGCTGCATATACCGTCTCAGCTGTGATTTCACCCTTGCCTGCAGCTCCACCGGGTTAAAAGGCTTCGTTACATAATCATCCGCTCCGATATTCAGCCCCAGGATCTTGTCTGTATCTTCACTCTTGGCAGTCAGCAGAATAACAGGAACATTACTCTGCTCACGTATCTTAACCATTGCCGTGATTCCATCCATCTCTGGCATCATAATATCCATCAGCACCAGATGAATATCCTCTTTCGCCAGATATTCCAGCGCCTCACGCCCATTCCCAGCCTCATATACCCGATAACCCTCTGCTGTCAGATATATCCTCAAAGCTGACACAATATCCTTCTCATCATCACATACCAGTATGTTGTACATTATTCATCCCCCATTGCCTTTCCAGCATTTGATCAAATTCGCGCGCTCTTTCTAATCTATTGTTAGTGTACCGAAAAATTTATGAATATTAAAGATGTAAAATTATTAAGGTTTCTTTAAGATATATCCGCAATACACAGGCGACGAAGTTCGCTTCCCCATTGTAAAACGCAAGAAAACACAAACATTTCGTTAAGAAGCCCCTTTGCGAAAGCCGGCGCTTAGGTCGCAGGTGCTGTCAAACGCCTGCAACCTTACGCGTCCGCTGCATGAACAACGGGACGAGAGTGTGGCTTCGTATGAAATGTTTGTGTTTTCTTGATTTAATCTATATCAGGCGAACTTCATCGCCGTGACTTTTTATACAGCCCTTGTAGCCTTCTTGAGCATTTCAAGTTCTTCTCCCTCGAAGTAAGGAGACAATCTCTTGTATACTTCAGCATGATATGCGTTTAATTTACGCACATCGGATGACTCCATATACTGTGTATCAATTACATCCAGATCAATTGGTACATATGTCAGATGTCTGAATGCCATGAACTGACCATCACCATTCTTCTCTTCTTTTACGATTTCAAGAATGTTCTCGATTCTGATACCATGGCTTCCTTCGATATATACGCCAGGTTCATCAGATACGATCATGCCCTCTTCCAGAACAGCTTCTTTTACACCTGGGTTGAAGCGCCATCTGATATTCTGTGGCCCTTCATGTACATTTAAAATGTAGCCGATTCCATGACCTGTTCCGCATTTATAATCAATGTAGCACTCCCACAACGGCTCACGGGCCATAATGTCCACATTCTTGCCTGTACAGCCATATAAGAATTTCGTATCAGCCAGACGAAGCATACCACATGCTGTCTTGGAGAAATGCTTCTTCATGGTATCAGTTACAGGTCCTAATGCTATCGTTCTGGTTACATCTGTGGTACCGCCAACATACTGTCCACCGGAATCTACCAGATACAGTCCTTCCGGCTCTATGTTCTTCTTATCTGTTTCGGTCGCGCTGTAATGCATCATTGCTGCATTTTCCTTGTAGGCACTGATCGTAGGGAAGGATAATTCAAAGAAGCCGTCTATCTCAGCTCTCATGCTGTCAAGCTTCATGGCTACACTGTATTCATCCATAGGAATCTTGCCAACATTCTTCTTCATCCAAAACAGGAATTTCGTCAGCTTCACGCTGTCCAAGAGATAATACTTTCTCAAATTATCAAGCTCCACAGAGTTCTTTACAGCCTTGAACAGAGCGGTCGGATTCTCCATATCTTTGAGTTCTCCACACTGTCCTAATAATTTATAGAACAGGTAATTTACTTCATGGAAAGAGATTCCTACTTTACCTGCAAGCTTTACTTCCTTGATATAAGATACAATCTCTGTATAATCCTTGCAAACAATGCCATATTTATTAAAATACTGGATTACTTCGTCTGTTAATGCTTCTTTCTGAATGAAAAGTACTGCCTCATTCTCAGAAATGAAAGTATAGGATAATGCTACAGGATTGCAATCCACATCATTGGCACGAATATTGTAAAGCCACATGATATCATCCAGTTTGGAAATAAGAAGATGCGCTACCTTCTCCTTCTTCATTTCGGCACGAACCTGTAATAGCTTCTCCTGTGCAGTCTTACCTGTAATATTCTCAGGTACTGCCCATACCTTGGTTGCAGGCATTGCCGGTCTGTCTGTCCATAATGTATCTGCAATGTCTTTCTCATAAGCGAACTTAACATGTCTGTCAGCCAGCATAGTCTCCAGCTTCTTACCAAAAGCTGCATCTACAACTCGTCCATCAAAGCCGATTGTCTGACCTTCTGCTACATTCTGGTCAAGGTATTCTTCAATGGTAGGAACGCCTTCTTCTGCCATACGGTACAGAACAATACCTGAACCTGCCAGCTCTTTCTCAGCCTGTACGAAATATCTTCCGTCTGTCCAAAGACCTGTCTCTTTCCGGCTGATTACCAGAGTTCCATTAGAACCGGTAAACCCTGATAAGAACTTCCTGACTTTAAAATACTCATTTACATACTCTGAATTATGAAAATCTGCTGTAGGAACAAGATAGAAATCAATTCCTTCTTTAACCAGCAGTTCCTTCATCTGCTCAATCCTTGTCTTATAAATACTCATCTTTATGCCTTCTTTGTCTCAATTAATAACCTTTAGCCTGCTCACCCTTTAAAAGTCCTACAGCGGAAGAAGTTCCGATTCTGTCGCATCCGGCTTCTAAGAACATAATCAAATCATCCTTGGACTTCACGCCGCCTGCAGCCTTCATCTTCACATTCGGTCCGATGTGCTCTTTGAACAGTCTGATATCTTCAATCGTAGCGCCACCTGTACCAAATCCTGTAGAAGTCTTGATATAATCAGCGCCTGCATTTGTTACAGCCTTGCACATAGCGATTTTCTCATCCTCTGTCAGATAGCATGTCTCGATGATGACTTTAAGAATGTGATTGCCACATGCCTTTTTCAAAGTTCTGATTTCCTCTTCTACCTTGTCATAATCTCCGTTCTTTACATCAGAGATATTTACTACCATATCAATCTCATTGCAGCCATCCTTCAGAGCCTGCTCAACTTCTGCAACCTTAGCAGATGTTACGCTGTAGCCAAGAGGGAAACCAACTACTGTACAAATGTTGATCTTATCCTGATACTTGTCATGTACACGCTTAATATAAGCAGGTGGAATGCATACAGAAGCTGTCTGATATTCTACTGCTTCATCACATAATTTCTCGATATCTTCCCATTTGGCAAAAGCCTTTAACTGGGTATGGTCAATGTGTTTTAAGATTTCATTATCTGTCATATTTTTGAATCCTTTCTCTTTTAATGAATTTTTTTGTTGTTATCGTCTAAACCGATCAGATATCTCTTCTGTGCTTTCAGAAGAAACATGCCATAAAATACAAGCGCTGCCAGCATCAACAGGGTGAGAATGGTATCTACAATAGGATACGCACCAAATACCTCCAATGCACCTGTCAATCCAACAGCCAGAAGAATAATCCCCATTCCCATGGTAAGTGGAAATGTAGCTTTCATGAAGCCTTCCGGATCTTTGGCTCTGTCGGTAGGGAATCCTTTACCTACAAGCATCTGCGGAATCTGATGAGTAGTCTTCATCTGTACTGCCCAATAAATCATATATACTCCGCATGCCATGATCAGCATCTTTAAAATGATACCAAAATCCATATATTACCCTCACATTCCGTAGCTCGCAATATTTGAGCCGTAGGCACAATCACTTCATAAAAAATCGTTATTAAATTCCCAGGAATTTCATAACAACTGCCTTCATATCTTCCTTATCACATACTGTATCATGAAGAACCGGCGCTGTACGAATCTCTTCAATCGCATTAGGCACTGTTACATTTGCAATCCTGGACAATTCATCTACAAGTTCAAAATCAGACATGCTGTCGTATTTTGCCTTATCAATAGCATCCATAACACTTCTGGTAAACTTAAATGGGCTTGCAGTAGAAGCAACTACTGCCTTCGTCTCATCTCCTGTTGCCTTGCGGTATTTATGCAGAACAGTTGCTGCAACTGCTGTATGTGTATCAATTACATAACCTGTCTTCTCATACAGATCCTTGATTGTCTGTGCTGTTTCCCCTTCTGAAGCATAATTGCCATAGAAGTCTTTCATATTTTCTTTCATTTCTGATGTAATCTCATATTTTCCATCCCTGGACAGTTCCTGCATCAGTTCTGCATTCTTCTGCGCATCACGTCCTGCTGTCAGGTAAATAAGACGCTCCAGATTGCTTGAAATCAGAATATCCATGGAAGGAGAACTTGTCAGAACAAATTCTCTGTTTCTGTCATATACACCTGTTTCAAAGAAATCATACAATACCTTATTCTCATTGGATGCACAGATCAGCTTGCCAATGGGAATACCCATATTCTTGGCAAAGTAAGCAGCAAGAATATTACCAAAGTTACCTGTAGGTACTACAACATTGATTACTTCGTTCTCCTTGATCTGTCCCTCTTTCAGAAGCTGTGCATATGCATATACATAGTAAACGATCTGTGGAACCAGACGACCGATGTTGATGGAATTGGCAGATGAGAACTGGAAACCTGCCTGATCCATTGTCTGTGCAAGCTCCTTATCTCCGAATAACTTCTTTACACCTGTCTGTGCATCATCAAAGTTACCTGTGATTCCTACTACAAAAGTATTATCACCCTTCTGAGTAACCATCTGTTTCTCCTGAATAGGACTTACACCATGCTTTGGATAAAAGACAATGATTCTGGTGCCTTTTACATCAGCAAAACCAGCCAGAGCAGCCTTACCGGTATCTCCACTGGTGGCTGTCAAAATCACGATTTCATTATGTACGTTGTTCTTTTTTGCAGAAGTTGTCAGTAAATGTGGCAGAATAGATAATGCCATATCCTTAAAAGCAATGGTTGCGCCGTGGAATAATTCCAGATAATATGCGCCATCCGCCTCTACCAGGGGAGCAATCACTTCTGTATCGAACTTGCTGTCATAAGCCTTGCTGATACAAGCCTGTAATTCTTCCTTTGTAAAATCTGTCAGGAAAAGCTTCATAACTTCATAAGCAGTCTCCTGATAGTTCATTTTGGAAAGCTCTTCAAGACTCTTATCAAGCTTAGGAACTGATTCCGGAACAAATAAACCTCCATCCTGTGCAAGTCCCTGTAAAATTGCCTGGGAAGCTGTTACCCTTTCATCCTTACTTCTTGTACTTCTGTAAAATAAGTCCATCGCCATTCTCCTTACCTTGTTGTATCTATATGCCTTTTGGTAGTATAACCAAAGTTTTCTGAATTAGTATAGCATAGTATTCTGGTGACTGCAACGTACTAAAGTCTTTTTTATTACAGGAAAAAATCATGTCCGCCATAGGAGAACAAAAGCGTCAGATTGTTGTCGAACCAGCATACTTTATCCGGATTGGCAATATTTCTTGCCATAAAATAAAGCGCTCCCTTAGATACATCTTCTCCATATAATGCACTATATACCGCCTCTTTTGTCTCTTCGGAAACCTTTACACGATTGATCCTGCCATCAGATACAGGTGAGAACTGCGCTACTTTGCTGTTTCTCTGATATACGACCTGCGTGACCGTATCCGGGAAATGACTGTCTTTTACCCGGTTGATTACCACATTGGCTACAAGTAATTTCCCTTTGCGGTCCTCTCCTCCGGCTTCCGCCTCTACAATACGCATTAATACTTCTACATCTTCTGCGGATACGTTGATCACATAAGCCGGTTCCAATACCCCTAATGTAATATTTCTGCATTCAGAAGAAGTCTCATATCCCTGCATGTCCACACAATGGGCTGCTGTCTGCTCTGTATCCTTCTCTTCCCCCTGTACCATATACACCCTGGAGAACCACAGCATTATCGTACATATAACCATGGAAACCAACAAAAGCACATAATTTTTCTGATACATAATGTCCTCTTTTCTGCTGCCACAAAAGCACATCATAACATGTCCTTTTATTAGTGTATTCATCTTATGGGAAGAAAATACATGCAATTACATGACCAGGGACATAAACTATGCTATAATATTTTCCATGAATGCAATGTTAAAGGGCGTATATCTCGCCAGAAAAAAAGACAATTCCATATATTATCGTGCATCTATCACTTATCGTAGGAAGCACATCAGCCTTGGAAGCTTTGATACGGAAGATTCTGCCAACCGGGCATATGAAGAAGCAGATCGTCTGCTTAGAAGTGAGACAGACACAATAGATTCCTATGAAAATACCTGCGCACTGCCTTTTGAAAAATGGGTCATTTTGTTGAATTTCAGGGATAACGGACTTTATTTTGCTACCCCCATCTATGTACGTGGCAAATTCTTCTATTATTATTTATCTCCCTCTTATGTTCTGAAATTCGATATTGATAATCTGTTCTTCTACTCATCCCACAAAATCATGAAACGTGGAGAACATCTTTTTGTAGCAGATTATGGTATGCAGCTCAATATTCTTAACCGCCACGGTATTCGCAGTTACAGCGTTCCAGGACGGGATTATGTCTTTTTAAATGGTGATGAGACGGATTTTCGCAGTGCGAATCTGAAAATTATCAATCGTTATCAAGGTGTACTTCGCATCGAGTCAAAAGGCAGAACACGCTACAAAGCCCGTATTAATCTGCCGGGCTACTACATAATCGGCACCTACGCTACAGAGGACGAGGCTGCCATTGCCTATAACAAAGCCATTGATATTCTACGCAAAAACGGCGTGACAAGAAATTACACCCCAAATTACCTTGAGGGACTCTCGCCCGCCGTCTATGCTGATATTTATGCCCGTTTAAAGATTTCAGATAAAATATACAATTACTTCTTAGAGTAATCTATCAGGCTCACATTCAGCCGTGCATTTCCCGAAATACCGCTGATAGAGCCTTTTTGCGTATACTGCCACATGGTATATGCATATGGATAATCCGGTGTATCTGCTTCCTGTGAAAGCCACACATCATAGTCCTGCAGCTTCTCCAGATTGAGTTTCGTCACAAGCCACTCCTTGTTGCCATAGAGCATTGGTGTATATCCATTCTCCTTGATTGTCTTTAGGAATACTCTTGCCAGCTCCGTACGTGTGGAAACATCCAGCGCATCTGTTCTTGCCATATCTCCGTCTATACTTTCCATATCGAATACTACAGGATAATTTACCGGATAGTCTTTAATCAGCTCCAGAAGTGTGTCAGCTTCATCATATATCTCATCTCTGTCTACTGCCTGTGAGTAGAAATATACACCGATTCCCAGCCCGGCATTCTTAGCGCCGTTCATATAATCCTTAAATGAGCTGTCCAACACGATATTGCCGCTGCTGTAGCCTCTGCCGCCTACTTTAATCATTACATAGTCAACTCCGGCTCTTTTGAGCTTCTCAAAATCAACGATTCCCTGCTCACTGGACAGATCCACACCAAACCAGGATGCCTGCTTACCATTCACAAAATATTTCATTTCAGGACTCTGGTAAACGAACTTGGAAGTATCATACGTATTCGTCTTGAGCTTATCATTGATTTCCACCCATTCTGTGCTGCCATCCTGATAAGTTACCAACGTATGTTTACCATCATCCAGTGCATCTTCATCCTGCATGGATTCCTTCTTGGTCATATCATAGACTTCTGTCTTGCCCTGTGCCAGAGTATCTGCTGTTTTATCAGAGTCTACCTCTTTATTACCCTCTATAACAGTTTCCCCTGTCGTCTGATTGGTTACTGTTCCATTCTTACCATCTTTCACAATCTCCTGTGTCTCTCTTCCAGTGTCTGGAAGATTCCAGATATCCAGCTGATTAGACGTCAATGTACTGCCTGATACTAACGCTTTCACGCTGTCAACCATAGCCTGTGTCTGATTATTCTCTCTTGCAGTTGCAATCTGCTGTGCATGGCTGCCACTGGAACTGCTTCTTGTTGGTTTATTCACCAGAAACATCATCCCAACTACCACCAGTATCACTGTTGACATGATAAGCGCCATATAAATCAGAGTCATATTAGGTCCCTGATCCTGCTCATAATCATCTGCCATATATTTCATGATAACCGTCTCCCCTTTTACGCATTAACATAACTCTTTTACAATTTGAATTATATATTATATTTTTGTTTTTTTCAATATTTTTCTGACTATTTGTAAAATTGTTAAATTAGTACACGTAAAAGGGAAACTGCCTAATTCACAGAAATCTTAAACACTACAGGATAGTTATGATCTATCATTTTGGTCTTTATCTTCAAGCCGTCCTGATCTCTCGTCCACTGAGGTGCCTCTTTCTCTCCCAGAACTTCAATTCCACGAATGATTCCACTGAAATCCGTCTTGCTCATGTCCTTTGTCTCAGCAAGAGACTTTATGCATATGCTGTCTTTTCCCTTCATATTCAGGCAAAAGGCATAGATACAGCCATGATTTACTGTGAAGCGGATATCTTCTGCTGTATATGGCTTCGCCTCTGAATCTGCAAACTGACCCTCCTGTATCTTCGTAGGTCCTTCTGCTGACTTGCGCCACATTTTAGCTCCATAGACTGCTTCTCCATTCACTTTCATCCATTCACCGATTTTTAACAGAATATTCCTGTCTTCTTCCGGGATGGAGCCATCTGCCTTAGGTCCGATATTTAATAGAAGTCTGCCATTTTTGCTTACAATATCAACCAGATCCTGTACGATCTGTACTGGTGTTTTATATTCATTATTTACGGTATAACACCAGGAATTCTTGGCAACTGCTGTATCTGTCTGCCATACATAAGGTTTCACATCTGCAAGCTGCCCACGTTCAATATCGCACACTGCCGTTCCAAAGGCAAATGCATCATGCTTGTAGTTAATGACAACTCCCTCTCCCCATTCCTCAGCGCGATTGTAATAATAAGCAGCGAACTTTCTCAAATATGGTTTCACACTGTTATGATGAATCCACCAGTCGAAATAGACAACTTTCGGTCTGTATTTGTCTACCAGCTCACAACAGCGGCACAACCAGTCATCCAGGAATTCTTTGGTCGGTGTAGGTGTGGAGAAAGAATCATAATGCTCTTTCTCTTCCATGGCGGGCCAATAGAAATCTCCTCGTTTCAATGGCTCTTTGATATCAGAATCGAAGTCCTTGCCATGTCCCATAAAGAACCAGTGCTCTACTCTGTGGCTGGATGCACATTTTACCAGTCCCTGTTTGTCAAATGCAGTGTACAGTTCTCCCAGTACATCTCTCTTTGGTCCCATATTGGCAGCATTCCATTCTGATAATTCACTGTCATACATCTGGAATCCGTCATGATGTTCTGCTACAGGCATGACATACTGTGCACCAGCTTCCTTAAATAAGGCAGCCCATTCCTCTGCGTGGAAGTTCTCTGCTTTGAACATTGGAATAAAATCCTTATATCCGAAATCCTTCTGTGGACCATAGGTCTTAATATGATGCTCATATTCAGGACTTCCCTGTATGTACATATTTCTTGAATACCATTCATTTGCAAATGCCGGCACTGAGAAAATGCCCCAATGAATAAAAATGCCAAATTTCACATCCCCATACCAGTCAGGTACTCTATACTGTTGAAGAGATTCCCAGGTATCCTTATATTTGCCTTTGGCAATCACTTCTTCGATTGTTTCCAAATACTTCTCCATTTCCATCATCCCAATATACCTCCATATATATTTACTGCTATCATATCATACCCTTTGCAAAAACAAAAGGCACAGCCGTCATAAGCTGTGCCTCTCTCATATAAAAATCTATATGATTGCTTTCTTTGGACATTTCTCTTTACATGCGCCACATCCGGTACACTTATCCTGATCAATATGTGCATGGAAATCTGTCACGGTAATCGCCTGGCTTGGACATACCTTTACACAGAGTCCACAGCCAATACAACCTGTCTGACATGCTTTCATGGTAACAGGTCCTTTATCCTTGGAGCTGCATGCTACGACATGCTTTGCATCATACGGAATCAGTTCAATCAGATGTTTCGGACATGCTGCAATACACTTGCTGCAGGCTTTACATTTTTCCTTGTCTACCACTGCAATGCCATTCTGAATAGAGATAGCTCCAAAAGGACACGCTTTTACGCAGGTGCCAAATCCCAGACAGCCGTGGCTGCATGACTTGGCGCCCCCATCCGGGACAAACTGTACCATGGTACAGTCTTCCACACCTGTGTATTCATAGTTAAGGGAAGTCTTCTCACAGGTTCCGGCGCATTTTACAAAAGCTGTCATCCGCCTGCTTTCTCCAGCTTCCACACCCATGATCTCTGCTATGACTTTTCCTACCTTCTCGCCACCTACAGGACAGGCATTTACCGGTGCTTCGCCTTTTGCGATAGCAGCAGCCAGACCGGAGCATCCGGGATATCCGCATCCACCACAGTTATTACCCGGAAGTGATGCCAATACCTGCTCTTCCTTCTCATCTACTTCTACCTTGAACCAGATACCTGCCGCACCAAGAAACAGGCCTAAGAGCAGACCGAGTCCTGCCACAACAACAACTGCCGTTATAATCGCTGTTATATTCATACTCAACCCCTCCTATAACAATCCTGAGAATCCACAGAATGCAATAGCCATCAATCCGGCTGTGATCATAACGATAGGCATTCCTTTGAATGACTCAGGGATATCATTGTATTCCATTTTCTCTCTGATGCCCGCAAGAATCGTAATCGAGATCAGGAAACCGGCAGCCGTTGCAAAACCGCTGACGATACTGTAGAGGATGCCATAATTCTTCTGTACATTCGTCAATGCGATACCCAGCACAGCGCAGTTTGTTGTGATCAGCGGCAGATATACACCAAGTGCCCGATACAAGCCCTGCACATATTTCTTCAGGAACATTTCCACGAACTGTACCAGCGCTGCAATAACCAGAATGAAAACGATAGTCTGCAAATATGTAATATCCAATGGAACCAGAATAAATTTATAAATCGCTGCCGCCACCGCACTGGCAAGAGTAATGACAAATACAACTGCACCACCCATACCAACTGCTGTATCTACTTTCTTGGATACACCAAGGAAAGGACATAAGCCCAGGAACTGACTCAATACTACGTTACTGACCAGTGAAGAGCCGATTAAAATGACAAGCAGATCCTTTATTGTCTCAGCCATTCTCCTTATCCTCCTTGCTTACTTTATCCCCTGCCTGCGCATCATAGAAACGGTGAGAACATCCACTGTCACCACATGCTGCACAGTCTACACTGCAACCGGACTGAATCTTATCAACATTCTGTCCTTTCTCTGCCATCTTTCTCTTCACACGGTTCTGAATTGCTGTCAGGGTAGCCAGTACGAAGAATGCACCAGGTGCCATGATAAAGATAGCAATAGGTACATATTCTACCTGATGATTGATTCCTACTGCTGCAAGTACATGATTGATTCCACTGCAAATACCGGACATAACAGGTAAGCCGAAGATTTCGCCTGCGCCCAGAAGTTCTCTGACTGCACCAATACAAGTCAGCGCAACTGTAAATCCAAGTCCCATTCCCAGACCATCAAAGAAAGATGGTATAACCGGATTCTTGGAAGCAAATGCTTCTGCACGTCCAAGGATAATACAGTTTACAACGATCAATGGAATATAAATACCCAGTGAGTCATACAGGCTTGGAATAAATCCCTGTAACAGTAACTGCATTACCGTAACAAAAGAAGCAATAATTACGATAAATGCCGGGATTCTTACTTTATCCGGGATGATATGCCTTAACAAGGAAATAATCATATTACTCAGCACTAATACTGCTGTGGTAGTTAATCCCATGCCAAGGCCATTGACTGCTGAAGTTGTAACAGCTAGTGTAGGACACATACCAAGCGTCAGTACAAAGGTAGGATTTTCTTTCACCAGACCATTGAAAAAGACCTGTGCAGAACTCTGTTTGATTTCTTCTTTCTCACTCATTGTGCACTGCCTCCTTTCAGAATCTTATCAAAATATGCAAGACCGGCATTCACACCATTGACTACTGCATTGGTAGTAATAGTAGCACCGCTGATTGCATCAATCTCAGAATCAGCTGTTGCCCCTGTCTTTGTATAAGTAAATTTCGATACATTCTTATCTGCGAACTGTGGTACTAATACCTCTCCGGCTCTCATACCAAGACCTGCTGTTTCGGAAATACTCAGAAGAGAGATACCGTTGAGCGTTCCCTCATTGGTAATGCCCATGGAAAATTGAATATCTCCACCATAACCTTCGTGGTCTGTAACCGTAATTACGTAACCAAGTAATGCTCCTGATGCATCCTTAGCCGCCATAAGCTCATCAATATCTGCCCCACTGATTCCTGCATCAGTAAGAACCTGCTCTATCTGTGCTGAGTCAGCCAGTTCCTGTGCTTCGAAAGAATCAGCCGCTGCAAATACATTCTGACAGGCTTCATTCTTCGCCTTTTGCTCCTGCTGTGCGATTGGTTCCTTTGTAATGTCATTTACAACGCCAAGCATCAATCCCGCAATCAACGTAATGGCAAAGAGAATCAGTGCATCTTTTATCATACCTTTCATGCTCTTTCCCCTCCTTTGCCGAATGCCTTAGGCATTGTAACTTTCTCAATCAATGGAACTAACAGGTTGCCAAGGATGATTGCATAGGATACGCCCTCTGCGGAAGGTCCGAATACTCGGAATATTCCCGTCATGATTCCAAGGAAAATACCGTAAAGATACTGCCCTTTCTTCGTAATCGGTCTGGTCACATAATCTGTTGCCATGAAAAAGGCACCAAGCATCAGACCACCGCCAGCCAGATTCGCAGATATATACTGGGAGTCAAATCCATGTCCGCCGAAAATTGCAATAAAAATAACAAATGTTACGATATAAGAACCCGGAACTTTCAAATCAATGACACCAAGCAAAATCAGTATGCATGCACCAATAATCAATGCCACCATACTTGTCTCACCAATCGTACCTGCTGTCCGACCTATGATCATGTCCATAACATCTACCCGCTCTCCGGCTTTTAACGCAGCCAGCGGAGTAGCACCTGTATATGTATCACAGTTAAAGTTCGTCATAAGAGAGGTAAAAGAAATCATCAGGAAACATCTTGCTCCCAATGCAGGGTTCATAAAGTTCTGACCCAATCCTCCAAACAGCATCTTTACTACCAGAATTGCAAAGATTCCACCAAGAGCAGCCATCCACAACGGCGCCATAGGCGGTAGATTCATTGCTAGCAGCAAGCCTGTTACTACAGCAGATAAATCTCCCACTGTAATCTTCTTTTTCATGCATTTCTCATAAATATATTCTGTTAATACCGTAGATGCAATGGTCACAATAATCACAGCCAAAGCATGCAATCCGAAATTATACACTCCAAATCCTGCAGCAGGAAGCAGGGATATTATGACATACAACATAATCCGTGATGTCGTATCCTTCGACCTGATGTGGGGATTGGAAGATACCTTCAATAAATCACTCACGTCCATATGCCTCCTATTTCTTCTTTTTATTTGCAAGTACTAATTTACGCATAGATTTAATAGACTGTGTCAGCTGCTTCTTGGCCGGACAGACATAACTGCAGCATCCACATTCGCAGCATTCCAGACCATTATTAGCTTCAAAGCCTTCCAAGTCACCATGCTCCGCACAAATGGCAAGCTTTTGTGGCACTATTCTGCCCGGACATACTTCTACACATCTGCCACAATTAATACATGCACTTGGTTCATACATGGATACTTCGTCTTTGGTCATGCACAGCAATGCGGACGCAGTCTTAGTCGTAGGTACATTCAGGTCAAACAATGCAAAGCCCATCATAGGACCACCGGATACGACCTTCTCCGGCTGTGTCTTCAATCCTCCTGCTTCTTCAATCAGGTCTTTATAATTCATACCGATACGAACATAGAAGTTACGTGGATCATTTACTGCATCTCCTGTTACTGTAACGATTCTGTTCATCAACGGTCTGCCTTCTTTGACCGCATGGTAGATTGCAACTACTGTATCTACATTATCTACCACACATCCAGCATCTGCAGGAAGCATGGATGAGTTAATCGCTCTTCCTGTTGCTGCGTAGATCAGCTGACGCTCAGCGCCTTGTGGATATTTTGTTTTCAATGCCTTTACAGAGATTCTGGTATCATCCTTTGTAAGATCTTTCAGAATCTGAATACAATCCGGTTTATTATCTTCTACCGCCAGAATACCTCTTGCATTGTCAAAAAGCCGCAGGATGATCTTCAGACCTTCGACAAGCTTCTCAGGTTCTTCTAACATTCTTCTGTAATCTGATGTCAGATATGGTTCACACTCTGCACAATTTGCAATTACATACTCAATCTTCTCCGGTTCTTTGGGTGATAATTTCACATGAGTAGGGAATCCTGCTCCACCCATACCAACTACTCCTGCTTCCTGTATCAGCTTGATGATCTCCTGCTTACTTAATTTGTCCGGATCATGAGCCTCGTAAGTAACCTCCTCAAATAATCCATCGTTATCAATGATAATAGAATTAACCATATCACCGGTAACAACTCGTCTTGGTTCGATTGTCTTTACCGTTCCTGATACAGACGAATAAATCGGTGCCGATACGAAGCCCCCCGCTTCTGCTATCTTTTGCCCCGTAAGAACCCTGTCGCCCTTTGCAACAACAGGTACAGCCATTGCACCAATATGCTGGCTTAAAGGATATACCATCTCGCCCTTGGGTGGTTCGATTACCTTCATGGGCTTGTCCTTGGACAGATCCTTGCCATCATACGGATGAATACCGCCATGAAATGTCAGCTTAGCCATTGCTTCTCCCTCTTTCTTACTTTCTTAGATGTCACACCTTAAAGGTTCTGATAATTCATTTTGTGAACACCCACTATTATAAATATACTATCTTTTTATGGTTTTTTCTACAAAAACTTTACATGTTCTAGCCCCATGTGCTAAGTTATTTATATAAGATTACAGAAAGGTGGAATAACTCGCTATGAAATGCATTTCCAATAGTCTGGGTGCGCTGGCTCCCCGATATCCCATTGAGAACCTCTGTATTCCTAAGCAGACACTTTTTATTGATATAGAAACTACCGGTCTCTACGCCAAAAGCTCATCGCTTTATCTGATTGGCTGCATCTACTATAATACACAGGAACAGCCTCCTGCCTGGTATTCTATACAGTGGTTTGCTACCAACTATGAAGATGAGGAAAATGTACTGCGTGCCTTTGCAGATTTTACCTCTGATTACCGCTATCTGATTCACTTCAATGGCAATCAGTTCGACATTCCATATCTTGCGAAAAAAATGGAACAATATCATATCTCCTGTGACCTGAGCAGATTTGAAGGAATTGATATTTATCGCCGTATCGCTCCTTATAAGAATTTTATGAAACTTCCAAACTGTAAGCAGAAGACCATTGAAGGATTCCTGCATACAGAACGTGAAGATGTCTACTCTGGCGGTGAGCTGATTGATATTTACCACGAATATGTTCTTACACACGATCCAGAGAAGGAACATTTTCTCCTGCTCCATAATGAAGAAGATATTAAGGGCATGTTAGATATCATTGCTGCTCTTGCAATCCCCGATTTAATCCATAATCCGGTAAAAGTCACGAAGGTACAGGCAAACTACTACAATGATATCCATCAACAGCGTTGTCCTGAGATTATTATGAATCTGAAATTTCCTGTTCCATTGCCTGCCGATATTACATGCAGTGCCAACAGCTGCTATTTCATCGGTTGCGGTAACGAGGGCAGGCTACGTGTGCCTATCTACGAAGAGGAAATGAAATATTTCTATTCTAATTACAAGGATTATTACTATCTTCCACAGGAGGATATCGCAATCCATAAGTCTGTAGCCAGTTTTGTAGATAAAGAGTTCCGTCAGCAGGCATTAGCTTCCAACTGCTATACGCGCAAAGTCTCTTCCTATCTTCCGCAATGGGATACGCTATTTACTCCATTCTTCAAACGTGAATACAAAGATCACGACCTGTTCTTTGAGCTGACTGATGAATTTAAGACACGAAGAGAAGATTTCAACCGATATGCACATCATGTACTGGAAATGATTGCATCACAATGTTGATACATCAAAAAGAGGCATTGTTACATATTTGTAGCAATACCTCTTCTTTTCCATTCTATTTTGCTTTAACATAAAAGAAAGAATTCTTTCTTTCATAATTAATTTCCTTATAATTCATAATCTGTTCTGTACTTCCAATAAACAGGATTCCATCAGGCTTTAAGGCTGCATTGAACTTACGGAACACTTCATCCTTTGCTTCCTCAGTAAAATAGATCAGTACATTTCTGCACACAATCAAATCACAACGGTCAGGATATGTATCTTTCAATAAGTTATGCTGCTTAAATTCAACTCTTGACTTGATATCGTTGGATATCTGATAGGATGGACCTATCTTGGTAAAATACTTTTTCTTTAAATCTTCCGGTACGGATGCGATACTTTTCTCATTATAAAGTCCTGTTTTGGCTTTATCTATAACCTGTTTATCAATATCCGTTGCTATGATCTTTATCTGATTTAATGGTATATGTCTGGATAACGCCATAACCAGAGAATATGGCTCGTCTCCTGTAGAGCATGCAGCACTCCATATTTTCAGGTTCTTTCCAAATTTGGAGATCAGTTCCGGAATAATCTCCTGATCCAGTAACTTCCATTGTTCCGGATTGCGGTAGAATTCAGATACGTTAATCGTCAGATAATTAACAAATTCATCAAATACTGCTTTGTCTTCTCTAAGTTTCTGTACGAATTTATCATACCCTACGATTTTATTCTTGGCAATCAGTGTATCAATACGCCTTTTCATCTGTTTTTCTTTGTAAGCGTTCAAATCAATCTTCGTCAAAGTATAGACTTCTTTTTTGAAATATTCATAATCATATGCCATGGCTGCTTATCCCCTTTTCTAAACGTATAAAGCTCTAGGAGCATAATACTCCTAGAGCCAATTAACTGAACTTACAAAGATTAGTTCTCTTCTGCTTCCTGCTTAGCGATTACAGCGTCGATATCTACAGATACAACGTCAGAATCATCTTCTGCTGTCTCTTCAGCAGGTGCTTCCTTAGGTTCAGGAGCTGATAAAGCCTTAATGCTTAAGCTGATCTTCTTACCTTCTTCGTTGAAATCAACTACTTTAGCTGTAACTTCCTGACCAACGCTTAATACATCTGATGGCTTCTCAATATGCTCTTTTGCAATCTGAGAAACATGAAGAAGAGCATCAATACCTGGCTCTAATTCTACGAATGCACCAAAATCAGTCATTCTTGCTACTTTACCGGTAACTACATTGCCTACAGCATACTTAGTAGCTGCATCTTTCCAAGGATTGGAATCATCAAATTTCAGGGATAATGCAACCTTAGTTCCATCAATATCCTTAATCAGGACTTTAAGGGTCTCACCAACCTTGAATACCTTCTTAGGATTCTCAACACGGCCCCAAGACATCTCAGAAATATGAAGCAGACCATCAACACCGCCTAAATCAATGAATGCGCCGAAGTCTGTAACGTTCTTAACTGTACCTTCTACGATATCGCCAACTTTAATCTTCTCAAAGAGTTCCTTCTGCATTTCAAGCTTCTTAGCAACGATAAGCTGCTTACGATCGCCGATATATCTTCTTCTCTTAGGATTGTACTCGCTGATTACGAATTCGATTTCCTGTCCAGCATATTTGCTTAAATCTTTCTCATATACATCAGATACAAGACTTGCAGGGATGAAAATTCTTACTTCGTCAACTACAACGCTCAATCCACCGTCAAGTACCTGTGCAACCTTAGCTGTAAGTACTTCCTTATTATTGAATGCTTCTTCAATTCTCTTATTGCCTCTGTCAGCAGCAAGTCTCTTGTATGTTAAGAGAACCTGTCCCTCACCATCGTTTACCTTTAACACTTTCACTTCCATCTTGTCGCCAACGTTTACAAGAGTGGTCAGGTCTACATTAGGCTCATTGGTGTATTCGTTACGTGTAAGAATACCGTCTGACTTGTAACCGATGTTAAGGATTGCTTCATCCGGTTTTACATCGATGACTGTACCTTCAATTACCTCTCCTGTATGAATAGTTTTTAATGATTCTTCTAACATTTGTTCAAAAGTTAATTCTGACATAATTTTGAACCTCCTCAATTATTTTGTTTGGGGTAGAAGCCCCCGCTGTGATGCCCACTAGTTCAACAGAATTAGGTAGTTCTAATTGCAGGTCTGCCAGTGTCTGTATATAGTAAGTATTCTCACATTCACTTTTGCACAGCTCATAGAGCTTGCGGGTATTGGAACTATGAGTACCACCTATCACAATCATAACGTCAGCTTTGGCTGCAAGTTCACTTGCTTCCTTCTGGCGTTCTTCTGTTGCACTACAAATAGTATTCGCAACAATTATATCATAACCTTTTTTTTGAAAAATTTCAACTAATTCTTGAAATTTCTTGTAGTTAAATGTCGTTTGAGATACAACGCAGTATTTATCGTCCTTTGAACCATTAAATTGAAGTGCCTCTTCTCTGGATTCTATCACGGTTGCAGGAGTTTTACACCATCCTCTGATTCCTTCTACTTCCGGATGTTTCGCATTACCTATGACAATAATACGTCTTCCTTCTGCGCTCTCCTTCTCCACAATTTTGTGAATACGCTTTACAAAAGGACAAGTCGCATCAATGCATTCTATGTTCTTTTGTTCCATGATTTCATAAATTTCCTTGGGGACTCCATGTGCACGTATTACAACGCTTCCTTCTGTAAGTTCTGTCAGTTCCTCTTTCGTATTGAGTACCTTTACACCCTTTTCTTCCAGATCCGCTACTACATCATCATTATGGACAATAGGACCATACGTATATATTTTCTTGTTTTCTGCAAGCTGTTCATATACTCTGTCCACTGCCCTTTTCACGCCAAAACAAAAGCCTGATGATTTTGCCAATACTACTTCCATTCTATTTGTATGCCTTTCTACTATCTACAGGACATGGCTGCATATCTGCTTCTTTATTTGCACAATGCAATCACTGCATCAGCGACTTCTTCAATCGTCATATTGGAAGAATCCAGAAGAATTGCGTCTTCTGCCTGCTTTAGCGGTGAGATTTCTCTTGTCATGTCTCTGTGATCTCTTTCAATAATATCTTTTTCTATCTCTTCCAGATTACAGTCTATGCCTTTTGCCTTCTGTTCTTCATAACGGCGCTTTGCTCTGACTGCGCTGCTGGCTGTCAGATAGATTTTTACATTTGCATCCGGTAATACGACTGTACCGATATCTCTTCCGTCCATTACTACGTTTTCTTTTGCTGCAAGCTTTCTCTGTAATTCCACCAGTTTGGTACGCACCTTGGGATTTACACTGGTCGCAGATGCCATACGGCTTACTTCCTCTGTACGGATCAGCCCATTTACGTTTCTGCCATTGAGCCATACTACCTGCTCTCCGTTTTCATAAGTGATTGTAACATCTATCTGATCTACGGAGGATTCTATTTTTCCCTGATCATCTGCACTGATACCTGCTTCCAGAAAATACAATGCCATAGCGCGATACATGGCTCCTGTATCAACATAAATGTAATTCTTTTTCTTTGCAATCAATTTTGCAATCGTACTTTTGCCAGCACCTGCCGGTCCATCTATTGCGATATTATAACTCATATTTATTACCATACCTTTCTGATATCCATTATTCCTCTGCTGCACTTTCTCCTGCCAGATGACCGGTTGACCATGCAATCTGCAGATTATAACCTCCGGTCAAGGCATCCAGATCCAGAACTTCACCAGCAAAATAAAGCCCCTTTATATTTCTGGATTCCATTGTGGACGGATTGATCTCTGATACTTTCACACCGCCTTTGGTTATAATCGCCTCATTATAATCACGTACACCGGTAATCGTCAATTCAAGATGCTTTATTGTATGAAGGAAGCGTTCTCGCTCTTCCTTTGTGATCTCATTGACTTTTCTTTCAGGATCTATCTGTGCCAGACTTGGCATAATATTTAACATTTTAGCCGGAAACAGTGCCGCAATGGCATTTTTAAACTGTTTATTCCTGTTGGCATCAAACTCTCTTAATATTCGTTTGTCCAATTGTTCCTGTGTTAATGCAGGTTTTAAATCTATATATAATTTTGCTTGTTTTCCCGCTGCTTTATGCACATAATGGCTGCTGCCGCTTAACATGAGCGGTCCACTGACTCCATAATGGGTGAACAGCATTTCTCCAAAGTCAGAATAAATCCCTCTTCCATCCACTTCAATCCGGGCTTCTACATTTCTTAACGATAAGCCCTGGAGCTGTTTACACCACTCTTCCTGCACTACAAAGGGAACAAGTGCCGGCGAAAGCTTTGTAACTGTATGTCCCGCTTCCCTGGCAAAACGATAACCATCACCTGTTGAACCTGTCAAAACATAGGAAATACCACCTGTTGCAACAATTACTTTGTCTGCATGCAGCTTTTCTCCATTTTTGAGCTGTACTCCGGTAACAGTTTTCTCATTTTCATCAATCAAAAGCCTGCCGGCTTCCGTGTGAAGACGCACTTTTACTCCTGACTGATGCAATTGCCGGTCCAGTGCCCTTAATATATCAGAGCTGTGATCCGATTCTGGAAAAACTCTCTGTCCTCTTTCTATTTTCAGTGGACATCCTGCTTCTTCAAAAAAGCGCATAACCGCCTGATTATCATATCCATATATTGCGCTGTACAGGAACTTGCTGTGTTCCATTACATTTGCAAAAAGATCCTCTGTATCACAGGCATTTGTCACATTACATCTTCCTTTTCCTGTAATAAAGAGTTTCTTTCCAATTTTCTCATTTTTTTCTAATAATATAACTTCAGAACCCGCCTTTGCAGCAGTGATCGCCGCCATCATTCCAGCAGGTCCTGCTCCAATGATCAATATTTTCACAATTTCTGTTCCTTTTCTTTCTGCAATGGAGTACTTAACAGAGATTCATCAATGTAATTGAATTCATCCTTCAAATATACCTGATAGTTATCCCATGCCTGTCCCAGACTTTCCAGATTCTTCTTCACATCATCAGGACGTTTCAGACATAATGCTACAACCAGCGCATTGATAAGGCTTAATGGTGCTACCAGAGAATCCACAATAGATACCATGTTGCTTCTTGCCAGTAGATTGCAGGATGAATACAGACACATGGGAGAATAGATCGTATCTGTTATTGTAATAATCTTAGCCTGTCTGTCGTTGGCAAATTCCATAGCTTTCAGGGTACGCATGGAATATCTTGGAAAACTGATTCCAATTAATGCATCCTTCTCATCAATGCGAATCATCTGTTCAAAAATCTCTGTTGTATTTGTTGAATTCAGCAAAAAAACGTTTCCCCTAATCATATTCAGATAGAATTGCAGGAAACGTGCCAGCGGATCACAGCTTCTGATTCCAATAATATAGACATTTTTAGCTTCCAGGATAATGTCTACTGCCATTTCAAAAGCATGTGGGTCCACATGCTCTATTGTATCGCTGATCTTCTCCATATCTGAAGTCAATACAGATGTTAATATTTCTGATTGAGTACTCTTTCCATATTTAACGCCAATCTTCTGTACAGAATTAAGCTTGTTCTTCACCCATTCAGCCAGATCCTCCTGAAATTCAGGATAACCTTCATAACCTAAAGAATAGGCAAAACGAACCACTGTAGATTCACTCACCCCTACGGTAGTTCCCAACTTGGCAGCGGTCATAAATGCAGCCTGCTCATAATGATCTATGATAAAGGTTGCAATTTTTTTATGACCCTTGCTCATTTTATTAAATTTTTCATTAATTCTGGACATGGTATCAATCTTGTATTCCATCTGTTGTCCTCACTTATGAGCAGCTTTTGTATATATCTTCTAAAAGATCTAACGTTTCTTCCTTCGTCAGATCATAATCTCCTGTTAATACCATGCATGCACATCCATGGATGAATATCCACATTTTCATAAATAATCCACTTGGATTGCTGCATCCGTTTGCCGCAGCTTTATTAATTTCTTTTGCTACAGCTCCTGTACTTCCATTTAACAATTCATATAAACTTCTATCTCCTCTATTGTCTGACAGGAACAATAGCTGAAACAGTTTACGTTCTTCTTTCGCAAAATCTATATAAGCAAGTCCCAGGTGAATAAAAGGTGTCTGCACTTCGGACTCGAATTTTTCATAATAATCTGCAAATAAATCTATCGCTTTCTGATAAACTTCTGTATATAACTCTGTCATATTGGCATAGACTCTGAAAATAGGCTGAGTAGAGCATCCAATTTTATTTGCCAGTTTTCTGGCAGTTACATTCTCTATGCCTTCTTCTTTCGCCAATTGAACAGCTGTTTCCAATATCATGTTTTTTGTCACGGACTCTTTTCTTGCCATGGTCATCCTCATTTCTACGCATTTTGCGCACTATCGCATTTTCTCTTTTGTATACAGATGACAGCCTGTGGCTATCATTCAGGCAGCATCATTTATTATTTACAGTAATAACACATGTTATGATAAATTGTTTTTATTCGTCTGTCAAGTATGCTTCAACTCAAAATCAGTATCGGATCATAAGTTAATGACCCGATACTGATATAAAACCTGTAATGATAGAAGAATCACACAAATTAAACAGGATATGCTCCGTTCTTAGTGTCTGCTTCTGTCAAATCAACCTTCTTCTGCTGAGCTTCACGGTATTTGAAGAATTCAACAGCTACCTGAGGGAATAATGCATAACTTAATACATCTTCATCCTGCTGTTTCCACTGCTTCATTTCTTCTTCAATCTTAGGAAGTTCGTTAGGAATCAAATCTGCAGGACGGCATGTAATGATATGTTCTTTCTCTTCTGCTGAAAGAACCTTATCCTGTACTTCCTTATTGAAAGGTTTTACAGTCTGACCATACTCGCCACGTAATACAGCCTTGGTTTCCTTTGTAGCCATCTTATATCTCTCACCCATTAATACGTTAAATACAGCCTGTGTACCAACAATCTGAGATGAAGGTGTAACAAGAGGTGGCTCACCTAAGTCTTTACGAACTCTAGGGATCTCTTCAAGTACTTCATAGTACTTGTCTTCTGCGTTCTGTTCCTTTAACTGGCTAACCATGTTGGATAACATACCACCTGGTACCTGGTATAACAGAGTCTTGATATCAACACCAAGAACCTTAGGATTCATAAGTCCGCTCTTTAAGCACTCTTCTCTGTAAGGTCTGAAGTGATCTGCGATCTTGGATAACAGAGTCTGATCAATTCCTGTATCATATGGTGTGTTCTTTAATGTCTCAACCATAACTTCTGTTGCAGGCTGAGATGTTCCCATTGCAAATGGAGAAATTGCACAGTCGATTACATCAACACCAGCTTCGATAGCTTTCATATATGTCATGGAAGCAACACCAGATGTATAGTGTGTATGCAGCTGGATAGGAAGCTTAGTGGAAGACTTCATAGCCTTAATCAGCTCTTCTGCCTTGTAAGGTACTAACAGACCAGCCATATCCTTGATACAGATAGAATCAGCACCCATCTCTTCGATGTTCTTAGCCATCTGCATCCAGTAATCCAATGTATATGCATCACCTAGTGTATAAGATAATGCTACCTGGGCATGACCTCTGCCTTCTCTCTGCTTGATAGCGTTAGCTGCGTTTACTGAACTCTGTAAGTTACGCAGATCGTTGAAGCAGTCGAAGATTCTGATGATATCAATACCGTTTGCAATAGACTTCTCAACGAACTCTGTTACAACATCATCAGCATAATGACGATATCCGAGGATATTCTGACCTCTGAAAAGCATCTGTAAAGGTGTATTCTTAACCTTATCCTTAATCTTTCTTAATCTTTCCCATGGATCTTCCTTTAAGAAACGTAAGGAAGCATCGAATGTAGCGCCGCCCCAGCACTCAAGTGAGTGATAACCAACCTGATCCATTGTCTCAAGGATTGGAAGCATTAATTCGGTCGGCATTCTTGTTGCTATTAAAGACTGATGTGCATCACGAAGAACTGTTTCTGTGATACCAACAGGTTTCTTAACTATTTCTGACATTACCTTTATTCCTCCTAGATATATTTACTAAATAACTAAACTATGCATAGCTTAAAAAATTCCGAAGATGGCCATGAATGTACCAGCTGCTACTGCAGTACCGATAACACCTGCTACGTTAGGTCCCATAGCATGCATAAGCAGGAAGTTAGTAGGATCAGATTCTGCACCAACCTTCTGGGATACACGAGCTGCCATAGGAACGGCAGATACACCTGCTGAACCAATCAGAGGATTAACCTTACCATGTGTCAGTACACACATCAGCTTACCAAACAGAACACCTGCTGCTGTACCAAATGCAAATGCTGCAAGACCAAGAATAACGATCTTGATTGTCTGCATATTTAAGAATGCTTCTGCACTTGTTGTAGCACCTACGGATGTACCAAGTAAGATAACTACGATGTACATTAATGCATTGGATGCAGTATCTGTCAACTGTCTAACTACGCCTGACTCTCTGAATAAGTTACCTAACATCAGCATGCCAACAAGAGGAGCTGTTGTAGGAAGAATCAGACATACAACAATAGTAACAACGATAGGGAAAAGAATCTTCTCAAGCTTGGATACAGGACGAAGCTGACCCATCTTAATCTTTCTTTCCTTCTCAGTTGTAAGAAGCTTCATAATAGGTGGCTGGATAATAGGAACCAGTGACATATAAGAATATGCTGCTACAGCGATAGGTCCAAGTAATGCAGTCTGTCCAAGCTTACCTGCAAGGAAGATAGATGTAGGACCATCAGCACCACCAATGATAGATACAGCAGCTGCTGCCTTATCATTAAAGCCAAGTGCGATTGCTCCGAAGTATGCGGCAAAGATACCGAACTGAGCAGCAGCACCAAGCAGGAAACTCTTAGGATTGGCAATCAGAGGGCCAAAGTCTGTCATGGCACCAACGCCCATGAAGATCAGAGATGGTAAAATTGCCCATTCATCCAGTAAATAGAAATAATACAGTAATCCGCCGGCTGTTCCGTCCGCACCGATTGGAGCGATAATATCCGGATAAATATTAACCAGCAGCATACCAAATGCTATCGGGGTTAACAGCAATGGTTCAAAGCCTTTTGCGATAGCAAGATAAAGAAATAAACAAGCCACGGCAATCATGATGATATTACCACCAGTCAGGTTGAAGAACGCTGTCTGGTGAATCAGATTGTCCAATGTAGTTGCTATATAAGACATTTTGTTGACCTCCTATTGTATTCATTGTAATGATATCATTTCTGCAATGATACCATTACACAAGATGCTCAGAAATTATATTTCCGGGCAAATAGCTGCACTTAGTTTAAAGTAGCCAGTACAGCGCCTGCTTCAATAGCGTCACCAACTGCAACATCGATGCTTGCAACAGTACCATCCTGAGGTGCTACAACAGGGATTTCCATCTTCATAGCTTCGATGATAACTACTGCGTCACCCTTCTTAACAGCCTGTCCAACATTAGCTTCGATCTTGAATACCTTACCGGCTGCGCCTGCTTCTACCTTTACGCTGCCAGCGCCTGCTGCTGCCTTAGGTGCTGCTTTTGGAGCTGCCTTAGGTGCTGCCTTTGGAGCTGCGGCTGCTACAGGTGCTGCACCTGTGGATGCGCCTTCTTCTACTACTACATCATATACGTTGCCGTTAACGGTAATTGTATAATTCTTCATTTTAATATCCTCCTAAAATCAATACATTTCTTTTGATTATGTGATTATGCATTCTTCCATTTTCTGGTAGATGCTCTCTTGATACTTCTTACCTGGAAACCATCTGTTGATGTTCCTTCATATGCTGCGATTGCAGCTGCAATAACTGCTACAAGTTCTGTGTCATCAGCTAATTCTTCCTCTTCTACAACCGGTGCTGCAGGTACAGGTGCTGCTGCAGGAGCAGGAGCTGCCTTCTTGGAGAATTTCTCCTGAAGCTTTGGAATAAATGAAAAGCAGGAAATGATCAGGCTGATCAGGATCAATACAACAAATACAGTACCCATACCGATCAGAGTATTTAATGCTGCTTTACCCATCAGTTCTCCCATTGACTTGTTCAGGTTCAGTGTACAGGAAGTCAATGTCAGATAAATATCATTTGTGAAGATCAGTTCTACGGAACCTTCTCCCTTTTCGCCTGTTACAGGAACTGTAACAATAATAGTATCATCATCAACTGTTGCTTCAATTGCATCAGATACTGTGATATTTCCGATTTCTTCCATACCGGACTCAAAAGAAGTCAATGCACTCTTGATTCCCTTGCCTTCACAACTGAAAGAAGAATCTCCGGCATACTGGGAATAAGTACTGGTATATAAATCACCTAATTCGATATTGTTGTAATTGGTTGTCAGCTCATCAATATCGTTATTCTGTACAAGTCCTGCTGTTAATGCAATGATCTGAGGAGCTTTTGCTTCTGCTGCATCAATTTTGCTCTGCTGGAACTCGCTGATCGTATTGTCAGAACCGCATGCCGTTAAGCTGAATACACAGGTAAGCATTAATAAAGCCTTTACGATTTTCTTCATATTAACGTTCACCCTTTCTTAGACCGTACCATGTTTCTTGGAAGGACGGTCCTCTCTTTTTGTAAATAACATCTCGAATGCGCCGATTACATACTTTCTTGTATCTGCAGCTTCGATGATCTGATCTACATATCCTCTCTTGGCAGCTCCGGTTGCACTTGTCTGAAGTGCTGCATATTCTGCTGCCTTTTCTTTTACTACATCTGCGCTCTGTCCGTCATACATGATCTTGGCAGCCAGAGTAGCATCCATGGAACCGATCTCTGCATCAGGCCAGCAGATTGTGATATCTGCGCCGATTGCCTTGGAGTTCATGGCAACGTATGCACTGCCGTATGCCTTACCAATGATAACATTTACCTTAGGTACTGTAGCATTAGCAAATGCATAAGTAAGTTTTGCAACAGCCTTGGCGATCTTCTTCTCGCTGCAAAGAGTTGCTTCATATCCCTTAACGTTTGTCAGAGATAATACAGGGATATTGAATGCATCACAGAAATCAACGAATTCTGCTGCCTTCTCACATCCTGCTGCTGTTAATACAGCATCAAACTTATCTGTTACTTCGCCATCTGCGCCGTATACTTCTGTACGGTTAGCTACACAGCCTACAGTTGTACCGTTTAACTTGATAAACCCTGTTACCATATTCTTAGCGTAGTTCTCTTTTACTTCAAAGAATACATTGTTATCTGCAATTGTAGAAAGAGCGATTGCTGTATCACCTACGCAGTTAGCAAGATCACCACAGACTCTGTTCAGATCATCTGTGCACTCTTCATAGGATGCATCATCTTCGTTGTTGCCAGGAAGCATGCTTACTAACTCACGGATCTTGGCATAAATAGTAGCCTCATCTGCTACAACATCTACGATGCCAGCTTCTTCACTCTGGAATTTGGCAGAAGCAGAATCGCACTTGGATACATGATTACCATCTAATGTATTAGGTGCATTTACAAAAAGCTTAGCCTTGGACTCTTCCATAAATGTGAAGTCTGTTAATGTAGGCATCAGAGCAAGTCCACCGCCGCAGCTTCCAAAGATTGCTGTAATCTGAGGAATTACACCTGAAGCAAGTGTCTGCTTTAAATAGATCTCACCAAATGCATTTAATGCATCTGTAGCTTCCTGAAGTCTAAGTCCTGCTGAATCGATAAGACCGATTACAGGTGCTCCTGTCTTCATTGCCAAATCATAAAGATTAGCAATCTTCTTAGCATGCATTTCACCAACTGAACCGTTTAATACAGATGCATCCTGGCTATACACATACACAAGATTACCATCGATAACTCCGTATCCGGTAACAACACCATCAGAAGGAGTCTCAGTCTGTTTCAGATTAAAATCTGTAGCTCTTGCAGTAACAAGTGCACCGATTTCAACGAAACTGCTTTCATCAAGTAAAGATTCAATTCTTTTACTTGCCAAACTTGAAGTAGTACTCATTTTGTGACCTCCATTTTATAATAAATTACTTCTAAAATAAGAACGTGTTTTCGCAATTTTGTGGGTTATCCAAATTGCGTCAGTATGAGTATAACACAGTTTGGTGCAATCGCCTAGTGAATTTTTATTTTTTTTCTTTATTTTCGACAATTCACTTTTTATGGCTAAAAACACGGAAAAGCAGCTATATCAGCCACTTTCTAAGCACTTGTTTAAAGCTCCAGCTCAGGTCAACCGCCATAATATCCTGTGCAGCGGTCAACTCAATATGCCGCCATTCTTCATCTCCTACAAAATATCCCACTTCTCCGATCACCTCTCCTTTGGATACCGGTGCCATAAGCTCTTGTTGTTTTATGACTCTTACATCTACCCACTCATCCTCCCGCATAAGAATTCCTTCTGTTGAATGTTCATCCTCCTTCGCCTCTATCTGCATGCAAGCGGTTTCTCCTATCTGCGAAGTCTGCCCATTGCAGACTCTGACTGCCGCTAATGCCTCTTTTGGCACACTCTCCTGCATCAGATCATGATACTGATAGGAAGACAGTCCATACTCCATAAGCGCTCTGGTATCACTCCATTTGTACGTCTTATGATTAGGCCAGCCACATGCAAGTAATGCCACGACATAGGTTCTGCCATCTCTCTTCAAGGCTCCTGTATAGCAATACCCGGCTTTGCCGGTAAAGCCGGTTTTTCCCGTAAGCGCTCCATCCATCATGGTCAAAAAGGCATTATGATTGTTACAGCTGAAGTTTCTCTTATGATCGATATCCCCAAAAGCATAGGCGGGCGTTCTGGTAATCTCCAAAAACTGTTCTCTCTTAGGCGATCCGGTAATGCAATAAGAAAGTATTCTTGCAAGATCTGTAGCTGTTGTAGCATGTTCTTTTGTCACCTTGCTGCCATCCTCCATTGTATATTCTGCCGTAGCATCCAATCCATTGGGTGTAACAAAGCATGTATTTTCACAACCGATCTGTATTGCCTTTTCATTCATCATATCAGCAAAAGCCTCTACACAGCCTCCTACATGTTCTGCAATTGCAACGGCAGAATCATTATGGGATTCCAGCATAAGAGAATACAACAGATCCTTCAGCCTGTATTTCTCTCCCTGTCTGATATGCAGCTTCACCTCAGGCATGGACGCCGCATAGGAAGATACTTCTACCACATCCTCCAGATCCGCACACTCCAATGTAAGAATTAATGTCATAATCTTGGTCGTACTTGCCATAGGCAAAGCTTCCTCCCCATTTTTATCATACAGAACTCTGCCCGAATCCGCATCCATCAATACTGCTGCTTTGGCATGCAGTGGAATCACAGGTTGTTCTTTACTAGCTGGCTGGTGATTCTCCACATGTGTCTCTGAAAGTGTTAAAGCCTCCCTTCCCAATACATGTGCAGGACATATTAATATTCCCAGAATCAGAATAATACTCCATATTTTCCGCAATCCCATTCTTATATTCCCAGACTCCATTTTCACTCTTATATGGAATATATGCGTATATGTAATTTCTTTATGCCTTTTAAAACGCTGCTTGCTTTTTTTCAAAAAGGTATTATAATAGGTAGAGTTTGAGTGCAGAAGGGAGTTACTTATGAATAAATCTGATATGAATATTATGACCGAAGGTCCAATCTGGAAAAAAATCGTGCTGTTTGCCCTCCCTATTATGTGGGGCAATCTGTTTCAACAACTGTATAATATAGTAGATTCTCTGATAGTTGGTAATTTTCTTGGCAAAGATGCCCTTGCTGCTGTCAGTTCTTCAGGAAGTATTATCTTCCTGCTGGTGGGACTGTTCAGCGGTATCTTCATTGGTGCGGGTGTCGTTATATCCCGCTTCTATGGGGCAAAAGACTATAAAAACATGAGCATAGCCATTCATACCTCGATTGCCTTTGCGCTGATATCCGGCATTTTACTGACGATTATCGGTGTGCTTCTGGTTCCGCTCCTTCTTCGTCTGATAAAGACACCAGAATCAGTCCTGCCTAACTCTATCCTGTATTTCAGGATTTATTTTGGCGGTGTAATGGCTGTTATCCTTTATAATACAGCAAGCGGTATTTTTCAGGCTGTAGGCGACAGTAAGCATCCTTTGTACTACCTGATTATTTCTTCTATTACAAATGTCCTTCTGGATCTGTTGTTCGTGGCTGTCTTCCATATGGGAATCGCCGGCGCAGGATATGCCACCGTTATTTCCCAGTGTGTCAGCGCATTGTTGGGATTCATCCGTCTCTCAAGACTGGATACGCCATACCGGGTAGACTGGCATAAAATTTCGCTTAATCCTGGTATGCTGCGTCAGATTCTGTCTATGGGTATTCCCTCCGGATTGCAGAACTCCATTATTTCTATTGCCAATATTGTTGTTCAATCCAATATCAATGCCTTTGGCGCCATGGCTGTAGCCGGCTGCGGTGCTTATTCACGCATTGAAGGCTTTGGCTTCCTTCCTATTACCAGTTTCGCCCTGTCCATGACTACTTTCATCGGACAGAACCTGGGGGCGAAGAAGTATGACCGTGCTAGGAAAGGCAGCATCTTTGGAATCTTTGCCACTACGATTCTTGCCGAATTAGTCGGTCTGTTGATCTACTGGCTGGCTCCACTGCTGATCTCCGGATTCAGTCGTGTACCAGAGGTCATTGAATACGGAACCCTCCAGGCAAGAACCGTGGCTTTATTCTATTTTCTGCTTGCTTTCTCTCATTGTATTGCGGGTATTCTGCGTGGTGCAGGCAAGTCCCTGATTCCCATGCTGGTCATGCTCTTATGCTGGTGTATCATTCGTATCACATACGTATCTATTATCACCAATTATGTACCCGGTATCAAAGTCGTTTTCTGGGCTTACCCTATCACCTGGTCACTGAGTTCTCTTTGCTTTCTGCTGTATTATCTGAAAGCGGACTGGCTTCATTATTACGACAAAATCAACGCATAATAAATGGGAAGGATTCTCACATCCTTCCCATTTTTATTACTCATTATGGTGTAATCTCTTCTCTAACGCATCTACTACTGTCTCTAATACCTTGATTCTGGCATAGAGTTTATCATTGCCTTCTACAATGACCCAGGGTGCATTTACCGTAGATGTTCGTACCATCATTTCATCTACAGCCTGTTCATATAATTCCCATTTCTCACGGTTTCTCCAGTCTTCATCCGTAATCTTCCACTGCTTATCCGGATTCTCCTGCCGCTCTTTGAAGCGTCTTTCCTGTTCCTCTTTATCAATATGCATCCAGAACTTGATTACAATTGCTCCGTGATTGACCAGCTGCTGTTCCATCTGGTTCATTTCCTTGAAAGCACGCTGCCATTCCTGTGTCGTACAGAAGCCTTCAATACGTTCTACCATAACTCTTCCATACCAGGTTCTGTCAAAGATCGCAATGTGTCCGTCCTTTGGCATCTTGGTCCAGAACCGCCATAAATAATGGTGTGCTCTTTCAATATCATTTGGCGAGCTGGTTGGATTTACTGTATAACCTCTTGGGTCCAATGCTCTGGTCAGTCTCTTGATTGCACCACCCTTACCGCCTGCATCCCAGCCTTCAAAGGCAAGCACTACAGGGATTCTCTTTGCATATATTTCACTGTGGAGCAGTGTCAGCTTCTTTTGCAGCTCATCCAGCTTCTTCTCATAGGTCTCTCTGTCCAGCCTCTTACTCAGATCTACCTTCTTAAGAACGCTTTCCTTCAAGTCATTCTGTCCGAATTTACCATCAATCTGTCTGGGCTGTGTTATCTGCTCTTTCTCATAGCGCTCTTCAAAAGCCTCTACTACAGTAGTAAGAATCTTCACTGCCGCATATCTCTCATCATGGGCTTCGATAATCGTCCACGGTGCATACTCTGTATCTGTCCTTGTAAGCATCTCATCTGCCATACGGGCATATTCTTCATAATGCTTATTTCTGTCTTTGTCTGCTTTGCTGACTCTCCAACTGGTCTCTTCCTTTGACAATAATTTATCAAAGCGTTTTCCCTGCTCCTTTTCTGAAATGGCAAGGAAGAACTTAATCAACAGTGTACCATCATCAGTCAGCTGTTTCTCGAAGTTCTCAATATCCTCCAATACCCCTGGAATGTCCTTTTTATGCGTCTTTTTCTCATAACGTTCTACCAACAGCTTGCCATACCAGCTTCTGTCAAAAATGGCAATACGCCCCTTCTCCGGCGTCTTATTCCAGAATCTCCACAGGAATGGATGATACTGTTCCTCCTGCGTCTCTGCCTGAGTAGAATACACAGTGAAACCTCTGGGGTCCATGGGCTCAATCAGATGATTAATCTGTGTTCCCTTTCCTGCACCGCCAAATCCCTCGAATACAATCATGACCGGAACATTGCAGCTTTTTAATTCTCTCTGCAGCCTTGCAAGCTTTGGTTCCAGCACTTCCATGCGCTTTTTGTATTCTTTCTTGTCCATAGTCTTTGATAAGTCTATTTTCTCCAGCATAACAGCACCTCCTTATATGTTTTATCTTTTCTGCTATATGCATGCCACCACGTATAACAACACAAGTAAAACTACATTATATATAGTAAATACCCGAAAATACCTACCCTTCTGGTTTGGATATGTCCTGGCATAAAAACGATACGATATCAGACTTGCCATAGATGCAATCAGCGTTCCCAGTCCACCAATATTCACACCGTACAGTAATTGCTTATAATCTGTTGTAAAGCCTGACAACAGCATTGCCGCCGGTACATTACTGATGATTTGGCTGGAGACAATGCCGACAAGCAGTTCATTTCCTTTTATTATTCCCTGCAGCCATTGATTTATCACCGGAATCTGCTTCATATTACCAATAAATATGAAAAATCCTACAAAAGTCATAAGCAGAGAATAATCCACCTGCGTAAATAATCTGCGGTTCACAATGAATATTGTCACTGCCACAATCAATCCCACTGTCCAGTAAGATGATATCAAATGCGTGACATTACCAAGACAAATCAGAAATAAAATGCAATATACAATAAATCTGACATTTAACCATTTCTTTGTATCCTGTGATTGATTTCCATGCAATATAATATGCTGGTCCGGAATAAAAAATATGCATACGACAATAGCAACATATGACACACATGTCAGTGGCAGCATATGGAGAATAAAATCTCCCATGCTCATTCCACTCACTGAATACAACAACAGATTCTGTGGATTTCCTACAGGTGTCAGCATACTGCCAAGATTAGCTGCAATTGTCTCCAATACAACCACTGGTATCAGTACTTTCTCGCAACCCGCCATAGCATATACAGATAATGTAAATGGGATAAAAGTAATCAAAGAAACATCATTTGTAATCAGCATACTGGCAAAGAAGCACAGATTGACAAGTACAAAGGTCAATCCTCTAGTGGTATGTACCAGACTGCACAGCTTCTCTCCCAGTAATTGAAAGATTCCCAGATTCTTAAAGCCTGCCACTACCAGCATAAGGCAAAAGAGCAGAACCAGAACTCTATAATCCAAATACGTGATATAATTTACAGATGGTTTTATAAAAAATGCGGAAAGCACTGCCAACAATAAGGCAGCACACAATACAGCCTCTTTTTTTATAAATGCAATCACTTCATTTTCTTTTTGTTCCATTTTTCTGCTCTTTTCTAAATTTTTATTGTGTTATTTTATCTTTTTTAAAATTATAACATCCTTGGATGCAAGTGTCACGCTTTCTCCTGCATGATATGTTATATTTTTAATCAGATCCGTGCCATCTGCCGGTATTGAAATTTCTGCCGGTTCTTCTCTGTGATTTAATATGAACAGGAAGCTTCCCTTTTCATTCTCACGCACGGTAGCTTCTACTCCATCCGGGGTCTGCATAACCGGGGCAATTTCCAATTTTCCGCACAGATTTCTGATATATTTTCTATAAAATGCGTGGTCTGATCTGGTGGCTACATAATATGCCTCACCCTGTCCGAATTGGTTTCGTGTCAGCACAGGCATACCTGCATAGAAATCTTCTTCATATGCACTGATAGCTTGCGCACCTTCAAGATGCAGCAAATCGCACAGAACGGTTGCCGGATATTCTTCTCCTTCGTACCGAAAATGATTACTTCTGCCCTCTTCTATTGCATCGGATTCCTCCACCCAGATACCTAAGATATCCCGCAGTCTCGCCGGATAACCGCCTGTCACTACAAGATCATGGTCTTCTACATAACCACTGAAATAAGTTGTCACAAAATGTCCGCCATTCTTCACATAAGCTCTGATCTTCTCATCGTAGCCATCCTTACACATGTACATCATGGGCGCTATGACCAGCTTATATTTGGACAGATCATCTTCAAAACCTATCATATCAACAGAAATATTAGCTTCCGCCAATGCCCTGTAATATTCTAATGCTTCTTTATGATATGCAATCAGACGGCTTGGTCCTGCGGAGTATTCGCTTGCCCACCAGGTATCCCAGTCAAACAGTACCGCTGTCTGTGCCGGCGTAGTAGCGCCAAGTGTCTCATCCCCGATTCTGTCCAGTTCTTCTCCAAGTGCTGTGATTTCTCTGAACACTCTGGTATTTTCATGTCCTGCATGGTCGATTACAGCGCTGTGATATTTTTCGCACGCTCCGATACTCCTGCGCATCTGGAAAAACATCACTGTATCAGCTCCATGTGCCACTGCCTGATAACTCCACAGACGCATAACACCCGGTCTTTTGAGTGTACAGTATGGATGCCAGTTCGTCACGCCCGGAGTCTGCTCCATCAGCCAGAATGCCTGTCCGTGCTTTAATCCTCTCATCATATCATGGCTCATTGCAATCTCTGCCGGCGGCGCACCGAACTGTGGATAATTATCCCAGCTGATAAAATCCATCTCTTTGCCCCACTTCTGATAATCAAGAGGCTTATAGAATCCCATCAGATTCGTTGTAACGGGAATCTGCGGTGTTACTTCCTTAATCGCATCTCTCTCCAGCTTGAAGCATTCTAGAATACTGTCAGACTGGAATCTTCTGTAATCCAGTGAGATTCCCTGAAAATTGGTTCTGGTATAATCCCATATCCATTCCTCTGATAAAAGATTAGGTACAACCACGTCATCCCAATCATACATCGTATGCCCCCAGAAAGAAAGATTCCACACTCTATTCAACTCTTCTATTGTACCGTATTTCTTTTTAAGCCATACACGAAATGCCTTTTCACAGTTCTCACAATAGCACTCTCCACCATATTCATTTGATACATGCCATGCCACAACATTTTCTCGATTTCCATATCTCTTTGCCAGGTGTCTTGCCAATGCTACAGAATACTTGCGATATGTCGGACTGTTGGGGCAGGAATTGTGTCTGCTTCCAAACTTACGTTTCATCCCGTTATGCTCTGTTCTGAGAACATCAGGATAACGTCTTGCCATCCATGCAGGATGTACCGCAGTAGAAGTAGCCAGACACACCTTCAAATGATTGTCTTCTACCATATCCATGATCTTATCCAGTTTGGTAAAATCATACGTAGCCTCATCCGGCTGCAGCATTGCCCAGCTGAAGACATTCAGCGTAACAATATCAATGTGTGCCAGCTTAAACAGGCGCATATCCTCTTTCCAGATTTCTTCCGGCCACTGCTCCGGGTTATAATCGCCTCCATAACAGATTTTCTTAATCTTCTCCACTTGTCTGTTCTCCTTTATTTTTATAATAATTTTCTACAGCTTCCAGTCCCGCCTGGGTCTTAGCCCTGGCATTTTGCATATCATATTCGAGAATATCTTCATATCCGTAACTGTACACGGTATCTCTTAATTCTTTTAACAAGGTTTCAAATTCTACTTTATTTCTGGCAAAAATCATTTTCCAGGAATAATCCTGTATTGCCTTTTTACATTGACTGCGGATTGTCGTCTGCTCTGAGGTCTCTGTTGGTGCCTGATAGGAAGATGCAGGAGCTACGATCATCATGTTGTGCGCTTTCAGATATTCTCTCGTAGATTCTGCCTGCATTACCCTGCTCCAGTCCTCCTGAAGAGGTGTCTTATTCATCTCTCTGACGCTATCCCATAATTCATAAGCAAAGTAATAGCCATCTGAATCCTTCTCACATTGTGCAACTGGTTTATAATTCAGCGCAGAAGTACCATCTTCCCAGGTATTACCGCCATATTCTTCCGGTACTTCCACCTGTTCTCCCATCATGGCTTTCTTACCAAACTCCGTAAGATACGGTCCATCCTCACCCATTTCCCAGGTAAGGTATTCTGGTCCTGCAGTTGCTCCTGAAAGCTGTGCTCCATTGGTTCTGATTCCTTCATCTGAATAAAGCCAATCTATGAAATCAGCCAGTCTCTCCGGATCTTTTGCCTGAGAGCCAATCGCAATCACATTCTGCTGGTTGCCTTCATAATTACATCCATAGGAATAGATCTGCATATCCTGAATCGGAGCCAGCATAAAGCCCCTGCCCTGTGCGGTATGCTCCGATGTATTATAGGCAGGCTGCCCCAACCATGACCAGAAGGAGAAGAGAACTCTTCCTTCCCTGTATTTATTAAAGCAATCCTCATACTGCTGTCTGGGTGAATCCGGGTCAATCAGTCCCATCTGATTCGCTTCATAGTACAGTCTGCATATTCTGATATACAGGGAGTCATCATCCAGAATATTCTGATAATCGCTGCCATCAGCCCGTGCCAGTACAAATCCGTACTCATCATATCCATAGAAGCAGCATGGCTGTTTCACGGCATTCATCATGTTCGCATCCCAGTCCTTAAAGAATGAAAAGGCATAGACAGGTTCTCCGTCTTCATTGGTTGGAGAAAGCTCCTGCATCTGTTTGAGAATCGGAAGCAGATCTTCTATCGTATCTATCTTGGGATAACCCAGCTGTGCATACAGATCCCATCTCAGATACGGTCCATAAACAAGCTCTAATCCCTCACTGGGAACATCCGGTGCCTGTGAGGACACTTCTGAAGGAATGGCATAGATTCCTTTCGGAGTAATGCCATCATTAAGTCTGTGAATGGCATCTCCATATTTCTCCATAATATTTTTATCCTTCAAGGCATCTTCCATATTATAAAGCAGCCCGGCATTGACCATATTCTGCAGCAACCCGTTTTCCCCGGAACTGATGATCAGATCTCCCAGATTGCCTGCTGCCGCCCTTACTTCCCTCATAGTATCACCACCGCCGGCAATATTGGGGGCTATAATGTTCAATTCCATGTTGAATTTATCCTTGACCAGTTTTCCAAACCATCCTGATTGGATTCCCTGATAATTGGCAAGATTATCAAAGACATCAACAACAATATATTCATCATAGGGGCATTCTTTTACCTGTCCACCTTTCTGCATACCACATCCCTGCAAGAGGAAACCGGCTGTCAGAACAGTTAATGCCGTACTTATGTATTTATTACTTCTCTTCATATCCTATGTCGTGCCTTTCTCTAAACTATAGTACCATTTTACGCTATCTTTCTTAGCATTGACAATCCCAGAATCTGATTCTATACTTAAAATTACCATAATTATTTATGAAATAAAGGAGTTCATTTCATGGAAACTGTACTGATTGCCGATGATGAAAAAAATATCCGCGAAGGTCTGAAATGTATTCTTGACTGGGAATCTCTTGGTTTTCACATCTGTGGAGAAGCCAGCAACGGAGAAGATGCCCTCTCCGGCATTCTTCAGAATAACCCCAGTCTCGTTCTTCTTGATATCCGTATGCCCAAATTAACTGGAATTGATATTATCCGTATTGCCAGAGAACAGGGCTATGAAGGTAAATTCATCATTTTAAGCGGCTATTCTGACTTTGCATATGCACAGGCTGCCATTCGATATGGCGTAGATTTCTATCTGACCAAGCCAATTGATGAAGACGAACTGCTCACTTCTATCCAAACGATCAAGCAGAATCTGGAAGAAGCCAGACTCAGACAAAACCATATAGAAATCTATCGTACCAAGGCTAAAGATGTCATTCTTCACGAAATCATAACCGGTACATACCACGCAGACGGTAAAGACGCCCTGTCAGAGGAAGACTTCGCCAAGATGGAGCTGGATGCTGATATCTATCAGGTCGTAATCTATGAAAAATTCGGAACTCAGCCGGAAGATTCCAGCTACAGTTTTGCAGAACTTCTCAACATTACAAACAAAGGGAATCATTCCTTTGAACATTTTGAGGAGGACAACAAAGATGTCATTCTCCTGAAAGGTCAGTTCGCAATACATAAATTTGAAGATTTCCTTCAACACTATGAGAAAAAGGCACCGCAGGCTGGTAGTCCCCTGGATTCTCTTTTCCTTGCATATGGACGCCCCGTCAGACAGTTAGATGAAATCTATCTGTCCTATGAAGAAGCTCACACTCTGATGCAGCGACGTTTCTTCTGTATACAGGGTCAGCATACCCTGGGCTATCGTGAGCTGCCTAATCTGATATCCACTCACTACTCTGTTACGGATATAAAGCTTCATGAATACTGTGATGCACTGATCAACAATATACAGGCTTCCAACCGCAAACAGGTTGCTTCCACCCTTTTCTCTCTGGAAGAATACCTGTATAACGTAGATGCATCTATTGAATCCGTTAAGCTGTTCCTGACTGATCTGCTGCTACAGTTAAAAGAAAGCTGCAGCCGCTTGAACAGAAATAATACTAACGAATGTTCCATGCCATCCAATTCCATTATCATTGACCATATTGACAGCTGCCATTATCTCTACGAAATCATCCTATATATCTCAGAACAGGTAAAATCTATTCTGGATTCACAGGGTGGTTCCTCAAGAGAATCTGTACTGGATGACATTCTCTACTATATAGACAATAATTACCAGACCAATATCAAACTGGAGACCATTGCCCCATTATTTGGATACAACAGTGCCTATCTTGGTAAGATTTTCACCAAGGCAACAGGACAGACCTTCAATTCCTATATCGACCACATGCGTATCGAACATTCCAAGGAATTACTGCTGCACCGCAATATGAAGGTCTATGAGATTGCTGAACAGGTCGGATACCACAATGTTGATTATTTCCATAAGAAATTCAAAAAATATGTCGGTATCAGCCCTGCCGAGTATCGTAAACAAAGCAAAGAAAGCTGATCAAGAAATCTATTCTTCCTGCCCGCTGCTGCTTTTTCTTACAGCTCCGGGCTCCTTTTCTATCTCCTGGAAAATTCTCTTGGCAAATGCTGCAATCGTGAACATCATAAAAGCAGGTCCAAAGATCAGCCCGAATATCTGTAACACCGTATTAAAATTAAAGAAAAACAACTCAATCAAAAGAACAGTAATGATAATCAATGTTCTACCAAAGTACTTTCTGGAAATATCCAGTGAATTCTGAATCGTCCCTACGATGGTATTCTCATATCGAGCCAGAAGAGGAAATGCATACAAAAGCGCCATAATGACAAAGAACGCCGATACCAGCCCTATAACGAGAAGTACAACAGAACCTTCCTCAGATACACGATTAATCTCATAGTCAAGATAAATGGCATAAGATGCAACGAGTCCTATCAACCCCATTACTGTGCCCTGCTTAAAGTTGCGTTTAAATTCTTTTACGAAGCTCTTTACCATATATCCTTCTTCATCATCTACCATTTTCAATGCGATGCTGTATGCCGCTGTCGTTGACGCTCCTATCGTTACGATAGGCAGTGAAAAAAGCAGCCACATAAAATTCAGTTTTACCAGATCAATAAATCTGCATATAAAGCGATAAAAAGGACCATCAATACCAAAAAAAGCCATTGTAATCATAACTCCTGTTCTTAGTTAATGAGGCTATCCGGACGCACCAGATAGCCTCTTTGTATTTCATTATAAATTGTATGTTATGAATTAGTCAATCTCTGCTGCTTTTCTAAGAGCTGCTTCGTTTGTACACCATTCAACACAATCCTGATAGCCGTAGCTGTCAGCGTCTGCACGCATCTGTTCCATTACAGAATCGAACTCGGCATCATCCTTGGCATATACTGCCTGCCAGGAACCGTTCTGTACGCACATCTTAACCTGTTCCCATACTGTAGAGAGCTCATCAGATTTGATACTTTCTGCATAGGTATGAGGTTTGGAGATTGTGTACTTGAACTGTGACATGTAGTCTCTATAGGAATCTACGCCCATATCGTCTCTCCACTGCTGTTCTGTTGCATCTACATCCAGTGAGAGGTATTTATCCCAGTACTTGAAGTTGAAGGTCTGACCCTTGTCATTTCCAGGAATAACTGTATTCAGTGACCAGGTTGTGTTGTTCATCTGAGGGCAGCCATCTTTCCAGAGTCCTGAGTAAGGAGCTGGCATTTCCATTTCTTCCGGATTACCAAGTTCTTTACACTGAAGACCGAAATCTGTTAATTCTACAGAACCATCATCCAGGTACTCCCAGCATACATCCTTAGGACCGTATTCATATTCAAGTCTTCCTTCCGGAGTAGCCAGATAATCAATGATAGCCATACATAATTCAGGATACTGTGTATTGGCACCGATTGTCCATACACGGTTGCTTCCTGTCGGATTCAGGCCATATACTAATGTGTTCTGGTTCTTGGCAGCTACCGGGAGCATCTTCTTGCCTGCATCCAGATGCTCCTGTGTATTGTACTGGTCAGCACCCATCCAGCTGAAGATACACCAGAATGCCGAACCATCCTGATAATCTTCCATACATCCGTCATAACCCTGAGTCATGGAGTCAGGATCAAGTAAGCCTTCCTGATATAACTTGTTATAGAATCTCAGACATTCCTCGTAATGTCCGCCTTCCTTTAAGCAGTCTTCAAATTCACCTGTTGCAGCATCATAGAAACCAAAATGGAACTCATCCAGTCCATAGAAGTTAGTTGCTGTAGCCTTGGCAAACATCATCATGTTACCATCCCAGTCCTTGAAGAGAGATACACCGTATGTCTCTTTACCAGAATCAGAAGCAGGCTCTGCTTCCTTCATAGCCTTTAATACATCTACCCAGTCCATCAGGTCATTGATTTCAGGGCTGCCAACTGCCTTATACAGATCATAACGTACATCAGGATGGTAATCGAAGTCTGCATACTGTCCTGCTGAAGAAGCCACATCATGTCCGAAGCCGTATACAGTACCGCCGGAAATCTCCTGATTCTTGTCCAGGGCTTCCTGCATATACTCTACGATATGTGGGCCATAATCAGATAAAATATCGTCCTCGTTCCAGTCTAACAACATACCATTGGAATATGCTCTTGTATACTCTTCACCATCGCTGCCGAATAATACGATATCACCCAGATCACCGGATTCCATACGTGTATCAAATACACCGTCACCATTGCTGATAATGTTCAGTTTTACATTGAACTTATCCTTCATGATCTGTGCGAACCAGCCAATCTGCTCACCCTCATAGTTAGCCAGCTGTGAATACACATTCAAAGTGACTGTCTCATCAGGAATAATGTCTGAGAGATCAACTTCTGCTGTGTCTGTGTCAGCCTCTGTTGTTGCAGCAGTTTCTGTTGCTGCACTTTCTGTCTTGCTGTTGTCTGCTGTTGTGTCTGTACCTGTTGTTGTGGATGATGTAGTAGAACCGCTGCATCCAACTAATGAACCTGCAAGTGCAGAAACAAGAACGAGTGATAATACCTTCTTGAATTTCATGTTTTTCCTCCTTTTGTGTTATATAAAATACTGCCCTCATATTTTTGCAGTATAGTAACACCATATATTATAACGTTTCTGTAACCGGCAAACTTTGGACCACCGGCACAGATTCACTAACCTTTCACTGCCCCAAGCATGATACCTTTCTCAAAATATCTCTGCATGAATGGATATACCATCAGGATCGGGATAACTGTAACCATGGAAATCGTATATTTAATCGTTTTTGCATTTAATACGTTCTCTGCTGCTGCGCCGGATACAGAACCGGAACCGGAGTTCATCATACTCTTTAAGTTGGAAGCTGCATTCAGATAGGTATACAGCTTATGCTGCAGGGTATGAAGCTGTGGTGAATTAGGCATCAGTATCAGGGAATCTGTAAAGGAGTTCCAGTTGCCTACTGCACCGAAAATAGCGATAGTTGCAAGGATTGGTTTACTTAACGGCCATATGATCTTACGGAAAATGGTCATATAAGTTGCACCATCCATCTGTGCACTTTCTTCCAGTTCGCCCGGAATAGACTCTATGTATGTCTTTACCAGAATAATATTATATGGAGCTACAATACCCGGAATAATATAAGCCAGGAAATTATCTGTCAGCCCAAGCATTGACATATTCAAATACCATGGGATAAGACCTGCATTAAAGTACATGGTAACTACAAGGAGTCTGTACCATACCTTTCTGCCCCACATCTCCTGCTTTGTTACCAGATATCCTACGAATCCTGACGCCAGCACCATAAGTACTGTACCGATCAGAGTACGTGCTACTGTTACCTGCAAAGCAGTTCCTACATCATTTACACTGGTCAGCGCCATATAGTTCTTAAAATGAATTCCCTGAGGAATAAAGTTAATCGCACCTTTTCTTACCAGATCATTATTACTGATCGTATTAATGAAAATGTAATAAAACGGGAAGATACATGCCAGTGTAAATATTGCAAAGAATGCATGATTCAGAATATCAAATGTCCAGTCGCCAATTGACTTTCTATATCTCTTCTTATGTTTCTTTTCATAAAGTGCTTCTGCCTTTTTATCAAGTTTCTCCTGCTTCGTCATTGCCATATGTATCACCTCCTAAATAATGCTCTCGCCACGAACAAGCTTTGAAATCTTGTTAGCACCGAATAAAAGCACAACACTGATTACGGATTTGAACATACCAACTACTGTTGCCAGAGGAACACGTCCGCTGTTGATACCCAGCTTATATACATACAGGTCAAGGACAGTAATGGTATCTGTATTATAAGCATTCTCAAATACAAGATACTGATCCATACCATTGTTCAGAATACCTGCAATCGCCATCAATAACAGAACCATGAAGGTAGGCATCAGACTTGGCACTGTAATATTCCACATCTTCTGGAATCTGCCTGCGCCGTCAATCTCTGCTGCCTCATACAGCTGCTGGTCAATACCAGAGATTGCTGCAATATAGATAATTGCGCTCCATCCCAGACCTTTCCACATGCCCCAGGCAAGCATCTTGAGCCACATATGTGAATTATCCATCAGGAAATTGACACCAGAATCAAGGATTCCATTATTTACCAATAGGGAACTTACAAAACCATCTGTTGAGAAAATTGCGAATGCAACCGCATATACAAGAACCCAGCTGATAAAGTTGGGAATCGTTGTAAATGTCTGCACGATTCTACGAAATCTCAGATTCTTGATCTCACACAGAAAAATAGCAAATGCCATAGCGCACCAGCTTGTTGCAAGTCCAAGACCACTCATTGCAAGTGTATTTCTCAGAACTCTGATCAAATCCTGCCTGGTCGCCTGATTCTGGAACAGATAAGCGAACCATTTGAATCCAACAAAATTATCTCTTGTGAGAGTTTCACCTGATTTATAATCAAAGAAAGCATATCTCCAACCAAGCAAAGGTAAATACGCAAATGCGAAACACAATGCAAGGAAAGGAAGCAGTAAAAGAAACAACTGATATTTGGTATCCATATGGAACTTCTCTTCTTTCTCTGCCTTCGGTGTCAACACCAGAAGAATCAGTCCAAATACCAGAATTGCTATTGATACAGCTATGAATATCCAGATGCTGGATGGCTGTAATGGTTTGATCTTGCCTGGCTTTGGCGTGCCCTGAATATCTGTTGCTGCCCATCTTACAAGGAAGCATCCGATCAATGCGGCTACACCGCCAACAGTTGCTGTTAAGGCACCCATTTTTCTCATTTTATTATTGCCAAGTGACATACAGGAACCTGCTCCCCCTGCCACAAAACCTATCAAAATACATAAGCATCCGATAAAGGTACATTGCAGTGTAAGCGTTCCTACCCAACCCTTGCTCAGAGCTCTTGCAAAATTGGAACTCAATGCCCCATAGGAAGTCGCACATGTAAATGCCGATGCCGTCTTGGAGATCAGTTCGCTGATTCTTGCCGGGTTAAGTGATGGAATAAACAGTAATACGACTGATACGATGCTCAGCATTCGCAGTACGATATAAAGTTTATCCGCCAGCTTTTCCTTTTTCATTTTATACATCCGCCTTTCTGACAGTATCAACTGCCATCATAAACTGTAACAATACTGCTGTATTTCTTTCACACTATTGTTTACAAGCCTATTATATAAGTTTAAGATGTATTAAAATACCATAAAAAATATATTAAATTTACAGCACTTTTTTTATCCCATCCCTGATTTTTACATGAGAATCTATACAAATTGCTGTGTTTTCATGGAAATTGTAATGCTGACTGCTGTTCCTTTCTCTAATTCTGACTGTACTGCCATACCGTACTGCTCACCATAGCACAGCTTGATTCTCTGATTAATATTGTATAACCCGATACTCTCCTTCCTCTCAGGATTCTTCTCTTCAATATCTCTGCGAAGCTGGGCAAGCGTAGCTTCATCCATGCCGCAGCCATTATCTGATATCGTAATCCTGATATCCTCGCTGCCACCACATCTCTCCGCCTGCAGCGTGATCATACCGCCCTCCTCTTTCTCTTCCAGTCCATGCACAAGAGCATTCTCTACAATAGGCTGCAGTAAAAGCGGTAATATCCGGCACTGTTCTGTATCGATGTCGTCATCTACGCATAATTCATAATTGAATTTATCACCAAAACGCATTTTCTGAATCATGATATAAGTCTCAATGTGATTCAGTTCATTTTTAAGAGCTGTAAAAGTTGTTCCATTATTTTCCAATACGTAACGCATGGATTTACCCAGAAGTTTGATGGCATTTGCCACTTCCCGGTCTCCCACGGTAAATGCCTTCATACGTATAGATTCCAGCGTATTATAAAGGAAATGTGGATTGATCTGACTTGCCAGCATCTTGAATTCCATCTTCTGCTGTTCATTGACCAGTTCTTTCTCATTGATCTGCGCTTCATACATCTGCTCATCCTTCTGCTTGATATTCTGCACCATGATCTCCAGGTCAGCAAACGCCTCCGAAAGCTCATCATTACCCTGCACTACTTCTTCAAAATCATAATCCTCATTACTTGCCTGGTGCATCACCTGCCGCAGGGTCAATACACGTCCTGTAAAATACCCTGTAAAGAAATAAATCAGTATCGCAGGAATTACAATAGCCACTGCAATGATCGCCATGCAGATATAGATAATATTTTTGATATTATCGTAGGATTTATCATTCAACGTACAGATATAGATTCTGGAATCAGACTGATACAAATGCAGTGTAGATACGTCCACAAAGCAGGTCTTATTATGGAGCTTGAGACTGCCCGCATATCTGAAATAATTCTCATCATAATCTATATCCACAACTTGCTGCTGTCCGTAATCGTCTTTTGATGTAGCGTAAAAAATGCGTCCCTCATCTACCGATGCACACATCTGATATTCCTGACTGCTTACTCTCGTATTCAGGTAGTTGTCACTAACTCTAATGACCAATACCGCATGATAGTCTGAGTTTACAAGAGGAATCTTACGAACCAGACACAGATTCCAGTATTCGTTATTATATTTATCATAGCTCACCATTTCCACCCAGAATACGCTGGACTGCTCTACCGCCTTCTGATACCAGTCCTCCTCTGCAATTGCCTGCGTTACAGGATGATACTGCTTATACTCCATCATATACGGATTATCTGAATATATCTCTATCTGATCTATCTCAGAATAGTTGTACATATAATTATCCAGCGATGTTGAAGTACTGTTGATGACTTTAACCTGTGCATCCCTGGATGGATATTTTCTGGTCAGTATACTTTGTACATTGCTGTCAAAGGACACTTCTTCTGAGATGTTATAGACCTGTGTCGTAATCTCGAACAGAATTGTCTTTACACGCAGATTGTCAGATTCCAGAAGATCTCTATGGTAACTGGTCAATAGATTACCTGTATTGATAATCAGAAAAGTACCGATCAATAAGACAGGGATAAACACTGCCAGAATATAGATGCTGTAAAGTTGTGTTCTGATATTTGCATTTTTTAGAAACTTGAATGGTTCTCTACTCTTGTTTTTCTTCATGATCAATCCACCTTCACTGCCAAGCTATCTTCTAGCATACCTTATCCTTTTTGAAAAGACAACCTCCCACTATACGCAAAAAAGGGACAAGTTTTACCTCGTCCCTTTAAACAGTACTTAATTAATCTAAAAACTGCTCAGGTAATGTAACCTTGAAGTCTTTTGCAAGATTTCTAAAGTCGTCTGATGTAATGGTCTGTAATTTATAAGGAGCCATAGAACGAACCTTTACGAAGATCTCAGCAGACTTCTCTACAGTGTGCATCAGGCCAAATGTCAGGTCAAAGTCTTCTCCTGATACAAATACACCGTGATGTGCCCAGATTGCAACATCATATTTCTTCATCAATTCACTGGTTGCTACTGCAATATCTCTTCCACCAGGTACCATCCAGGGAACTACTCCTACACCATCAGGGAATACAACAGGACACTCTGTAGCCATTTCCCATAATTCTCTTGTGAATACCTTGTCCTCCAGAGGAAGTACGAATGTCATGGCAATTACATTTGCAGGATGTGCATGATAAATGACTCTGTGCCTGCCACCAGTTGCAATCAGCTTCACTTCATGATTCATCAGATGAGAAGGTAATTCACTGGTAGGACGTCCACCATTTACAAGTCCCCATACGATTCTGTAATTCTCGCCCTTATCATCAATCTCGATAATTGCAAAAGAATCTTCCGGTTTGATGATAACATTTCTGAAATACTTACCGCTGCCTGTGGAAATGAAATACTCACCTGCAAGCTTTGGAACGCTGGTTCCAATAGGTGTCCACTCCTTAGGCTGGAAGTTCTCCTTTACCATCTCTACTTCTTCCGGCTTCATACGATATGTCAAATTACCGCCATTTCTCTCATGCCAGCCCTGCTCCCAGCCATCGTTAGCCATACGGATATATCCCTGTACAAATTCTGCATCTAATACTTTCATTTTAAAACCCTTTCCTTATATCCTAAATTTATCTTTTGGATAAAACTTCTTTCTCGTATTCCTTAATCTCATCGAACCAGCCACGTTCTGATGTACCACACTGTGCACAGTACTCTTCCCATACATCACCAAATGGATATACCTTCAGTTCTTCAAAGCGAACCATTAATTCTGTCCAGTCTGCCTTATCCTGTAATTTCTTCAGTGAATCAGCAGGCATACACATTGCTGATAACAACGCTTTCTGCCAGCTTCTGAAACCAACAGTCCATGCAGAGATACGGTTAATACTTGCATCAAAATAATCCAGTGCCATATTGACACGGTCAATTGCATTGCAGCGGACAATTTCTTTTGCCATTTCTTTCGTCTCATCATCGAAAAGAACAACATGGTCTGAATCCCAACGTACAGGACGTGTGATATGTAATGCAATCTCAGGGAAGAAAGCCAGTAATGCAGGAATCTTGTCAGATACAACTTCTGTTGGATGATAATGTCCATTGTCCATCAGAGGAAGTACGCCTTCATGTGTTGCTGCAAAGCTCAATGCAAATTCAGCAGAACCTACTGTATAGGATTCTACACCAATACCAAATACCTTGGATTCTACGCAGGGCTTCACCATCTTGGGATCATGAGGCTCTGCAATGATCTGCTCGATAGAATCTTTATAAAGCTCTCTGGGTCCGAGACGATCTGCTGGAATATCCTTGCTGCCATCACCTGTCCAGATGTTCATAACACAGGGGATTCCTGTCTCTTCTGCGAAATACTGTGAAATACGGATACAAGCCTTGCCATGCTCGATCCAGAATTTTCTTACATTCTCATCCGGGCTTGATAAGGTCAGACCATCCTTTACATTAGGATGTGAGAAGAATGTAGGGTTAAAGTCAATTCCCATATTTCTTTCTTTTGCAAAAGCCACCCATTTAGCAAAGTGCTTAGGCTCGATCTTATCTCTGTCAACAAACTCACCATCTTCAAAGATAGCATAACTTGCGTGCAGATTCAATTTCTTTAAACCTGGTGTGCACTTGATTACCATATCAATATCTGCCATCAGTTCTTCCGGTGTTCTTGCCTTGCCGGGATAATTACCGGTTGTCTGAATACCGCCTGTCAGAGGACCATCATGGTCAAATCCCGTTACATCATCACCCTGCCAGCAATGTAAGGATACTGGAATTGTCTTTAATTTTGCAATTGCAGCATCTGTGTCTACTCCGATTGCAGCATACATTTCTTTTGCTGCCTGATATCTTTCCTTCTGTGTCATGTTCTTTCCTCCTGTTTTATACTGGTTTGTATGTTTTTATATCAAATGAATCAAATATCGTCTTTCTTGCCTGTGTCAGATCTGAAAGCTTTCCTGCTGCCAGCATCTGAACTGTCAGATTACCAATGGCTGTTGCCTCTGTAGGCCCTGCATAGACTATTCTGCCTGTCTGCTTCGCTGTCAGTTCGTTCAGATACTGTGCATTTGCTCCACCGCCTACTACGTGGATGCATTCATATGACACGCCTGTCAGTTGTTCAATCTCCTTTACTGTTTCCTTATAGCATACTGCAAGACTGTTATAAATTACTGCTGCCAGCTGCGCTGTTGTCTCCGGAACCTGCTGTTTTGTTTCTCTGCAAAATTCCTTTACAGCCTCTGTCATGCTCTCCGGTGCCAGGAACACATCATCATTACAGTCAACAATCGATGCAATCTCTTCTTTCGATGCCATTTCACACAACTGTGCGAAAGAATATGCATCATTGATTTCCTTCTTCAGAGACTGAATCATCCATAGCCCCATAATGTTCTTCAGATAGCGGAAACGATAATCATAACCGCCCTCATTTGTAAAATTGCATGCCATGCTCTGATCTGTACAGTCTGCTTCCTTACGTTCTACTCCCATAAGTGACCATGTACCGGAACTGATATACATTGTCTCCGGTGCATTAGACGGAACTGCCAGTACTGCAGAACCGGTGTCATGGGTTGCTGGAAGCACTACCTTACATGTGTATCCTACTTCCGCAGCAATCTCTGCTGTCAGCTCTCCAAGTACAGTGCCTGCCATCTTGATTTCCGGGAAAATATCCTTAGGATATCCCAAAGCTTCTATCAACTCCATGTCCCAGGTTTTGGTAATCGGGCTGACTAACTGTGTTGTGGTAGAATTGGTATATTCTACACACTTGCGTCCACATAACAGGAAATGAAAATAATCTGGAATCATCAAAAAGGTCTTTGCCTTTTCCAGTTCCTGTGGTTTCTTTTCCTTAATTGCCATCAGCTGATAGATACTGTTGAACATCTGCTTCTGAATACCGGTTCTGTGATAAAGATCCTGTAATGAGATTGTCTCATATACCTTATCATCCATTCCCTGCGTTCTGCTGTCACGATATCCTACGGTATTTCCAATGACCTGATCTGCCTCATCCAGCAGGACAAAGTCTACTGCCCAGGTATCAATTCCCACGCTTACAGGAATTTTACCCAATTCGGCACATTTCTTCATACCTGTTTTAATTTCGTGAAATAATGCCTCGGTGTCCCAGCACAGCTCTCCATCCTTGCGGCTCATACCATTCGGGAAGCGGTGTATCTCCTCCAACACCATCCTTCCATCTTCCATATGAGCCAGAATATGTCTTCCGCTGGACGCTCCGATGTCAATCCCCAGATAATACTCTGTCATAGTTTTATAACCCCCAAACAATCTTACTAACTGTTTCATTAACTACATCATATACAAATTTTGTGTACAAAAAAAGACACCCATTTGTGAAAAAAAGTGTCCTTATTTGCATTATGTTAAATTGCTTCTGTATTTCTTTGGAGACATAGCATACTGCTTTCTGAATATCTTATGAAAGTAGCTTAAATTGTCATATCCAACTGCATTACCTACCTCAGATACGGGCATATCTGTACTTCTAAGCAGAAACGCTGCCTGCTGCATACGCTTCTGCTGTATCAGCTCTGTATATGTCTTACCTGTTCTCTTCTTAATCATGCGGCTCAGCCAGTACAGATCGTAATGAAGACTCTGGGCAAGCTCCGTCAGTTCTCCATCTCTGTAATGTTCTTCCACGAAACGAAGAATGCTCAGTACCACATCCTCTTCTGTCTGTCCATTACCCGTTACGACCTTATCTGTGTGATTGAGCAGCTGCAGGAATAAAAGCCCCATAGTGACCTGATTAATACTTCTTTTATTAGGCTGATTGTGCATCAGTGTCCAGATCAAATTCTCTACCAGATTCTGCACCGGCAGCACATCTGCGACTTTAAAATGCAGATATCCAATATCATTATCTCCCTCACCACGCAGACAGCCAATGATAAAATCACGCAATGGATTCTGTTCTTCTCCCATCATTTGCAGCGATTTATCAAAGAACTCTGGAAGAATGATAAAGTTGACACCTATGTCATTTTCTCCTGCTGCATCAATCTCCTGCGTTGCCTTCTGACTCAGAAACAGTAATTCCCCCTGTCGGAGAATCACTTCTTCTTCGTTAATCAGATGTCTTGTCTGTCCCGAACACATATAGATCACTTCCACATAATTATGGGTATGCTTGGGAAAATGCACAAAACGGGTATGCGGTCTGACCGTAATCAGTTTGGACGCATCCAGAAGCTTCCTGCTGTCAAAAACATGTCCCTCTGACTGCACATAGATTGCCTCATTAATCTGCTTTCTGCCATTTAATATTTCCTGTTCTTCCGGTGTTATCTTACGCAACTGTTCTAATAATTCTGCCTTCATTTATCACTGTGTTCTTTCCTGATTGCGGTTTTTCTATTCTGGCTCATAATCTTGAAAAGAGAGCGGATAATCAGCCACAGATTATGTTTTACCTCTGCATCCATGTTGCTTACCGCTTTCCAGGCGCTGGTCAAACCTTTCATTCCCATTGCATTCAGTTCCACTGTAGTCTTGGCACCCGGTGCATCCAGAACTGCAAACAGACTGTCAACAAAAATCTGTCGGCGTTCCTCATCCAGTGACTCCACCCACTCTTTTAAAGAACGGTCCAGGAATCTGCTGGCATTGGACACAGAATCCAGATATACAAAATTGTTCCTCTTCACTTCCCAGGTCCCCGCGTCATGCTGCATGATACCTTTCTGAGAGCTCTTGACAATATCATATTCTTCTTCATGTCCAAGCAGCATACCGACTATGGAAGATTCTGGCACAATGGTTCTGATTCTTGGCAGCATAGCCTGATATTCGGGGCTGTCCAGAACCTCCTTCTGAAAGCCCGGTCCATCATTGTTATACACCTGAATAATACGATCCTGAATTGTCTTATCGCAGCGAAATGCTGCATATACAGCAAGATTACCGCCCTTGGAGTGTCCGCCAAGAATCAGCTTATGATTTCCTTCTAACGCTGTCTGTTCCACATATTCCACTGCTTCTAACTGGGAAGGCACATTGGCCATCAGCCCCATATTAAAATCCTCCCGCCAGCCCACGATAGTATCATCGGTGCCGCGAAAGGCAATATATCTCGTATCCTCATCTATTTCTATGGTCATAGCGCTGAATTGCTTCTGTAACTCTTCACTGATATGATTCACATAGTTTATGATCTTCATCTGTCCAAATCTCGGACAGTCTGCCAGACGAGCAAACAAAAGCGCTGATGTTCTGGTCAGGGAAGCCTCCTTCAGCTTCTCTTCCAGATTGTATTTTGCAAAGAAACGTTTGATAGCTTCTTCTATTGTAATCGCCTGATTATAAATCCCATTTGGCATAATCTCATCCAGATTAACATATGCCATCCACGAAAGAACCAGATTATCAACTGCATTAAACGGGTCTTCGCTTAAACTGATATCTCCCCTCCACTCCAGATAATCCAGAATATTTGCCATGCTCGCACCTCCATGACGTTTACTCTCAGCCTTGCAGCATCCTCGTCAGATACGTTGTCAGCATATCAATTCCCGGTGCATTCTCTCCACCACGGGGAATAATGATATCTGCATATTTCTTGGAGGGTTCCACAAACTCTTCATGCATTGGCTTCACAGTAGAACTATACTGTGAAATAATAGAGTCGATGCTTCTTCCTCTCTCTACCATATCTCTTCTGATTCGACGCATCAGCCGCTCATCTGCATCTGTATCTACATAGATCTTAATATCCATCAGATCCCTAAGCTCTCTGTTCTCCAGAATAAGAATTCCTTCCATGATAATAACCGGCTTGGGTTCTACTGTTATGGTCTCTTTCGCACGGTTATGATTTACATAGTCATAAGTCGGCATCTCTATGGGATAGCCTTTAAGGAGCTTACGGACATCCTCTGCCATTCTCTCTGATTCAAAGGAATCAGGATGATCATAATTAAGCTTGCATCTCTCTTCAAAAGGCATATCATCATGTGCTTTGTAATAATTATCATGGCTGATCACTGCAATATCATTTCCAAAATAATCCTTTACCCGATTGATGATTGTAGTTTTGCCGGAAGCGGAACCTCCTGCAACGCCAAGTACACAGATTTTTCTATTATATCCTTCGTTTTCAAGCATTACCGTATTTCTCCTTATAAGCGTACAACTCTATAATATTCTCTACTCTTCGTTTAATGATACGGGGTTCAAATGGTTTGATGACCATATCTGCCACTTTATACTCAAATGCCTTAACCGCGGTTGCCTCAGAAGAATCATCTGTTACGATTACTACAGGAACACGGTTTAAGTAATCCTGTTCTTTCATATGCTCCAGCACACCAAAGCCATCTATCCCCGGCATAATGATATCCAACAGAATTACCGCCAGTTCATCATACTCCTTGTCAATAATCGCAATCGCTTCCATACCGCCGCCAGCTTCTATTATCTCATAGTTATCACGAAATATTCCACCCAGCATATAACGGTTCATTCCCTTATCATCTACTACAAGTATCTTTTTCTTTGTATTCAATTTATTACCCCATTCCACTATAGCAGGGCTGTTACCACTTTACAGGCATCGCATACCTGCTTATAGGCATCCATTGCGCCTTCCATGCTTCCCTGTCTTAATATTTCCACCAGTTTACTCAACGGCTGGTATACTGCATCCAGACCTAAATTAGCAGCCATACCCTTCAGCCCATGTGCGTATTCAAAAGCATCTGAAGTGTTGTTCTCTCCCAGACTTTCCCTTAGTGCCGCAAAATCCGGATCATCGAAAAATTCAACAAGGAAGCTTTTATATGCATCCTTATTACCCTTCATTCTCTCCAGTGCCTTATCTACATCCACGCCTTTACTTCTTAATATATTCCAGAAATTGTTCTCATTATGCTCAATTTCAAGACCGTGAAGCATCATTCTGTTCTGTGTATCCAATATCCGGTATGCCATTTCCTGCTCCATGTTCTGATCTGACTTGAGCATATATGCCACTCCCCAGAAAGAACCAGCCAGAACATATGCCATTTCCAGATAATCACCTGTTCTGATCTCTCCTGTGGCAGCAGCATTCTCCAGATACCCTGCCAGTCTGAGCAGAAAAGGATTCTCATTCTGTGGCAGGCTGCCGCGATAAACCATCTGCAAGTGGACTGACTCTGAATCCATCTCCTGAATCCTGTCATATTCTGCCTTGGCAATACGATTCATATTCTGTATGAAACTGTCTTCCTCTTTGTAATTATCATCCATAAGACGAAGAAAAGGCTTCGCATACAACGCTGCTACAGCCCTTGCCAATGCATCTTTATCCTCAAATCTCATGTAAATTGCCGAATTCGAGCAGCCGCTCATCTTCGCCACTTTACGTATCGTAAGATTCTCATATCCTTCTTCATTAATAATTTCTATTGCAGCATCCAGAATCTTTCTTCCGATACTGTCTTCAATCAGCATCTGCTTGCTGTCTTCCCCATTTTCATACATAAACCATAGCCCCTCGCAACACCGTTAAGTTTACATAGTAACAACGTTCTTCTAGCATTATTACACTTATTAATGATTTTGTCAATCAAATATCAATCTTTAGCTGTACTTCCTCTTCTGCCTGATGTTTGAAATCGTCTAACTGCTCCTGATTCAAGGTAGGCAGATCCCCCAAAGACTTAACACCAAATGTTCTTAAGAATTCTTCTGTCGTTCCAAAAAGCAATGGACGCCCTGGTGCATCCAGTCTTCCCAATTCCTGAATCAGATTAAATTCCAGTAATCTGTTAATTGCATGGTCACAGCTTACTCCACGGATCTTCTCTACTTCCAGTCTGGTTACCGGCTGTTTGTACGCTACAATAGACAAAGTCTCCAGCAATGTATCTGACATTACATATTTTCTTGGTGCCTTGGCTACTTTGATCAGATACTCATACAGATCAGGCTTTGTACACAGCTGATAGGAATCTTCCAATTCAATAATCGAGATTCCTCTGTCTTCCTCTTGATATTTTTCATTCATCTTGGCAATGATATCTCTGATTTTCTGTGGTTCCATTTCCAATACATGTGTGAGCTTGGACAATTCTACCGAATCTCCCATGGCAAACAGAACTGCTTCAATAATTGCCTCTGCTTTCTTTGTATCCACCTCTATCTTATTCTCCCATCAATATAGTATTCCATATTTCTCCAACATCATGCAGCCAGGCTTGATGTGATCATAATATCTCCGAAGGTATCCTCCTGCTCAACAGAAAGGATTCCCTGCTTCATCATTTCAAGAACAGCAAGAAATGTTACAATGATCTCCATCTTGCTTCCCTGCCTCTCCAACAGATTACGGAAACTGAATTTCTTATGATTCTTTACAAATTCTTCAATATACCCCTGCTTCTCTTCCAGATTGATCTCGTCCTTCTCAATCTTACCAAACTGGCTTCTGATCGGGTCAATCTTGTCTTCCTGTCTCCGAATACATGACTTGAATATTTCATGCAGCTTGGCAAGATTCATATCTCCAAGCAGTTCCTCATAATCCACAGGATAGTGATAATCCTCTACTTCCTTGGGCAGCATAGGTCTCTTATACCAGCTCTTTGCTGCATCGACCTGTCTGTCACGCAACTCATATGACATATATTTATACATCTTATATTCCAGAAGCTTCTGTACAAGTTCTGCTCTTGGATCTTCCTCTTCGCCTTCTTCATTTACTTCTTTTGGAAGCAGCATACGGCACTTAATGTCCAACAGGGTAGCCGCCATGACAAGGAATTCACTCATGACATTCATATCTTCATGTTCCATCTGTCTGATGTATTCCAGATACTGATCTGTTACTTCTACGATAGGAATATCATAAATATCTATTTTATTCTTCTCAATCAGATGCAGCAGCAAATCAAGAGGTCCCTCAAAGACCTCCAGCTTTACAGAAAGTGCCATCTTCTACTCTCCTTTCACCAGATCAACAACATATAACTCCGCAGGGTTGAAGAAACGAAGCTGTATCGTATGCGATCCCATTCCTCTGCCAAGCAGCATTGTTGTCTTCCCACTATGGAAAATTCCACCATCATACTTTGGAAAGAGCGTATAAGCCGGTGAAATGACACCGCCAACCAGCGGTAATCTCATAATGCCGCCATGCACATGCCCTGACAGCACCAGATCAGCCCCCCACTTTGCATATTCTTCAAAATACTCCGGGTTATGCGCCATCAGAATATTACAATATTCTTTTAATGGTTTCCCCAGTTTTCTATTCATATAATCCAGGGGCATAGGTCGTTTCTTAAAGCGTTTGAAATATTCCAGGCCCAGTTCAAATCCCGTCAGTGCTATTCCATACTCTTCCAGTCTGATTGTTTCATCACTGAGTATTTTCACATTCTCATGCTGAATACCCTTCATCAGCCTGTTGTACATATCTCCATAATAATCTGCTCTGTACTTGAGTTTGGATTCATGATTACCTGGCGAATAATAAATCCTGTATTTTCCACTCAGTGCATTTACAAACTGGATTCCCGTATCTACCGGTTCATCCTGATGTGAAGTCACCAGATCTCCAACTATAAGGATAAAATCCGGATTTGCCTGTTCAATCTCCCGGATAACCTTATCATTGTCTTTTCCATACACCTTATTATGTAGATCGGAAACCATAACAAAGCGGCAGTTTTTCCTTAAATTCGGCAAAACAAATTGCTGTTTTGCTACCACAAAACGATTTCCATCTACCACACCTACAATCAGTAATGCTGCAATTATTATCAACAGCAGAATAATGACCACTTTTATCATCCTTCTACTCCTCTTCGTCTCCCCAGGTATCTGCACTAGAGCAGATACAACTTATATACCCTGTATAAATAATCCCATATACCGGCGCGCTCTACAGACTGAACCGTCAGCATGGCAACACTGCCAAGCTCCTGCCCGTTCAGCGTATATCTGATTCTGCCCGCTTCTTCTCCCTGTTCAAAAGGTGCAGACAGATCATCCCTGTATTCGTATGTCTTTATGATCTGACTAAAATCTGCTCCCGATGTATCCAGATAACGAAATTCACCTTCCGGGACTACGGCAACCTGTGTCTCTTTTCCACCTGCAACCTTGACAGTTTCCAGCGGTTCCCTGTTCTCATCCACATATAATCTGGTCATGGCAAACCCATATTCCAACAGGCTTTTCGCCTCTGCAAAACGCACTTTAAAATCAGGTGCTCCCATCACAACCGCGATCATGTCTATTCCATCCTTGTTCGCCGTTGCACTGAAACAGTATTTGGCAGTACTGGTCGAACCAGTCTTCAATCCCGTTGCCCAGGGATACTGTTTTAACAGTTTATTGGTACTGGATAAGGTAAAAGGCTTGCTTCCCTGTCTGGTCACATGGGTAATATCTTCCATCCATATCTTCGTATATTCATATATCGCAGGGTATCTGTTAATCAATTCTCTGGACATAGTTGCCACATCACGGGCTGTTGTATGATGTCCGCTGTCTGATGTCAGACCGCAGCAATCCAGAAAATGTGTATTATCCATTCCCAACTGTGCAGCTTTCTCATTCATCATATTCACAAATCCGCCTTCACTGCCTGCAATATATTCAGCCATGGCTACAGAAGCATCATTGCCGCTGGCTACAGTAATACACTTGATCAATGTATCAACTGTCTGTATCTCTCCTTCTTCCAGAAAGACCTGCGATCCTCCCATCGACTTGGCGTGAGCACTCGTCACCACTTCATCCTCCAGCTTGATCTTGCCCTTTTCCAGATTTTCAAAAATCAGTAATAAGGTCATGATCTTCGTGATGCTGGCTGGACTTCTGACTTCGTCCGGATTTTTTTCAAATAAAACAGTCCCCGTAGATGCCTCCATCAAGATTGCACTTGGGGATGTAAGCTCTATCTGTGCACATACTTCCATCCTGCAGATTGGCATCATCAATACTTCTATCCACATGAGCACAGCACTTAATATTCTTATCCACGTTTTCTTCGTTTTATTCATAGAATCGCCTCTTACATCTCTTAAAAACAATCTATGAATCGAAAAATCTTTTTATACTCTTATTTTCTACTTTCTATGTATTCTGAAATATATCTTCTGCACTTCCCACTGATTCCTGTAGCCACTGCAAAATGATATCCAAAATCAAACAGTGCCATGACAAACACCAGTCCGATGGTTCTGATTCCCCAGGCGACAGGATATCTGTCAATCAGCTTCATAATCTTATCAAACAAAAATGTAATAATAATGACTGCATAGAAGCCCCAGGCAATTGTACTCTCCAGACATACAATCCCCTTATAATTACATGGTTTGTCATGATAGTCCCACCATACTTCTCCAAACAGACGAAGCATAAGCTTGGCTACCAGATATTCAAACACCGTTGCCAGAACAGCTCCGACAAAATACAGAGCTACCAGATTATTGGCAAACGGATGCAAAACCAGATATCCAACCACAGCTCCCACTCCATAAATTGGACAAAATGGACCTGTCATAAATCCTCTGTTAGTCAGTTTATGATTACAGAATGACATATATATGGATTCTACCATCCAGCCTAACACACTAAACAAAAAGAAACACGCCGTCAAATGATAAAAATCATATCCGGCAAATTCTCTGATCCACATGATTCACTACTCTCCCTCATCTACCTTAGAACGAAAAAATCCCTGGCAGTATTGCCAAGGATTCATTCATGGCAATGAAACCACCTTCAGGTGTTCCATTGTACTTATTAATTATATTTACGTTTTCTAGCTGCTTCAGACTTCTTCTTACGTTTTACGCTTGGCTTCTCGTAATGCTCTCTTTTACGGATTTCCTGCTGAATTCCGGCTTTCGCACAACTTCTCTTGAATCTACGTAAAGCGCTGTCTAAAGTTTCGTTTTCTTTTACGATTACATTTGACATGCTATCACACCTAACCTCCCTCCAGCCCTATTATTGTGTGCCAGACTGTTCGGGTATACTTAATTGCACACCTAAGATTATATCAGATATCTTGAATACGTCAACAGTTTTTTGCATATTTTTTTATTTTTTTGTTCTTTATGCGAAATTACAGCTGATTCTCCAATACTTTAGCTACTTCTGCAATTGCCTGATCTACTCCTGCAGGATTCTTACCGCCTGCCTGAGCCATGTTAGGACGACCGCCACCGCCGCCACCTACAAGAGCCGCAATGCCCTTGATCAGATTGCCTGCATGCGCGCCCTTTGCCATTGCTTCATCTGTAGCCATAGCGATTAAATTCACCTTACCATCTGCAACAGATGCCAGTACAACTACGCCTTCACCAAGTTTAGCCTTGAGCTGATCGCCCAGATCACGGAGAGCATTCATATCTACACCGTCTACCTTGGCAGCCAGAAGCTTCACACCCTTGATTTCAACAGTCTTGTCCATAACGTCTCCGAGGGCTTCCTTGGCAGCCTTGCTCTTGAGAGATTCATTCTCGCTCTGCAATGCTTTCATTTCAGCCATCAGATGTTCCAGACGCTCTGTCAGTCCAGCCGGAGTTGTCTTTACAATCTTAGCACTCTTATCAATAGTTTCTTCTAATTCTTTATAATAACGTAATACGCCATTACCTGTTAATGCTTCGATTCTTCTGACACCGGCAGCAACACCACTCTCAGAAAGAATCTTAAATGCCATAATAGCACCTGTATTTGGTACATGTGTACCACCACAAAGTTCGGTTGAGTAATCACCCATCTTGACAACGCGGACTACATCACCGTACTTCTCACCGAACAATGCCATTGCACCAGTCTTCTTGGCTTCTTCCAATGACAGGTTTTCTGTTACAACAGGAAGATTATTAGCAATCTGCTCTACTACCTGCTGTTCAACCTTGGCAATCTCTTCCTGGGTCATAGCCTGGAAATGAGTAAAGTCAAATCTTAATCTGTCTTCATCTACAAAAGAACCTGCCTGTTCTACATGAGAACCGAGAACATTTCTCAATGCCTTCTGTAATAAGTGTGTTGCACTGTGGTTCTTACATGTATCTGCTCTCTTTGCAGCATCTACACTCAGAGTAACAGTGTCGCCTACTTTGATCATACCCTTTGTAACAACACCGACATGTCCAATCTTGCCACCAAGAAGCTTGATTGTATCTTTTACCTGGAATTCAGCATCTGGAAGTGTAATCACACCTGTATCTGCTTCCTGTCCACCCATTGTCGCATAGAAAGGAGTCTCATCTACAATGATTGTTCCTGTCTGTCCATCAGTCAGTGCGTCTACCAGTTCATCCTCTGTAGTCAGAACTGTTACTTTAGACTGATGGGTTAATCTGTCATAACCTACAAATTTGCTTGTGATACTTGGATCAATGGATTCATATACAGTAACGTCAGCACCCATATAATTGGTTACTTTACGCGCTTTACGCGCAGTCTCTTTCTGCTCTTTCATTGCAGCCTGGAAGCCCTCTTCATCTACTGTGAAGCCTTTTTCTTCCAGAATCTCAATTGTCAGGTCAATAGGGAATCCGTAAGTATCATATAACTTGAAAGCATCTGCTCCTGCAAGTACTTTCCTGCCTTCCTGATTCAGCTTCTCTTCCATATCATTCAGAATAGAAAGTCCCTGATCGATTGTCTTGCTGAATTTATCTTCTTCCTGAATCAGAACGTTGAAGATAAAGTCTTTCTTCTCTTCCAGTTCTGGATAACCATCTTTACACTCATCAATAACTGTCTGTGCGATCTTGGTCAGGAACTTACCTTCGATTCCAAGCAGTCTTCCATGTCTTGCAACACGGCGGATGAGTCTTCTCAGTACATATCCTCTACCTTCATTAGATGGAAGGATACCATCAGAGATCATGAATGTTGAAGAACGCATATGGTCTGTGATCAGACGGATAGATACATCTGTCTTCTCATCCTTCTGATATTCTACACCTGCTACTTCACAGATCTTGTCACGGATTGCTTTCATTGTATTAATATCAAATACAGTATCTACATCCTGTACTACAACTGCAAGTCTCTCAAGACCCATGCCTGTATCAATATTCTTCTGTTCCAGTTCTGAATAGTTGCCATGTCCATCACCATCGAACTGTGTAAATACATTATTCCATACTTCCATGAAACGGTCGCAGTCACAGCCTACCTTGCAATCAGGCTTACCGCAGCCATACTTGATACCTCTGTCATAATAGATCTCAGAACATGGACCACATGGACCAGCGCCATGCTCCCAGAAGTTATCACATTCTCCGGTCTCAGGATCACGGTAGAATCTGGTAATCTTTTCTGCCGGGACACCAATCTCGTCTGTCCAGATATGGAATGCTTCGTCATCTTCACTGTAAATAGAAGGATATAACCTCTCAGGATCAAGTCCTACTACTTTTGTCAGGAATTCCCAGCTCCATGCCAGAGATTCATGCTTAAAATAATCTCCAAAAGAGAAGTTACCAAGCATTTCAAAGAAAGTAAGATGTCTTGCCGTCTTACCTACATTCTCGATATCACCTGTTCTGACACACTTCTGACAGGTTGTCACTCTACGTCTGGGTGGAATCTCCTGTCCGGTAAAATATGGCTTGAGAGGTGCCATACCTGAATTGATGATCAACAGACTGTTATCATTATGAGGCACTAAAGAGAAGCTCTTCATTGCCAGATGTCCTTTGCTTTCAAAAAATTCGAGAAACATTCTCCTCAAATCGTTTACTCCATAGTTTTCCATGGTTTATCCTCCATCCATATATGTTCGTAATTGCTCTATCTTTCACAAAACTCACACAAATAAAAGTACTGATCCACAGACCAGCACATTTATTATAGTTTAGCTCTTATTCCTTGTCAAATAGAAATATAGGATTTTTCGAGATACATTCGATGAACTTGTTCACCGGCAATGGTTTGGAAAAATAATATCCCTGGAGATAATCGCACCCAAGCTGTGTCAGCTTCTGTGCCATCTCCCGTGACTCCACTCCTTCTACCACGATCTCCATGTTCATTTCTTTAATCATATTAATGCTCGCACATAATGCAATCATTGCACGTTCATTTTCAAAAGAAGACCACAGAATACGTTATAACAGATTGCAAAAATATAATACAGCCATATCTGCTGTCCACGGACATAATTGCCCTGTACATTTGTCAGGAAAAGCCAATGAAACTGTATACAGCATTTATATGCGTATAATTATGCTTTGTCTGTATATTATGTTTACTTGCATTGGATATATTATCGAATATCAAAAAAGCACCTCCTTTATCAGCCTGTTATACTGATAAAAGAAGTGTTTTGATTACTTATATGTTTTAGAATGTAAACTTATCTGCAAAATATGCATCCAGTTCATCAATAGGTATTCTTACCTGTTCCATTGAATCACGGAAACGAATGGTTACTGCATGATCTTCCTCTGAATCAAAGTCATAAGTAATGCAGAATGGTGTACCAATCTCATCCTGACGACGATATCTCTTACCGATATTTCCTCTGTCATCAAATTCACAGTTATATTTCTTGGACAGCTGTGCATAGATCTTCTCAGCACCCTCGTTAAGCTTCTTGCTTAATGGAAGAATACCGATCTTAACAGGAGCAAGTGCCGGATGGAAATGTAATACGGTTCTTACATCACCCTCTCCAATCTCTTCCTCATCATATGCTGCGCAAAGGAATGCCAGTACAACACGGTCTGCACCTAATGAAGGCTCGATAACATAAGGAACATATTTCTCTTTCTTCTCATCATCAAAGTAAGACATATCCTGTCCTGATGTATTCTGATGCTGTGTCAGGTCGTAATCAGTTCTGTCTGCGATTCCCCATAACTCGCCCCAGCCAAATGGGAAGAGGAATTCAATATCAGTGGTTCCCTTGGAATAGAAGCATAACTCTTCAGGTGAATGATCGCGCAGACGCATCTCATCTTCTTTGATACCAAGACTTAACAGCCAGTCGCGGCAGAATGCTCTCCAGTACTGGAACCATTCAAGGTCAGTGCCAGGCTCGCAGAAGAATTCAAGTTCCATCTGTTCGAACTCTCTGGTACGGAAAGTAAAGTTACCAGGTGTAATTTCGTTTCTGAAAGACTTACCGATCTGACCAATACCAAATGGAATCTTCTTTCTGGAAGTTCTCTGCACATTCTTAAAGTTTACGAAAATACCCTGTGCAGTCTCCGGTCTTAAATATACAGTATTCTTGGCATCCTCTGTAACACCCTGGAAAGTCTTGAACATCAGGTTGAACTGACGAATATCTGTAAAGTTGTGTTTTCCACAGCTTGGGCATGGAATCTGATTCTCTTCGATGAACTGCATCATCTTTTCCTGACTCCATGCATCTACAGACTCTCTCAGAGTGATGCCCTTTTCCTCACAATAATCCTCAATCAGCTTATCTGCACGGAAACGCTCATGACATTCCTTACAATCCATAAGAGGATCAGAGAAACCACCCAGATGTCCAGAAGCTACCCATGTCTGAGGATTCATCAGAATAGCACAGTCAACACCTACATTATAAGGGTTCTCCATGACAAATTTCTGCCACCATGCTCTCTTTACATTGTTCTTCAGCTCTACACCAAGGTTACCATAGTCCCAGGTGTTCGCAAGTCCACCGTAGATCTCTGAGCCAGGATATACAAATCCTCTCGCTTTTGCCAAAGCAACAATTTTGTCCATTGTCTTTTCCATTATTCTTTCCTCACCTTATCGTTATTTATTTGAATACAACAACGCTAACACCCTGCGTTTGTTCTATATCTGCCGTTTTTTTGGAAACAACGCTTATATTGTCCCCCACATATAATATATCTCCATAACATTCCAGTCTAAGACCATTCTCCATTGAATCAGGTATTTCCACAAGTACTATGTGGTGTTCACCCATCTCCAGCAATTCCTGCTTGCCAATTCTGTCTGTCTCATCTCCGGCACTGGCCAATGACAGGTTCAGATCATAACCTGCTGCATATGCCTCCTGAACTGTTCCAACAAACAGCAATTCACTGTTATATCCCATATAAGTAGCAGCACTGTCATACTTCATGTTGACTTTGACCTTGTCATCCGTTACTTCACTGCGTGTTAATGTGATCTCTGCTGTGGGATTCTGTGTGCAATACTGCTCTATCGAATCTCCAATCATGGTATTGAGGCCTTCCAAATCATAATATTCCTTATCAAAGCTTTCTACAATGGTATTCTCCACGCTGCCATTTTTTGCAAGTGTCAGGGAATTCATGTCAGTCTCCCCGGCGTCTGTACCGGAACCGCATGCTGTCAGGCACAGCATCAGCACTGCCAGCATTCCTGCCGTGTTAAATTTCTTCATAATCTCCTCCACAACAAATCCCTAATAGATTCTGCGTCCTATTATAACCAACTTATTCAAGATTTTCAAGTATTTCAAGACTTTTAAAATCTCTGTCAAAGGTCTGTCTGCATAATCGCCTGTTAAATTCTCTCAACTGCTCCAATACTTCTTCATTTACCAGAAAACGATACAGCTTCTCCACCGGTGTCTTCATTATGTAGTCTATCGTATATCGCGTGGATTCCAGCAGATCCTCCGTAATCAGGCGAACATCAAATTCTCCATTGATCATAATGGATTTGAGTTCAAATATGCATCTTGTCAGTTTGTGTGGAATTGACTGATTGCTCAATGCTCTCAATGACTGATAAATCAGCTTGAGCAGTTCTATCTCATCATTATTCTCTCTGGAATAATAATCGCATATTTCCAGAAAATACATCCCATAATATGCCCCGATAAAATCCTGTCTGAGTTCTTCAAAATAATTGGATATGTCAGCCTCTGCCATTGTGTAGGAATTTCTGCCGGCATATAATCGAAATTGCCCAAAAGAGAAAGGGTTACTGGGTGCCATCAGGCGGTTTCCCGCCTTTCTGGCAGCTCTGGCAAATGCGGATATCTTACCTTTTTCCCTGGTAAGTATTACAACACGTCTATCATATTCTCCGATTGGTTCTGTTTTGATCACAATTCCCGTTACCGTGATATAATCCTGCATTTCTGCATTCACCTGCATTTCCCGTCTTATTCTTAGTGGCAGGATACCCCTTATATGTCAGATAATCGCTTATCTGTCCCGTTCTTGCAAAGCGGTTCCATCCATTCTCGTACATTGTATTTCCTCCCGTATCTCATTCCCTATACGGTTAGGATTTACTTAATGCATAGATTCTATTCGGTCTCTTTGGGATCGTAGCCAAAATTCTTAATCAGATAATCACTGTCTCTCCAGTCCTTCTTTACCTTTACCCACAATTGAAGATTCACATGCTGTTCCAGCAGATCTTCAATTTCAGGTCTTGCCAGTGAACCGATCTTTTTAAGCATGGCGCCACCTTTTCCTATGATAATGCCCTTATGGGAATCCTTCTCACAGATAATAGTCGCATCTATATCCACGATCTTCTTGCTGAACTTCATGGATTCGATTGTGACTGCCACTCCATGAGGAATTTCTTCATCAATGCTTCTGAGAACCTTCTCACGGATCAGCTCTGCTACAATCTGTCTCATTGGCTGATCTGTAATCGTATCTTCATCATAAAAAGCCGGTCCGTAAGGCAAGTATTTCATAATAAGCTTAATGAGCGTATCCGTATTGTCGTCCTTTAATGCTGACACCGGTACAATTTCTGCAAAATCCATCAGTTTGCGGTATGCATCAATGTATACAAGAAGCTGTTCTCTTTTTACTGTATCAATCTTATTGACAACCAGAATCACAGGTACTTTTACTTTACTCAGCTGCTCTACAATATGCTGTTCTCCAGCCCCAATATAATCTGTAGGTTCAACAAGCCATAATACAACATCTACTTCCTTGAGACTATGCTCTGCCACATTGACCATATAATCGCCCAGCTTGTTCTTCGCCTTATGAATACCTGGTGTATCCACGAAAACAATCTGTCCTTCGTCTGAAGTATATACAGTCTGAATCTTATTTCTTGTTGTCTGTGGTTTCTTGGATGTAATAGCTATTTTCTGCCCAATCAGGCAATTCATCAATGTTGACTTACCTACATTAGGTCTTCCTATCAAAGCTGCAAAACCTGATTTATACTGCTTATTTTCCTGCATCTTTTTTTCCTTCCTGTATGTTCTGTATCTGCTGTACTTGCTGCATCTGTTGTTTCTTTCTTTTTTCCTGTACTCTCTGGCTGTGCTTCTGTTCCATGCGGATAATGAATCTGACAATCAAAGCCAGAATGCCAACCATCGCAAGGAATACCACAATAGATGGGATATGTATAATGAACTGAATAAAGAAGTTCTTAATACCGTTTCCTACACTGTAGAGATTCTCCCTAAATCCCGTGCTGATCCTCTCCCAGGTGCCCTTCTGTTCCTGCGGTGTATATCTGACAACCTCATTAATATCCAGATATACTGTACTGTAATCAATCTGGTTATCGTACGTGCGAAGCTGTGATTCCTTGCTGTCAAGTTCATACTGCACTTCTGTCAGCCTGCTCTCAATCGTCAATATATCATCCAGACTTTCAGCAGTCTCCAGAAGCTCCAACAGACGCTGCTGCTCTGTCTCCAGCATCTTTTTACGGCTTTCCACATCTACATAATCCAGGGTCACATCTTCTACATTTTCCTGCCGGTATGTGATATTAGACACACCCTCGACCATTTCAAGGAAAGTATTCAGTTTTTCTTTAGGAATGCGGATTGTCATACTTCCATAACGATTGCTGCTATTTCCCTGCGTGCTGAAATACTCTGTATAGCCGCCAAGCTCCGCAATTTTCTTATCCAGTGTATTCAGAAGTCCATCATAATCCTCTGTCTCTACTGTCATGTTCACAGTCTTAATCAGTTTGCGATTGGTCTCCTGTATGGCGGTACTTGCCAAACTATCTGCCGAAGCATCCTCTTCTACAGCACTTTCTGAATAGAAATCACTGCCACCACCTGTATATGCCTGCGTATTGGACACTGCTCTGGATGTATCACTATAACTGGATGCAGAACCACATCCTGCCAACATAACTGCCGCTGACAGCAATGCTGCTGCCAGTTTCCATCTAGTCACATTTTGTCTCTTTTTCAAAGAATCCCTCCTCTTTTTCTTTTAATGAAACAAATTCTCAATCGTACCAAACATTTCTTTATTCTCTTCTATTGTCTGACCATTTCCTACTACACATACAGCATTTTCCTTCATGATGGCATCCATATAATCTGCCAGGGCACGAATATCTTCCTGTGTACATCCAAGAAGCTCATCTCTCTCCTTCTGAAGGTCAGCATAATCCATATGAGACAGGTAAGCACTCAGGGATCTGCTGCCTTTTGTTGCAGGTGTCATAGGTATATCCCAGTCACTGATTGCTCCTATGATGTACTTGGTCATTGTTCTCTCATCTGCTGCAAAGCTTCTCAGATAATCTCCGGCTTTCTCATATACTTCCATTGTCTTCTTCAGGTTAGGATCACGATAGGATACGAAATAGCTCTCTCCCGTCTTGGCAAAGCTGCACATACATCCATAAGAGCCACCCTTAACACGGACGTTAATCCACAGATAATCATAGCCCATGATCACTTTCAGAACACGGAGTGCACCTGTGTAAGGATAATCATAACCATTTTCCTTATAGCTTCCCGCTCTTGCTACATACTGAATCTGCGCTGAGGTTGCAAAGCCTTCATTTAATTTATTCAGTATTATCTGAAGCTTCTCCTTTGGAACCTGTGTTGTATACAAAGAAGCTTTTAATCCGGGAATCAGCTTGGCAAATGTCTCATATCCTTCCTCTTCTGCTGTATAGTCCATCAGCATCAGATTCTCCGGGCGGAAAATGCATTGCGCCAGCTGTTTAAGCTTGTCTGCCAGTTCATCTTTATACGAATCATACTCTGCTTCCAGCTTCTCAAGAAGTCTATAGCAGGGCATACCACTTACCAGCTCCATAATTGCCGCTGTCTCGCTGAAATAAGACAATGCACGTATTGCAGCCAGAGAATGTCCTGAAGACGTCATGCTTCCCTGCATTCTGGATTTCAATTCGGCAATGATCTCGTAGATTCTGTCCTGGTCATCCATTCTGGAGGTTGTCATAATCTCCTGTAATAATGCAAATGTCTTGGCAAGCTCTCCATACATTGCCTTCGTCTTTACTTCAAAGGTAAGGCTGTATTCATCCAGTTTCTTTGAATTCGTATAAGTATTCACAGTAGATGAGATACCGCCTGTATGAATGTTGATTTCATTATAAAGCTCACCATAGCTGTAATTCTGTGTATCCACATAGCCAAGAACATTTTTGAGGATACCCATATAGGCGAATAACTCCTGTGGAATATTGGATACATCAAAGACAAGCTTCACATAGCCAATTCCATTGGTCTGAAGCTGATGGAACAGTACCTTGGTATCTCCTGCCACTCTCTCTTCATTGACAAAGCCTTCTGCTTCTTTCTTCATATCTGCCCTGGTCAGCATGGGAATCTTAGACAATGCTTCTGGTGAATCCTCTGCATCCTGATAATCGTGGAGCGCATGTGTCTCTTCAACAATCTTTAAAATCTCCTCCTGACTCAAAGCTGCCTTATAAGCCTGTAACTTATCAGCCAGCGCCTTATCATTGGCAGCTGTCAATCCTTCTTTAGGCGATACCATCAGAATAGATTTGTGCTGGTTGTGAAGCAGATATTTATCAATCAGTTCTTCATAATAATTGGTATTGATCTTCTCACGTAATGTCTTAAAAATGTCATTGGCTTCGATCATGTCAAATGCCATCTTGTCATCATAAAGCCAAGAGTCAAACATCTGCAGACCGTACATCAATCCCTTGGGATAAGAACCAAAATCCGCTTCTCTGTACTTGAATTCATAATAGTTCAATGCAGCCAGCAATGCCTTTTTATCCAGACCTTCTTTCACGATACGAGCCAGTTCTTCTTCAATTGTCTGTACGAATTCATCCTTCTGGGAATCATTGGCATTCTTTGCCACAATTGAGAAATATGGCTGATATACACCATTCTCATATACGCTGTATACCTCTGTTCCTATATTCTTATGGATCAATGCCAGTTTCAGCGGTGCTCCCGATGAAGAACACAATGCATAATCAATCAGCTGCATCGCATAATATAATTCTTTATCCAGGCTGGTTCCTACTACAGTATTGTATGATAAATATGTGTTATCTTCTAAGGACTCACCCTCCATGACAGGATAATCCTTCTGAATAAATACAGGCTGCGCAAAAGGCTTCTGTAACTGTACCGCAGAATCAATCTGTAAACTGTCAAATTTACTCAGATATTCCTCATCCATCCATCTTAATTTCTCTGCCATATCCATATCACCATACAGGTAAATATAGCTGTTGGAAGGATGATAATATCTACGATGGAAGTCCAGAAATGCCTCATAGGTAAGCTCCGGGATTACCTTAGGATCTCCACCTGATTCCACTCCATATGCCGTATCCGGGTATAAGGAATTCAATACTTCTCTATCATGGACATCGTCTGGTGAAGAGAAAGCTCCCTTCATTTCATTATAAACGACACCATTGATCGTTAATTCATCCTCAGGACTCTCCATTTCATAGTGCCAGCCCTCCTGACGAAATATCTTCTCTTCCTTATATATATTAGGATAAAAGACAGCATCCATATATACATGGCACAGATTCTGAAAATCCTTGTCATTGCAGCTTGCTACAGGATATACTGTCTTATCAGAATATGTCATTGCATTCAGAAATGTATTCAGAGAACCCTTTACCAGTTCTACAAATGGGTCCTTGACCGGAAATTCCTTAGAACCGCACAATACAGTATGTTCAATAATGTGTGGAACACCTGTGGAATCTGTAGGTGGCGTTCTGAATCCAATACAGAATACCTTGTTATCATCATCATTTTCAAGCAGGGCGATTCTTGCTCCTGTCTTCTTATGTCTGAGCAGATAACTCATGGAATGGATATCCCTGATTTCTCTCTTCTCAATTATTTCATATGCTGTTACGTCTTCAATTCTAGCGTTTTTCATTCTACTACCGTGCCTTTCCATTAGATACTGATTGCCATTAATGCCAGCTTGGAGATGGAAACATCTTCTATCTGAGCTTTTCCTTCCATCACAAGGCTGGCATACTGCTTTTGAAATTCATCAAAAGAACAGACCTTGTGAATCCACTTTTTCTTAATCTTTCCACTCAAGCTTTTCTTATCCACACTGTAGAAAAATCTTATCTGCATCTTCAGCTGTTGAAAGATTCTATAGGAAAAAGCATCCTTGTGTACCGTCATGATATGATCTGTAAGCTTCACATCAACCGTTGTATCCTTCGACACATATGCACTGATAATCGCTTTGAATTTGAAAGGTACATCCTCTTTGTCCAGTATTTCCTGATAGGTCAGCTCTTTACCAAAATATACATGGCCCGTATCCTGGATCACGTATTTAAAATCATCATTATTTTCCATTATAATTCTGCATCCTCTTCAATGTATTCCATATGATTTGCAGAAAGCTTAATTGCATCCCGGATCTCTTCTTCATCCATCTGCATCTCCTGCGCTAATTCTGCAACTGTAACTTTACGCATGAGTTCTTCTGCCATTTCCTTTGATTTATCATTGACCAGATTTACCTTGTCCAGTACCTTCTCACCTGTCTGATGGCTGTCTGTATCGTCACTGATGTATTCCTCCATGGCATCCATGATCATTTTAGCCAGAAAACCATCAATCTCTTCGATTGACTCCACACAATCGAGCATCGTTACACCCATGGAAAGTGCCACATTACCCTCTCCAATCAGATCCTCCACCAAAGCACCCTGCCCGGCATAAAGCTTGGCAATCTCTACCACCTGCGGAAGGAAAATCTCTATCAGCTTATTGCAGGCTGAGTTGTCCTGTGCCAATGCAGACATCATAACTGCACGTTTCTCTCCATCCGATACCTCTGGCAGATCCTTCAGTTCTTCCAGATACATATTCAGATAATTCGTATCTTCACTGGACAGATTCGCATTCTGATCCACCGGTGTATCAATTCCTATATGATTCTTATTCAGATATTCGTGAATCAAGCCCATCTGTTCTTCTGTCAGAGAAAGGGATTCAAATGCCTCACTGATTTGCTCACTGGTAAGCATATTCTCCTGTAATCTGGCTGTGTCCTTTAACTGTTGAAGAGTCTGGGCAAACTCTAACTGATTCATTTCCATATTTTCTATAACCAAACCTTTCTTTACCAATTACTGTACATGAGTATGTGTGAACAGATGATCCTGACAATATTCATAATTGCCATTGCACTTTGAACAGAAACGAAATTCCAGATCAGGATATTCCTCGCTTGTCCTTCCGCAGATGGCGCACTTGTGTTTTGCTATAGACATAGGCTTGGCTTTCTTGACTTCCTTACGATAATCGTGGCGTCTCTTCACCTGTCTCGGGGATATCCGCATACCGATACCGGTTCTCGTAATCAGTATAAAAATAATAAAGTAAAGCAATGGCCCCAATACAATAATACGGTCTACAATCCAGGATGCTGAAATAGCTTCTACTAACATCAGTACGCCATATGCAATTCCCATCCACTTCATTTTAATAGGAAGAATGAACATCAGATATACGGTAGATTCAGGGAATGTAGCCGCAAATGCGAAGAAAATACTCATACTGATATAATACATACTGAATTCCTGCGCAATCACTGCAAAATATGTCTCACTGGCTACTTTGATCACGGTTGTTCCTGCAAGTAATGCTGCATCCTTCATCAGATAACTGATACCCATTATGATAAAACTCTCTATTACAGTAAATATCATTCCAAGGAACAGATATGCATTATAATAGAAGGTTCCCCATGCACGCTCCAGTGATGACCCGATAGAATAATAGAAAAACAGCATAATCAAAGTAAAGATATTGATGCTGCCCCCATCGCCCGGTATCAGAATCCATGTAAATAATCTCCAGATCTGCCCATGAAGAATCTTATATGGGTCCAGCGTCAGATAATTCAACATTGCCGGATTGATCGCATAGAGCAGATATCCGCATCCAAAACATAAAATCAGATACAGCGAAAGATTAGGAATCGCATATCTGCCAAACTTTTTTTCCATTTTGTCCCAAAAATTCATATAACACCTCTAAAATTATTTTAAATGAATAGATTTATTGTATCATTCAGTATAAAAAAAGTAAACCAATCCAACAGTTACTATCTGCGAAATTATTATTTTTTAATAAATTTCTTCATATAATTTTAAAATTTGTTTGGTTGCCTTTTTACCACCACTGTCGTATAATAGCAAATGTATGCGAAAAAATGGTTATTATGTATATTATTAGTAAGGATTGGTTATACATGAACAAAGAATTTTACACATTGGGAATCGATATCGGTTCCACTACAGTTAAAATTGCAATCTTGGATACAGAACATACTATATTGTTCTCCGATTATAAGAGACACTATGCCAATATCCGCGAGACTCTCTCCTCTCTGCTTGAGGACGCTTTCTCCAGGCTTGGCAATCTGGAACTTCATCCAATGATTACAGGTTCCGGTGGTCTGACTCTTGCCAATCATCTGGGTGTTCCATTCGTACAGGAAGTAATTGCCGTATCAACTTCTCTGCAGGAATTAGCACCCAAGACAGATGTTGCCATTGAATTAGGCGGTGAAGATGCCAAGATCATTTATTTTGAAAATGGCAACGTAGAACAGAGAATGAATGGTATCTGTGCCGGTGGTACAGGTTCTTTTATCGACCAGATGGCTTCTCTTTTACAGACAGATGCATCCGGTCTGAACGAATATGCCAAGAATTATCATTCTTTATATACTATTGCCGCAAGATGCGGTGTATTTGCCAAGACAGACATTCAGCCCCTGATCAATGAAGGCGCTACCAAGGAAGATCTGTCTGCTTCTATCTTCCAGGCTGTTGTCAACCAGACAATCAGTGGTCTTGCCTGCGGTAAACCTATCAGAGGACATGTTGCATTCCTGGGTGGTCCTCTTCACTTCCTTTCAGAGTTAAAGGCAGCCTTTATCAGAACCTTAAAGCTGGATGACGAACATATTATTGATACGGACAATTCTCACCTGTTCGCTGCCATCGGTTCTGCATTAAATGCCAAAGACGAAGTATCTTTTACCATGCAGGAGATGGTGGATAAGCTCTCTTCCAATATTAAAATGGAATTTGAAGTAGCACGTATGGATCCTCTCTTTGCCAGTGAAGCAGAATATGAGGAATTCCAGGACAGACACAACAGACATCATGTAAAAGCGGAGGATATCCGCAATTACCATGGAAAATGCTATCTGGGTATTGATGCCGGATCTACCACTACCAAAGTAGCTTTGGTAGATGAAAATGGTACTCTGCTGTATTCTTTCTACAGTAATAATAACGGCAGCCCTCTCAAAACTGCAATCCGCTCTATTCAGGAGATTTACTCTCTGCTTCCTGATGATGCAACAATCGTGCGCTCCTGCTCCACAGGCTATGGTGAGGCTCTGATTAAAGCCGCATTCATGCTGGATGATGGCGAAGTAGAGACTGTAGCACATTATTACGCTGCTGCATTTTTTGATCCTGAAGTAGACTGTATCCTTGATATCGGCGGTCAGGACATGAAATGTATCAAGATCAAGAATCAGACTGTAGACTCTGTACAGTTAAATGAAGCCTGTTCATCAGGCTGTGGTTCTTTCATTGAGACATTTGCCAAGTCTCTGAATTACAGCGTACAGGATTTTGCAAAAGCAGCTCTTTTTGCAAAGCATCCTATTGATCTTGGAACACGTTGTACTGTATTTATGAATTCCAAGGTAAAGCAGGCACAGAAGGAAGGTGCAGAGGTATCTGATATCTCCGCTGGTCTTGCTTATTCTGTTATAAAGAATGCCCTTTTCAAGGTTATCAAGGTATCTGATGCTTCTGAATTGGGTCGTAATATCGTTGTTCAGGGTGGTACATTCTATAATGATGCTGTCCTTAGAAGCTTTGAAAAGATCGCAGGATGCGAAGCTATCCGTCCTGATATCGCAGGTATCATGGGCGCGTTCGGTGCAGCCCTTATTGCAAGGGAACATTACCAGAATGGTGAAAATGAGCAGTCAACCATGTTGACTATCGACCAGATCAATGAACTGACATTCTCTACCTCACTGGTAAAATGTCAGGGTTGTACGAATTCCTGCCGTCTCACTATTAACAAATTCTCTGATGGAAGACGTTTCACCTCAGGTAACCGTTGCGAACGTGGACTAGGCAAGGCTAAGAGCGATAATGGTGTTCCTAACTTATTTGCTTACAAATTACAGAGACTGTTCTCCTACGAACCTTTATCAGATGCAGAAGCTGCCAGAGGCCGTGTGGGTATTCCCCGCGTTCTGAATATGTATGAGAACTATCCATTCTGGTATACATTCTTTACGAAGCTGCATTATCAGGTGGTGTTATCTCCTGTATCTAACAGAAAGATATATGAAATGGGTATCGAATCCATTCCAAGTGAATCTGAGTGTTACCCTGCAAAATTAGCACATGGTCATATTGAATGGCTCATAGGACAGCATGTAGATTTCATCTTCTATCCTGCTCTGTTCTATGAAAGAAATGAATTCCAGGATGCAAACAATCATTATAACTGTCCTATCGTTACTTCCTACTCTGAGAATATCAAGAACAATGTAGAAGCGATTGGACGTGGTGAAGTCGTATTCAAGAATCCATTCATGGCATTCACAAGCCCGGAACTGATTGCACAGTCACTGATAAAAGAGTTCCCCGATATTGATGCTTCCGAGATTACAGACGCAGTAAATGCAGGCTGGAAGGAACTGGAAGCCGTTCGTCAGGACATGTATCATAAAGGCGAAGAAGTCATCCAATACATCGAGAAGAATCACAGCCGCGCAATCGTCCTGGCTGGCCGTCCTTATCATATTGACCCTGAGATTAACCACGGTATTCCCGAGCTAATTACCTCATATGGTATCGCTGTGTTGACAGAAGATTCTGTCTCCCACCTGGCTAAACCGGAACGTCCACTTATTGTTTCCGACCAGTGGATGTATCATTCAAGATTATATGCTGCTGCAAGCTTTGTAAAGACTCGTGACGATATCGACCTGATCCAGCTCAATTCCTTCGGATGTGGTCTGGACGCCGTTACAACCGATCAGGTAAATGATATTCTGTCCGGTTCAGGCAAGATCTATACCTGCTTAAAGATTGATGAAGTCAACAATCTGGGTGCTGCACGTATCAGAATCCGCTCTCTACTCTCCGCTATCCGTGTAAGAGAACAGCGTCATCAGACACGTACCATCCACTCCAGTCAGATGCACAGAGTTCTGTTTACTAAAGAAATGAGAAAGAACTATACCATTCTGTGTCCGCAGATGTCACCTATCCATTTTGACCTTCTGGAGCCTACCTTCAGAAGATGCGGTTACAATCTGGTTGTGTTAAATAATGACAATAAACACAGTGTTGACATGGGATTAAAATATGTAAATAATGACGCATGTTATCCTTCCCTGTTGGTCGTTGGTCAGATTATGGATGCTGTTTTATCCGGTCAGTATGATACGGATCATCTGGCAGTCGTAATGTCTCAGACCGGTGGCGGTTGTCGTGCAACAAACTATATTGGATTCATCCGCCGTGCACTTGCCAAGGCAGGCTACAGCCATATTCCTGTTATCTCCATTAACTTATCCAAGTTGGAGAGCAATCCCGGATTCAAGCTTACACCTATGCTGCTGCTTCGTGCAGTATATGCGGTTACTTTTGGTGATATTTTCATGAGATGTGTATACAGAATGCGTCCATACGAAGCTGTTCCTGGCTCTGTCAATGAAGTTCACCAGAAATGGATCAAGAAATGCTGTGAATTCCTCGGTCGTAAATATATGCCATTCTCTACATTCAAGAAAATGTGTGTAGAAATGATAGAAGAATTCGATGCAATTCCTACTCTCGATATCAAAAAGCCTCGTGTTGGTGTTGTTGGAGAAATTCTTGTTAAATTCTCTCCTACTGCCAATAATCACCTGGTAGAGTTGCTGGAAGCTGAAGGTGCGGAAGCTGTTGTTCCTGATCTTATGGACTTCATGTTCTACTGCTTCTATAATCAGTTATATAAAGCAGACAATCTGGGAACAAGCAAAAAAAGTGCGAAGATCAGTAAAATGGGCATCAAAATCATTGAGCGCCTACGTAAACCTGCTGCTGAAGCTTTTGCAAAGAGCAAGCACTTTATTCCACCTGCTGATATTGAAGAAACAGCCAGAAATGCTTCTGAGATCGTATCCATCGGTAATCAGACTGGTGAAGGCTGGTTCCTGACAGGTGAAATGTTAGAGCTGCTTCACACAGACACACCTAATATCGTATGTACACAGCCATTTGGCTGTCTGCCTAATCACGTAGTTGGTAAGGGTGTTATCAAAGAACTGCGTAAGCGTCATCCTGAAGCTAATATCGTAGCAATTGACTATGACCCTGGCGCTTCTGAAGTAAATCAGCTGAATCGTATTAAGCTGATGCTCTCTACTGCTCAGAAGAATCTGTTAAAAAAAGAAAATACAGATGTCGATAGTTCAGCAAAGAAAGACAGTGAAATATCTGCTTAAACAAAAAACTCATTCTTCATAATTTATGAAGAATGAGTTTTATTTATATTCCCATCTTTTATTAATTTGATTTATGCTCATTTTTGTAAGAGTTTTTCCAAGCCTTGAATTTACGCTTTGCAATATTGTATTTCTTATCTTCTACAGACAAAACGCGAACTTCTTTAGCTGCTAATCTTTTTCCCAATTCTTTTACAACACATTCTCCGACCTTATCACGATCAATGTTGCTCTCTTCTACTGTAAATGTAATCACTGCCTTATTCAAGGACTCTTCTTCACATTTCGTATTAGATCTGCACTTTACAACGATTTCACCAGTTCCCCAACCAGTTGCCTCATACGTAATCGTTCCCAATGTCATTAATCGATCAATGGTACTCTCTTCCACCGTAACTCCTTTCATTTAATGCCTCCAATCCTACTTTACATAATATGTTGCAATTTTATTACAATTAAAACTATAGCATATAATTAATAGTTTTTGCAAGGGTTATTTCCCTAATAATATGAAAAAGTCTGCCAAATAGCAGACTTTTTCTGAGGAGTAGTTATGAAAAATTTATTTAGTCATATAATGACTGATCCAAATATTGGTTATTGCCTATTTTGTTTGAAAACTTCCAGCTTCCTTCGGTAATACAATATACCGGCTATCGATTCTCTTATTTAAAATATTCTGTATAATATCTCTTCTGGTAATGATTCCTATATAACAGTTTCTGTCATCGACCATAGGTACAAAATTCTGTGACAATGCTCTCTCTATTAAAGTACTCATTCCTTCTTCATCGGTTACAGCCAGATTCCAATCTGTTTTTAATATGTCTTTTACCTGTCTGGAATCCAATGTTGCAATTCCATTGTCCATCATATTCCACAGGAAATCTCCCTCTTTTACGGTTCCTACATATCTGCCTTCCGCATCTACTACGGGAACTGCGCTATAACCGCTTTCATGCATAATATGAAGTCCATCTCTTAAACTGTCTGTATCGTGTAAATATGTAGTGCTGCATTTTGGCTTCAGCATTGCCATAACATTCATTGCACATCCTCCTAATCACCTTGTGTTGTCCTTATAGTAGTTATATACCATATTCTCCATTACTTTTTCATTGTATAACATATTAACAATAGAATCGACTTTTTTCAAAAATATTTGTATATTTTTGTATCGTGTCTTCTTTTTCCTCTTATTTCCTTGTCTATGTTTATAATAATAAACGATAAATGTGTCAAAACAATGTACACATTATAAAATAAATATATATTTCTAAAAATTCTATAACCTGCCTTAACCATACAAAAAAGCTTCTGACAGATACATAATCCGCCAGAAGCTTCTCTTACCATAAAATCAATTCATTATTTAATTGTAATATTGCCCTTTGCTGCAGCATATTCTTCACCGATTACGCCGCCTAAAGAATTAGCATAAGAAATCAGGCCTTCTGCATCTACAACACCTGTATCAACGCTCTCAACTTCTGAGAAGCTGTAGTATGTATCACCACCGTCTGCCATGAAGTTGTTTACTGCGATGTGATATGTAGCCTTAGGATCGAAGTCCTTACCACCTACAGACTCAATTGTTACACGGCTGCCTGGATTAGCAGGTGCATAGTAAGTAGAATCAGGATACTGCTCACCCTTTGCATAAGGAACAGATGTGTCAATCGTAAATACAATTCCTGATACCTGTGGGAATGCACCAAGTGCTTCCGGGCAAGCTGAGCAGGATGCCTCCAATGCTTCAAGGAGCTGTTCACCTGTTACTGTTACAATAGAGATTGTGTTGCCAAATGGGAATACTGTATAGAGCTTATCCATAGAGATATCGCCAGCTTCTACAGTTGCTCTGACACCGCCACCATTCTGAATAGCACCATCAATCGTGTAGTCAAGATTATTATCTGCTACGTAAGTCTCTGCTGTATACTTATATGCATCAGCAGCGAAATCACCCAGGTTAGTCTCCTGTGTACGTACACCGGGAGCTCTGCTGCCATCCAGTGTATATAATGTAGTAGCAAACTTACCTGCATAAGCTTCGTTTACAATATCAGCAAATGTTGCTACATATTCATCCATGGATGGGCAACCGCCAATATTGTACATCTGCTTGGAATCATCTACCAGCTTGGCAGTTGTAGTCTTACCATCATATACAACTACACCTACTGCATTCAGATAGTTACCTGTGCTTACAATCTTGGTTGCGTTTACATCTAATCCTGTATCAATCTTTGTATGGCTGTGTCCATCAACGAACAGATCAATACCATTTACGTTAGATACTACATCTATGGAACGATTGCCTATGCTTTCTTCATCTACACCAAGGTGTCCAACACAGATAATATAGTCACAACCTGCTTCCTTTAATGCATCAACCTGTGCCTGTGCACATGCATAGAGCTCTGCACCTGCAAGAATGTCGATATCTTTTACATTCTTAGGGTTAGCCTTAGTCTGTGTTTCAGGTGTATCAAGGCCAAACACACCAACTTTCATATTTTTGAAAGTGAATACTGTATGATCCTGTAAATATGGTTCACCTGTTTCCTTATTCAGGATATTTGCATCCAGAATAGGGAACTGCGCTGCATCAGACATAGCCTTTAATGCATCAAGTCCGAAATCAAATTCATGATTTCCAAGGCTGGCTGCATCATAGCCTGCTGCATTCATGAAGTAGATTGCATCTAATCCTTTGTAATAGTTCACAAGATTAGTACCCTGTGAAAAGTCACCTGCATCAAGAAGCAATACATTTGCTCCCTGTTTCTGGTAATAACCCTTCAATGCTGTTACAGTGGACATTCCTAATGATCCTTCTTTAGAATCAGCTGCATAACGTCCATGCATATCATTTGTATGGATTACTACAAGCTTACCTGACAGGTCTTCTGCTGCCTTAACTGTAGTTGCCGGTACATATGCTGTTAAACCAGCTACCATGGCTAAGGATAAAACACCAACAGCAAGACGTTTTAAAAATTTGTTCATAAAACTGCCTCCTTGTGTATTTTTATAGGTGAAAAACGGATTATTTGACAATAAGTTCCAATTTCCAACCACATATCTACATATTACCGTTCCCCTTAAAATATGTCAATCGTACTTTTACATAATTCCACATAAAAAGACTCATTGGAAAACATCATTTTCACAATGAGCCTTTGTTATTACAATTTCAATTATAAATCACAATTGTTTACTGTTCTTGGGAATGGAATGACATCACGGATATTGCCCATGCCTGTCAGATACATAACACATCTCTCAAATCCAAGACCAAATCCGGCATGTCTTGCACTTCCGTATCTTCTTAAATCAAGGTAGAAATCATAATCCTCTTTATTCAGACCACATTCTGCCATTCTCTGCTCCAGAATCTCAAGCTTGTCCTCTCTCTGGCTGCCGCCGATGATTTCTCCGATACCAGGTACCAGACAGTCCATAGCAGCTACGGTCTTACCATCCTCATTCAGCTTCATATAGAATGCCTTGATCTCCTTTGGATAATCTGTTACAAATACAGGGCGTCCAAATACTTTTTCTGTCAGATATCTCTCATGCTCTGTCTGCAGATCACATCCCCATGAAACCTTGTATTCGAACTCGTCATTATGCTTCTCAAGTTCTGTGATTGCATCTGTATAGGTAATATGACCAAACTCAGATGTTGCTACATGATGAAGTCTCTCAATCAGTCCCTTATCTACAAACTGGTTGAAGAATTCCATTTCTTCCGGCGCATTCTCCAGAACGTAGTTGATTACGTACTTCAGCATGCTCTCTGCAAGCATCATATCGTCTTTTAAATCCGCAAATGCAATCTCAGGCTCAATCATCCAGAACTCTGCTGCATGTCTAGTAGTATTGGAATTCTCTGCACGGAAAGTAGGTCCAAATGTATAGATATTCTTAAATGCCATTGCATAAGTCTCACCGTTAAGCTGACCACTTACAGTCAGATTGGTGGGCTTATTAAAGAAGTCCTTGCTGAAATCTACCTTGCCATCCTGTGTCAAAGGAAGATTGTTCATATCAAGAGTTGTTACCTGGAACATCTCACCTGCACCTTCACAGTCACTTCCGGTAATCAATGGTGTATGTACATACACGAAATCTCTCTCCTGGAAGAATTTATGAATTGCATAAGCACATAAGGAACGTACTCTGAATACAGCCTGGAAAGTATTAGTACGAGGTCTCAGATGAGAGATAGTACGCAGATATTCAAAGCTATGACGCTTCTTCTGTAAAGGATAGTCCGGTGTGGAATCTCCCTCTACTTCTACTGCTGTTGCCTGAATCTCAAATGGCTGCTTTGCATCCGGTGTTAAAGTAACCACACCTGTAGCAATCACTGCTGCACCTACATTCAGCTTGGAAATATCAGCGAAATTAGCTAATGCATCACTGTATACTACTTGCAGTGGTTCAAAAAATGTACCATCATTAATTACAAGGAAACCAAATGTCTTAGAATCTCTCTTGCTTCTTAACCATCCTCCTATTGTCACCTCTTTATCCGCATAATCTTTGTAATTGCGGTATAAATCTTTAATGTTTATCATAAGAAACCTCCTACTAAAAAAAGTCCATCACATGCTTTCCATTATACCCACTTTAGGCTATGTACGCAATGTATTTGGACCTTTTTTATTGTAATTTTTGTCAATTTAGTGTTCATATCGTGCGCTAAGGCACTGTATCAGCTCATTTGTGCCTGCGCATACTGGATAATGTCCTGTATCTCCATTCCTGATTTTTCAACGGCTGCACGCAATTCGTCCAGCTCTTCCATTTTCTGCTGCTGCACCAGTTCATTCAGTTCTTCTTTTTCCTTCTTCAATCTGGTTGTCAGTGCTTCTATCAGTTCTTCCTTCTGCGCAATCTTCTCCTGCAAAGATTTTCTAGCCCCTCTTGCCATATTCTCTCTCCTTCTCATTATCTATTTATGACAGCAGATGATACAATGCAGTGCACGTATACACTGCTGTCATCTGCTTATAGTATATGGACAAGATGGCAGATTTATTCAGGGAAATTATATTTATTTTCATTTTCAAGCCATTCCCTACAGTTCGTAAGGAGTTGTCTGGTAAACATAATAATTGAGCCAATTGGTATAGAGGTTATTACTATGTGATCTCCACTGCAGATCGGGTTTCTGGGTTGGATCATCATTGGGATAATAATTTCTTGGGATATGAATAGGTAATCCCTTATCCAGGTCTCTATGATATTCTTTATCCAAAGTATAACGGTCATACTCAGGATGTCCGTTTACAAATATCTTCTTTCCCTCTTCGGCGTATGCAAGGAATACACCTGCTTCTTCTGACTCTGCAAGTACTGTAATCGCATCACATTTATGAATCTCTGAAGCCGGTGTCTCTGTATGCCTGCTGTGTGGCGCAAGGAAATAGTCATCAAAGCCACGAACAAGCGGTATCTTTCTGTTCTGCACTTTATGGGAATACAATCCGAACAGTTTCTCCGGAAGCAGTCGCTTCTGGATTCCATAATAGTGATAGAATCCTGCCTGGGCTCCCCAGCAGATATGCAGGGTAGAAGTAACATTCTGTTCTGCCCAGTCCATGATCTTGCAGACTTCATCCCAGTAATCCACTTCTTCAAAGGTAATATCTTCTACAGGTGCGCCTGTAATGATCAGACCATCGAATCGCTTTTCTTTAATTTCATCGAAAGTGGTATAGAAACGATTCAGATGATTGGCTGACGTATTCAAAGATACATGGCTTGTTACCATGAGGAAAGTTACATCTACCTGTAATGGCGTATTGGACAGAGCACGCAGCAATTGCAGCTCCGTGTCCTGTTTTACAGGCATCAGATTCAGGATGCACACCTGTAATGGACGAATATCCTGATGGGAAGCTCTGTTCTCGTCCATGACAAATATATTCTCATATTCCAGTATTTCTTTTGCCGGTAACTCACTTTGTATCTTAATAGGCATTTCTGCGTCCTCCTTATGGTGTCATTCCTAAATATTGTTCCATGAATTCTTCTTCTGTTATGATAGGAACAGACAATTCTTTTGCTTTCTTGTTCTTAGAAGAATTGGAAGTGATATCATTATTGATCAGACAAACGGTCTTGGACGTTACACTTCCTGTTACTTTGCCGCCCTTTCTCTCTATCAGATCCTTCAATTCATTTCTGCTTCCGAAGTGCTCCAGACTTCCTGTTACGACAAATGCCTGTCCTGTCAGTGTCTGCTCACTTTCATTTATTTCTTCTTTTTCAATGGATATCTCTGCCAAAAGATCATTCAACTTCTGGTTGTTATCCTCCTGCTCAAAATACTGGGCAAAAGCCCTTCCTATCACTTCTCCAATACCATCAATCTCGCTCAGTTCTTCTACTTTTGCTTTGCGCATAGCATCCAGATCATAGGAATAGTGTCTACATATCATCTTCGCATTGGCAAGTCCGATATTGGCTATTCCCAGACTGTAAATCAGTTTGGGCAATGTTACATTTCTCGCCTGTTCAATACTGTTCATCAGATTCTGATAGGACTTCTCCCCGAAGCCTTCCATCTCAACAATCTCGGCCTTATGGTCAGATAAATGGAATATGTCACTGTATTCATGAATAAAACCTTTTGCAATGAATTTCTCCAATGTAGCTTCTGATAAACCATCTATGTTCATGGCATCTCTGCTGACGAATAATGAGAACGACTTTATTTTCTTAGCCACACAATCTGGATTGATACAATACAGAGACTGCACATCATTGATTGCCCTGATCTGGGTTGCACCTCCACACACCGGACAGACTGCTGGAATCTCTACATTATCACTTCCAGTCAGATTCTCCGCAATCTGGGGAATAATCATATTTGCCTTATAGACTGTTATCTTATCGCCGATTCCAAGCTTCAGGGCATGCATGATACTGATATTGTGAACTGAGGCACGGCTTACTGTCGTTCCTTCCAGCTCTACCGGTTCAAAAATAGCCACCGGATTAATCAGACCCGTTCTACTTGGACTCCACTCGATTTCCTTTAACGTGGTTTCTCTGATTTCATCAGCCCATTTAAAGGCTATGGAATCTCTTGGAAACTTCGCCGTTCTTCCTAAAGAACGTCCATATTCTATATCATCATAAAGAAGAACCAGACCATCTGATGGAATATCATAATCAACTATCTTCTTTTCATAGCCTTCGATAGCTGCCATTATAGTGTCTGCACTGACTCTCACATACTCAACTACATCAAATCCCTGCTGTTTCAGGAAACGGAACTGTTCTTCTCTGGAATTGGAGAAATCCACACCTTCTGCCTTTACCAGGGAAAAGGCATAGAATCTTACATTTCTCTTCGCAGTGATTTCATTGTTAAGCTGTCTTACTGAACCTGAACACAGATTTCTCGGATTCTTGTATTTGGCATCTACGTCTTCTATTTCTTCATTGATTTTCTCAAAATCAGAATACGTAATGATCGCTTCACCTCGTAAGATCAATTCGCCCTGATACTGGATACGAAGTGGAATATTCTTGAACACTTTGGCATTATTGGTAATGACTTCTCCAATTTCACCATTTCCTCTGGTAACTGCTTTGAACAATGTACCATCACGATATGTTAAAACGATGGTAAGTCCATCCAGCTTCCAGCTAAGTAACCCTTCCTTATCCTTGAGCCAGCTGCGAAGCTCCTCTCTGTCCTTTGTCTTGCCAAGAGACAGCATGGGGCTTTCGTGTGCTTCCTTAGGCAGTTCGTCTACTGCTTCATAGCCAACACTTATGGTAGGGCTGCCTGTTAAGACCATCCCTGTCTCCTGCTCCAGATCAGACAATTCATCATAGAGCTTATCATATTCATAATTACTCATGATTTCTTTATCCTGAGCATAATAAGCCCTGGAAGCTTCCCGCAGTATTTCTATCAGTTCTTTCATTCGCTGAATCTTCTGATCCATAATTTTACCATGCCTTTCAATAACCTGCAAACTTATACTATTCTTCCCTATCCAAGGATCATGCCGCAGACGATACCTGCAATGATTCCCATTACATATAATACGCCTGTGATGATTATATTTTCCTTTACATGATGGTTGACTTTATACAGAACCAGTAATCCAACACCGGCATTTACGAAGAGTCCTGTCATCATCATTCCTGCTCCCATCATTCCCTGTACATACAGATTGGTAATCAGGACAGATGCAGAACAGTTGGGAATCAGACCTATCAAGCCAGACAGAATATGCCCCCATACCGGGTGATTCCATAAAGCAGCGGCATATGCTGTATTTTCTGTATACTCAAAGAATATATTTAATACAACAGATACACCAAAAATTAAAATAACAATATTTATTGTATGTTTCAATGCCGATAAAATAATATTATTCTCATGGTCACAGTCGCAATGCTCCTGCTCACAGAAATCATGAATATGGTTTGCTTCTATCTTAGGGTGTCTCTTATAGACCAGATCAACCAGATATCCACAAATAACACCTGCTATGCATTTCATAATAAGAATCTTACCTATCATAGCCGGCTGAATGGCTGCTGATATCAGTATAGGCAGCATTTCATCAGAGGTTGCCATAAAAATAGCAATCAGTGTACCAAGTGTAATACTGTGTGCTGCATAGAAGCTTGCCGCTGCACCTGAGAATCCACACTGTGGAATAATACCGACCAAACCGCCTATCAATGGGCCTAACTTGCCGGATACTGTAATCATCCCCAGTGTCTTATCCTTTGCCTTATGCTCCAGCCATTCCATTAATATATATGTAACTAATAAAATAGGAATCAGTACAATACTGTCCAAAAAAGCATGCTCTATTGCATGTAACATATGAAACCTAGCCTTTCTAACGATTGTGGTATGAATCACTCATACCACACAATTCATACAATTGTTTCTTTTCCTCAGAAGTCAGCTCACGATACTGATTGCTTGCAAGACTTCCAAGTTCAATATTTAATACTCTGATTCGACGTAGTGAAACTACTTCATAGCCAAAGTACTGACACATTCGACGAATCTGACGATTCAATCCCTGCGTCAGAGTAATATGAAAAGTATATTTGCCCTTTGCCACAACTTCACAGGGTCTTGTCGTTCTGTCAAGTTCTTTCAGATAAACACCCGCAGACATTCCATCCAGGAAATCCTGTGTGACCGGTTTATTTACCTTGACTATATACTCTTTCTCATGTTTTTCTGATCCTTTCATCATCTTCTGAATCAGATCGCCATCATTGGTCATGATAAGCAGTCCTTCTGAATCCCTGTCAAGTCTTCCTGCATAGGTCAGGCGGACAGGATATTTCAGTGCCTGATGAATCGTCCTGGCAGCATGGACATCCTTCTCTGTACAGGTAACACCTAATGGTTTATTGTAAGCCAATATGATTTTCGTTTCTATGGGCTTCACAGCTTTACCATTTACTTCCACCAGATCCCGGTCACTGACCTGCATACCGCTTACCGCAGGCGTATGATTGACCATGACCCTGCCCTGGTCAATATAACGGTCAGCCTCTCTTCTGGAACACACTCCACATTCTGCCAGATATTTATTCAATCTTGTCATAGATATTCCTTTAGTTTTTCAATACATTTTTCTTCAAAATCCATCAGTTCTTTCGCAACCTCCATGGTCATACTGCCAGCATTATCATGATGGTTCATGGATTTGCACATGCTGAGGATTCCACGGTTATTTCCCTGTATCATCAATTCTGCGATTCTGCTTGTGCTGTTATTCAACATGGTATTCATATTGATTGCACCTGAAAGCATCATATCCTCTACTGCACTGGGATGATAGACATCCTTGCTTTCTCTGGTAAGCATATCTACTGCCTTATTATGCAGCTTTGAAAAAGACAGATTTTCCCTCGATAATTCATAGGAAAGCTTATCATTACATACTTTATCCGAAATGGCTTCTATTGCTTTCACTGCCATTCGGGTATTCTTCTGTACTTCTTTGAGAATTTCTGTATCATCCTTATTCATGACTGCCTCCTGTCTGCATTTTGCGTATTCTATTGTCAGTCATAGGATGTCCTTATTTCTACATTTCTATTCTTCTGTTGAATCTTCTGCTGGCTGAGTTCCTTCGGACAACACTTCTTCTATCGGATATTCCGGCTTCTGATATTCTGAATCCACATTCGCAGGCTCTGTCTGTTCAATCTCTGCTGCCATAATCTCAGGCTGTGAAGGTATTTCTTCCTGATTCTCTGCCATCTCAAATGGATATCTCACACCCCATTTGCTGCGAAGCTCATCCATCATTTTCATGATGCGCAAAGTCTCACTATGTGGCATTTCCCAGCATTCTGTTGCATTTTTATCCAAAGCATCCAGACAGGATGCAATTTCATACTCATATCCTGTAATCTGCGCCGGTGCTTTCACTTCCTTGAGTACTTTACGATTCTTGTCATATACTGTCACTGATTCGTAATTATTAATGTTCTCAATCTCTATGTAACCGTTCGTTCCGTATATAATACCTCTACGATCACTATATCCAAGCATCGTACTGTTAAGAACTGCCATTTTACCATCTCTGTATATCAATGTAATACTGTTAGACGCATCTACCCCTGATGGTGTCAGTATGCAGCTGGAATCCACCTTGACCACATCTGTTCCAAACATCATGGATGCGAAATTAAGTGTATATACACCTACATCCAGTAAAGCTCCTCCTGCAAGGGATGGCTCTGTCAGTCTTGGTACATCTACAATATGATACCCCAGATTACAGGTCAGCATAGAAGGCTGTCCGATCATCCCTGATGCCAGCAAGCCTTTTATCGTAGTCAGCATAGGCATATATCTTGTCCACATTGCTTCTGCTACAAAAACATGCTTCTCTTCTGCAAGCTTGAATATCTCCTCTGCCTGTTCGGCATTCGCTGTAAATGCCTTCTCACACAGTACCGGAAATCCATTTTCTATGCACAGCTTCATATTGGCATAGTGTTCTGAATGGGGCGTAGCAATATATACTAAATCAATTCTGTTGTCTGCCATCATTTCTTCATATGAACCGTATGCTCTCTTGACTCCAAATTCTTTGGCAAAAGCCTGGGCTCTGTCCATATCTCTGGATGCGACCGCATAACATTTCACATTTTTCATGCGCTTTATGGTACGTGCCATTATCTTTGCGATATTACCGGTTCCCATAATTGCTATCTTCTTCTGATTAAACATAACATCCCTCCAAAACTGAGAAATATACAGGTTTAAAAGCCCATGTAACCGTGAGGCCACATGGGTTTTCTATCGACACTCTATTCTATTATATATGATTCAGACATGATTTCAACTAAATTTATTCAAAAAACTCTGCTTTCACATATCCTGTCTGACCATTATATTCGATCTTGAGCCACTCTCCCTGGTCTTCCAGTACGTTGAAAGTAGCTTCTCCCTGAGCAACGCCTATCTTATCAGCATCCTGACTGGCTGCATTTCTGACATTGACATTAGTCTTGGCTTTCACAGTCTTAACAACGGTTTCTGTTGTGGCAGCTGCTGTATCTGTATTATCTGATACTACTTCCAGATAATCACTCTTGATATAAGCTTCCTTACCTTCATAGATAACCTTGCTCCAACCATTATTCTTCTCTTCTGTACGGGTAAGGATATCTCCCTGCTGTGCCTTGCCGATCTTATCTGCAACTTCACTGTCAGAAGATCTGACATTAACAGTATCTGTAGCACGTACCTGCTGATTTACTGTCTGTGTCTGCGACTGCTCCTCTGTCGCCGCTGTCTCTGTGGTAGTCTCCTGTGCGGCTTCTGTTGTCTGCTGTTCTGCCTGAGTCTGTTCCTGGGATTCCTGTTCCAGCTGAGCCAGCGCAACACCTACAGAGGTCTTAATCTCATTGGGGAACTCTGCAAGGAATGTATTAAGCTGCTCATCCTCAGCAATTGCTTCCTTATACTCTACATCAACCTTATTATATAAATCTACCACGTCATCCTGACTTGTTACCAGCTTCAATGCGGCAGTCACACTTTCTTCCATATCTCCATCTATCTGAAGAGAGCCTGCATCATTCGTATATACATACCAGGCATTCAATCCCGGTGCCATTGTATCAATGTCCTTGAATTTCACATCATAGCATACATATAAATAGTAAGTATTAGGATCAATGCCGTCCTTGGTGTAACAGGTCAGATTGTTATAAGACTCTATATACTCACTCTTCTTCTGATATGTAATAATCTCTTTATCATTGGTATAATCCTTCAATGCCTTGACAGTATCCATATCATCTTCTGCCAGTGCAGTATAGAAAGACTGAACCAGTTCATTCACTGCCGGGTACTTGTTCTCTTCCAGTGGCTCATTTAACACAGCAGAGGAAACGGTTCCTTCTGTTGTCTCCTCTGATAAGGATGCTATCGCTTCTGTGTCTTTTCCATTCTTGGAATGTACCAGGGAAATGATCGTTGCAACCACAATAATCAATGCAATAACCGGGAGTACAATCTTTGCTGCTGAGACTAATACAATCCTGGTGTTCTTACGATTCAGAACATTGGTCAGCTTATCTTTCAACTCATTGACATCAATTCTGTTCTCTGTTTTGGCTGCCTTGCTGATCTTCTCAGGCTGTGCCTTTACTTCTGCTGCCTTTGGTTCAGCTACAGTTTCTTTTTCTACCTCTTTGGTATTTTCAACATTCTGTTTCTTTACCTGTTCGGCTTCTACTGTACGTCTCATGCCAGTCTGTTTATTTTGATTCTTCTTATTATAATTATTATTTTTATAATTATTTCTGTTGTTATTCTTGTTATTATTGTTGCTCATTTCTTACTCCAATCTGTTATCGTGAATCACCAGATCAATTACAGGATCTCTTCCCACACGGATTTCCAAATCGTACCCTTGTAAACAATTCACTAACATACAAAATGCACCCGACAGGAATCGAACCTGCATTAAAGGCGTCGGAGGCCTCCGTTCTATCCATTAGACTACGGGTGCATATGGTGATATGTTACAAATTTGTTACATCACGAGTGTAATCATAGCATACTTATATTCATTTGTCCAGTATAACCCCATAACAAATTATGTCAGCCAAATATTTACTATTTACTGGTTTTCCTTACCATATTGTAGCTATTCAGCACCCCATGCGCAAAACCGCTGTTTCACAGCTTTTCTAGATAACAAGTTTACTTGTTATCTGCTTATTGTGGTTACTTCGCCATATAAATTGTGTCAAATATGCTTATGAATAAGCATATTCTTCCTCAATTTGCATTGCTCTGAATAGTTACACCATATTTAGAATATCTGTCAAAGAGTTCTTCAAACTGTGCAAACTGCTTCTGAAGGCTCATATATCCTTCCGGATTGGACTTTTCCAACTCATCTATGAATGCATAAAGTCTCTCCTGCTGTTTTAAATGTTCTCTGGCATCTACTCTGTGTGTATCAGCTATGCGGATCACTTTGTCCAGATATTTGGAGATCTGACGCTCATTATTCTTATTTAATGCATTACTGAGTAACTCCATATTATCAATCTCGGCGCTGTCTGTTATCTGTGCGAAGATATTGGCTCCTATCGCATAATAAGCTTCTCCGATCTGATAAATAAAACCATGCTTCTGGTAAATACTTTCTTTCAAACTGCCCATGTATTCCACACCTTTCTGTCTGATAAGCAATAACTGTTTCGGGAGCTTCCAATGATTCCCGAAACAGTTACGATTTTATCATTATTTTATCTTTTTGTCTACTATCAACCCGGCTATCTGAGATTCATCGGAAGTACATATGCAAAATCCATATCACTTCCATAATAATATTTCGGATAACAAGGCTGATTATAGCAGTTATTCTGCCATGCAACACCACAACGATACTGGGTATCATGCATCAGTGTAAAAAGCTTATGAGTGCTGATATCTGTATTCATATAGATACGGATTGCACTGCTGTCTGTTGTGCGAAGCAATAATTCTTCCCTGTAATCTCCAAAAATATCTGCTATCAGACAAGGATTGCCTTTGGTTCCATTATTGGTCATTGTATCCTCAGGCATAAGCATAATGCCATGTATATTATCATTGACGATTCCCGGCTGAACAGTACCTATATACTGCACTCCATCCAGTATCTGTGTTGTCAGATCAGGGGCATAACGGATGCTCTGATTGGTTCCAAGAAGCGGCACTGACAGCTTATTACCCTTACAGTCATATACCTCATTCACCCACACCTGATATCCTCTTGTATCCGGGTCAATCTTGCCGATCATACATCTTCCAAGATCCGTAGTCGCATATTCTCCAAATATCACTTCGCCGTTTTCTGCATCACGTAATGCATATCCATAAGGTACTGAAGCTCCACCTTCAAATACATTAAAAATCTGAAGTCCGGGTCTATCCGGATCAATTCGTGCCACATGCATGGCATCTCCATGTCCAAGCTTGGTATATACACCATCCGGTCTGTAATCATAACTGCTGTATAGTAAACTGCCGTCATGATCGATTACTGCTGCACCGTATATGATCTCCATACAGCCATCCTGATCCACATCTGCAACAGACAGACTGTGATTGCCCTGCCCTGCCAGTTTCCCATAGACCGGGTCTGTTCCGACATTTTCATGTGCCTCTTCATCATTAAAAGGATTGCTCATGGTAACGAATCCACTGTCCACGCAGAATACCTCATGAAAGCTGTTCCGGAAGAAATCATATGCCACAATTGTGCTTCGCGTATAATATCCTCTGCATATCAGCAGATAAGGTCTTTCACCATCCAGATAGGCAACTCCTGACAGGAATCTGTCTACTCGATTGCATGGTTCTATTCTTCTGAATGCATAATCTCCCCACATCAGGCCATCATCTACCCGTGTTATTTTAAAAGGTATTGTCTCCAGCTCTCCACCGTCTCCAGCAAACATAGTCAGATATTCAGGTCCTTCGTAAATAAAGCCTTCAAATTCATCCAGTCTATTCTTCTCACTTCTGCCCGGAGCATATACATGGATAAAGTATTCTGCCAGTTCTTCTGCATCTTTCCTGCTTAGTGGATATTCATATCGGACAGGTATGCCGAAACATTCCTCCAGTGTCTGATACCAGTGTCCATTTCTGACCTCTGGATGATTATGCCACTCCATAAACACAGCAATCAGATGTTCCCGATAGTCTGCTGCCGTGCACACAAAATTACTCTCATGGGTAATTCCTGCTTCTATATCAGATAAAGGCATGGTAATATACTGTTCTTTCAGCACACTTCCATCTGCACGATATGTTGTCATTTTCGTACCGGGTGCTGTTTTCACAGCCATCTCTGCCTTGCCATCCCCATTAAAATCATAGACCATGAACTGCGTATAATGGGCACCCGCACGGATATTTACCCCCATATCCAGTCTCCACAGCAATGTACCATCCAGTTTGTAACAGTCCAGATAATTATTTCCTGTGTATCCCCGATGTGATACATCATGAGAATTAGATGGGTCCCATTTTACAATATACTCATATTCGCCGTCTCCATCCACATCTGCCACACTCATATCATTTGCACTGTACTCGTAGCTCTCTCCTGCCGGTGTTATTCCTCCTTGTGGCTTTCTGATTGGAATATCGAGATATTCCTTATCCCACACTGCCACTTCTTCGCAGCATGCTTTCTCCTGTCCATTCTGTATGGGCGCAACCGCATATCTGTCCTCTTTACTGCCCTGTATGTCCAGATAATTCGTACTCTCTGTTACCAGTTGCAGTCTCTTACCATTACGGTAGACCATGAAATCCGTCCCTGTCAGTCCGGTGTCACAATATCCATCCACTTCATCCAGAAAAAGACGCCAGCTTAGAAAGATTCCATTTTTCACAGGAATTGCCACCAGACCACGATTTAATTTCTCCAGCTGTTCATGAAATACTTTCTTTACAGGAGTTCTCAGAACGTCACTGTACACGGTATCTCCATTCTGGTCTGTATAGGACACTTTTATAAAATGTGGCACATGTGTCGCTTTCTTTAATGTATACTGTGTTTGTGACACTTGTGTCGTTAATCTGTACTGCATCGTGGGTGTATCCTTATCTGACCAGTATACGCAATATTCCTGTACACCTTCTACTTTATCCCACTCTATTGTCACCTGCTCATCCTGAATGTCTTTTATTCTTAATTTCATACTTATTAACCAAGCCTTTCTTTAAGCTGACATTTACGCCTTATGAAAAAGGAAATCATCGCCACCCTGTGTAAGCTGCTGCGCCTGTTTCATGGTCTGCGGCAGCGCATCCCGGATAAACTCAAGTACCATAATAACGTTCAGACACCACTGTGCCGCAAAGTTAGTAGAAATCCAGGGTATTTCTGCCAGCTTTGCCTGATTGCCACAATCCTTCAGATACTGAATCTGGAAACCATCATGATTGCCCTCATGTATCATCGTCTGTAAGAGAATCTGCCATGTCCTGTCTGCCAGCCATACATTCTTACCATACATTGCTCCATAAGCGCCCAATACTGCACTCATAAATGGCAATGTGAACTCTCTGTCACCTATGATTCCATGTGATTCTTCTATCTGCTGCTCTCTTGGCAGATAATAGAACCTGCCAAGGTCTGCCAGCATTTTATGAAAGGTCTCGTCTTCCAGTAAATCCGCTAACTCCAGCCATACCTGCGGTGCGCCCATGCATACCTGTAAGTGGCTGCCTCCTGTGGTTCTCTCACCTATGTAACGCAAATGACAGGTAGAGGGATCAAATTCAAAATCCGGTCCAGATATAAGCTGAAGCGGCGCCTTTTTAATATCCTCCAGTCCCACCGTGATCTTATCCCTGTACTTCGTATTGCCCGTTCTTTCCCAACAGGTCATCCAGTTTGAGCACAGAGAAGACCAGTCAGGTCCACTGCGTGCGTGACTGGGATAGGTCATATTCTGCTTGTCATAAAAATCCCCCAAAGGATCTTTGTTGAAGAAGCTCAGTTCGTTGTCTTTTAGCTCATCAAAGATATCCTCCAGTCTTCTATCCCCTGTCAGATAATAGAGAAATCTGTGATGTGCCGCCATTGCAATTCTTGCTTCCTTGCAGGGACAGCCCCAGTGACGCACATTATGCCTTGAGCCTAATCCCTTGTATTTGCCAAAATGATACACATCAATTTCAGAAGCATGTCTGGAAAGCTTCTCCGCAAGTGTAAATACATCCTCTCTTCCACTTCTCATGAAGTATAACCACAGCCACAGAGTCGGCACAAGTTCCGTATTGTCCCAGGCATAACCACCCATATCATAGCGCCACTGATGTCTCTGCGCATCATAGGTATGCATGAAATCTCCATAATTGAACATTCCATACCAGCCTCTTTGCCAGACCTCCTGCAAATAGAAATCCGCAGCCGTCTTCAACTGCTCTTCCAGCCACTGTTCCATCTCACTGTTATAAGAAGGCAAAGACCAGTAACCGAAAGCTCTCATATCATGATAAAACCGGGGTGTTCCTACATACAGTGCCGGCTTATCCACGTAATGGCAGAAATCCTCAATATCCTGATCTGAAGGAATCATTTTCCCACTTAGTCTGATGGTACATTCATTGGTACATGCAATTCCTACAGGATCTGCTCCTTTATAGTCATAGCCTTCATAGCACACCTGATTGTACCCACGATTGGCATAATGTCGAAAATCCATTGCCTGCGCCTGTGGACTCCAGAACCACATAATTGCCTGTGCCCAGTCCTTATCCAGGTTCTTCCATTCATAGCCTGTTGGATATTTCTGCCAGAAATCCCGGATACTCATGGTTATGCTGCCATTTTCACTGCCAAAGGCAGCACCTCCCTGTGTCCTCATTCCATGCAGACAGTCAATATAGCAGCAGTTATCATCCGCTATCTTCTTCTGGATACTGTAATGGCTTGCACTATCCTGGCATAAGCGGTATGCACTCCAATATGGTGTAGCTGCCAGCACCTGATCTGCAATGTCCTTCTCTGTTCCTGTAAGCTTCAACTCCTGCCCCACACTCTGCGCCTCATAGATATGTTGTGGGACTCTTGGTCGCCAGGAACGAAGCGCAACCAATTCTTCATGAAAAATGCCATGATCTCCCATAAATTTCACATGTCTGTTATACAGTTCTCCCTGCATGGCTACTTCTGATGCTATACCGATTCCCTTTAAATAATCCCGGTTCTCATCCCCATCATATAGAAAAGTATGTACAAAGTGGATATCTTCAAGCTCTGCTCCCACTGTCATGCGAATAATAAAGGGAATCTTCTTCACCCCTTCTCTGTTCACATGACATCCCTCATATCGTATCACTGTCATAAGCTCTCCACACTCTTCTACCTGAACCTGCTCAATGACACCGGTGTATGACTTGACAATATGTGCTTCCTCTTCGTTCCAGTTCATCGGCTCTTCCAATTGCAGAACCGGATGGACATTTCTCAGTCTGGTTACATTATTTATGACAGCCGTGTCAATTAAATTATTTCCCTTCTTTGCGATATGCAGTATCATATTTTTCGTATGGATGCAAAAGCCATTATCATCCTCTTTTATTTTAACAGGATTCTGCATCTCCATATCTGGTTTGGTATCTGACAGCTCCATTGTAATGTGGCTTCCAAGCCTTTCTGCATCTGCTGTATGCGCAGACCATTTCACCGAACCATCCTGCCAGTATGCTGTGATTCTTGACTGAATGGATACCTTTTCCCCTTTGTCATTCTGACATATAAAATATTTCCTGGCTCTCTGCTGTGTATCTGTAGGACACTCCCCCTGCTTCCACATGCAGCCCCATGTTGTAAGTCCCTTTGCCTCACTTCTGATATTGTGAAGTTCCATTCTCTCTTCTCCTTCCTTATGCCTCTATTTCCTTTGTCGCACTCTTATGCTGCCCCTGCCAGAATATCTCATTATTATGAGGAGCTTCTTCCTGACATAACAGATGAATCCCGGCAAGCCTCACCACTGGTCTGCGCAAATGGCTGACCTTTCTATATCCTTCTTTATATTCCTGCCATTCTTCCAACGTATCGGCTCCCCAGCAGGAGATAACAAGCAGCCGGACTGCTGTTATTTCATATTGCTTATCAAAATATATCCTCTGCGACAGGCTGCTGTTATGAAATTCACACTTGCATACTCTCTTCCATTCATTTTCAGCCTTCGCCTTTATATACACTTCCACATCTTTGGGAAATTCTGCCCTTTTCCTCTCCCGCTGATCCGGCACATACAAAATCCCCTCTGCAGCAATTGTCTTACACAATGGTATCTCTATTTCTATCGGGAACTGTTCTTCCTCATAGACTGCGGATATCTGGGGATTCTCCACAATCAGGCTGTTGTCTTTGGCATTTTCCCCCACCAGTGTCTGCATCCTGAGTACAGGGAAAAGGCTTTCCTCTACATCCTCTATCCGAATATCCATCTGCGGTGCAAAAGACGTAGAGTGTGCATACCGCAGCAGCGACTGTCTTAGACAATATGCCGCCGGTCTGTCTTTGAAATCACCACTCAGATCGGCAGAAACAAGTAACAGCCTGCCCTGTCCTACCTTTGCCTCCAGCATAAGTGCCAATGGCAGATTCCTGTTCCAATCATCTATAATTCTGACAATCGGCGTCAGCGCATGCAGACTCTTCTGTAGGTGGAAGCCCCTTGCATGCTGCAAAATATCTTCCCATTGCCAGCCTCCATCAACATCTGTCGGGAAATCATCAAATATCCTACATTCAGTATCTGCAATCATTCCCAATTCTCTGCCCCACGCAGGCCCCATCTGTCCATTCCAGAACACATTTCTCATAGACAGTGAAGGACACTCATAGCTTAAATCAGACAGAAACGGCGCATAAATAACCCTTCCTCCCTGTTCCAATACAGACTTCGCCTGCTGCCATTCCTGCGTATAGCATACTTCTTCAAAATTATTTTCCTCAAAGCAATCTTCTTCCTCCATCTTCCCATATACATATATTTTCCATGTATTGAACGTAACATCATGGATATATAATTCAAGCAGGAAGCACTGATTGCCATGTTCGCTGGCATATTCACTGATTACTTTCTGATTCAGTTCCAAGTCTCCTATTAATGCCTTTTCTCCCTGATTTATACTGCATTCAGGAAATCTGCCCTGCATGACAACCTGATTCCATTCTCCTTCTCCTCTGGCATACAGCTTCCATTTTATGACACATGTGTCAATATCTTTTTCTCCGAAATTACATACCATGACCGGTGCCTGAATCGAATCTTCCACCGTATAGACATATCGTGGGAAAGCTGCCAGTATCACAACATCAGAACAAAACTGTCTAAATTCAGATGCATCCACATATCCCTTCTCCTGCCAAAAGGCATCCAATACCCCTACACACGCCGTTCCCTGCCCCAGATAGTCATGAATATCCAGAAGCTCGAATCCATCCAGCTGCTGTGTTCTGAGATTGGCTTCTATATCTTCCTTATATAATCTCACCTGATTTCTGCCGGAAGCGTATGCAAATTCCCTGTTCAGCCCCAACAGTCCCTGCGCTTTGCAATGTTCACGAAATACCTGATAATTGCCCGGAATCAGATATCCACTGAAGCTGTCAATTATATGAAAGTCCGGATATGCACACCACTGCCCTAATTCATGACAAATCACAGGCTTATCTGCCTGTTCAAGTGAGGGGGTGTAATTGCCGCCTCTCCATCCCACCGGTCCTCTGATACTCCCACCCAGGTAAGGTCCATACGCTGATCGGTGAAAGTACAGATAATCAGTACCTTCTACCTGTGAAGGTGCGGTATCATAAAACCACCCTGATTGTGCCGTATAGACACGTCTGTTCTCATATCCGAGATATCTGTCATATTCTCTTGTCTCTTCCACCCATTTGCGAAGAACACCATACCAGTTACCGGAGGGTTCATTGGTCGGTGAGAACAGGACAAAGGATGGATGATGCCCGAACTGTTCCAGAATCCTTCTCGTTTCCTCTTTCAATACATCCAGCATAGGAATATTCTCTTCAAAATGATTCCACATCCCACATTCAGGCTGTAGATAGATTCCCATTTCATCGGCTGCTGCAAAGGCAGCCTCCGGTGGACAATACGAATGGCATCTCATGAAATTAAGTCCCCATTTCTTCATGATTGCAAACTTATCCCTCCACCAGGCTTTATCCGTTACAGGATATCCCGTTAATGGATATTCACCGCCAAAATGTGTTCCTCTGAAATACTCCTTTCTGCCATCTACTATAAATCTACCGTTTTCTATTCTAATTCGTCTTATATGTTCCTTTGCATACTGCTTCCTGTCCCTTATTCTCTTCTCCCAGACATCCTGTGTAAAAAGTGCGATTTCTCCTGCCATGCCATTCCAGGTCGCCCCCAGGGCATCCGATACACCATGTCCATCCGGTCTATATGGATATTGCATGGAATTATCCACTTCTACCTGAATGGTATGTATTCCTCTGGTCAATCTGCCACAATCCAGTCTGTGTGCAGTACACACCGAACAATCTTCTCCAGTCTGCATCCCATCAATAGATACCTTCGTTCTCCAATGCGTTACTTCTATATACAGATACCATGTATCACTATCTTCTTCCTTAATCTCTATCTCTCTTTCATAAAGGACTTTTCCCAGAAAATGCCTGGGTGGCTGTGACAGAAAAGGGATTCTGCATCCATCTTCCTGTGCATACCTGTATTCCTCCCTCTCCCACCATTCTGCATCATGGAGACTGCTTACCCATGGTGTCTGCTTAGTAATCTTCTCTCCATACCCCTGTGCCTGGATAATCCCCGGCAGTGAAACCTTTCCCTTTTGCGTTCCTTCTTTGGTTGTAAGTGTAACCGTCCAGTCTCCTTCCAGATTCAGATACATTGTCTTATCTCTCCTATAAAAACACCGGCATCCTATTGGATACCGGTGCCTTATCCGTATCCCTACGGATGTTTATTTGTTTGCTTCATATTGTGCATTTACTTCATCTATGATTGTCTGTCCACCCTGATTGAGCCAGTTATCCCATGCTGTCTGAAGTCCGGCTTCATCAATTTCACCGCATACATACTGTGTTCTTGCCTGTGTGATGATTTCATCAAGAGTCTTACCGATATCTGCATAGGTAGCAGAGTTTGCAAGATAGGAAGACGCAGGATTGAATACTGCATATTTTTCATTTTCTACATAAACATCTGCCTGCGCCTGTGTACGCTCATTTTTTGCAGGAGAAGGATTCAGATCATATCTTGGGATGTAAGCAAGCATCTGATTCAGTCCCATATAGTTAGCTGCAAGAGTTGCATTCTCCACATCCAGGTCTACCAGGTTGCCATCTGCATCCTTTTCCCAGTTAATACCTTCCAGACCGTACTCTACAAGAAGTCTTGTGTCATTGTCATTAAGCTTATCCAGCAGTGTCAAAGCAGCTTCGATCTTCTCAGGTGTATCGCAGGTAGATGCACTGATTGTAAAGTATCCGTTGTAGCCGGAGGTTGCAAGTGTCTTGCCATTTACAGCACCCAGAAGATTCATGGAAGCTGTCTCGTCAGGATTTACTACGGAAGGAGTCTTTGTCTCTTCTGCTACGAAGTAATCCCAGATACGTCTTCCGCCGTCCATTACGTCGATGTAAACACCACTTTCTCCTGTCTTACATCCATTTGACCAGGTATCTGTTGTACGTACTGCCCAGTCCTTAGGCATCAGACCATCATCATATACCTTCTTGATCCAGTCCAGAGCTTCCTTATACTCAGGCTGCATATGAACAGGGATTAACTTACCATCTACTTCTGCCCATCCGTTTCCTACACCGAACCATGTCTGAATAATATCAAATGGTCCTGTATAAGATGTCATTTCCATACCATATGTATCGTTCTTACCATTTCCATCAGGATCGTCATAGGTGAATTTGTATAACATATCATATACATCATCAATTGTCTTAGGTTCCTCTGTGATACCTACTGCATCTGCCCAGTCCTGACGATAGGAGAGGCCGTAACGTCCAATATCTCTTGTACGTGGAACAGCAATCAATGCACCATCTACGGAAAGTGTTTCTGCTACAGATTTATTCATCTGGGAAAGATTTGGATATTTCTCAGAATCCCAGATATAATCATTCAGGTCTACGAAAGCACCTGCCTTGGCTGCACTTACAATATTACCGGTCAGAGAACCGCTGTGTGTGATGATCATAGGCATAGTGGACGGATTTGCCATTGCCAGTGTGATCTTCTCATCTGTTACATCAGAAAGTACCCATTCGATCTCCAAATTAACGCCCGTAGCGTCTTCTACCTTCTGCTTGATTTCTTCTGCATAGTCTCCTGTATTGGAAGTACCTGCATTAAAATCAATTGTCATAAAAGTAACGGTCTGTCTCTCTTTTGTCTCTTCTTTAGTCTCTGTAGCTGCTGTTGCATCTGCCTTCTCTGTTGATGCAGCAGTTGTCTGTGTAGAATCACTGCCAGAAGCATTGCTTCCAGTAGAATTACTGCTTCCTCCACATGCTGTCAGACTCATTACCATGCTTGCTGCTAATGCTGCGGATAATACTTTCTGTAATAATTTCTTTCTCTTCATAAGATCCTCCTTATATAATTATATAATTTTAAGTTAACCCTTTACAGCGCCAACCATAACGCCCTTGGTGAAATATTTCTGTACAAAAGGATAAATGCACAGAATAGGTACGGTAGCAATTACAGTACATGCCATTTTGACTGCCTTATCAGGCGGTGCTCCGTTCATATCGTAATAATCCATAACAACCTCTGAAATCTGTGAAGTCAAAAGGATGATAGATCTCAACTGAATCTGTATTGGAAACTTCTCTGCTGATTTTAAATAAATCATGGATGAAAAATAATCATTCCAGAATCCAACACCATAGAATAGTGAAATGGAAGCAATAACCGGTTTGGACAGTGGAAGCACTATCTTTACGAAAGTTCCTATATCACTGCATCCATCAATATAAGCTGCATCTTCCAGTTCCTGTGGTAAATCCTGAAAGAAATTCTTAATAATGATCATATTGAACGGACTGATCAATGCCGGAAGAATCAATGCCCAGTAGCTGTCATACAGACCGTATGCACAATACACCAGATAGGAAGGTATCATGCCACCGCCAAAGAGCATGGTCACAATAACAAGATTCAATATCAGGTTACGTCCTCTGAAATGCTTCTTGGACAGAGGGTACGCAAATGTAAGTGAAAACACCATACACATTGTCGTTCCCAATGCTGTCAATATTACAGAATTCTTCAAACCTCTTAAAATATTGGCTGTCTTGATTGCATACTTATATGCATTCAAAGACCATACCTCAGGAATGATAAAAAATGCTTTCTCCGTCAGTTCCTTATCTGTTGCAAAGGAACCTGCCACTACATATAAGAAAGGCAATACCGTTGACAATGCCACCAGGGCAAGCCCCACATATATAATGACATCTACAATTCTGTCTCCAGGGCTCTTCTTGATCTTGCTGCCCTGTTTCTTCAATACTCCAGCCATATGCCCCTCCTTAATAAATTCCAGCTTCGCCGCACATCTTGGAAATCTTGTTAGAGCCAAGTACCAGGATCATGCCAACGACTGATTTGAACATACCTGCTGCTGATGAGAAGGAATATTGTCCATTTACAATACCTCTTGTATATATGTACGTATCAAATACATCCGCATACTCCATATTCAGATCATTTCTCATCAGGAAAATCTGCTCATAGCCTGTATTCAGCAATCCACCTACTCGCAGAATCAACATCATGATAATGGTACCCTTAATCGCAGGAAGTGTAATATGCCACATCAGTCTCCATCGTCCTGCTCCATCTACTCTGGCAGCCTCATACATCTCCTGATCTACACCGGCTAATGCAGCAAGGAAGATAATTGTTCCATATCCGGTTTCTCTCCAGATATCCTGTCCTACAATCAATCCCCAGAATGTAGAACCCTTTGATAATATATCAATAGTTCCTCCTGTCAGATTCTTAATGATCATGTTGATGACACCATCAGATACATTAAATAACTGATATGTCAGACTGGCTACAATAACCCAGGATACAAAATGAGGTACATATACAAGAGTCTGTACCACTCTCTTATAACCGTTGTGTCTGACTTCATTTAAGAATAAAGATAGAATAATAGGTGCAGGGAAATAAATTATCAACTGTAATAAGCTGATTCCCAACGTGTTGCGAAGCAGTCTCCAGAAATCCGGTGTATCGAAGAATTTCTTAAACTGACTGAAACCTACCCATGGACTTCCCCAGATTCCTCTGAAAGGACTATACTCCTTAAATGCGATTACCAGTCCCCCCATCGGAACATACTTAAATAGAATGAAATACAGTAACCCAGGCAGAAGCATAATGTAAAGCCATTTGTGATGCTTCATATATTGCCATGTACTTGTTTGTCGTAATGTAATTGTGGTTCCATCAGAAAGCGTTACTACATTACTTTTCTTTTTTTTACCCGGCATGAATGACCACCTTTCTTCAATTTTCTATTCTCAGGGTTCGTTTCGTTATTTTGCTTACTTTCGTTTCCGTTTGCCCTAAGTTATAGTGCAATATTATACTTTGAATGTGATAACGTCTATAATCATTTTCTTTTTTAGGGGTTATACGGACGTATTTTTATACATATTGCACAGTTACATGATGCTGTTTTGTGCAAAAAGAAAAGGAAATAATCATTTTTTATACTGCTTTTTCAACGCAATTAAGAAAATGATTATTCCCTTTTATGCCCCTATTAGGACAATTAGTACAACTTTCTGAACTTGCCGGGCGTTACTCCGGTACTTTTACTGAAGAATCGTATAAAATTCTGCGCATTGGTATAATTAAGCTGCTCTGCAATCTCTGCTACAGTCATATCAGATTCCAGTAACAGGCGTTTCGCTTCTTTTAGCTTATACTCTTCCACATAATCACTAAATGATCTGTCTCTTTCCATCTTCAGCACTTTCCAGATATATGTCTGGTGCACACCAAGGATATCCGCGCATTCTGTCAGTGACAGATTCCCCTTCTTCTCTTCAATCAGATCTTCAATCTCCTGAAGCATGGAGTTGGAATGGCTCTCCAGATACTCCATACGAACTCTGATGACAGGATCTATGAATTTACATTTGATATACCTGCGCTCTCTGTCCGGCTCCACAACCTCCAACAATTCACGATATGTCTTCTTCAATCCATCCGGATATATCTCATGCAGGTGAATGCCTGCATCTACCGCCGTGATCAGAATGGAATTCACATACCGAAGCAGATATAACGGCAGTTCTGCTTCATGCCCCTGCGCCTGATTCAGATAATGGCAAAAAGCATCTGTGACCTGATAACACAGCTTCTTATCTACGGCTTTTACTGCTGCCTGAATATCTTCTTCAAACTGATGATTGTATTCTTTTGCCAATACCGTAGTGCTGGCAAGATAGAAATGACACTCCTGCTTCTTGTCTTCTTTCGCTACACCCCCTTCTGTACCGATGCTGGTCTTAAAGGTCAACGCATTAATACTCTCTCTGTATGCAGCACGGATATGATGATAATTGGTATGGGTAGCACTTACTCCCATCAGGATATTATAATCACAGATGTTGGAAGCATATTCCTGCATTTCTGTGTAAAAGGTCTGAATCTTCTCCAAAAGGATATCCTCATCTTCTTCCGCAAAGATTGCAAAAATAGCACTGGCATTATAAATAGGAGGCATCCATGCCCTTTCTTTCAGGGAATCGGGCATTTCAGAAAGTAATTTCAGACATATGGCGTCTTCATTCACCATACTCTGGATTTCTTCATCTCCCAGATTCAAAATAACAACTGCCGTAGCAAAATACTTCCAGCTACGGAGTCTGAATCCCTCCAGATATTCACCCCATTCTTCTTCGTCTACTTCCCCATGAATCAGTCTTAATTCAAACAGTTCTTCCAGTTTATCCTGCTGCTGACTTAATAGCCCTTCCAATGTCTGTTTGTCTTTTTTAAGATTATGATAGCTGCCCGCCAGATACTCTAATTCATTCCCCTGATAACTGTTCTGCGCTTCTGTCTCCGAAACATCCTTGAGAAGCGTATCTATCGGATGATAGATTAAATGACTGACAAGTATCAGACTGACAATGATCAGTATGAACAACAAACCAAATATTGCTATCGGCAGACGCATTCCAGCCTGCCCGCCTTTTACATCACGAAATACATAGTAATTCCAGCCAAGAATGCTGGATTTTGCCTTACCGACCATATATACCGTATGATCCGTTCTCACCTGTCCAGCGGTCTGTTCTTTTATGTACAGCTCCTGACAAATATCCTCCAGTGATGTGTCCGTAGCATAAATGAGCGTTCCATCTTTGTCCAACACTACGACTTTTTCATAGCCTTCCAGCCATTGATCAATCCATTTCTTCCATGCATCTGTATTGATATTGGCTATGAATACTGCATATGTATTATAGGAAGTTGCAGGAAGCCGCATAATAAAGTTCAGCCCTTTTGTTTCTACAGTCAGCCGGTACTTCCTGTCAATATTACTATCCAGAACTACTCCCTGCTCATCATATTTCCAGTAATTTTTCTCCGCTATCGCTGTCTTATCCTCATATATGGACATTACCGTATCCTGGTTATATGTATCATACAATGGGAAAAGTCCTTTATTACTCAGCACCCACCCTGTTCTGAAATTAACAAAGGTGAAGCTGCCTACGTAATCACTGAAAATTCCTTCCGAGCCCATATCCTCGTAGGCTTTTTTGTAGTTACTATAATCTGAATAACGTATGTTATTTTCCAGCATCCATTTTATCGAATCATTGGAAGACATCGTAATATAATATTGCCTCAGATTCTCCAGCCGTTCATCATTCTGTGACACTATTCTTGCAGCTTTTGTCTGTGCTTCTCTCCCTGCATTACTCTGGCATTCCTTCTGATAGTCATAATAGGTATAAGCTCCGAATGCCACAAACAGAATGACAATCAGAAAAAATACATAGCGAAATACCTTTACTTTATATGAATTACGCTTATATGGAACCATGCTGAATATATTTTGAAAATCCATACTCTCTCCTTTATCCCCATGTAGCATATCGCATAGTTTATATCATATCACAGTAGTCGTTTTACGTCAATTTGAATATTATAAGTGTTTAAAACCGCTATGTATTTATGCATTTTTGACATTTTATGACACAAAAAAGACTGTAGAGTTCTATTTCTACAGTCTTTTGCCCTATTCCAGATTGGAAGTACAGTGAGGGCAACGGGTTGCTTCCTTTGCAATCTCACTTCTACAATATGGACATATTTTGGTCGTAGGTTCTGGCGGTGCTTCTTCCTCTTTCCTGATCAGCTTATCTCCGATTTTATTAATGGCTTTTACCAGAACAAAAATCACAAACGCTGTGATCAGGAAATTGATAACAGCCGTTATGAAATTGCCATAACACAGAACAGGAGCATTCTCTCCGCTTCCCAGTGTAACCTTTAAGTTAGAGAAATCCGTACCGCCAAAGATTCCAAGAACAGGAGTCAGAATATCCTGATTGAGTGATGTAACAATGGAAGTAAACGCACCACCTACGATTACACCGACTGCCATATCCATGACATTGCCACGCATGATAAATTTCTTAAACTCTTCAATAAAACCTTTTCCTTTGTTCATACCTAAGACCGTACCTTTCTGTTATTTATCGTTTTATTTTCTGTGTCCCGCTCTGTCAGCATCCTCTCTGGTCTTATGCACTGTTCTCTTGGGATGATGAGGCGGTGCATAGGTAGAAGATAATTTCAGTGGTTCTCTGCCGATATTTCTGATATTATGCCAGGTGCCAGCCGGTACAAATACAACATCTCCCTCAAATATCTCAAGTTCCATGTTAGGTCTGCACTGACAATTGCCCATCATGGCAATACCTCTGCCCTGCTCCACACGTATCATCTGATCTGTCTTCTCATGTACTTCCAGCCCGATCTCTCCTCGCGGCGGGATGCTCATTAATGTCATCTGCATACATTTACCAGTCCAGACACTCTTGCGGAAATTGCAGTTTTCTTTTGCAGCCCTGTTTACATCCATAATCATCGGCGAGGACTCTCTATCCTCCATACCTGAACAACGATTACAGCACATATCATACCCTCATTTTTCTTTTATTTATAATATATGTGTCGAATCCTGTAACGTGTATCATTGTAGCATGTCATTGGTACTCTGTAAATATTTTTACCCGGTCTGGTGCAGGGTTTCCTTCTTTTACGAATTAATAGCCCATTTCAGGGGATGCAGGCATTGCCGGCTTTTTCTCCGGGATATTGCCTACAGCAGCCTCTGTTGTCAGTAACGTAGAGGCGATGCTCTCCGCATTGACCAACGCACTGTCTGTCACTTTCACAGGATCAATGATGCCATTTGCCATCATATCTACATACTCTTCGCTGACAGCATCAAATCCAATACCATCTGCGGATTCCTTGACTTTATTGACTACAATAGCTCCTTCCAGCCCCGCATTCTCAACGATAGTTCTAAGTGGTGCTTCCAATGCCCTTGCAACGATCAAAGCACCTGTCTTCTCATCGCCTTCGAGCTTGGCTGCTTCTGCAAGAACTGCTTTCTGTGCATGGATATAAGCAGAACCGCCACCTGCTATAATACCCTCTTCTACAGCTGCCTTAGTCGCATTCAAGGCATCCTCGACACGATACTTGGATTCCTTCATCTCGGTTTCTGTAGCTGCACCAATCCTGATAACGCCAACGCCGCCGCTCATCTTGGCTATTCTGTCAAGATATTTCTTCTTATCATATTCAGAGGTTGCTTTCTCTGCCTGTGCCTTAATAGAAGTAATTCTCTCCTGGATGTCCTCAGACTTGCCCTCGCCATCAACGATTGTTGTGCTGTCCTTGGTGACTTTTACAGATTTTGCCCTGCCTAACATTTCCATAGAAGTATCCTTGAGCTGCATGCCAAGTTCTTCAAAGACTGCCTGACCGCCTGTCAGGAATGCGATATCCTTTAACATTTCTTTCCTGTTATCGCCATAGCCCGGTGCTTTCACTGCAACTACCTTCAAAGTACCACGCAGACTGTTTACAATCAGCGTTGTAAGTGCTTCACCGGTTACATCCTCTGCAATGATTAACAGTTCCTTACCTGCCTTGGATATCTGCTCCAGAATCGGCAGTATGTCCTGAATATTGGATATCTTCTTATCTGTAATCAGGATATATGGCTCATCCATGTTGGCAACCATCTTATCCTTATCATTACACATGTATGCTGACAGATAGCCTTTATCAAACTGCATACCTTCTACCACATCAACAGAAGTCTGCATTGTCTTGGCTTCTTCTATGGTAATGACGCCGTTCTTGCCGACCTTCTCCATAGCATCAGCGACCATTTCACCGACTTCATCACTTTCTGCAGAAATGGCAGCGACTCTGGTAATATCCTTCTTGCCACTGACTGGCTTGCTCATTTCCTTAATAGCCTTCTGTGCTGTCTCTACTGCTTTCTTCATGCCTTTTCTCAGGACAATGGCATTTGCGCCTGCTGCGATATTCTTCATACCTTCGTTAATCATAGCCTGTGCCAGAACAGTTGCAGTCGTTGTACCATCACCTGCTGCATCATTTGTCTTGGTTGCAACTTCTTTTACCAGCTGTGCACCCATATTCTCGAATCTGTCTTCCAACTCGATCTCCTTGGCTATCGTCACACCATCATTGGTGATCAGCGGGGCGCCAAATCCCTTATCCAATACAACATTTCTGCCTTTTGGTCCTAACGTTACCTTCACTGTGTCAGCCAGCTGGTTCACACCAGATTCCATTTTCTTTCTTGCATCTATATCAAATGCGATTTCCTTTGCCATCGTAATCGCCACCCTTTCTCCTATATAGAACCACCCGGCTTATTCAACCGGGTGGCTATTAGTCAATTATTCAATTCATTACTCAATGGATATGAAGTTATTCTGTTCTATCTTCTTGGCTTCCTTCTTAGGAATGTCAAGCTTTAAGATACCATGACTGAAGCTTGCCTTGATATCCTGCTGTGTAACCTCTTCGCCTACATAAAAGCTTCTCTCGCAGGCACCGCTGTAACGCTCCCTGCGGATATACTTGCCGGTCTTCTTCTCTTTCTCATCCTCGTCAAGTCCCTTGGCAGCTCTGATAGTGATATATCCATTATTCAGTTCAACAGATACTTCTTCTTTCTTGAATCCCGGAAGATCCATCTCCAGTTCATATCCATCCTCTGTTTCTTTCACATCTGTGTTCATTACATTCTTAGCTCTGTGGCCATAGAGTTTCTTCTCCACGTTCTTGAACTCTTTGTCATCGAACCAATCATCATCAAACAAATCATCAATCAAACTATTAGTTCTAAAAATACTAGGCATCAACATAAGTCATCTTCCTTTCTTCTATCTAATACCTCGGATGTCGTCTTTGTTTATTGTTTCTGGAACTCAGGTTTCCTTTTCCTTTGTTCTGACTACGTTATATACCTTTTATTAGCACTTGTCAATAGTGAGTGCTAATAATTTTTATAAAAAAACTATAAACTTGAATTTCTCTTTCTTACCATATAAAATAGAAGCAGATATTTAATTAGAAGAAAGGGGTATGTCCTGTATATGAGCGAAAAAGCAAAGGTATACTTTTCAAAGGAAATCAGTCCTGAAAAGGTATTGGAAATGTATCAGTTACTTGGCAAGAAATTAGAGGGTAAGGCTGCAATCAAGCTTCACTCCGGTGAAGTCGGCAATCAGAACTTCCTGAAACCGGAATTCTGGAAACCGGTAATTGATTATGTAGGTGGAACTGTTGTAGAATGTAACACTGCCTATGACGGCGCACGTAATACTACAGCCAAACACATGAAAACCTTACACGAACATGGCTGGAGCAAATATTTTGAAGTTGACCTGTTAGATGCAGAAGGTCCTGATATGGAGCTTCCCATTCCTAATGGTAAAGTCATCCATAAGAATTTCGTAGGCAAGGATTTGGCAGATTATGATTCTCTTCTGGTTCTCTCCCATTTCAAGGGTCATCCTATGGGTGGTTACGGCGGAGCACTCAAGCAGCTTTCTATCGGTATTGCATCTTCTGCCGGCAAGGCATATATTCACGGTGCCGGTGAACCTGAGAAGATCTGGACAGCAGATCATGATTCTTTCCTGGAATCCATGGCTGATGCTGCATCCTCCATTGTGGAATATTTCAAGGGAAATGCCATTTATATCAATGTCATGAAAAATATGTCCGTAGACTGCGACTGTTGTGCAGTAGCAGAAGATCCCTGCATGCAGGATATAGGTATCTTAATCTCTACTGACCCTGTCGCAATCGACCAGGCTTGTCTGGATCTGGTATATGCCAGCGATGATCCGGGCAGAGACCACTTAATTGAACGTATTGAATCCAGACATGGTGTACACACCATCGAGGCTGCCGCAGACCTCGGTTTTGGAACCCGCGAGTACGAACTTATCACAGTTTCCTAATATATGGAAAAGGCAAGGCTGCATAAAACAACCTTGCCTTTTATCCCATCTGTTCATACCTTTTGGAACAGTTGCAGACCACCAAATATGCCTGTCAATCTGTCAACTGGCGGTTGCAACTACTCATAATTGCGCCTTACATCGTCTATTCCCATGTAAATTACGTTCTTTTGCGGCTTAGTTCCACTCTTCTTAAAGATATCTCTGATGGTGACAAATTCATATCCCTGTTTCTTTAATTCGGGAATCAATATCTTAATCGCTTCTACGGTCTGCAAGTTATCTACCATATCATGCATGAGGATCATAAATCCCGGCTTGGCAGCCTGAAGTACTCTATCCACGCGTTCCTGTGCAGACACGGACGGCTCCCAGTCCTCACAGCCATATCCGCTGATAAAATACAGATCAATGAGATCATACATCGTCTGATTATAATTTATGTAGGGCGGTCTAAAGAATTGCGGCTTCTCACCAATTACCTGTTCGATGCGCTCTGTTGTGTAATTCACTTCATCCAGGATCTCCTGTTTGGTCAGATCTATCATGGATGGATGTGTCTTGGAATGGTTCTCTATCGTGCAGCCCATATTATAGGCACGCTTCACCAGATACTCGGTCTGCTCCGTGATATTCTGACCAATCAGGAAAAAGCTCGCTACTACGTTGTTTTCCTCCAATACATCCAATACCTTGTCTGTAATACCAAGTGTCGGACCATCATCAAAGGTTAATGTTACTAATTTACGTTCTGCCATGTCGGTATACCTCCTATATTACTATTATACTATAAAAATTTAACATCCTGCTCCAACAGTATTTTCTTTAAAGTAATTCTCCTTCTCGAAAGCTTTCAAATATATATGATGGATTTTCATAATACACACTACTGTTATAATCATCTATTTTAGGGCTGATAAAAGAATTATAGACTTTTATCAATGCATCTATTACTGCTATATTTTCTTCATCTGAAACCTGTTTAATCAGTCTTTTATACACTTTACCAATATCCCAATATGTTGGAATCGAATATTTACAATCTCCTACATTGTCGAAGGTTCCTTTTTTTATATGTGCCTCTTCTACAAAATCATCACATACACGTTCTATATTGTCACAATGATACACATCCGCCAGATCATATATTCTCTCTAAACGTTCTTTTCCTAACTGATTTACTACATCTGCCCTGACATTTTTTGTCCTTCTGGCAATATAATCAATCAAACTGCACGTATAAAAAAGATCATTGTCTTTCTTAGGCTCACGTCCTTCACCTACCATTACAATACCTCCTCATAACCACGATATTGCAGACATTCCAGTGCCTCATCTGTACAAAATACAATCTGATGTGTTGGATATTTGAATCGAGCCAATGCCCAGAATTGCTCTCTGGTAATAACGCCATCCATATAATCAGTAACAAAATTATAAATTTGATCATCTGCCATTGCTCCAATTACAATATCATAATCATGCTGTTGTCCACTACGACAGGCAATGATAAAATCAAGCCATTCTTCTGTCATTTCTTTAAATTCTTTTATATTCAAATCATCATGTAATCTTACTTCATAAATTGAAACTATTTTGGTACTATATCGTTTCGCCCATCTCTGCGCCTGTTCCTTAATTATTGTGCAATAAAATCCTGTTCCGAAATCTTTCGTATTCTTTCCTGTTCGTATTTCAGGATGTTCCACTGGCTGATAGCCACCATGATATACTGTCATTATACCCATGTCTGATACCTCTTTCAGTTCACATCGAATGTCGTTCATCAAAACTCCATATCATTAAAAACATCATAAACTATTGTCTATACCACTCGTTTTACTCTACTACCTTCGCAATTTTGTCCCCAACACATCAATATATATTGTAGCAAAATAGCATTTTATAATCAACAATTTTGCCCTTTTCAGAGGACGCTGTCTGGAGTATAATAAAACCGATTGAAAATTACTGAAAGGCATGGTGATTAACATGAAATTAAAAGAATTACAGGACGCTATGATTGCGGCTATGAAAGCAAAGGATAAATTCAGAAAGGATGCTATCGCAGCTTTAGTATCTGCCGTTAAGAAAAAGGGCATTGATGCAGGCTGTCGTGAGGATATTCCTGACGAGATGGCTAATGAAGCTATCTTAAAGGAGATTAAATCTGTAAAAGAGCAGATTGATACCTGTCCGGCTGACAGAACAGAGCTTCTGGAGGAATATAAGAAACGCTACGAAATTATGAGCGAATTTGCTCCTAAAATGTTATCTGCTGAAGAAGTCGCTGCTATTCTGCAGGAGAAATTTGCTGATGTCCTTGCTACTAAAAATAAGGGACAGATTATGAAAGCCGTTATGGGCGAGTTAAAAGGCAAGGCTGATGGTAAGGTCATCAATCAGGTTGTTGCTGATTTAACGAAATAAATATCATATGCTATTAAAAAGGGACGGTTATTCCGCCCCTTTTCCTTTATATATGATACCGCTCTATTACACATTGATGCTGTTTGCCAAATCTTCCTTCGCCTCCTTCACATACTTCAATGCATTAGCTCTGTTTGCTGCCTTTTCTTCTTCTGTGACCTGGCGGATGACTTTTGCCGGATTGCCAAAAGCCAGACTTCCATCCGGTATATGGGTGTTCTGCGTCACAAGTGCACCTGCGCCGATTATGCAGTCTTTTCCAATAACTGCGCCATTTAAAACAATGGCTCCCATTCCAATTAAAGAGTTATCCCCTATCATACAGCCATGAACTACTGCACTGTGACCTATGGTCACTCCATTGCCGATTGTGACCGGGTGCGTATTCTCCGTGTGTACAACTACATTATCCTGAATATTTGTCCCATCTCCAATGGTAATAGAGTTGGAATCTCCACGGATAGTAGCATGATACCACACACTCGCATCTTTTCCCAGCTTCACATTACCCTTGACAATAGCTCCTTCTGCTATATATTGCTCTTTTAGTGTATTCATATGCTTATTGCCCCTTTCTAATATAAGATAACTATTCAAAGTATATACTTATAAGCAACTTGACGCCAGTAGAAATTTGCATTACGACACATAAAAAGGCAGCTGCATGCGCTGCCTTTTGCCTGTCTGCATCTAATTAATCAGATATTTTATTTAATACGAAGTCATCCACAGTACCCCAACTGTTGACATTACATTTCATACGGATGCCTATTGTCAGTGTACCATCCGTAACCTGAATCTCAGGGATGGTTGGATTCTTCCAGTCATTGTAAGTTGTTACCATAAAGGACTGTGTCTGCTCTCCATCGCCGGTAACTGCATACAGCTCCATCTGGGCATCTGCTGACATATCACCGCCCTGTGCAAAAGCTGACAGTCTGTATGTTCCTGCTTCCAGATCTGTGAATTCCTGTTCAATAAAGAAATCCATATCAGAATCTCCTGACCAGAAGTGGAATGCAATATCACCTGTATGGGCATCGTCTGTCTTGTTCTGGTAGTCTGTAGGGTTGCTGTCTCCTTCATATGCAACTTTCCACATGGAAGTATCTGCATCTTCAAAGCTTGGATTCTGTACCAGGTTCTTTAACACTACTTTGACATGGCAGGTTACAGAATATCCACCATCTACAGAACCCTTGATATCATATTCACCATCCACATTAGGGTCAATTGCTGCAATCTGTGCCTCGTCCCAGGTTACATCTGCCTGTGTGTTAGCTGCATGGTTGTTATAGATCACATCTACCTGCTCTGGAAGTTCAATTGCACTGCCTGCGTTGCAGGTTACAGATACGTCAGATACATAATCAACTGCCAATGGCACATCATGTCCATCTTTTAAATACTTGAATACATTCAAGGATGGTAATGGATGACCTGTAAAATCAAACATCGCCTGGTTATCCCAAGAGCATCCACCATAATATAAACCGGCATCATCAGGATCATAATCGGAAGCATAGCTGCTTGCCCAGCCGCTGCCGTATTTTTCCCAAATAGGGGAATTATCAGCTGTTGCAGGTCCTACCGGAATCCATGTACCTTCCCAATAGAATACACCCTCCAGCCAGGCTTCATTGGCTGCTGCACATACATCACGCACCATAGTTGCCTGACTCTGTACGGTTGCCGGATAGCCTTTTACAATATCATCTGTACCTACCAGACTGTTACCTGAACCGTCTCCGTCTTCAGAGGTATAACAATAGGAAGTTTCTGCAATCATAACCTTCTTATTATAAGTCTTCTGAATATACTTTGAAATTCTCTGCATGTTATCGAAGCTGCCATCCCAGAAAGGATAATAGGATAATCCCATGATATCATAATCTACATCATTGTTCTGTAAATTAGATGCCAGACTGTCGATTTCCCCATTGCTTTCAATATTGGTATAATGAATTACTACCTGTATGTCTTTATTGTAAGTATCCGCAATCTCACGGACAGCCTTAGTTCCGGACTTCAGAAGCTGTGTTACGTTGGGCAGATAATATTCACCAGCCATGCCATTGTTGATTTCATTACCAACCTGTACCATCTCAACATCTACGCCTTCCTCAAGAAGCTGTGTCAGACTGTCTTTGGTGTAATCATACAAAGCATCACACTTCTCGTCAATTTCCATGCCTTCCCATGCCTTAGGTGCATGCTGTCTCTTAGGGTCAGCCCAGAAATCAGAATAGTGGAAGTCAATGCATACTTTCATGCCATATTCTGTTGCACGCCTGCCCAGTTCGATTGCTGTTGGCAGATCATTATTGCCTCCGCCATAGCCATTGCCGTTCTCATCATACGGATCATTCCACACTCTCAGACGAATGTAATTCACACCTGCTTCTGATAAAGTCATGAATACATCCTGTTCCTCACCATCAAAGTTATAATATTTTACACCGCTGTTCTCAAGTACCAATACAGCAGAAGCATCCATACCACGGATAAAATCATCTGAGATTCCCTCGACAGGTTCTACATAGATATCTGTTGCATCTGTAACGGTAGTTGCTTCTTCTGCTTCCTGCGTTGTCTCCTCCTGTGTTGTTTCTGTTGCTTCCTGAGCTTCTGTCGTTGCCTCCGTCTGTGCTACAGCTTCTTCACTGCTGTTTCCACACCCTGCTAATGCTGTTGAGCAAAGGCTGACACTGATACATAATGCCAGAAATTGCTTTTGAAATCGTTTCATAATTGTAGTCCTCTCAAACTCTTCAAATATACCTTCTGTTCCGGTGTAATCCGATAGCTCTCTACTGCCTTCTGAATGGTCTTTCGATGTACCCAGTCTGACAGCACCCTCTTCTCCAGATAGGGAATCGCTGCCTCCCACTGCTTCGCCAGCGCCGTTGCAAGATACCAGGCAATCATCATATTGACATAGTATTCCTCTGATTGTACCGCTGCTGCCCATTCCAGATATTGCGGTTCAAAATCTTCATCCAGATACAGTCTCATCAACATACCTATTCCATAACGTACTTTATAAGTGTGTCCTGATGCAATCCACTGTCTGATCTGTGGCAGAAGTTCAGCTTTATGTGCTGCAAAACATGCAGGCTCTGAGAAATCGCAGGTTGCCCAGTTATCTATATATGGCAGGAAACGATTCACTTCCCGTAAGCATGTCTCATAATCCTTTATCTGCGTAATGAGCAGCATATGCAGATTGTTCTCTTCATAATATTGATGTGGCAGTTCCTGCAGGAAATCCTGCAATTGTGGATCTTTTGCAAAATTTTTGGCAAATTTACGAAGAACCGGAACCCTGATTCCTATCACATTCTCTTTGCTGATATTCGGCATCAGTTTACTGTGGAAATCACGATATTTTAAATCCTGCAGTGCAAACAACTGCTCCTGTACCTCTTTCATAGTCTGCTTTCTCCTTATGCACGGTTCTGGAATGTCTTTTTCACCATGATATACATTAACACAATGAAAAACAGCACAAAAAATGGCATTAATGCCACGGAAATATGATTTGCAATCAAGCCAAATACCGGAGGCATAAAGGTAGAACCTACATAGGCACTTGCCATCTGAATGCCAATGATTGCCTGTGAATTCTGTGCTCCGAAGTTATCCGGCGTTGCATGTATAATAGAAGGGTACACCGGTGCACAGCCAAGCCCCATCACGACCAGCCCACCAAGTGCTGCCACATCTGTCTTCAGCGGAAGAATCATTGCGATGCATCCAAGTAATAAAATACCGGTTCCTATACGGATCAGATTATAATCGCCAAGTTTCTCTGTCACAAGACCTGATAAGAATCTTCCTGCTGTGATTCCAATGCAGAACAGGGAGGCAAATGCCGCCGCTTTCTGCGCTGTTACGCCTTTTGCTCCTACCAGATAACTACTGGACCATAACAATAACGTGGATTCTAATGAGCAATAGGAGAAAAAGCCAAGCAATAACTGTGGAACTCCCTTGATCTTCAATGCTCCCCGGATACCGATCACTGCTGCCTGCTCTGCCTTTTGCTCATTTGCCTTGCGATTGACCTTCCATACAGGAAGTGTCACGAGCAGAATCACCGTAATGCCCATTTGCAGAAAAGACACCATGCGATAACCATTCTGCCATACCGACGTAGTCAGGGCATAGCTCATGATATAAGGGCTGATGATCGTACCCACGCCCCAGAAACAGTGAAGCCAGCTCATATGTCTGGAATTATAATGCAATGCGACATAATTGTTCAGTGCTGCATCTATGGCTCCTGCCCCCAGTCCGTATGGAATCCCCCACAGACACAGCATCCAGAAGGCTGATGCCGTGGAAAAGCCATACAGTGCGATTGCGGTCAAAAGGACACTACATACCGTTACAATATTCACTCCCAGCTTCTTCGTCAACCTCTCAGACATCAGACTTGAACATATTGTTCCAAATGAAATGATCATTGTCACTGCCCCCGCATAAGACAATGGTACCTGAAGCTCCTGATGAATCACAGGCCAGGCTGAGCCTAATAAGGAGTCTGGCAGCCCCAGACTGATAAACGCCAAATAAATTAACAACAATAATAAAGTATACATTACACTCTGATTCCCTTCATCACAAAATTCATTATCTCTTTTCCGTCAAAATCTTTCCACAGGAAAGTTCCATCTTCCAGTGTCATATATCCATGCCAGCTATCTTCCTTGGGCATAGACACAGAACCAGGGTTGAGATAGACATATTCCTCATGTTCTACACATTTTGGAACATGGGTATGTCCATGCAGCAGAATATCTCCCTTATGTAAAGGTGGCAGATGCTCTTCATTAAAATGATGTCCATGAGTTGCATATACAATGCCTTTTCCCAATTCCAGCACACAATAATCTGCCATAATCGGAAATTCCAGCACCATCTGGTCTACTTCCCCATCACAGTTACCACGTACACACAAAATATCCTGCTTGCGTGCATTCAGCATGGCAATGACCTATTTAGGGGCGTACTCTGTGGGCAGATCATTTCTCGGCCCATGATACAAAATATCTCCAAGCAGAAGCATTCTGTCTGCCTTCTCCAGATCATATGCTTCCAGCAACTTTCTACAATAATAAGCTGATCCATGCAGATCAGATGCAATTAACCACTTCATAGCCTGACTTCTCCTTTTATCAAATGCAAATAAATATACAGCACCAAAAGAGACGCCTGGGCGCCTCTTCATCTTAATTCAGCATTATTTCTTTTTAAAAATTCTATATCATTTCCATACTGACTGGCAAGCTCAGCATCATTTTCCATAAAAAGCTCATACTTCTGTGGTGCTATCTTAGCTGGCTTCTTTCTCTCATATATTGTAAGATTCCAGGAATGTTTACATTTCTTACATCTATAGATCAGCCATACATCCACACGATTACCATTGGCATTGACTCCATTCTTGTATTTTTCACATATTTCATGGTTTCTCATCCCATAATATTGCCTGGACTGGGTCTGACTTCCCCAGTCTTTCTTCTCCCTGCATGGAATATATATACTCTTTCCACTGACATATTGCTGAATAGTCTCTATTAATTCTCTGGGCAGAATCTCTTCTGCTCTTAACTGGCTCATGATAATCCTCCTGTCTTTGTTTGGGGATTCTGAGCTTAACTATTCATCTCTTTATTTTAAGCTCAGACTACTGAGCCATAACGTATCTGTTTCTCATATAATTTTGCTCCCTTCCATGTTCATACCTCTATCGTACAGGTTAAAAGCCGTTTTCGCAACCTCATTTTTATTTTACAAAAGAACTTGTTCCTATTGTTATTATTTGAAGTAATTCTGTATCACACACTCATGTACCTTTCCCGCTTCGTCACGGATCAGTACATCCCATTCGTCAATGATTACAATAAATTTATTCCCTGTTGCAGCATATATATAGGACATAGCCCCATATGCAGTCTGCACTGTTTCAGGAATGATGTTTTTCATTTGGTTCTAAACTTCCATCTCTTCCCAGACCTTTTCGAACAATCCATGCACCCATACATACTGGTCATTTGTCTCATAGTGACGATAAGTACCTTCAAACATCATAATCAAGTACAGATACACGTCATACCATGCGCACCGGATTCTCTGGGCTTTTGTCATTTCTTGTATTCCATATCCTTCTAAAAAGGCAGTATTTCTTACATGATATCTGAAATGGTCTTCCATCAGACCATCCGCCCACTTTGCTCTCTCCCAGTCGATCATTCCATGAAAATGTCCATTCTTTACAAAAATATTGCCATCCCAAGAATCAAAATGAATCAATGAGGGTTCTTCAACTTCTCTAAAATATTCCCGATGCTGCTTTAGTCTGTCAAGTATCGTTTCATAAGATGTTCCAATATCAATATGGACCCTTTTCCCATCTTCTATTATATTTTCCATCAGATGATAAAAGGCTGCGAACCAGTCATCCCATTGAAGCTCTTTCATCCAGAAGTGTCCGAATCGTTCCCCTTTGAGCTGATTCAGACGATGCAGATATGCTCCTGTTTCACAATCTATAGTCTGCTGCTCTTCCTCTGTCATCTTCTGCTTTATTGCTGCATAGCTGTCACCTTCCAGACATTCCATGATAAAATAGGAACTCCCACTCAAAGAAGAATTCTCTTCAAAGGCATAAACAATCGGCACGCCCTCCATTCCCTTTTGTCGCGCCAATGTCATTGCCCTTACTTCCGTCTGCATCATTCCCTGTTCACAGGACATCATCACAATTCCATTCTTTGGCGCTACTTTCAGTACAACTTCTCTTCCATCTGAAAGTTTTATCCGATATGCAGTATTGCAGAAACCATCCAGAAGCTCTGTATAGGAATTTACTTCCGTGTCTTTTCCAAATGTATGTCGTACAATATCATAAATCTGCTGCTTTTCTAATCTGTTTTTGGTAACATTATAGCTCATACCTGTCTCCCTTTTATGTATGAAATTTCTTTCCCATTTTATATTCTGCAATCTGTCCAACCTGTTCAAAGCCGATTCTTTGATACAGCCGATTAGATGCCGGATTGTCTGCATCAGCATACAACATTATCTCATTTTCATTCTGTTGCTCGTTTCTGCACATTTCAGAAACCAACATTCCTGCATATCCCTTTCCCCTTTTACTCCGGTCTGTAACAACCGTATTGATTCTGGTGAATTCTTTTCATAAAATTTTGGCATCGGGGCACAATCAACTATATCTGCTCATCCACCCCCGCGATATGTACCAGTCTGTCAGCCACATCTTCTACCCGCAGAAAAGCATTCTCTGCCTTATCGCTCACTGTCTTCTGGCTCTTACCCTGTTCCACTACATGACCTGTCTGCTCACGGAGACTTGCCACCAGTTCCTGCATCCGCTCAGAAGTATCACCAAGCTTATGTGCAAAATTCTCTGTCTCCTCGCAGGCCTTCAATACCTGCATAGCCATTTTTCTGGAATCCGTCTGCATTTTACCGATCTGCTCTGCCTCTTGTCTTGCTCCATCAATCTGTGAAAGTCCTTCCTCTATTGAAGTAACATTTCTCTTATTCGCATCCTGAACCTTTTCCAGAAGTTCTCCTATATTGCCTATGATTCCTTTGATGGACTCACTTGCTGTCTTGGAATCCTCTGCCAGAACCCGCACTTCTTCCGCTACTACAGCAAAGCCTTTACCATGTTCTCCTGCTCTTGCTGCTTCGATGCTTGCATTCAATGCCAGAAGATTCGTCTGTGCGGTAATGCTTCCTATGGTCTGTGCAAATTCTGACACTTCATCCATAACGTTCTGCAACCGATCAATAGAACTCTCTGTATCTGTAGCAGTCTCCCGCATCTTCTCCATGCTTGCTGCAGTATCTGTCATATATGTGATATATTCACCCAGTTTTTCATAAGTATCACCTGCAATGCCGACCATCTGATTACTTTGCTCTCTGATGTGTTCCGCATTTGCAAGGGCGGTTCTCGTTTCCTGATTCAGTTCCATGGCAAGCTGCTCATTTCCATCACAATCCAGTAAGGTCTGTTCTGCTGCCATAGTGATCTGCTCATTTGTACTGCGAAATTCTGCAATGTTCTCTTTAAAACTTACGGTTTCTGCACGTAACTCTGTCGATGCATGATTACACTCTTCTACAAGGACGGCTATCTTTTGTGTGGTATTCAGACTTTCCAGAACTTTTCGGGCTCCCTCAGCGATTTTAACACATACCAGCGCCATAACGATATTTTCAATTAAAAATCCAACACTTCTGCTTACAAACCATGTAAAATTCGTATCAAATTCTACCTGTTGCACCCCTTTCGAGCGCAAAAACAGGGAAAGTACCAGAAAAAGATAACTGAATATAGAAGTCTGCAAGGTCAGCTTCTTATCATAATAGAAAATGCTGAACACTATAGGAAGCGCATAGGTCATATAAATTCCTACAGCCGCATTGCTCGCCATAATAGTCAGTAAAGCACACAATGCCACCAATACTATGTATTTCAATACATTAGATGGAACGCCCACTTCCTTTCGTACTTTAGAATTTATACACAAAACGCAGACCCATTTTCCAAAGAAAACAGCTCTGCGTCTTAGCGTCTGGCTTATATTCTATTCTTATGCATGCGAAAGCTCCGGGAAATAAAGCTTCTCCCTCTCGATACTTTCCATTTCCTGTCCTCTATAAAACAAACGATAATCATCACTTCCATCATAGCGTTCTGCGATACACATATGCATATCCTCCTGAACAGGTGTAAAACCCAATCGGCACTTATGATATTTACCACCTATTCGTGACAGAACATCCGAGAGTAGCACTTTGTTCTCACATATAATACTTTGCAAAAGCAGGGTATCTTCCTCCATCTCTGCAACAATGAAACAATCCAGATCCTTTGCATAATATACGTTTTCCATATCTGCTGTATAGAACATCTGAAGCCCAAATTTGTTGAGCTGCTCCAAAGATGAATTAGATGCACTGCAACGAACCATATTCATATATTTCTGTTTCATTTGTTCATCTGCTGTATTTACAGGCATGAAAATCTCCCCTGTTGGCTTTTTTCCACAAAATTCTTCCTTAACTGCATATCGGTATTCCATTTCCTTTGAAAAGCCGCACTTGTCATAAAAATCTACAGCACTCAAATTCGCAAACAGATAAAATCCATCACATTCGTTCTCATACTGTTTTATTACATGCTCAATCAGCTTTTTTGCCAATCCTTGTTTACGGTAATTCTCATCAGTCATAACAGTTCCAATCTGTATGTAATGCTTCTCTACACCATTTTGCAGAAAAGTCATCCTGTTTGCAGATACGTTAGAGATTATTTTGCCATTTTCCATAAATGAATATGGAATATAATCACCCTCAAAATATCCGCCCATCACCCAGCTTTCAAAATCAAAGCAGAATGTTTTCCTGGTTAATTCATTTAAAGCGTGACGTAATGTATCGTCATGCATATAATCGCTTACTAATTCCATGTTATTCTGTCTCTCCTGTTTTTCGAATGTTACTGTCTGCTCCTTCATAGAAATTTTAGCCACCCTAAAACCATACTGCAAAAGTTCCTTTTTGAATGTAAGAAAAGAATGATCTATAGGCACTCCCACAATGTTTTCAATTTCAGCATAAGTCAACTTGAAATCGTCTGTTTTATTTTTATTTATCCACTTCCATAAAGGATCATATTTGCTCATAGCAACACCTCATTCTATTTCATTCAATGCCTGAATATCTTTATTTTTGTACGAAACGCAGCTAATAATAAAACCAAGCGTACCAGTGCACAAAAACATACAAGCCATGCCGCTTCCAACTCCTGTTCCTACAAGTTTTTCCAATATAGGTACGATTGGAGCACCAGACATCATTCTTACCCGGTTCTTCGTTTCTTTTTTCATAGTAACAATAATGCCATCGGCAATTCCTCCAATTCCCATAGCAGCATTCACCAAACCAAGCACCATATTATTTTCTCCGCTCCTTGCTAAAATCATAGGTGAAAGAATGTTTTCATAGGTCAATCTGGAGAAAAAGTTTATTGCAGCCATCGTCAGCATCATTACAAGAAGTCCTCTGTTTTTCCATAAAAACTGCCATCCTTGTGTTGTTCCACTAAATAAAGATGTCTTTTGAACTGTATCCTTTTCTTCTTCAATCTTTATCAAAAACAGCAATACAAGGAACGCTGCCATGAAACTTACAATATCTATCAGCAGGACGCTCCCCATTCCAAATACTCCATAGCAGAACGCCGCAAGCACAGGGCTTGCAATTGTAACCAGGTTCATGGAAAAAGAATTCATTCCACTGACCATCTCCAGTTTTTCCTCCGGGACCAGCCTGAACACGGCAACCGAAGATGCCGGCTGCTGAAATGCATTACTGCATCCTACTATTGCATTTACAAGATAAATATGCCAAATTTCCAGTCTTCCTGCTATCATAAGACAAAAAAATGCAATCGTTCCGAGAGCCGCTAAACTATCTGCAATAAGCATAATTGCTTTCTTACTATGCCTGTCTACAAAACTTCCGGCAAATAAACTCAGGATAATATAAGGTACATAATTGCAGAATGTCATAAGTGATACTGCAAATGCCGAGTGTGTCTGGTTATATGCCCATAATGTCAATACAAATCCGGTCATTGAACTACCAAGCTGGGAAATGCTCTGTGTTACCCATAAAATAATATATTTTTCTCCCTTTTCGGAATAGTGTTCCCATTACTTAAAATTCTAAGTAAAATGCATATTTACACATGGGTTTATTGAATCTGAACTTACCTAACGGTTATTCAAACTAGAATTTGATCTAATATCCATGGTCAACATGCTGCCACTTTCCGCCATCTGTTCTAACTAAAATCCACTTCCAATCACTGTATGTACTATTTGGATTCAAAGACCCGTCTCCACCAGATGAATCAACATCGAATGAAGATAATAAAACAATGACTTCATCTGCATTGTTTCTGTCTGCCCAATCTTTATGATCTTTCGTGCAGTCATCTCCGGCATAGTAAATTTCTGTGAGAGTGCATCCTTTCCAGTCACTCTTAAACTCCTTTTTTATTGTGTCAATAGCGGCTTTAATATCCTCTTCTGAATAGCTCTCAGATTCAACACTATGAGTTTTTACTTCACTGACATCTCCACCACAAGCACTCAAAACAAATAAAAGCATAATACATAGCATTGTACATACGATTTTCTTCATACAAGACCTCCTTAAATACCGAGTGAACAAAATCGCTGCGCGATGGCCTGCCAAGGCTGTGGCGCAGTTTTCTTTTTCTCAATAATAAAATAGGCAATGGCAATTCTTACCAGTATTTGATATTGTAAAGTTACCACACAAAACAATTCAGTACAGAAAGACACCACTGCCTATGAAAAGAATACCATTTGACCGTTTTTCTGACAAGCGGTTTTATTATGCTAATGCATGATGTTGTATCATAAAAGTTGACAGCCTATTCTCAAGGATTTGATATATAATCATAATCAATACGAGAACAGGAGAAACAACCTATGGCACAGA
>OAWC01000015.1_pt1 | contig 203866 bp, 190 predicted proteins | sample 1495331 | NCBI WGS metagenome assembly OAWC01 (sample SAMEA2580115, study PRJEB22360) | human gut metagenome | biome: human gut; feature: human-associated habitat; material: faeces | place: Denmark | collected 2008/2010
TTAAGACGGTTTGGATAGAACAAAGAGAGTTATTCTTAAGAGTAATCGGATGAAAAAGTATTTGCAAAGACAGATATGGTATGATATATTTAATGTGCAGTTTTGAAGGAACAATCCTTCTCCTTAAAGATAGGGGATTGGTCAAATGGTATGATAGGGGTCTCCAAAACCTTTGGTGGGAGTTCGATTCTCTCATCCCCTGCTATTTAAAGGATTTAAGTTGAATTTCAGCTTGAATCCTTTTTTTGCATTTAAAAAGATTAATTATAAAGTTGCTAAAACTATATAATAATAATGATGAGGAGATAATCATGAATGAATCTAAATATGAGCATATAGTACACCCATTTCCACCGTTGTATAACAGTGAATCAAGAATACTGATACTTGGAAGTCTGCCATCAGTTAAGTCAAGAGAGCAGATGTTTTTTTATGGACATCCGCAGAACAGATTCTGGAAAATGATTAGTGGCGTATTTGAAGAGGCAGTTCCGCAGACGATAGAAGAAAAGAAGGCATTTATGTTAAAGCATAATATTGCAATGTGGGATACGATATACAGCTGTGACATAATTGGTTCTAGTGACAGTAGTATTAAGAATGTTGTGCCAACAGATTTAAAAAGCATTATAGATAATTCTAAGATTGAAAAAGTAATATGTAATGGGAAAACATCAGGGAAATATTATGAAAAATATCAGATGAAATATCTGGGAATTAAACCAGATATTCTTCCCTCAACAAGTCCTGCAAATGCTGCATATTCATTGGGTAAACTTGTTGAGATATGGAAGAAATCTATAATATATTAGCTTTTTAATTATTTTTCAGGTTTAACAACATTAAGAGGCATCATAAGATGATCTATGAGGATGCTATAAGCTTTATCACCATTACCAGCTTTGAGATAATCAAAGTATTTCTTGTGTTCATCTAATGTACCAGTAATACGTCCATCAACCTCAAGAGCTGACTGAGAAGTAAGTTTTATCAGATACATTAGTCTTTGAAAAATGTGAAGGCACGGGCTGTCAGTTTGGCAGTCCGCGTCTTTTAATTTGCCAATAAATAAATACTATGATATCATTAATTATTATGTAATAAAGGAATGATTCATATGGATAATATTATTATAAGAAGCATGAAAGAAGAGGATTCTTCAGAAGTCCTTGAGATGATGAAGGTGTTTTATGCCTCACCAGCACTGCTTTCAGACCCTTCAGAGGATGTTATGAAAAGGGATATTGCAGATTGTCTTGGAGATAATCCATTTATAGAGTGTTTTGTGTTCGAGAATAACACAGGTGTCATCATGGGTTATTCAATGATTGCACACAGCTATTCTACTGAATGTGGCGGTAATTGTGTGTGGGTTGAGGACATATATATTAAGCCGGATTACAGAGGAAAGAATATTGCAGGTGAGTTCTTTGAACATCTTGACAATATGTATGGAAAAGAAGCTGTAAGATTCAGACTTGAGGTTGAAGAAGAGAATGAAAGAGCAGTGAAAGCATACAAGAAGGCTGGATTTGAGAGACTCGGTTATGTGCAGATGGCTAAGGATTACTAATTGGAGTTGTTATGAATAATAGTTATAATGAAAGAAGCATGAAGATAATTGACCTTAAGAAAACTGTTTTAGAGGACAATGACGTTGATGCTGACAGATTAAGAGAAGAGTTAAAGAAGAAAAATGTATTCTATATGAATGTCATGTCAAGTCCCGGTTCGGGTAAGACTACAACTATTGTTGGTACAATTGAAAGACTTAGGAAACATTTTAATATAGGTGTAATGGAAGCAGACATTGATTCGGATGTTGATGCACTTACTGTTGCTAAGGCAGGAGTGTCAGCAGTACAGCTGCACACAGGCGGAATGTGTCATCTTGATGCTGATATGTCAAGACAGGGAATGGCTGCGTTAGAAGCTGAAGCAGATAATACACTTGATTTTATTATACTCGAGAACGTTGGTAATCTTGTGTGTCCGGCTGAGTTTGATACAGGCGCATGTCTTAATGTGGCAATTCTTTCAGTTCCGGAAGGAGATGATAAACCGTTTAAGTATCCACTTATGTTTGAGAAGTGTCAGGTTGTGATTATTAATAAGATTGATTCCATGCCGGCATTTGATTTTGATATGGATAGGGTTAAGGATAATATTGCAATGAGAAATCCGGAAGCAGTAATTTTCCCTATTTCTGCAAGAACAGGAGAAGGAATGGATGCATGGTGCGAATGGCTAAAAGACAATGCAGCACAATATTTAGGAGAGAACCAGAATGGGTAATGTAAGAGTAATTGATGTACATCAGAGTGTTTATGCAGTTAATGATGAGATAGCTGCTAAGACAAGGGCAAGGCTTAAGGAAGAGAAAACATTTATGGTTAATCTTATGTCAAGTCCGGGAGCAGGTAAGACTACGACTCTGATAAGAACAGCTAATATGTTAGGAGACAGATATCGTATAGGTGTAATGGAAGCAGATATTGATTCTTCTGTTGATGCTGAGAAGATGGCGGCAGCAGGGGTTGCTTCAATTCAGGTGCATACAGGCGGAGAATGTGCGATGGACGCTCATATGACTATGCAGGCACTTGACGAATTTGACACAGACGGGCTTGACCTTCTTGTTATGGAGAATGTCGGTAATCTTGTATGTCCGGCTGAGACAGATACAGGTGCATCATGCAATGTTGTTATTCTTTCGTATCCTGAGGGCGATGATAAGCCACTTAAGTATCCTCTTATGTTCGAGGTGTGTCATGTAGTTCTTATCAATAAAATAGATACTAAAGAGTATTTTAATTTTGATGACAAAGCAGTTGTTGAAAGAATTCACGAAAGAAATCCATTGGCAAAGGTATTTTTCGTATCAGCTAAGACTGGCGAAGGCTTTGAAGAATGGGTAAGCTGGCTTGACAATAATATTAAGGAATGGATTGGAGGTACAGTCTGATGGTAGACAGTCGTAATTTTAAAAAACAGAATCAGAAAGGACAGGGATTAAAGAAGCATAAGTGGATTCCGCTTGTTGTTATCGTAGTGCTTGCACTTGTACTTATTCTTATACAGTATTTTATGATTGATATTCTTATGGCAGTCAACACAAAATAGTTCATATATTCATGAATTCGGAAAGATTTAATAATCCCCAGCCCTGCAGATTATCTGGCAGGGCTTTTTTAGTACAGCAGGAATGGAGTCTTTTCTTTATCTCTTTAGGAGACATGTCTTTTTTTATCAGAACATCTGCAATTGCACCTGAAACAATCGGGGCAGACATGGAAGTTCCACTTTTTACAGAATATCCGCTAACGGAATTATTGCACGACCTGATATATGAACCATTTACAATAAGCTCTGGTTTTACTATACATTCACTGGTTGGACCTCTTCCTGAATAGAAATCTTTGCCATCCGGGGAACCGACTGTGATAATTTTCTTGCAGGTTCCGGGGATTGCAACAGTCTGTCGTCCAGGTCCTTCATTTCCAGCGGCTGCAACAACAATTATATTATTGTCCCAAAGCTTTTCAATTGCTTTTTCAAGAGCAATGAGATTTTCCTTCTCGCCAAATGTGGTTGCACCGAAGGATATATTGACAACTCTTATATTCAAATCCTTTTGATGGGAGATTATCCAGCCAGCAGCATCTAAAACATTTTCAATCCTGCCATTGCCAAGTCTGTCTAATACCTTGATTCCGGCAAGGCAGGCAGAAGGACAGATGCCTCTTATTCTGCCGTGGCTTGCATAACCGCTGCCTGCGATAATTCCACTTACATGGGTGCCATGTCCACAGTCGTCATAAGCATTTTTTCTGCCATTGACAAAGTCCTTGAAAGCTACTATACGGTTTTTGAAATCTATATGAGGATATATTCCTGAATCTATTACAGCAACAGTGATTAATTTATTCATAATAATTATTTTCAGAACATAATTTATATTTTAGTATATTCAGATTAGATGGTTTAGTGCGGTTATATTACAGGGATTAGATGTGACTAATTATTCATTTGCTTTTTTATAAAAAATTGATATAATTTAAATATAAAAATTATGGAGGTACTTTAATGAAACAGTTAAAGGAAAAAGTTGCTATTGTAACAGGAGCAGGTCAGGGAATAGGTAAAGGAATTGCTCTTTGTCTTGCAAAAAGAGGGGTTAAGGTTATTGCAACGGGACGTAGAGCAGAGCCAATTGAGCAGACAATTGCAGAAATTAAGGAATTAGGAGGAGAAGGCTTCGCCATGACATGTGATTCAGCAGACAGAGCAAGAGTTGAAGAGGTTGTTAAGGCTGCTGCAGAAAAGTATGGAACAGTTGATGTTGTAGTTAATAATGCACAGGCTATTGTTCCTTCTGCTCCAGTTGAAGAAACTTCTTATGATAATATGCTTAAGGCATGGCAGAGTGGTGTAATCGGATCTCTTAACTATATGCAGGCTGCATTCCCTTATATGAAGGAACAGCATGAAGGAAGAATTATTAACTTCGCTTCTGCAACAGGTATGTTTGGTATTGCAGGACAGTTAGCTTATGGTTCTAACAAGGAAGCATTAAGAGGTATGACTAAGATTGCAGCTAAGGAATGGGGACAGTATGGTATATGTGTCAATATCGTTCTTCCAGGAGCGGAATCACCAGCAGCTAAGGCATGGGCTGAGAAATTTCCAGAGGAATATGCGAAGCAGGTTAACCTTAATCCTATGAAGCGTTTTGGTGATCCAGAGATAGATATTGCTCCTGTCATTGCATTTTTAGCAGGTCCGGATTCATGTTATTTCTCAGGACAGAGTGTGATTGTTGATGGTGCTAATTCTATAATGCCATAATGGCTATATACATGTTGAAATAATTTGCTTTTTGGCGGTTCATGGAATATAATATTTACATCAATAATAATCGTGTATGAGAGGTTTATGTTATGGATAATAAGAGAATTGTAGTTGCCTTAGGAAGAAATGCATTTGGAGAAACATTTCCAGAGCAGCAGCAGAATGTTAAGAAAGCAGCAGTGGCAATAGCTGATCTTGTAGAAGCTAAGTATCAGGTTGTTATTACGCACAGTAATGGACCACAGGTGGGTATGATTCAGACAGCAATGACTGAGTTTGCAAGACTTGAGCCTGATGACAGAACAGTTGCTCCTATGTCTGTATGCGGAGCCATGAGTGAAGGTTATATTGGATATGATCTTCAGAATGCCATAAGAGAAGAGCTTATTAACAGAGGAATATATAAGACAGTTTCAACTATTATTACTCAGGTAAGAGTTGATCCTTTTGACATTGCTTTCAGTGAACCATCTAAGGTTATTGGTAGATATATGTCTAAAGAAGAAGCTGATGCTGAAGAAGAGAAGGGAAATTATGTAGTTGAAGAAGAGCCAGGTAAGTTCAGAAGAATAATTGCTTCACCTATGCCTATTGATATATATGAGATTGATGCTGTCAAGGCATTACTTGATGCAGATCAGGTTGTTATTGCAGCGGGCGGTGGTGGAATTCCTGTATTACAGCAAGGTTCACATCTTAAGGGTGCAAGTGCTATTATTGAAAAGGATTATACAGCTGCCAAGTTAGCAGAGCTTGTTGGAGCGGGAACATTACTTTTCCTTACAGCATATGATAAGCTTACTATAGGAAAGGGAACACCAGAGGAGAAGGTATTTGATACAGTTTCTGCAACAGATCTTCACCAGTATATTAAGGATGGTCACTTCCCAGCAGTTACAACTTTCCCTAAGGTTGACGCATCTATTAGATTCGTAACAGCAGATAAGGAAAGAAAGGCTATTATTGCTAATCTTGAGAAGGCTAAGGAAGGTCTTGCTGGAAAGACAGGAACAACAATTACAGCGTAATATTTTACTCATAATATCAAATAAGGCACGGACATATGATATGTGATATGTACCCTCTTTACTGGATAAACCAGTAAGGAGGGTATTTTATTTGTTATAGTTATGAATTTAAAAGAACTGCTGTTGATGAAACTGGATAGTGAAAAACTTTATGAGAAGTTCAAGAGGATTTATGATGAGAGTGTTATTAGAAATGTTGATAAAGTAAAGGTTGAAGATAGGTTGTGGAATAGGGGCAGAGGAAGGTGATTCCTCTGCTTTTAGTCGTTAAGGATAAATAGATAACAAAAAAATGATATTTATAACATCACAAAAATATGATATAATTTACAAATAGATTATGATTTGTAATGTAGGGAGAAAACATGGGTATCAAATTATTTCTGAATGATTATTATGATCTTTTAAAGTTTATGCATGATAATGAAGTCGTGATTCTGGATGAAAAAGTGATTCCATTAACACAGCAGGAGATAGCGACAACTTTAAAATGTAGCAAGATGAAGATTAACAGTATGTTTAGTATTTTGCAAAAGCAAGATTATATAGAGCAAAAAACAAGAGGAAAATATGTTTTGACGGATAAAGCAGAGAATATAATTGAAACAATAGAAACATTACAGTAGTTACAGATAAGGAGCAATATATGCCTACATTAGACTGGATAGGAAAAGACAAAGTAATTAATCATCATAAAGATGTTCCGTATAAAGTACTTGAAAGAAAGTATAGTTTTGATGAGAGTGGTATGCACAAAGAGGATATTCACAGCAATAACATGATAATTCATGGTGACAATCTTGAAGCCCTGAAGTCGCTTCTTCCACAGTATGAAGGAAAAATCAAATGTATATACATAGATCCACCTTACAATACCGGAAACGAAGGATGGATATATAACGATAACGTAAATGATCCCAAGATAAGGAAGTGGCTCGGGGAAGTCGTTGGTAAAGAGGGAGAGGATTTATCAAGGCATGATAAATGGTTATGTATGATGTATCCAAGACTTGTGTTGTTACAAAAATTGTTGGCAGATGATGGAGCTATTTTTATCAGCATTGATGATAATGAACAGGCATTTTTAAAATGTGTATGCGATGAAATTTTTGGCGCTAGAAATTTTGTGGCACAATTGGTGTGGCAAAGGACATTTGCGACTAAAAATGACGCAAAGTATTTTTCATCAGAACATGAGTATGTTTTAGTATATGCTGCGGAAATTGAAAAACTGAAAATAAAAGCATTGCCTAAAAGTGAAAAACAGTTAGAACGATATAAAAATCCAGATAATGATCCAAGGGGACCATGGATTTCGACGGATTTGCTAAGAATGGAACATAGAGATAACAGTGTTTATGAGGTACCTACTCCGCAAGGTAAATTGTACAAGCCACAACCTGGAACAAGCTGGAGACATCCTAAAGAAGAAATGATGGCATTGATAAAAAATAATGAAGTGTGGTTTGGGGCAAATGGAAATTCAAAACCAAGAAGAAAAAAATTTTTAGCAGATGTGAAGTCTGGTATAATACCGCAGACTATATGGAAACATGTTGATGTTGGACATACACAAGAGGCAAAACAACAATTAAAAAAAATATTAGATGCTTCAACGGATTTTTTTGCTACACCTAAGCCAGTACGTCTTATTAATCAGATTTTGAGAATCATTTGCGATGATGGAGATATTGTACTTGACTCATTTGCTGGTTCGGCAACTACTGCACATGCTGTGATGCAATCAGATTTGAAATTATCTTATATTATGATAGAGGTAGAGGATTATGCTGACACAATAACAGCCGAACGTGTAAAAAGAGTGATTGATGGTTATGGGGAAGGAAAGAATGCAGTAGATGGAACAGGTGGTAACTTCTCATATTATGAATTAGGAAGTCCATTGTTTTTGCAGGATGGAACTATCAACAATGATATAGATACAGCTGAAATTAGAAAATATATCTGGTATACAGAAACCAATGGGCTTGAGTATACTGAGAACAAACAGGAGAAATATTATATTGGCTCTCATAATGATACAGCATATTATTTTTATTATGAAAAGGACAAGGCTACAATACTTGACTATTCTTTTTTGGCAACGGTAAATGTAAAGAACCAGGCATATATTATATATGCTGATTCTTGCGCATTATCAGATATTGATTTACAGAAGTGGAATATTACATTTAAGAAAATACCAAGAGATATTGAGCATATCTAGAAAGGACAAGGTATGGAACTTAAAAATTATCAGATACAGGTTATAAGAGATTTAGAACGATTTTTAGAGCTGCTTATAGAGAAGCAGAGTATAAGTTCAGCATACAGCACTTTATGGAATGAAAAAGGAGTGAATGTGGGGATAGATGGAATGCCACCATACAAAACGGAATTAGCAGGAGTTCCACAGGTGTGCTTCAAAGTTCCAACAGGCGGTGGAAAAACATTTCTGGCGGCAAATTCAATTAAGCCAATATTTGATTCTATGCCACATATACATCCTAAAGCAGTAGTATGGCTTGTTCCATCAGATGCAATACTTACTCAGACATATAGAACATTAACGGATAAGAATCATGATTATAGGAAGAAAATAGATGTTGATTTTGGTAATAAGGTCGAGATTTATTCTAAGCAGCAATTGTTAAATGGACAGAATTTTAATCCAACTTCGGTTAGTGATAATTTATCAGTATTTGTATTGAGCTATGATTCATTTCGGACGAGCAAAAAGGATGGAAGAAAAGCGTATCAAGAGAATGGTAGTTTGTTGCCATTTGTGAGATTTAAACAGGATAGTGGTTCGTTGTTGGAAGATACGGATGAAACAGCTTTGATACAAGTTATCCGTAAATTGAATCCAGTTGTTATTGTTGATGAGAGTCATCATGCTACAAGTAAGCTCAGTAAAGAAATGTTACAGAATTTCAATCCTTCATTTGTACTTGATTTGACCGCTACACCGAAAAATGGAAGTAATATTATCTCATTTGTAGATGCAAGACAGCTTAAAGCAGAAAATATGGTTAAATTACCTGTAATTGTTTATAACAGAAAATCTCAGGAGGATGTCTTTGTATCAGCCATTTCATTAAGAAGAAAATTAGAAAATGAAGCGGTTGAAGAACAGAAAAATGGTGGCAGATATATCAGACCAATTGTTTTATTTCAGGCTCAGCCTAGAACCAATGATGACAGTACAACCTATGATAAGATAAAGCATACTCTTATTGATATGGGGATACCAGAATCTGAAATTGCAATAAAGACTGCGGACAGGGATGAGTTAAAAAATATAGATTTAAGCAGCCACGATTGTAGTATCAGGTATATCATTACAGTTAATGCATTAAAGGAAGGATGGGATTGTCCATTTGCATATATATTGGCAACAGTCGCAAATAGAACATCAAGCATAGATGTAGAACAGATTTTAGGAAGAATTCTCAGACTTCCTAATACGAGAAAGAATAAAAGAGAGGTATTGAACCTTTCGTATGTTATTACATCATCAAATGCTTTTTATGCAACACTTGACAAGGTAGTAGCAGGACTTAATGCGGCTGGCTTTACAAGTAAAGATTATCGTATAGACGATTATGTGGAACAGGATACTGAATTTCCAGTAGAACAAGCTGGTAATATACAGACAGAGTTAAAGTTAGATAATGATGTAACTGATGATACAAATAATGTTTCGGATGAGATAGATTCTTTAAATGTAGACTTTGTGAGGGAACAAATATCACCATTCGTAAATAATGAAAATATGGAATCACAGAGTCAATCTAAGGTTAATGATGCGGTAACAGATATGCTTGACCATGCAAAAACACAGAATGAATTATATTGGCAAGACTTTGAGAAAACAGAAGAATATCTGCCAGTACCACCAGAGGTTGGAAATAAGATGAAGCATTACAAAATAAATCAGTTATATGCTAGTGAAGCCGGACAGTTAGAGATACCTCAATTTATGATAGAAACAGGCAGATCTCTATTTTCTGAACATGAGCATCAAGTATTAACAAAAGAAAATCTGTATGCAGGATTTTCATTATTAGATAAGGATACTGTAATTGATTTTGACAGCATAGATTCAGAAATTGCAAGAATTGATATTGATGATTCAGATGCATTGCCAAAAGCATGGAAATTGCAGGGCTTTGATAGCCAAAATGTAAAACAGTGGTTTGATGAACAGCCGTCAGATAGAAAAATGCGTCTGTGCAAGGATATGATAATAAAGAAATTATCAAAGAATAATGCGATAAATGATAGAGATTTGGAGGTATATGTAGACAGGATTATTCAGAATCTTACAGAGGATCAATTAACAGATATGGAACAGACACCAGGTATCTATGTTCTGAAAATTAATAAAAAAGTTAATTCACTTTTAAATGAATATGCTAAGAAAATGTTTTATGAATGGGTGGAACAAGACAAAATTTCTTGCCAGCCATCATATAAATTACCAAGAGAGATATCACCGACAAATACTATTGCATCGATTCCAAAATCACTATATAACGAAGAGGAAAAGTTTGATACCGAATATGAAAGAAAGGTAGTCATGGAATTATCCTCATTAAACAATATTAAATGGTGGCATAGAAATATGGCAAGAAAAGGATTTGCCATAAATGGTGCTGTAAACGCATATCCGGATATTATGGTGAGAACATAAAGCGGTAAACTATTACTAATAGAAACTAAAGGTGATCAGCTTGAAAATTCTGAATCCAGAGAAAAAGCCGAAACCGGAGCAAAGTGGGCAGAGATGGCTGGAAGAATGTATAAGTATTATATGGTGTTTGAAACAAAGAATCCTGGATATAATGGAGCTTATTCTTATGAGGAGTTTATGAGGATTGTTAAAGAGTTGTAGTAAATAGAAAGGAAAGTACGTATTGATGCGTAGAGAAAATCCAAGATGGGAGTATAGAAGAGAAACATCAGCATACGATAAGTCCGATTATAGGAGTAAATTTTATAAGGGTAAATGGGAAAAAGCTTGGATAAAAGATAGAATCCAATATGCTTCAGATAAAAAAATAGATTTATATGAATCGATGTGGGAAGGTTATATAGATAAAACAGAACATATGCCCAAAAGTTTGTTTAAATTTTTTCCATTTAATCATAATAGTTTAAAATGTATTGAAACCAATTCTGTTTTTATGAATAACCCTAGTAACTTTAATGATCCATTTGATTGCTTATTGTGCGCAAATGAAAATGAATTTCTTAAATACTGTTTATTGGATTATCTGAAAGAAACGGACGCTGTTGGACGAGAGATATTATCACAAGATGAATTGAATAAATTGGAACATAGTTATTGCGGTGATTGGGAACAGCATAATGGAAGTATATATAATACTTTTGATAGTGTTGTTACTCATATCTGTTATGATCCTGAATTAAGAAAAGAACGTAAAGGAAGCGATGAAATTAGTCGGAAACTATATTATGATAGGATAAAATATGAAAATGGACTAAAAGAGCTAAGAAAAAATATGATACAAGTAACTTCATTTGCTAATATTGATGATTTTAAGTTGACTTCTTATATGGAATTATGGGCACATTATGCACAAAATCATGAAGGTTTTTGTGTTGAGTACGATTTAACACGACCTATTGCAGATTCAAGAGAAAATGCAATGATTCTAGGGGGATTATTGCCTTGCGAATATGGAGCAAAACAGATTATTTTAAGTAAAAGAAAAATATACAAGTATATAAACAAAATCCCGCTTACAGCATATGAACAGATGGAACTTGATAAAAGTTTAATGCTGTCATTTATCACAAAATCTTCATCGTGGAAATATGAAAATGAATGGCGACTTTTGCTGCCTGTGGATATATGTAAAATATATGACAATATGATACCATTCTTCCCGATAAAGGCAATTTATATTGGATGCAGAATGCATAGGGATAATAGAGAGTATTTGTATTGTTTGGCAAAACGTAAAGATATTAAAGTTTATGATATGTCTATGCATGAATATAATTTTGAACTTGAAGGTGAGTATTGCGAAGCCGATATAAATAATTATTTTCAATCAAAGGAAGAGAAGAGACAGAGAGAGTTAAGAGATAGTAAATATAAGTTTTGGAAATAAAAATCAAATAAGATACTAAGAAAATTAGAAATGATAATTATGTTTAGAATATAGCTGTGTAGGAATGGAGATGACGCTATGGAACTTGAAATGGATGTAGAGGATTTATTAAACAAAAGAAAATTAGAATCAGACCGAATAGAGTTTAAGACTGGGTGGAATCCTGACGATATCTACCATAGTGTCTGTGCATTCGCAAATGATTATAATAATGATGGCGGCGGTTATATTGTTGTAGGCGTTGAGGAAGAAAATGGTGTTGCCAAGCGTCCGGTAAAGGGCTTACCTGAATATATGTTGGATTCAATACAGAAAGATATGTTGGGGTACAATAATTTGATTTCTCCACCCTACTTTCCACAGGGGATACCAGCAGAAGTAGATGGAAAATGGATTTTTGTAATTGTTGTTAGAACAGGACAGCAGCGACCTTATAAATCACCAGAGCATGTAACAAGTAAGAAAGAAAAGAAGTACAATTATTATATTCGTTATCAGACAAGTTCTGTTAAGGCAAATAGAGAACAGGAGCGAGAACTGATTAATATGTCAGATCAAACCCCGTTTGATTGCAGAGCAAACCATAAGGCAACATTTGAGGATATTTCACCGGTGCTGTTAGAAGATCATTTGAGAAAAACCGGTAGTAAGCTTGCTAAACAGGTAAGGGAACGTGGTGTTGAGAAAATACTTAATGATATGCAGCTATTGGTTGGTCCTCCAGAACTCAGATATATTCAGAATGTGGCAATTATGATGTTCTGTGAGCATCCAGAAAAATTCTTTGGATATACTTATGTACAGATGACCTCTTTTCCTAAAGGAAGCATTGAAAATCCAAGTATTAGTGAAGATTTCCCTAATATTACAGGTTCGGTGCCACAGATGATTCAGGCAACAATGGAAAGATTTCGTAATTTGATTATTCGAGAGAAGGTAATTAAAGTACCAAATCAGATGGAGGCGTTAAGGATATTCAATTATCCATATCAGGCGATAGAGGAGGCTGTTGTAAATGCCTTTTATCACAGAGATTATATGTCCTTTGAACCAGTAACTATAGAGATAGAGCCGGATTGCATAAATATAATGAATTTTCCGGGGATAGACAGATCTATTTCAGAGAAGACAATATCTGAGGGAAAGAGATTTGTTTCTAGGTATTATAGAAATAGACGACTTGGCGAGTTTTTAAAAGAACTGGATTTGTCAGAAGGTCATTCTTCAGGTATACCAACTATACAGGAAGAACTTGAAAAGAATGGCTCACCAAGAGCGGAGTTCTTTACGGATGAAGATAGACGAGCTATGAGAATAAGAATTCCAATCCACCCGGCATTTTTGGAAGCGGATGATGAAGTTTTGCTGCCAGATAGCTATGAGAAAGCGACGAAAAAATCATCAAAGAAAAAGATAGAACAATATGAAAAAATCTTAAAATTATTAAATGATGGTGAATGGCACAAAACAGCTGAAATAGCTGATAATCTGGGATTAAAGGATACTAGGACAAAGGAATTGTTAAAGGAATTAATTGCACTTGATAAACTCATTGATAATGGGAAAACAAAAGGCAAGTTGTATAGATTAAAATAATTCGTCGCTTTTTTCGTTGAAAAAGCGACGAAAAAAGCGACGAAAAATATCTTAAGCAGCTTCTTTAACTCCGTTGCCGAAGAAATCTTCATACCATACAAGGAACATGTAAATTGTCCATATCTTACGTGAATTATCGGCCTTACCTTCTTTGTGATCATCAAGATATTTAACAATCTCATCAGTGTTGAAATACTTTTCAGCAGCTTCACTTGTGAAAGCCTTTTTAATCATATTATAGTACTTCTCATCCTTGAGCCAGATTCTGATAGGAACAGGGAATCCAAGTTTCTTCTTCTCAGCAACCATGTCTGGAAGATGTCTATGGGCAGCCTGTCTCATGGCATACTTGGTATTACTCTTGTTAACCTTGTACTTAGTTGGAATAGTACGGGCAACATTGAATACTTCCTTATCAAGGAAAGGAACTCTTACCTCAAGAGAATGAGCCATACTCATCTTGTCAGCCTTAAGTAAGATATCGCCTATCAGCCAGAAATTGATATCAATATATTGCATCTTAGTAATATCATCCTTATCAGCAACCTTATCATAGAAAGGCTTTGTAAGTTCCTTATGGTCATACTTGCCGGTAGGATTCTTTAATATCCTGGCACGCTCTTTTTCATTAAACATGAAAGCATTACCTATGAATCTTTCTTCAACTGTCTTGCTTGCTCTGTTCAAGAAGCTTTTTCCCTTGAATTTGAATGGGATAGCGTTGGCAATATTGGCAAGTCCTTTTCTTAAGCCCTTAGGGAGCTTCTGAAATTCTGCAAGGTCAAGTGGTTCTCTGTAAATGTTATATCCACCGAAGAACTCGTCAGCACCTTCACCTGACATGGCAACCTTTACATGCTTGGCTGCTGTCTGGCTTACAAAGTAAAGTGCAATGGCAGCAGGGTCAGCTAAAGGCTCGTCCATATGATACTGGATTTTAGGAATTGCAGCCCAGTATTCTTCACTTGAAACAAGCTTTGAATAATTGTCAATCTTAATCTTGTCAGATAAAGCTTTGGCATAGTCAATCTCGTTGTATTTTTCATAATCAAATCCAACAGTAAATGTTTTGTCACCGTTAAATGTAGCAGCAACATAGCTTGAATCAACACCGCTTGAGAGAAATGAACCAACCTCAACATCACTGATTTTATGGTGTTCAACTGAATCATGCATAACATCGTCGATTTCATCAACAAATTCATCTAAAGACTTGCTCTCATCAGCATCAAATGTTGGCTCCCAGTATCTTTCAATGTTAAGCTCGCCTTTGTGGAATGTAAAGCAGTGACCAGGCATCAACTTGAATATTCCTTTGAAAAATGTTTCATCAAGTACTGAGTACTGGAATGTGAGATAATTCTCAAGTGCAACAGGATTAACCTCTTTCTTATAAGCAGGATGCTCTAAGATACTTTTAATCTCTGAACCATATATCATGTTGCCGTCTGCAACTGTGTAGTAGAAAGGCTTGATTCCGAAGAAGTCTCTTGCTCCGAAAAGAGTTTCTTTTTCACTGTCCCAGATTACGAATGCAAACATTCCACGAAGCTTGTTAAGCATGTCCTTGCCATACTCCTCGTATGAGTGAATGAGAACTTCAGTATCTGAATTGTTAGCAAATACATGACCTTTCTCTATAAGGTCTTTTCTTAAATCCTGATAGTTATATATCTCACCGTTAAATGTTATTACTATCTTCTTATTTTCGTTAAACATAGGCTGGCTTCCGTTATCAAGGTCAATGATAGAAAGTCTTCTAAAGCCCATGTATGCTTTATCATCAATGTATTTACCAGCACTGTCAGGGCCTCTGTGAATAATTTTGTTCATCATGCGTTCAAGAACAGCATCACCATCAGCCAAGTATCCAGTAAAACCTGCGAATCCACACATGTATCTGTACCTCCATAATTATGACTGCACAATCTGTGCATTGTTAAATGTAGTGTGTAAAAATTACTTATGAATTATAACAAAGTAATCAGGCTAATACAAGTCAGTTTCTGTTTACAAAATATTTGAAATAAATTATAATAATTAATCAGGTAAGAAAAAGAAAGAGAGGTTCTTTATATTATGGACAAAATTAAGATGACAACTCCACTTGTAGAGATGGACGGAGATGAGATGACAAGAGTATTGTGGAAGCTTATCAAGGACGAGCTGCTCACTCCTTTTATTGATCTTAACACAGAATATTATGATTTAGGTCTTGTACATAGAAATGAGACTAATGATCAGGTGACTATAGATTCAGCAGAAGCTACTAAGAAGTATGGTGTTGCAGTAAAGTGTGCAACAATTACGCCTAATGCAGCAAGAATGACAGAATATAACCTTAAAGAGATGTATAAGAGCCCTAATGGAACAATAAGAGCCATGCTTGATGGTACAGTATTCAGAGCTCCTATTATCGTTAAGGGTATTGAGCCATATGTTAAGACATGGAAGAAGCCTATCACAATTGCAAGACATGCGTATGGTGATGTGTATAAGGCATCTGAGATGAAGGTTTCTGAGGCTGGTAAGGCAGAGCTTGTATTTACTAATGAGGCTGGTGAAGAGACAAGAGAGCTTATTCATAACTTTAAGGGCGCAGGAGTTCTTCAGGGAATGCATAATCTCAACGATTCTATCGAGAGCTTTGCAAGAAGCTGCTTTAATTTTGCGCTTGAGACAAAGCAGGATCTCTGGTTTGCAACTAAGGATACAATCTCTAAAAAGTATGACCATACATTTAAGGACATATTTCAGGAGATATTCGATGCTGAGTATAAGGATAAGTTTGAAGAAGCTGGCATAATATACTTCTATACTCTTATAGATGATGCAGTAGCAAGAGTTATCCGTTCAGAGGGTGGATATATCTGGGCTTGCAAGAACTATGATGGAGATGTTATGAGTGATATGGTAGCCACAGCATTTGGTTCACTTTCAATGATGACTTCTGTTCTTGTATCACCTAATGGATACTATGAGTATGAAGCTGCACACGGAACAGTACAGAGACATTATTATAAGCATCTTAAGGGGGAAGAAACATCTACTAACCCTATTGCTACTATATTCGCATGGACAGGCGCTTTAAGAAAAAGAGGAGAGCTGGATAATATTCCTGAGCTTGGAAAATTTGCTGATACTCTTGAGCGTGCATGCATTAAGACTATTGAAGATGGAAAGATGACAAAGGATCTTGCACTTATTACAACAATGGAGAATCCTGTAACACTTAATACACAGGATTTCATCAGTGCAATAAGAAAGACTCTTGAGGAGCTCCTTTAATTAAGGGGAGAATTTTCCATTTAATGATGGAGGGGACATTATGTCACATATACTGGGTATAACATTTAGAAGCATGAATATAAGCCAGCTGGTTATATGGTTTTTTATATACAGCTTTCTTGGATGGTGTATGGAATGTGTAGTTATCAGAAAGCAGCTTGGTTACTGGGAAAACAGAGGGTTTGCCAAGCTGCCGTTCTGTGTAATATATGGTTTCGGAACACTGATTGCTTTTAATATTTTTAAGCCGATAGAGCATAATTATATTGCACTGTATATTTTTGGATGTATATGTGCTACAGCATTTGAGTACCTTACAGCACAGGTTATGTTAAAACTGTTTGGTGAAGTGTGGTGGAATTATGATCATCTTAAGTTTAATTACAAAGGCATCATATGCTTACAGTCAACACTTGCCTGGGGGTTTGTTGCCGTATTTATATTCGGATTTTTGAATAAATTTGTGGAGCGTTTTGTATTCTCAATCGATTACAGGATTGCCAGTGTTATGGCAATGATTCTTGTCTTTTCATATACTGCGGATTTTATGCAGAGTTTTTCGGAAAGTCTTAATATGCAGAATATGGATATCAAAGCGGAGATGAGAAAGTTTATTAAGATGTTTCACAGATAATCAGCATCTTATTGACAATTGATTCGGGGATAATTATATGATTTTTAAAAAGTTACGAAACAATTTTAGTCTTTTAATTGACAGCAGCAGGCATGTATGGACATTTGAACTGGCATACAAGCTTGTTGCTTTTGCTGTTATATTCCCTATTGTTTTATTTGCAATTAATTTTCTTATGAAGATAGCAGGAGTGAACTATCTTACTAATGAATATATTCAGAGAGCAATGACTCACCCTGTAGTCATATTTGCAATTTTTCTTGCTGTGGGTATATTTGTATTCTATTGCACTTATGAGATGACATATCTTTCAGTCTGTTTCGAGACAAAGAGAACATCATGTAATGCATCTGTTGTTGATATATTTTATAATTCTTATAAGGTTTTTAAAAATGTTTTTAAGCCAAGGCATGTAGGTCTGAGTATATTTTACTTCATATCAATTCTGGCTTCCAATGTAACTGTATGGTTTAATGTCTTATACAGTGAGACTAATACTAACTTAATTAAAATGTATATCATTAGGAATCACTGGTATATTAAGGCTGAAGTTATATTTATGTTTGTCATTATATACGCAATTGTAATTCCTGGAATATATGCAATGAATATATGCATGATGGAAGGACTGGGATTTAGGGAAGCATATAAGAAAAGTGCCCGTATGGTTAAGAAGCATCCAATGGGAACAATATCAGCACTTGTTGTGTATAATCTGGTTATGCTTGCAATTATTGGAATAACTTATGTGCTTATATCAGTATTTCTTGTTGCAGGTGTTAAGATTCTTAATATGGCATATCTTGGAAATGCTATATTTCTGTCTGCATTAAGGACAGAAAGACTAATTATAAAATGTATTCTTGTATGTGTAGCAATACCACTGTCTTTTTCGGCTATTTCACATATGTATTACAAATATACTGATGTAGACGATATTACATTTGAGTTCACAGATATACAGGAAGGTCCTGCAAAAAGAAGAAAGATAATATATAGTATTGTTTTAACTGCTGCTGTTGTTGCAGATGCATTTTATCTAATAATGACATTTAACAATAATCCATTTGAAAATGTAGCTATCTTTCATGAGACTAAGGTTATGGCTCACAGGGGGGCTTCAACAGAGACACCTGAGAATACGATGGCCGCATTCCAGAAAGCTATAGATGATATGGCAGATTATATTGAACTTGATGTACAGCTTACAAGTGATGGAGAAGTCATAGTGATGCATGATTCTAATGCATATCGTACAACAGGTGTGGATGAAAATATTGTAAATATGACATATAAAGAGGTTAGAAGGCTGGATGCAGGTTCATGGTATTCAGATGAATATAAAGGTGAGAAAGTACCAGGACTTAGAGAAGTACTAGAACTTGCACAGGGAAAGATAAAGCTTAATATAGAATTAAAGCCTGCTGATAATGGAGAAGAACTTGCAAGGAAAACGGTCGCTCTTATTGAAAAATATAATATGGAGAATGATTGCGTAATAACATCATTTAGCAGTTCAGCTTTATCGGCAGCAAAATCATGTGATGAAAATATTAGAGTCGGATATATATTATCAGCGGCGTATGGCGATTATTATGATATGAAAAATATAGATTTCTTTAGTGTTAATGCAGCATTTTTATCAAAGAGAACTATTGATGCAATTCATAATTCAGGTAAACAAGTGTATGCGTGGACGGTTAATAATAAAGATTCTATCAAGAACCTGACTAATAAAGGCGTTGACGGCGTCATCACAGATAATCCGGTTCTTGCAAGGGAAACAATATATTCAAGAGATACATCAGAAACTATTGTTAACATGATAAGGTATGTGTTTAATCAGTAGAATGGGGGCATATGTATGGAAAGAGGAATAGGAACTTCAAGAGGAATTGGCATAGGACATGTTCTTATTGTTTATAATGCCAGTGCTGTTGTAAACAGGGGAACGCATTATAACGCAGACGAAGAGAAGAAAAGATTCTTTGAGGCCAGAAAAACATTTATAGAGCAGACGGAAGAATTATTATCTGAACTGGAGAAAAAACTTGGTGAGTCTGACAAGGATGCACTGGTGCTTAAGAATCAGATATATCTTGCAAGAGATATAACAACAGAGAATGAAGTCGTTGCTGCAATTGATAATAGTCACATATGTGCAGAAGCAGCTTTTGATGATGTGTGTAATAAGCTCATTCAATTGTTTTCTTCAATGGATAATCCTGATATGCAGCAACGTGTTACTGATATTCAGGATATGAGAGAAAGAATGATACAGATATTGCAGGGAACGAAAGCGTTTGACCTTACTAATCTTCCAGATAATACTGTTATTGTTGCAGATGAGATTAAGCCATCTATGACAGCTTCCATGGACATAGCACATGTTGCAGGTATTGTTGCAGAAAAAGGCGGCGATACGGCACATGCTTCAATTCTTGCAAGAGCACTTGAGATTCCGGCAGTACTTAGTGTGAAGGGAATACTTCAGAAAGTAAAAAATGGAGATTCTATAATAATAGACGGAGCTTATGGAGAAGTTTTTATTAATCCAACACAGCGTACATTTTCTATATATGAAAAGAAAAAGAAGAAATATGAAGAACACATTGAGGAATTGAAGACATTTATTAATAAAAGCACAGAGACAGCTGATGGGAAAAAGGTTATGCTTGCTGCCAATATTGGTGGAGCTGATGAAGCAGCTAAGGCTGTTAAGGCTGGAGCTGAAGGTGTGGGACTTTTCAGGACTGAGTTTCTTTTTCTCAATAAGAATGCGCTGCCGACAGAGGAAGAACAGTTTGAGGAATATAAGAAGGCGGCAGTACTGACAAAAGGTATGCCGCTCACAATAAGAACACTTGATATTGGTGGAGATAAGGATATTCCGTACATGGGACTTACGAAAGAAACCAATCCTTTTTTAGGATACCGTGCAATAAGATTCTGCCTTGACAGAGTTGATATATTCACAACACAACTCCGTGCGATATTAAGAGCCAGTGCATATGGCTCTATAAGAATTATGATACCTATGATTACGTCAGTTAATGAAGTGAGACAGGTTAAAGATATGATTAAGAAAATATGCAGCGACCTTGACCATAATGGAATTAGTTATGACAAGAATATCCAGACAGGCGTTATGATTGAGACTCCGGCAGCAGCTATTATGGCAGATGCTATAGCACAGGAGGTTGATTTCTTTTCAATTGGTACTAATGATCTTACACAGTATACAATTGCAGTAGACAGATGCAATGAAAATGTAGCATATCTGTATTCTGCATTCAATCCGGCAGTGTTAAGACTTATAAGAAGGATAATAGAATGTGCTCATAATGCAGGTATTGAAGCTGGAATGTGTGGTGAGGCAGCTGCAAATGCTTTAATGGCACCGATATTGTTATCATTTGGTCTGGATGAATTCTCAGTATCAACAGGAAAGGTATTAGAGACGAGAAAGACAATTGCAGACTGGTCACTTAAAGAAGCCGGACTTGTAACAGATAAGGTTATGTCAATGGCAACTGAGAAGGAAGTAACAGACTATCTTAGTGATTATTTATCAGAAAGAAATAAAAAATAAAAGGAAATATATATATGACAGTTTATGAAACAGATGAGATTATTGAGAGAGTTATTCTGGTTGGAGTAGCATTTGACACAGATGACGACACAGAGCGCTCTCTTGATGAGCTTGGAGAGCTTGCCAAGACAGCAGGTGCACAGACCGTGGGAAGGATGATTCAGACAAGAGATAACTTTCACCCTGCAACATATATTGGCAAGGGTAAGATTGAAGAATTAAGACTTATGATTGATGAGCTTGATGCTACGGGAATTATATGTGATGACGAATTAAGTCCTGCCCAGTTTAAGAATCTTGAGGATGAACTTGGTGTTAAAGTTATGGACAGAACAATGGTTATTCTTGACATATTTGCGGCAAGGGCTACATCGAGTGAAGGTAAGATTCAGGTTGAGATGGCACAGTTAAAGTACCGTTCAATAAGACTTGCGGGTTTTGGAACATCAATGTCAAGACTTGGTGGCGGAATAGGAACAAGAGGTCCCGGAGAGAAAAAGATTGAGACAGACAGACGACTTATAAGAGACAGAATATCAAAGCTCTCAGTAGACCTTAAAGATATGAAAGAGCACAGAGATGTCCAGAGAAGTAAAAGAGCTAAGACTTCAACACCTGTCGCAGCTATAGTTGGATATACCAATGCCGGCAAATCAACACTTCTTAATAAACTTACTGATGCAGGTGTGTTGTCGGAGAACAAGCTTTTTGCAACACTTGACCCTACAACAAGAAGTATGGAACTTCCTAATGGTGAAAAAGTTCTGCTTACAGATACCGTCGGATTTATAAGAAAACTGCCACATAATCTTATCGAAGCATTCAAGAGTACTCTTGAAGAGGCAAAGTATGCAGACATTATAGTGCATGTTGTTGATGTATCCAACCCGAACTATGAACAGCAGATGTCAACAGTATATGCAACACTTAAGCAGTTAGGTGTTGAAGGAAAGCCTGTTGTTACATTATTTAATAAATGTGATGTTTTACCGGAGAAGCCGGCAGCTAAGGATTTACATGCAGACTATACATACAATATATCTGCTGTAAGAGGTAATGGTCTTGAAGCATTTAAAGAGTGCTTACAGGAAATTATTCTTAAGAGCAGAATAAGAATTGAAAGGGTATTTCCTTACAGCGAAGCAGGCAAGATACAGCTTATAAGACAGTTTGGACAGCTTGAAAGTGAAGAGTACACAGAAGATGGAATTAAGGTGCTTGCCTATGTTCCTAAGGAGATAGAAGGGAAGTTGTAATTATGAATCTGATAGCAACAGTAGATAAGAACTGGGCAATAGGAAAACAGGGACATCTTCTTGTTAATATTCCGGAAGATATTAAGCTTTTCCGAATGGAAACAGCTGGAAAAGCTGCAATAATGGGAAGAAAGACATATGAGCAGATTACGGACAGAACAGCTCTTATAGACAGATATAATGTAGTGCTTACTAGTGATTTGTCATATAAGAAGGATGGAGTTGTTGTAGTACATTCAGTAGAAGAGGCACTTGAAAAGGTTGCATCATATAAGTCAGAGGATATATATGTAATCGGTGGAGAATCTGTATTTGAACAGTTTCTTCCATATTGCGATGTGGCACACATAACGAGTGTTGATTATAAGTATGATGCAGATGCACATTTTCCTAATCTGGATAAGATGCCAGAATGGAAAGTTACACAGATGAGTGAGGAACACACATACTTTGATTTGTGCTACGAATTTAAAAAGTACTGTAAAATGTAAATTATGCTTTGAATCGTGCAGAAACGGATATGATAGAAAAGTTTCTGACATATTTTCTTCATTGAAAATATACATTTTATTTGATACTATAATTAAAAAACAAGAGAGGGGAGAAATGTTATGTTTTGCACAAAATGCGGATATAATGCAGGGACAGCAAAATTTTGTCCAAAGTGTGGAAATCCTTTAAATCCACAGCCAGTACAGGAAACACCTGTACAGAACGAACCAGTTGCACAGACGGTACAGAGTGAGCCAGTTGCACAGCAGCAGTTCGGAACACAGCCACAGTTTAATGAGACAGTACAGCCACAGTTCGGAACACAGCCACAGTCAGGCACAGTTCCACCAGTGAATGCAGATGTACCAAGATATCAGCAGGCACCTCCTATGCAGCCACAGCCTAAGAAGAAAAAGAAGAAGTGTCCAATAGTAGTTGCTATAATAGCAGTTATTGTGGCAGCGGCAGCAGTACTCGGATTTGTAGTACTTCCTAATGTGTTATCACCAGATAAGCATGCAATAGCAGCTATCAAGAAACTTGGAACAGGTCTTGAGGATACAGCAAGCAGTGCATTGGATAATATGTCACTTACATCTGTATCAGACAAGAATCAGATAACAGGTACATTAAAGCTTGATACTGCAACAATTGATGGCGAGAAGTATTCAGATTATATCAAGGCTGATACAGTTACATATGACATTCAGATGGATGCTTCAACAGAGAAGATGGCAGGAGAGATTAAGCTACAGAATGGATCAGCTACAGCACTTACAGTTACATTTTATTCAGATGGCAATAATATGTATTTCAAAGTGCCTGAGTTATTCTCAGAGTCATTCGTAATCTCACTGGCACAGTTTGAGGATGAAATTGATTCGGGATTTTCTTATGGAAGTTTGGGTAGTATTTCAAAGTATTTCTCAGCAATAGATACAAGCAATATTGAATTATACAGAGAACCTGTTAATGCAGCAGTTAAATGTGTAGTTAAGGGGATTAACACATTTGCAGAAGAATGTGAATACAAGAAGGGTGATAAATTTACATATAATTCGGATAACGGAGATATCAAGGTTTCTGAGTATAGCATTACAATAACTAAGGAGACTGTTATTAAGGCATGCGAAACAGTTATTGATGAATTATATGCAAGTAAAGATCTTTCTTCTTATATGACAATTCTTACAATGGCAGGCGTTTCACAGACAACTATCAAGAGCAGTATTGAGAGTTCATTAAGTGATATGCAGCCAGTTACATTGTCAATGTATATTAATAAGAATGATGAGATTGTAAGACTTGCAATTGATGCAGCAGATTATAATACAAGCGAAAAAGGATTTGTTGCAATCTCATTTCTTGGTAATGACAATCCATTTGAATATGTTGTTATCGAAGCTGATGTTGATGATATTAATATGAAGTATACAGTAAAGACACAGGATGATAAGGCTGCACTGGCATTAGAGATGACTCAGAATAAAGAGTATATCAAAGCAGGAGCAGAACTTAGTTCATCAGGAACAACAGTTAAGATTGATAATCTTTATGTGAACAGCAATATTGATGACAGCAATATAGATATGAAGCTTTCAGGTGAAGCAACACAGAAAGAATTCAGCAAGTTAAAATATTCTGCATCAGATTATTCAGGTGCTTACAATCTTGCTAATCTTACAGAGACCCAGAGCACAACACTGGCATATGAGCTTATGAAGAATTTAAATGTTTTATCTAATGTGTTCAGTGATAAGCTATATAATGAATTGTTTAATGGAAAGAGTTCTTCTGGTGGTGCAAGACTTGGGTTTTAATGGCAGCTATTAACTAATGAGTAATTAGAAAGATGAGGGTATATAATATGAAATTGGCAATTATTATTGGGGTAGTTGTGATTTTATTTGTTGTGTTTATTCTTGCAAGTTATATTAAAGCACCAACAGACAGGGCATTGATTGTTTCTGGTTTAAGAAAGAATCCTAAGTTTGTTATTGGTAAGTCAGCGTTAAGAATTCCATTCTTACAGAGAGTTGATAAACTTGAACTTAAGATGATTTCTGTTGATGTTAAGACTAAGGAATCAGTTCCGACTAACGAATATATCAATGTCAACATTGATTCTGCTGTAAAGATTAAGGTTGGTTCTTCTAAGGAAATGCTTGAGAAAGCAGCAAGCAATTTCCTTAACAAGAACGAAGATTATATCAGAAACTCAGTAGGAGATGTATTAGAGGGTAATGTTCGTGAGATTATAGGACAGATGAGGCTGGAAGATATTGTTCAGGACAGAAAGATGTTCGCTGAGAAGGTACAGGAAAATGCTGCTCCTGATATGGCAAGAATGGGTCTTGAAATAGTAAGCTTTAATGTCCAGAATGTTACTGATGAGGGAAATGTTATTGAGAACCTTGGTATTGACAGGGTGGTAAGCATCAGTAAATCAGCACAGATATCAAGAGCAGAATCAGAAAGGGATATCGAAGTTGCCAAAGCTAATGCAACAAAGCAGGCAAATGATGCAAGAATCGAAGCTGAGACTGCTATTGCAGAAAGAAATAACGAACTTGAGATTAAGAAACAAGAATTAAAGAGAGCAGCAGATGTTAAGAAAGCTGAGGCTGATGCTGCATACGAAATCCAGCAGCAGGAACAGAGAAAAACAATCGAAATTACAACTGCTGATGCTAATATTGCAAAGCAGGAGAAAGAGATTGAGTTAAGAGAGAAAGAGATTGCTGTTAAGGAAAAAACACTTGATGCAGATATCCGTAAACAGGCAGAAGCAGAGAAATACGCAACACAGCAGAAGGCTGATGCACAACTTTACCAGAGACAGAAGGAAGCAGAAGCAAAGCAGTTTGAAATTCAGAAACAGGCAGAGGCTAAGAAAGCACAGGCAGAAGCAGACAGATTTGCTAAAGAGCAGGAAGCAGAGGCTGTTAAGGCACAGGGAATTGCTGAAGCGGAAAGCATTAAGGCAAAAGGTCTTGCAGATGCAGAAAGCATTAAAGCAAGAGGTCTTGCTGAGGCTGAGGCTATGGAAAAGAAAGCAGAGGCAATGGCTAAGTATGGTAAAGCTGCTATGACAGAGATGATTATTAAAGTCCTTCCACAGATGGCAGAAGCAATTGCAAAGCCTCTTGAAAGCATTGATAAGGTTACTATTATTGATGGAGGTTCAGGTGAGAACGGAGTAGGAACTTTCAGTGGTAATGTACCGTCAGTTCTTGCTAAGACAATTGAGAGTATCAAGGAAACTACAGGTTTTGACCTGACAGAAGTCATGAAGGCTAATACATATGATGCAAAGACTACTAAGAACGTTAATTTCACAGGTCTTCCAGAAGAGATGAGTGCAGCAGCTAAAGAGCCTGAAACTGATGGTAAAACAGAATAATACTGATTAATTAAGAATCTAAATGTAAAATGTATATGCTGGTATCAGATATGGGAAACTATATCTGGTATCAGCATTTTTATAGTAAGAGCCGGTTTTACAGGTTGACTATATAAACTGTTGTGAGTTATAATTCTATTATTTGAATTGAAGGAGAATGGCATTTGAATTATACAAGTGCATGTGAACAATGATTAAATACAGATATTTTGTAAGAAGAGTTCTTGTATATGGATTGATAAGTGTTACAGTTATGTTATCTGCAGCAGTGACAGGATGTAACAACAAGAATAATATTTCAGAAGGAAGTATTAAGACAGAAGGAAGTACTAAGACAGAAGGAAATAATCAGTCAGAAGAGTTCAGTGAGACAGATGTGAATGACCAGCCGTCAGATATTGATGTTGAGCCACCGGTAATTCATGGTATATCAGATAAGACATATTATATAGGCAGCAAAGTTTCATATATGACAGATGTATATGCAACAGATTTCTCAGGGCAGGAGATTGATGTTGAGGTTGATAAATCACAGGTTAATACTTCACAGCCGGGAAGTTATATTGTTTATTATAAAGCAGTAGATTCATATGGTAATGAGACTATAGAAGAAGTTACATTTACTTTTATTGAAGAGGAGACACAGGAAGTTAAAGTAAACAGCAGTTATTCAACTCTAGATGAAGTTGTAGCTGCAGTTCTTCAGGATATTACAGACAATTCTATGTCTAAAGGACAGAAAGCAAGGGCAATATATAAGTACGCACATTCTAAGATTGGATATACAGGGAACAGTTATACGAATAGTTCAGAATGGCAGGATGAAGCATTTGAGGCATTAAAAGTGATTAAGAAGAATGGATATGTAGCTGGTGACTGTTTCACATATGCTTCTGTTGACAGAGCACTCCTGGATGGAATAGGGGCAGAGTGTATATGGGTTGATAATCAGGGTGCAAGGTCTGGAGATCATAGCTGGCTTTTATGTAATCTTGGAACAGGCTGGTATCATTTTGATTCAACTAGAATGTATGATGGATTTGAATGCTTTATGCTGACAGATTCACAGGTGCAGGATTATATTAACAGAGGAAATTCAATATATAGAAGAGATATGTCTGCGTATCCGGCAACTCCTTCAGAAGAGTTTTCATATTAGGGAGGAGTAAGATAAATGTTATTTACATCTTATCAGTTTATTTTATTTGTTCTGATTGCACTTATTTTATATTATGTTGCGCCTAAACGTATTCAGTGGATAGTACTGTTATGTATGAATATGTTATTCTATTTGTATGCCGGATTAAGCGGAATAATATTCATAGTAACAACTATCATAACGACGTATGCAGGTGCAAGGCTTATATGCAGGGAGAAAGACAGGTCTGTACGCTTCATAGAAGAACATAAAGGTGATATATCCAGAGATGAAAAGAAAAAGCTTAAGAACATTTCTTTAAGAAAACAGAAAATGTTTCTTACTATTGTTTTGTTTATTAATTTTGGAATACTTGCTGTACTTAAATACACCAATATGTTTATAGTCACATTTACAACATTTAATACGGTTGATTTTGTACTTCCGATGGGAATATCATTTTATACATTCCAGTCTACTGGATACATGATTGATGTGTATCGCGGTGTTGCAGATGCAGAGAAGAATCCATTCAGATATGCATTGTTTGTGTCCTTTTTCCCACAGCTGGTACAGGGACCTATAAGCAGGTGGAATGATCTGAAGAAAAGTCTGCTTGAAAGCCATGCTTTCTCATGGATTAATATACAATATGGTTTTGAGAGAATTCTGTGGGGATATTTTAAGAAGATGGTAATTGCAGACAGGGCAGCCATTGGACTTGCCACAATACAGTCGGATGTTTCGGTGTATTATGGTGCATATGCATTTGTAGGAATGCTGTTATATGCAATTGACCTGTATGCAGATTTCACAGGTGGTATAGATATTACAATTGGTGTTGCACAGATGTTTGGTATTACTCTTCCGGAGAATTTCAGAAGACCATTCTTTTCAAAGAGTATAGCAGAATACTGGAGAAGATGGCATATTACGTTGTGTGCATGGTTTAAGGATTATCTTTTCTATCCATTATCAATGTCTAAATGGATGAATAAGGTATCAAGGTGGCTTAAGAAGCACGTTGGAAAGCCAGTAGGTTCAAGATTTCCAGTGTATTTTTCAAGTCTTACTGTGTGGTTTGTGACAGGTATATGGCATGGTGCAAGCTGGAATTTCGTAGTTTGGGGACTTTTGAACAGCATAATTATGCTTGTTTCCCAGGAACTTAAGCCACTATATGAGAAGGCAGATAACAGGTTAGGTTATAGAAAGTTAAAATATTACAAAGTATTTGAGATAATAAGAACTACTGCTATAGTATGCTGCCTGCAGATGCTTGATTATTACAGAGATATTGCAGAGGCATTCCGTATGTTTTTCTCGATGTTTACCAGTGTCAATTATGTAGCTGTGTTTACTAAGGGAATGTGGAGTATAGGATTATCAGCAGCTGATTATATAGTTATTTTTGCAGGCGTTGTTATAATGTTTGTGGTAAGCCTGCTTGAGAGAAAATGTCCGGTAAGAGACCGGTTAGCAAAGAAGAATTATATTATAAGATATACAGTGTTTCTTGTGATTTTTCTGCTTATAGCTGTGTTTGGAATCTATGGAACCGGATATGAATCAAGCCAGTTTATATATAATCAGTTTTAGAAAACATTTTCTAAGGAATGGAGATAGTTTTGAGAAAGAAGATATGTACAGGTATTGCAGTTGTCATAATACCGATAGTATGTCTGTATCTTTTACAGTGTCTGTTAGTTCCTAAATATGCATCAGATATTAAAGAAGGTGCAATGATTAAGGAATATTATAACAGTGAAAAGAATCATGATGTGCTTATTCTTGGTGACTGTGAAGTGTATGAGAATATATCCCCTGTTACAATGTGGGAGAATTACGGAATATCAAGTTATATCCGTGGAAGTGCGGAACAGCTTATATGGCAGTCGTATTATCTTTTAGAGGATACACTAAAGTATGAGAAACCGCAGGTTGTTATTGTAAATGTACTTGCAATGACAGAAAGTGATGCAAAAAACGAGGCTTATAACAGAATGACACTGGATGGCATGAAGCTTTCAAAGTATAAGATAGCTTCTATAAGGGAGTCAATGACAGAAGAAGAGAATATGGCCAGCTATATATTTCCATTGTTGAGATATCACTCAAGATGGAGTGAATTGTCATCAGAGGATTTCAGATATATGTGGAAAACACCATCTGTTACGACTAACGGTTATCTTATGCAGAAAGGTGTAAGACCAGTTAAGACCATACCAAAAGCTGCACCACTTGCTAATTATACATTCAGTGACAGGAATATGGAATATCTTGATAAGATATATTCACTTTGTAAAGATAATGGTATTAATCTTGTTCTTATGAAAGCACCGAGTGTATATCCTCACTGGTATGATGAGTGGGATAAGCAGGTTAGTGATTATGCGTATGAGCATGGAATACTATATCTTAATACAATTAATGAGGCTGGAAATATAGGTATAGACTATACTACTGATACATTTGACTATGGACAGCATCTTAATGTGGAAGGATCTGAGAAGCTGTCGTTATATCTTGGGGAACAGCTTGTTAAGAATTTCAGGCTTACTGACCATAGACAGGATGAATCATATAAGAATGCATGGCAGTCAATAGTTAATAAATATTACGAAGAGAAACAGGGAGATTGATTATGAGAAAGAAGAGTTTAATGTTAGCGGCAGTACTTGCAGCAGGAGTTATGATGGCAGCATGTGGAAGTGCATCAACACTGCCAGATAATAGTCAGGAAAAGCCAGTTGCATCACAGCAGACGGAAAGTAAGTATTCATTTGAATTAAAAGGCATAGAGTTAAAGACAGATGGCGATCTTACAGAATATACATCTAAGCTTGGAGAACCTTCTGGTGGTTACTATGAGGCTAAAAGCTGTGCATTTGAAGGAATGGACAAATTTTATTACTATGATAGCGTAACTCTACAGGGATATCAGAAGGACGGAAATGATAAGCTTTATTCTATAACACTTATGGATGATGCTGTTAAGACTAAAGAAGGTGTCCGTATTGGCGATAAGAAAGATAAGGTTTTATCAGCATATGGAAGTGATTATACAGAAGCTGACGGACAGCTTCTGTATGAATCAGGTAACACCAGACTTTCGTTCGTTATGAAGGATGATGAAGTACAGAGCATAATATACAGTGTTAAATAATTCAATGGAACAGAGCAATTAATCCCGTCAGACTGGTTTACAGACAGTCTGACGGGATTAATTGTTGTATGACTATCAGCGTATATTTATGAGTATACAATATATGTGTTGTATCGGAATTTACGCAGCTTCTGCTCCATTTTAATGGCGTTTGAAAGCTGTCTGAAAGCACCAACCTGAACTTTATAATAGTCATTCTCATATATGATAAAAGCTGGGAATCCTTCAATAAGCAGGGAATTAAGCATGCGGTCTGCATTATTTTTATTGCGGTAGGCACCAACCTGAACACGATAAAGTGGCTCAGGAGGGAGGTCATCATCACAGTTACATGCTGGTTTAGCAGGAGGTGCAGGCTTTTTTTCGCATGCTGCAGGCATGATTTCAGCGGATTTGGCAGAATCTGATTTCACTGATGGGACTTCACCTGAAGCAGCCTGTGCAGTAGTATTATTTGTCTTTGGTTTAATTCCAAGGGTCTTAAGAATACCATCTGCGATTCCATTTGCAATCTGGTTAAAGTTCTTATCAAATGTTTCATTATCTTTATCGTTGTTAATAAAGCTGGCTTCTACAAGTACGGCAGGCATTTTTGTCCGTTTGAGTACAACAAGGTTAGGTCGTTCGGTAATTCCAAGATTTTTAAAGCCAGCCTTTTCCAGCTCGGAATTGATATTGGCAGCCATCTGTGATTTAATACCGGAATTATTGTAAACAAGAGTTTCCACGCCTGTGTACTGGTTAGGCGTAGGGGATGAATTTCTGTGGATTGAAACAAAATAATCAGCCTTAGCATCATTGGCATCAGTCGCTTTTTTAAAAGGTGTCTCATATTCATCGGTAGTACGGGTGTACACAACGTCAATACCATTTTTTTCTAATATATCACCTACGGCAAGAGCGAGCTTTAAGTTGTCATCTTTCTCAGCTCTGCCATTATATGTTGCACCATAGTCGCTACCGCCGTGTCCGGCATCTACAGCTATCTTATATTGAGCCATAATATCTCCGATAACATTAATCATATTATTGTATGCAAAAGACATAATAAGCGTACCTGTCACATATATTTATCTTAAGATGAGAAAGAGGACAGATTATGAACGTTGGATATGTACATACATTTGAAGTGCCAGAAAATAATATTGATAAAGGCCGATTGAAGGTAAGTGTTGTCAATGAAGAAAATGTGCCAATTAAAGGAGCGGCTGTAAGACTGTCGTATACAGGAAATCCTGATAATATAATAGGAGAAAGTGGTACAGACGGAGACGGGATAAGTATATTTAACGACTTAAGAACGCCTCCAATTGAATATAGCATGGAACCGGGGAACAGGCAGCCATTTTCAGAGTATGACATAGCTGTAAGTGCGCCAGGATTTGATAATGTAAATATATCAGGCAGTGATATGTTTTCGGGGGAGCTAAGCATTCAGAATGTAAAGATGTCTGCAAGGGATAATTCACAGAATAATATAGTCATACCTGTTAACACATTATATGGAGATTACCCACCTAAGATTGATGAAGAAGAGATTAAGCCTATGGGACAGTCGGGTGAAATTGTGCTTGACAGAGTTGTTGTTCCTGAAATTGTAGTTGTACATGACGGACCGCCTAAAGATACTGAGGCAGATAATTATTATGTTACTTATAAGGATTATATTAAGAATGTAGCAAGCTCTGAGATATATTCAACATGGCCGAGGCAGACAATTGAGGCAAATGTGCTTGCTATTATGTCGTTTACATTAAACCGGGTATATACAGAATGGTACAGAAACAAATTTTATGATTTTACAATAACTTCATCAACTGCATATGACCAGAAATGGGTTAATGGAAGAAATGTGTTCGAAAGTATATCACAGGTAGTAGATGATATATTTGACAATTACATATCAAGACCTAATGTAAAGCAGCCAATACTTACACAGTATTGTGATGGAAAGAGAGTGACATGTCCTAACAGGCTTTCACAGTGGGGAAGCAAGTATCTGGGAGATCAGAATTATTCATCGATTGATATATTAAGATATTATTATGGTCAGGATGTGTATATTAATGCTGCAGAACAGATAAGCGGAATTCCTTATTCATGGCCGGGAACTAATCTTGATATAGGTTCATCCGGGCAGAAGGTAAGACAGCTTCAGGAACAGCTTAACCTTATAGGGGAGTATTATAATTCTATTCCGGTCCTAAGTACTGATGGAATATATGGTGAACAGACGGCAGCAGCGGTTAAGGAGTTCCAGCGGATATTCAATCTGCCACAGTCAGGAATAACAGATTTCCCTACATGGTTTACAGTATCAGAAAAATATGTTGCACTTGCCGGACTGGCGGAATTATAAGAATGTTAATGAGGTATGTAAGGCTGTCACTTTGTGGCAGCCTTTTTAGGAGAAACATTTAAACAGCCTGTCCAAGACATGTCTTAATGTCATCTTCCGGATTGCTTATAAGTCTTAACTGGAAAGTGTCTACAAGGTACTGCAATACATTAGGGCTTAAGAATGCTGGAAGTGTCGGACCGAGATAAATATTCTTAATGCCAAGGCTTAACAGGGCGAGAAGGTCTGCAACAGCCTTCTGCTCATACCATGAAACAATAAGAGATAAAGGAAGTCCATTGACATCTGTACCAAATGCATCTGAAAGGGCATTGGCAATAAGAATAGCAGAATATACATCATTACACTGTCCGATATCAAGAAGCCTTGGAAGTCCGGCAACTGTGCCGAAATCAAGCTTATTGAAACGATATTTGCCGCATGCAAGAGTGAGAATCATGCAGTCATCAGGAACCATAGTGGCAAAATCAGTAAAATAACTTCTGCCAGGTCTTGCACCATCACAGCCACCAATCAGGAAAAAATGTCGTATCTGTTTTGATTTTACTGCTTCAACAAGTTCAACTGCATGAGACAGAGCAGCTTCATGTCCGAATCCTACTAGAATTTCTTTTGCTTCCTGCTCTTCGGTAAAGCCTCCAAGTTCAAGAGACTGTTTTATGATTTCAGAAAAATCCTTTTCACCGTCAGGCTTCTTTTCTATATATTTTATGCCATCCCAGCCTACAACATTAGTAGAATATATACGGTCTTTATATGTGTCTCTTGGACGCATGAGACAATTGGTTGTCATAAGGATACAGCCGGGAAGATTATCAAACTGTTTCTGCTGGTCCTGCCATGCGCCGCCAAAATTACCTACAAGATGCTTATATTTTTTAAGACCTTCATAACCGTGTGAAGGAAGCATTTCACCATGTGTGTATATATTAATGCCGAGTCCTTCTGTCTGTTTAAGAAGCATTTCAAGGTCTTTAAGGTCATGACCGGAAACAATGATGAAGGGACCTTTCTTAATGTGAACGTTGACCGAGTGTGGTGATGGATTACCATATATGGTTGTGTTCGCTTCATCAAGTTTTTTCATTATCTCAATAGCCATATCACCTGTTTTAAGAGTCAGACGGATAAGTTCTTCGACAGTCAGGGTGTTATCTGTTATTGCTTCGAGTGCAATGATATAGAAATTGTCAACATTATCACTATAGTATGAAAGTTCCCTTGCCTGATGACCGTAGGCGCTTATTCCTTTAAGACCATAAAGAATAGTCTGTCTTAATGAGCGGATATCAGGATCCAGAGTTTTGTCGTACATAATACCTGCCATTGGCGCGTCACGCAGCATATCAGCTTTAGTTTCTGGCAGTTCGTATGCAGCAGATGGGGTAATATAATCAGTTGTTCCTACTATATTTTTCAGATTATTCTTGATGTCCTGGGATTGTTTAAGAAGATGGACATGATCATCTACATTGAAATTAACATTGGTAAGAGTGGTAAAAAGACAATTCTCAATAAAGCTGACAACAGATTTGTCAACATTAAGTCCTGAATCCAGAATATGTCTGGCATAGAAGCTGATACCTTTCAGCTGATAGATAAGCAAATCCTGAAGATTGGCTATTTCTGGTGTCTTTCCGCATACGCCGAGTTTAGTGCAGCCTTTTCCGCCGGCTGTCTGTTCACATTGATAGCAGAACATATCGTATCCAAGATCCATATTATTACTCATATAATACTCCTTTTTGATTCATAATTATTAATTAATATTATGAATCCTGAATATCTGATTTATTCATAAATTTGTATGATATGACAATCGCATACAACACAATGTCAGAGGTAAGTTGAAAGATTTTATAAAGAAATTTTAATGATATAAAATGTATGGTACAATAATATATAGAAAGAATATGTGACGGATTCCGTCACATCCTTATCAAAGAGGAGGTACGTGTTATGCATATATCAAAGAATTCTGCAACTCAGATTGTTGAAGAAATTTCAAAACTTGTTAAACAGAATATTAATCTTATGGATGAGACAGGACATATAATTGCAAGTCGTGATAAATCCAGAATAGGGGATTTTCATTATGGTGCGTATAAGATTATATCTGAAAATCTTGAGGAATATTATATTGATGAAGATGATTTATCAAAAGGCATAAAAAAAGGAATCAATCTTCCACTTGAACTTGATGGCGGAATAGTAGGAGTAATAGGAATGACAGGTGGATATGAAGAGGTTATAACGTCTGGAAAACTGTTAAAAAAGATGACGGAAATTCTTTTGATGGAGAGTCGTGCAAACTATAGACAGCTTATGAATAAGCGTGTAAGGAATGCTTTTTATGAAGAATGGCTTATAAATGGAGGATATAAGAATGCTGATTTAGAAGACCGTGGAATGGCTTTGGGAATAGATATTAATAAGCCAAGAAGAGTGTTTATTGCCAGCATAGATGAGCTGGACAACCTTAAAGATTCACAGCAGGGACAGTCTCAGATTGCAAAATTTGAAAATGATGTTGATGCATTTTTAAAGAGAAATAATTATAAAATGCATTTCAGGAATGCTTCAAGACAGATAATAATCATAGATAATATGGATACGGAAAATGTGGTTAAATTTGCAGGAGAGCTGGCAGGATATGTGTGGGAAAAAGATAAGTTTGAGCTGAATATTGGTATAGATTCAGCCCAAAGCTATGATATGCATGAAGCTTATGTTGAAGCACATAGGGCATGGACGGCTGCAGCTGAAAAACATGAACAGATTATATGCTATGAGGATATTAGTCTTGAACTTTTAATAAGCAATGTACCGACAGAGATTAAGCTTGAATATTTAAAGAAGGTATTCAAAGATATGGATTATAATGATGTATGTGAGAATATTGCGTTGCTGAAAGCGTATTTTAATGCACAGGGATCAATACAGAAAGCAGCAGACAATCTTTATATTCATAAGAATACATTACAATACAGAATATCAAAACTGAAAGAAATAACAGGACTTGATGTCAGGAAGCCAACAGAAAGTCCAGCGTTGTATCTGGCATACATAATTACTGATGAATTAATTAATGAAAAATATGATTTACCATTATTGTTACATAATACAAAATAAAAATGATATTATGTGCTGTGTAACATTTTACTATTAAACTTTACATGTTATTATTGTGTCATACAAAGCACAAAGGTTTGTGCAAACCGTACAACAATAAAATAGAAATGAGGTGTTTTTATGACAGGAGTAGCATTGATAATTGCATTTGTGTTGGCTATCATTGTGATGATAGTTGCAATCTCTAAGTTTAAGGTTCATCCTTTCTTAGCAATTATGGCGGTATCACTTATTCTTGCAATGATGGCAGGAATTCCATTTGTTGATACTGTAAAACCAGACGGAACAAAGGTGTCTGGAATTCCAACAGTTATAGGAGCTGGATTCTCAGGTACATTCAGCAGCATCGGTATTGTTATTATATTAGGTGCATTGATTGGCTCGGTACTTGAAAAAACAGGAGCAGCATTGAAGCTGGCAGATATGGTAATTAAGGTAGTAGGAAAGAAAAGACCAGAACTTGCAATAGAGCTTATGGGCTGGGTTGTTTCAATTCCTGTGTTTTGTGACAGTGGTTTTGTAATTCTTAATCCAATAAGAAAAGCACTTGTAAAAAGAACAGCAGTTTCAAGTGTAGCAATGACAGTAGCACTTTCAGCAGGACTTTATATTTCTCATGTTTTTATTCCGCCAACACCTGGTCCGATAGCAGCTGCTAATACACTTGGAGTGGGAGATAATCTTTTACTTGTAATGGGACTTGGTGTTGTATGTTCAATATTTCCTCTTATAGCAGGTCTTGTATATGCTAAGTTTATTGGAAAGAGAGTAAAGAGTGCTGATGAAGTAACAGACAATGGAGAAGTTACCAAGACATATGAAGAATTAGTTGCAGAGTATGGAAAGCTTCCTAATGGATTTAATGCATTAGCTCCAATTCTTGTACCAATCATTCTTATGGCACTTGGTTCAATTTCATCAATGGCTGGCTGGACTGGCGTACTTGACATAGCATGCCAGTTCCTTGGAAAACCAATTATAGCACTTGCTGTTGGTACAATATTTGGAGTAATCCAGCTTGCAACGGCACATAAGATGTCCGATTTTTACAATATTACCAATGAGACATTAAAGACAGTTGGCCCTATACTTTTTGTAACAGCAGCTGGTGGTGTATTAGGAAAGGTTATTTCATCAAGCTCAATGGTTGCATTTATTACACAGCATGCAGAAGTGCTTTCAGCAGTTGGAATATTCTTCCCATTCCTTCTTGCAGCAATATTAAAGACAGCACAGGGTTCTTCGACGGTTGCAATTACAACTACAGCAGGTATCATTGCTCCACTGCTTGGAGCTCTTGGACTTGCTTCACCTGTTAAGACAGTGCTTTGTGTAATGGCTATAGGCGCTGGTGCCATGACAGTATCACATGCTAACGACTCATACTTCTGGGTAGTTACTAATTTTGGTGACATGGATCCTGAACAGGGATATAAGACACAGACAGTGTGCACATTAATAATGGGTATTGCAGCAATGGTTGAAATATTTATTCTTTCATTAATTTTATAATATAAATGTTACATAATGCGGCTATACTTATGAGAACTATATGGACTTATCAGTATGGCCGCATTATTATATAAAAGAAAGGTTATAATAACAATACATTTAGAACAATATCAGGAGGATTATATATGGTTATAGGCTTTGTTGGATTGGGAATAATGGGAAAACCGATGGCAAAGAATCTTTGCAGAGCTGGATACACATTGATTGTTAATGACCATCATAAGGAAAATGTCGATGAACTTGTACAGGCAGGTGTGAGAAGTGGTGATTTAAAACAGATTGGCATGGAAAGTGATGTAGTTATAACAATGCTTCCAAACAGTCCTCAGGTAAAGGATGTAATGCTTGGGGAAAATGGTATTGCGGGTTATATGAAAAAAGGAACATGTTTTATAGATATGAGTTCAATTAATCCTGTCGACAGCAGATATATTGGTGATGTATTAAAAGAAAAAGGAATTGATATGCTTGATGCACCTGTGTCAGGAGGAGAACCTAAAGCAATAGATGGAACAGTTGCATTTATGGTTGGTGGAGATGAGAAAACATTTGATAAGTATAAAGAGATTCTTACACATATGGGTTCATCAGTTACAAGATGTGGTAAACTTGGAGCTGGAAATACAACAAAACTTGCCAATCAGATAATTGTTGCATGTAATATCCAGGCAGTTTCTGAAAGCTTCATTCTGGCAAAAAAAGCCGGAGTAGACCCTGAGCGTGTATTTGAGGCAATAAAAGGCGGACTAGCAGGGTCTACTGTTATGAATGCCAAAGTTCCAATGATGATAGAGGACAATGTTGAACCAGGATTCAGAGTAGATTTGCATATTAAAGATTTGAATAATGCACTTGAGTGTGCTCATAGTGTTGGAGCTCCAGTACCGATGACGGCACAGGTTCAGGAAATAATGCAGTATCTGCATAATAATGGAGATGGAAGCAGCGACCACAGTGCAATTATACATTATTATGAAAAACTGGCAGACACAAAATTATAAATGTTGTTGACAGGTTATTATAATGTCAGGAAGGAGAATCTTATGAATAAAGAATTAAGAGCGGTTGCAGACAATATAATTGATGCGGCAATTAAAGCAGTTCTTCCGGATGAAGCAGTTAAGAAAACACTTAAAGACAGGAAATTTGATGGAAAAGTTATTCTTGTAGCAGTAGGAAAAGCCGCATGGCAGATGGCAAAGGCGGCAAGTGACTGTCTGGGAGACAGAATAAATGAAGGAATTGTAATAACGAAGTATGGACATGTAAAAGAGCCAATTGAAAGAATAGAATGTTTTGAGGCAGGCCACCCTGTTCCAGATGAGAATTCATTTAAAGCAACACAGGCAGCTATTGAGATGGTAAGCGGACTCAATAAGAATGATACAGTGCTTTTTCTTCTTTCAGGTGGAGGAAGTGCTTTATTTGAGAAGCCGAAGATTACAGGAGAAGAATTGCAGGATATAACTAATCAGTTACTTGCATGCGGCGCAGATATTGTTGAGATTAATACGATAAGAAAACGCTTATCAGAAGTAAAGGGCGGACGGTTTGCAAAATTATGTGAACCGGCGCATGTATTATCAATAGTATTATCAGATATACTTGGTGACCCACTGGATATGATTGCTTCAGGTCCGGCATGTGCAGATACAACAACATGTGAAGAAGCATGGCACATTGTAGAAAAATATAATCTTAATATAAGTGAAGATGTAAAAAAACTGATGGATATTGAGACACCGAAGAAACTGGATAATGTAACAACTTTTATTAATGGAAGTGTGCGTGAATTATGCAGTGCAGTATCAAGGGAATGTTCAAAGTATGGATATGAACCAGTAATGCTTACGGACCAGTTATGCTGTCAGGCAAAAGAAGCTGGAAGTTTTCTTGCATCTATAGCAAAGACACATTGTAAGTCAGGAAAGAAACTGGCATACATAGCAGGCGGAGAAACTGTTGTTAATATTACCGGACATGGTAAAGGCGGAAGAAATCAGGAGATTGCATTATCAGCAGCAGAAGGTATTAAGGGAATGTCAAATGCGGCAGTATTCAGTATAGGCAGCGATGGAACAGACGGACCTACGGATGCGGCAGGTGGATATAGCGATGGTGATACAGCAGGAGTCTTAAAGAATAAAGGAATAGATATATTTGAAGTGCTTAAGAATAATGATGCTTATAATGCGTTGAAATTAACAGAGGGGCTTATTATAACAGGACCTACGGGAACAAATGTTAATGATGTTTCTGTGCTGCTTATATCAGATTGATAAGGTACATAAAGCGATAAAAATATATAATTTAATTATTTATTATAGTGTAAAGCCAGTATTTTGCTGGCTTTATATTTTTTTAATAAATTCATTAGCACTCACCTCTTGACAGTGCTAACAATGAGATGTATAACATCAATTGTAAGAGGAAAACAATAGATAAACAGTGAAGTTAAGCATTCATTGTAATAGAAGGAGGTAATCGTATGAACATTAATAAGTTTACACAGAAGTCTATTGAGGCTGTTAACCAGTGCGAGAAGATTGCCTACGATTATGGTAATCAGGAGATTGATCAGGAACATTTTCTGTACAGTCTCTTAACTATAGAAGATAGTCTTATCGCGAGCCTGATAGAGAAGATGGGAATTGATAAGGAGACATTTATTAAGAATATTGAGACTTTACTTAGCCAGAAGAATAAGGTTTCAGGAAATGTACAGCTTTATGTAAGCAATGATCTTAATAAGGTTTTAGTAAATGCTGAAGATGAAGCAAAGAGAATGGGGGATGCATATGTTTCTGTTGAGCATCTTATGCTTGCGATGATTGCAGCACCTAACAAGGGCATAAAGCAGCTTTTTAAGACATATGGAATTAACAGGGAATCATTCCTGTCAGCACTTGCCACAGTAAGAGGCAACCAGAGTGTTACTTCGGATAATCCGGAGGCAACCTATGATACTCTCAGCAAATATGCTACAGACCTTGTAGAAAGAGCTAAGGACGGAAAGCTTGACCCGGTTATCGGAAGAGATAATGAAATCAGAAATGTAATAAGAATCCTTTCCCGTAAGACTAAGAACAATCCCGTTCTTATTGGTGAGCCAGGTGTTGGTAAAACAGCAGTTGTTGAAGGACTTGCACAGAGAATTGTAAGGGGAGATGTTCCAGAAGGCTTAAAGGATAAGAAGCTTTTTGCACTGGATATGGGCGCGCTTGTTGCAGGTGCAAAGTATCGTGGTGAATTCGAGGAAAGACTTAAGGCTGTACTTGACGAGGTCAAGAAGTCTGAAGGTCAGATAATCCTGTTTATTGATGAGATTCACACTATTGTCGGTGCAGGTAAGACAGAAGGTGCTATGGACGCAGGCAATATGTTAAAGCCTATGCTTGCCCGTGGTGAACTTCATTGTATAGGTGCTACAACTCTTGATGAGCACAGAGAGTATATTGAGAAAGACCCGGCACTTGAAAGACGATTCCAGCCAGTTATGGTTGATGAACCTACAGTTGAGGATACTATCTCAATCCTTAGAGGTCTTAAGGACAGATATGAAGTGTTCCATGGAGTTAAGATTACAGATGGCGCACTTGTAAGTGCAGCTACTTTGTCAGACAGATATATTTCAGACAGATTCCTGCCAGATAAGGCTATTGACCTTGTAGATGAGGCATGTGCAATGATTAAGACTGAACTTGATTCAATGCCTGCCGAACTTGATGAGAAGAGAAGAAAGATTATGCAGCTTGAGATTGAGGAGGCTGCTCTTAAGAAAGAGACAGATAACCTCAGTAAGGAAAGACTTGATGCATTACAGAAGGAATTATCTGAATTAAGGTCTGATTTCAATATCCAGAAAGCTAAATGGGACAGCGAGAAATCTTCTGTTGACCAGGTAAGCAAGTTAAAGGAAGAGATTGACCAGATTAATACACAGATAGCACAGGCTAAGAGAGAATATGATCTTAATAAGGCAGCAGAACTTCAGTATGGTAAACTTCCACAGGCACAGAAGGCTTTGGAAGAAGCTGAGAAGAAGTCAAGTAACAGAGATATGAGTCTTGTTCATGAAAGTGTTACTGAGGAAGAGATTGCCAAGATTATATCAAGATGGACTGGTATTCCTGTTAGCAAGTTAAGTGAGTCTGAAAGACAGAAAACTCTTAATCTTGATGAACAGCTCCACAAGAGAGTTATCGGTCAAGATGAAGGTGTTACTAAGGTAACAGAGGCAATCATAAGGTCTAAGGCTGGTATTAAAGACCCGACTAAGCCAATCGGTTCATTCCTGTTCTTAGGACCTACAGGTGTAGGTAAGACAGAGCTTGCAAAGGCACTGGCTGAGAGTCTGTTTGATGATGAATCTAATATAGTAAGACTTGATATGTCCGAGTATATGGAGAAGTATTCAGTATCCAGACTTATCGGAGCGCCTCCAGGATATGTAGGTTATGATGAAGGTGGACAGCTTACAGAAGCTGTAAGAAGAAAACCATATTCAGTTGTTCTTTTTGATGAAGTTGAGAAGGCACATCCAGATGTATTTAATGTCCTCTTACAGGTACTTGATGATGGCCGTATCACTGATTCACAGGGAAGAACTGTGGATTTTAAGAACACTATAATCATAATGACAAGTAACATTGGTTCTTCATATCTGCTTGAAGGCATCAATCCTGATGGCTCAATTAAGCCAGAGGCAGAGGAAGCTGTTATGGGTGATTTAAAGAATCATTTCAGACCTGAATTCCTTAACCGTCTTGATGAGATAATTATGTTCAAGCCTCTTACTAAGGATAATATCAGCAATATTATCAATCTTCTTGTTGCAGATGTTAACAAGAGACTTGCAGATAAAGAGCTTGAGATTGTTCTTACAGATGCAGCCAAGGATTTCATAGTTGAAAACGGATTTGACCCAATGTATGGTGCAAGACCGCTTAAGAGATATGTCCAGAAGACAGTTGAGACACTGGCAGCCAAGTTAATACTTGCAGGCAATATCAATACAGGTGATGATATTGTTATTGACCTTGTAGATGGAAAGCTGACAGCCAGAGCCGCTGCGAGGGCTGTTGAGGGATAAGGCCTGATATTGTAAGGACTTTATGGTCCTTTCGGGGGCATTGGAATTTTTGACTTTTGCTAAATGACTATAAATACAGATGATACTTTTGAAATAAAAGCCTATCAGATTATGGTATATATGCGAATTAGTAGGTTTTTGAAATTGAAAGTTGTCATTGATGAAATTAAAAAGCCTACTAAACTATTGCGTAATGCAAGTTTAGTAGGCTTTTTGAAAGCAAACCAACAATTTATTCTTTGAATTTCTGACAGCATACTTTATAGGCAAACCGCAATTGCGGTATTGACAAAAACTTATATTAATTGTATATTAAAAATGATTTATGGTTAAAGATTCATGACAGACTGCTTGTATGTGAATGAAAGAGAAAGATATAACACAAAAGGTACTGGAAGATAATAATGATATATTTGCGGATATTGTTAATGTGTTGTTATTTGATGGAAAGTCGGAGGTTGAAGAGAATGAACTTGTTAATACGACAGTTTATTCACAGTATAAGGCTGAAGATGGAAAAGTTCATGAACAGGAACGCGATATTGCTAAGTATTGGAAAAGAGGATGTACAGACATAGTCCTGTATGGCATAGAGAATCAGACAAAGGTTGAGAAAAGAATGCCAGCAAGGATATCGGGATATGAAGGTGCTTCATACAGAGGACAATATGATAAGAAAACAATAGTGCCGGTAATAACGATGGTGCTGTATTATGGTACAGACAGAAAATGGACAGCACCAAAGAATCTTAAGTCTCTGATTAAAGTTCCGGATAATCTGGATAAGTATGTTAATGACACTAAAGCTAATGTATTTGAGATAGCGTGGCTGACAGATGAACAGATAGCAAAGTTTACAAGTGATTATAAGATAGTTGCTAATTTCTTTGTGAACAAGAGAAAGAACAAAGATTACATACCAGATGATAAGACAACAATTAAGCATGTGGATGAGATACTAAAGTTCTTATCAGTTATGACAGGGGATAACAGATATGAAGAGATATTGTCAGATAAGGAAGGAGTGAGCAATATGTGTGATGTAGCGCAGAGACTTGAAGACAGGGGAATTGAGAAAGGACTTCAGAAAGGAAGAGAAGAAGGCAACCAGATGATATATTCACTGGTCGAAGATGAGAGCATAAGTATGGAAAAGGGTGCACAAAAGCTAGGGGTAAGTGTAGAAAAGCTGCGAGCTAATATGATTAATGCGGGATACAAGTGTCCGGATATGGAGTGATAGCTGACAATATAATATATAAAGATAAAGCAATGCTGGGAAGAGTGGATACTGGCATTGCTTTTATTTTATGGAAAAGTCTGTTTCTGTTCAGGAACTTACTTCTGCGTGTTCCTATAAGAACAATAAATAATCAATCTATATAGGCAAATTTCAGGCAGAAATACATGAAATTGCAGGAATATACCTATCAGGCAGGCACGAGGAAGTTTATCTATAGGCAGATTGGAAGAAAAAGTGAAGGTTGAATAAGGATTCTGCCTGGATATGTCCTATAAATCAAGTGATAATGCGACTACCTATAGGTATCATGAACAACGAATCAATAATCAGATTAAGACATATTTATACAGAACTAGATAAACTGGTTCTTTTCAGTATTATATTCATAATTAATTGATTTTAACTTATTGGTTATTTCTTCCTCAGAAATCATATAAGATTTGCACAGTTCCTCTAATGAATTGTAATTGTCTCGAAGTTGTGTATTGACAAAGCTTAAAAGCATAACAGGGTCTTTAGGCATAGAAAAATCCTCCTTATATTGTGTTTTCAGTGATGGCTCTATTGTTGTACTATTTAGTACAGCATGAATATTTTCCCATATTAAGCATATTCTGTAAATGTAAGGCTTGTATATAAAATTGTATTAAAATAAATACATTTATGGTTGCACGAAAACGATTACTATGTTATAATTTTAACAAGCTAAGAAATATACTACTTAAATAACTGAATATTAAATTATGGAGGTTTTGTTATGGGAAAGAAATGGGTGTATTTGTTTACAGAGGGTAACGCAGATATGCGTGAGCTTCTCGGTGGTAAAGGTGCGAATCTGGCAGAGATGACTAATATTGGTCTTCCGGTTCCACAGGGGTTTACTATTACTACGGAAGCTTGTACCCAGTATTACGAGGATGGTAGAGAAATCAATGATGAGATCATGGGACAGATTAACGAACATATTGAGAAGATGGAACAGATTACAGGCAAGAAGTTTGGAGATATGGAGAATCCACTTTTAGTTTCTGTTCGTTCTGGAGCAAGAGCTTCTATGCCGGGTATGATGGATACAATCCTTAATCTTGGACTTAACGAGGACGTTGTTAATGTAATTGCACAGAAATCCGGCAATCCAAGATGGGCATGGGATTGTTATAGAAGATTTATCCAGATGTATTCAGATGTAGTTATGGAAGTTGGCAAGAAATATTTCGAAGAGCTTATTGACAAGATGAAGGATGAGAGAGGGGTTAAGCTTGATGTAGAGCTTACAGCGGATGATCTTAAGGAGCTTGCAACACAGTTTAAGGCTGAATATAAGTCTAAGATTGGCAAGGATTTCCCAGATGATCCTAAGGAACAGTTATACGGAGCTATAAAAGCTGTATTCCGTTCATGGGACAACCCAAGAGCTAATGTATACAGAAGAGATAATGATATTCCTTATTCTTGGGGAACAGCAGTTAATGTACAGTCTATGGCATTTGGTAATATGGGGGATGACTGTGGAACTGGTGTTGCATTTACAAGAGATCCTGCAACTGGTGCTAAAGGACTTTTTGGAGAGTTCCTTACTAACGCACAGGGTGAAGATGTTGTTGCCGGAGTAAGAACTCCAATGCATATTCAGGAAATGAGTGAGAAGTTCCCGGAAGCATTTGAGCAGTTTAAGGATGTGTGTGCAACTCTGGAAGAACATTACAGAGATATGCAGGATATGGAATTTACAGTAGAGCATGGCAAGCTGTTCATGTTACAGACACGTAATGGTAAGAGAACAGCACAGGCAGCATTAAAGATTGCATGCGACCTTGTAGATGAGGGGATGAGAACAGAGAAGGAAGCAGTTGCAATGATTGATCCTCGTAATCTTGATACACTTCTTCATCCTCAGTTTGATGCAGCTGCACTTAAGGCTGCAACTCCAGCAGGAAGAGGTCTTGGAGCATCTCCTGGCGCTGCATGTGGTAAGATTGTTTTCTCAGCAGAAGACGCAGAAGAGTGGAATGCAAGAGGAGAGAAGGTTGTTCTTGTAAGACTTGAGACATCGCCAGAAGATATTACAGGTATGAAGGCTTCACAGGGTATTCTTACTGTAAGAGGAGGTATGACAAGCCATGCAGCGGTTGTTGCAAGAGGTATGGGAACCTGCTGTGTATCTGGCTGTGGTGATATTGCAATGGATGAAGCTAATAAGAAGTTCACACTTGCAGGCAAGGAATACCATGAAGGAGATTATATATCTATTGATGGTACAACAGGCAACATATATGATGGACAGATTCCTACGGTTGATGCCAAGATTGCAGGAGAGTTTGAAAGAGTTATGGAGTGGGCTGATAAGTACAGAAAGTTAAAGGTTCGTACTAATGCAGATACTCCTAAGGATGCCAAGAAGGCAAGAGAACTTGGAGCAGAAGGTATCGGACTTTGCCGTACTGAGCATATGTTCTTTGAAGAGGACAGAATTGCAGCATTCAGAGAGATGATATGTTCTGATACTGTAGAAGAAAGAGAAGCAGCACTGGATAAGATTCTGCCATATCAGCAGGGAGATTTCGAAGCACTTTATGAGGCACTTGAAGGCAATCCGGTAACTATCAGATTCCTTGATCCACCTCTTCATGAATTTGTTCCTACAGAGGAAGAAGATATTAAGAAGTTAGCTGAATCACAGGGCAAGTCAGTAGAGACTATTAAGAATATTATTGCAAGTCTTCATGAGTTTAATCCAATGATGGGACACAGAGGATGCCGTCTTGCAGTAACATATCCAGAGATTGCCAAGATGCAGACAAGAGCTGTTATAAGAGCTGCAATCAATGTTAAGAAGGCACATCCTGACTGGAATGTTAAGCCGGAGATTATGATTCCGCTTATCTGTGAGGTTAAGGAATTAAAGTATGTAAAGAAGACTGTTGTTGAGACAGCAGATGAAGAGATTAAGGCAGCAGGAATCGACCTTGAATACGAGGTTGGTACTATGATTGAGATTCCTAGAGCTGCACTTACTGCTGATGAGATTGCTAAGGAAGCTGATTTCTTCTGCTTTGGTACTAACGATCTTACACAGATGACATTCGGATTCTCAAGAGATGACGCTGGTAAGTTCCTTAATGCATACTATGAATCTAAGATATTTGAGAATGACCCATTTGCAAAGCTTGACCAGAATGGTGTTGGTAAGCTTATGGAGATGACAATAAAGCTTGGAAGACCGGTTAATCCGGATCTTCACATAGGTATCTGTGGAGAGCATGGTGGAGATCCTTCATCAGTCGCATTCTGCCACAAGATAGGTCTTGATTATGTGAGCTGCTCACCATTCAGAGTACCTATTGCAAGACTTGCAGCAGCACAGGCTGCTATTGCAGAAGAGAAATAATCCAATTTCTGACCATAACACGAGTTTCGGGGCATGGAAAGCAAAAGCTTTTCATGCCCCGAAATGTTTTTAAATAAAATCGGCTAGCTTTATGGGAATAAATAGTTTTCCACCCAATATTAGTGTATTGAGTTTTATTGGATATTTAAAGGAAAGTCAGTATTAATGATTTTTGACAGATATGTAAATTTGAAAAATTTTATTTATTTTGAGTTTATCATTTTATCTTGATTTAGTTTTATTAAAAAAATTTTTATAAAAAAATCGCACCTGCTAAACTGCAGGTGCGACACATTGCTAATATAACGAGTCCTACGCAGCTCCAGGACGGAACAACATATGACTCTAATAATATTATACACAATATTTATATGAAGTCAATTAAATATTTATTCTGAAAAATCTTCCGGAATATATTCATCTAAAAGATTTTCGTCCTTATCAAGTGTGGAAAATTTTTCACTTACAGGGTATGAAAAATTTTTGCCTATTTTTTGGAAACCATATTCTAAAAAGTGAGATTTTGGAATATAGTTATTCTCTGTGATATTATGTAATTGGGTAAAGAGCTTTACAATCCATTTTTGAAATTTTGTTTCTGGTTCTTTTTGATCAAGTTCGTTTTCATAATAATGTCTTACGATACCAGCAAATATATCAGCAAACTGTACTGCGGGAGTTACAGCAGAACTGACAAACAATGGCATTTCTAATATGTGATGGAAAGAACGTCCAAAATTTGTTTTGAACAAAAAGCCAGTAATGGCTTCAGCAATTTTTCTATCAGCTTCTTCATGTACCTCATCAAATATCATCATTGCTTTCCCATAGTGATGATGGTTGCAATAAAATTCCACTTTTTTTAATAATAGATAATATTGTTTTGGAAGATGATGTACGGGTACAATAATTGATTCATCTGGTTTGTCCATAATTACAGCAAAAATAGCAGCGTCATAAGAAGTGATGATGTCTACCATGCCTTCAACATAAGTTTTATTATTTGTTCGATTTTTTGTAATAGTCGCTTCACGAATAAGTTTTGTAGATTTTATTTCGTCTTGTTTCCCATAAATCATTTCTTTTAATTTATATATATGATTTGTTATAGGTTTAATATCATTTTCATGGATACAAACTCCAAGTAAAATTGGATTTTTGGTTGAATCAGTAGGGCGAGGATATCCGCTTTCGTCTATGAATACAAGCATATAATTAAGTTGCTCCTTTAAATAAATAGTGAAAATATTATACTATAAAAAGTGGTGAATTACCATATAAAAATAATATTTTTAAAAGCATAGAACGATAAAAAATCTATAGACTGTATTAGCCAAAGATTTTGCAGAAGCAATAGAGGTTTGACATTTTGCATTAACAATACAATTTTGCTATAATTCACATTATAAGTGATGTGTAAGATTTTACGAGTACTAAAGAGGGGAGTTGTGTTGGGTATGGGAAAAGAAAAACTTTCAGAAGAAGATATAAAAGCAAGATATATAACTCCAGCGGTAGAGCAATCAGGCTGGGATAAAAAGCAGATTCGTTATGAGTATGCATTCACAGCAGGTCGCATCATCCTAAGGGGTAATGTAACTTCACGAGGCAAGCAGAAGCGAGCAGATTATTTGCTATTCTATAAGCCTAATTTTCCATTAGCAATCATAGAAGCTAAGGATAACAACCATTCAGTAGGAGCGGGACTGCAACAGGCTATAGAGTATGCAGAAACTCTGGATGTAAAGTTTGTATATGCATCCAATGGAGATGGCTTTGTAGAGCAGGATTTAATAACTGGTGATATTCGCAATCTTTCATTAAATGAGTTCCCATCGCCAGATGAACTGTATCACAGATATGTAAATGAGATGAATTTCTCTGAAATTGGTGAGAAAGCTCTGCTAGAGCCATATTACTGGGCACCAGGTTATAAGACACCTCGTTACTATCAGAGAATTGCCATCGACAGAACTGTAAATGCTGTAGCAAGTGGCAGAGACAGGGTACTCTTAGTCTGTGCAACTGGAACTGGTAAAACATTCATGGCTTTTCAGATTATCTACAGACTATGGAAAGCTGGTATTAAAAAGAAGATATTGTTCCTTGCAGATAGGAATGTCCTTGTAGACCAGACAATATCTGGTGATTTCAAGCCATTCGGGGGTAAAATGACTAAAGTCGAGAATAAACAGCTCGACAGTTCTTATGAAATCTATCTTGCATTGTACCAGCAGTTAGCTGGTGATGAGGGCGTAGAGCCATTCAAGCAGTTTAAGCCTGAGTTCTTTGATCTGATACTCATTGATGAGTGTCATAGAGGCTCTGCTAAGGAAGAGTCTGCTTGGAGAAAAATATTAGAGTATTTCTCTGGTGCAACTCAGATAGGTATGACAGCTACACCAATTGAAACCAAAGAAGCATCTTCACAAACATATTTTGGAGAAGCTATTTATGAGTATTCTCTGAAACAGGGAATTAATGATGGATTCCTTGCTCCATATAAAGTCATTCGTATAGGACTTGATAAAGACCTTGTTGGATATCGTCCAGAAGCTGGAAAAATTGATGATAATGGCTATGAAATCGAGGACAGAGAATATAATATCAAAGACTTTGACAGGACTCTTGTACTTGATGAGAGAACCAAAGTTATTGCAAAGAAAGTTACAGAATTTTTGAAGAAAACTGACAGGTTCAGTAAGACCATTGTGTTCTGCGTAGATGTGGAGCATGCGGAGCGTATGCGTCAGGCTCTCATTGCTGAGAATAAAGACCTGTGGACTGAGAACCATAAGTACATTATGCGTATAACTGGAGATAATGCTGAAGGTAAAGCCCAACTGGATAATTTCATTGATGAGGACAGTACATATCCTGTTATAGCAGTCACAAGTAAGCTGATGACTACTGGTGTTGATGCTAAAATGTGCAAGCTCATTGTGTTGGATAACAATATAAATTCCATGACAGAATTCAAGCAGATTATTGGCCGAGGTACTCGTCTGCTTGAGGATTATGGAAAAACATATTTTACAATTATGGACTTCCGTAACGCATCAAGATTATTTGCTGATAAAGATTTTGATGGTAATCCTGAGGTAGTAATCGACATTACTGGCGATGACCCAGTAAATCCAGTAACAGGCAATGAAGACGATACTGAAAATACAGGAGATGATACTGGCAGTAATTCAGGTACTGGAAATACAGGAAATACTGGTGATTCTGGCGATGATTGGGGTAATGGTGATGGCTCTGAGAAGCCTAAGAAGTATTATGTCAAGGATGTAGAAGTCAAAGTTCTGTCGGAGAGAATACAGTATATTGATAAGGATGGAAAACTTATAACTGAAAGTCTTATCGATTACACAAGAAAGAATATTTTAGGACAGTATGCGAGGTTAGATGTATTCCTTAAGAAGTGGAATGAAGCAAAGAAGAAACAGGCTATCGTAGAAGAACTTCGTGAGGATGGTGTACTGCTGGATGCTGTTCGTGAAGAGACAGGTCAGACTGATATAGACGATTTTGATTTAATCCTGCACCTTGCATATGATAAAGCACCGCTTACCCGTATAGAGCGTATCAAAAATGTTCAAAAGAGAGGATATCTCTATAAGTATTCTGAGCTTGCACAAAAGGTTCTGGGAACACTTATGGATAAGTATGCAAGTGAAGGATTGAAAGAGATAGAGGAGACAAAGGTTTTACAGTTACACGAATTCCAGCAGTTTGGTAGTCCTATGAAGATTGTCAAAGCCTTTGGAGGTAAAGCAGCATATGAACAGGCTGTGAAAGAACTGGAAGATGAAATCTTCTCTGCGTAGTATTTTACAAATAAAAATTGAAAGTAGGTTTTTTACCAATGGCTATAACTAATTTCGTTAAGAGAATACAAGATGTAATGCGTAATGATGCAGGGGTAAATGGAGACGCTCAGCGTATTGAGCAGATTGTATGGACTCTGTTTTTAAAGATATATGATGCAAAAGAAGAGGAATGGGAGCTTATCAATGATGATTATATTTCTATCATTCCCGATGAGTACAAGTGGAGAAACTGGGCGGTAGATAACAGGGATGGTCAGGCTCTTACTGGAGATGCACTTCTTGACTTTGTTAATAATAAGTTGTTCCCTGCACTTAAAAATCTTGAGGTATCAGAGGATACTCCAATGAACCAGATGATGGTGCGTTATGCCTTTGAGGATGCCAACAACTATATGAAAGATGGTATCCTGCTTAGACAGGTCATCAATATCATTGATGAAATTGATTTTACAGAGTATGAGGAAAGACACGCATTTGGCTCAATCTACGAGTCATTTCTGAAAGATTTACAAAGTGCTGGTAATTCAGGAGAATACTATACACCTAGAGCTGTAACTGACTTTATGGTAAAAGTTACAAAACCAAGACTAGGTGAGAGGGTAGCTGACTTTGCCTGTGGTACTGGTGGATTCCTTGTGTCTGCTCTTAATGAATTATATGAGGAGAGCCTTAAATCTAACGAGAACAAGGAAATTTATAATAATACAGTTTATGGTGTGGAGAAGAAAGCTCTGCCACATATTCTCTGTGTTACCAATATGCTCCTGCATGATATTGATAACCCTGAGATAATTCATGGCAATACTCTTGAGACTGATTACAAAGAGTACAGAAAGATGGAAAAGTTTGATCTTGTCCTTATGAACCCACCATATGGCGGTAATGAAAAGGATTCTGTAAAAGCAAACTTCCCTATGGAACTGCGTAGTTCAGAGACTGCTGATTTATTCATGGATATTATTATGTTCCGCTTAAAGAAAGATGGTAGATGTGGAATTATTCTTCCTGATGGTTTCCTCTTTGGTACTGATAATGCAAAGGTAAATATCAAGAAGAAACTGCTTGAGGAGTTTAATCTTCATACAGTCATAAGAATGCCACATAGTGTGTTTGCTCCGTATACTTCTATTACGACAAATATTTTGTTCTTTGACAATACACACCCAACAGAGGAGACATGGTTCTATCGTTTGGACATGCCTGAGGGGTATAAGAATTTCTCAAAGACAAAGCCTATGAAGCTGGAGCATTTTGCACCTGCCCTTAAGTGGTGGGATAATCGTGAGGAGATTGAAGTAGATGGATTCCCTAAGGCTAAGAAATATACGGTAGATGAAATCGTAGCCAACGGATACAATATTGACCTTTGTGGATTCCCACACGAAGAAGAGGAAATCCTTGACCCGATGGATTTAATTAATCAGTATCAGGAAAAGAGAGCATCCCTTAATGCTGAGATTGACCATGTATTAGAGAAGATTACTTCTATGTTGGGAGGTAACTAATTTGAATGCTCAGGATTTAAAGAACAGTATCCTACAGCTTGCTGTTCAAGGCAAGCTCGTCGAGCAAAGAGCCGAAGAAGGCACTGCGAGAGAGTTGCTTGAACAGATAAAGCTGGAAAAGGAACAGCTCATAAAGGATAAAAAGATAAAGAAGTCAAAGCCATTGCCAGAGATTACGGAGGATGAGATACCATTTGAAATCCCTGAGTCTTGGGAGTGGGTAAGGTTAATTGATTTGTGTAGCTTGATTTCAGATGGTACACATAAAACACCAGCATATGTAGAATATGGTGTACCATTTATTTCTGTTAAAGATATATCAAGTGGAGTTATGGACTTTTCAAATGTGAAATATATTACGCGAGAGGAACATGAAAAATTGATATCTCGTTGTAAACCTGAGATGAATGATGTTCTGTTGTGTAGAATTGGTACATTAGGCAAAGCAATAAAAATATGTACAGATAAGGAATTTAGTATATTCGTTAGTTTGGGATTATTAAAATTAATTGAAGCAGATGTAGCTGATTACATAGTTCAAGTAATTAATTCTGGCTATGGTTATCGGTGGATAGATGATAATAAAGTGGGGGGTGGAACTCATACAAATAAAATTAATTTAGATACACTCAGGGGTATGCCAATTCCTATTCCACCACTTGAAGAGCAACACCGCATCGTTGCCAAGATAGAGGAAATTCTTCCATATATCGACCAGTATGACAAGGCTTATACGAAGCTGGAAATATTTAATAAAAAATTCCCAGAGGATATGAAGAAGAGTATTCTGCAAATGGCTATGCAGGGAAAGCTGGTGGAACAACGACCAGAAGAAGGAACAGCTGATGGGCTTTATGAGCAGATTGTTGCTGAGAAAGCTCAGCTTATCAAGGATGGCAAGATTAAGAAAGAAAAGCCATTGCCTGAGATTGCAGAGGATGAAATCCCTTATGAGATCCCTAGTAGTTGGAGATGGGTGAGATTTTCAGAAGTAATGGATGTACGTGATGGAACACATGATTCTCCTAAGTATATAGAAACAGGAATTCCCTTAGTTACGAGTAAAAATATATCAGGTGGAGGATTGTATTTCTCTAATGTGAAATACATTTCTCGAGAAGATGCTGATAAAATCAATGAACGTTCTAATGTTGATACGGGTGATATTTTGTTTGCGATGATAGGTTCAATTGGCAATCCTGTGATAGTAAACAAAGATAGAGAATTTTGCGTAAAGAATGTTGCGCTGTTTAAAAATTATGATAAATCCAAAATGTGTATCGAATATGTGTATTGGTTTTTATACAGAGAGCAGTATATCATGAAAAAAGTTGCATCTGGCGGAGTTCAGTCATTTATTTCTTTGAAAGTATTTAGAAATTATTTGTTTCCACTCCCACCATTTGAGGAGCAGAAGCGTATCGTTGCCAAGATTGAGGAACTTTTACCATATTGTGACCAACTTATCAAGTAAATTGGATTGTGCGAGGAGGTGAGTTATTATAGATAAATGGAGTATAGCAAAGTATTTGATTGATGCAAAAAAGAATATAGATAGCATTATTTTTATTGAAGAAAACATTGATAAGATTTGCAATCTAAACCTTAGACGAAAAGTTGAGGAACTAAGGAGAGAATTCTACATAAACTGCTGTGTTGTACTTGATAAATCGCATCCTAAAAACAAAAAGAAAATTTGTGAAGACAAGCTGATTGAGGCGATTTATTATGAACGTGATAAGAATTGTGCGCATAGAGATGATGATTACAAATCTCCAGAGTTCAATCAATTGAGTGATATGATTGAAACGATGAAACATCAGATACAGAAAGTGCTTGTTGTTTGCAAGGATTCACTTCCTAATAATATTACATTGGATTTTGTATCACACGATAAGGAATTGTTTCGCCTAATATATGGAATTACTGCTGAAAAGGAAGAAGAAATAAAGCATAGAAAGTATCCTGAGTATGGCAAGACACCACAGTCAGGAGATTTTATAACAAAGAAAATATTTCAAGAAGCTGAGGATATTAGGACAATTAAGAATAAAAATGAGTATGCAGTAATAATAGAGAATGGTATTAATTTTTATGAGGCACTACAAAATCGTCAGGATGCTTGTATTAAGATAAATGTCCTTTATAATTTGGAAACATGGTGTAGTTTTAATCAAGAAAGTTTTTCAAAGATTCAAAAACTCAAAAAAGCTGGAGGATTAAATGAATTTGATATGCCAGTTATGCCAAAGGATAATGCACAGTTAGAAGAATTTATAAGCCTTTTTTATGATATAGTAAATGATAGCGAAAGTTGAATATTAATGGAGTATCATTTGTTATATTATAATATTTCCATACACAGGCTGCTATTGCAGAAGAGAAATAATCCAATTTCTGACCATAACACGAGTTTCGGGGCATGGAAGGCGAAAGCTTTTCATGCCCCGAAATGTTTAAAATGGAATATTTTTTCATTGCCCTAAATCACGATATGTTCTATAATAATGTAAAATATATATTGATTGGAGCGTATTATGGAACAAAAGAAAATCGAACCTATTCGTGATGCCAGAAAGCTTGGTAAAGCGAAGATGCTGATTCTTGGTATTCAGCATATGTTTGCCATGTTTGGCGCAACTATTCTTGTACCTATTCTGGTATCAGGATATTTTCAGGCTGCCTGTGGTGAGGAACTTACCAGAGGTCTGTCTGTATCAGTAACACTTTTCTGTGCTGGTTTTGGTACATTGATATTCCACCTGTGTACTAAATTCAAAGTACCTGCATTCTTAGGATCTTCCTTTGCATTTCTTGGTGGATTCTACACAGTAGCTAATCTTGACAGCGGTATGTATGCTGGAATGTCAGCTAATGATAAGGCTGCTTATGCATGTGGTGGTATATTTGTTGCCGGAATGCTTTACTTTGTACTTGCACTTATAATTAAGCTTGTTGGAGTCAACAGAGTTATGAAATTCCTTCCACCTGTAGTTACAGGACCTATCATTATATGTATCGGTCTTTCACTTGCAGGTTCAGCTATTACAAATGCTTCAACTAACTGGTTACTTGCATTTGTTGCACTTGCTGTAATTATTATATTCAATATATGGGGCAAGGGACTTTTCAAGATTATCCCTATTCTTATGGGTGTAGTAATTTCATATGTATTTGCACTTATTCTTAATGCATGCGGCGTACATAATCCTGATGGTTCAGCAATACTTAATTTCTCATCAATTGCATCTGCTTCATGGGTTGGAATTCCAAAGTTCCAGTTTATGAAGTTTGATTTAACAGCAATCCTTGTAATGGCACCTATTGCTATTGCAACAATGATGGAACATATCGGAGATATGTCAGCTATTTCGGCTACAGTTGAAGAAAACTATTTAGCAGATCCAGGTCTTCACAGAACACTTATTGGTGATGGTGTTGCAACAGCATTTGCAGGTGCAATTGGAGGTCCGGCTAATACTACATATGGTGAGAACACAGGAGTTCTTGAACTTTCTAAGGTATATGACCCAAGAGTAATCAGAATCGCAGCAGTATTTGCAATTATACTTTCATTCATACCTAAGTTTTCATCAGTTATATCAACTATGCCAACAGCAATTATCGGTGGTATATCATTCATGCTTTATGGTATGATTTCAGCTATCGGTGTAAGAAATGTTGTTGAGAACAAGGTTGACCTTACTAAGTCAAGAAACCTTATTATTGCAGGTGTTATATTTGTATGTGGTTTAGGCTTCGGTGGTGGACTTACATTTACAATCGGTGGAACATCTATAACACTTACAGCACTTGCAATCGCTGCTATAGCAGGTATTCTTCTTAATGCTATATTACCTGGTAATGATTATGAATTCGGTAAGAATCCAGCAGGTGACAGCAGCCGTGGAGTTTATGTTATGAACACAGACTCTGAAAAAGAAGAATCAGAAGATAATAAGTAAATAACAATAAAATTTGGAGGTACTTAATAATGATGGATTTTGAGAATGAGAAGAATATAACTATATTTACACATCCACTTATCCAGCATAAGATTTCAATTCTTAGAGATAAGAAAACAGGAACTAATGAATTTAGAAAGCTCGTTGAAGAAATAGCTATGCTTGAAGGTTTTGAGGCATTATCAGATCTTCCAACAGAAGATGTTGAGATTGAGACACCTATTGAAACCTGTATGACACCTATGATTTCAGGACGTAAGCTTGCAATTGTTCCTATCTTAAGGGCAGGCCTTGGCATGGTTCCTGGTGTACTTTCACTTGTACCAACTGCTAAGGTTGGACATATTGGAATGTATCGTAATGAAGAGACACATGAGCCGGTACCATATTACTGCAAGCTTCCACATCCAATTGAGGAAAGAACTATTGTTGTAACAGATCCGATGCTTGCAACAGGTGGTTCGGCAGTTGATGCAATTGACCAGATAAAGAAGGTTGGCGGAAAGCAGATTAAGTTCATGTGTATCATAGCTGCCCCAGAGGGAGTTGAAAAGCTTCATAAGGCGCATCCGGATGTTCAGATATACATTGGACATCTTGACAGAGAGCTTAACGCAGATGCTTATATTTGCCCAGGACTTGGGGATGCCGGAGACCGAATCTTCGGAACTAAGTAAATAATTATGGGCATGTAATTGCTTTGTGTTAAGAGATATGATAGTGTGTAAAATGCGGCTCCCAACGGGAGCCGTTTTTGTAACTTATATTATTTAATTAAGGAGATTTCGATGAGCAAGGAGGAAAACAGAAAGAATTTTTCTAAATATGTATCGCAGAATATTCTCGGAATGATAGGGTTTTCATGCTACGTTCTTGCTGACTCGTATTTTATATCTATAGCAAAGGGAGCAGACGGACTTACAGCATTAAATCTTGTTATGCCATTATATAGTATAATATTCTCAATTGGTGAGATGATTGGTGTTGGTTCAGCTATAAGGTATGCAATTAGTAAGATTAAAAAAGATGCAGATGCAGATGATTATTTCTGGAATGCATTAATATGGTGTATATTGTCAAGCATGCTATTCGTTTTTGCCGGAATATTCTTTTCGGCAGATATCATGCGTGTTCTAGGAGCTGATGAACATATTGTAGCAGTTGGAAATAATTACACTAAGATATTCATGTGTTTTGCACCTATGTTTATGTGCAACTATGTGACTAATGCATTTGTAAGAAATGACGGAGCACCGGGAATTGCTATGAGTGCAACACTTTTTAGCAGTTTGTTTAATATAGTATTTGACTATATTCTCATGTTCCCGATGAATCTGGGAATGGAAGGTGCAGCACTGGCAACAGCTTTGTCGCCGATTATCGGAATGGGAATATGCAGCATACATTTCTTCTCTAAGAAAAGCAGTGTCAGGCTTGTTGTGTGTAAGCCTTCAGTCAGAAAACTTGTGGCAGGGTGCCAGCTTGGTGTATCGGCATTTGTAGGAGAGATGTCGTCAGCGGTCATTACACTTGCTTTTAATTTCGTAATACTTAAGCTGGCTGGTAATGTCGGAGTAGCTGCATACGGAGTTGTGGCTAATATTGCAATTGTCACAACTGCGGTATTTAATGGTGTTGCACAGGGAAGTCAGCCACTTATAAGCAGTTGTTTCGGCAGGGGAGACAAGGATGGATGTACACAGTTAAAACGAATGGGATATACAACAGCATTTGTACTTGCAGCGGTTATGTATAGTATATTGTTTATATTTGCAGGACAGTTTGTCGCAGTGTTTAACAGTGAAGGTTCAGAAATGTTAAGGCTTTACGCAACAGAAGGCGTTAAGTTATATTTTATTGGAATATTCTTTGCGGGAATTAATATTGTAGGTGGCGGTGCATTCAGTGCAACAGAGGATGCGTTTAAAGCGGCAGTTGTTTCTGTGGCAAGAGGATTTGTGCTGATTTTAGGTGCAGTTTTTGTAATGTCAGCACTTTTTGGAATGACAGGAGTATGGCTTGCGTATGCTGTTGCTGAGGGAATAACAACATTTATAATGCTTGTAATGGTGCTGAGAGTGTGATAGAATATTTGCGGACAAAATTATCCCAGAGATTGGGAAAATATGAAAGGAGTCTATATAATTATGAGCAATATTGCAGACAAATTTGAAGAACTTGGAGTAATTCCAGTAGTAGTATTGAATGATGCTAAAGATGCACTTCCATTAGCTAAGGCTTTAGTTGATGGTGGTCTTCCTTGTGCAGAGGTTACATTCCGTACAGCAGCAGCTGAGGAATCTATCCGTCTTATGCATGAAGCATATCCAGATATGGTACTTGCAGCAGGTACAGTACTTACAACAGAGCAGGTTGACAGAGCTGTAGCAGCTGGTGCTTCAGTTATTGTAAGCCCAGGATTTGATCCAGAAATCGTTGATTACTGTATTTCTAAGAACATTCCTGTTATGCCAGGCATCGTTACACCTTCAGAGCTTGCACAGGCTGTTAAGAGAGGCCTTACAAGAGTTAAATTCTTCCCAGCTACAGCTGCAGGTGGAATTAAGATGATCAAGGCTATGTGTGCAGCTTACACTAATGTAAGAATCATGCCTACAGGTGGTATCAACACAGCTAACCTTGAGGAATTCTTATCATGCGATAAGATCTTCTGCTGTGGTGGTTCATGGATGGTTAAGGGTGATATGATTAAGGCAGGAGAATTTGACAAGATTAAGGATATGACAGCAGAGGCTGTTGCTCTTGTTAAGAAGATCCGTGGCTAATCACCAGTGATTGTTAATAGCAAAGATACATATAAACCCCGTATTCTGTTTTGCAGGATACGGGGTTTTGTACGTATATTATGTTTTTTAGTGAATTACAGATTAGAAAATATATTCTCAATTTCTTCATGGGGAAGTACAAGGGCAAATCTTACATGACCTTCTCCAAGGCTTCCGAAGCTGCTTCCAGGTGTACATAAAACGCCAGTCTTATTAAGAAGTTCCATAACATAATCAGCTGAACTGGTATAGCCGTCAGGAATGGCAGCCCATACAAACATTGTGCCTTTAACATCAGCAGGTTTAAGTCCAAGCTTCTTAATTCCGGTAACGAGAGCATTTCTTCTTAACTCATATTCAGCACGGTTGTCAGCGACATATCCTTGCGGACCGTTAAGTGCAGCAACAGCAGCTTTCTGATATATAAAACTTGTTCCATAGTCAAATTGTGAGCGGACAGTTTTGAATTTGCTCACGATTTCACGGTTTCCGATAAGAAATGAAAGGCGCAGACCAGTAAGATTATAAGTCTTAGAAAGAGAGTTGAATTCAACTCCGACTTCCATAGCACCTTCGTGGCTTAAGAAAGAACCACCAATCTGTCCGTCATATATAATCTCAGAATATGCGTTGTCGTGAATAATAATGATGTTATATTTCTTTGCAAAAGCGATGAGTTTATCGTAGAATTCATCAGGTGCAGTAGCACATACAGGATTCAGTGGATAAGATACAACCATCATTTTGGCTTTTTTTGCAGTATCTTCATCGATAGAATCAAAATCTATAAGATAATCATTCTCTGGGAGAAGATTGTAATAAGCAATCTGTGCGTCACACAGGAATGGTCCAATCTCGAATATAGGATATCCCGGATTAGGAACTAAGCATAAATCACCAGGGTTGCACAAAGCAAGGGCAATATGAGCCATGCCTTCCTGGGTTCCGAATACAGAGGCGACTTCATCAGGTGTGATAACGGTGTTGTAACGGCGTTTGTACCATTTGCATACAGCGTCAAGCAATTCATCAGTATCACCAAGTGAGTACTTGTAATTCTCAGGGTCAAGTGCTGCCTCTGAAACAACCTTCATAACAGATTCATCAGGCTTGAAATCAGGAGTTCCTACAGTAAAGTTATATACCGGCTTTCCCTGTGCAAGTCTGTCATTCTTTTTCTGATTAAGTATATTAAAAATGTTGCTGCCAAAGCGGTCAGCTCTTTTAGAAAATTCAATATTCATATGTATACTCCATTTCTTTAAATGCGTATCTGCATGCATTTTATTCAGACCCGAAATATAGAAAAATTTCAAGCCTATCGAATAAGATACTAGCATAATTAACAAAAGTCAATTTTAAGGTGTATTTTTTGATGAAAATGTGATAGTTTTATATATGTAAGTAGAAATAAATAAGATATGGCGGTCTGCAAATGTTACATACAGGAACATTAAACGGTAGAATGCAGACAGAAAGGAAAGGTAGAAGATATGTCAGTACAGGATTATCTTAGTGCAGTAAAGATTGGTAAAAAAGAATATCATGCGTGTGTAAATAAGGGTACGTACCCATATCTTCCGGTTTTGGAGGATATTATTGATGAAAACAGTATTGACAGAGAAGTTAGTCTTGGAAGTGACCAGATTCCGTTAAGACTTGTGGTTGGAACATGTACAGCAGGTAGAACTACTGCATTTGCAGACAACTTCATGCCTATACTTGACTGGGGAACAGAATTTTCAGCAAAGTGGGCTTCGCTTAGCGACAGTCAGGTGAATGAAGGAATAAGAGACGATATTAAAGTATATGAGTACATGAATAAGTTCTATGTGCTTGAAGGTAATAAAAGAGTCAGTGTACTTAAATATTTTAAGGCGGTGACAGTAAGTGCACAGGTTATAAGAAAGATACCTAAATACAGTGATGATCCTGATGTTAAGATATATTATGAATTCATGGATTTTTATAAATCTACCAAGTTAAACGATATATATTTCAGTAAAGAGGGCAGTTTTACAACTCTTATGGAGCTGGTTGGAATTACACCAGGAGAACCAATGGATGAGGATGATAAGAAAGACCTTGTTTCGTGCTATCTTAATTTCAGGCTTGCTTATGAATCAAGAGGAGGGGATAAGTTTGATTTTCCAACAGGAGATTCATTTTTACGCTTCATTCATATTCACGGATATGATGCTGTTAAGAAGATGACTAAGTCTGAGATGGCAAAGAATGTCGCCAAAACATGGGCTGAATTCGAGCTTCTTGATGACAACAGTGAAGTGGAACTTAAGATGACGCCGGCAGCAGCACCTAAGAAGAATATATTAAGCTATCTGCTTCCAATGGGTGGAGGAGTTAAGAAACTTAAGGTCGGATTTGTGTATGAAAAAACACCGCAGGATTCAGAGTGGTGTTATGCACATGAGCTTGGAAGACAGTATATTGATGATACATTTGGTGACCAGATAGAGACATACGTTGAGGAGAATGTGATACCGGAGCAGAATGATGAGGCGGCAATCAACAGACTTATAGAGAAAGGCTGTGATCTTATATTCGTGACATCTTCGGCGATGAATATGGCTGGACTTAAAGCTGCAATAGCACATCCGTCAGTAAAGATTCTTGATTGTTCTCTTAACATTTCACATAAATATATCAGGTCATATTATGCAAGAATGTTTGAAGCAAAATTTATAACAGGGATTATTGCAGGTTCACTGGCTGATGACGATAATGTTGGTTATATAGCTGATAATCCGGTTTATGGGGCATGTGCGAATATTAATGCATTTGCATTGGGAGTAAAGTTTGTTAATCCAAGAGCCAAGGTTTACCTTGAATGGAACAGTATTAAGGATAATGATTCAGAGGAAAATCTTGCTAAGAAGAATATAAGCATTATTTCTAATCAGGATATGATTACTCCGGGCAAGAGTAAGAGAAAGTTCGGGTTGTATAAAGCGAGTGATTCGGATAAGCACCTGGCTATGCCTGTATGGCACTGGGGAGTTTTTTATGAAAAGCTTATACAGAGCATTATGAGTGGTTCATGGAGTAAGGATGAGGACGGCGATAATGTAAAAGCACTTAATTACTGGTGGGGAATGTCGGCAGGAGTTGTTGATCTTATATATTCAGAGAGTCTGCCATCAGCAACTAAGAGACTTGTAAAGCTCTTTGAGAAAGAACTTAAGGAAGCAAGGTTCAGAGTGTTTGAGGGTGAATTAAAAGATCAGCAGGGTAATATAAGGGTTGAAGAAGGGAAGCTTATTGATCCGGAACATATAATTACTATGGACTGGCTGCTTGATAATGTGGTTGGCAGACTGCCTCGGTATAATGAACTTACAGATAATGCTAAATTAAAAATGGCACTTCAGGGTGTTGTCAAAGAAGAAGAATAGAAAGCATGCTGCCTGCAGTGGTGGCTGGGGAATTATTAATGAAAATACTTGTGTTAGCGGATGTTGAATCAAAGTACTTATGGGATTATTTCGAAAAGGAAAAATTGGAAGGTATAGATCTTATACTTTCAGCAGGGGATTTAAAGCCCCAGTATCTGTCGTTTCTTGCATCATTTTCAAAAGTACCTATTCTTTATGTGCATGGCAATCATGATGACTGTTATGATATACAGCCACCGGATGGATGTATCAATATTGAGGATAAGATATATGTGTATAAAGGTGTCCGTATTATGGGACTTGGTGGTTCTATACGCTATAAGAAGGGAAAGAACCAGTATACACAGAAAGAGATGAACCACAGAATTAATAAAATGTGGCTTTCAATAAAGAAGAACAGGGGCTTTGATATACTGCTTACACATTCACCGGCAGCGGGAATAGGTGACGGACCTGACGAACCGCATAAGGGTTTTGAGGGCTTTAATTATCTGTTGGAAAAATATAAGCCTAAGTATTTCATCCATGGTCATATCCACAAGACCTACCAGATGAAGTTTAAGCAGGAATATGAATATAATGAGAATACTAAGATAATTAATGGTTATGAGAGATATATATTGGAATATCCGGATGCTTAATCTGCACCGTGGCATATTAGCTTAATAGCAAATGTGCCACGGTGTTTTACATATTTTTGTCATATTTTAATATGAAGTACTTAAAAGTTATGAAAATGGTACCTATTTCCTACTTAACATACATGTACTTTTTGAGTAAAAGTTGCTAATATAACGACATAAACCCTTGCTGGTTAAAGCAAAATGCACAAAAAAATGTATTGAGGAGGAAAAGCAAAACATGAAAGCTATTATTAGCAAAGCAGCTCGTAGAAAATGGGCATGGGTACTTGCATTGGTTATGATTGTGAGTATCGTGATTCCTACATCACTTCTTACAGCAAAGGCGGATGTTGGAACAGTTAAATTTATTGATGGTGCGGCAGGATGGTTAGAGTCAGCATATGCACAGTGGACCATTGATAATCAGGCAGAAGGATATACAGCATATATCAAGAAAGCCAGTCAGTCAGATTCTGCTTATGCAAGAATCGACAATGAACTTATCAGAAAGTATAAGAACTACTACAGGGTTGATGCAGTAGGACTTGCGGCAGGTGACTATGTTATTAAGGTGGTTCCTGTAAAGAACGGAAAGGAAGTTACTGACAAAGCACAGGTTACTAAGACACTCAATGTAAGTTCTTATGACAGATCCGGATTTGCATTTTCATCTGAATCAAAATATAAAACAGGTTCAGGTGCTTACAATGAGAATGGAACACTTAAGAAAGATGCAATTGTTCTTTATGTTACTAACGATAATGCAAAGACAATTAAGGCATCAGTAAAAGAGGCAAAGGGAGAGAAGGAATATACAGGTCTTCAGACAATAATTGATGCATATACAAAGAGTGCTAGCAAGGGGATAGAAACAAGAGCACTTGATGTTCGTGTAATCGGATGTGTTACAGATACTGCAATGGATAAGTTTTCAAGTTCATCTGAGGGAGTACAGATTAAAGGAGCTAGTGCTTATTCAAATCTTAATATGACAATAGAGGGTATCGGAAATGATGCAACAATCAATGGATTCGGTTTCCTCTTAAGAAATGCAGGAAATGTTGAGATGAGAAATTTTTCAATTATTAATTTCATGGATGATGGTATTTCTCTCGATACAGCAAACTGCAATGTATGGATTCACAATGTTGATCTGTACTATGGTAAAGCAGGTGGGGATGCTGACCAGGCAAAGGGTGATGGTTCAATTGACATTAAAGGTAATTCACAGTATATAACAGTTTCGTATGTACATTTTTATGATTCAGGTAAGTGCTCGTTATGTGGAATGAAGAGCGAGTCTGGTCCTAACTATATTACATATCATCATAACTGGTTTGATCATTCTGATTCAAGACATGCAAGAGTAAGAACAATGTCAGTGCATATGTATAACAACTACTATGATGGCAATGCAAAGTATGGTGCTGGTTCAACAATGGGTTCTTCATTATTCATACAGAATAACTATTTTAGAAACTGTAAGAATCCAATGCTTTCATCTAATCAGGGAACAGATGCACTTGGTGAGGGTACATTCTCAGGTGAGAACGGTGGTATCATTAAAGCATATGGAAATGTTATCGTAGGTGCACAGAAGATTATCTATGCAAATGCTGTTTCAGAAACAGGTGATTCTGCAAATGCAGCATCATTTGATGCATACCTTGCAAAGTCAGCAGATGAGAAAGTTCCATCTTCATATAAGACTGTAGCAGGTGCAACATCTTATGATAACTTTGATACAACTAAGGATCTCGGAGTTAAATCAGGAAGTCTTAATAATGCAGAAGATGTACCTTCAGTAGTAACATCTGCAAAGGGAGCAGGAAGCCTTGGTGGTGGAGTGATTTCATGGACATTCTCTGATAAAGATGATTCTGTATATGCCATAGATAAGGAATTAAAGGCAACAGTTACTAATTACAAGAATACAGACCTTGTTTCTGTAGGTGGTACTAATGCGAAGATTGTATCACCAGATCCAACAACAGAAGAAACTAAGGCAACAGAGAGTACAACAAAAGCAACACAGGCAACAACAAAGGAAACACAGACAACAACAAAAGCAACACAGGCAACAACTAAATCAACAGAAAGCGCAACAAAGGCAACTGAAAAGGAAACAACGGGTTCAGATGCAACAACATCATATGATAAGACAAGCCTTTCTTATTCAGGTGCGTATACAGATATCAGTAAGAAGAAAGATGCAGATTTCAAGAATGCAAAATATGTATCATCTTCAAATGAAATTCTTAATGCAATCAGTTCAGCTAAGGCTGGCGATGTAATTATTGTAAAAGAGGGAACATATAAGTTCTCTGATACAATTGTAATTAATAATGCCATGAATGGAAAATCAGGCTCTTATATTATTGTAAAGGCTGAAAGTGGCAAGGAAGTTAAGTTTGATTTTTCAGCACAGAAGCTTGACGGAGCTAACAGAGGTGTAGTTGTAGATGGAGATTACTGGTATTTCCAGGGAATTAATTTCTATGGTGCTGGAGATAACGGAGTATTACTTGCTGGTAATAACAACATTTTTGAAAAATGTGTATTTGAAGCAAACAGGGATTCAGGACTCCAGATTTCTAGATATGACACAACAGCAGCTACTAAAGATTTATGGCCATCAAATAACCTGATTATTAACTGTACATCACATGATAACTGTGATTTCCCTGAACAGGGTGGTACAGGTGAGAATGCAGATGGATTTGCTGCAAAGCTTACATGCGGTGAAGGTAATGTGTTTGACGGATGTATATCATATAGCAACTCAGATGATGGATGGGATTTATTTGCAAAGAGTGCAACAGGTCCTATCGGTGTAATTACAATTAGAAACTGTGTTGCATTTAATAATGGAACATTATCTAATGGTGTTCACTATGCTAACGGAGATATGAATGGATTCAAGCTTGGAGGTTCAGGTGTTGGAACTCCACATAATGTAATGAATTGTCTGTCATTTGACAATGGTGCAACAGGATTTACAGATAATAATAACCCAACAGGTCTTACAATTGTAAATGTTACAGCATGGGGCAATGGAAAGTATGCTAAGAAGGGTAACTTCTTATGTTACAGAACATCAAGTTCAGCAATATTTAAGGGGCTTGTATCAGCAGGTGCAATTGATTCAGATAAGTTTACTGGTAAAATGGCTGATTCAATATATTACAACTCAGGTAAGTATTATAATCTTTCAGGCTCTTTGTTTACTTCTTTAGTAAGTGGAGATAAGAAGGGAACTGTTGTGACTGACCCTGCTAAGACAGCTGGAATGTTTAAGAACATTGTTAATGCAATCGATATGAGCAAAAATATAGATAAACAGCTTAGAAATTCTGATGGAACTGTTAATATGAACGGTCTCTATGAGACAATAGGAAGCTATGCTTCAATGGGAGCAAGATTCAATGTTGCTAATCAGATGATTAGTGTATCTTCAAAGAATTCATCATCTGAGGTAACTAAGCCAGAAGAGACAACAAAGGCTCAGGAAACAACTAAAGCTACTGAAGGTACAACAAAGGAGACACAAGCTCCAACTAAGGCGACAGAGGCAACAACAAAGGAGACACAGACTTCAACAAAGGCTACTGAAAGCACAACAAAGGAGACACAGGCTCCAACAAAAGCAACAGAAGCATCTTCAGTATCAACAAAGGGTGAAAAATTAATTCTTAATGCTAATGATGTTTCAACAGGAAAGATTAAGAGTTCAACTGTAGTTGATGGTCTTAAGATTGTTGCAACAAGCAAAAAGACTGTAACAGTTGATAAGAGTGATAAGGATTACAAGAATATCAGCTTTACAAAGAGAATCAAGCTTAGCGGTGCAGGAAGCGAATCTGCAAGAGCAATTGCATTTAAGACAGCAGGTGAATCTAAGGTAAAGATATATGCAACAAGCTCAGATACAGATACAAGCAGACTTATTAAGATTATTGATAAGAACGGTAATGATGTAACAAGTACAGCTAAGATACCTGGTTCTTCACTTAAGTCAGTATCATTCAGATTAGATGAGGCAGGTGAATATTATATTGTATCAGAATCTGGTGGAGTTAATATTTATTATGTAGAAGTATCTAATGGTATAGCGTATTAATATTTTGTGAATTTCCCCGCACTATGTGCGGGGATTTTTTTGTAAAAACATTTTATGGTAAAATATACACAAAGACTTGACCTTGACACTGGTTCATAGTTTACAATTTGAACAAATGAAAGAAAGGAATGGTCTTTGTTATGAAAAACAAAAATAGAAGACGAATCAGTTGTCTGCTTAGTGCAGTTTTTTTGCTTGTTATGAGTTTTGGATTTGGCACATTTGCAGGAGCTGAGGAATCAGATTCATCAAAGCCTGTTGTCTGGATTGTGGGAGATTCGACAGTCAGTGCTTTCACAGACAATTATTATTATCCTAGATATGGATGGGGAACACAGATTGATAAGTATCTGGATGGAACTTTTGAGGTAAAGAATATTGCTTTATCAGGAAGAAGTTCAACAAGCTATACAGCAGATAAGGAGTATGGTGAGCTTATAGCTGGAATGAAAAAGGGAGATTTTCTTCTTGTTGGTTTCGGCCACAATGATGAAAAAGCGGAGAGCGGAAGATATACTAACCCTAATGGAGATTATAAAACAGCAGGCTCATTTGCTAATTCTTTATATGAGAATTATATAAAGCCGGCACAGGCAGCAGGAACAACTGTTGTTTTATGCACACCGATTGTAAGAAGAACTGCTGATGGCAACTGGTCTGACAGCCAGCTTCATGTTACAGCTGCTTCAGGAGAGTTTGAAGGAGGAAGTTATCCACAGGCAATCATTAATCTTGGAAAAGATCTTAATGTTCCAGTGGTTGATATGACTTCTCTTACTAAGAAATTATATGATTCATTAGGAGCAGCCGAGACAGTTAATTTACATGCATGGACATCATCAAAGCCAGAAAGTGTAGACAATACGCATACTAATATCTGGGGCGGAACATATAATGCATATCTTGTTACTAAGACAATTAAGGAACTTAATGTAGCAGGACTTGCAGAGCATATTATTGATGCTAAAGCACCAACTAAGAGTGATGTTTTAAAGTCTAATCCTGATTATAAAGAGTCAGAATATTCAAATGATTTAAAAGACAGCGAATTATGGGCTAATGCAGGAATCTTTAAGGGAACTGTATTTGGAAATGTTGGCGGCAATGATAAGATAGCATCTAAATTTAAGCTTGAGAGTCTTGACAATGGTAATATTAATATTGCTGTTAATGGAGCAGGAAAGATAGCAGGTACTGCTGATGGAATTGCTATGTATTATTACAGAGTTCCAGCAAACAGTAATTTTACAATTACAGCAAAGGCGACTGTAAACAGTTTTACATCTAATGATCAGGTATCATTCGGTCTTATGGCAAGAGATGATATGTATATTGATCAGAATAATAATAATACTTTAGGTGATTATGTTGCAGCTGGTCCACTTAAACTTACTAAGAAAGGTTCTGTATGGAACTGTTTTGCAAGAAAGAGTGGCGCTCTTACACAGGGCGGAACATGTACTAATGAGATTAAGGCTGGTGAAACATATAACCTTAAAATCGAAAGTAATACAGATGGTTATGCATGTACATTTGGTAATGAAGAAACTATTACAGGTGGTTTTGATTTTAAATTAACTTCTGTAGATTCAGAATATGTATATGTTGGAATGTATGTTGCAAGAAGTGCTGATGTGACATTTTCAGATGTTAAGCTTGTTGTTGATGGTAAGGAGATTACATCTGCAGGCGAACCAGAGAATCCAACACCGGGCGAACCAGAGAATCCAGCACCAGGTGAACCAGAGAATCCAACACCGGGTGAACCAGAGAATCCAGCACCAGAGCAGCCTGCTAAACCAGAGACACCGGCAGAGCAGCCAGCTACAGATCCAGTGGTATCAGACAATAATGGTGTTGAGACAGGTGATTCATACCATATGGTATGGTATATTGCTGCAATGACATTAACAGCAGGAATTGCATGTGTTGAATTAAAGAGAAAGAAGACATTCGATAAATAAGTTTATAAGAATTTACTTCTCCTAATATTTCCAGAAAAAGCTTCCGGTTAACTGCCGGGGCTTTTTCATTTTTACATAAAAAAATATATTTTTATTAAGAAAAATCTTAAAATATTTAAAAATGGCTTGCATTATCCTATAGGCTGTGATATATTTTCTTAGACACAAAAACAAATGTCCGTCACAGAAAGACAGAACAGAGGGAAGTGTCTTTTAGATTTTACATATTGAAGGAGTTAAAAATGAGCGATAAGTTAAGAGTTGGTATCCTTGGCGGTACAGGTATGGTAGGACAGAGATTTATAACATTACTTGAGAATCATCCTTGGTTTGAGGTTGTTTTAGTAGCAGCTTCAGGACGTTCAGCAGGAAAGCTTTATGAAGATGCTGTTGAAGGACGCTGGAAGATGCAGACACCAATGCCAGAGTTCGTTAAGAAGATGACTGTATATGATATGGATAAGGATTTTGATGAAATTGTTTCTAAGGTAGATTTCGTATTCTGTGCAGTTAATATGCCTAAGGACCAGATTAAGGCTATAGAGGAAAGATATGCTAAGGCAGAAGTTCCAGTTGTTTCTAATAACAGTGCTAATCGTTGGACACCAGATGTTCCTATGGTTGTTCCAGAAATCAACCCAGAGCATCTTGAAGTTATTAAATATCAGAGAGAAAGACTTGGTACTAAGAGAGGATTTATCTGTGTTAAGCCTAACTGTTCAATCCAGAGCTACACACCTGCTCTTAATGCATTAAAGGAATTCGGACCAAAGCTTGTTGTTGCAACAACATATCAGGCAATCTCAGGTGCTGGTAAAACATTTGAACAGTGGCCAGAGATGGTTGAGAATATCATCCCTTATATTGGTGGCGAGGAAGAAAAGTCTGAGAAAGAGCCTTTAAGATTATGGGGTAAGATTGAGGATGGAAAGATTGTTCCTGCAAGTGATCCGGTTATCACATGTCAGTGTATCAGAGTTCCAGTTCTTGATGGACATACAGCAGCTGTATTTGTTAACTTTGAGAAGAAGCCAACTAAGGAACAGATTATTGAAAAGTGGAGAAGCTTCAAGGGAGTTCCACAGGAACTTAATCTTCCAAGTGCTCCAAAGCAGTTCATCCAGTATCTTGAAGAAGATGACCGTCCACAGGTTAAGCTTGATGTAAATTATGAGAACGGAATGGGTGTTTCACTTGGCCGTTTAAGAGAAGACAGTGTGTTTGATTATAAGTTTGTTGGTCTTTCACACAACACATTAAGAGGTGCAGCAGGTGGAGCTGTTCTTATTGCAGAGCTTCTTAAGGCACAGGGTTATATCACTCCTAAGGATGCAGAATAATTAAATTCTAATACACATACCAGAAAAGAGATGTCAGAGATGGCATCTCTTTTTACTTGCTTAAAAACCTATTATGATATAAAATTATGAAACGACTTAAAGAGTTAAGAGGGGACATTTACATTGAAGGAAAATTATTTTTATGCAATGCTGTCGAGAATGAAATATATTAACAGATGGGGACTTATGCAGAATACACGCCATGAGAATCTGTGCGAGCATAGTCTTGAAGTGGCATTCATAGCACATGCATTGGGAATTATCAACAATGAGATATATGGTGGGAATATTAATGCTGAAAGGCTTGCAATTCTTGGAATGTATCATGATGTTACAGAGATAATTACGGGTGATCTTCCGACTCCTGTAAAGTATTACAATCCGGTTATAAGAAATGCTTATAAGGAAGTAGAGCATGTTGCAGAGGAGCAGATGCTCTCAGGTCTGTCATCTGATATAAGAGCACATTATAAGGGTGTGTTATCAGAGACAGAAGAGGAAGAAGAACTCTGGAAATATGTAAAGGCGGCTGATAAGATGTCAGCTTATATCAAATGTCTTGAGGAAAAGAAGTCTGGTAATATGGATTTTGCTGATGCGGAAAAGACAATATATCAGGCTATTGTTGATATGAATATTCCGGAAGCAGATTATTTTATAAAAGAATATATACCAGCTTATATGGGAACTCTTGATGCTTCAGGAGAATAATAATTGTGTAATAGACACAGAAATGAGGGATATAATGGGAAAATCCGTATATATCGCGGAAAAACCAAGCGTAGCGCAGGAGTTTGCCAAGGCACTGCATGTGAACTTCACAAGAAAAGACGGATATCTTGAGGGTGGAGACCATATTGTGACATGGTGTGTAGGACATCTGGTAACTATGAGCTACCCGGATGCATATGATCCTAATCTGAAAAGATGGAGCTTTGACACATTGCCATTCATACCAAAGGAATTTAAGTATGAGGTTATACCTGCAGTTGCGAAACAGTTTAATATAGTTAAAGACATTCTTACAAGGGATGATGTTGAATATATATATGTGTGTACCGATTCAGGACGAGAGGGAGAATATATATACAGGCTTGTGAGGCAGGAGGCAGGCGTTAAGGGAAAGAAAGAGCGCCGTGTGTGGATTGATTCGCAGACCGAGGAAGAGATTCTTAAAGGAATTAATACGGCTAAAGATATATCTGAATATGATAATCTGAGTGATTCAGCGTATCTTCGTGCGAAGGAAGATTATCTTATGGGAATTAATTTCTCAAGAGTTCTTACATTGAAATATGGACGCAATATTGCTAATTACCTGCACCTTGACAGGGCAGTTGTATCTGTCGGAAGGGTTATGACATGTGTTCTTGGAATGGTAGTAAGAAGAGAACGGGAGATAAGAAGCTTTGTAAAGACACCGTTCTACAGAGTTATTGGACAGGCACAGGCTGAAAATTCAACATTTGATGCAGAATGGCGTGTAAGTGATAAGAGTATGTATGCCGGTACGCCATATTTATATAAGGATAATGGTTTTAAGGAAAGGAAAAAGGCTGAGGAACTTGTTAAGTTCTTATCTGATCCACTGCCGGCACAGGGGGTAGTTGATTCTATTGAGAGAAAGAAAGAAACCAAGAATCCACCGCTTCTGTATAATCTTGCTGAAATTCAGAATGAATGCAGCAAGCTGTTTAAGATAAGCCCTGATGAGACCCTTAATATTATTCAGGAACTGTATGAAAAGAAACTGGTTACTTATCCAAGAACTGATGCGAGAGTGTTATCGACTGCGGTAAGTAAGGAAATACATAAGAATATAGGAGGACTCAGGAATTTTCCGCCTGTGAAGGAGATAGCTGAGCATATATTACAGAATAATATGCAGAAGGGGATTGAAAAGACAAGATATTGCAACGATAAAGCAATCACAGACCATTATGCGATTATTCCGACAGGACAGGGGTTTAATAATTTAAAGAACTTGTCAGTTACAGCTGCGAGAACTTATGAGATAATTGTAAGAAGATTCTTAAGTATATTCTATCCACCGGCTATTTATCAGAAGGTAAGTATTACCAGTGATGTAAAGAATGAAAAACTGTATGCTTCATTTAAAGTGCTTGTAGATGAAGGGTATCTTAGCGTAGCTAAGAACTCATTTGCAAAGGCGAGAAATGATGCAAAAGTAAAGGATGATGATAGCGTCGATAATAAGGAAGATAATAAATGTGATGCAGCTTTATTTGAGGTATTGAAAAAATACAGAAAAGGTTCTACAATCACATTTAATGGGTTTAATATCAAAGAAGGTGAAACATCACCTCCTAAGAGATATAATTCAGGTTCTATTATTCTTGCAATGGAGAATGCAGGACAGCTTATTGAAGATGAGGAGTTGCGTGCCCAGATTAAGGGTAGTGGAATAGGAACAAGTGCTACCAGAGCTGAAATCCTTAAAAAACTTAATACTATTAAGTATATTTCTATTAATTCTAAGACACAGATTATTACGCCTACATTTTTAGGTGAGATAATATATGATGTTGTAGATAATTCTATCAGGCATCTGCTTAATCCGGAGCTTACGGCAAGCTGGGAAAAAGGACTTACAGGTGTAGCAGAGGGGAATATTACAGCAGATGAGTATATGGAAAAGCTTGATGGTTTTGTTTCGAGAAGAACAAGGGCTGTTATGGCATTAAGGAATCAGGCGGGGCTTATAGGACTTTTTAACGAGACCGCTAAAAATTATAAGTAAATGAGTGAAAGGAATTAAATATATGTGCGGAATTGCAGGATATGTAGGGGACAGAGAAAGCGCAGATGTACTTGTAGATGCATTATCTAAGCTTGAATACAGAGGATATGATTCAGCAGGTATTGCGGTATTTGATCATGGTAATATAAAGGTCAAGAAGTGCAAGGGAAGACTTGCCAACCTTGTTGAGAAGATGGATGAAGAAGGAAAACCACAAGGACATGTTGGAATTGGTCATACAAGATGGGCTACGCATGGAGAACCATCAGACATTAATTCACATCCACATGGCAATAAGAGAGTTACTATTGTACATAACGGTATAATTGAGAACTATAAGAAGCTTAAGGATTTTCTTGTCGGAGAGGGATATAGCTTTGCAAGTGAAACAGATACTGAGGTTGCTGCAAAGCTGCTTGATTACTATTATGATGGTGACCCGATGAAGACTATTGCAAAGGTACTGTCAGAGATTAAGGGTTCATACGCACTTGGAATTATGTTCAGGGATTTCCCTGATGAGATATTTGCAGTAAGAAAGGACAGCCCTCTTATTGTTGGCGTTGGAGAACATGAGAATTTCATAGCATCTGATGTTCCGGCTATTATTCACTACACAAGAGATTATTACCTTCTTGACCAGAATGAGATTGCAGTTATTAAGAAGGATTCAGTTAAGATATACGATGTTCATGGTAATGAGATACATAAGGAATTAAATACTGCTGACTGGGATGTTGATGCTGCAGAAAAGGGCGGTTATGCGCACTTTATGCTTAAGGAAATTCATGAGCAGCCAGATTCTGTAAAGAGAACAATTATGCCAAGAATCATGGACGATATGCCTGATTTCAGTGCAGAAGGATTCAATCCTGATAAGTTAAAGAATTATAAGAATATATATATTGTTGCCTGTGGTACTGCAATGCATGCCGGAATGGTCGGTAAATATATAATAGAAAAGATAGCAAGAGTATCTGTAACTGTTGATATTGCATCAGAATTCAGATACAGAGATCCTCTTATTAGTGAAGATGACCTTATGATTGTTATATCACAGTCAGGTGAGACTGCTGATACTAAGGCTGCACTTGAACTTGCAAAACAGGCAGGTGCTGATACTATGGCAATTGTTAATGTCAAGGGTTCATCAATTGCAAGAGAAGCAGATATGGTTGTATATACACATGCAGGTCCTGAGATTTCAGTTGCTTCAACGAAGGCATATATGGTTCAGGTATCAATTATGTATTTAATTGCATTTGAATTAGCTTATGCTAATGGTAAGATGGATGAGGCAGAATGCAGCAGATATACTAAGATGCTTGAAGAAATACCTGAGGTTATTGAAGAAGCCATTGCACTTGAGAGTAAGTGTCAGTTTGCAGCATCCAAGCTTATTAATGCAGACAGTCTTCTTTATATAGGACGAGGTCTTGATTATGCACTCAGTATGGAAGGTTCTCTTAAGTTAAAGGAGATATCTTATATTCATTCTGAATCATATGCAGCAGGAGAGCTTAAGCATGGAACTATCTCGCTTATTACAGAACAGATGCCTGTAATTGCAATAGCAACACAGAAGAATCTTGAGGAAAAGACTATAAGTAATATTAAGGAAGTTAAGTCAAGAGGAGCATTTGTAGTGCTTATTGCAGAACCAGAGCTTGATATTGAGGATGGAGTGGCAGATATTGTTATTAAGCTTCCACAGGCAGACCAGCTTCTTATGCCTATGGTTGCGGCAGTCCCATTACAGCTTATTGCCTACTATACAGCAGTTCTTAAGGGTAACGATGTAGATAAGCCAAGAAACCTTGCAAAATCTGTTACTGTTGAATAATTGATATAAAGAGGATATTTGATATGAATAATGATGCATTAAAGATAAGTAATCTGTATGACCTTAATGAGACTATTGCAGCAAAGGTATTTGAAGACTGTACATATCCATGGGAAGTACTTGCAAAGATTGGTGATTTTATTGTAGAACTTGGCAATTCACTGCCAGAAGATGAATATGAGAAGCGTGGGGAGAATATATGGGTTCACAGAACTGCAAATGTATTTCCATCAGCTTATATTGCAGGACCTGCAATTATCGGTAAAGATGCAGAGGTAAGACACTGTGCATTTATCCGTGGAAAAGCTATTGTAGGTGAAGGCGCTGTTGTTGGTAATTCAACTGAGCTTAAGAATGTAATTCTTTTTAATAAGGTACAGGTTCCACATTATAATTATGTTGGAGATTCAATTCTTGGATTCAAGGCTCATATGGGAGCGGGCTCTATAACTTCTAATGTTAAGTCTGACAAGAAGCTTATTACTATTAAAGGACCTGACTGCAATATTGATACAGGTATCAAAAAGATTGGTGCTTTTCTTGGAGATAATGTTGAGGTTGGCTGTGGCAGCGTACTTAATCCTGGAACAATTGTTGGAAGAGAGAGTAATATTTATCCGCTTTCAAGCGTAAGAGGCTTTATTCCGGCAGGTTCTATATATAAGAAGCAGGGCGAAGTAGTAACTAAGAGATAATTATGTGAAATTTTTGTTTTATTAATGTAAAAATGTTGTGTCTCACATTGACTAATGCAAAAGTTTGTGAGAAAATAGTCAAGGCTTGGACGACGGCTTCTGGCCGTCGTTTCATTTATAGTAAACACTATGAATTACGAAAGGAGTAATAAGATGATTTACACACAGGAAGTAGAGAATATGTGTCCAGTAGCACAGGGCGTTCATCATGGAGCAGCTCCAGTGCCAACAGAAGGTAAATGGGTACAGAATAAGAAGGTTGAAGATATTTCAGGTTTTACACATGGTGTAGGCTGGTGTGCTCCTCAGCAGGGTGCATGTAAGCTTACTCTTAATGTTAAGGAAGGTATCATTCAGGAAGCTTTAGTTGAGACTATCGGATGTTCAGGTATGACACATTCAGCAGCTATGGCAGCAGAGATTTTACCAGGACTTACAGTTATGGAAGCTCTTAACACTGACCTTGTCTGTGATGCAATTAACACAGCTATGAGAGAGTTATTCTTACAGATTGTTTATGGAAGAACTCAGAGCGCATTCTCTGAGGGTGGACTTGCAGTTGGTGCCGGTCTTGAAGATCTTGGTAAGGGACTTCGTTCTCAGGTTGGTACTATGTATGGTACGTTAAAGAAAGGTCCTCGTTACCTTGAGATGGCTGAAGGTTATGTAACAGGTATCGCCCTTGACAAGGACAACCAGATTATCGGTTACAAGTTTGTCAGCCTTGGTAAGATGACAGACTTCATTAAGAAGGGTGATGACCCTACAACAGCATATGAGAAGGCTTGCGGACAGTACGGAAGAGTTGCAGATGCTGTTAAGATTATTGACCCAAGAACAGATGAAGAAGTTAAGTAAGGAGGACAATTAGAATGGCTTTATTTGAATCATATGAGAGAAGAATAGATAAGATTACTTCAGTTCTTAACAGCTATGGTATAGCTAGTATTGAAGAAGCTGAAAAGATTACTAAGGATGCCGGATTAGATGTATATGCTATGGTTAAGGGTATCCAGCCAATTTGTTTTGAAAATGCATGCTGGGCTTACACAGTAGGTGCAGCAATCGCTATCAAGAAGGGTGCAAGAAAGGCTTCAGAAGCTGCTGCAGCTATCGGTGAAGGTCTTCAGGCATTCTGTATTCCAGGTTCAGTTGCTGACCAGAGAAAGGTTGGTCTTGGACATGGTAACTTAGGAAAGATGTTACTTGAAGAAGAGACAGAATGTTTTGCATTCCTTGCAGGTCATGAATCATTCGCTGCTGCTGAAGGCGCTATCGGTATTGCAGAGAAGGCTAACAAGGTTAGACAGAAACCTCTTAGAGTTATCCTTAACGGTCTTGGTAAGGATGCTGCTAAGATTATCTCAAGAATTAACGGATTCACATTCGTTGAGACAGAGATGGATTATTCAACAGGCGAAGTAAAGGAAATCTCTAGAACAGCATATTCAGATGGTCTTCGTTCTAAGGTTAACTGCTACGGCGCTAACGATGTAACAGAAGGTGTTGCAATCATGTGGAAGGAGAATGTTGATATATCTATCACAGGTAACTCAACAAACCCTACAAGATTCCAGCATCCAGTTGCAGGTACATATAAGAAGGAAAGACTTGAAGCTGGAAAGAAGTACTTTTCAGTAGCTTCAGGTGGTGGTACAGGACGTACACTTCACCCAGATAACATGGCAGCAGGTCCTGCTTCTTATGGTATGACAGATACTATGGGACGTATGCACTCAGATGCTCAGTTCGCAGGTTCTTCATCAGTTCCAGCTCACGTTGAAATGATGGGATTAATCGGAATGGGTAATAACCCAATGGTTGGTGCTACTGTAGCTGTTGCTGTTTCTATTGAGGAAGCTGCTAAGAACGGTAAATTCTAAGTTTTACGATTTTGATATGTGTACAATTTTAATGTGTACACATTGAAAAAAGGCATTTGTACACATTTTGTACACATTAGGATTTAATGTGTACAATGATATGTGTGTACAGATGCCTTTTTGTTATAGTGTATTTAATATGTCCTTGTTGCGCTCACGCATGGTTTCTGTGACATGGGCGTATATATCAAGAGTGGTTGCTACATTTTTATGTCCCAGACGCTCTTGTACATATTTAACATCAGCTCCTTTGGCGAGTAAATTAGAAGCGTGTGTATGCCTGAGAGAATGGAAATCAAGCTCAGTGAAGCCAAGCTTGTGATGAATAACATTAAAACAGTGCATCATGGTTCTTGGTTGGATCCATGAGCCATCATCTCTTACAAGCACCATATGTATTGATTTGCCAGCCGGTTCATAAGTAAGTCTCTTAGAGTCATCTTCAAGTGTCTCACAGTAGATATAATTGTAATATTCATTATAGTACTGTTCACATTCCTTTTCATGTTCGTACAGTCTTTTAAGTTCTGAAAGCGTTGTATCATCAAGTTCTATGGTACGATATGAATCATATTTAGGGTTTTCCAGATACCATTTATCATCATGATTCTGTACCTGTCTATTAATGCTTAATAATCCATTATCAAAGTCTATATCATCCCACATAAGACCAAATATCTCACCCAGACGCATGCCGCACCTATAAGCGAGAAGAAGTGGCATATGATATATATGTCCTTGTGCAAATGTTTTAAAGACAGTATCAAGCTGCTCATTAGTCCATACGACTCTTACTTTCTTTTTTGTTTTAACCTCTGCCTTTGCTCTTGGAAGCGGAAGAGAAATAGTTGCAGAAGGGTCATCATTAATAAATCTTGCAGTAGTCTTTGCGTAGGCAAATGACTTGGTAAGAATGCCCTTAACATTGCCGAGAGAGTTTCGCGACATTCCGGTATTAAAAAGATTATTTATAAGCTCTTGGAGAAGACTTGGCTCTATGTCTTTAAGATAATATGAACCAATAGCCGGCTTTATATATAAATCAATTTTCTTTTTGTAAGTTGATGCCGTATTAGCTTTAAGATTGACCTTGCAATAATTATCAATCCAGTAATCCATGTAATCAGATACAGAGATATTAGATGGAGTGAAGCTCTTGCCAGTCTGTTTATATTGTGTGTATGCGACCATACCGGCTTCATATGCCTCAGATTGGTTCTTAAATCCGCTCTTGGTAATCCACTTCCTTTTGCTATCTACAGGGGCAGATTCAAAACGATAGGCCCATAGATTGCCACGCTTATATGTAAGGACCTTAGATATTTTCTTTTTCATATTAATCATTCCTTTCTGTTTTTTGGGAAGTTGCACTGGTGCAACAGTAAAAATGGGTATAAAAAATACACCTACTTGCAAAAGCGGTGTTCAGAATGATATAATATGGCTTGTTCAGGGCGGTATTATATCATAGGCACTGCTTATGTAAGTATCGTGGCAAAAGCTCTTGTGTTGGTAGCACAGGAGCTTTTATTTATTTTGTCGGACCATCTCGGTGAAGTCAGCGGGATGGTAATTTATTTTTTAACACATCGTTTGCAAGGTACATATCCCTTTTCTATTGCTTCCTCCGTATCAATTTCGAAGGCATCTTTTATTCCACTGCAGTGGTTAATAGAATGATATTTATTGCTATTATTGGTTACATACACTATATTGTGAGGTACAATATTCATATTAAGTATCTGACCTAAATATGTTGTATCTTGAGGAAAATTACCGCAGTGTTTGTTAATCTGTATCTCTAACGATTTGAGGAGAAAGAGATAAGGACTTTTATAATCCATCAAACTTAATAAAAACAATAATTGACTAAAACCAGGTGGGGTAGGTTCAATGCCATTGACAAATATCTTTTCTTTGCGAAGGGTATAACTGCATTTATGATTATAAATGCGTCCTCCATGGGCAGCGGTATTTCTGTAATCCAAACATATAAATAATGTATCCATCATTAATGTACATAATTCTTCATCAGACATATCTAAATCATCACTATATAGTTTATGAGCAAGCTTAACCAATTCGTCTTTTTTAAATAAGTCAATGAAATTAATAATTGTGCTAAAATAAATGCTTTTAAAAAGAATCCAAGGTGGAACATTGCCGTATTTTTCAGCATAATGTGATATTGGATTTTTATCTGTATCAAGAGTCTTTTTTAATGTATCAAGTATACCTGGTAGAGTAAATCTTTTCTTTCGTTTCTTTTTATTTCTGTAGTTTCTGTAATCCAGGTAATTTTCTTCATTAGTACCAAAGGTTTCAGCTACGACGCTGGCAGCAGTCTCTTTTATATGTTCTTCCAAATCCTGCATTGCTGACATAACAGAATTACGCAGATTCTTATCTAACATATATAGAGAATGAATTTGTTCAAATGTTACACCTGAACGATATTGAATTGAGGTGTCTGTTTTGATAACATAAGGTTCTCTGTAACTTTTGATAAGATTAGAGTAACCAAATAGCTCCAATATGTATTTAGCATAACCAGTATCCTCTATAATTAAATTTTGAGATACAAGTTTTTCTATTTGTTTATCAATTGATGAAAAAGGTATATCAGTCATATATTTCTCCTTATATGCAAAAAGAGCCTTGGAATACAATCCCAAGACTCTTCCGCGACCGCCCAGCAGTCATTCACTAATTACAAGTGACATTATATCATATCCAAAAGTCTTGTCAAGTATACCAATATATTTTAATTTATAGCGTTATATTGTAATTTATAATCCATGTGCAAAGCTTTCAAAGAAATCAGCAAGCAAAAAGCCCCTTTACAAAAGCTAATATATACCCAATCTTATAATCAGGCATATTGTCAATTAATTGTAATAACTGTTCTTTTTCACTCATATTAATACCTCCATATACTATTGTCTCATTTTCAGACTTTCTCTATATTGTTCTGCATCTGGGATATCGACAAATTCAACAGTCTTGTCATAGTTTTGTCGTATAACATCTTTTATTTCATCCAATGTAACATTGAAAAATTCTCTTCTATGGTTGACCATATTAACCTTACGATTTTCAAAGGCTTTATGTAGAGCATTCTCAAGTGCAGGAGCATCATCAGAAAATATCATTGCATGCACATCAAAATTGAAAGGAACGGACGCATCACCTAATTCATCAACTCTATCTTGAGGGTTAAGACGGCGGGTCATACCAATTTTGTAAATATTCTCACCAAATGCACCAATATTAGAAATAACATAAACATAACCAGCACGCTGATTAGCTTCTCTGTAATCTAAGTCTTTTATTTTCACATCAATAACACCAAGTTGTGATTCAAGCTCATTTTTCTTTTGTATCAGCTCATCTGAAGGCGTAGGAGAAGATTCAATTTGTTTTAAAACAGATAGCAAAGCGTTTTGATAATGATTACGCTCTTTATTAATAGCTTTTCGTTGTTCTTCTATTTCCTTTTGTAGCTTGGCAGCTTCACGAAGAGCAGCTCTAGCCTCTCTTTGTTCCTCTTTTTCTGCTTGTTTTTTCTGACGATATTCAAAAGCAAGATGTAATTCATCTACTTTAGCCTGATAGTACTCATTGGATATTGAAATCTGCATCATTTTTCCCAGTCGTGATATTGCGTTGCGAGAGGTTGTAATTCTTTTAAGCGACATATCAAAATTATTGTATTTGACGTTATTTATTACCTCATCACATTCGCTATTAAAAGCTCTTAACAAAAGTTTTTGAGTATCACTTACCATCTTAGAACCTTTTTGTAGGCTACCATTAACTTGCCAATTAATAGCACCAGTGGCAGCAGTACCATTTTTTATCATTTGTTTCTGTCTATCCCTGATGGCTGTTAATTTTTCTTTATAGCCATCAGATGTGGCGAAATCATAAATAGGTGTATACAAACCAAACTCTTGTACAAGTACATCGTCTTGCATAATAATCAATTTTGATTTTGTTTCATCTATAAGGTCAAGAAGATTATTGTATTCCTGTCCTTTATCGTTAATGCGATTATTCAAATTATCAAATTGTCCCTGTAAATCATTAACCTGAGCTTTTAGTGATTCTATATGTTGTGATAAATCAAAACTAGTCTGCATTTCGGGAGTGATCATTTTCTTTAATTGTTCGTTTTCTTCACGAAGTTTTTTAGCGTTTAATATATCAGATAATCCCATGTTTTCTCCTATTCAAATAATTCCATAATATATAATGATGGTTGAAACCCAACAACATAATTGTCTACTTGCACGGATATGCCATATTTAGAACGGTAACATTCAATAGCGTCACTTAGAAATTCTTCTGTTACATTTAAGTAATCTGCCATATCATGTAAAGTTCTGCAATTGGCCTTATAACAATTAATAATACCTTGCAAACCAACTTGTCTGTTATATGCCCACAGACGGGCTCTAGCTTCTTGCTTTCTGTTACCAGTGTCAGACATATCTAAGATATTTCCGGTTGAGGTGTAGAAATGTCCTAATTCCTCTGCAAGTACACAGGTTTTTTCTTTTTGTGTTCTTAAGCTATTACTTATAGCAACAGAGCCATCACAATATAATCCTTTTATTCTAGTTCCCTTCAAATTGTAGTCATCATAAACTGTAACATTATTATCGTTTGCATTGGATAATAATTTCTCATAATCAGTCAATAAATCATCCCCTTAGTTTTTTCTTTTTGACTTAACAAAATTAGCGAATTCTTCTATCTTATTTAATTCCTCTGGCGTAAATCCATCTCCATCAAAATGAGCAGCTATAGTATGAGGTTCTTCTAATCCTAAAAGCACATCGGCAGAAACATTTAATACATCAGCAATTCGCTTTATAGTTTGAACATTAGGTTCTCTATTCCCACTCTCATATAAAGAATATGTAGATTTGGCGACCCCAATAGCTTCAGCAACTTCTTTTTGAGATAAACCTTTCTTTTCTCTTGCTGACTTTAAATTTTCGTTAAAAATATCTCCCATATTATTAATCACCGCCTTGAATAACATTTGTATGATTTGATTATATGAATGAAATGCAAACATGTCAATAAAAAGTTTACAAAATGCAAAGGAAACTATTGACAAGTTTGCAGATAGTAATTATATTATAATCAAAGTTTGCGTTATGCAAACATGAAAGGAGGAAACAAAATTGTTTAGAAACTTAGAAGCGGAACAAGCACGAAAAGGATATACAAATTCAGATGTGGCAAAATTATTAGGAATATCAAGAGTTTCTTATGAAAACAAGAAAAAAACAGGGAAATTTACAACATTTGAAATAAAGATTTTATGTAAGACCTTTAATGTGAAGTTTGATTATCTATTCGAGGAGGTGAGAGAGTGAAGGTAATTTTCTTAATAGCTGGTATAATTACGATTTTTGTTCAGGTAAAGAACCTGAATGAGATTAGACGGGAAATAAAACACATAAAAGAAGTCCCTGATTTGATTGTATACGGAATCAGGGACAGAAAAGATGATTATTGATTATTTATTGCATTGTTAAATTTATTAATGAGTTCATTTGTGGTATTAGAAGATGCCTGTATTGCATTTAAGAGTTGATATATGTAGCAATCATCAATAAATATCTGTTGAACAACATTTTTGTCATCAAGGAATAAGTAATTTTTAAATGCAGTCGAAGAACTTTTTAATTTCCCATTAATAAGGTATATGTCACCAGCGTCAAGATGGCAGACAAAAGATTGAAGAGTATCAAATGTATCAAATAATTTATTTAAGGATGGTTCTAAAAAGAGAACTTGCTGCCAATTTAACTGATTATTAGCAGTTTTATTAGAGAGATTCATAACAAAATTAATAATGTTGGGTTGAGTCATAATGTGCCTCCTTGTTAAGTTGAATTTTTAATGAATTTAATCTGGTTATGTATAAGTGATTATTATTTTTATTGAATTTATGCAGCATTTTTAAATAAAGAACATGATTTTGCACTCGTGATTTTTTCAAGAAAGAATATCTTTCAGTTAAGTTGTTTACAAAAATATCAATTGAGTCGCTTAAGTCAGAAGCTTGCAAATCATGGGATAAAGAAAGAATGAAGCCGTCAATCTGAGCTTCTAATGACTGATATTCATTTTTATAATCAGCGCGTTCTTTTGTATAAAGAACAACCAGCTTTAATTTACGAGTGTTCCAATAAGTTAATAAGGATAAGGCAAAACTTATTAAGCCGGTAGCAGCACATAAATAGTCTAACCATAGTGGCATATATTTACTCCTTTATATTTTATTAAATTAGTATAGCACTTATAACAAGAAAATACTACTGAATTGTACAGATAATGCAAGGAGGCAAAATTTATGATAATACGAACTGAATATGCCAATTTTGGCAAACCGGAAGATTTACTCCGGTATATGCAGGAAGAAAATATTGAGGTTGTAACAGTAGAGTCGGAATACTGGGGAGCTAAGCTTGCTCCTATGAAGATGACACAGAAAGATGTAGAAGACTGGGTGAAGATGAAGGAGAAGTAAATGAATTATACAGCAATAGCGATAACAGCAATTATCTGCATAACAATATTGGTGTTATGCCATGAACCTAAGAGGAAATAGATTAAGGAAAGGAGCAAGCTTATGAAGATAGCAACAATAAAGAGAGAGCCGGAGGATATGGTGTATACAGTGGAGGAAGTGGCAACAATCATGCGAGCTTCTAAACAGTATGTTTATACACTTATCAACGCAAATCAGATAAGGGTGCTTAAAATCCCTCATACAAGAATAAGAAAGTCAGAGCTTGAAAGATTCTTCAGGGATAACGAGGGAAAGGATTTAACGAATCCGAATGAACCAAAGGATATTGTAATTTAGGAAAGGAGGATAATATGCGGCGTGTAGGTTTAATAATATCTTACAACAAGAGAATTAATGAGAATCTTAGGAATGGTAACACGGAGCTGGCTGCCAGATGGTATACAAGGCTGAGATTGTTGGAGATATTCAGTTTTGTGCCGGAAGGAACTTACAGACTTCCAACAATATAAAAAAGAGCCGCTTGGACCAGCGGCTCGAACCAAATCGACAAGTTGCGTAACAACTTGAATACATAATAAATCATTTTAAGAATAAAGTCAATATTTGATGTGAATATCAAGAAAAATAATGGGGGGAAATCCCCATAAAAACTTGATTGTATTAATTAAGTTAAGAACCAAGGAGACAATTTTTAATGCCATACATAAAGGAAATATGTATAGCAGGTAGCGTAATAACAATAAGACGATATCACACCCTTAGATATAACTGTCGAGGGGAAAGAAGGGAGAGCCGGGAGAAGGTAACAACAGCGAAACAGGAAACCATAAACCGGAGACTGGCAGAAAGGAAGCTGGCGGCAAAGATGAATACCAATTTTACAGATGAGACAGGAATGTTGGTTACATGGACTTATGCCAGGGAGAGCCGACCTCCCACACCTGATGATATGACAGTAGATATTCGCAATCTGCTAAAAGCTTTGAGGAGAGAATTTGAGAACATTGGTCCTCTAAAGTACATCTATGTTAAAGAGATAGGAAGTAAGGGAGCGCATCATATTCACATGATCATGAGTGTATGTGATGTGCGTGTATTAAAGAGATGTTGGAACAAAGGGTTTGTCCATGTAAAGCCGCTGGACAGTGACAATGACTACACAAGAATTGCTCAGTATTTTGTTAAGTATGCAAATAAGACAGAGGAGACTCTTGGCAGAAGAATAGGTAAGCGATGGAATTCTTCAAGAAATTTAAAAGAGCCAGTGATTGTAAAACAGGTAGTTAATGCAAATACGTTTGCAGATAAAACAAGGAGAAGCACAATACGCAAATATGAGAAACAAGGATATTACATGGTTAAGGATTCTGAGAGAACCGGAATATCTGAGATGGGCTTTAGATACTATGAAGCCAAGTTTCGACGACATAAAGGAAGGGAGTGTGGTTAGTGCAGAAAGTAGATGTTTATATAAAAACAAGTGCAAGAGGACCAGCAGTCCGCAAGCATGTCGCATACATGTATGTTTTGAAGATAGTTATTAATGGCAAAGAATTTGTCCGTAATGGAAAAGGCACACTTGAGAATGTAACAGAGAACCAGGCAACACTGCAGGCAATAATACATGCACTTATGCGTTTCCATGAAAACTGTGAAATCCGCATAAATACAGAATGTGAGCATGTATTAAACAGTTGTAGAAATGCTTGGCCACAACAGTGGGAAAAGGACGGTTGGAAGAAAAAGACAGGCAAGCCAGTAAAGAATGCGGATTTGTGGCAGCAGTACCTAAATGTAAGCCGCGGACATATTATAAGCTGGTCGGATGAGCCGCATGATTTTACAAAGTGGATGGAATATGAGCTTAAGAAGATGGAGGCAGAATATGAGAAATGCCAGTGAGGAAGAAAGAATCAAGAATGAGTTGAAAGAACAGGAGTGGCTGAGGCAGGCAATTCTTACATATGATGAGGGCAAAAATGCTGTTAATACCAATATTCGTGTAAATCATCTTACACAAGTAGCAGGGAGAATAGCAAAGCTGAAAAGAGAGTTATATGAATGCCAGCATCCATCGACATATTAAGAATCAGGATGGCAACAATCCGCATAAATACAAAATGGGAGAAGCGTTTTACTCCATAAATGTCTACAAGATACTTATTTATCTAAGTATATATATCACAGTAACTATTAATATGGCAGCAGACCTCCCTGTTATGGGAGGGGAAAGGAGAATATGAGCAGAAGCATAATGCAGGATACAAAAGAATGTTTTCTGTGCCGTATGAGAGCAGAGGGACAGGGGTATTTTGGACCTCTTACATCATACGGCTTAGAAAAGCACCATGTTATGCATGGGGTAGCAAACAGAAAGATAGCTGAAAAGTATGGGCTAACCGTATATCTATGTGAAAAAGACCATAGAACAGGAGCGGAAGCTGTACATAAGAGCAGAGAAACAGATTTGAAACTTATAAGAGCAGGTCAAAGACGTTTTGAACAGGTATACAGCCGTAGAGAATGGATGGAAGCATTTGGAAAGAATTATCTGTATGAAGATTCTGCAGATAACAATGTGCTTGAACAGGTATTACAGCAGCTTTTTAAAGATAATAAGCATCTGAGAGACAAAATATACACTTCAAGTCTTGAGACAGTGGAAATCATGGAAATCTTATATGCTGATGAAGCGGCGTATCAGAGTTGTGTACATAACAGGATTTATACAATGGATATAAATCGAGAATTAGGCAGGGTGACAATAACTGCACCACCAGACGAAAAAACAGAATGGAACAGAGAAGATGTTGTGGCAGCAGTTATAGATATTTATAGCAAGACAGAGGAGGATATATGATTGCAGAGATAATAAGCTTTATAGCCGGAGCAGCATTAGCAAGTGTTATTGTCGGATTCTGTAAAGCTGGAAAGGACAACTAATGACACAGGAAACATTATTGCAGATAGGAAAACTTGGACTTGCAATAGAAGATGGCGCAAATAGGGTATTGGATATGTACAGAGTCAAGGAAGAACTTACAGGGGAAGACTTATTCAAGGGGGAGCCAAGCGAAGACAGAAGCCATTACGCAGGGTATACAAAGCTGTACAAGCTCCCTGGCATGAAAGATATAGCAGATGATGCGGCTGAATATATCAAGAACCGCTTAAGTGAGGTAATTGAAGAACATTGTAAGTCTTTAGAAGTCTGTATTTCTGCATTAAGCGATGCAGTAACAGTAAAAGAGGACAAGCCGGATAGAAAGGCGAAGTCTCCCAGTAAAGAAGCGCAATGATGCTTTTGGGTTTTATTGTGCACAATGTGGTAAATATGTATCCACAATAACGGTAAGCAGAGAGACATGGGGCTACAAAAGAAATTGTAAATATTACTGCTCATATAAATGCATGAGAGCAGCAGAGAAATAAGAGTATCAGAAAGGAGCCTGGAACTCTGGCCAGAGTGATTCGTACGATGTTCCTTTCAGAAATGACATACAAAGAGTTTTTAGAAAGCAAGATAGAACTTGCACAGGATAGCGGATTTGAAGTAAATCCGACAGATATTAACAAAGCATTAAAGCCACATCAAAGGGATGCCGTAATATGGGCACTTAAAGGTGGAAGAAGAGCTTTGTTTGAAAGTTTTGGTTTAGGTAAAACCATACAGGAGATAGAATTCTGTAAACAGGTAATAAATCATGAGGGCGGAAGGGCCTTGATTGTTCTTCCACTTGGAGTAAAACAGGAATTTACACAGGACGCTGTGAATGTTCTTGGATATGATGCACCTGTTTATTGCAGAAGCATGGAAGAAGTAGAATCCTGTGACAGCAGTATTGTGCTTACCAACTATGAAAGAGTAAGGGATGGTGATATAAGACCGGATTATTTTGTTGCAACATCGTTGGATGAAGCAAGTGTTTTAAGGTCTTTTGGAAGCAAGACATACCAGACATTTCTTGATAAGTTCAAGAATGTTCCTTACAAGCTGGTAGCAACAGCAACGCCAAGTCCAAACAAATACAAAGAGCTTATACATTATGCCGGCTATCTTGAGGTAATGGATACAGGGCAGGCACTTACAAGATTCTTTCAGAGAGACAGCACTAAGGCAAACAATCTTACATTGTACCCGAATATGGAAGATGAATTCTGGCTGTGGGTTTCATCATGGGCGTTGTTCATAACGAAACCTTCAGATGTAAATCCGGAATATTCCGATGAGGGATATGTATTACCGCCCCTTGATGTAAAGTGGCATGAAATCCCAATACATTACGGAGATACATCTGATAAAACAGGACAAATGCAGTTATTTACAGAAGCGGCAGCAGGCTTGAAGGAAGCTGCAGAAGTAAAAAGAAACAGCATTGACCAGCGTGTTGAAAAGATGAAAGAGATTGTAGAGAGTTTACCTGAGGAGCATTTCCTTTTGTGGCATGACTTAGAGTCTGAAAGAAAAGCAATTCTTAAGGCAATACCGGAAGTTGTAGATATATACGGCTCGCAGGATTATGACCTAAGGGAAAAGCGGGTTATTGATTTTGCACAGGGAAGAATCAAGCTATTTGCAACAAAGAAATCAATATCAGGTTCGGGCTGTAATTTTCAGCGTTACTGCCATAGGGAGATATTCTTGGGCATTGATTATGAGTTTAACGATTTTATTCAGGCAGTACATAGATGTTACAGGTTCTTACAGACAGATACAGTTGTTATAGACATTATATACATGGAAAACGAAAGACAGATAAAAGAAGCACTGCTTGAGAAATGGAAGAATCATAATCACATGGTTAAAAAAATGACGGATATTGTAAAGAAATATGGTTTAAGTCCGGCATCTAAAATAAAGCGGTTAGAGAGAAAGATGGGAGTTGAGACAGTGAAAGTACAGGGAAAGCATTATACAGCGGTAAATGATGATTGTGTTGAAGAGTGCAGAAGAATAGAAAGTAATTCTGTAGGACTTATACACACATCCATTCCATTCGGAAACCATTATGAGTATAGCGCCAATTACAACGACTTCGGACACAATGAGAATACAGAAAAGTTCTTTGAGCAGATGGACTTCCTTACACCGGAGCTTTTAAGGATTCTTGAACCTGGCAGGGTAGCAGCCATCCATGTTAAAGACAGGGTATTATTCGGAAATGCTACAGGAACTGGAATGCCTACAATAGAGCCGTTTCATGCACAGTGTATAGAACACTACATGAAACACGGTTTTCAGTATTTTGGAATGATAACAGTTGTTACAGATGTGGTCAGGGAGAATAACCAGACATACCGCCTTGGATGGTCTGAACAGTGTAAAGACGGTTCAAAGATGGGCGTAGGCTGTCCTGAATACATACTTCTGTTTAGAAAGCTTCCAACGGATAAGTCTAATGCATATGCGGATGATCCTGTAAAGAAAACCAAGGAAGATTATACAAGGGCACAATGGCAGATAGACGCTCACGGATACTGGAGAAGTTCAGGCGACAGGCTTATAAGCAAAGATGAGCTTAAGGAATTTAGTGTTGATGATTTACAGAGAGTTTATAGGGAATACAGCCGTTCCAATGTATACAGCTATGAAGAACATGTGAAGCTTGCGGAAGAGTTAGATAAAAATGATAAGCTCCCAGCCACATTTATGGTTGTCGCTCCCGGTTCATGGAATAACCTTGACGTATGGGATGATATAAACAGAATGAGAACACTTAATACAACACAGAGCAGACGCAGGCAGCAGATGCATGTATGCCCACTACAGCTTGATATTGTTGAAAGAATCATTAACAGATACAGTAATGAAGGTGATATGGTTCTTGACCCGTTTGGAGGCTTAATGACAGTTCCAATGACGGCAGTAAAGATGAAAAGATATGGCTATGGAATAGAACTGAGCTGTGACTATTTCAGAGATGGTGTTGGATATCTTCAGGAAGCAGAAAATGAGATAGAAACACCTACGCTGTTTGACTTTATGGAGGCTTAATATGATAAACGGGGAATTAATAGTTGATAATTTCGCTGGTGGGGGCGGTGCCTCCACTGGAATAGAAGAAGCTACCGGCTTTAGTGTTGATATAGCAATTAACCATGATCCTAAGGCTATTGCAATGCATAAAGCAAACCATCCGAATACAAAGCATTATTGTGAAGATGTATGGCAGGTAGACCCAGTGCAGGCATGTAATGGGCATCCTGTGGGGCTTGCCTGGTTCTCTCCAGACTGTAAACATTTCAGCAAGGCAAAAGGCGGCAAGCCAAAGGATAAGAATATAAGAGGTCTTGCATGGGTAGCATGCCGATGGGCTGGACTGGTAAGACCTAGAGTAATCATGTTGGAGAATGTGGAAGAATTCAAGACATGGGGACCGCTGAATAGAGGACATCATCCGATAAAAGCAAAGCAGGGAAAGACATTTAATAAGTTTGTAAGCCAGCTGCAGGATTTAGGATATGAAGTGCAGTTCAGGGAGCTTGTGGCAGCAGATTACGGAGCGCCAACCATGAGAAAGAGATTCTTTATGGTTGCAAGATGTGACAAGAGACCTATTATATGGCCAGAGCCTACACATGCACCGGCAGACAGCGAAGCCGTGAAAGAGGGACTGCTAAAGCCTTATGTTGGAGCATATACGCAGATAGATTTTAGCAGACCATGCCCCAGTATCTTTGATACATCTGAACAGATAAAAGAGAAATATGGAATAAAAGCGGTAAGACCATTAGCACCTAAGACAATGGAAAGAATCGCAAGAGGATTAAAGAAATTTGTTTTGGATAATCCAGAGCCTTTTATTGTTCAGTGTAATCATGGTGGAGACAGAAGACCGCTGGATACTAAAGAACCATTGCCAACAATTACAGGTAAACATGGATATGGGATTGTTGAACCTTACATGATTCAGATTGGACAGACTGGTTTTACAAAAGACCGGAGCAAGAATATTCAGGAGCCGTTATCTACAATAGTAAGTAAAAACGAGCATTGTTTAATATGTCCTACACTGATCCAGTACCATTCCGAAACAGCACAGGGAGAAGTCCGGGGACAGACAATAAAGGATCCGATCATGACCGTGGATGGATCAAACCGGTATGGATTAGTTACATCATTCTTACATAAATATTATGATGGTGGCTATAAGGGAGCCGGAGAAAGCATGGAAAATCCACTGCCGACAATAACAGCGTGGGATCATAACAGCGTTGTTACGGCAAATTTGATCCAGATGAACAATCACTGCGATGGGAAGGACATAAGACAACCCTTACCTACCATTACGGCCGGAGATGGACATTTCGGGGAAGTTCGGGCATTTCTGATAAAGTATTACGGACAAGGCACCGGACAGGACATTCAAGAGCCGTTAGATACAGTAACATCGCGGGATCGATTCGGCTTAGTAACAATCGAAGGTGAGGATTATCAAATTGTAGATATTGGACTTCGAATGCTGGAGCCAAGAGAGCTATATGGATGCCAGGGTTTCCCGGACGATTACATTATAGACCATGATTACACTGGTAAGACATATCCAAGAACAGAACAGGTTAAGCGGTGCGGGAACTCTGTAAGTCCAATGATACCAAATGCACTGGTAAGGGCTAACCTTAAAGAATTATGTATAGCGCAGAGAATGCCTAACTGCAGTATAAACGAGGAAAAGACAGGGCAATTAAGATTTGCCTAATAAAATAATAAGGAGAATGATTATGATTAAATGTGATAAAAATAGAATTGAAATAAAAGGAACACCAGTAATACTTGTTGGAGAATTAGGAACAGCAATACAGACTGTATATAGAGCAATGCTTAATACAGGCATTGATAAGGCATTTGCTGAAGAAAGAATTAAGAAAGCCTGTGAGCTGGCACTTTTAACAGACAAAGAGCAGGAAGAGGTATCGAAAGACCTTGATAAAAAAATAGATGAAAAGTTGGATAAATTGGCTAATGCAATATTAAAGGAACTTTTTGAGGGAGGTAGTAATGATGGTCAATAGAGATTGTATAATGGCTAATCTTGAGCGGAGAGACTGTAAAGGACTTAAAGAACTGTATTGCGCCAAGGAGGATAAGCCTTGCCCATTCTATAAGCCGGCGGATAAATACAATAGAGATGGCAGCAGAAGGAGGAAGGCAAATGAAAAAATACATCTGATATGTCTATGATTGAACTGGCACATAATAGTTGCTATATAGATAATAAGCGTAATGCAAGATACAGAGATTACAATTTAGACATTGACAGTAGGCAGCTTGCAAGAAGTCTTATGAAAGATATTTGCAATGTAGATTTAACTGATTTATCAGATGAAGAATTTGAGGAATATATGGGTTCTATGCTTTCAGTAGAAATAGATAGTACAGTAGGACTTCTGGCATTGTTTTATCGTAATTTATGGGCGATAGCTGATTTAAGAGAAAAACTGAAAGAATTGAGAGGTAAGAATGAATAAAAGAAAAGCAATATCTAAAAAAGTGAGACAATCTGTATATCTCATGTATAACGGACATTGTGCTTATTGTGGTACAGAAATAGCTTACAAAGATATGCAGGTAGACCATGCAACACCGCTTAGGATAGGTGGAGCAGACGACATTTCAAATTACATGCCAGCTTGTAGGAGCTGCAACCACTATAAAGCCACTTTAGATGTCGAGGGATTTCGAAAGTATCTTTCGGAAATACATAAAAGGCTTATGCGTGACAGCATACCTTATCAAGTGGCGGAGCGGTTTGGTATAGTAAAGCATATGTCGGATAATGTGAAGTTTTATTTTGAGAAAGTAGAAGGAGACGATTATGTGGAAAATAACAAAGAAAGACGGTATTGCAGTGGAGATAGAGAGGTGTCCGGATGAGCAGAAGACGACATAAGCACCTGAATGAATATACATGCTGTGAGCAGTGTTCTAACAGCGTGGCAGCAGACGGAACATATACATGCAATAGAAAGACGATAATAGAGAATTATATGCCAACAGAAGAATACTTCTGGTGCGATGGAGAGATGTTTATTAGGAGGGAGTATGAAAAATGAAATTAATAATAGAAATGCCAGAGGAATTTGAAATACATTTTATGCAGGATAAATTTGAAGATTTCTTTATAAGAATCATTGGGGATATGAGTAGAAATGTTCCTAGTTTATGCGGAGTTGACGAGAAGGAGATTGCTGAAATGTTTAAAACAGCATTTTTAAATAGTAAAGTAGTCAATAATGATGTCAATGAAGCTGCAGATTATCTTGAAAAAGGAAAGGAAAGAAATAAGGCTATAGAGGATTCGAAAAGGGCTGTAGCAAAGGCGATATGTATAGGGTGCGGATATCTCAAAGAGACAGAATGTACATATGCTGGCCAGAATTGTGGAACTAGTAAACCAATGTTAGAAGTAGCCATGAAAGCATTAGATAAATTAAAGGCAGGTGATTCATAATGCTAATATTGCCAATCAAGAAAAAATGGTTTGATATGATTCTTTCAGGTGAGAAGAAAGAAGAGTATCGGGAAATAAAAGAATATTACGAAACAAGATTCCAGAACCTGTTCGGAGCCATAACCATACATCCATTATATCCACCAGACAATTTCTTAGATAGAAGCGAATATGAGTTATTGCAAGGAGAGGCAGTACCAGAGGAGATAAGAAAAGAAGGCATTCAGGAGATTATTTTCCGTAATGGCTATTCAAAGAATTCTAAAGAAATAAAAGCAAGATGCAGATTAAGGATTGGAAAAGGGAGACCACAGTGGGGAGCTTCTCCGGATAAGCAGTATTATATTTTGGAAATCTTGGATAAGGAAAAACTGGCAGCAGATGAGAAGAGGATAGGTGATGAATAACTTGAAAAATAACAATATAAAAGACCTTCTTAAGCAGTACAATGATCTGGTTAAGGAGAAACAGGAAATACAGGCTGCAATTGATAAGATACAAAGAGAACTTGATAAAATGGAAGCTGAAGGCTATACGGAAAAGGATAGTGTTACCGGTGGAAACGGAGGTAAGCAGCATTTTGTTGTAGAAGGCTTCCCTTATCCGGCATATTCACGAAAGAGAACACTTCTTTTAGTGCGACAGCGGCAGCAGATGGATGTTAAAGAAAAGATAGATGCACAGATTAATCTAATAGAACAATGTATAAATGAAATTGACAATAGCAGAATGCGACGACTTATAACATTAAGATACATAGAAGGTTTATCCTGGGTGCAGGTAGCAAGAAAGATGGGAAAACATCATACAGCAGACGGCTGCAGAATGGCAGTAGAAAGATTTTTAGCAAAAATTTAAAGTTTGTTCGCTCTGTTCGTTTTGTCTGTGTTAATATCTAAACTGGACTTGATGGACAGCATGATTTCTCCATTATTAAATATTAATACCCCCGGTAAGACACTGGCTTAAGGCTGGTGTCTTTTTTAATAACTCTTAAGAAATATAAGCAACCTGACGATATATAAAATATATAAGGGGGGATATTTATGAAAGTAGCAGTTTCATCTGTATTAATTATCGTATTTATAATGTTTTTTGTAGGAGGAGGTATAAAAATATTTTCTAAAGATAAAAAACATGATGCAGTTTCGGCTTGGAAAGTAGCAGGATATTTTGTGGTTATTGTATTGACAAGTATTAATTTAGCACAAAGTATATTTACTGGCACGCTGACAGCATTAGATATAGCTGTTATGATAGTGTCAGTAATAGAATTTTTTGGTAATATAATTGAATACGATAAATATTATAAAAAAATAAGTAATATAGTGTGAAGACCTTGTTTTTAAAATGAGGTCTTTTATTATGCCAGAAAGGAGCTGAGTGTATGGCATTAACTGATAAACAAAAGAGGTTTTGCGAAGAATATCTTATAGACCTTAATGCTACACAGGCAGCTATTAGGGCAGGATATTCACCAAAGACAGCAGAACAGACAGCGTCAAGACTGTTAAGGAATGTTAAGGTTCAGGAATATATAGCGAAAAGACAAAAAGAGCTATCAAGGAGTACAGAGGTAACTCAGGAAAGAGTTATCAGGGAACTTGCCTTGATAGCTTTTTCTAATACAGCAGATTATGCACATGTAGTTGAAAAGAAAATGAAAGCAGAAGTAGGCGGAATGCTTGTGGATATACTGGATGAAGATGGAAAACCTGTTACATATAGGACTGTAGAGCCAGTATTGACAGAAGAACTTACAGAGGAACAGAAGAGAGCATTAGCTGTTATTAAGAAAGGACGAGATGGATTAGAGGTCAAGCCATGTGACAAGGTAAGGGCATTGGAGCTTCTTGGCAAGCATTTAGGCATCTTTACAGACAAGATAGAAGCCAATGTAAGCGATACAACCAGGAGCGAGCTATCAGAGCTTCTTGCTCAGCGTAAGGCAAGGGGTGAGCCTGATGCTTCTAAGTGATAAGTATTGGGATTACATAGATACACCAGCAAGAGCAGAATTCCTTGAAGGCTCTACTGCATCAGGTAAGACAACAACAGTAGCTGTGAAGTTCATAATGAATGTAGCTGAGTCGGATATGAAGCTGCATGTTATAGCTGGTAATACAACAGGCGTTATCGAGAAGAATATAATCAATGCAGATATGGGATTACTTCAGATATTCCCTAATTTGGAATACTGTGGTAATGGCGATAAAGAAAATAAACTTCCACACATTAAATTTAAAACTGGCAGCAGTACCAAGATAATATATATTCTTGGCTATGATAATGCCAGTAAATGGAAAAATGCACTTGGAAGTCAGTTTGGTTGTGTGTGGGTAGATGAGTGCAATACAGCTAACATAGACTTCATACGAGAGATATTCGGACGAAGTGAATACTTTGTCGGTACACTTAACCCAGACGCACCTACATTACCCATATATTCAGAGTACATCAATCACGCAAGACCGATTGATAAGTACAAGGCAGATGTGCCTGAAGAGATATGGAAGGACCTTAACGGTTGTGAGCCTATTAAAGACTGGGTATATTGGTTCTTCACATTTGAAGATAATATATCCATGACACCAGAGAAGATAGAACAGAAGAAAATGAGCTATCCTCCTGGTACTAAGATATATAAAAACAAGATATTAGGGTTGAGAGGCAAGGCTACAGGTCTTGTCTTTTCTAATTTCTGCAAAAGACATGTTATTACTAAAGAACAGGCAAAGGTATTTATTAAGCAAGAATATGACGATAAGCAGACAGAATGGTTTGTAATATATACAAGCGGTCTTGATACGGCATATTCAACGAAGAGTCCTGATACTATTGCTATGTCCTTTATGGGAATAACCAACAAAGGCAAGCTGATAGTACTGGATGAAAAGGTATATAACAATGCGGCTCTTGATATACCAATAGCTCCAAGCGATACAGTTAAGAATTATATAGATTTCCTTGAAAGAAATCGTAAGGAATGGGGCGGCATGGCAAAGAACACCTTTATTGATAACGCTGATCAGGCGACAATAACAGAATTTGCCAAGTATAAGAGAGAACATCATGAATGCCTGTATATATTCAATAATGCGTATAAGAAAGTAACAATAATAGACAGAATAAACCTGCAGCTTGGCTGGATGTCCTTTAACGACGAAAAGGGCAAAGAGCCAAGCTATTATGTTGTAGATACATGCACGAACTACACCGGGGAACTGCAGGTATACAGTTGGCTGGAAGATAAAGACTGTGAGCCGGAAGATGGAAATGATCATATGGTAAACAGTACACAATATGGCTGGATACCATACAGGGACAAAGTTGGAGTAGAGAACGGATAGGAGAGTGAGAGAGGTGAGCATATTTAATACTATGGCTGATAAGATAAGAGATGGAATAAGGACATGGTTGCGTGTGCAGCCGGCACAGAGAGGAATAATTAATATACAGGAAATCTTCGACTTTGAAGGTAACGCCATTAAGAATCAGATATGGTACAGAGGTGTAAGTGAAGAGCTGTCACAGCTGTATGATCAGGTTGATGGGGACAAGACAAGATTCTGGGCTGCAAAATGCTCTCCTGGATTAGCGATAAGAAAGATACATGTAGGATTACCTGCAATGATGGTTGATATGCTTGCAAGTATTGTTGTTGCAGATATGAACGAGGTAGATGTTGGCAGTAGGCAGTCAGATTGGGATAAGATAGCGGAAGAAAATGACTTTACAGAGCTTATAAAGCAAGCAATATCAGATACACTTATTGTTGGAGATGGAGCATTTAAGCTATCCATAGACACGAATCTCAGTCAGTATCCAATCATAGAGTTTTATCCTGGCGACAGGGTAGAGATAATAAGAGAACGCGGCAGAGTGAAAGAGGTTGTGTTTAAGACAGTATATACAGTTAAGAATCAAGAGTACATTCTGCTTGAAACATATGGCAAAGGCTATATAACATATATGCTCACAAGAGATAATAAAGAATGTGATATCAGCACTGTGCCGGAGCTTGCAGGTTTAAGACCTGTAACATGGGAAGATAAAAGTTTTATGATGGCCATACCGCTCATGTTCTATAAATCAGCGAAATTTAAAGGCAGAGGCAAGAGCATATATGACAGCAAGATAGATGAATTTGACGCGCTGGATGAAGCATGGAGCCAGTGGATGGACGCTTTAAGACATAACCGCACAAAGGAATATATACCAGAGAATTTACTTCCTAGAAATCCTAGTAATGGAGAGGTTATGCTGCCAAATTCATTTGACAACGCTTATATACAGTATTCGTCTCCTATGGCAGAAGGTGCAAATTATAAGATTGAAAGAGAACAGAGTGAAATACCACATGAAGGGTATCTTGCTACATATATCACGGCATTGGACCTTTGCTTACAGGGAATCATGAGCCCTTCTACATTGGGAATAGATGTAAAGAAGCTTGATAATGCAGAAGCACAGAGGGAGAAGGAAAAAGCAACGCTGTACAGTAGAAATAATATTGTAAATCAGCTCCAGAAGGTTCTTCCGAAGCTTGTAAAAATGACATTGCAGGCGATAGATACACTTAATAATTCAACAACACAGGACATTGATGTTGATGTGACATTTGGTGAATATGCGAATCCTAGCTTTGAGAGCCAGGTTGAGACAGTGAGCAAAGCCAAGCAGGGAGGCATTATGAGTGTAGAAGCGTCCATTGATGAGCTGTATGGTGACACTAAGGATGATGACTGGAAACAGGAAGAAGTTGCAAGGCTTAAGGCAGAACAGGGAATTGAACAGATGACAGAACCGGAACTTAATACAGAATTAGATGGATTTGAAGTGGAAAGCTTTTAATGAGGTAGCCTATGTTAAATACGGACTATGATATAGAGAAAGCATTTGAAGCCATAGAAGATGAGCTGATTGCTTCTATGATGCGCAATCTTGCGAGCCACAGAGCAGAAGAGACAGATATGGGGTTTAACTGGTCACAGTGGCAGGTAGAACAGCTTAAGGCTATGGAAAAGTATAAGGCACAGAATAAAAAGAAGTTCACGAAGTCGTTCAGTAACATAAATGATTCTATTGACGCAATGATATTTGCAGCCAGACAGGAAGGTGGAACAGAACAGGAGCAGAAAATATTAAGAGCATTAAAGAAAGGGTTGAAAGCATCTAAGGTGTCGCAAGGCGCTGAGGGTGCTTTTTTCAGATTGAATACAAGGAAGCTCAATGCCCTGATTAAAGCAACGAAATCGGATTTTAATAGGGCAGAAAAAGCAATGCTTAGAATGTCGGAGGATAAATATCGACAGATAATATTTAATGCTCAGGTCTATGCGAATACAGGCGCAGGAACATATGAGAAGGCTGTGGACATGGCTACAAAGGACTTTCTTAAGGCAGGTATCAACTGTATTGAATATGCAAATGGCGCAAGGCATACCATGAAAGACTATGCCAAGATGGCAATTCAGACAGCGTGTAAGCGTGCATATCTGACCGGAGAAGGCGAAATGAGACAATCATGGGGAATTAGTACAGTTATTATGAATAAGCGTGCTAACGCCTGTCCTAAGTGCCTTCCATTTGTTGGTAAGGTGCTGATAGATGATGTATGGAGTGGAGGTGATGCAAGTGATGGTAATTATCCGTTAATGTCTTCGGCAATAGCAGCGGGTCTTTACCATCCTTGACGACCTAATTGCAAAGACGTACATACAACATACTTTCCTGAACTGGATGAAGAGCCAGACAGCAAGTTCACAAAGGAAGAGTTAGAAAAGGTCAAAGAAGATTACAAGCAAGACCAGAAGCAGCAGTATGCAGGCAGAATGGTTGAGCAGTTTGACAGGCTGTCTAAGTACTCATTAGACCCGGATAACAAGAAAGTGTATGCAGCGAGGAAGGAACAATGGGAGAATGTTTCAAAAGAATATGAGAGGGGATATATAGATAATAATTCTCAGAGAATAGGAACGAATAAAATAGACCTAGACTATATTAATTCCAAAGATTATGCGGATAAATATATGAAGATTAGCAAAGATATGGAATTAAATAATGTAATATATAGTAAATCAATGGATATATTGAGAAGTAATAACAGTAGTGATACTGAGGGATTATGTGTGATAAGCGTTTCTAATAGACAGGTGTTGCTTAATGTAAGGGGAAAGCCTGATGCAATAGGTGTTGAACTAAATAAGAAGCAAATGTCTATAATAAATAAGCACAAAAATGATATAATAGGAATACATAATCATCCAACAAATTTATTACCTAATGGAAGTGATTTTGTTGCTGCTGGGGCAAGAGGATATCAATATGGAATAGTAGTAACACATGATGGAAGAATATATAAATATTCCGTAGGAGATAAACCATTTTTACCTTATTTGTTAGATAACAGGATTGACAAGTATTGTTCAAAAGAATACAATTTAAATATTAAAGAAGCTTACGAAAAAGCACTTAATGAGTTTAGAAAGGAGTATGGTATATCATGGCAGGAAATAGAATAAGATGTTATTTGGATGTTGTGATACATCATCCAGATTGGACAATAGAAGATTTTGAAAAAGAAGAAGAAAGGCTTAAAGAAGAAAGTGATAAACTTACGGATTGGCCAGAAATAAAATAATCAGTTTTGTAGCCACCAGTCGCAAGATTGGTGGTATTTTTATACCCAATTTTAAGAAAGTGAGGATTTAGAAATGAAGGATTATATTGGAGTAAAAGTGGTGGCAGCAGAGCCAATGAGCAGAGGCGAATACAATGCATACAGAGGATGGAAGATACCAAGTGACGAGAATCCAGAAGATGAAGGCTATCATATAAGATATTCTGATGGATATGAAAGTTGGTGTCCTAAGAAACAATTTAATGAAGCGTATAGAAAATGTGACAATATGACATTTGGAATTGCTATTGAGGCCATGAAAAAAGGTAATAAGGTAGCAAGAAGAGGTTGGAACGGAAAAGGAATGTTTGTTGTATATCAGAAAGCATATCCGAATGGAATCCCCTGCAATAAGCAAACAGCGGAAGCATGGGGGTTAAACGAAGGCGATTTGTTTATATGTAACCCATATTTTCAGATAAAAAATGTGGATGGTTCACATTCAATGTGGGTTCCAAGTATTAACGATTGTCTCGCTGAAGATTGGATTATAGTAGAATAGTCCAAAGTTGAACCAGTGCAACACAATTTAATATTAGTTATTAAGCACACATGGCAAATAAGCTGTGTGTGCCTATTTTTTTTATGCCCAAAACTTAATGGCACTAAACTTTAGGAAAATGCCGACGGGCGGTAAACGGAAGAAAGGAGATAGAGTGATGAGAAAGACATTACCTATGAATTTACAGCTCTTCGCAGAAGGTGGAGATGGTAACGGCGGCCAGAACGCTGGAGGAGATAGTGGACAGGCAGGACAGCAGGGTAATCAGAATAATCAGCAGGCGGCTGGTGTTGATTATGACAAGATACAGGCAATGCTGGATAATGCGACTGCCAAGAAAGAGAATGCTGTGCTTAAAAGCTATTTTCAGCAGCAGGGATTATCAGAAGATGAGATAAGTCAGGCTATTGCGACATTTAAACAGAATAAGCAGCAGCAGACAGAACAGCAACAGAACGCTAATGCTAATCTTCAGAATGAAGTGGCAGCAGCACATAAGGTTGCTGAACAGGCTCAGATTGAGCTTGCAGCTACAAAGGTAGCAATGACACTTGGTATAGAAGCTAAGACACTTCCCTATGTGCTTAAGATGGCTGATTTCAGCAAGGTAAAGGGTGTGGATGGAAAGGTGTCTGAAGATAATATCAAAGCTTCACTTGAGCAGGTACTTAAAGATGTACCAGCACTTAAGCCAAGTATGGATAACAATGCTGGCTTCCAGATAGGTGCTCCTGGTAACAATGGAAATGGCAATCCGGGTAATGATGATGCGATAAGAAAGTTATTCGGATTAAAGCCAAAGCAGTAAAGAAAGGAATAGGATTATATGAATAATATCGAATTATCTACAATATACCTTCCAATACTTGATGAGGTGTATAAGGAAGGTGCAAAGACCTCAGTATTAGATGGTGATGAAACAACAGTAAGAAAAGGCAATAACGGTGAAATCAAGATTGCGAAGCTTGATATGGATGCACTTGGTGATTTTGATAGAAAGTCAGGTTATACAAAGGGTTCAACTTCACTTACATGGGAAACAGTTAAGTACGATAAGGAACGTTCACAGGATTTAAGAATCGACCGTCTTGATAATGATGAAACACTTGCACAGCCATTTGCCAAGTTATCAAGCGAATTCTTAAGAACAAAGGTTATTCCGGAAACAGATGCCGCGCGTATTGCTAAAATCTGTGGAACTAAGGATATAACAGTAAAGGAAGAGAATATTGAAACAGGAGCTGAATTAATAACAGCGTTAAGAGCTTGTGCTAATAAGATGGATGAGGATGAAGTTCCTATGGAATCACGTATTTTATTCATCACACCTACATTAGCTTCTCTTGCGGACGATATGGATACAACTAAATCAAGAGAAGTACTTAAGAGATTTTCTCAGATCATATCAGTTCCACAGTCACGTATGTACACATCAATAACCCTTCATGATGGTAAGAATTCATATGGATATGAAAAGACTAAGGCAGCTTATACATTATCAAAGGATACATCACCACAGCCGGGTAAGACTTATTACACAAAAGAAAGTGAGGGCAATTATAAGGCTGTTAGTAGTCCAAGTGGAACACAGGTTGAAAATTACGAGATGACAACTAAGCCGGCTAAGAATGTTAACTTCTTATGTGTAGAGAAGTCTGCAGCTGTAACAGCTATGGATCAGTATATTAAGTACTTTAGTCCAGATCAGGACCAGGATGGCGATAGTCATGTATTCAAGTATCGTAATAATAATCTTTATGGCCATGTATATGAGAATAAGACCGCTGGGGTATATGTATCACATAAGGATAATTAAGGAGGAATCATTATGGCAGATACAGTAATTGGATTGACCTTTGAACCAAAGGTTATTAGGTCAAAGAAAACAGGTAAGGCAAAGGAAGACAAGCCCAAGGAAGAGAAAGTAACAGCAGATGAACCAAAGGAAGATAGGACAGAATAGGCGGTGGTCTTATGGTATATGCAAGTAAAGAACAGTACCTAAGTGAGCATAATCTTATCCCGGATGAACAGATAGAACGAAGATTAAAGCAGGCGAGCCGTCATATCGACTCGCTTATTTTTAATCGTATAACATCAAGAGGCTTTGATAATCTGACAGAGTTCCAGCAGGCAATAGTCATAGACGTATGCTGTGATATGGCTGATTTTGAGTATGAGAATGAAGACATGATTAATTGTGTCTTACAGAATTATGCTGTAAATGGAGTATCTATGCAGTTTGGCAGCAGTTGGAATGTTCTTGTGCAGAATGGAATTGCTATAAAGCGTGATACATACCAGATACTCTGTCAGACTGGCTTGTGCTGCTTAAGTCTGGGGGTGTGAGTATGAAGTACCCATGTTTAATACTAAAGAGCATGTGTAAGACAGAAATACACCTTGAGATAGAACAAGAAGGCAGGAATGTCTATGGAGAACCTCTTGAACCCATTATTTGGGATGGCTTATGTAACTATCAGGACAGCGGTAAGACAGTATTAACAGCAGAAAAGGTTCTTATACAACTTGAAGGATGTGCTTTGATACCAGGAGATATTGCACCAGAGCTTCCGGTAATTACCGAAGGTGATATAACGGTGTTCGGTGTAACAAGGCATATATACAAGGGTACGAAGTGTCGTAATCCGGATGGTACGGTTAATTATGTAAGATTGGATGTGATGTAATGGCAAGAAATGTTAAATCAACGGTGAAGCTTAATATGCCTATGGTAAGGAAGCTTACGGCAGCAGCAAAAGTGTCAGTTGCACAGACAGCAGAAGCAATACATACAGATGTCGTTCAGAGCCAGGTTATACCGAGGGATACAGGTGCATTACAGAATGAAAGCACATTTGTTGATTTATCTGATATAGATCAGGGAAAAGCATATCTTGTGTCTAGCACACCATACGCCAGACGGCTGTATTATCATCCGGAATACAACTTCCATCAGACGCCGTGGACAGATGAAAGCGGCAAGAAACATGAAGGAAATGCGAATGCTAAAGGCAGATGGCTTGATGACTATATGAAAGGTGGTAAGAAGCAGAATCTTGCATCTGAAGCATTTGGAAAGTTTTATAAAAAGAATGCGGGGTTGTGATGTTAGGATGTTAGGAATAGGTGATGTGAGAGACCTTATAGCAGGTCTTGGAATAGCGGCTGATGACCATGTATATTGTGGAAAGCTTGATGATAAGAAAGATAAGAGCATAGGTGTATACCATCTTAACAGGGGAGATAATGTTCAGATGGCTGTTGGGGGTATACAGAACAGCTCTTACGCTGTCAAATCCATAAGTATACTGGTTCATTGGAATAAAAGTGTCAGGGAGACTGAAAAAGTCTCACAGGAGCTTTACGACAAGCTCAGAGATATGAAACATGTAAACATTAATGACACAAATATTCTTTTTACAGAAATGTTAGTATCAGCACCGATTGAGGTTGATACAGATGATAAAGGAATATTTGAAATGGTCATAGAACTTAAATTTTGTTATGAAAGGTAGGTAGAAGTATGTCACAGAATACAAAGATAGCTGGGTATAACGCGGAAGCTACACCATTAACAGGGGTTAATCCGGTACATAAAATTCAGTTTGGAGTATGTATAACTGGAAGAAAGAATTCGGACACGCCAGAAACAGTAGAAACTAAGATCGTAAAAGATGCAGAGAGCTTAAGTATATCTGTAGATGGAACCATTGAGGAATGGAATCCAATGGATCAGGCTGGCTGGGTAAGAAGGCTCATGACAGGTAAGTCACTTGGTATGTCTTTCGGCGGTAAGCGTAACTATGGAGATGAAGGAAATGATTATGTAGCAAGTCGATTTATGAAGACAGGTCAGGATTGCAATACATGGGTGTCTATTATATTCCCTAATCTTGATCAGCTTCTTGTACCTGCAGTAATCGATGTAAAATCTCTTGGTGGAGATGCTACAAGTATTGATGCGCTTGAATGGGATGCAAATTCGGATGGAAAGCCAACATATATAGCATATGTAGCAGCTTAAAGAAAGAGAGGATTTGAATAATGGCAAAGACAGATTTTAAAGTAATAGATATATCTATGAAGATTACGAACCAGTTGCCTATGATTCGTATAACAGAAGATTTGGTTGTTACTGTTAATAACAGAAAGAGTACAATTCTTAATATACAGGCTATGGCACAGGAAGCAGAAAGCAAGGAAAACAAGGACGATATGGCATTTATGATTAAAGGCCTTGAAATGCTTGTAGGAAAAGATGCTTCAGATAAGATTGAGGCATTAGACCTTCCTATTCCTGAATATAAGGAAATGTATAATACAATCATGCAGGTTGCTATGGGAACGTACGGCGAGGAGCAGACACCCTCAGCATAATGAGGTATATTATGATATATGGGATGATTGGGAACTGATAGAAGCCAGCTTCCTGTCCCAGTATGGCATACGATTGCGAACAGAAGATGATATGTCATGGGCTGAATTCTGTTCTTTATTGTCAGGAATAATGCCTGAAACACCACTTGGGAGAATTGTAGGAATCAGAGCAGAAAAAGATTCTAAGGTTATAAAGGAGTTCACGAAGGAACAGAAGAAAATCCGCAATGACTGGATATTAAGAAGGAATAGAAAATTAATGGAAGATCCTGCAAATTACAATAAGTATTGGAGTGACTTCCAAAATTGGGCTAAGACCGCTTTCTCTAAGTAGAAAGTGGTCTTTTTAAATGCCGGAAAGGAGGGAGTATGTCGGATGTAGTAGGACAGATAGCTCTGGAACTTGGCATAGACAGTTCACAGATAGTTAATCAGCTTACAGGTGCTTCCAATAAGGCAGCAAAGCAGGCAACATCCATCTTTTCTGGTATGGGAAAGAAAATAGCTGCTGGATTAAGTATAGCAGCTTTTACTAAGTTTACGAAAGACTGCATAGAAGTTGGTTCTAATGTTACAGAAGTACAGAATGTTGTAGATACGGCATTTAAGGACTTAAGTGGACAGGCAGATCAGTGGGCTTCTAACGCCATGACTAACTTTGGACTATCTGAATTATCTGCTAAGAAGTACATGGGTGTATTTGGCCAGATGAGTAATGCAATGGGTATTACAGGACAGGCTGCACTTGATATGGCAGAAGATGTTACCGGATTAACAGGTGATGTTGCATCATTTTACAATTTGAGCACAGATGAAGCATATACAAAGCTGAAATCCATCTGGACTGGTGAAACAGAGACACTTAAGGACCTGGGCGTAGTAATGACTCAGACGAACTTGGATCAGTATGCACTTAATAATGGCTTTGGTAAGACTACGGCTAAGATGACAGAGCAGGAAAAAGTAATGCTCCAATATCAGTATGTTACTAGTGCACTGTCCAATGCCACAGGAGACTTTGTTAAGACACAGGATTCCTGGGCAAATCAGACAAGAATATTATCACTCAGATTTGAACAGTTAAAGGCTTCTCTTGGTAAAGGCTTTATAGCATTATTTACACCTATATTACGAGGCTTAAATACTGTGCTTGCAGGCTTGCAGAAGGTTGCAGATGGATTTGCAACATTTACACAGATGCTTACTGGTGCGGATATATCTTCTTCAGCTTCTTCAATAACAGGCCTTGGAGATATAGCGTCAGACACAGCAGACAATGTAAGTGGAATAGGAGATGCAGCATCTTCTACAGCAAAGCAGATAGAGAAATCGCTGGCCGGATTTGACCAGATAGAAAAACTTTCAGAGCCGACGGACAGCAGTAGTTCTAGTGGAGGTGGCACATCTTCAGGTGGAATAAGTGTTGCACCTAGCACACAGGCAGATACCACAAATGCAGCATCTGCAATTGGCGATTTTGCAAATACGGCAAAGAAAGAATTAGATAAACTACGTAAATGGAGTGTATCAACATTTTCTCCATCTATGTCAAAAATATGGGATGGACTTACAAAGAATACAGATACAGCCAAGAAAAATTTAACAAATGCGTTTAATGATATAAAAGCATTAGGACCGCCGTTGTTAAATTATTTTAACGGTCCATTTACAAATTATCTTGTAACATGGGTCGACACTAATGGCAGTATATTAAATGGATTATTTGATAGCTTTAATACAGTCTTTTCGGATGTATGGAATAAAGCAGCATATCCTATACTTGCAAATTTTGTTTCTGTTGGATTACCAATGCTGACGGATTTTGCATCCCAGACGCTATCTTTAAATGGAACAATATTTGATACATTTAAAGCATCTTGGAATTCTTTATGGAGCGAAGGTGTAAGTCCAGCCATTGAATCTATATCAAATGTATGGATTGGCTTGGTTAATACAATGGCAGGGGCATGGAACGAATGGGGAGAGCCGATATTTACTGGAATAAAAGCGGCTGTTAAGACTACCGGAGATGTATTCTTAGATATTTGGAATAATATGCTTCAGCCAGTCTGGGAGAATGCTTTAGATGTAATTGATAGAGTATGGAGTGAACATTTACAGCCATTACTTGCTAATTTCCTTGATTTTGTCGGTGAAGTGGTTACATGTGCTACGACAATATATAACAACTTTATTGCACCTGTAGTTGGATTTTTATCTGAACTATTAGGACCAATATTTATAGCAATATTTGATTCTATAGGAAATAAGGTTGGAGTTGTCGTTGGAACCATAGCTGATTTAATGAACGATACAATTACTGTATTTAAAGGAGTTATACAGTTCATTAAGAGTGTTTTTTCTGGCGATTGGGAAGGTGCTTGGAATGGTATAGTTACGGCTTTTGATGGCATATTTAGCGGAATTGCTGATATTGCAAAAGGTCCTATTAATATGGTGATTGGCTTAATTAATGGATTACTTTCAGGAATGCAGAGAGGAATTAATGCTGTTGTAAAAGGTGTAAATAAATTAAGCTTTAAAGTACCAAACTGGGTACCGGGTATAGGTGGCGAAGATTTTGGATTCCATTTACCGGAAGCCGACTTCTCCAAGATTCCATACCTTGCACAAGGTGGATATGTTAAGCCAAACACTCCACAGCTTGCCATGATTGGCGATAACAGGCATCAGGGCGAAGTTGTAGCACCTGAGGATAAATTACTTGATATGGCACAGAAGGCAGCTGCTATGGCATCCAGTGCAGAACTGCTGGCAGAAGCCATAAGTATTCTTAAACAAATACTTAAGATACTGGAGACACTGGACCTTGATATACAGCTAGATGGAAAGAGCCTAAAAAAATATGTGGTTGATAAGATTAACGAGCATACAAAGCAGACAGGAAAATGTGAGATTATAACTTAACAAGGATGTGATGAATTGATACTGAGATGTGACGGGCAGGAGCTTCCGGCTCCTGTGTCCATCAAGGTGGATGATGAGATTATATGGTCTTCTTCTACAGGACGAGCACTTGACGGAACAATGTTGGGTGATGTTGTCGCTGAAAAGAAGACCTTATCTATTAATTGGGGAATATTGAAGGAAGATGAGATGGCACTTATTAAGAACAAACTCATCGCCGGATTCTTTCCAATAACATTCCATGACGATGGACAGGATATAACAATAACAAGCTATAGAGGTACATTGAGTAAAGAGGTGCTGGGTGATATAGGGGACGGTAACTATTACTACAGAAGTGCCAGTGTATCTATAATACAACAGTAAGGAGCAGAACATGAAAAAAACAATGACTATTAAACAGATTGATAATAGTGCAACAATGCTTAAGAATTTACAGGGTTTAAGAAAGCATTGGCCTGTAAAAGTAAACTATGCGATTGCAAAGAACCTTAAGACATTGTTAGGAGAAGTAGATATTTTTGTTACACAGAGAACTGAAGTAATACAGAACAATGTGCTTAAAGATGAAAATGGGAATGCTGTCATGGATGGAGATTCTTACCAGTTCCCAGAAGGTAAAGAGCAGGAAGTTGTAAAAGAGATTGATGAGATGTACAACATGGAAACGGATGTTGATGTACATATGATTAAGATGGAAGACATATCTGTATGTGATTCTGACAGCAGATACGATGGAACTACATTAGAGGATATTGCAGCCATTGAATTTATGATCGAGGATTAAGCCTATGTATAATAATGTATCAAAGCAATTTGCGACAACGATCAGATCACCATCGCGAACATTTAACTTACGATTAAAGATAAATGGTAAGTGGATTGACGCTGGCTTTAAAAAGATGAGCTATGAGACCGCTTCCACATCTGATGAGGGTATACAGATAGGTTCGGCTGTTGCAGCTAAGATAGAACTGACAGTAAAAAGAATAAATGAGTTGTTTGAAAACACAGAGATTCCTATAGAGATAGGATTGAAACTGCCAAGCGGAAAGTATGAGTATATTCCACTTGGCTTTTTTACTGCAGAACATCCAACGCTTGACCAGGCAACCACAACATTTACGGCTTACGACAGAATGATGAAGACCACAGGTGTATATGTATCTGAATTGACATATCCTGCAAGTGCAGAATCTGTTTTAAAAGAGATAAGTACTGGATGTGGCGTTCCCTGTAATGTATCTGGCTTGAATGGAATAACTATTGATACTGCACCGGTAGGATATACCTATCGTGAGGTTATCGGATATATCGCTTCTTTAGCTGGAGGTTTTGCTTGCGTAGACAGAACTGGAACAATTGTTATTAAGTGGTATGAGGATAATGGCTATACGATAAATGAATCACGAATAATGACATTTGAAAAGAATGAGAGTGATTACCATTTAGATTATCTTACATGTAATGTTGACAGTAATACTTCTTTTACAGTAGGAAGTGGAACTTTGGGAATAACATTTGATAATCCACTTACAACAGAAGAAAAGCTTAACTCTGTATACAAGAAAGTAAGAGGATTTGCGTATAGAGGCGCAAGCTTAAAGACGCTAGGAGATATTCGACTGGATCCATGGGATATTGTAACTGTTGAAGAATTAGGTAAGACTTATAAGATTCCGGTTATGAATATAACTCAGGAATATGATGGAGGTCTTGCCATGACTATTACAGCTTATGGCAAAACAGAAACTGAAACAGAGACAGATTATAAAGGACCATCTACTAAGCTTGCAGAACGAACATATGCGGAAATGATGCTTACTAAGGAACTGGTTTCTAAAAAGGTAGATGCAGAATGGGTTAAGGCTAATACGGTAACTGCAGAGACTATTGTGTCTGTAAACAATGAGCTGCAGTATATTAAGAATAATTACCTTAAATCTAATGAGGCAGACATAAAGTTTGCAACAATAAAAGAGGAAAAGGTAATAAAATCTGACATAGAGCAGCTTAATGTTAAATATGAGAAAGTAGGCATATTAGATGGTGATGTTGCTGGTATTAAAACATTAATGTTTGGCTCTTCCACTGGCGAAAGCATTACCACAGATTTTGCAAATAGCGTCGTGAGCATGATAGGTACAGCACAGATAAAGGATTCAATGATAGATTCTTTAGATGCAAAGAAAATAAAGGCTCTGGACATTGATACCACAGATGTTGCAGTACATAGCAAAGACGGTTTGAGTAGATGGTCTGATAATACGATACAGATAAGTGATTCTAAGCGTGTTCGCGTTCAGATAGGTAAAGATACATCTGGAGACTATAACATGTATGTGTGGGATGTAAAGGGCAACCTGATGTTTGACGCGCTAGGTCTTACAGAACAGGGAGTTCAACGTGAGATTATCCGTAATGACATGGTAAAAGAGGATGCTAACATATCTGCCGGGAAACTGGATATAGCAAGCCTTTTTAATGTTATTAACAATGATGGCACACATACGCTTAAGAGCAACAAGATATATCTGGATGATGCAGCACAGACACTTAATGTTCTTCTGCAGGATATAAAAACCGGTTCTGGAAAGGATTATTCTGAATGGGGAAGCTTATTAAAGCAGTCTGATGATTTTATAACACAGAAGCTTTGGTGGACTGAGAACATAGACGGAACCAGCGTTAAGGAAAAGTTTTCTAATGTAAACCAGACATTGAAGGAATACAGCGTGAGCCTATCTAATATGGCCAAGTATGACGATGAAATATACCTGATATCTTATGTGCCAACAAAGGATAATTATCCGGCTTGGGATTGGTGTGTTCCTGTGTATCCGGCTGATACACAGTTTCCACGCGAAGAAACATGGCAGTACAATGATACTGAGTGGGATAAGTATATTGGAAAGGTTGCTTACTGGGAAAACGAAGGCAGCGCATGGCGGTTCATCCGCAATGAGGATGGAAGCCATGGCTGGAAAGAGATTCCAAATTCGGAAACAGCTTATATGCTAAGACAAAATTCTGCCTTGAGAATCAATATTGATAGCATAAGTAACAGTTTGTCATTAACTCAGCAGGATTTAAAGGGCAATTATAGCACAACAACGCAGATGAACAATGCTATAACACAAGCAGTTAGTGCAGAGAGTGGTAGCATTAAAAGCGAGATTTCTAGAACATATGTTACCAGTGATATGTTGTCAGAAAGCTTAAACGGTATCGATGAAAGTATAGGCAATCTCCAAGAGGAGCAGCGGTATTACACTAAAACTGAACAGCTTGACAATTATATAAAACAGCTAATTACAGACGACACAACTGAAACAAGCATTGTACTAAGTGGCGAGTATGCTACCAAAAGTTATGCTGATAAAGTTGGTACTGACGCAATAGCAACAGCGGGAAGTAATACGAACAAAATACTTGAAAGCTATTCCACAACAGCAAAAATCATTAGTGAGATTAATCCTGGAAGCACTTCGATTTCAGCGGCAGTAACAGCAAAGCTTGGGGAGTACGCAACATCTGCAAGCCTGACTGCATTTATAAAAAATGAAAACGGACAGCTTCGTTCTGCAATCGAAGCGATTGCAGACGATATAACACTTAATGCGAGCGGAGCAATTAATATAAGCGGTAATAAGTCTGTTAATATTAACGGGAATTTGTTCACGCTAAATAGCACAAATACCACTATTGATGCAGACGGAACTATAAGATGTGATAACCTAATATCGAGCAATGCGAAAATAACAGGAGGTTCTATTAACATAGAGACTGATACATCAACATACAGTGCGATTAAATTATCTTATGGAGATGCTTATTTGAAGGAATCACCATATCATATAGAAATGTACAATCCAAATGTTAAAACACATAACAACATTGATGCACATGGTGTTAGCATTATTGGAGATGACAATGTGGTAATAAATGCTATTACAGATTTTGGTGTAGATATTAGAAAAGGAGTTCTATATGTGGATTCAGAGGCTACGGTAAGATTGGACACAGATTGTAACAATATATCTATATATCATTCATCATTGGGAAGACGATGCTATCCAGCAATGTATACACACAACCCTGTTGCATTTGATTGGGATGGAAGTGTATTAAGAATATATGTAGACGACACAATAGTAGCTTCATGGATATGGGGCGAGCAAAGATGGGAGTAATATAAATCCGCATAGTGCGGTAGAAAGGAATTAAGTTATGTTAAATACAACAAAGAGTACATCAGTAAATGGAAATAGTTCTATAGAAGGAAAGACTGTAGTCACATTTTCAGCCAATATACCTTCATCAGGAGAGATTTCTCTTAGTAAAAGAATTCAGAATAAAAAAACGTATCTTGAAAATCAGGACGAATGCGATACAGATTACGCTAATTTTGAAACGGAAGTAATGGCAGCAATTAAGGAGATGTAATTATGAGTTTATCCGGATTTATAGCCTACAAAAGAGTAGGTTGGACGGGGCAAACACCGTGGAACCCAACAAACCTTAACATAATGGATAAGGGAATTAAAGATAACAATGACATGATTGCCAATCTCAGAAGCGAGGTAAGTGCACTAAACAGTAATATAGAATTTTCCACTTTGGTAAGAAAAGCAAAAAATTTAGAACCAAACACAGACTTAAATACCATAACTACATCTGGAATATATTATCTTCCAAACGCAGCAACATGGGGCAATGCTCCAAATACCAAAGTAACAAATAGTTATCTTATAGTGATTGCGCTTAACACAAAAAGATGTACACAGATAATTCTTCCCGGAAATGACACTGCAATTTACATTCGTTCTACTTATATTGATAACACACTTTGGACTAATTGGAAATCTAATAATACAGACATAGAAATAAAAAACTGTTTTTGCAAAAATATTGCAAGTGTAGATGGTACTCTTGAAGGTTATGGCTATAATTATTGTTATTATAATAAATCTACTAAAATAGGAATATTACACTTTGCGTCTCGAATTGAAACACCAGATTCTACATTAAATAATTTTTCTGGCTATTATGATGTGACAACAGTTCTTGAAAATATGGGTATTACTAACTTTAATAAAATATTGGAAAGCAATTATACTCCATACGATTCCACAGGTGTAGTTCGACAAAAGCTGGTTGGATATGGAACGACATTATTATATAGTTCCGCAAACAAACATTATGCTTTTGCAAGATACTACACAAAAGATGGGAAGAAAGGAGCGTGGGCAACTACTGAATTTAAGAAAGACGATTATATTACAGGCTCACTTATATTTAGTTAAGTTTCGAATGCTGCCTTAGTAATTGTACCGTCGTATTTAATATTATTACTGTTTTGTGAACATATAACAATGGAAAAAATGAAATTGCACCAGTAACAGAAAGGATATTGACTTATGGAAAAATTAAAAGTAATTGTAACAGCGGTGTGGAGCATTATATTAAGTGCCCTGGGAATTTTGGCAATTCCAGTATTATTATTGGTAACATGTAATCTAATAGATTATTTCACAGGTATTGCGGCTTCTAAATTTAGAAAGCAGCAGATAGATAGTTATAAAGGAATAAGAGGGATTGCAAAGAAAATATGTATGTGGCTTTTGGTGGGAGTTGGTGTGATAGTAGACCAGCTCCTTTCTTATTCTGCAGGTGTTATTGGAATAACATTGCCATTTACATTTTTAGTGGCTTGTGTTGTGGCAATATGGCTGATCTGTAACGAAATTATAAGTATATTGGAAAACATCAATGATATCGGTGTAACACTTCCTCCGTTTTTACAGCCTATTGTTAAGAATTTAAAGAGTCAGGTAGAACAGAAAACAACAATTGATAATCAGGAGGATAAATAATATGAGTATTAGAGGAGTTGACATTAGCGATAACAACGGAACACTTAACTGGGACATTATCAAGGGACAGATTGACTTCGCAATTGTTAGAGTGGGATATGGCTCTAACTATGAATCACAGGACGATAGACAGGCTGTAAGAAATATGCAGGAGCTTGAAAGAATTGGTAAACCATATGCTGTATATCTTTATAGTTATGCGCTCAACGAAGACGAGGCACATAGTGAAGCTGCACATATCTTAAGAATGATTGCTGGCTATAATCCAGCATTAGGTATTTATCTGGATATGGAAGATGCAGATGGATACAAAGTAAGAAACAACAAAGATCCTCGCACTAATGGAGAAGCATACACTAGATATTGCCAGATCGTTATTGATGATTTAAAGGCGGCTGGCTTTGAGGTTGTAGGCACATATGCTAACCTTGACTGGTTCTCTAATATCTTAGATAGGGAAGCACTTACAGATAAGAAGTGGCTTGCTATCTGGGGACCTGATAATTGCCCGGTAGATTGGGCTGAAATCTGGCAGGATAGTTCAGATGGCTGCATAGATGGTTCATCTGCAAGAACTGATACAGATGTATATATCAACGAAGAAGCTTTTAGTACTTATGCAAAGATTAAAGTACCAGAATATGAGCCAGAAGAGCCTATACCTGAAAGGGATATAGAAGATGTGGGCACAATGTACCGCGAAGGAGATCACGTTTGTTATAATAGAATCTATTATACGACCGGTGACTGGACCGATGGTGCAGCACCATATTATACAGATGGAGTTATAACACATGTATATGAAGGAGCCAGACACCCTTACCTTATCGGTGATGGAACAGGATTTGTAGATGATAATTGTATTACAGGCCATTATGATAATGAGCCTAATGACGCACCACCAGAAGAACAGGAAGATGAGACAGAAGATGTAGCGTATACTACAGTAGAAGCTGGCGAAGGATTCTGGCAGGTAGCAGAAAGAGCATTAGGAGATGGCACAAGATATCTTGAGTTAGCAGAATTTAACAACATGGATATTAGTACACCACTCTATGTTGGTATGGAGTTAAGACTTCCCAACTAATTATTCATACTGGATTGCACATATAGCAACATTGTGATAACCTATATAAATAGGAAGAGAGACAGTCAGAATGTGTACATTGTAATAGTGTACACATTCTGTACACAATATGGCTTAAATAATGTTGATTTAGAATAAATCAGAATAATCTGATATAAATGTGTAAAGCTCTTAAACCCGCATAAATACTGATAAAAACAGCATAAAAATAAACATAAATAAATTGTAAAAATTTGATTTCAAAGTTGGGTAATAACCCTATGGTTGGTGCTACTGTAGCTGTTGCTGTTTCTATCGAGGAAGCTGCTAAGAACGGTAAGTTCTAATAAAAAGTAATTGACAAAATATTGGAGAGCAACAGGTGATAAAAACCTGTTGCTCTCTTTTTTAATGCTTGACTTTTAGTGGAAATGTGGATATTCTTTACGGAATAAAAATATTGAGAGATAATGAAAGGAAGATTATGAATTTTTTAGTTAATAAAATACTTGATGATGGTAGCGTTTCATATGGTCTTACAGGCTCAGGATATGTGGTATTAATAATTGTCTGTGTCTTATTAATGACTATAGGATGTTTTGCAAGAGATAATAATAGTAAACTGAATGTAAAACATATTGCATTTGCAGCAATGGCTATAGCTCTTGCGGTTGCGACTTCCATGATTAAAGTTATTAAACTGCCAATGGGAGGTTCTGTAACACTGTTCAGTATGTTATTCATAGTGCTTATAGGATACTGGTATGGAATAAAGACTGGTCTGACAGCAGCTATTGCATATGGAGTTTTGCAGTTATTACTTGATCCATATATCCTGAATATTCCTCAGGTGCTTCTTGATTATATATTAGGCTTTGGAGCACTTGGGTTGTCAGGAATATTTTCTAAATCAAAACACGGTCTTGTGAAGGGATATATTATAGGAGTTATAGGCAGATTTATATGTTCATTCTTGTCTGGCTGGATATTCTTTGCCGTGTATACACCGGATTTTTTTAATAGTGCGATACTTTATTCAGTTGTTTACAATGGCTCGTATATTGGGCTTGAAGCAGTGGTAACTCTTGTAGTTATATCCCTACCTCCTGTTAATAAAGCACTGGCATATGTTAAAAATAATCTTGTATAGAATAATTGGATAAATAATATAAAAAACTCATGCAGATTGTGGTAAATGTGATTACTTCAATCTGCATGAGCTTTTTATAAGTCGGCGTGACAGGATTTGAACCTGCGGCCTCGTAGTCCCGAACCACGCGCTCTACCAAACTGAGCCACACGCCGATATTTAAATGTGACTTATATATTATAGCGTATTTATGAGGAAGTGCAAGAGAAAGAATAAAATATATTTATATATATTTATACGATAAAAATAACTGCTGTATTGACTTTAGAAATGATATATGATATATACTATATAAATAACATTACGCAATGCGATAATAAGGTGGGAATGCTATTGCAAATAGGTTTAAGAGTAGTATATAATAAATATATAAGACAAATGAAATCACTCTATCCTTATATGTGGTATTACCTGCCGTAAGTAAAAAGGGGAAGAGTATGGGGAATTTAAAAGAATATTCAAAAGAAATAAAAGAAACAGCAGCTAATCTTAGAATTATAGATGACGCACTGTTTAGATTGATGGGAGAAAAGCCGGGTGTATGTGAAGAAATATTAAGAACGCTTCTTGATATGCCACATTTACAGGTTGTGAAGGTTTCTGTACAGAGTGTGGTCCAGAGCTTTCAAAGAGAAATAACATTAGACGCGTTATGCATGACACAAGATGGAAGATATTGCAATGTTGAGGTGCAGAAGGGAAATTCCAATGATGATATCAGAAGGACAAGATTTCATGCGGCAGCGTTGACAGCAAAATATACACCTAAAGGTGCTGATTTTAAGAATGTTCCAGATGTTACAATTGTATATATATCTGAGTATGATGTCTTAAAGAATAATCAGACAGTGACGCATGTAACAAGGTGTATGAAGAATGATGAAAGTTACGTTCCAGTGAAAGATGGAGAAGATATAATATTTGCAAACACTTGTGTTAATGATGGCTCGGACAAATCAGAACTATTGCAGTTAATGCTTAATAAAGAAGCATTTTATAATGATAAGTTTCCACAGATTAGCAATGCGATAAGCTATTTCAAGGAGACAGAAGGAGGTCAGAGTGAAATGTGCAAGATAGTAGAAGATTATGCTAAAGAATATGCAAAGAATTCAATACAGGAAGCAATAGAAGCGAAGAAACTGGCAGATGAAGCAAAGAAACTGGCAGATGAAGCAAAGAAACTTGCTGAAGAAGAAAAACAAAAAGCTGAAGAAGAAAAACAAAAAGCTGAAGAAGAAAAACAAAAAGCTGAAGAAGAAAAACGAAAAGCTGAAGAAGCGGAGAGCAGAGCTGGCAAAGCAATTGAAAGAAATTATAGATTAATAGTGAATATCCTATCAGGAAGAACATATGAGGAAGCGGCAGACATGTTAGGGATATCGATAGAAGATGTGAAAGAAGCTGAAGCAGCGATAAAGGCTATTGATAAATAATTAGTGTCTGTAGTTGCAATGATGAGTTCTTTCGGACCGGTTGTTGCACTTGATAATCTTGGAAGTACATTGCAGAACACATTTGCAGCAGGAAACAGAGTGTTGGATATTCTTGATGAACAGCCGGTAACTAAGGATATCACAGGTTGTGAGGAAGTTGAATTTAATGGTGCAGCTACTGAAAATGTTACATTCTCATATGGTGAGGAAACTATAATTTCTGATGTATCAATTCCGGTTTTAAAAGCAAGCATTATTGGAATTTCAGGAAGAAGCGGAAGCGGTAAATCAACAATTGCAAAGCTTGACGCAACAGATGAGGAAATAATTGAGGCGTGCAAAAAGGCTTCAGTACACGATTTCATATCAAAGCTTCCTGATGGATACGACACTAATGTCGGTGAACTGGGAGATATGTTATCAGGCGGAGAGAAGCAGAGAATCGGGCTTGCTAAAGCATTTTACATGACGCGCCATTCGTGCTTCTTGATGAGCCGACAAGTAATAAAGTCGAGACAGAATAAACTTGCAAAATGTATCTTAAAAGGGCAAAATATACTCGTATTATTTCATTGATTAAATGTAAGAAAGAAGGATAGATATGGGACACGAACTTACTAAGAATGATATCAAAAAGATGGAAGAAGAGATTGAGTACAGGATACATGAGGTAAGAAAGGCTGCACTTGATGATGTCAAGGAGACAAGGGCTCAGGGGGATTTAAGTGAGAATTTTGAGTATCATGCAGCGAAAAGATTTAAGAATAAGAATGAAAGCAGAATAAGATATCTGCAGAGAACGATTAAGAATGCGACTGTTATTGATGATTCATCAGCAGATGATGAGGTTGGCGTTAATAATACGGTTGAGGTATTGTATGAGGATGATGAAAGTACTGAGACTATTAAGATTGTTACTACAATCAGAGCTGATTCATTAAGCGGTATGATCAGCATAGAGTCGCCTCTTGGCAAGGCTCTTCTTGGGCATAAGAAGGGTGACAGGGTGCTTGTACAGGTAAATCCACAGGTTGAATATTATGTTGTTATCAAGAGTATATCTAATACTGATGATTCTGATGATAATATAACAAGTTATTAATAAATAAAAAAATATATTATTAAGTTGACATAATGGCGGCATGCTTATATAATCTTAGTATACATTTGTTTGTGTAAGATTATTATAAGGGGTGCCGCTTTTGCAGTTTAATGAAGCACAGATTCAGGCTATACAACATAATACAGGACCGTGCATGGTAATTGCAGGACCGGGTTCAGGAAAGACAACGGTTCTTACACACAGGGTGAGATATCTGATTGAGAGGTACGGCGTTAATCCATCAGATATTCTTGTTATTACATTTACTAAGGCTGCTGCTGAACAGATGAAGCTTAAGTTTAAGGGGTTGTCAGAGGGCAGAAACTCTGCAGTGACGTTTGGCACATTTCATGCAGTATTTTTTACAATACTTAAGGCAGCATATAATTATTCTGCACACTGTATTATTAAGCCGCAGATACAGCATGAATTCGTGAAAGACCAGATGTGCAGGCTTGAACTGGAGTATGATGATGAGAACGAAGCTGTAGCTGGTGTTTTATCTGAGATAAGCTGTGTTAAGGGTGAAGATGTTAATATAGATGAATATGAGAGCAGATGTATTCCACCACAGAGTTTTAGAATAATGTATAGGGCATATGATGATATGCTTGTAAGAAAACATCTGATTGATTTTGATGATATGATTGTACAGTGCCGCGAGCTTCTGATGCAGAGAGAAGATTACAGGAGGGCGTGGCAGAATAAGTATAAGTACATTCTGATAGATGAATTTCAGGATATTAATAAGGCACAGTTTGATGTCGTGAGGATTCTTGCTGATGAATACAGAAATCTTTTTGTGGTGGGGGATGATGACCAGAGTATATATGGATTCAGGGGTTCTGCTCCACAGATAATGTTAGATTTCAATAAGTATTATAGTGATGCAGTGAGAATTGACATGTGTATTAATTACAGGTCAACGGGCAATATTGTGTTTGCTTCAAGGGCTGTAGCAGAGGAGAATGAGCATCGTTATTATAAAGATATAACGACGTACAATTCACAAGGAGATACTGTGTCTGTATATGAATTTAACAGTCTGAATGATGAGAAAGCATTTCTTGTATCAGAGATAAGAAGACTGATTGATACTGGAATAGCTGCTGATGACATTGCTGTGTTATCAAGAACTAATGTAATTGGGAATATGTATATGTCAAGGCTTGAAAGTGATGGAATTACATGCTGCGATTATTCAGTAGTACAGGATATATATGAGCACTGGATAAGTAAGGATATTCTTACATATATAAGGATAGCACTTGGCAGCAGGGAAAGAATAGACTTTCTGCGGATTATTAATAAGCCGCTCCGATATATAAGCCGTTCATATATTACACAGCCGGCAGATATTAATGCATTGAAGAGAGGCTATGAGGGGAATGAACAGATGAGTGAACAGGTGGAAAAGCTGGCATCTGATATTAACATGATAAGAAATATGTCTCCATTTGCAGCTGTTAATTATATAAGAAAGGGTATTGGCTACGATGAATATATAAGAAATTATATATATGAACATAAGGCTGATAAGGAAGAATTATATAATGTGCTTGATGAACTGGCACACAGGGCGTCGCGGTATATGAGCCTCTCACAATGGCTTGATGGTATTACAGAATACCTTAAGCAGTGTGATACTCAGCGTAGGAACAACACGGTGGAAGGTGTGCATATGCTTACAATGCATGGCTCTAAAGGGCTTGAATATAAGATTGTGATGGTGATGGATGTATGTGAGGGGATAATACCGTATAATAAGGCAGTTCTTGATGAGCAGATAGAAGAGGAAAGAAGACTTTTTTATGTTGCAATGACAAGGGCAAAAGAAAAGTTGTATCTTCTGTACCCCAAGCAGAGGTACAACAAAGATACAACCCGTTCACGCTTTATAGAAGAACTTCTTACTGCTCGTTATCCTCTTCTTCGTACAGATCTTCATACTCCATAGCATCTAATTCTTCGTCAAATGCTTCAGATACAAGCTCATATTCTTCATCAGATTCAATATTCTCAAGTATAGGTTCGTTGTCGCCTTCAACCTTGTATCTGTAAAGATATACCTCATCGTTGTCTGCAGCTTCACCCTCAAGTGGAAGAAGTGCGATATAGTCGTTATCTCCAGCAGGGAATATGCGTATTATTGCACATTCACATTCTGTGTTATCGTCAAGCATAAGAGTTACTGTGTTATATTCCTGATTATTATTCTCCATAATGTCTCCGTTCTGCCAGTAATGGCTTTAGTATTTTCTCTACTCTAACAAATATTATGTATAAAAGCAATGAAAATAAAGAAAAAACACTTGTCATTTTATTATGTAAGGTGTATATTATGTATAAGTTAATAATTTAAGTCAAAGGGGACGATTTTAGCAACAACGCTAGGATTGTCCCCTTTTTGGTTAAATTAATAGCATTTACAACGAATATTATAATCTGGAGGTTCACGCCATGGATAAAATCGATAAGAAGATAATTACATTATTACAGCAGAATGCAAGAATGCCATTAAAGGCACTCGCCGAGAATGTTTTCCTTTCATCACCGGCTGTTTCAGCAAGAATTGAGAGACTTGAGAAGGAAGAGATTATTGAAGGATATGAAGTTAAGATTAATCAGTTAAAGCTGGGATATCATATAACAGCATTTATTAATCTTGAAGTTGCTCCTGTGCAGAAACCGGATTTCTATCCATTTATCAAGTCATGCCCTAATGTTGTTGAATGTAACTGTGTAACAGGCAATTATTCAATGCTATTAAAAGTTATGTTCCCAAGTACCATGGAACTTGATACATTTATCGGCCAGCTTCAGAAGTTCGGAAGAACAAGTACACAGATTGTGTTCTCAACACCTGTTGCTCCAAGAGGTATTGATGTTAATCAGGAGATGCCTACAGATAATTAAATTCACCAAAAGTTCATAATTATTTAACCTATTAACACTGTCAGACACTTGCTGTTCTGGCAGTGTTTTTGTTATAATTATCTGAGTTTAAATTTCGTGTTACGAGGAGGTATTATGAGTAAGGCTTCAGATATATTAGATAATGTAAGTAAGGTGATTGTGGGTAAGAGAAATGTTTCAGAACTGGTTCTGACAAGTATTATTGCCGGTGGACATGTTCTTCTAGAAGATGTTCCAGGAACCGGTAAGACTATGATGGCGAAAGCATTTGCAAAGAGCATTGATGGACAATTTTCAAGAATTCAGTTTACACCAGATCTGCTTCCTTCAGATATTACAGGTGTGCATGTGTTTAACCAGAAAGAGGGTGAATTCGTATTCAGAAGAGGTCCGGTATTCGCTAATGTTATTCTTGCAGATGAGATTAACAGGGCAACACCTAGAACACAGTCAGCATTGCTTGAATGTATGGAGGAACATCAGGTTACTGTGGATGGTGAATATTCTAAGTTAGAAGAACCATTTGTTGTAATTGCAACACAGAATCCTATTGAGACAGCAGGAACTTATCAGCTTCCTGAGGCACAGCTTGACAGATTCCTTATGAAGATTAACATGGGTTATCCAAAGAAAGATGATGAGGTACTTATTCTTAACAGATTCTTAAAAGAAGATCCTTCTAAAGAACTTTCAACAGTTGCAACATGTGAAGATATTGTTGCAATGAAAGAAGATGTGAAAAATGTATATGTTCACCCAGTGCTTATTGATTATATTGTTGAACTGGCAAGGATGACAAGACAGGAGGATAATGTATCAATCGGTGTAAGCCCGAGAGGAACTCTTGGTATGCTCAATGTGGCGAGAGCATATGCGTATATTGCAGGCAGAGATTATGTTGTACCAGAGGACATCAAGATACTTGCACCTGTAGTATGGGCACACAGAATTGTGTTACAGACAGGTTACATGAATATGGATAATAAAGAACAGATTATAGAACATGTTGTTAATAACACAGCAGTTCCTACTGAAGATTGGAAAAGATAATGAATGTATTATTGATGCTTATTGGTGTACTTATAGTATATCTGGCAATTAAGTTTGTATTTCGTTATAACTGGAATAAGGGGCTGGGTGTCGCTCTTGAATTTGAGAAAAAGCATGTTGTAAATGGCGAAACAGTTAATGTTGTTGAGGTTATATCCAACGAAAAACGTCTGCCGCTGCCATGTGTGAATCTTAAGTTTCAGGTGGACAGGGAACTTGAATTTCCTGGAACAGATACTAATTCAAGTGTGTCAGACCTTACATACCGCAATGATGTGTTCTCATTTCTGGCTAATCAGAGAATTACAAGAAGAATTCCTGTTAAATGCAATCACAGAGGTGTGTTCAAAATATCAGGCGTACAGCTTACATTTGCCGGACCATTTATGAACGAGATTAATGTTCTCAAAGTGGATAGTACCTGTGAGATAACAGTTTATCCTAAGACTGTGGATAGTAAGAGATTCAGCTTTATAAGAAGCAGAATATCAGGAGAAGCAGAACGTAAGAAATATATGCTTGAAGATCCATTTGTGTTCAGAGGAATAAGAGATTATACAAGCAACGACAGCCTAAAGAATGTGAACTGGAAGGCAACAGCGAGAACAGGTAATCTGTGTGTTAATGAATATAATGAGTCAGTCAGCCGTAATGTATGTATTCTTCTTAATCTTGAGGATGATGGAATGCTTACATATGATTCGGTTAATGAAGAAGCAATAAGTCTTGCAGCTTCTGTGGCGGAAGAATTCATCAGACAGGGAATAAATGTCTCTCTTATTAGTAATGCATGTGATGTTGACACAAAGGAAGCAGTTGGTATAAGAGAAGGAGCAGGAGTTGGACATCTTGGAAGTATTAATACTGTACTTGCAAGAATGGATTTAAAGCTTGAAAAAGAAGAGTTTGCAGAGCTTATTAACAGAACATTTATAGAAAATGTTTCTGTCCAGAGTAGTGACAACAGTGTATATGTTGTTATATCAGCGAGCAGAAGAAAGAAGCTGCAGCAGACTATGCAGAAGTTTGAGAAAAAGTATGGACAGGTTATATGGATTGTTCCATATATGACTGGTGGAGAATACAGCCTTGATTATTGTGGTATCAGACCAGAGGGCTGGGAAGTGAAATAAGTTTATCAGGAGATAACATATGAATGAGTCGGGACAAGTTTATAATTATAATAAACTGAGAACAATAAGAACATTGACAGATATAATAAGCCAGTGTATTGTAGCGTTCGCATTTTCTGCATTTGTTATATTGGGACTTACGAATAAATCTGACAGTTATATTATTGCAACACTGCTTATGGCAGTTCCGGTTATTATAACTTATGTGGCAAGAAAGAATATACATAAGAATTTTCTATTTATGCTGATTCATGCTGCTTTGCTTATAACAGCCATTATAATTGGTAATGGAGATGCAGAGTCTACAGCATATTTTGTAAGTGTACTTGCTGTGTGTATAAGGTCTGTAAGCATAAGAGTGGCTAATGCAAGAAAAACTGAATATGTGAATGAACCGCTTTATGGGAATCAGTTTGCTGATGTAACTCAGGAAGACAAGAAAGCTGCCTTGCAGGCAGGAGAGAGAATGCCACCTCTGTATTGTCTGGTTATGGTCGCAGGAAGTCTTTATGGCGGTTCAGCAGGCAACAGACTGCTTGTTAACTATGAAACAGTATTATTTGTGCTGTTTGTTCTGCTTGCTTTTCTTGCTAACCAGTTAAAAGAGCTTAATTCTCTGTTTATAAGTAATGCTGGCAAATCAGAATTTCCTGCTGAGAGAATTACAGGAATTAACATGATAATGGTCATGGTTGTGTCAGGACTTATGATTCTTGGCATGATTCTGTTCTATAGTGGGGATTATGGCAATATATTTACACTGATTGGTTCAGGTTTTGTAGCAGTTGTAAGGATAGTGCTGAAGCTGTTCTTAAGACTTATAAGAGAGAAAGAAGAAGTCTCTACGATGCCCGAAGATTCCGTGAATCCAGTCACTGATGATGATGTGGTAAAGGGAGATAACGACCTTGCATTTACTGATAATCCTGTTATGAGTGCATTATTTACAGCATTTGCAATAGTTCTTGTAATTGCACTTGTTGTATTTATTGTCTATATGATTATCAGATATGCCAAGAATTTCAAAAAGTCACAGGATAATAATGGTGATGAGATTGAATTCATTGGTAATGACAGAAGAACAGAAGCAAGGATAAAGAGACGTCAGAGAGCAGAAGAAGCTAAGAATATGCCTGTTAATATGCAGTACAGGAAGGCATTCAGAAAAGCAGCAATAAAATCATCAAAGGCAGCCAGGGATTCGGATGGTAAATCACTTGAAAATATGCAACCACAGGATATAACAATAAACAGAATAACTGACGATGCTGATGCTGCAGACAGAATTACAGCAAGTTATGAGAAAGCAAGATATTCTGATAAGAATATTTCCAAAGAAGAACTTGAATTTATGCTTGACTTTATAAAAAATGACAAGTATAATAAGCGTACATAATAAGTAAATGCTGTGAAGAGGACTATTAGATAGGAACCAGAGTCAGAGAACTGCCGGGTGGTGCGAGGCAGTCGAAGGAACTTATTGAACTCGCCTTGGAGCTGCTACCTGAAATCATTATGAGAAGTAGGAGTAGCCGGAAGCCAACCGTTATAGTGGACAGAATATAATGCAGCACATTTGTTGTACGTATTCGGTGAGTGCATAGCATAGCTATGAAGAAGAGTGGTAACGCGTGAGATTTATCTTTCGTCTCTTTGGGTGGAATTGCCCATGGACGAAAGATTTTTTTATGCTTATCTTTAAGGAAGCCTTTACTTATTAACAATACATATTTATATTTTCAGGAGGTTTTAGGAATGTTTGATTACAGACAGTATGAAAGAGGCTATTTCATGCCACCAGTTAAGTGCAATGACTGGGTTAACAAGGAGTATGTTGATAAGGCACCAATCTGGTGTTCGGTTGATTTAAGAGATGGTAACCAGGCTCTTGTTGAACCTATGAGTCTTGATGAAAAGCTTGAATTCTTCCAGATGTTAGTTGAAGTTGGATTTAAAGAAATTGAAATTGGTTTCCCTGCAGCTTCTGAGACAGAATATGAGTTCTGCCGTACACTTATTGAGAAGAATATGATTCCTGATGATGTTACAATCCAGGTTCTTACCCAGGCAAGACCACATATTATTAAGAAGACATTTGAAGCCGTAAAGGGTGCTCCGAGAGCAATAGTTCATGTATACAATTCTACTTCATTAGCACAGAGAGAACAGGTATTCAAGAAGTCTAAGGAAGAAGTTAAGCAGATTGCTATTGAAGGTGCTAAGTTATTAAAGGAACTTGCTGAAGCTGATGGAGGAAACTTCCTTTTTGAATACAGTCCAGAGAGCTTTACAGGAACAGAACCAGAGTATGCACTTGAGGTATGCAACGCTGTTGTTGATATCTGGCAGCCAACACCTGATAAGAAATGTATCATCAATCTTCCTGCTACAGTTGAGATGTCACTTCCACATGTATTTGCAAGCCAGATTGAATATATGTCTAAGTACATGCACAACAGAGAAAATGTTATTATTTCTCTTCATCCACATAATGACCGTTCGACAGGTGTTGCTGATGCAGAGTTAGGACTTCTTGCAGGAGCAGACAGAATTGAGGGAACACTTTTTGGTAATGGTGAGAGAACAGGTAATGTAGATATTATTACACTTGCGATGAATATGTATATGCAGGGTGTTAATCCTGAACTCAATCTTTCTGATATGCCACATCTTGCAGAAGTATTTGAAAGACTTACACAGATGAAGATTGATGACCGTCATCCATGGTGTGGTAAGCTTGTTTTTGCAGCTTTCTCAGGTTCACATCAGGATGCTATATCTAAGGGAATGCATTACAGAATTGAAAATGATCCTAATAAATGGACAGTTCCATATCTTCCAATTAATCCAGAAGATGTAGGACGTACATATGATTCAGATGTTATAAGAATTAATAGCCAGTCTGGTAAGGGTGGTGTTGCTTATGTTCTTGAACATAACTATGGAATGGTTGTACCTAAGGCTATGAGAGAAGATCTGGGTTATGCTGTTAAGGATGTATCGGATGTTAATCATAAGGAGCTTTCAGCAGATGAAGTTCTTGAAATATTTGAGAAGAGATATAAGAAATACACACCAGTATTCAAGATTTCTGAAGTACATTTCAAGCAGATTAATGGAATACAGACAGTCGTAACTATTAATGAGAATGGTGAGAAGTACAATGTTGAAGATGGTGGTAATGGTCGTCTTGATGCTGTAAGTAATGCTCTTGCCAGTCATTTTGGAAAGCCTTGTGATATCTTCTGTTATGAAGAACATTCATTAAAGAAGGGTTCTGATTCTAGTGCCATTGCATATGTTGGTATTACAGGAGAGGATGGAAAGAATTACTTTGGTATTGGTATTGACCATGATATCATCAGAGCTTCTATTGATGCGTTAGAGTCAGCTATGAACAGAAGCCTTGAAGCATAATATTTAAATTGAATAATGTGTAATATAACCCATGTCCGGAACGTATACTAGAATGATACTGATTCAGGATATGGGTTGTTTTATTAATGTAGAATTAAAACCCCCCAAAAAGGGGGAAGCAGTACTTTGGTACTAATGCTATTATACGCTGAGAGAGGGAAATATAGTTAAGGGGAAACTATTGGTTCAGACATTTTTGGAGGGATAGTAATGTTTTTTAGAAAACGATTAAGTGGTTTGGATGTAAAGATTAAGAAAACTGCAGTTGGCGTTCTTTTGGTTGCAATAGTTGCAGGTTCTGTGTTTGCTGGTACGTCTTTAAGAGCTGGCGCATATTCAAAAACACAGGATGTCCTTAATGAATTATTAGGAGCAGCAAAACCTTACGGTGTAGTTGCTGAAGAATTTAAGAATGGTAATCACAATCAGACATGTTTCGCGACTAACAAGCTTGTAATAACAGATCAGTGGATGAGTGCATGGCTTGATATGAGCGTTGGAACAACATATATCAAGAGTTTTGATAATTCTGGTTCATCAGAGGTTAATGTGGATAGGAATGCATTTAATAATCTTGTGCTTGGAACTGATTATGATTATGAACCCAGAGAGAATAAATATTATATTAAGGATGCTAACGGAAAAAGAACAGGTGCTGTTATTAATGTTGCTAACTGCAAGGATACAATCAATGTTTATTATGCAGAGGATTATATGGATGTAACTGCAGCACTTGATAATGTATACGATAATTTCAAGGCGTATTCAGATACACCAGATTCGGAGGCTGATATAGTTATTGGTGCTTATGATGATAGAAAGATTGATCTTGCTTCATTTAAGAATAAGCAGATTGTAGTGGTAAATATGTATGCTAATAATTATATTGACTGGCAGGGAAAAGAAGTTTCATCTTATTATGGAGAAGGACAGCTCAACATAACAAATAAAGCACAGGGACAGTTTGTTATCATTAATCTGCTTGGCGGTGATGGTGATGCAGACATTAAAAGATTCAGCATTAATGGAAAGAATACAGGCGGATTAACAGATGTTGATGTATCAGACACGGTTATTTTCAATGCTGTTAATGTAACTGGTAATATTAATATAGGTGAGGTATGTGGTATAGTTGTTGCACCAAAAGCAGATATTACTTTAACATCTACATGTAATGGAAGAGTAATTTCTAAGTCATTTGTTAATGTCAATGGACAAATGCATTTTATATCAGATAATCAACAGCAGGAGACGACACAAAAGGAAACAACATCTGTAGCACAGTCTTCAGCAGAAACAACAAAGTCAGAAGAGACAACAACTGCACAGGGAACAACAAAGTCAAACGAGACAACAACTGCACAGGAAACAACAAAGTCAAACGAGACAACAACTGCACAGGAAACAACAAAGTCAAACGAGACAACAACTGCACAGGAGACAACAAAGTCGAATGAGACAACAACTGCGCAGGCGACAACAAAGTCGAACGAGACAACAGTTGCGCAGGAGACAACAAAGTCGAATGAGACAACAGTTGATGCTGGTAAGGAAACTAAGCCGACAAAACCAGAATCAAACGAAACAACAGTTGCACAGGAGACAACAAAGTCGAATGAGACAACAGTTGATGCTGGTAAGGAAACTAAGCCGACAAAACCAGAATCAAACGAAACAACAGCTGTTAATGAGACAACAAAGTCAAATGAAACAACAGTAGATTCTAATAAACAGACAAAAGAACATACAACTTCATCAACTCAGGTCACAAAGAAGACTGGTGAAGTTGCAGGAGATGAAGAATTAGTTACAGGAAAAGAAGATGAGACTGTTGATGGCTCAAGAGTCAGAAAAACTGGTGAAGTTGCGGCTGATGAAGAGGTTGTAAAGACTGGTGACAATAATCATGTATGGGTATATATTGTGATTCTTGTAGCAGCAGCTGTTATTTCTGGAACTGTTATTGTGATAAGCAAAAAGAGCAATAAAAGATAATAAATGTTAATGATATCAGAGAGGCACAGCAGTAATGTTGTGCCTTTTTTATTGGGGTGGTATTGAAGCAATCTGCTTTTTTATGCTATAATGCAATATGTATGAGTCGAAGTAGGCTTTGAACACAAAATACAGTGAAGAACAAGGAGATGGAAGTTTTATGAAACATTTGATACTTGCATCGGGTTCACCAAGACGAAGAGAATTAATGAGTCAGGTAGGACTTGATTTTACTGTTGTTACAAGTGATGCAGATGAGAATATTAGAGAGATGGAGCCTGAAGATTATGTAAGAGAATTATCTTCTATTAAGGCACAGTCTGTATTAGAGCAATATGCAGATAAAGATGATCCTGTAATCGTTATAGGTGCAGATACTATTGTTTATCATAAAGGAGAGATTCTTACCAAGCCTAGGGATGAAGAGGATGCATTCAGAATTCTTAAGTCTTTAGAAGGTCAGATACATCAGGTGTATACAGGTGTAACTATATGCAGCACACATAAGAATGTAAGTTTTTATGAAAAGACTGATGTGTGGGTATATGATATGACTGATGAGGAAATCAGGGATTACATAAGCACAGGAGAGCCTATGGATAAGGCTGGTGCATATGGTATTCAGGGAAAATTCGCAGCATACATTAAGGGTATTGAAGGCGACTATAATAACGTTGTCGGTCTGCCTGTTGCAAGACTTGTACATGCGCTTAAAACATTTTAAGGAGAAAATATATGGTTAAATTCGTAGCAAGTGACCTTGATGGGACATTGCTTCTTAACGGAGCACAGAGCGTCGACGAATCTGCTATACAGTATATCAATAAACTTGTTGACAAAGGCGTTATATTTGCACCGGCTAGTGGCAGGCAGATAACGAGTCTTAAGAGACTTTTTGGGGCTGTCAGTGATAAGCTTGCATATATTGCAGAGAATGGTGCACTTGTGGAATACAAGGGTGAAACTATTGGAAAGACTGCGATGGATAGGAAGCTTGCGTTAGAGATAATTGAGGATGTAATTGAACAGCCCAATTGTGAGGTGCTTGTATCAGGAGAACATACGGCATATATTAAGCCTAAGTCTCAAGAATATTATTACAGGATGACCAAGGTGGTCAATTATCATACTACATTAGTTGATAAGTTCACAGACATTGACGAGGATATATTAAAGATAGCTGTGTGTGATATGACAGGAATTAAGAACTCTAAAGAACATTTTATTAACAAATGGAGTGATAAGGCTTCAGTACTTGTATCGGGAGAACTTTACTTAGACCTTATGGACACTAATGTTAATAAAGGTAGAGGAATTGAGCAGATACAGAAATATTTCAGCTTAAAACCCGAAGAATGTATGGCATTTGGTGACAACTATAATGATATTGCAATGCTTGACAGGGTGTATTACTCATATGTTATGGAGAAAGCTGTAGATGATGTTAAGAAACATGGGCGTTTCGTAACGGGATGGGTAGAAGGAACATTAAGAGAGCAATTTAAAGAGATAAGATAAGGAGATTTAAGTTATGGATAAACATATTGATGAGTGTGCGAAGGTGTTTTTAAGAGATCAGAAACAGCTTTTCGATGAGCCTGTTGCATATGATTTAGAGGAAGCTAAGGAATTCTTAGAGGACTGTATGGCGGTATACTGCAAGGATATTAAAGAATTAAGAGAAGTGATGGATGATGAGGGAATGGATGTATCTGACTTAAGCAATGATGAGCTTCTTGAGCAGTTAGAAGTATTCAGGCTTGATAATGGCGGATATTTCTTCGTGGAAGGATAGTACAGATGCGTATAAATGTTGTATGTGTAGGCAAGATTAAGGAAAAGTTTTATACCCATGCAGTTGAAGAGTATTCTAAGAGACTTTCAAGATACTGTAAGCTTGATATTGTTGAACTGCCTGATGAGAAAACACCAGATAATGCAAGTGATATAGTCAATGAACAGATTAAGAATAAGGAAGGGGAGAGAATTCTTTCTGCCATTAAAGATGATGCTTATGTATGTGCACTTGCAATAGAAGGGAAAATGCTTGATTCTGTTGAACTATCAGAAAAGATTGAAAGACTTGGAATTGAAGGAACAAGTAACATAACATTTGTAATAGGAGGCTCTCTGGGACTTGCAGATGCAGTACTTAAGAGAGCTGATTATAAGCTGAGTTTTTCAAAGATGACATTTCCACACCAGCTTATGAGAGTTATTCTTTTGGAACAGATATATAGGGCTTACAGGATTATGAAGAATGAGCCATATCACAAATAATTAAAGAGGATAGAATATGAAAAGAAGAAAAAAAACATTTATTATATTAGCAGTTATTCTTGTTGTAGTTCTGTTAGTTGCAGGATATATTAAGTTCTTTAATGGACGTCTGATATATTTTACAACAGGAATGAAGAGCGGTGAGCTTATTAAGACAGCAGGACAGAAGATAACTTATACATGCGAGGCAGATATTCTCATGTCTGATGTGAAGAAGGAATATGAGGAAATGTTTGGCAGTAATATATGGAGAGAGAAAATTGGTGATGCTGATTTTGAAAGCTATATTAAGGACCAGATTAAGAGTAAGTTAATGCGTGTCAAGGCTATGAATGTTAAGGCTAAGGAACGCGGTGTTGTGCTTGGAAGAGAAGAAAAAGATTCTGTGGGTAAGGCTGTTGATGCATTTTACAATGAATTAACAGAATCGCAGATAAGCAGTACAGGAATAACTAAGGATAAACTGAATACAATGTTTACTGAATTTGCAATAGCACAGAAACTCTACGATGACCTTACTTCCAGCATGGATATTGAAGTAAGCGCAGATGAGGCAAGAGTTATTGATATCCAATATATTGTATCAGATTCAGAGGAAGATATTAATAAAGCATATAATCTTGTGAATTCAGGAAGTTCATTCTTTGCTGTTGCCAAGGAGTACAATGCGGATGGCGAATATGAGTACGAACTGAAACGTGGCGAGATGGATGCAGCATTTGAAAAAGCAGCATTCAATCTGTCTACTGGTGAGATGAGCAGTATAGTTGAGTCAGCAGGCAGATATTATATTATAAGATGTACATCGGATAATGATAAGGCTAAGACCGAGGTTAATAAGTCTGCAATTCTTGAAAAGAGAAAGTTAGAGCAGTTTAATGCTGATTTTGAGAAATATGAATCTGGTATATATATGGAATTTAATAACAGTGAGTGGAAGAAATTAAGTATTCAGGATGCGTATACGTTGGGAAGCAGCTTTGAGGATACTTTCAATGCGTATTTTGGAAAGTAAAGAGGAGAGTAATTAATAATGGCAGCTAATAAATATGATGCTAACAGTATATCTATACTGGAGGGCCTTGAAGCGGTAAGAATGAGACCTGGTATGTATATTGGAAGTGTCGGAACAAAAGGTCTTAATCATCTTATATATGAGATTGCGGATAATTCAGTGGATGAACATCTTGCGGGTTTTTGTACACAGATAAATGTAACTCTTAATGATGATGGAACAGCAACTATCAAGGATAATGGACGAGGTATTCCTATCGGAATCCATCCTAAAGCCGGAATACCTGCGGTTGAGGTCGTATTTACAGTACTTCATGCAGGCGGCAAGTTCGGAGATGGCGGATATAAGATATCAGGAGGACTTCACGGCGTTGGTGCATCTGTAGTTAATGCACTTTCTGTATGGCTTGAGGTTGAGATAAGAGTTGATGGTGGTGTGTACAAGCAAAGATACGAGCGTGGAAAAGCAACAGCGCCGCTTGAAAAGATTGGTACATGCAGAAAAAATGATACTGGTACAACTGTTACATTTCTTCCTGATGGAGAAATATTTGAAAAGACAAGATTCAAAGCAGACTCGATAAAGAGCAGGCTTCATGAGACTGCATATCTTAATCCGGGGCTTACAATTGAGTTTGAAGATAAGAGAAAGGGCAGCGAGGATAAGGAAACTTTCCATGAGCCTGACGGACTTAAGGCATATATCAAAGACCTTAACAATGGCAAAGAGACAGTATGCGATATCGTCTACTTTAAGAAGAAGCAGGAAGATATTGAGGTTGAAGTAGCATTTCAGTTTGTTAATGAATTTGAGGAAAATATTCTTGGCTTCTGTAATAACATATACACTCAGGAGGGTGGAACGCATATTACAGGTTTTAAGACCAAGTTTACAATGATTATCAACCAGTATGCGAGAGAACTTGGCATCTTAAAGGATAAGGATGCGAATTTTACAGGTCTTGATGTAAGAAATGGTATGACTGCAGTTGTTGCAGTTAAGCACCCTGCACCAAGATTTGAGGGACAGACCAAGACCAAGCTTGATAATCCGGATGCTGGTACAGTTGTTGCAAATGTAACAGGAGACGAGGTACAACTTTATTTCGACAGACATTTGGATGACCTTAACGCTGTAATTGCATGTGCTGAAAAATCTGCGAAGATACGAAAAGCAGAAGAAAAAGCTAAGACAAATATGCTTACAAAGCAGAAGTTCTCTATAGACAGCAACGGAAAGCTTGCCAACTGTGAGAGCAAGAATCCGGAGGAATGTGAGGTGTTCATTGTTGAGGGAGATTCAGCTGGAGGTTCAGCAAAGACTGCAAGAAACAGAAGAACTCAGGCAATTCTTCCAATCAGAGGTAAGATTCTTAATGTTGAGAAGGCAAGTATTGATAAGGTACTTGCCAATGCCGAGATTAAGACAATGATTAATTCATTCAACTGTGGGTTCTTAGAGGGCTACGGTAATGACTTTGATATTAGCAGATTAAGATATAATAAGATTATTATCATGACTGATGCCGATGTGGATGGAGCACATATTGATACACTGCTTCTTACATTTTTCTACAGATTCATGCCTGAGCTTATTAATCAGGGACATGTATATATTGCTACACCACCTCTTTATAAGGTTGTTCCTAAGAAGGGCGAGGGTGAATATCTATATGATGACAAGGCACTTGATGATTACAGAAAGAAGCATACGTCAGGAACATTTACACTTCAGAGATACAAAGGTCTTGGAGAGATGGATCCTGACCAGCTATGGGAGACAACGCTTAATCCTGAAACAAGAATTTTAAAGCAGGTTGAGATTGAGGACGCAAGGCTTGCAACTGAGGTTACAGCAATGCTTATGGGTACAGATGTACCACCTAGAAGAGAATTTATATATACGCATGCTAATGAAGCTGAGATTGATGCGTAAAAGCTAAAGGAGTAGAAAATGGCTGAGAAGATTATAAGGACTGAGTATTCTGAGGTTATGCAGAAGTCCTATATAGATTATTCCATGAGCGTTATTACAGCAAGAGCACTTCCTGATGTAAGGGACGGTTTAAAGCCAGTACAGAGAAGAGTGCTGTATGCCATGGACCAGTTGGGGCTTAATTACGACAAGCCTCACAGAAAGTCTGCACGTATCGTTGGTGATACAATGGGTAAATACCATCCACATGGTGACAGTTCAATATATGAGACACTCGTTGTACTTTCACAGGATTTTAAGAAGGGTATGGCTCTTGTTGACGGACACGGAAACTTCGGTTCTATCGAAGGTGACGGAGCTGCTGCTATGCGATATACAGAAGCTAAGTTAAAAAAGTTCACACAGGACGTATATCTTGCTGACCTTGATAAAAATGTTGTGGATTTCGTGCCTAACTTTGATGAGACAGAAAAAGAGCCTGAGGTTCTTCCTGTAAGAGTACCTAATCTGCTTGTAAATGGTGCAGATGGTATTGCGGTTGGTATGACAACTAATATCCCTCCACACAATCTTTCAGAGGTTGTTGATGCAGTATGTGCATATATGGATAATGAGGATATCACAACAGACGAGCTTATGCAGCTCTGCCCTGGACCGGATTTTCCTACAGGCGGAATTGTAATTAATAAAAGCGAGCTTGGTGCAATATATGAGACTGGAACAGGTAAGATTAAGTTAAGAGGCAAGGTCGTATTCGAGCCTGCCAAGAACCGTTCTGAGAAGGACAAGCTTGTTATTACAGAGATTCCATATACAATGATTGGTGCTAACATAGGCAAATTCATATCTGATGTTGTAAGCCTTATAGAGACTAAGAAAACTACCGATATTGTAGATATTTCCAATGAATCTTCTAAGGAAGGAATAAGAATTGTCCTTGAACTTAAGAAGAACGCGGATGTCAAGAATCTTGAGAATCTTCTGTACAAGAAGACCAAGTTAGAAGATACATTTGGTGTAAATATGCTGGCTATCGTTGATGGAAGACCTGAGACCTTAGGGATTAAGGATATAATCAGACATCACATTAATTTCCAGTATGAGCTTGCTACAAGAAAGTACACAACACTTCTTGAAAAGGAGAAGGCTAACAGGGAGATTAAGGAAGGTCTTATAAGAGCCTGTGATATTATTGACCTTATTATCGAGATATTACGAGGCAGCGCTAATCTTAAGATGGCGAAGGACTGCCTTGTCAATGGTAATGTTGAGGGAATCAGATTCAAGTCAGAGCAGTCAAAAAAGCAGGCTGCAGGTCTTGATTTCACGGAAAGACAGGCAGGAGCAATATTGGAAATGCGTCTGTACAAGCTGATTGGTCTTGAAATTCTTAATCTTCAGAAAGAATATGATGAATGTGTCAGGAAGATTGAAAAGTATGAAAAGATACTTGGCAGCAGAAAAGAGATGGCAAAGGTTATCAAGGCTGACCTTCTTAATATTAAGAAGGAATACGGTGTTGAAAGAAGAACCGTAATTGAAGACGGCGAAGCTGCTGTATTTGAGGAAAAGAAGATTCCAGAGATGGAAGTTATGTTTATTATGGACAGATTCGGATATGCAAGAACTATTGATATGGCTGCATTTGAGAGAAATAAAGAGGCTGTATTTAACGAAAACAAATATGTCATTCCGGTAATGAACACAGATAAAATCTGTATATTTACTGATACCGGAGATCTGCACCAGTTAAAGATAAAGGATCTGCCGTTCACTAAGTTCAGAGATAAAGGCACACCGATTGATAATCTGTGTAACTATGACAGCTCTAAGGAGATAATTGTGTACATTACTCCATTTGAACGACTTAAGAATCAGAAAATGCTTTTTGTCACAAGACAGGGAATGATGAAGCTTGTTGACAGCGAAGAATTCCAGGTTGCAAAGCGTACAGTTGCATGTACAAAATTAGCAGATGACGACAAGCTAATCGGAATGTATTCAACAGACGCAAGAGTAGAGATTTATTCAAAGTTCTCACTTGATGGAGAAATCAAGGAAGAAGAGGTTGTCGAGAGCAACCAGAATGTAATTGTACAGACAGAAAACGGAGTGTTCTTAAAGTTCCCATTAACAGACATTCCAATGAAGAAGAAGAGTGCTGTTGGCGTAAGAGGAATCAAGCTTTCAAAAGATGATCATATAGAAGATGTATTCCTGCTTACAGAAGGTGACGAGTTCACAATGGAATATAAGGGCAAGAGTATCAGCTTTGCCAAGATGAAGACGGCACACAGGGATACTAAGGGAACTAAGATAAGAGTATAGTTGTTTAACGGTTGGAGAGTCGAAGAAGTGCTTCACACCATCACAACTAAGGTAAGCGGTCCTAGTGGTTGTAAATGCCGCCATATACAGAGTTTATAACGGTGCTGGAAATCAAACGCGCTTCGCTTGAACGAGATTTCCAGCACCGAACTTTTATATATGGCGGCATAACACCCACACGGACAGCTTACAATTTAGTTGTGATGGTGTGAAGCACTTCTTCGACATGACCACCCTTAAAAAGTATATTTTTCTAAAATATAAATGGATAGTTAGTTAAATTGTTTTTTGATTGTCGAGACTACATTTGAAAGAATAATTTGACCAGCGAGGTCACCTTGTTAGTCAGAATATGGTATGGGATTATCCATACCATTTTTTAAATACTGGAGACATATGGCATGAAACAAAATCGGTACTTTGCGGTGGTAGTGTCTGTGAGTTAAGCGTTAGCGACAACGGCATGTAAGCTTACCGTGTGGGTGTTAATGCCGCTATATACAAAAGTTCGGTGCAGGAAATCTCGTTCAAGCGAAGCGCGTTTGATTTCCTGCACCGTAATAAACTCTGTATATGGCGGCATTTACAGCCACTAGGTCAGCTTACCTAAAGTTGGCACTAATGCTTGACTCACAGACTGTACAATCACGAAACTAATTCTCATCCATATATTTATCATATATAGCAATAACCTTATTCATAACCTCTGGACCAGGAGCTCCAAGAGTAAGTCTCTTATCTACACAAGTCTGAAGGCTGATAGCCTCGTAGATATCTTCATCAAATACAGGGCTTACAGCCTTGTATTCTTCAAGTGAAAGGTCATCAAGTGCAATATTTTTCTCAATGCACATAAGAACAAGCTGGCCGACAATACCGTGGGCTTCTCTGAAAGGAACCCCCTTCTTAACAAGATAGTCAGCAGCATCAGTAGCATTAGTGAAGCCGTTCTTTGCTGAAGCTTCCATTCTCTTGTTGTTGAATTTCATAGTATCAATCATGCCCTTGAAAAGGCTGATGCAGCCCTTAGCTGTGTCAAATGCGTCAAATGATAATTCCTTATCTTCCTGCATATCTTTGTTGTAAGCAAGAGGAATACCCTTCATTGTTGTAAGGAGACTCATAAGAGCACCATATACTCTGCCTGTCTTACCTCTTACAAGCTCTGCGATATCAGGGTTCTTCTTCTGAGGCATAATAGAGCTTCCTGTACTGAAAGCGTCATCAAGTTCTATGAATCTGTATTCATTGGAATTCCAGATGCATATTTCCTCAGAGAAACGGCTTAAATGCATCATGATAGTTGATAATGCAGATAAGAATTCAATAAGGTAATCTCTGTCAGAAACAGAATCCATGCTGTTGAGTGTTGGACCATAGAAACCAAGAAGAGAAGCAGTAAGTTCTCTGTCTAATGGATAGGTTGTTCCTGCAAGTGCACCTGCACCAAGAGGGCAGTAATTCATTCTTTCATATATATCGTGAAGTCTGCTTCTGTCGCGCTTGAACATTTCGAAATATGCACCGAAATGATGAGCAACAGTAACAGGCTGTGCCTTCTGAAGATGAGTAAATCCAGGCATGAATGTATGAGTGTTTTCTTTCATGATTCTTAAGATAACAGCCATAAGCTCTTTAAGCTCAGTATCAGTATTAAGAACTTCCTGTCTTGTGAAAAGTCTCATATCAAGAGCAACCTGGTCATTTCTGCTTCGTCCTGTGTGAAGTCTCTTTCCGGCATCACCGATTCTCTCAATAAGAGTAGCCTCCATAAATGTATGGATATCCTCGTATTCATCAGTGATTTCAAGCTTTCCTGATTCAATATCAGCAAGAATTCCCTTAAGACCTTCTACAATCTGCTCACTTTCGCTTTCAGGAATAATTCCCTGCTTGCCGAGCATAGTAGCATGTGCAATACTTCCTTCAATATCCTGCTTATAGAACTTCTGGTCAAATGAAATTGATGCGTTGAAGTTGTTAACAAGCTCATTAGTTTCTTTGGTGAATCGTCCACCCCATAATTTCATTTATAAATCCTCCTTGAATTAAATATCTGTATTTTCTTCATTAAAATTATCTTCTTCATCTTCAATAGAAGAGAGAAGACTGTCAGTAAGTTCATCATCAATATCAGGTGATTCAAGATTCTCGAAATCATCCATATCATCAAGAATAGAACTTTCTATATTATCATCAGACAGTTTCTTAATGTCTTTGTTAGTAAGAGACGGATCATCAAGATATTTTCTGATAACTAACGGAAAATGTGCCATATTTACTTTTCCTGCTTTAATAAAGCAGCTGGCAAGATAAATGCCAATCAATATAATAATGCAAAGTGTAGTAATAACGCAACCCAATATTAAATTAACAGGACGATATTTTAATACAACGGTATGAGTTCCGGCACTTACGTCAACACATAACAATGCATTTTCCCAGGCATAAGTGTCAGCTTTCTTGCCATCAATATACACAGACCAGCCACCATCGTATGGAATAGAGAATAATATTGCTTTGTCTGAGGAAGCAGTAAGAGTTCCTGTAAACTTAGTATCAGAGAAATTCTCAACCTGATAGCTTTCTGAATTGAGTTTATTGTAAGCCCTGATGAATTTGTCTTCATCGAGTGTGTATACAGAAAGATTCATTCCGCCGGTATCAGAAGTTACTTCGACAGTATCTGTGTCGTGGACATAACCAATATCAAGAATCCGGTTATTGCTCTTTATATTATTGTAGGTGTAAGTGGTTGTGTTATTAATAGTAACAGTTACGGAATCAACAGATTTATTCGCAACTGACAGGTACATATGACCACTCTTTGAAGGTGTGATAATACAATCGGCTTCAGTAGGGAATGAAGTAGTATATTCAAATACATCACTTATTCCGGTAAGAGATTGAATAAGAAGATTCTGGTTCTCAATACCATTGTTATTCTTAGCCATAACAAGGTCATATGCTGTTGAACTGTTAATCGCATAACCAATAGGAAGTGTGTAATTATTCTTATACACAAATTCACCATCGCTGCCTGTATAATAATTTCTTATATCACTTTCAACTAAAAGTCGGTTAGAAATAGTGTATTTTACAGAGAAAAGAGAATCAGTAACAGCGGTAAGACCATTGCAGCCATATGCATTAGTTGAATTTTCCATTCCTATAAGGTTGTAAAGCTTTGACATCCCTGCATTGCATGTTGATGAAAATGTTGAAACAGTTCGGTAATTATGCCATGCACCATCATTTTTAGAACGCGCTCCAAAAAGCTTATCCATTCTATAGAAGGATGTGTCATTATCAGATACGGTTTTTGTAACAGTCTTTACAGCATCATAATCAAGAAGATATGATGTACGGCTTGTTGTTCCAATACCGGTTGCGTCCATATTCATTGTACATTCAATGATTGATACTGAGAATGTAAGCATAAGAACGACAGGAATCTTGAACTTGGCGTTGTTATGAATAAACATTAACAGACCATATATAAGAATAAATATTCCACTTATATATACACTCTTAAATGAATATTCAGTCTCTGAGTTAATAAAAAGTTCTTCCATAATAAGCAGAAGACCAATTGCAATCCATAATGATGCACCAAGCTGCCTGTTAGTAGAATTCTTAAGGTTAATAACAGCTTCATAGCACATTGCAAGCAGGAAGAATATATATATGAATGACTGTCTGCAAGGCAGGCTGTTAGGAAAATGCATACCATGCCATATATAGTTAGGTATATTTAAGTTAAATGCTGTCAGGAAGATAAGCAGGATGACACATTTGCCAATCTTTTCACGTGCATTGACTTTGCTGCACATAATATAAAGCGGTAGCAGTACAAAAACAGCAACGCCGCAGTATATGTTAGGCAGATGATCCAGTCCTAAATGAACCGGAATGTTGATAAGCTGTCTTGTGAGCATTGATAATATGCTGAAATAAGAAATAAGCTTATCAGGGAATGTCGTGTCGCTTGAGGCTGAAAGTGAAAATGTATAGAATTCAGGCAGAAGAAGACACGCTCCCAGTCCACCGGCAAGCAGTGAATATACACAGAAATTAATAAATTTCTTCACATACTGCATAGGGCTTTTAATACCGTTATAAGCAATCATAAGAACAACATAGTAAATTACTACTGAAAGGCATACCATGATTGCAATATAATAATTAGTAAATATACATAATCCTAGAGTTATGCAATAGAATATGCAGCGGTTCTCATTAACAAGTCGTTCAAGTCCAAGCATGATAAGTGGAATCAGAATAACACAGTCAAGCCACATAATATTCCAGCTGTATGCCGCAATGAAGCCGGACATTCCATAGAACATACCGAATATGGCAGCAATTACATGCTTGTTATTATTGTGTTTAGTAAGATAATACGTTAAAGAAAGACTGCTGCCAGCTATCTTAAGTATTATAAATGCATTCATTATCTCTATAGTGTATTTCTGTGGAAAAAGTGCAACGAACCAGTTAGATGGACTTGCAAGGTAATATGCGAACAGAGATGTGAAGTTAGTTCCCATTCCTATATTCCATGAGTAAGTAAGACTTTCACCATTTCTTATCTTGTGCCACAGTTCTGAAAAGAATGGCGCATACTGATGATACATGTCAGACCTCAGATAACATTCGTTTCCCCATGGGAATATGCCTCTTGTATAGTACAGTGCCATCATCATTATAACTGGAAGTACAAAGGCAGCAAGATATGTAAAGTTAGAATTAAGAATTGATTTCTTTGATGAATTCATGGCTTCCCTCCCTTAGCCGGTAATAGTAACATTTTACCAAAGAACGAAAAAAGTGTAAACAATTATAGGCAAATTAGGCTTGTATTCGATAGTACAATTTTGTAAAATAGAAAAGTACGCAAAAGGAATCTCCAAAGGGTAATGCTTAAGGAGAGTGTACATGGAATACAGACAATTATATAAAAAACACAAAAGGGCTGTACAATACGGAATATGTGCAGTTTTTCTGATTATAACCGGATTGATATATCTGGCAGGAAGAAAGAACGCTTCAGTGTCAGAGAATACATTTGCAGATAATGTCGTATCAAGTAGTATAGAAGACAGCTGGCATATGGAAAGTGAATCATCAGTTGAGGACATATATGTGTATATATGTGGTCATGTTAATTCTCCAGGTGTTGTAAAGTGCCTGAAGGGAACAAGGCTGTATGAAGCAGTGGCAATGGCTGGTGGAGCTGATGATTTGGCTGATATGTCTGCAGTTAATCTTGCAGCACTTGTTGCTGATGGGGAAAGGATATATATTCCGGCATATGGAGAGGATATTTCTGTTATAGAAGAACAGACAGAGGGGATTGTTAATATTAATAAAGCTACAGAAAGTGAGCTTATGACACTGCCGGGAATTGGAAGTTCAAGGGCGGCAGATATAGTAAGATACAGGACAGATAATGGCAGATTCCAGACAATAGAAGATATAATGAAAGTGTCTGGAATTAAGGAAGCAGCATTTAATAAGATAAAGAATTATATTTGCGTATGATAAGATGCATATGCATAGAAAGTAAAAAGGAGTAGATTATGGCAGGCAGAGTTTTAGTTGTTGATGATGAGAAAATGATTGTTAAGGGACTTAAGTTCAGTCTTATGCAGGATTATAGTGTTGTAGACTGTGCATATGATGGTGAAGAAGCTCTCGAGTATGCTAAAAACAATGAATATGACATAATCCTTCTTGATATTATGCTTCCCAAGCTTGATGGATTATCAGTATGCCAGCAGATAAGAGAGTTTTCAGATGTGCCTATAATTATGCTGACAGCTAAAGGCGATGACATGGACAAGATTCTTGGCCTTGAGTATGGTGCAGATGATTATATTACAAAACCATTTAATATTCTTGAAGTTAAGGCGAGGATGAAAGCTATTTTAAGAAGAAATGCTGTGACAGAGAAGAAAGCAGCAAAGAACAATATTATTAATGCGGGTGATATGAAGATAGATTGTGACAGCCGTAATCTGTATATTGCAGGAAGACCTATTAATCTTACTGCTAAGGAATTTGATCTTCTTGAATTGTTAGCAGTTAATCCAGGAAAGGTATACAGCAGGGATAATCTTCTTAAAGCTGTGTGGGGACAGGATTATTCAGGTGACGGCAGAACGGTTGATGTCCATATGAGAAGACTTCGTGAGAAGATTGAAGATAATCCGAGTGAACCAAAGTATGTTCACACTAAGTGGGGAGTAGGTTACTATTTTAATGTTTAATAAGATTAAAAAAAGAAATGACCATAGGAAAATCTTTTTTGACAGAGAATTTGAGTCATTTTTCAGGTTCATAAATAAATATTCAACAAGACAGTTCGCAGTTATGGCGGTAATAGTTGCAACAGCGGTAATCTGTACATTTGAAGGTTTTGAGTATATTTACAGGCAGTCTGTAATTACAAGACAGACTGCGGTTATACAGAATGAAGCGGTTCTTATTGCAGCAGAATATTCTAATTATGAAAGTCTGGAAGCAGCTGAGAATAATGATATGAACAGCAGACTCAGCAGTTATTCGGCACTTAATCAGATAAGAATAAGAATTGTTAATCTTAATTATGTTGTCAGTGTTGACACATATTCTATTGATACTAATAAGACAATTCTTAATCCAAGGGTATTCGATATATTCAGTAATCATAAGAACAGTTCCGGCTATGATAAGAAAACGGGTAATATACAGGCTGCTGTTCCGGTATACAATGATTCAGGTACATTTATAGCCGTTCTTGTAGCTGATCTTGATTACACAGAGATAGATGCAATGTTTCACGATGTGAACAGTCAGAATAATAATATTAAACTGGTTATTATAACAATATGTCTGGCATTACTTATCGTAGGCATATATTTTCTTAACCGGCCTGTAAAAAGGGTGCTTGATATTGTTTCAAATGTAAGTGCAGGGCATACTGATGAAAGAATCCCTGTCAGGAGTTATACCGAAATACGTGAGATTGCAGATGATTTTAATAATATAATGGACAGAGCTAATGAAACAGACCAGTCCAGAGCAGAATTTGTTTCGAATGTGTCACATGAATTAAAGACACCTATAACCTCGATTAAAGTATTGGCGGAGTCTCTTAATACGCAGGAAAATGTGCCAATAGAAGTGTATCAGGAGTTCATGCAGGATATTGTAAGTGAAATAGACAGAGAAAGTAAGATTATAGAAGATTTACTTACTCTTGTTAGAATGGATAAATCTGTTGCAACACTTAATATTATATCTGTTAATATGAATGATTTATTAGAGATGACACTCAAGAGACTTAAGCCATTAGCACAGAAAAAGAATATTGAACTGCTTTTTGAAAGTTTCAGACCGGTTGTTGCACAGATTGACGAAGTTAAGATGACACAGGTTATATCCAACCTTGTGGAGAATTCTATCAAATACAATGTTGAAGATGGATGGGTACATGTTTCACTGAATGCAGATTATCAATATTTTTATATAAGAGTTGAAGATTCAGGCATAGGAATACCAGAGGAAAGTATTAATAAAATATTTGAAAGATTTTACCGGGTAGATAAGGCAAGGTCGCGTGAAACGGGCGGAACAGGACTTGGACTGGCTATTGTAAGAAACATAATTCTTATGCATCATGGAACTATTAAGGTTCATAGTGAGGAAAATATAGGAACAACATTTACAATGAGAATACCTCTTAATTATGTTGAAAACCAGCAGTAATGCAGGCGGAAGTATGCCATTGGACATATTTATAAGCTGTTAAGAATATCAGGATAGGAAAGGAGCAGTTATGATGGGACATATAAGGAAAGCTATTATGAAATTGACATCCGTTATAATTGTTATTGCAGTAACATTTATAACTGTTTCATGTTCTTCGCAGAAGAAGGGAACTGCATATTCTGTATATTTCCTTAATGAAGACGGAACATCACTAACTGAAGGCAGAGTATACATTGAAAGTCAGGACGCTGTTTCAGTTGCAAATGAACTCCTTGAAAAAATGAATGTTGCAAAAGGCAGGCATACAAGCATAATTAAGCCGGTGTCTGTATCGCAGCCAACGGTTGAAATTAATGGAATATACGCAGGTGTCTATTATGACAGCTCTTATTATGGAATGAAACCAAGTACCGAAGTACTTTACAGGGCAGCAGTTGTTAAAGAATTATCACAGATAAGTGATGTTCTGTATGTAAGATTTTATGTTGATGGTAAGGATGCTGTGTATGAAGATGGAACAATCATAGGAAATATGAGTGATGAGGATTTTGTAGATACACAGGAAGGTGCCATGGCTGATGTGAAGTGGAAGACGATTAATCTGTATTTTGCTAATAAGTCAGGAGATGCCCTTGTAAAGAACAGCAAAAGAATCTGTTATAATAAGAGTGTATCTGTTGAGAAGGTTGTAATGGAACAGCTTATTAAAGGAACAACAGAGTCGGGGTGTTACCAGAGTATTCCGTCGAATACCAAGCTGCTTAGTATATCTGTTGTCGACAGGATATGTTATGTTAATCTCAGTCAGGAATTTGCAACTGATATGGTTAATGCAAAGAGCAATGTGACTATATATTCAATTGTTAATTCCCTTTCAGGACTGGAGGGAATTGATGGTGTTAAGATACTTGTCAAGGGAAATTCTAATCTGATGTATAGAGATGCAATTAGCCTTGATACAGTATTTTATATGAATAATGAACTTGTAAAAAAAGATTTATCTGATAATTAATGGTCGTTTCTGGAAAGGATATTATTGAAGAGACCATTTTTTGTGGCAGCAGTTATGAGCATTGCTGCAGTATATTTGTCATTATATGTCAAGTTATATATCGTTATTATAGTAGGAATAATGGTATTTACCGGATTCCTTATATATCTTAAGAAAACAGGAATTCCAGGATTTTATGTGATTTTTATCATGATGTTTCCAATTATGTGCCTAAGAACTGAAGCAAGTATGGAAAAGCTATGCTATCAGGGGCAATTGTCAGATAAAACACATATTGCTTATGTAAATGGATACATAGCAGATATTAAACAGTCAGAAAACGGTTATGCGGTGTATATAAGAAATGCCTTTGTTATGCCGGATTCATGGGGCAAGCAGTTTAAAAGTGGTTTGGTAGTATACTCAGAAAAAAGATTTGCCAATCCAGGGGATGAAGTTAAGATTAAAGTAACATTAAAGGATTTTAATATACCATCTAATGAAGGACAGTTTAATGCCAGAAAATATTATACATCACTTGGATTTAATTATTGTGCAGACTTGTCAGATATTGTGAATGTACATTCTGGAAGCAGTTATATTTCCAGCATTTACAGATTTGCAGATTCCATAAAAAACATTTACCAAAATGTATATTCTGAGCAGAATGCAGGAATTATGCAGTCGATTGTGTTAGGTGACAGGTCAGGGCTTGATGATGATGTAAAGAGAATGTATCAGAAGAATGGAATTTCCCACATTTTGGCAATAAGTGCACTTCATGTTTCGCTTGTTGGAATGTTTATATATGACTGGTTAAAGAAGAGAATTGCAAGAATCGCATCTGCATGTTTTAGTACATTTCTTATTATTTCATATTTGTGCATGACAGGTTATAGTGCATCTGCCAGCCGTGCTGTAATAATGATTCTTGTATATATGCTGGCAGACGTGCTTGGAAGAACCAGTGATATGGCTAATACATTAGGGATAGCAAGTGTTATTCTTCTGTGGATTAATCCATATAATCTTATAAATTCAGCTTTTTGGTTGTCATTTCTTGCTGTGGCAGGAATTATATATATTAAACCCATACTGTCTGATGATAAAACTATTCTTATATATATAAGACGTCCTGATAAAAAGAATGCAGGATTTTTTCAATTAATTTTATTCAGAATCGCAGATTCGGTTATTACAGGCATGTGTGTTACAATTGCGACACTTCCGGTAATTCTTATTATATCTGGGCAGATTCCTGTAATAAGCCTGTTTCTTAATGTTATAGTAATTCCACTTATGTCGTTGATAATGATAAGCGGTATATTTACGGGAATTGCTGGCATGCTATCTCTTGAAGCAGCATATTTTTTTGCGGGAGCAGGTGGATATATTCTTGATTTTTATTATAAGCTGTGCAGTTTGTCATCACATTTTAAATATGCAGTCATTGTTACGGGAACCCCTGATACTGCAAGGGTGTTTATATATTTTGCGGTTTTAATTATATGGATATGTGTACATATTATATTGATGAATAAAAAAATTGATGCTGTATGTATTGCTTTATTAGTGTGTGTGCTGACAGGGCTGCATTACAATATTAATTCAGATATGAAGATTGCCATGCTTGACGTTGGACAGGGGGATTCAATTGTTATGCATACTAAGGAGGGCATGAATGTATTGTTTGACGGAGGAAGCACAAGCAAGAAGAATGTCGGGAGATATACCATATATACTTATCTAAAATATTGTGGGGTAAGAAGTCTCGATTATGTGTTTATAAGTCATCCGGATAAAGACCATGTTAATGGAATATATGAATTGATTGAACTGTGTGATAACACATTTGAGATAGGTACTGTTGTACTGCCGGGAATCAGGCGAACTACGGCAGTAAAGAAGCAGGCTGGTGATGATATGTCGAAGTTAGAGAGAACATTGAAAGCTGCTGGTATTAATGTTGTTTATGCTGATGCAGGTGACAGTATTAAATCGGGAGAATTCTCGGTTGAGTGTATGCACCCATGCAAGGGTTACAATTACGAGTCAGCTAACGACTATTCTGCTGTATATCTTGTGGAATATGGAGATTTTTCTATGCTTATGACAGGTGATGCGGAAAAGAAGGCAGAAAAGTGTATTGTTGAGGATGTCAATAGGATTGCAGGTGATGCTGGCGAATCGGTACGGTTTATGTCAGTTAATATATTGAAAGTCGGACATCATGGAAGTAAGGGGGCGAGTTCAGAAGAATTTTTAAGTTATGTAAAGCCTGAAAATGCATTGATATCTTGTGGGGCAGGTAATTCATATGGACATCCTCATATGGAAACTTTACAGAGATTGTCGGGGATTGGAGCAAAAGTGTATAGGACAGACGAAAGTGGAGAGATTGCGGTGCGTGTCAGGGATGGTTCGTATAAAATTGAGGTGTTTAAAGCTTTGAAAGGATAGAACTGTGAAGATACATAACAGGTTGTGAGAAAATATTTTTAACTTGAACCACTTGTACATATCTGATACTATTGTTTAAGATTAGAAACGGAGGCAGCAGGTTTGAAGGTCATAAGTGATGATATTAAGAAGGGTGAATTTAAGAGTGTATATCTTCTGTATGGAGAGGAAGAGTATCTTAAGAAGCAGTATAGAGACAGATTAAAGAATGCTATAGCTGGTGATGATACAATGAATTATTCATATTATGATTCGGATAATGCCAGCGTTAAGGATATAATTGATGTGTGTGAAACACTGCCTTTCTTTGCCCAGAAGAGACTTGTTATTATGGAAAATACCGGTTTTTTGAAAAGTTCTAATGATGAGCTTGCGGATTATATTAAACATATTCCTGATTATCTTGTTGTTGTTATGGTAGAAAAAGATGTGGACAAGCGTAATAAGGTATATAAGGCAGTTGATTCTGTGGGATATATATGCGAGATGAAGCCACAGACAACTGCTACTCTTGAAAAATGGATAGCAGGGCTTCTTGCTAAGGATAATCTTAAAATAAGCAGGGAAGCATGTGATTTGATACTTGATAAGACAGGTGCAGGCATGGATTATATAAGGCAGGAGACAGAGAAGCTTGTTAGTTATTGTCAGGGAAGGGATGTTGTGACAGTAGAAGATGTAGAGAAAGTATGCGCAACACAGACAACAAGTCATATATTTGATATGATAAGTGCAATTGCAAATAAGAAACAACAGCAGGCACTTGATTTATATTATGATTTACTAGAATTAAAAGAACCTCCTATGAGAATACTTTATCTTATAGTAAGGCAGTTTAACGGAATATTACAGGTGAAAGATCTTATGTCAAGGGGTATTTCAGGTAAAGAGATTGCATCAAAGATAGGAGCAGCACCATTTGTTGTCGGTAAATATCAGGCACAGGCAAAATATTTTGAGATGAATACACTGTTGGATGCATTGAATGAATGTGCGAAAACAGAAGAAGCAGTTAAGCAGGGAAGGCTTAATGACAGGCTGGGAGTAGAACTTATTATAATTAAATACAGCAAATAAAAAAGAACCCGGTGCGAGTGGGTGTCAGCACCGGGTTCTTTAAATTATTAAAATTCTTATTAAGCCATTGCGTTAACAGCTTTAGTAATGTGAGATACTTTTCTTGCAGCAGCGTTCTTGTGGAAGATTCCCTTAGAAGCAGCCTTCTCGATCTCAGCTATAGCAACAGGGAGAGCTTCGTTAGCAGCAGCCTTGTCACCAGCAGCAACAGCAGCCTCTACCTTCTTGATATAAGTCTTAACTCTAGACTTAACCGCCTTATTTCTCTCAGCTCTTACCTGACTTGTAATTACTCTCTTCTTAGCAGATTTAATGTTAGCCAATCCGTACACCTCCAAATCATAATTCAATAATAATATCTGTTTCGCATTAAAGCCGGACACGGACGATCTAATGTAAACATACTCACACATTTTATAGTACAAACATCTATATGTCAAGAACCAAATGAAGATTTTGGTATAAAAATTTCATTTTTCTGCACAATATGTTGGGGAGGTGATGTGAAAAATGGATAATATAGTTGTAAGAACTGACCTTGCAGTAGAGGCAAATGAAGAAGCAATGAATGGAACAGGAAAGCTGCGGGGGATAAGGTTAAGAGAAAGCAATAAATCAAGGATGGGGGTGAAAGTCACAGAATTGCAGGTGACGAATCATTTGGGCGAAGCCGCGATAGGAAGACCCAAAGGAACTTATCTTACTATAGAGGCAGATGATATTGCAGGTGGGGACGAAGAATATGCAAAAGAAGTTATATCGACACTGGCAGGATATATATTTAAGCTTTTAAAGCGTATGAATAAAAATGTCAAACCAGAAAAGATTCTTGTTATCGGACTTGGTAACAGAAATATAACATCGGATTCATTAGGTCCTGAGGTTGTAGATAACATTTGTGTTAAGATAAGTGAGGGCGATGAGACGGGAGTATGCACACTTAGTCCGGGAGTTATGGCACAGACAGGTATTGAAACTGCAGGAATTATTAAAGGCGTTGTAAGTCAGATAAAGCCGGATGTATGCATAGCAATAGATGCTCTTGCTGCAAGAAGTGTGAACAGATTAAATAGTACTATACAACTTTCTGACCAGGGAATTAATCCTGGCTCAGGTGTTGGAAATCACAGAATAGGAATAACAAAAGACAATATAGGTGTTCCGGTGCTTGCAATTGGCGTGCCTACTGTTATAGATGCCGAAGGGATTATTCAGGGGGCAGGAAAAATGTATGTAACCCCGAAGGACATTGATTCAGACATTAGAAACATAAGTATCATAATATCCAAAGCAATTAACCGTGTTGGTGTTCATATTCATGGCTGATGTGAATACAATATAATGGTAATGTAAAGTAAGGAGGATATATGAGTGATAGAAAGTACAGGCCTATGTATATGTTTATATTCATGGGCTTAATGCTTATGGTAATAATGATGAATTATAGTTTTAATCTAATATATTATATTCAGAACAGAATTTATGAAAATGCAGTTAAGACATTGTTTCCTGTAGAGACATATTTTGAAGATAATTATGATGAAAATGCAGGTTCGGTGTGGGTCGATTCGGAATATATGTTTAGCATGGCAAAGGAGGATAAAAAACCTGCTACACAGACGGATGAGGGGGTCGTGGAGGCAGGCGCTGAAGTTTGTCCTTTGCCTATACAGGAAAATGCAGCTGGAAATGTTTATAATATTGCAGATTTAAATAATTATGATTTTCTTATGAAGTTCTATACAGTCACATCCATCACAAGCCTGACAACACAGATAATGCGTCCGGAGGAATTTCTGGCAAAAGACCTGTCATTAGAGAAAAATGCGGATTCTCCGCAGATTCTTATATTTCATACACATTCACAGGAGGGATTTATGGATACGGTTGAAGGAGATACGTCTACAACAATAGTTGGTGTTGGAGATTATCTAACAGATATACTCACTAATACATATGGTTACAATGTTTATCATGATACGAGTGTGTATGATTATATTGATGGGAAGCTTGACAGAAGCAAGGCTTATACATATGCAGAAGAAAATGTGACAAAAATACTGAAAGAAAATCCGTCAATTGAGGTTGTAATAGACCTTCACAGGGATGGTGTTCCGGATACTACAAGACTTGTAACCGAAGAAAATGGAGTAACAATGTCAAAGGTAATGTTTTTTAATGGAATAAGCTACAGCAAGGCAAAAGGAGATATAGGCTATCTTTACAATGCAAACAGAGATGATAATCTGGCAATGAGTCTTCAGATGTATCTTTTAGGAGAAGCGTATTATCCGGGGCTGTTACGGAATATTTATATTAATGCATATCGTTACTGCCTGCATATGAAAGGCAGGTCGATGCTTATAGAAGCAGGAGCACAGACTAATACAAGTACAGAGGTTAAAAATGCGATGATACCGGTGGCAGATATGCTGGATAGATTACTTAGTGGTGAAAAGGCATATACGGAGTAACGCGGACGGCAGAGCAGGCGCCCCACAACAAAAAACAAGACAGCGAAGCGCATCTTGTTTTTACCTCACATTTTCCCTATAATGGGCGGTGGAGATATTCTGTCGCCCATCCCACCACACACGATAGTGTAAAATGGCATATGAAATTAATGTATGAATGGGGAAAAAACCTATTAAAGCTTCTAAAGGTGATGAAATAGTAGGTTTATTGAGAGAAAATTCTGAGGATAATTAATGCGGATAAAGAAAATTGCCTACTAAATTGATAATTTAAGCCAAAATAGTAGGTCTTTTTGCTGATTAGAACTGTCTGATATTATAGACATATAAGAAAAAGACCTACTAAAAGTGTGAATAGTGTTTATCTAGTAGGCGTTTTAGTTGAAAAGAAGAATTACAAACAAACTAACAATGAGGAAAAGACCTACTAGATTGCTAAATATGATGAAATAGTAGGTAAAGGAGGTAAAATATGAGTAACAACATTTTAGCAGATCTACAGCCACACGCTGTCTTTAAATATTTTGAACAGATATGTGCAATTCCACATGGCTCAGGCAATGTGAAGCAGATAAGTGATTATCTGTGTGAATTTGCACGTGAGAGAAATCTGTGGTTTAAGCAGGATGAAAGTTATAATGTGATAATTAAAAAGCCGGCAAGTAACAGCGAGAGCAAGGCTGCACCTGTTATTTTGCAGGGACATATTGATATGGTAGCTGTAAAAACGAATGATAAGGTTAAAGATATGGAAAAAGATGGTCTTGACCTTTATATAGATGACGGATATGTCAAGGCTGACAGGACAACCTTAGGTGCTGATGATGGAATAGCAGTTGCTTATGCGCTTGCTATATTAGACAGCAAGGATGTGTGTCATCCGCCGATTGAGGCTGTGTTTACGGTAGACGAGGAAATTGGAATGCTTGGCGCAGAGGCAATTAATACTGACTGTCTTGAAGGTAAAATTATGCTTAATATAGATTCTGAGGAGGAAGGAATATTCCTTTCAGGATGTGCAGGAGGAGCAACTTTAAAGGCTTCTTATCCATTGAAAAAATCGGATATGACAGGAACGCAGATGTCTATTAAAATTAATGGTCTTACAAGCGGACATTCTGGAACAGATATAATATGCCAGAGAGCTAATGCTAATATTCTGATGGGACGTATTCTTTTTGACGTTAAAGAATGTGTGAATATTGTAAGCATATCTGGTGGTGAAAAAGATAATTCTATAGCTCCATTTGCTGATGCGGTTATAATGACACAGGAAGCAGATAAGGTCACTGAGCTTCTTAATAATACTGCAAATGTCTTGAAAGAGGAGTATTCGGTTACTGACCCACATCTTACCATCAAGGTGAATTGTGAAGGTGAAGGCAGCACTTTGGCATGTGATGATGCGACAACACAGATGCTTATAAATGTGCTTAATTTTATACCTGATGGTGTTGTTAAGATGAGTAATGATATCAAGGGGTTGGTGCAGACTTCACTTAATCTGGGGGTTGCAGAGCTGGCTGAGAAAACATTTGCAGCAACCTACTTAATAAGGAGCAGTTCGCAGAGTGAAAAAGAATATCTTACTGATAAGGTTGGAAAAATGACTGAATATCTTGGTGGAACTTATGAACTTAAAGGTGTTTATCCAGCATGGGAATTTAAGAAGAATTCTGCAATCAGGGATATGCTGTGTGAATCTTATAATAGACTTTTTAATAAAGAGGCTTTGGTGGAAACAATGCATGCAGGTGTTGAATGCGGTATTATGGCTGCAAAGATTGATGACCTTGACTGTGTATCGTTTGGCCCTGATATAATTGATATCCATACTGTAAAAGAAAAATTGGATATTGCTTCGACACAAAGGACATGGGAGCTTATAACTGACGTTTTAAAACAGTTGGCATGAATAATTGAATAATACTATATATTGTGTTAGTCGTATCTGGTAAAATGAGCTGAAAAAAGCTTTTTTTATACCAGATGCGACATTTTTTATACCAAATGCGACATAAACTCAACAGAACACGACAAAACATATAGAATACTATATATATTGTTGACAGAGATTTGCTATTAATATACTATATTACTTGTACAAAACATTTATTAAATTCCGTGCGCAGGGGGATAGGAAACATTTGAAAGGAAAAGGTATATGGAGTATAAGGAATTTGTGGAATATATTAAGATGAATGCAGGGTATATAGCTGGAGAAGGTGGTAATATTACTATTAATCATGTGATTAAGAATAATGGCTGTGAGATGGATGGGCTTGTTATTATGGAGAAGGGGAAAGACATCGCGCCAACTATATATCTGGACAGCTTTTATGAATTGTATACGAATGGTGAGAATATTAAGAACATAATACGACAGATAGAGGTTATATATGAACAGAATAAGAATAATGTTACATTTGATGTAAATATTCTTAAGCATTTTGACACTATAAAGGACAAGATTGTTTATAAGGTCGTCAATTACAGAAGTAATGAAAAACTGCTCGAACAGGTGCCGCATAAGAGAATACTTGACCTTGCTGTGGTGTTTTACTGTCTGCTTGATAATGAATATGGAAGAAGTGCAACAGCATTAATATATAATAACAATCTGAAAAACTGGAATGTAACTATTGATGATGTGTATAAAGCTGCTTTGAAGAATACACCGGATCTGCTTCACAGTAAGATTAGTTCAATGGCCGCACTTTTTGAAAAATGTGGTGTTAATGTGGATGGAGAGGAAGTTGATTTAAAAGATTATGTTCCGTCTGATATGTATGTGCTTACGAATGAAAGCAAACTGAATGGTGCAGCCTGCATATTATATGAGAATGTATTGTATGATTTTGCGCAGAAGCTGGGAGCAGATCTGTATATACTACCTTCATCAGTGCATGAGGTTATACTTCTTCCTAAGCTTTCGATGTTTGAGAAAGATGAACTTGTTAATATGGTAAAGGAAGTTAATACAGAAGGGGTTGCTGCAGATGAAGTCCTTTCTGATCATGTATATGAATATAATAGAACAGAAAGATTGATAACTATGTAGGGACAGAATAATACAATAATGTACATGATGGGATTCGAACCCACGATCTTCCGCTCCGGAGGCGAACGCTTTATCCAGCTAAGCTACATGTACACAACATATAATAATTTATATGCTTATATACTATACATTATTAAATTAAAACCCGCAACAATTGAATTAATTTTTTTCTTTTGTTAGAATTAATACATCTGTATATTGATTTGAACTTATCAGCAATGAAGATAAGAATTGGAGGAAACATGTCAGAGCGTATTAATAAATATCTCAGTGCCCATGGAGTCTGTTCAAGACGTGAAGCTGACAGAATGATACAGGAAGGACGTATCACAATTGATGGTAGAATTGCAGTTATGGGTGAGATGGTAGAAGACAATACAATTATATGTGTTGATGGCAGGAAAGTTGACAACACCACACCGCCACAGGTAGTCATAGCTTTTAATAAACCTGTAGGAATTGTATGTACAACAACTGATAAACAGGGAAAGAATAACATAGTAGATTTTATTGGATATAAGGAACGCATATATCCTGTGGGCAGATTAGATAAAGAGTCTGATGGCCTTATACTGCTTACTAATGATGGCGACATGATGGACAGGCTGCTTCGTTCCGTTAATGGTCATGAGAAGGAATACATCGTTTCAGTTAATAAACCAATTAATAAAGAATTTATAAAGAGAATGTCAGGAGGAATATATCTTAAGGAACTCGACAGAACTACAAGAAAATGTGTTGTGGAAAAGATATCAGACAAGACATTCAGAATAATTCTTACACAGGGGCTTAACAGACAGATAAGAAGAATGTGTGCGGAATGTGGATATAGTGTAACTAAACTGACAAGAATAAGGATTATGAATGTGGAATTAGGGAATTTAAAGACTGGTGAGTACAGGGAACTTGACGGTAAAGAGCTTAATACACTTTATGAGCAGATATATAAGCAGATAGAAACAGTCAACATACAGGCTGATAATTAAGGAGCGGATTATGGATTTATTACAGGAATATTCAGAACTTAAAAAGACGATAGATTATCATATGGATAGATATTACAATCAGGACGAGCCGGAGATAAGCGATTATGAGTATGATAAGCTTATGATAAGGCTTAAAGAGATTGAGAAAGAACATCCGGAATGGGTGACATCTGATTCACCTTCACAGAAGATTGGTGGCACTGTAAAAAGAGAAGCCGGGGTTAAGGTCACACATAATGTACCTATGCTGTCTATTGAAGATGTGTTTTCAGAAGATGCAGTGTGTGCATGGATTGATAAGGTTCATGCCATGCATCCTGACTGCACATTTTCAGTAGAGACTAAGATTGACGGTTTAAGCATGAGCTTAAGATATGTAAAAGAAGCAGATGGGAAGCTGCATTTGCAGTTGGCAGAGACAAGAGGAGATGGTCTTATTGGTGAGGATGTGACAGCTAATGCAAGGGTAGTGGGGGATGTGTTACAGGTTATTGACCTTCCTTATGATTCACTAGAACTTCGTGGCGAAGTGTATATGAGCCATGAAGATTTTGAAAAATATAATGAAGAACAGGAAAAACTTGAGAAAAAAACAGCTGCTAATCCCAGAAATCTTGCGGCCGGAACATTAAGACAGCTTGATACTTCAATTACGAAGAAGCGAGGTCTTAAGATGTTTATCTTTAATGTACAGGACGGACCTGATGAGATTATGGAAAGCCACGGCAGGGGAATGGATATATTAAAGGCAGCAGGTGTACCGGTTGTATATCATAAGATATGTAAGACTAAGGAAGAGGTTGTCAGAGCAATTGATGAGATAGGAAGAATGAGAGAAGAACTTCCATATGACATTGACGGTGCTGTTGTAAAGATTGACCATATTGCATTCAGACAGGAGTTCCCTGCAGGAAGCAAGTATTCAAGCGGTCATATTGCATACAAATATCCACCGGAAGAAAAGGTTATTGTTATGGATGATATTCTTGTAGATGTGGGAAGAACAGGAAAACTTACATTTACAGGGATATTCCATGATCCGGAAACCGGAAAGCCTGCAAGGCTGTGTGGTACAAGTGTATCAAGAGCGACTCTTCATAACCAGGATTATATTACACAGATGAATGTAGGTATTGGTGGGGAATATAAGCTGTTTAAGAGTGGAGAGATTATTCCTAAGCTTAATGGATGTGTAAAGGCACCTGAGCATGTGTTTGAAGCACCAAAGGTATGTCCTGTATGTGGGGAACCTCTTGTACGAGAAGAGGACACAGCAGATATAAGATGTGTTAATCCGTCATGTGCAGCACAGTTGTCAAGAACAGTGGCATATTTTACATCTCTTGACTGCATGAATATCATGGGACTTGGTGAAACTCTTGTTGATGCCCTTATAAAAGAAGGATATATACACAATTATGCTGATATATATACATTGAAAGAACACCGAGATGAACTTATTGAGAAGGGAATCATAGGAAAAGAGAAGAATACTGATAAGCTGCTTGCAGCTATTGAGAAGTCTAAACAGAATACACCAGACAGACTGCTTACTGCACTTGGAATAAGAAATGTCGGCAAGAATACAGCCAAGCAGATTATGAATTATTATGATAATCTTATGGCACTTGCTGATGCAGGTGAAGAAGAATTGCAGAATATTCCGGATATAGGCACAACTACAGCCAAATGTATATATGACTTTTTCCATGATGAAGCTAATATTGAATTAATAGAAAGGTTAAGACAGTCAGGGCTTAATATGCAGATGCCAGAGAAAAAAGAAATATCAGATAAGCTTGCAGGAAAGACGATTGTTGTAACAGGAAGTTTTGATAATTACAGCCGTAAGGATATGGAAGAACTGATTGTTTCTAATGGAGGCAAAGCAACAGGAAGTGTCAGCAAAAAGACTGATTATCTTGTTGCAGGAGAGGCAGCAGGCTCTAAGCTTGATAAGGCTAATTCACTGGGGGTTAAGGTGCTTACGATTGATGAATTTATGGAAATGATAAAGTAAAGAAATAACAGATTGATAATGTTATATATGTCTAATATAATATTAATAGAAAACAATTTGTTAAAGAAAGATATGGAGGTGATTATGTATGGCAACTTCAAGCATTACCAAGAATTTTGTGGTTTCAGGTAAGAAACAGGTTGAACAATTCGCTGATGCGATTGAAATGTCATATAAAGAATCTCTTTCAGAATCAAGTCCATCTTCTTGCAGATACAGAGAAATACATGAAACAGATGAAGTATACAGAGTAATGGAGAAGTGGAAAAAATTATATGGAGGATGATTTTTTAGTATTAAATATCAGAGAATATATAAAAATGGGAAAAGCTGGAGAAGACATGCTCAGGCAGGTTTTCTCCAGTTTTAAATGTGAGAAAAATCTTGATGTTGAAAGTTTTCTTACAGAACAATCTATAGATTTTACAAAGAAAAACCAGTCGGTTACATATATTGTGATTTCGCCAGACAAGAATAATATAGTTGGGTATTTTACAATAACAATTAAACCAATTACCGTTAATACAGATGAATTTAGTAATACAGTAAGAAGAAAAATTGCAAGGGTAAGTGAACAGAACTCTGATAATGGAAAATATTCGTTGTCAGCATATTTGATAGCACAGTTAGGGAAAAATTATGATGATAGTATTGGAAATACAATTTCGGGAGACAATTTGCTTTCAATTGCGCTTGGAAAAGTAAAAGAACTACAATATATGGCTGGTGGGATGGTTGCTTTTCTAGAATCTGAAAATAAGGATAGATTATTAGATTTTTATGAAAAGCAGAATGGTTTTAAAAGGTTTGACACCAAATTTACAAAAAATATAAAGAAAACTCACATACTTTGGTTCAGTTATTAAAGGTGATATGATATAATCAGACAACAATGATAACAGAAAGAAGGAACAATAATGCCAATTAAGATTCAGAGTGATTTACCAGCTAAAGCAGAATTGGAAGAAGAGAATATATTCGTCATGGACGAAAACAGAGCTATTTCACAGAATATAAGACCTTTGGAGATAATAGTTCTTAATCTTATGCCTATAAAGCAGGACACAGAATTACAGCTTTTAAGAGGGTTATCTAATACACCTTTACAGATAGATGTTACATTTTTACAGATGTCATCACATGTTTCAAAGAATACATCAGCTTCACATATTAAGAAGTTTTATCAGACTTTTGAAGAGATTAAGAACAATAATTATGATGGAATGATTATTACAGGTGCACCTGTTGAGAAGCTTGAATTTGAAGAGGTTAATTACTGGGATGAACTTATAACAGTAATGGAGTGGTCTAAGAAGCATGTTACATCAACAATTCATATATGCTGGGGTGCGCAGGCAGGATTGTATTACCATTATGGTATTAAGAAGGAATTACTTCCGAAGAAGCTGTCAGGTGTGTACAAGCACAGGGTTATGAATAGAAAAGAGCCTTTAGTAAGAGGCTTTGATGATGTATTCATGGCACCACATTCAAGATATACACAGGCAAGCAGACAGCAGATTCTTGACAATCCAAGACTTAAAGTACTTGCAGATTCAGATGAGGCAGGAATATATATTGTTCTTGGTGATGGCGGGAAAGAGATTTTTGTTATGGGACACCCTGAATATGACAGATTAACTCTTGATCAGGAATATAAGCGTGATATTGACAAAGGAATTGAGCCTGACCTTCCAGTAAATTATTATCCTGATGACGACTGCAACAGAAAGCCATTGCTTTCATGGAGAAGCCACGCCAACAATCTCTATACTAACTGGTTGAATTATTATGTATACCAGATAACTCCTTATGACCTTAATGAAAGTTATGATAATTACTGTATTTAAGGGAGCTGTAGAATTATTGAAATAAATGGTGTGTATATTTTTGCTCAAAAGAATATATTGTTGATTAGCATAGTTATTATTGAGGTCGGAAATGGTTCCTGACACACTCCTCGGAGTACCTGAGATGATGGATACACCGCCCATCCAATAATAATTATGCTTTTTTATTTATAAGATAGCTGTAATGGGTTTATACAGGAGAACACAATGTCAAAAGAACAAGCACTAGAAGAATTATTAAAAATGATAAAAGAGGGAAATATTACAGATTACGATGCAGAATTAGCTTCATACCGGGATGAAAAGTATGGTTATAAAGATATAGATGAGAATACACAGAGGGTTAATAATAAAGAATAATCAATACATAATGGACTCGTGCTATACATCACACCCTTTAAAAATCCCCCATTCCATGTTATAATTATTAATCATCAGAAAACGGAGATAAGAACATGAGCATAGTAACAGAAAAGTCAAAGTGCAGAATTCTTAAATTAGCGTCAATGCTTGCGGTAACGATGGGAATTATAATGGCATTTTATGCGTTTTATATTATGTCGGAGCTATATTCATTTTCAGCAACAGAGCAGGGAAAGGCATTATATATGGCTGTCAAGCTGCTGAATATAGCATTTATAGCAGTTATTGTGGAAGGAGTTTACTTTGCAATTGCGGGATTTTATGGAATGACAAACATAGGTGCTGTTGATGCTGTAAAGAAAATCAAAGTTTATGGAATTGTTATGACTATAGCAGGAGTTGTTGATTTAATAATAGTATTTGTGTTATCTAAGTATTCAATAACTGGTAACACGCTGATTCTTATATGCCTTCCAGTTGTAATAGGAATTATGTATCTTGCAGGTGCATTTTATAATGAAAAGCTTATAAAGAATAATAATGGTGTGGAAGGTGATGGCAATGATTGATCCGAATGGAATAATGCCACTTAATTTCTTTAAATACAAGGGTGTGTATACAGGACAGCACAATGGAATGAGATATATGCTTAAGCAGACAGGAGAAAAGCCTGATTTAAAGCTTTCTGCGTGCGTGTGGCGCGGGCCATATGCTTCATGTGCTGTTAAGGAAGAAGATAAGACAACAGAGATATTTGAACTGACAGAAGATGGTCGTCTTGCTGCCGTGGAATGGATAAGGCAGCAGTACGAATCCAGACTTGACTATTGGGAAGCGGCACCGTCTATAAAGGACGCTGTTCCGATTGTTCATGAATAAAGAGAATAATATATACAATGCAGCATATGGCGGCACCGGTAAGCAGGAGAGTGTATTCTTCTGCTTCTTTTAGTATAAGACCAAATACAATGCGGCATATAATTCTTGATGAAAATATAGATATGACCGCAATACATAATGGCACAATTATACTGCCAAACGGGTCTGGCTGGATGTTCAGCTTCTTGTATATATTAAAAATGTAAAGCAGACTCATGCATATGTTGCTAATAAGAACACCATACAGATAACCGGTTATGCCAAGCTTTGGAATAAGCAGAAATACACAGGCAAGCCGGATGATAATTCCGGTTATATTAATTATGAATGTAAGGGCGGTATGTCCCATGCCATTAGTCACGCTTGTAAGGCTGATTTTTAAGTAGAGGAAAGGACACAGCCATGAAAGAATGCAGGTGTATATGTATACAGAGTCTTCGTGGAACATCATTGCACCGAGGCGCGCACCATAGTTAATGAATAAAAATATGCTTATAATGCCGAGACTCAAACACATGGAAACTGTTCTTTTTACTGTCACAGCAAGATGGTTAGACAGGACATTTGAACTTTCATCAGATACCTTTGGAAGAAGCATAAGTGCAAATGAATTAGCTGCCGTACATGGGAAAAGCACAAGAGGAAGAGCCATTCCTGTAAGTATACCAAACTGGCTTATTGCATCATCTTTGGACAGTCCATGCATGCACAGGATTGCGGGAATAAGAATTGCTTCTGTCCCTTCAAGCAGATGCAGAATAGTCTGATTGGCGTTAATTGGAAATGCATATTTAACAATATATTTGTATTCACGGAGTGAACAGGACAGCTTCTGCGTCATGCTTTTATTATGAATGGAACGGAAAAACAGCGGAATAGCACAGTATGTGGCAGCTGCAAATTCACCGAATATATTACCGGTAACTGCGTCAGCAATTGATATTGTTGATACATTTTTTATGCGCACATAAAGTATAATAGTGCCAATACGCACAAGCTGTTCGACAAGCTGCGAGGAGGCTGGCAGAAAAGATTCCTTCTGACTGTAATAGTAATTAGACAAGCAGTTATGTATGCACATGAATGGCAGAGAGATTGCAGTTATACGGATTATTCCCTCACAGCGGCTTTCCATAAATATATGGTTTGCAATGAAATCGCTGAATATAAGAAATAAAAGCATAACGGCAATTGAAAGAGAAATAGTAATCTTTAATACGCAGAAAAGCCATTTCAGAGATGGAGATGATGCTGAATATTTTGAAACAGCTACAGAAAACCCACTGCAGCATACTGCAAATGCAAGTGCAATAAGAGGTATGCACATCTGGAATAGTCCGACTCCTGCAGCACCTGTATAATTAGTGAGAAGTATCCGAAAATAAAATCCGAGCAGTTTTGATAGAACGCCGGCAATTGTAAGTATTATGGCGGATTTGAATATGCCACCTTTTAAGGATAATTTATTATTCATAGCAGATACCGCAGATAGACTTATTAACAATATATGCCCTGCCTGAATACAATATTATAAGGAATTGCAGGGCGGAAATATAATGATATATATGGACAATGCGGCGACAACTGCTGTCAGAAAAGAAGTGGCTGAAGCAATGCTTCCATATCTTTTGGGAGATTATGGAAACCCGTCAGGTGTGTACAGGTTGTCTGAAAAAGCTAAAAATGTTGTTGAGGAATCAAGAGATATTATTGCAGATATAATAAATGCTGACAGAAATGAAATATTTTTCACCTCTGGTGGTACAGAAGGGGATAACTGGGCAGTTAAAGCAGAGAGCCTGAAAAGAAAACAGGGACATATAATAGTAAGTTCAATAGAACACCATGCGGTGACGGAATCGGCACTGTGGCTTAAGAATTATGGAATAGATGTCACATTTGCACCAGTTGATGAGCAGGGAATTGTTAAGCTGGAACAGTTAGAAAAAATGATTAGAAATGATACATTTTTAGTGTCAGTTATGCTTACTAATAATGAAATTGGAACTATCCAGCCGATAGAAAATGTATGTGAAATTGCGCATGAGTATGGTGCAAAGGTTCATTCTGATGCAGTGGCGGCATTTGGACATATTGATGTTGATGTGAAAAAGCTGGGCGTGGATTTCTTAAATGTAAGCGGACATAAGATATGCGGACCAAAGGGCGTAGGATTTCTGTATGTCAGGGGCGGAAAGCCAGAACGGTTCATGCATGGAGGCGGACAGGAGAACGGACTTAGGGCAGGCACTGAAAATGTAGCCGGGATTGCAGGACTTGCGACGGCGGCAAGAATTGCTTATGAAACACTTTCTGACAGGGCAAGGCAGGAAAAGAAAATCAGCGACTATATGATTAAGAGAATACTAAGAGAAATTCCTTATTCAAGGCTTAATGGAAGCAGGGAATGCCGCGTTACAGGTAATATGAATTTCAGCTTTCAGTATGTTAATGGCGGAATGCTTGTTGTAATGCTTAATAAGCAGGGAATATGCGCGTCTGCAGGTTCGGCATGTACATCTAATTCAGGAAAGCCTTCACATGTCCTTCTCGCACTTGGACTTGATGAAAAAATAGCAGAAGGTTCACTAAGGCTGACAATTAACCATACAATTACACACAGGGAAGCTGATTATGTGGTTGAGTGTATTAAGAAAGATGTTGCCAGACTGCGGGAATTGGCTTAATATTAATATATCAGACAGTTACGGAGGTTAAAATAATATGTGGTACGAAGAAGCGGTGTTTTATCAGGTATTTCCACTTGGATTTTGTGATGGATTAAGAGACAACGACGGGGTGATGAACAGATGCATATCAGAATTTGCAGACTGGATACCGCATTTGCAGAAGTTAGGAACTGATGCGGTGTATTTTTCTCCAATTTTTGAGAGCGATTATCATGGCTATGATACAAGGGATTACCGTGTGATAGATAAAAGAATAGGAACTAATAAGAATTTTGCAGAGCTTGTGTCAAAGCTGCATGAGGCAGGAATAAAGGTAGTCATTGACGGTGTGTTTAATCATGTCGGAAGGGGCTTTTTTGCATTTAAGGATGTATGTGAGAAAAAATGGGATTCTGCCTATAAGGACTGGTTTAACATCAGCTTTGATGGCAATTCACCATATAATGACGGCTTCTGGTATGAGGGCTGGGAAGGATATTACAATCTTGTGAAGCTCAATCTGAATAATCCTGATGTGGTTAATTATCTTATTGAGTCGGTGCGTGGCTGGGTTGATGAATTTGATATTGATGGAATCAGACTTGATGTTGCGTACTGCCTTAACAGGGATTTCATGAAGCGTTTAAGATACGAAACAGACCAGATAAAGCAGGAGTTTTTCCTTGTAGGAGAAATGCTTCATGGTGATTACAACACAATTGTGGGGAATGAATGCCTGCACAGTGCAACTAATTATGAGTGTTATAAGGGGTTGTATTCTAGCTTTAATTCAATGAATATGTTTGAGATTGCACACAGCATAGAAAGGCAGTTTGGAAAAGAGCCATGGTGTCTGTATACAGGAAAACATCTGCTTACATTTGTTGATAACCATGATGTTTCAAGGATTGCCAGCACACTTACCAATAAAGCACATCTGCCGCTTATATATGCACTTATGTTCGGTATGCCGGGAATTCCATGTATATATTATGGAAGTGAATGGGGATGCGAGGCAGTTAAGGGCAGCGGCAATGACAATATCCTGCGTCCGGCGTTTGATAAGCCAGAATACAACGAGCTGACTGATACAATAAGTTCATTAGGACAAATGTATCATAACAGCAGGGCTTTAAGCTATGGTGATTACACAAAGAAAGTGCTTACAAACAGACAATATGTATTCAAAAGGGAAGCAGATGGAGAAAAAGTGCTTGTTGCAATTAATGCAGATGAGAATGAGTACACAGCGTACTTTGATACAGAATGTGCAGATGCACTTAATCTTATAACAGGTAAGAAGGAAGACTTATCTGGAAAAATAGTTCTTCCACCTTACAGCTTCAGATTTTACAGATGTATGTAGAAGGTGCAGATAAGATACATGTATATAAAATAAGCCTGGGCTCATCATAATCTGATGAACTCAGGCTTTCTTTCATTAAATATTGTGTAGTAATTAAATCCTGCGTTCTTAAGCATATCAGCCACGACATCAAATCTGTAAGCAAAAAACTTAACTTCGTGTGCATCAGAACCTACAGTGATTATCTCTCCTCCGAGGTCGTGATAGATTTTAACAATATCAAGGCATGGATTAGGTTCAGGCATTCCGTATTTAAGACCGGCAGTGTTGATCTCAATTCCTTTTCCTTGCTCAATGATTGTTTTAAGAATTATGCAGATTAAATCGTTAAAATCGTGCCAGTCATATGTGTAAGAATTGGCAGGTATATATCTTGCAATATAATCAAGGTGACCATATACATCAAAGTTGTGACAGCAGCTAAGATTATCAAGAATACTTTCGTAATAAGTTAAAACAGTATCCTTTGCAGAACGTTTCTCCCAGAACTCAGGGTAGTAGGGATCTTCTCCATATACAAGATGTGACGAGCCTATTATAAAATCAAGCTGTTTTGCAGAATCATAAGCATTAACTCTGTCAGCGACGCTTCTCATAAGTCCCTGTTCAACACCTATGTGAATATTGATTTTATCATTGTATGATTCTTTCAGATTCTGGAAATACTTAATGTATTCCGGAAAATCAAGGTCAAACATGACTTTTCCATCTTCTAAAGGAGCATCAAAGTCATTATGGTCGGTAAAACAGATGTGCTTAAATCCCAGTGAAATAGCATTGTTAACAACATTTACAGGGTTCTCCTCTGAATCGGAAGAGAACATAGTATGTATATGTGAATCTGATAACAGCATAGTAATGTCCTCCATCAAATATTAGTCATATGCTTAAATGTCAATATACATTATACATAAACATAATTAATCCGCAATTGATATTTTTGATGTTTATGTAGAACATGTAAGCTAATGTAAAATATAGGTAATTTTTCCTTGAAAATGATTATTAGTATTGATATTATTAAGAAGACAGCGTATAAATTCTGATTATGTGAATGCGCATAGATGTAGAAGTACCAACTACGCTGTCCGACCTTGACTTTTATGCGCAGATAGGAGCTTTCGTGAGTTTTGAATTGATACACATTGTGATTATTCTTCTCGGAGGAATAGCGCTTTTCCTTTTTGGAATGCAGCTTATGGGAGATGGATTAAAGAAAGTGGCTGGTGGCAAACTGGAAGTTATTCTGTACAGATTAAGTAATACACCTCTTAAGGGAGTACTGCTTGGTACAGGTGTTACGGCAATTATCCAGTCATCGTCGGCAACTTCTGTTATGGTTGTTGGTTTTGTTAATGCCGGTATGATTAAAATGAAACAGGCTATCGGTATTATTATGGGCGCAATTATAGGTACATCTGTTACTGGATGGGTATTATGTCTTTCTGATATCAGTGGTGGTGCCGGATGGGTAGACTTACTTTCAACAGAGGTTCTTGCTGCTGTTATTGGTGTTATCGGAATCATGTTCAGGATGGTCTGTAAGAACCCCACTAAGAAGCATATAGGTGATATTATGATAGGTTTCTGTATCCTTATGGTAGGAATGCAGAACATGAGTGCGGCAGTTGCACCATTAAGATCTGAGCCGGCATTTATTGATATGCTTACTAAGTTTTCTAATCCATTTATAGGAATACTTATAGGACTTTTGGTTACTGCTGTTTTGCAGAGTGCATCTGCTACAGTTGGTATTCTTCAGGCTTTATCAGTTACAGGAGCTATTTCATTTTCAGTAGCACTGCCTATTATAATGGGTATTGCTGTCGGAGCTGCCATGCCTGTTATCATTTCTTCATTTGGTGCGACTACAGATGGTAAGAGAACAGCATTTGTATATCTTCTTGTTGATGCATTGGGTGCTTTAATATGGGCAGTAGTTTTTTATAGTGTTAATCATTTTGTGCATTTTTCATTTATGGACAGAACGATGACAACTGTTTCTATAGCATTTGTGAACTCATTATTCAGAGTTGCAACAGTTGCTGTACTGTTTCCATTCATCAGATTCCTTGAAAAGATGGTATGTGCAATTTTCAAGGAGGTTGTTGATGAGGAAGATAAAGATATTGTTGAAATCAGTGTACTTGATGATAGATTTATTGCTCATCCTACAGTTGCTATTGAACAGGCTAAGACAGTTCTTTGTTCAATGGCACATATGGCACAGAAAAATCTTATTCGTTCCATGGAACTACTGGATACATTTTCGCAGGAAAAATATGACAAGATTCAGAGAAGAGAAGATAAGGTTGACAGATATGAAGATAAGCTTGGAACTTATCTTGTAAAGATCACACAGCAGGAGCTTACTTCTGGACAGAACAAGGAGGTCTCAAAGCTTCTCCATACAATTTCTGATTTTGAGAGAATAAGTGACCATGCTGTTAACATATCACAGGCAGCAGCAGAACTGTTTAATGAAAAGCTTAGGTTTTCTGATTGTGCTGTTGAAGATGTTGAACTGATGTCATTAATTATGAAAGAAATAGTTGGAAATGTAATAGATGCATTTGAACAGAACAAGGTTGAATATGCCTATAAGACAGAGCCGTTAGAAGAACTCGTTGACATATATTGTGATGAAATGAAGATGAATCATGTCAAGCGTGTCCAGAAAGGTGAATGTACACTTCATCAGGGCTTTATATTTAATGATCTGCTTACAGATTTTGAGAGAATTGCTGACCATTGTTCTAACGTGGCAGTTGCGATTATTGAGCTTGAGTTAAATGTGTTTGATACACATGAGTATCTTATTAATCTCAAGAAAGATAATGGAACTAATTTTGATAAATATTTTGAGGAATACAAAGAAATGTTTCCTTTAAGTCAGTATTAAGCAGAGATTAGTGTTAAGTAGACAATATTGGATACAGAATTTGTTAAGATTTCGTCAAAATGACTAATTGATAATGAGTTATTATTGAAAAAAGTGCAAAAATGTAAAAATTGGGAAGAAAGCCTTGATATTTTGCTTCTTCTTATGTAAAATACACGGTAGTTGAAATTTTAACAAACTATGTTATAAAAATTCATTTTAGGAGGAATTGTTTTTATGTCAGTAAAAGTTGCAATCAATGGTTTTGGTCGTATCGGTAGACTTGCATTCAGACAGATGTTTGGTGCAGAAGGATATGAGGTAGTTGCTATTAACGATTTAACAAGCCCTAAGATGCTTGCTCATCTTTTAAAGTATGACTCATCACAGGGAAGATATGTTAACTTCGGTGAGGAAGATCAGGTAACAGCTGATGATGAGGCTGGTACAATCACAGTTAAAGGTAAGACTATCAAGATTTACAAAGAGCCAGATGCTAATAACTGCCCATGGGGAGAGATTGGTGTTGATGTAGTTCTTGAGTGTTCAGGATTCTATACATCTAAGGCTAAGGCACAGGCTCATATTAATGCAGGTGCTAAGAAGGTAGTTATCTCAGCTCCAGCTGGAAACGACCTTAAGACTATCGTTTACAATGTAAACCATGAGACACTTACAGCAGATGATCAGATTATCTCAGCTGCTTCTTGTACAACAAACTGTTTAGCTCCTATGGCTAAGGCACTTAACGATTGTGCAACAATCGAGTCAGGTATTATGTGTACAATTCATGCTTACACAGGTGACCAGATGATCCTTGACGGACCACAGAGAAAGGGTGATTTAAGAAGATCTAGAGCAGGTGCTTGCAACATCGTTCCTAACTCAACAGGTGCTGCTAAGGCTATTGGTCTTGTTATTCCAGAACTTAACGGAAAGCTTATTGGAGCTGCTCAGAGAGTTCCAACACCTACAGGTTCTACAACAATTCTTAATGCTGTAGTTGCTAAGAAGGTTACAGTTGATGAAGTTAATGCTGCTATGAAGGCTGCTGCAACAGAGTCATTCGGTTACAATACAGAGCAGATTGTATCTAGCGATATCGTTGGTATGAGATTTGGTTCATTATTTGATGCTACTCAGACAATGGTTAATGAACTTCCAAACGGTGGATGCCAGGTTCAGGTTGTTTCTTGGTATGATAATGAGAACTCATACACAAGCCAGATGGTTAGAACAATTAAGTACTTCGCTGAATTAAACTAATCATTTAGATTGTTTTTGCCGGAGAATGGTATGACTATTCTCCGGTTTTTTAAAAAGCTGTATATATAGCTATTTTATGTATTATATGGAGGATATTAATATGCTTAATAAAAAGTCTATTGATGATATCAATGTAAAGGGCAAAAGAGTATTATGCAGATGCGATTTTAATGTACCTTTAGATGGAAGCAGAATTACAGATGAAACAAGACTTGTAGCTGCTCTTCCAACAATCAAGAAGCTTATTGCTGATGGAGGAAAGGTTATTCTTTGTTCACATCTTGGAAAGCCAAAGGGACCAGATGCTGCATTTTCTCTTGCACCAGTTGCAAAGAGACTTTCAGAACTTCTTGGTCAGGAAGTTAAGTTTGCAGCAGATGATACTGTTGTAGGCGATAATGCAAGAGCAGCTGTTGCTGCAATGAATGATGGAGATGTTATTCTTCTTGAAAATACAAGATTCAGACCAGAAGAGACTAAGAACGGTGAAGCATTTTCTAAGGATTTAGCTTCTATTGCAGATGTATTTGTTAATGATGCATTTGGTACAGCTCACAGAGCGCATTGTTCTAACGTAGGTGTTACACAGTATGTTGATACAGCTGTTGTTGGATACCTTATGCAGAAGGAAATTGATTTCCTTGGAAATGCAGTTAATAATCCTGTAAGACCTTTCGTTGCAATTCTTGGAGGTTCAAAGGTTTCTTCTAAGATTTCAGTTATCAATAATCTTCTTGATAAGGTTGACACACTTATTATCGGTGGTGGTATGTCTTATACATTCCAGAAGGCACATGGTGGTAATGTAGGTCAGTCATTAGTAGAGGATGATTATCTTGATTATGCTAAGGATATGATGAAGAAGGCTGAAGAAAAAGGCGTTAAAATGCTTATTCCTATCGATACAGTTGTAGCTAAGGAATTCAGCAATGATTCTCCTTCACATGTTGTAGAAGCAGGACATCAGGCAGATGATGACATGGGTATGGATATTGGACCTAAGACATGTGAGCTTTACAAGGAAGCTTTAAAGGATGCCAAGACTGTAGTATGGAATGGACCAATGGGAGTATTTGAATTCCCTAATTTCGCAGCAGGAACAATTGCTGTTGCAGAAGAACTTGCACAGCTTAAAGATGCTACAACAATCATTGGTGGTGGTGATTCAGCAGCTGCTGTTAACAACTTAGGATTCGGAGATAAGATGACACACATCTCTACAGGTGGTGGAGCATCTCTTGAATTCCTTGAAGGTAAAGAACTTCCAGGTGTAGTTGCAGCTAACGATAAGTAATTAATTTTACTGACATAGTTATATAATAATATTTTAATCCGGATCTTATTTTTTGTTAAGTAAGGTCCGGATTTTTGTTATTTATTTCACAAACTATACTTGAAATATGTATTAAAGTATGCTATTATTTATTTTACTAGGATAGTTATATGGGAATAATTTAATAGGATTGTCCATATATATGTTATTATGGATAATTTCCTGTGGGGAGGCGTAGAATGAGAAGAAAAGTAATAGCAGGCAATTGGAAGATGAATATGACACCAAGCCAGGCAGTTAAGCTCGTTACTGAATTGAAACCGAATGTTAATAATCCGGATGTTGATGTTGTGTTCTGTGTGCCATCAATTGACATAGTACCTGTAGTGGAGGCAGTGAAAGGATCTAATATACATATTGGGGCAGAGAATGTATATTATCAGGAGAAAGGAGCATTTACCGGTGAATTATCGCCAGAGATGCTTGTTGATGCGGGGGTAAGCCATGTTATCATAGGACATTCAGAAAGAAGAATGTACTTTAACGAAAGCAATACAGTTCTTAATCTTAAGCTTCATAAAGCTCTTGAACATGACATTATCCCAATTCTTTGTTGTGGAGAGACACTTGAACAGAGAGAAAAAGGGATTACACTTGATTTTGTTAAAGAACAGATAGTAGAAGCATATGTTGGTGTTACTAAAGATCAGGTGCTTCATACAATAGTTGCTTATGAGCCAATCTGGGCTATTGGAACAGGAAAGGTTGCAACTACATCGCAGGCACAGGAAGTATGCGGATTTATAAGAACTGTATTCGAAGAGTTATATGATAAAGAAACAGCGGATCAGATAAGGATTCTTTATGGAGGAAGTGTTAATGCTTCTAATGCAGCAGAGCTTTTTGCCCAGCCTGATATTGATGGTGGACTGGTAGGAGGTGCAAGTCTCAAGCCGGATTTTGCGGATATAGTTAATTATAATAAGTAAATAAGCATGAAAAGACCTTGTTTTGATGATAATATTCAAGACAAGGTCTTTGATTTTTTTTACAAATGTGCTATCATGCTATAGGCAATTAATTAGAATACATTTAAAGGAGAATCACATTATGAGTAAAAAACCAGTAGTTTTAATGGTACTTGATGGTTATGGTTTAAATGATAGAACAGAGGGTAATGCTATTGCTATGGCTAACACTCCTGTTATGGATAAGCTTATGAAGGAATGCCCGTTCCAGAAGGGATATGCTTCAGGACTTGCTGTAGGTCTTCCAGACGGACAGATGGGTAATTCAGAAGTTGGTCATATGAATATTGGTGCTGGTAGAATTATTTATCAGGATCTTACAAGAATTACTAAGGATATTGAAGATGGTACATTCTTTAAGAACGAAGAATTACTTGAGGCAATGGAGAACTGCAAGAAGAATGATTCGGATCTTCACCTTTTCGGACTTTTATCAGATGGTGGTGTTCACAGTCATTTAAGCCATGTATATGGACTTTTAGAGATGGCAAAGCAGCAGGGAGTGTCTAAAGTATATGTTCATGCGTTCCTTGACGGAAGAGATACACCTCCAGCTTCAGCTAAGGGATTTGTTGAGACACTTGAGAATAAGATGGCAGAAATCGGAGTTGGTAAGGTCGCATCTTTATCAGGTCGTTACTATGCAATGGACAGAGATAATAACTGGGACAGAGTAGAAAAGGCTTATGATTCACTTGTAACAGGTGATGGCATTAAGGCCGAGTCAGCTACACAGGCACTTCAGGAGTCATATGATAATGGTAAGACAGATGAATTCGTTGAGCCAACAGTTATCTGTAAAGATGGTCAGCCACTTTCATTAGTTAAGGCTAATGATTCTGTTATATTCTTTAACTTCCGTCCAGACCGTGCAAGAGAGATGACAAGAGCGTTCTGCGATGATAAGTTTACAGGATTTGAAAGAAAGACAGGATTTATTCCATTAACATTTGTATGTTTCAAGGATTATGATGAATCAATCCCTAACAAGAAGGTTGCATTCAAGAAAGAGATTATTAAGAACACATTTGGTGAATTCCTTGCTAATCATGGAAAGAAGCAGTTAAGACTTGCTGAGACAGAGAAATATGCACATGTTACATTCTTCTTTAATGGCGGTGTTGAAGACCCTAATGTTGATGAGTTCAGATTACTCGTTAACTCACCTAAGGATGTTGCAACATATGACTTAAAGCCAGAGATGAGTGCTCCGGAAGTAGGTATGGACTTAGTTGAGGCTATAAAGTCTGACAAATATGATGTTATTATTATCAACTTCGCTAATCCTGATATGGTTGGACATACAGGCGTTATTCCAGCTGCAATCAAGGCTGTAGAGAAGGTTGATGAGCTTGTTGGAAAGGCTGTAGATGCAGTAAAGGATGTTGACGGAGTTCTCTTCATCTGCGCAGACCACGGAAATGCTGAGAAGATGATTGATTACGAAACAGGAGCTCCACATACAGCACATACAACTAACCCTGTTCCATTCATTCTTGTTAATTATGATGAGAATTATACACTTCGTGAGGGTGGAAGATTATGTGATATCGCTCCTACACTTATAGAAATTATGGGACTTGAGAAACCAGTTGAGATGACAGGTGAGTCTCTTCTTGTGAAGAAGAACTAATCAAAGGGTTGAAATTAATTTGTTGATTTTTCTTGCACAAAATGTTTATTTGTGATAGAATGACCTATGTTGCCGTATTGGCATAATTATGTAATAAAAAGCGCATGATGCGCAGGAATGAGGATGGTATGAATAAGATAATTCCATTGTTTCATATGTCTGTCGGAGATGTATTAAGAATTGGTTTAATGGGAGTATTTGTAGTAATTTGTATAGCTTTAGCAATAATAATTCTTATGCAGGAAAGTAAGCAGAACGGATTGTCAGGAACAATTAGTGGTGCTGCTGATTCATACTGGGGTAAGAACAAGGGCCGTTCAATGGAAGGCAAGCTTGTTAAGATAACCAAGATTCTTGTAATTCTTTTTGTTGTTATAGCAGTTATACTTAATTTTAATTTCTAAATTACGAACACTCTTAAGAAACGGATAATTTCTTAAGAGTGTTTTTGCTTTTACGAGCAATCTGGTAGAATCTGTATATTTAATGGTTAGAAAGGGATATAAGGGATATGGAGAAGGATACATTTAAACAGCGAAGACAGATGCTTGCTGATATGATTCTTAATAATGAACTGTATGTTCCAATGAAAGCTAAAGAAATCGCTATGCTTCTCGATATTCCTAAAGCTAAGCGTTCTGAGCTTATGGAAGTGCTTGACAGTCTTGTTGCAGATGGAACAATAGGTGTATCAAAGAAGGGTAAGTATATGAAGCCTGAAAATGTAGCACTTGTTGGAACATTTGAAAGCACAAGCAGGGGATTTGGCTTTGTAGTAATACCTGACAGGGAAGATGATATATTTGTCAAGGCTAATGACACGATGAATGCTTTCTATCATGATAAAGTCAAGGTTGTGATAACTACAGAGAAGAATGGCGGTAAGAGGGCTGAAGGTAAGATTGTTGCTATTGTTGAGCATGAGATTAAGGAAGTTGTCGGAACATTCCAGAAGAACAGAACGTATGGTTTTGTTATTCCTGATAATGCAAAGATTAACTGTGATATATTTATACCGCAGGAATTCATGAATGGAGCGGTTGAAGGTTCTAAGGTAGTTGCTTCTATAAGTGATTACGGCAGCCAGAGTAAGAATCCACAGGGGAAGGTCACAGAAGTACTTGGACATATAGATGACCCGGGTGTGGACATAATGTCTATTATCAAGGCATATGATTTACCAGTGGAGTTTCCTGAATCAGTTAAGAAGGCAATTAATGATATTCCTGATGTTGTCAGTGAAAAGGATAAGGCTGGACGAGTTGATTTAAGAAATGTTCAGATGGTTACTATAGATGGTGAGGATGCGAAGGATTTAGATGATGCAGTATCTATCTCGAAAGAAGGACCTGTATATCATCTAGGTGTCCACATTGCGGATGTAAGCCATTATGTTACAGAGGGAAGCGCGCTGGATAAAGAGGCACTTAAACGAGGTACGAGTGTTTACCTTGTAGACCGTGTTATTCCAATGATACCGCATAAGTTATCTAATGGGATATGTTCACTTAATCAGGGAGAAGACAGACTGGCACTCAGCTGCCTTATGGATATTGATGAAAAGGGAAATATTGTTGGACATAGAATATGTGAAACTGTTATTAATGTAGACAGAAGAATGAGCTATACAAGTGTAAAAAAGATTCTTGTAGATAATGATACTAATGAAATTATGAAGTATAAAGAGCTTGTTCCAATGTTTCATATGATGGAAGAGGTTGCGGAGCTTCTTAGAAAGAAGAGATTTGCAAGAGGTTCGGTTGATTTTGATTTCCCTGAAAGTAAGATTATACTTGATGAGAATGGCCACCCGACTGATATTAAGCCGTATGACAGAAATGTAGCAACTAAGATTATTGAAGATTTTATGCTTGCCGCTAATGAAACTGTTGCAGAGGATTATTTCTGGCAGGATATGCCATTTCTATATAGAACTCATGAGAATCCTGATCCTGAAAAAATGCGTAAGTTAGCCACATTTATTAATAACTTTGGTTATACATTAAGACTTACTGATGATTTAAGACCTAAGGAGATTCAGAAGCTTCTTTCTGAGATAGAGGGTTCTGATGCTGAGAATCTTATAAGCAGACTGACACTCCGCTCTATGAAGAAAGCTAAGTATACTACTGAATGTGTAGGACATTTTGGACTCGCTGCCAAGTATTACTGTCATTTCACATCGCCTATCAGAAGATATCCTGATCTCCAGATTCACAGAATTATCAAGGAGAATCTTCACGGAGGTTTAAGTCCTAAGAGAGCTGACCATTATGATGCAATATTACCGGATGTTGCTGTCCAGACAAGTGCTATGGAGCGGCGTGCGGCAGATGCTGAAAGAGATACAGACAAGCTTAAAATGGCTGAGTATATGGAACAGTTTGTTGGAGAAACATTTGATGGAGTTGTTTCGGGTGTTACCGCGTGGGGCGTATATGTTGAACTTCCAAACACTATCGAGGGCATGGTTTCTATCAATAATATGAAGGGATTCTATACATTTGACGAGGAACACTATGAGATGGTAGGAGAACTTGGGAACAGAAGTTATAAGCTCGGACAGAAGGTTAAGGTTGTGGTTATAGGCACCGATAAGATACTAAGAACAATTGATTTTGCATTTGCATAGAATAGAATGGAGACTGACATGGCATCAAAAACAAGCGCATCAGGAAACAGACTTATAGCGAACAATAAGAAAGCTTATTTTGATTATTTTATAGAAGAGAAATACGAGGCAGGTATGGTACTTCACGGCACTGAGGTTAAATCAATCAGAGCAGGTAAGTGCTCAATTAAGGAATCTTACATCAAGATTGAGAATGGCGAAGTATATGTCCTAGGTATGAATATTACACCATATGAGAAGGGAAACATATTCAATAAAGATCCTCTAAGACCTAAGAAGCTGCTTCTTCACAAGAATCAGATTAATAAGCTTACAGGTGAACTTACAATTAAAGGTTACACACTTGTTCCACTTCAGGTATATCTGAAAGAGGGAAAGGTGAAGATGGAAATTGGTCTTGGAAAAGGTAAGAAGAACTTTGACAAGAGAGATTCTATTGCAAAGAAAGACCAGATAAGAGATGCACAGAAGGAATTCAAGAACAAGAATCTTAGATTTTAAAAATATTTAGAAATATTTTATCAGTTTTGAAGCACAAGTTAATTGACTTGGCATTATGCCAATGTTAATATAAATAAGCAGGTGAAACTGCTTACACACGGGCTAGTAAAGGTTTCGACGGGGATCTTGAAGCTGGTGAAGCTATCCGCAGGAAAGCGTCAAAATCCAAACTTAAATATAAACGCTAACGATAATTTAGCATACGCTGCCTAATTGCAGCAGTCTGACTTAAAGCACCTACACTTTAAGACCCAGGCTTCGAACATGTAGGAAACGACAGTATCAAAGCTTTGAGATGCTGGTCGTATCATGAAGCTACTAAAGGTGCAAGGGTGTTGATTCTCGTGCACCGGAGGGAATGTTAAACAATCAACTATGATAGTAGAAGAACAGGGAATGGGTTTTCGGACAGGGGTTCGACTCCCCTCTGGTCCATAGGAAAAAGGGAGTGAGGAAGCGTGAGCTTCTTCGCTCCCTTTTTCCTATGGACCAGAGGGGAGTCTTATTAATGGATAAAACATGGCGTAGCCGGGTTTTTGGACAGGGGCGCACGAGGTCCGGTGGACCTCGGCTTTGCGCCGACCGGAGCGGAGCGAAGAATTCGACTCCCTTTTGTGGGGGATGTGGATACACGGTGAATTGGACGTTAAAGCGGAGATACGGCACGAGGAAGTCCAAAAGGGATGAGCAAGAGCGGTGGATTGGATGTTGAAGCGGAGGAAAGGTATGCTGAAGTCCAAAAGGGACGAGCAAGCGTGGCAGATTGGACATTGAAGGAGCGGGAAGGCATAAGGAAGTCCAAAAGGGATGAGCAAGCACGGTGGATTGGATGTTGAAGCGGAGTTAAGGTATGCTGAAGTCCAAAGGGGATGAGCAAGCGTGGCAGATTGGACATTGAAGAGAATGTAAGGTACGATAAAGTCCAAAACACCAGGTACACTTGCCACACAATACTCAATAGCGTAAAATAAGTACAATCACATAAGTAAGGAGGAGCCAGCTATGAACAGAGCTGTTGTTTATTATTCATTATCAGGAAATACAAAGGAAGCTGCAAAGGTTATTGCAAGAAAGTTGGGAGCAAAAATCTTTGAGATAGATTTAGTTAAGCCATTACCTAAGAATACAGTAAGACAGATGCTTGTCGGAGGAATGCAGTCAACATTTGGAAGGAGACCTAAGATAAAAGGTGTTCCTGATAACATAGATTATTATGATGAAATTATATTAGGTATGCCAGTATGGGCAGGAATGCCTGCGTCTCCGGTCAACACATTTATAAAGAATTACGGCGTGGCAGATAAAATTGATGCTGTGTTTACATTCAGCGGTGGTGGTGACAATGACAGATGCCTTCTGCAGCTGTCAAAGAGTCTTAAGAATCTAAAAAATCAGGTTGCGTTAGCAGACCGCAATAGTAATGCTGCAAAGGATAATCAGGAGAAGCTTGAAAAGTTTGTTATGAGTATCAAGTAGAAATTATACAATAATATGGCAGGTTTACGATATTAGTCAGGGGTAGAATATGAGATTTAAAAATGTGTTTTGTACACAATTATATAAAGATACATTTTCTAAAGTTTTAAAAGAAGATGAGTTTACACACGGAGATGAGATTCTGGTTGATATGGAAGAACCAGATGGAGACAGGATATCTTATATTATAATGCACCATGGACATTCCATATCTGATTGCAAGGCATTTGTCACGACAACTGATGAAAATGTTCTAATTGCTGTGTTTGACTTGTGGGGAAAGTTTTATAAATGTTATATCATAAAGAATGATAGTATAAGAAATGTTGAAGTTGAAAATGTTCTTGGCGGTAAGGAGATAAAATTTGATGGTGAATCACAATATGGAAAAATATCTGTAAAAATGGCAGCGGTCAACAGACAGTTTGGCACAGATTTAAAGTTTCAACGGGAACATCTTCAGTTATTTGCGGCGAATCTGCAAAGAATTTCTGAAAATCCTAAGTGCTTTATACAAGATAAAGATCGGGTAAACAGCAACAATAATATTGATAGTGATGAAATAAGCATAGATTTAAGTCTGGTTGAATTGACAGATACTCAGAGAAGACAACTGATAGGTAACAGAAAATTTGAGGATTTCAATCTTGAAAGCCATAATATAAATATAATTTATGGAGTCTATGAAGCTAACAGAGATATTGTATTGACCCTTACAAGCTTTACATCTACAATATTGACCCAAGATGGCGGCGACTATAATTATTGTATTTTGTACAAAGAAAAAGAGTATGGCGTTACATATGGTTTTAACTGGGATGATAAAAAATTAAATGGAATACATAACAGAACACCATTTTGTCAGAATGTAGTTGAAAGCATGGTCAGATATTATGAAGATTCATTTCACGAAAGATCGGAGCTGGAAGAAAATGTTAGAAAAAGATTTGAGAAAGAATATAATATGGAGATACATGATTTCCTTAAATTTTATATAGAAAATGTTATGGATAACTCATAAGAACTACATTTATTTTGTTATGAAGCATAAAGGAAGTAAAAGAATTTGTGCTATAATAAGCATACTAAATATTTACATAGACTGGAGGATACGAACATGGACGAAAATGTAAAGAAAAGAAACGAAGTACTGGCACAGACTGTAATTAATGGCTTACAGTCAAGAAACATGTCAGGATATTATGCAGAGGATAAAGAAGCAGCTTTAAAGCAGGCTCTGGAGTTAATTGATGAGGAAAGCACAATTGCTATGGGCGGCTGTCACAGTGCACAGGAGATTGGACTTGTGGAGGCTTTGAAGGAGGGCAATTACAATTATATAGACCGTTCAAAGATGACTCCAAGAGAGGGACTTCTGGCTTCATATGATGCTGATGTGTTCTTATCAAGTGCAAATGCAATGACAAGTGATGGAATACTTGTAAATATTGATGGCAATTCTAACCGTGTTTCATGCATAGCGCAGGGACCAAAGAAGGTAATCTTCATAGTTGGAATGAATAAAGTCTGTTCAGACCTCGATTCGGCAATGAAGCGTGCAAGAAATATAGCTGCACCAACTAATGCACAGAATTTTGATGTCAAGACACCCTGCAAGACAACCGGAAAATGCTTTGACTGCAAATCACCAGACACATTATGCTGCCAGTTCCTGATTACAAGATATTCACGCCATGTCGGAAGAATACATGTAATACTTGTAAATGACACACTTGGCTATTAAAAGGAGACACTATGATTAACAGACTTCATATGGCAATGATTGAATTATATAAAGGAGACGCTAAGAGAATACAGCATTTTTGCAAGGTTCACAGCTACGCCAGGTTGATTGCACAGATGGAAAATGTTGATGACCAAAGTCTTTTTATAATTGAAACAGCGGCGCTTACACATGATATCGGGATTCATATATGTGAAGAAAAATATGGTGAGTGTGGTGGTAAGCTGCAGGAAAAAGAAGGTCCTGCTATTGCCGCAAGACTTCTTGACAGGCTTGGCTTTGACAGTGAAGTATCAGAAAGAGTGCAGTATCTGATAGGACATCACCATACTTACAATAATATTGACGGCATTGACTACCAGATACTTGTTGAGGCAGATTTCTTGGTTAACATATGCGATGATAATCTTGCAAAGGATGCAGCATTGAAAGCATATAATAACATTTTTAAGACGGAAAGCGGCAAAAAGATATGCCGGGAGATGTTTGGTTTGTAGATAATGAGAATTAATGTTACAATTAACAAAAATGTGCGTGGGAAGTGGAGTTTATGAGCGATAATAAAAATGTTAATAATAAGGAAAAAGGCTTTGTTGTCGGCGGATATACTTTTAAGACGAAGCAGGAAGCGCAGGAAGCAAAAGATGAGATGAATGCTATTAAGTATCTGTCTGGAAAGACGGACAGTAAAGATCCGAAACAGGTATATGTGTTGTATAATAAGATAATTGACAGACAGTTATTTTATACATCCATTGGACTTAATTATCTCAAGAATTTACAGCAATTTCTGTATAATTCACCAGATATTCCAGATGATAAGATTAAGCCGATTCCGGTAAAGAGTGAAACACAGATTGCGATTGACAGAAGACGTGAAAGAAATGAGCATAGAAGTGAACTGCATACTCTCTCAATTCAGGTGGCAAAGTACAAGAATAATTATATGAGAATTATGATTGTAAATGTGTTTCTTGTTATTGCGTTAATTGCAATGTTTTTTATTCTTAAGACAGGCTCTAATTCTAATGTCATTAATTATGAAGTGAATGTACAGAATAAGTATTCTTCATGGCAGACAGAGCTTGAATCTAAGGAAGCCAAGTTAAAGGAAAAAGAGAAAGAGCTTAATTCAAGGGAAGCGGAGCTTGAATCAAAGCAGTCTTTAAAATCATCATCACAGCAGTCAACAAAGTAGTCATAATATAAATATATGAACAGAGTACACATTTTAAACATATTTATCAGATAGTATATAGATAATTAATTCACCGTGAAAGTGAGGACTACATATGGATAAGATGAAGATTTTAGTGGTAGATGATGAAAGCAGAATGAGAAAGCTTGTAAGTGATTTTCTGACAAGAAAAGGCTATGCTGTTATAGAGGCGGCTGATGGTGTAGAAGCTGTAGATACATTTATGGAGAATAAAGATATTGCACTTATAATTCTTGATGTTATGATGCCAAGAATGGATGGCTGGGAAGTGTGCAGGCAGATAAGAAAGGATTCTAAAGTTCCTATTATAATGCTTACAGCAAAGGGTGAGGAGATGGATGAACTACAAGGTTTTGAATGTGGAGCTGACGAATATATAGCCAAGCCATTTTCACCTAAGATACTTACAGCCAGAGTTGATGCAATTATAAGACGAGCATATGGTGTTGACAGCAACGAGATAATTGAGATTGGCGGAATTACTATAGATAAAGCAGCACATATCGTTAAGATTGATGGTGAAGAGATAGAGTTAAGCTATAAGGAGTTTGAACTGCTTACTTATTTTGTTGAGAATAAAGGGCTTGCGTTGTCAAGAGAGAAGATTCTTAACAATGTATGGAATTATGATTACTATGGTGATGCAAGAACTATAGATACCCATGTTAAGAAATTAAGAAAGAAGATGGGGGAGAAGGGCGATTACATCAAGACAATCTGGGGCATGGGCTACAAGTTTATTGTTGACTGATTCTGCGTATAAGGAAGGCAATTAAAGATGAAGATACATTCAATTAAGTTTAAGATTACACTTCTTCTGGTAGTTACTGTTACATGTCTTGTGGCAATGCTTATTGGGTTTAACAGCATTTTTTCAGAGAAAGTGTATATGAACCGTAAGCAGAAGAGCATGATTAATTCTTATGAGAATGTTAATGAAATCATGCAGAAATATACTGATTTACAGATAGATAAAGATACTATGTGTGCTGATATGGAGAATATATCTACAGCAAAGGGAATATCTGTGCTTGTAGTTGACAGCAGCTGGTGTACCATATATGTAAGTACTCAGGGAGATGATTCAATGATGGAACGTCTTCGTATGAGTATATTTAATGGAGATATTTTTAAGAATAATGGCTCACAGGATAAAGCACCGGAACCTAAAGATCAGGAAGATGATTCAAATAACCCGGCGGACAAGGATGATAAGAAGGAGCATAGAAAGCGTCTGGAAGATATTATTGATATGTCAGGTACATCACTTGTTGAGAACAGGACAATCATAAGTTCCAATGATAATTACACGTTACAGAAGGTGTATGATGAAAGGCTTGGAGATTACTATCTTGAGATATGGGGTACACTTGACAATGGATATTCAATTATATTAAGAACTCCTATCCAGGGAATAAAAGATAATGTAAATATATCGACAACTCTTATTAAGTATGTTGGAGGAGCAATTCTTGCTGTTGGTATAATTGCAGCATTTGTAGTATCAACATATATTACCAGACCGATTAAGCAGCTTTCTAATATTGCTGAGAAGATGTCAGAGATGGATTTCAATGCAAGATATGAGGGAAGTGATAAGGGAGAGATTGGTCTGCTTGGAAAGAGCATGAACAATATGTCTGAGAAGCTTGAACAGAATATTGCAGAGCTTAAGAAGGCTAACCTTGAACTTAAGAAAGATATTGATAAAAAAGAAAAGCTTGAGATAATGAGAACAGATTTTCTTTCAAATGTATCTCATGAGTTAAAGACTCCTATTGCACTTATACAAGGATATGCAGAGGGTCTTAAGGAAGGCATAACAGATGATCCTGAAAGCATGGAATTTTACTGTGATGTTATTATGGACGAGGCAAACAAGATGAATACAATGGTTAAGAGACTTCTTACACTTAATCAGATTGAATTCGGAAATGATGAGCCTGAGATGGAGAGATTTGATATTAATGAGCTTATTGCTTCTGTAGCAGATGCCAATGCAATAAGAGCGGGACAAAAGAATATGAGTATAGTATTTGATAACCGTAATGAGCATAATTTTGTGTGGGCTGATGAATACAAGACAGAGGAAGTGCTTACTAATTATATATCTAATGCACTTAATCACTGTGATGGAAAGCGTGCAATTGAGGTGAGAACTGAAAAATCAGAGAATGGAGGAACTATTACCGTTACTGTATATAATAGTGGAAAGAATATTGCTGATGAAGATCTTGAAAGAATATGGGAGAAGTTCTACAAGGCTGATAAAGCGAGAACAAGAGAATATGGAGGTAATGGAATAGGACTGTCTATTGTAAAGGCTATTATGGATTCAATGGGGCAGGAATATGGTGTCAGAAATGTATCTGATGGTGTAGAATTCTGGTTTAATCTTGATTGTAAATCATAATATGATATAATTGTTATCAGTGTATGAGAATAATTTGTATATTCATCATGAACGGTGATAATAATTATAAAGGGAAATTGAGGAAATATATATGAAAAAAGTTATAACAGGTCTGCTTGTGCTTTTGTGTATATCTGCACTCACAGGTTGTGGCAAAGATGATGTAACATTAACCAATGAAGATAATGATCTGGTTGCTGAGTATATAGCAGGAACGCTTCTTAAGTATTCATATGATAATGAATGGAAATATCAGAAGCTTAATTCAGCACAGAATGGTGGAGGTACAATAAGTTCGTCTGGTAAACAGAAACCGTCACAGACACAGTCTGCAATTACAGGACATAATAATACAATACAGACTACTAAGGCGTCAGGTAATTCAGCGAACGCATCAGCAGATTTATTAACAGGGCTGCCAACTGCACTTGGATTTAATGGTGTGACACTTACATATAAGGATTATACTGTGGGAAATCAGTATCCGGCAGAGAATTATGTGGTTTCAGTGCCGTCACAGACAGGCTGTAAGGTTGTTGCTGTTGAGATGACACTTACTAATACAAGTGGTTCAACAGTTAATCTTACATCATCAGGTGGTGTTGTATTAAAGCTCACAGCCGGCTCAACAGCTGTAAGCAATTATGCTTCAATGCTTAAGAATGATATTACAACACTTAAGAATGTTTCACTTGCGGCAGGAGAGAGTAAAGAAGTAGTTGTATTATTTCAGGTAAAAGAAAGCGATGCCAATTCATTAGCCGGTTTGGTTATGTCGGCAACATCATCAGGAACATCGCTTGGTTCATTAACAATCAATTAAGAATGCATAACATTTTCAATGTTGTAAAAGGCAGCTTGTGCTTCATCTAACTGATGAACATAGGCTGCTCTTTTTTCAGGCTTATATCCATCGCCATGTCCATTATATTCAGCATAATATACAGTTTCATGTGATTCAGGCTTATTCCAGTCAGTGAAGCCCTCATCAATAATCTGGTCGGAATATTCACAGTTAAGAAGAACAACCTTAGCATGAATTCTCCAAGGTCTGCTTAAAGCAACGCTTTTAGGCGGACAGTTTCCTGTAAATGTGCAATTATCAAATACATAACCGAAAGCCTGACCTTCATATGTTGAAGGTGCAGTATAATAAGAGTTGATGGGTTCATTCCGGTTTAATGCAAAAAGTGTGCAGTTTTTAAAATAAGCTGTGGCACTTCCGAAAATAAAATCAATTTCACCACATATAAAGCAGTCTTCATATAACTGGTGAACGAGCTTTCTTTCACCGTCTATTGTTGGACCTGTAAAACCACCTGGTTGTTTTTCTTTAAGAGGCAGCGGACCGGTAAATAAAGTGTCCTGATGACCGAGAATTTTACAGTGCTTAAATGTGATGTTGTCACCTTCAGCGTATACAGCTATTGCCTGACCGACATTATCACCAAATCCGGAGCTGTTTTCGAATGTTATATTGCTTGCAGAGAAATTATCGGCATATACAAGAAATGTATAGGAACGGAAAGTTCCGCGCTTAGAGCCGTCAGGCATAATCATTTTTGCATAGAAACCCTCAGTAATAATAGTTTCATCTGTATCTTCACCAATTAAGGTAATATTATTTTTCCGGATTTCAATACGTTCTTTATATATTCCTTTTTTGATAAATATAGTTTCGTTGTTATTATCAGAAACAGAATCAACTGCTTTCTGTATGGAATCAAAGTCACCAGAATTGTCTTTAGCTACCGTAATCATAAAAATGCATACCTCCTATTTTTTGCTATTATAGCACACTGGACATTAATAAATAAAGCGAGTATAATTCCATTCGTTAAAAAAATTGTAGGAAATAGAGATTATGATAAGAATAGTAGAAGATATGAGAGATGTTAATATATATCTTTCATTAAGAAAACAAGTCGGATGGATTAAGTTAGATGAAAATCAGGCTCAGAGAGCATTGAATAACAGCGTGAAAGTATTTACAGTATATGATGATGACAAGCCTATAGGAATGGGAAGAGTGGTTGGAGATATGGCTGTAATAAGCTATATACAGGATTTAATAATAATACCGGAATATCAGAGTAAGCACATAGGAAGCATGCTTATAGAACATATAATAGCTTATGTCAAAGGAATTACTCAGGAAGGCACAAGAATGATGCTTTGTCTGATGTGTGCCAAGGGCAGAGAGATATTCTATGAAAAGCATGGATTTATCGCAAGACCGACACCAGAACTGGGACCGGGAATGATACAGTATATATTACAATAGCATTGTAAAATGTAATGTTAACCTAATGTCAACCTGAATTAATAACAGGTTGACAACGACTTCTTAAGTGTGTACAATAACAAATGTTGTATTACTACATTTGAAAAGAGGACTTTAATTATGAAAAGCAAAAAGGTTACTATTTATCAGCTGACATTTATGGCTATGATGGCAGCAGTTACATGTATTCTTGGACCACTTTCAGTTCCAATTGGTCAGATTCCAATATCCCTTACTAATCTTGTGATTTATTTCACAGTATTTGTACTGGGCATATGGGCAGGAACAGGAAGCTATGGAATATATCTGCTACTTGGTGCTGTAGGACTTCCTGTATTTTCAGGATTTGCTGGTGGATTAGGAAAGCTTCTTGGACCAACAGGAGGATATCTTATAGGTTTCATATTCATGGCACTTATTGGAGGAGCTGTGATTGAGCTTTCACACAGAAATATTTTTCTTACAATGTTAGGCTGGGTAGTTGGAACTGCTGTTGCATATGCATTTGGTACGGTATGGTTTGTATACCTTATGAAATGTTCAGTCACATATGCACTTACAGTATGTGTATATCCATTTATCGGATTTGATATTGTCAAGATAGTTATTGCAACACTTCTTGGAAAGACAGTAAGATATGCAATAACCAAAGCTGGTCTTATACAGAAAGCAGCATAATAAGTAAAAGAAAAAGGTGTCTCCGGATTAACGGAGACACCTTTTTAAGTATAATGCAGAATTAATTATCTGAGAGTCTTAACATACTCAGCAATCTTCTCATCCTTGCAGTTAGCAAAGAAAAGCTCTTCAAACTTCTCACCTGCAACAGCACCCTTAACGAGATCCTGATCAAGCTCCTTAAGAACTTCTACGAGATCCTGCTTAAGAGTAACAGCTCTTACGCCATCAAGAATCTTCTTGTTTCTCTGTTCAGGAACAACTCTTTCTTTAGGATATCCGCCACCTGGTTCACCCTCGAAAAGCTTTTCAAAGATGTATGTGAGGTTAAGTTCTGCACCCCATCCGAAGCCCTTTGCAAATGGAAGAGCAATAGCGTTACCATCGTTAATCTGCATGAACATATAAGCGTCTGAAGGATCAACAACATGTCCACAGAGAACTCCAGGGAAAGAGTTAAGTGCTAACATAGCACCTTCACCAGTACCGCAGCCTGTTACAACAAAGTCAGCAGCACCGCTGTTTAAAAGAATAGCAGCAAGGATACCGTTCTGTACGTATGTAAGCTGTGCTTTATCATCAGCTGAGTACATACCATAATTATCAACTGTATGTCCCTTGCTTTCTGCAACCTTCTTAAGTGATGCATAAATCATCTCGTTCTTTGCAGCCTGGCTGTTTTCATTAATTAATGCGATTCTCATTATGAAATCTCCTCTTTTCTTATATTCTATATAAACTATAAGCTGTGGGTCTGCTTTTGTCAAATGTGTATACTGAAATAATACATTTACCAAATGCGTACTTATGTGTTATATTATACAGAACGAATTAAGTTGAAAGAGGTTAGATAATATGGCTGAAAATAAAGATTCCCAGGCAGCATTTATGGAGGCTGTCGGAAGCATTAAAGAATATGCCAAGGTTAATGGCAATATTGTTACAAGAGAGGATGTACACAGCTTTTTTAAAGATATGGCATTAGATGATGCCAAATTCCAGATGATTTCAGGATATCTGATGGCTAATGGAATTAAGATACAGGGTGAAGACAGCGTAGATAATGAATTCCTAAAGCTGATGGAAAGTGCCTCAGATGATAATATTGATGAGTCAGGACAACATATTTCTAAGGAAGAACAGGAAGATAAGAAGGTTGCGGATGATATTGTAAGTCATCTTGATTATGAAGAGGATGAGAAGTATCTGAAAATATATCTTCAGGATATATCAGGAATACAGCCTATGACAGATGTTACAAGATCATATCTTCTTATGAACATAGTTGAGGATAATGATAAAGAATCACTAAAACTGCTTACAGAAAGTTATCTTGAAAAGATTGCGTCATGGATAGAACCATTCAGAGGAAAGGGAGTTCTTGCATGTGACCTTGTACAGGAGGCCAATCTGGCTATGACAGCATATATAGGACAGCAGGAATGGCTTAATAATTATGAGTGGAAGGATAAGATTAAAGAAGGTGGACAGGAAGACCTTCTTAATGTGCTTAAAGGAATTGACGAAGCAGTTAAGGAGCTTATTGAAGGCAGTCTTAATATGCTTATAGATGAACAGACGGATGTTAATATGGTTTCGGGAAAAATTCTCAATAAAGTCAATCTTGTAAATGACTGGGGAATAAGACTTAAAGAAGAATTAGGAAGAAAACCTACGGTGGAAGAAGTAGCAAAGAACATGGGAGTTGCAGAAAATGTGGTACTTGAGGCTATCAGGCTTTCAAGTGAAACAATTGAAGATATCAAGTACGAAAAGACGGTTCCTAAAGAATAACTGATTAATAAAATTAATATATACACGATTTCGAGAAAAATTTAACAATTTTTTATTGATTTTAATTAGGGCATGGTATAGAATTAAAAAGAATTTTGTAATAATTTACAAGAAATTATAAGAAAAGAGGTTTATGTAAGATGGCAAAAATCGATTTAAGCAAGTATGGCATCACAGGTGCTACAGAGATCGTCTACAATCCTTCTTATGAATTATTATTCGAGGAAGAGACTAAGTCTACTAACGAAGGTTATGAAGTTGGTAAGGAAAGCGAACTTGGAGCTGTTGATGTTATGACAGGTATCTATACAGGTCGTTCTCCTAAAGACAAGTACATTGTTGTTGATGAGAACTCTAAGGACACTGTATGGTGGACATCAGATGAGTATAAGAACGATAACCACCCAATGTCAGAAGATGTATGGGCTAAGGTTAAGGACATCGCTAAGGCAGAGCTTTCTAATAAGAAACTTTTCGTAGTTGATGCATTTTGTGGAGCTAACAAGGACACAAGAATGGCAGTTCGTTTCATCGTTGAAGTTGCTTGGCAGGCACATTTTGTAACTAATATGTTCATTAAGCCAACAGCAGAAGAACTTGAGAACTTCGAGCCAGATTTCGTTGTATATAATGCTTCTAAGGCTAAGGTTGAGAACTATGCTGAATTAGGCCTTAACTCAGAGACATGTGTTGCATTCAACATTACAAGCCATGAGCAGGTAATCATTAATACATGGTATGGTGGAGAGATGAAGAAGGGTATGTTCTCTATGATGAACTACTACCTTCCATTAAAGGGTATTGCTTCAATGCACTGCTCAGCTAACACAGATAAGAACGGAGAGAATACAGCAATCTTCTTTGGTCTTTCAGGAACAGGTAAGACAACACTTTCAACAGATCCTAAGAGACTCCTTATCGGTGATGATGAGCATGGTTGGGATGACAATGGCGTATTCAACTTCGAAGGTGGATGCTACGCTAAGGTTATCAACCTTGATAAGGAATCAGAGCCAGATATCTACAATGCAATTAAGAGAAACGCTCTTCTTGAGAACGTTACACTTGATGAGAATGGAAAGATTGATTTCGCAGATAAGAGCGTAACAGAGAATACTCGTGTATCTTACCCAATCAATCATATTGAGAATATAGTAAGACCAATTTCTTCAGCTCCAGCAGCTAAGAATGTAATCTTCCTTTCAGCAGATGCTTTCGGAGTACTTCCTCCAGTATCTATTCTTACACCAGAGCAGACACAGTACTACTTCCTTTCAGGATTTACTGCTAAGCTTGCTGGTACAGAGAGAGGAATCACAGAGCCTACACCTACATTCTCAGCTTGCTTCGGACAGGCATTCCTTGAGCTTCATCCTACAAAGTATGCAGCAGAGCTTGTTAAGAAGATGGAAAAGAGTGGAGCTAAGGCTTACTTAGTTAACACAGGATGGAATGGAACAGGTAAGAGAATCTCTATTAAGGATACTCGTGGTATCATTGATGCTATCCTTTCAGGTGCTATTAATACAGCTCCAACAAAGAAGATTCCTATGTTCAACTTTGAAGTTCCTACAGAGCTTCCAGGAGTAGATCCAGCAATCCTTGATCCAAGAGATACATATGCTGATGCTTCTGAGTGGGAGACTAAGGCTAAGGATCTTGCTGCAAGATTCAATAAGAACTTTGTTAAGTACACAGGTAACGAAGCTGGTAAGGCTTTAGTTGCTGCTGGTCCACAGCTTTAATTTTCAATCATTACAGAGTTTGAATTATGATTATATACCTGCGTCTGAATTGAATTCATTCGCAGGTATATTTGAATTTTTTTGACATATAATATTGTGTAATCAGTAAAGAAGATGTATAATCAATACATCGGTACAGATTACGTATCAATTGAATATTTCCTGGGACGTTCGCAAAACCACATTATTTTGATCCTACATTTCATCGACGGGATTCCTATATCTCCATTCCAATGTCAAGCCTCCTTAGTCAGTGGAAGGCAGCGGTCTGGATGCGGTTGCCCACCTAGCTTCGCTAGGAGTCGAAAGCGTGGGGAGCGGCGTTTTGGGATATTATTAACAGGCTGTCACATAAGTGACAGCCTGTTTTTTGCGCGAAAAGCGATGAGAATATAAAATTATAAAAGCGGCCATGCTTGCATGCGTCGCTTTTTATGATTTTATATTCGAGGAGCAACGCGACAATGCCAGAACTTAGTTCTGGCATATAAGCTTTTTGCGCGAAAAGCGATGAGCATACCTAGTTCTAAAACTTCAATTCTCAGCATATACTATCAAGAGCTTGTCTGAACAAGGACACTTAATTTAGTATGGAGAATAGTATATGAAACAGAGAACAAAAATAATATTCTTAGCCTATTCTGCACTGGTGATTTTTATGTCATCAGCATGTATATATATGTCACATATGATTAAATCAAGATATCAGGACACATCGTCAGAAATCAATATTTATAAAAATGTATATGTAACTAATATAGAAGACAACACGATAACTGCCAATATGTATGGTAATATAAAGAAATTCAATAGTGGAAAGATAGCAGAAGATGTAACCGGGTGTTTATGTGATATTACCGTTGAGGATGGAAAGATTGTTGGAGTTAATACCAAGACGGATGTTGTAAGTGGAAAGGTGCTGTCAGTTTCACAAGACAGCGTTGAAATTGAAGGTTATGGTTCTGTTAAGCTGGATGAGGACTTTATTATGTATGAAAAAGAAAACTCATTGATAAGTAATTACAGCAGTATAATTGTCGGTTATGCATTACAGGATTTTATTGTGGCAGATGGAGAAGTCTGTGGTGCTATTAAGAATAAACCTTTGCAGGCTGACAATATAAGAGTAATTATCAAGACAAGCGGATTCAGAGATATATTTTTTAATGAAGCAGTTTTTTGTGCTGATTCAGGAATGATAGTTGAGACTGGTGAAGAATCTTATGAGACAGCACCCGGGGAGACGGTTGTGTTTAATCCGGATACAGAAGACTTTAATGAGGGCAGAATAAAACTAATTCCTAAATCAGGTGAGATACAGTTCCAGTCAGTAAACAGAGGCATAGGAACACCTTCATATGGCGGAACTCTTGAAGTTTCACTGTATGATGAGGGAATTGTTGTTGTAAATGAAGTGGGGATAGAAGATTATCTTAAAAAAGTTGTTCCTAGCGAGATGCCGTCAGGGTTTAATCTTGAAGCACTGAAATGTCAGGCTGTATGTGCAAGAAGCTATGCTTATACGGAACTTTCTAATAACTATTATAGTGCTTATGGAGCGCATATTGATGACTCAATACAGTTTCAGGTATATAATAACTCACCGCGGGCAGAATCAACAGATACTGCAGTAGATGAGACAGCGGGACAGGTGCTATCATATAACGGAGAAGTTGTTAAGACATATTACTATTCAACCTCATGTGGAAGCACAACAGACGTTACACTTTGGGGCAATACAACAGAAAACTATCCGTATTTTGTTGCGGAGTGTGTGGGTGGAGTGGACAGAGGACTTACACTGACAGTAGAATCGGAGTTTAATACATTTATAAAAGGTGAAAATGAGGCTGATTATGATTACGACTGCACCTTGTACAGATGGAGCATGGAGGAATCTGTTAAAGAGATAAGTGAAGGATTTGCACGTTCTACAGGGAAGAATGTAGGAAACATAAAAGATATTGAAGTACTTGAGCGTGTTAATGGAGGAGCGGCAGTAAAAGTTAAGGTTACAGGTGATAAAGGCGAGACAGTGATAGACAGTGAATCAGCGATTAGGGCAGCATTTGGCAATGCAAATGTGGATATGAACACTAAGTCAGGAACGACAAGATATGCTAATCTGCCAAGTACATTCTGTGTGTTTGAGAAGGTGACGGAGGGAAAGAAGCTTACAGGATTTAAGATAACAGGAGGTGGCTACGGACATGGAATCGGCATGAGTCAGAATGCTGCCAATAAAATGGCAGAATCCATGACTTACGCGCAGATTCTGGAATTCTTCTACAGAGGTACTACGCTTACTTTGATTTCTTCCCAAGATAATGTTTGAATATTTTTTCATCATTGATGAAGTAGTTAATCTCTGCACCTATGAATATTATAATCATACAGGCATACATCCATATAAGTGCTATGATAATAGTAGCAAGACTACCGTACATGTATGAAAAGTTCGGTGAGTGGCCAACATAAAGAGAATATAGAGCTGTAAAAAGATACCATCCTAAAGCAGACAAGAAAGCTCCAGGAATCTCTTTATAGAACTTTTTTCCTCTTCTTGATACAAGTGAGAATGCTATAGTAAAGAAGAGTGTGAATATACTTGGAAAGAGAAAATGTTTACTGTTAAATATTCCTCTGAATATCACGACTACATTAGTAAGCTGTGGTATATATTTCATAGTGAAGTTCATAATATTGTTACCAAATACCATAAGTATAAGGCTGGCAATAATAAGAATCATAAATATAAGGGCATAGATACTTGCTCTTATTCTCTGGAAAAGCCAGTTCTTCTGGTTATCTTTTCTGTATATCTGTTTTAATCCACGGACAATAGCCATGAAACCTTTACCGGCAGCCCATATGATAGCAATTGCAGTAATGAGGGTTAATGCAGTTGTTGAATTGTCATATATATCAGTGAGCATTGCCCGGACAATAGGCTGCAGCTGAGTTGGAAGAACGCCGTATATGATTTTTAAAAGGTCTGCCTTGGAAACTGGCAGAAACTTTATAAGACTTAAAAGACCAATAAAAAACGGGAAAAAACTCAGCATGAGATAGTAACATGCTGAGGATGCGTAGTCGCCGATGCGGTCTTCAGATATTTTAGTGACAATTCTTTTGATTAATAATATTAAATTGAGCATTCTTATACCTTAATCCTTAATTGAATGTTTTCAAGATATTATATGTTATTTTATAGAATTTAGCAATTACTTGCAAACAGCAGCTATTTTATGTAAAATGTGATACGTGTAATTATGCACAGTAAATATAGCGAGGCAGATATGGGAATAAGTGTTAAGCTTCAGGTGTTTGAAGGACCTTTAGATCTTCTTTTACATTTGATAGATAAGAATAAAGTTAATATATATGATATTCCGATTGCAATGATTACAGAACAGTATATGGAATATGTTGAGCAGCTAAAGAAGGAAGATCTTAATGTGGTAAGTGAGTTCCTTGTAATGGCGGCAACTCTTCTTGATATTAAGTCAAGAATGTTACTTCCTAAGGAAGTGGATGAGGAAGGCAATGAGGAAGATCCAAGAGCAGAGCTTGTTGAAAAGCTGTTAGAGTACAAGCTGTATAAGGCTATGGCACAGGAATTAAAGGACAAGCATACAGATGCAGAGAGAACCTATTATAAGAAGCAGAGTATTCCGGAGGCAGTTGCAGCATATACACCGCCGGCTGATCTTACAGAGGTTATTGGTGATACAACACTTATGCGTCTTAACAGAATATTTGCTGATGTTTGTAAACGTAAGGAAGATAAGATAGATCCTGTACGAAGCAAGTTTGGAAAGATTGAAAAAGAAGAAGTTACCATGAGTGAAAAACTTGTGGATATTAAAGCATTTATGATGGAGCATGAAGATTTTAGTTTCAGGGAGCTTTTATGGAATAATCCGTCAAAGGTTGCTGTTATAGTAACATTTTTAGTTGTGTTAGAGCTTATTAAGACTGGATTCGTTGAGGTTAAGCAGGAATGCCCGGAGGATGATATATTCATAAGGGTGGTCAGGGATCCTGAGCTTATTGAAGATATAACAGAGGAGTAGAATGATGAGTTTAGAACAGATGGAAGGCATAATTGAGGCTGTGCTTTTTACTATGGGTGATTCTGTTGAAGCAGGTAAGCTTGCAGATGCCATAGAACAGGATGTGGATACAACTGTTAAGATAGTACACAATCTTATGGATAAATATGAATCAGAGAACAGGGGAATAAGAATCATTGAGCTTGAGAACAGCTTCCAGCTGTGTACCAAGCAGGAATATTATGATGCACTAATAAGAGTGTGCAGCCAGCCAAGAAGATATACATTGACAGACGCGGCATTAGAGACATTGTCGATAATAGCATATAAGCAGCCTGTAACTAAGATAGAGATAGAGAATATCAGAGGTGTTAATTCAGACAGAGCAGTAAGCAAGCTTGTTGAGCTCGGTCTTGTGAAGGAAGTTGGAAGACTTGATGCACCGGGAAGACCAATGCTTTTTGGAACAACAGAGGATTTCTTAAGGTCATTTGGAGTACAGTCGATAGACGAGCTTCCAACAATCAGTGAAGATATGGTTGAACAATATAAGGAAGAGGCAGAGTTAGAGCTTGCAAGCGAAAGCTTTGATGCAGATAATCAGGAAGATTCTGATGGTCAGATAACATTAGGAATATAGAAAGGAAGTTGACATTATGGAAAGAAAGAATGCATGGAAGAAATATTCAGACGAAGATAAGAACAATGTATTCACATTTGCAGATGAATATAAGACTTTTATATCTGAGTGTAAGACAGAAAGAGAATGTGTAAAAAAGGCTGTAGAACTGGCAAAGAAAGCCGGATACAGAGATTTACAGGAGATAATAGCAGCTAATGAGACACTTAAAGCAGGTGATAAGGTATATGCTGTTAATATGAAGAAGGCAATAGTGCTTTTTAATATTGGAAGTGAACCGATAAGCACCGGTATGAATATACTTGGGGCACATATTGATTCACCAAGACTTGATATCAAGCAGAATCCTATGTATGAAGATTCAGACCTGGTTCTTCTTGATACACATTATTATGGAGGAATCAAGAAATACCAGTGGGTAGCAATTCCTCTTGCACTTCATGGTGTTGTTGCATTAAAGAATGGCGAATGTGTTGAAGTAGTAATCGGAGAAGACGCTTGCGATGCGGTTGTCGGAGTATCAGACCTTCTTATACACCTGGCTGCTAAACAGATGGAAAAGAAAGGAAGCTCGGTGGTTGAGGGCGAGGACCTTGATATCCTTATAGGAAGCATGCCGGCAGCATCAGACAGTGATAATACAGATGAGGATAAGGAAGAAAAGGAAGCAGTTAAGAAGAATATTCTTGCAATTCTTAAAGAAAAATATGGAATTGAAGAGGAAGATTTCTTATCAGCAGAGCTTGAGGCTGTTCCGGCAGGACCTGCAAGAGATTATGGCCTGGACAGAAGCATGATTATGGGATATGGACATGATGACAGAGTGTGTGCTTATCCGTCGCTTATTGCACTACTTAATACACCACAGGTTACAAGAACGGGCGTATGTATTCTTGTAGATAAAGAGGAGATTGGAAGCGTCGGCGCAACAGGTATGCATTCAAGATTCTTTGAAAATATGGTCGCAGAGGTTATGGACAGATGTGGTGATTATTCAGAGCTTAAATTAAGAAGAGCACTTGCTAATTCTTATATGTTATCATCAGATGTAAGTGCGGCATATGACCCTAATTATGCATCAGTATTTGAAAAGAAGAATTCAGCATTCTTTGGAAAAGGTATGGTATTTAACAAGTATACTGGTTCAAGAGGAAAGAGTGGTTCTAATGATGCTTCTGCTGAATTCATTGGAAAGTTAAGAAAAGTTATGGATGATGCAGATGTGTATTTCCAGATGGCAGAGCTTGGAAAGGTAGATGCAGGCGGTGGCGGAACAATCGCATATATCTTGGCTAATCTTGATATGAATGTAATCGACAGTGGAATTGCTGTACAGAATATGCATGCACCATACGAGGTAATAAGCAAGGCTGACCTATATGAGACATTAAAGGGATATGAAGCATTTTTACAGATGTAAAATGTTTGTATTAACGAAAGGACAATGATATGAAGTGGAATAAATATTCAATCCAGACAACTACAGATGCAGTTGATATGATAAGCAGCGCACTTAATGATATTGGAATTGAAGGTATCGAAATAGAGGATAATGTACAGCTTACTAAGGAAGAGGCTAAGTCAATGTTTGTAGATTTTATACCTGACCTTCCACCTGATGATGGCAGGGCTAAGGTTAATTTCTACATTGACAGTGAAGAAGATGATGGCTCAATGCTTGAGAAGGTCAAGGCAGAACTTGAAGATTTAAGAATGTTTATTGATATTGGTGAGGGTACAATCACAGAATCAGAGACAGAGGATAAGGACTGGATTAATAACTGGAAGCAGTACTGGCATACATTTACAATAGGAGACTTATTCATTAAACCTACATGGGAGCCGGAGACAGAGGAGATGAAAGGACATGCGGTACTTAGCATTGACCCGGGAACAGCTTTTGGAACAGGTTCACATGAGACTACAAGAATGGTTATAAAGCAGCTTCAGAAGTATGTAAAAGATGGTGATGAGGTGCTGGATGTCGGCTGTGGAAGCGGTATACTTTCAGTAGTTGCATTAAAATATGGTGCAAAGCATGCATTTGGTACAGACCTTGACCCTAATGCAATTATTGCATCAGAGGAAAATGCAGAGCAGAACAATATAGATAAGAAGCAGCTTGAGGTTATTGAGGGTAATATCATTGATGATAAAGCTGTAAAAGATGCCTGCGGCTATGAGTGCTACGACATTGTGTGTGCCAACATCCTTGCAGACGTATTAGAGCCGCTTTCAACATGCATACATGAGCATATGAAGCACGGTGCTTACTTTATTACTTCCGGTATTATAGATACTAAGGAAAATGAGGTAGCAGAGGCATTTAAGAAGAATCCTGAGTTAGAGATAGTTGAGATTAACCATGATGGCGAGTGGGTTAATATCACAGCAAGAAGGAAGTAGTGTATGTATCATTTTTTTGCAGAGCATGAGAATATCCATGATTCATATATAGATATAGTTGGAAGTGATGTTAATCACATTAAGAATGTATTAAGATTCAAAGAAGGCGACAAGCTTCTTATAAGCAGCGGAGATAATGTTGATTATGAATGCAGCATTGCTTCTATGTCGGATGAATATATAAGGGCAGATATACTAAGCAAGGACGAGCAGGGGAAAGAACTGCCTTCAAGAATAATCCTGTTTCAGGGACTGCCTAAGGCTGACAAAATGGAGCTTATAATACAGAAAGCTGTAGAACTCGGAGCATACAGTGTTGTTCCTGTAGCAATGAAAAGAAGCGTTGTAAAACTAGATGCGAAGAAAGCTAAAGCTAAGGTCGAACGCTGGAATGGCATTGCATTAAGTGCAGCCAAGCAAAGCAAGAGAAGTATCCAGCCTGAGGTGACAGAGGTTATGACATTTAAGCAGGCACTTGAGTATGCAGGAAAACTAGATAAGCTTTTACTGCCATATGAGTGTGCAGAAGGCATGGAAAAGACCAGAAAAGTGATTGAAGAAATCGGACATGGAGAATCTGTTGGCATATTCATAGGTCCTGAGGGCGGATTCGACAGGTCAGAGCTTGACGAGGCTGTAAATGCAGGCTGTGAGATAATAACACTTGGCAAGAGAATATTAAGAACTGAGACAGCGGGAATGATGCTGTTGTCAGTGCTTATGTATAATATGGAAGAATAAGCGGAAAAGAGGCAATATGGAAGCATATCTTGATAATTCTGCTACAACGAAATGTGCAGCAGAGGTAGTAGAAACAGCAGTAAAGGTTATGTCAGAAGATTATGGTAATCCATCATCAAAGCATATGAAGGGCGTTGATGCAGAGAAATATATCCGTGAAGCTAAAGAGATAATAGCAAAGACTCTTAAGTGTCAGGATAAGGAGATACTCTTTACTTCTGGTGGAACAGAATCTAATAACATGGCAATAATCGGAACAGCAATGGCTAATAAAAGAAAAGGAATGCACTGCATAGTATCATCTGTAGAACATTCATCAGTTAAAGAGCCATTCAATTTCCTTGAAAAAGAAGGCTTCAGAATAACATATCTTCCAGTTGATAAAGACGGAATAGTTGATATAGAGGCTCTAAAGGATGCGCTTGATGATGAGACAATACTTGTTTCGGTAATGTATGTTAATAATGAAATTGGTGCAGTTGAACCGATTGAAGAAATCGGACATATAATTAAAGATTATAATCCTGATATTGTATATCATGTTGATGCGATACAGGCTTATGGCAAATATAAGATATATCCTAAGAAGCTTGGTATTGATCTGTTATCAGTCAGCGGGCATAAGATTCACGGACCTAAGGGAAGCGGATTCTTATTCATTAATGATAAGACAAGAATCAAGCCTATTATATATGGCGGCGGACAGCAGAAGGGCATGCGTTCAGGAACTGAAAATGTTCCTGCTATAGCAGGACTTGCAACTGCCGTAAAGCTTATATATAATAATGACTTTGAAAGCAAGATAGCACATTTGTATGAGTTAAAGGATTACTTCATAGATGAGCTTGAAAAGATTCCTGATGTGCAGGTAAACAGCAAGAAGGGTACGGATTCGGCACCACAGATTGTAAGTGCAAGCTTTAAGGGAGTAAGGGCAGAAGTGCTTCTTCATTCACTTGAAGATAAAGAAATATATGTATCATCAGGTTCAGCATGCTCATCTAACAAGCCGGGACTGAGCAATACACTTGTTGCAATCGGACTTGATAAGGAGTTGCTTGATTCTACACTTCGGTTCAGCTTCTGCTATGAGACAACAAAGGAAGAACTTGAATACACAATAGAAACACTTAAACAGCTGCTTCCAATGCTTAGGAAGTACACAAGACGATAATTGTGTGAAAATAGATTTTCACACACAAGATTTGTGCTTTGCACAAATCTTGATATGCAAAGGAAAGGCGGAAAACGATGTATAAAGCATTTTTGATAAAGTATGGAGAAATAGGCGTTAAAGGAAAGAACAGATTCATCTTTGAGGACGCCCTTGTAAGACAGATTAAGTTTTCACTTAAAGATGTTGAGGGAGAATTTGATGTAAGAAGAGCAGATGGAAGAATCTATGTTAATGCACTTGCGGACTATGATTATGATGAGGTAATTGAGAGTCTTACAAGAGTATTTGGTATAGTTGGAATCTGTCCTGTAGTTCAGATTGAAGATAACGGTTTTGATGACCTTGCTAATCAGGTTATCAATTATCTTGATAAGGCATATAAGAATAAGAATCTTACATTCAAGGTTAATGCAAGAAGAACAAGAAAGAATTATCCAATGAACTCAATGGAGATTAATATGGAGCTTGGTGGAAGAATTCTTGATGCATTCCCAGAGATGAAGGTTGACGTGCATAAGCCAGAGGTTCTTTTACAGGTTGAGATAAGAGGAGATGTAATCAATATTTACTCTATCGAGGTTCCGGGTCCTGGCGGAATGCCAATCGGAACAGCAGGAAAGGCGATGCTTTTATTATCAGGCGGTATTGACAGCCCTGTTGCAGGATATATGGTTGCCAAAAGAGGTGTACAGATTGAAGCAACATACTTCCATGCTCCACCATATACAAGTGAAAGAGCAAAGCAGAAAGTAATTGACCTTGCAAAGATTGTATCTAAGTATTCAGGTCCTATTACACTTAATGTTGTTAATTTCACAGATATCCAGATGGCTATATATGAGAAATGTCCACATGATGAGCTTACAATCATTATGAGAAGATATATGATGAAGATTGCTGAAGATTTAGGAAAGATGAGTGGATGTCAGGGACTTGTTACAGGAGAGAGTATCGGACAGGTTGCAAGCCAGACAATGGCAAGTCTTTACTGTACTAACGAAGTGTGTACAATGCCTGTATTCAGACCGGTTATTGGTTTTGACAAGCAGGAAATTATTGATATATCAGAAAAGATTGGCTCATATGAGACATCAATACAGCCATTTGAGGACTGCTGTACAATATTCGTTGCAAAGCACCCTGTAACCAAGCCTAATCTTAATGTTATCAAGCAGCATGAGACTAACCTTGACGGAGTTATTGAGGAGCTTTACAAGACAGCAATTGAGACAACAGAAAAAATCGTAATTGAATAAAATAAAACCGCTTTATCTGTAACAGATAAAGCGGTTTATATGTGCTTACACATCATTACTCAACGATGTATGGCTTTAATACGGCAAGGATTGTATCAATATCATTGTCTGCATGAATGTTCAGGTCAATTGGCTTAGAAAGATCAAGACTGAATATACCCATTATAGACTTGGCATCAATTACATATCTGCCAGAAACAAGATCAAAGTCAACATCGAATTTAGTGATATCGTTGACAAAAGATTTTACTTTGTCGATTGAATTTAATGAAATCTTTACAGTTTTCATTAGAATACCTCCTTAAATGTTTTTCTATAAACTATAATATCTATTTGTTAAACCTATGTCAATAAAGAAATGTAACAAAAATTAACAGGAAATGAGGATTAAATTGAAAAAAGTTGCTATACACAGTCTGGGCTGTAAGGTTAATTCCTATGAGGCAGAATCAATGGAGATAATGCTTAGGGATGAGGGGTATGAGATAGTGCCTTTCAGTGAAGATGTTCAGGCTGATATATATATAATTAATACATGTTCAGTGACTAATATTGCTGACAGAAAATCAAGACAGATGCTGCATAAGGCAAAGAAGATGAATCCGGAGGCGGTTGTTGTTGCTGCTGGCTGTTATGTGCAGGCAGACCCTGACGGAGTTAAAAAGGATGAATGTGTTGATATCATTCTTGGCAATAATATGAAGATAAGTATTGTTGAAGCATTAAATGATTATTTTGGCGGTTCGGATAAAACAAGCTATCTTGTTGATATTAATGACAAGTATCAGGAGTATGAATCGCTTAGGATTAACCAGACAGGGGAACATACAAGAGCGTATATCAAGATTCAGGACGGATGCAACCAGTTCTGTTCTTACTGCATAATACCATATGTAAGAGGCAGGGTAAGAAGCCGTAAGCCTGAAGATATAGTAAATGAGGTTAAGACGCTTGCAGCTACAGGTGTTAAGGAGGTTGTTCTTACAGGAATTCATATATCATCTTATGGAACAGACCTTGAGAATATAAGTCTTATAGAACTTATAGAGGCAATCCATGAGATTGAAGGAATTAAAAGAATACGTTTAGGTTCGCTTGAACCAAGAATAATTACAGAAGAATTTGCAAAAAGGATTGCCAGATTAGAAAAGATATGTCCACATTTTCACTTATCATTACAGAGTGGATGCGACAAGACATTAAAGGCAATGAACAGAAAATATAATACAGAAGAGTATTATGAGGGCTGCGTAAAGTTAAGAGAAGTGTTTGATAATCCGGCAATAACTACTGATGTAATCGTGGGATTTCCGGGCGAGACAGAGGAAGATTTCCTAGAGACACGCAAGTTCCTTGAGAAAGTACATTTTTACGAAATGCATATATTCAAATATTCAAGAAGAAAGGGAACTGTTGCTGACAAGATGAAGGAGCAGGTAGCAGACACTCTTAAGTCAGAAAGAAGTGCAGTTCTGCTTGCGTTAGAGAAGGCACAGTCGCTTGAATACAGAAAGATGTATATCGGAAAAAGGCTCGAAGTTCTTATAGAAGAATTGACAGAAATAGATGGCAGGTCATATTATACAGGATATACAAAGAACTATATAAGAGTGGCAATAGCCGCTGATGAGTTTAAGGATAATCCTGTTAATGATATATATGAATGTATGGCTGATAAGCTTATCTGTGACGGGGTTACTATATTAGCGAGGTATAATTAATGTCAAGAAAGAATACTAAAGGAACAATATTAGCTATAGATATGGGCAATACTAATATAGTTATTGGCTGCGTTGATGATGATAAAGTAATATTTGAGGAAAGGCTGAGTACAGACCTTTCAAAGACAGAGCTGGAGTATGCCATCAGCTTTAAAAATGTTCTTGAAATCTATAATATAAAATCAGAGGATATTAATGGTGCAATTATATCGTCAGTTGTTCCACAGCTTGTTAATGTAATTAAAGCTGCTGTTGAAAAGGTTGTAGATATAGAGCCTCTTGTTGTAGGACCTGGAGTAAAGACGGGGCTTAACATTCTTATGGATCAGCCGAAGCAGGTGGGAAGTGACTTAATAGTTGATGCAGTTGCAGCGACACATGATTATGGCGCACCGGTTATTATAGTTGATATAGGCACTGCAACTACTATAAGCGCAGTTGATGAGAATGGTAATTATATAGGTGGTGCAATTCTTCCGGGAGCAGGTGTTTCAATGAATTCACTTTCATCAAGAACTGCGCAGCTTCCAAGAATCAGCTTTGATGCACCAAAAGGACCGGTTGGAAAGAATACGGTTGACTGTATGAAGAGCGGTCTTATATACGGACATGCAGGAAGTATAGACGGAATTATAGACAGAATAATAGATTGCTGCGGGTTTGGAAAGAACGGAAAGCCTGCTGCAAAGCTTGTGGCAACAGGGGGGCTTAGTAAGGTTATAATTCCATTCTGCAGAAACAGAATTGAGACAGACCCTGCACTTCTTATAAGAGGTTTGAAATACATTTATGATAAAAATGTCTAGAAAGTGGCTGAATAGGCGGGAGGAGATAATATGCTTAAGGGAAAGACAGTTGTTCTTGGAGTAACAGGCAGTATAGCAGCATATAAGATTGCTAATCTTGCAAGTATGCTTGTAAAGAAGCATGCCAATGTGCATGTTATAATGACTGAGAATGCATGCAATTTTATTAATCCGATAACATTTGAGACACTTACAGGAAACAAGTGCTTAGTTGATACATTTGACAGAAACTTCCAGTTTAATGTTGAGCATGTCAGCCTTGCAAAGCTGGCTGATATATTCCTTGTAGCACCTGCTTCGGCAGATGTAATAGGAAAGATTGCAAATGGGATAGCAGACGATATGCTGACTACAACAATTATGGCATGCAAATGTCCAAAGCTTATATCACCTGCGATGAACACTAATATGTTCACTAATCCTATAGTACAGGATAATCTTAAGAAATTAGAGCATTATGGATATGAAATTATCCAGCCTGACAGCGGTTATCTTGCATGTGGAGATACAGGTGCGGGAAAGATGCCATCGGAGCAGGTTCTTCTTAATTACATCTTAAGGACAATAGCTAAAGATAAAGATATGGCCGGAATTAAGCTTACAGTTACTGCAGGACCTACAAGAGAGAAGTTAGACCCTGTAAGATTCTTATCTAATAATTCCACTGGAAAAATGGGATATGCAATTGCTAAGATGGCAATGCTTCGTGGAGCGGATGTAACACTTATATCAGGAAAAGTAAGCCTTGAGCCGGTGCCATTTGTTAAGATGGTGGATATTGTTTCAGCAGAGGATATGTATAATGCAGTAATTAAGAGTGCTAAAGACGCAGATATAATAATCAAGGCAGCAGCAGTTGCAGATTACAGACCGTCTGATGTAAGTGAAGAAAAGATTAAGAAAAAAGATGGTGATATGTCAATTCCTCTTGAGCGGACTAAAGACATAATAGGCACACTTGGAAGCAATAAAAGAGATGGATTGTTTCTGTGCGGATTCTCAATGGAAACAGAGCATATGCTTGACAATTCCAAGGTGAAGCTTACAAAGAAGAATCTTGATATGATAGTGGCTAATAATGTCAAAGTGGCAGGAGCCGGATTTGGAACAGATACCAATGTGGTTACTGTTATTACTAAAGACGCAGTCGAGGAGCTTCCTATGATGAGTAAGGAAGAGGTTGCTGACGCACTTCTTGACAGAATAATGAAAGCAAGACAATAATAAAAAATAAAAACAGGCTGCCGGTTATGATATGCCCCCTGTCAAGTAGACAGGTTAAATATCTAAAATGAAGTGTTGCTAA